>Ga0180222_1000111_pt1 | contig 143386 bp, 139 predicted proteins | sample eDN5th37CKraftOP_FD_151336 | JGI IMG/M metagenome (GOLD analysis project Ga0180222, IMG submission 151336) | Enriched Organic Plus compost microbial communities from Emeryville, California, USA - eDNA 5th pass 37_C Kraft OP (version 2) (version 2) ... | reverse complement strand
TGCGAAGCGGACGATCCGACGGTCCCATAGCTCAACTGGATAGAGTAGCGGATTTCTACTCCGCGGGTTGCAGGTTCGAATCCTGCTGGGATCGCCAGTTCAGGAATCAAAAAGCCGGACTTTGCGGGTTTTTTATTCTAGCCGGTCCTGACGCGGTCGACATGGCGAAGAACAGAACCCGGCCGGACGGCAGAAATCGGCGCCCTCGGGACGGACAGGAAAGTCTCCGAAGAATCTCCCGAGACGGGAACATGGCGGAACATCGCCCCTGCGCTTAAACGCGTGTGTTTCAACCAGGAACGTCCGGGAGCGCGGTTCGTTTTGCTCTCATGTGGATGCAACGGTTTTTCTCAACGGCAGCCCTTCTCGTCGCAACTGTCGGCGGCGTGAGTGCACAGGCGCCGGGATCGCCGCCTGCGGCGACTGCACCGCCCGCGACAAGCGAGCAGGCATGCACGCCGAGCGAAGCGAAGCCGCATCAGGGAACAATCGCGCCGCGTGAAGGTACCGGCAGCCAGAACAGCGATGCCCTCGGCGACAGGCTGGCCCGGTCCGATGGGGTTATTTGTCCTCCGGGCAACGTCGATCCAAAGATGCGCGCGCCGGCGCCGAACGGCGGCCCCATGCCTGTGATCCCGCCGCCCGGCAGTCCAGGTGGTGACCAATCCGTCCGACCCAAATAGCTGGTCGTGCCGGCAACCGCATAGCTGTGCAGTGCGGTCGTCGCGCCGCTTTCTCAGCCTTGCCTGGCGGGCTGATGTTCACGTCGATCCCGCCGGCGAAACCGCGACCCACCTTAGGAACCAACCTTGACGGCCGAACTTGAATCCGCCTGCAGTGTGGAGTTTGGTCATGTCGTGGGATCGCCAATTTGACCGGCCGATTCTGCTTCTTTCTGGCAGGAAGCTGCGCACCCTGCGCGAGGCCGGAGACTACATTACCTCTTTGCCGGAGACCGAGACTTGCAGGCCGCTGTGGCAGGACGCGATGCTAATCCTGATCGAGGTCGCCGAGGGCCGCAAGCCGGTGATATCCGCGCAAATCGCCATGTCGCGCGCGCTGAGGGGGAGTACTCCGCACCACGGACCGGGCGAGGTCATAGACTTCGAACCCAGCCGATGGAGGCACCGGCTGGCAAGTCATCAGTCCCGTCCACAAGGGCGATAATGGCGGTGCGCCTGCGTGGCGGGAGAAGCCGTGGCAGAAGAAGCCGGACAGCTATCTCACGCGGATGCCGTCAGTTCGCTGACGTCCGGCGGTGCCTGGCGTTCAGCGCCGTAGCCACCCGGCTGACCGGCGGACGTCCAAGCACGGTGCTGATCTGATTGGTCGCCGCGAGCAGGCGGTCCATATCGACACCGGTCGCGATGCCCATACCGTCCAGCATGTAGACGACGTCCTCAGTGGCGACGTTGCCGGTGGCGCCGGGCGCATAGGGACAGCCGCCGAGACCGCCGGCCGCGGAATCGATCACGCGGACGCCCTCCTCCATGCCGGCATAGAGATTGGCGAGCGCCTGACCATAGGTGTCGTGGAAATGCATCGCCAGCTTCTCCACCGGCACTTCGCCGCCGACCGCACGCAGCATCGCGCGCGCCTTGGTCGGCGTTCCGACGCCGATGGTGTCCCCCAGCGAAATCTCGTAGCAGCCGAGATCCCACAGCGTTTTGGCCACAGCGGCGACTGCGCCGGGCTTGACCTCGCCATCGAACGGGCAGCCCAGCACGCAGGAGACATAGCCGCGCACCTTGATGCCGTCGGCCTTGGCCCGCGCCAGCACCGGCTTGAAGCGCTCGATCGATTCAGCAATCGTGCAGTTGATATTGGCACGGGAAAATCCCTCCGAAGCGGAGGCGAAGACCGAGACAACTTTGGCACCTGCGCCGATCGCGGCGTCATAGCCTTTCTCGTTCGGCACCAGCACATGAAATTCGCCGTTTGGAAGCTGCAGCGCCGCGCGCAGAACCTCGTCGGACCCTGCCATCTGCGGCACCGCTTTCGGCGACACGAAAGAGCCGACTTCGCAAGTCGTCAGCCCGGCGGCCACCAGCGCTTCGACAAAAGCGATGCGGTCGGCGATGCTGACTGCAACTTTCTCGTTCTGCAGGCCGTCGCGCGGCCCCATCTCGACGATCTGGACGCGATCACTCATGGTCAGGCCTCCGCCGGTTCGATTTCGGCGAGTTCGACACCTTCCTGGACGATGTCACCGACCTTGCACGAGATCCGCTTCAGAATGCCCGCGAACGGGGCCCGCAGCGTCTGCTCCATCTTCATCACTTCGAGGGTGAGGATCGGCGCGCCCTTCGCCAGCGCGGCGCCCTCCTCCGCCAGCAGTGCGACCACAGTGCCGGGAAGCGGCGCGACGATGCGATCCTCGCCGACATGCTCCTCGTCACCGCCGCTGAACGGATCGACCCAGGTGAGTTCGAAGCGCCCATTGCGGCTGTGCACGTAAACGTCATGTCCTTCGCGGACGGCGACGACCCGGCTGCGCGCGCCGTCGAGCGCAATCGAGAAAGCGGTCTCGCCATCGGCGTCGAAGGCGAAAGCGATTTCGCGACCGTCGCGCTCAAGCACGGGGCCGCCGTTGCCGTAATGGCGCGCGACGGTCCACTCCGATCCGCCATGGCGGAAGGTGAAGACGCGATTGCGCCGTCCGACCGGCATCCAGCCCTCGGTGAACCACGGCGATTGCGCATCCGACGCTGCCGATGACCGCTCCTGGTGCAGGATCGCAGCGACGGCCCCCGCAAGCTCCAGATCTCCCGGCGCAGCCGCTTCCGGCGTCAGCGCCTTCAGGTGACGTTCGATGAAGCCGGTGTCGATCCGGTTGGCGCGTACGTCGGGATGCGTCACCAGCGCCGAGAGGAACGGGATGTTGGTGACGACACCACGCACGTCAATGTCCTGCAGGCCGCGATCGAGTCGGTCGATCGCCGCCTCGCGGGTCGGAGCCCAGGCGATCACCTTGGCAAGCATCGCGTCGTAATGCGGCGAGACCTGGCTGCCCTGCCGGTATCCGGCATCGATCCGCAACCCGCCGGTCTCGTCCGGCGTCCGCCAGGTCCGGATGCGGCCGACTGACGGCATGAAATTCTTGTCCGGGTTCTCGGCATAGACCCGCGCCTCGATGGCGTGGCCGTTGAGCGCGATCTGATCCTGCGTCAGCGGCAACGTCTCGCCGAAAGCAACGCGGAGCTGCCATTCGACCAGATCGATGCCGGTAATGAGTTCGGTCACCGGATGCTCGACCTGAAGGCGGGTATTCATCTCGATGAAGAACACTTCGCGCCCGTCGGACACGAATTCGATGGTGCCCGCACCGACATAATTGACGGCACCCGCCGCCTTCCGCGCGGCCTCGCAGACCTTTTCGCGCTGCTGCGCATTCAGCGTCGGCGACGGCGCCTCCTCGATCACCTTCTGGTGGCGACGCTGCAGCGTGCATTCGCGCTCGAACAGCGACAACAGATTGCCGTGGCTGTCGCCGATCACCTGCACCTCGATGTGTCGCGGGTTCTGGACATATTTCTCGATCAGCATGCGATCGTCGCCGAAGGCCGCCTTGGCCTCGCGCCGCGCGCTTTCGAGCGCGGCCGGAAGTTCACCGGCGCTTCGCACCACCCGCATGCCCCGGCCGCCGCCGCCGGCGGACGCCTTCACCAGCACCGGATAGCCGGCCTTGTCGGCGGCTGCCGCCAGCGTCGCATCATCCTGCACCTCGCCGTGATAGCCCGGCACCAAGGGCACGCCGGCCTTTTCCATCAGCAGCTTGGAGCCGGACTTCGAGCCCATCGCGGTCATCATCGCCGCGGTCGGCCCGACGAATACGAGACCCGCATCGGCACAGGCCTGCGCGAATTCAGCATTCTCGGAGAGGAAGCCGTAGCCGGGATGAATCGCCTCCGCTCCGGTCTGTTTCGCAGCCGCCAGCACCCGCTCGATATTCAGGTAGCTGTCGCGCGCCCGCGCCGGGCCAAGCAGCACGGCGTCGTCGGCCATCGCGACATGCATCGCGTCGGCGTCGGCCTCGGAATAGACCGCGACGGTGCGCAGGCCCATGGCTTTCGCCGTGCGAATGACGCGGCAGGCGATTTCTCCGCGATTGGCGATCAACAGCGTGCGGAAACGCCGGTAGTGTGCAGCCCCAGCCATCATCACATCCTGAAAATACCAAAGCGGGTCGGCTCGATCGGCGCATTGGCCGCGGCCGACAGGCCGAGCCCCAGCACCAGACGAGTGTCGGCGGGATCGATCACGCCGTCGTCCCACAGCCGCGCCGTGGCGTAGTAAGGATTGCCCTGCGTTTCATACTGGGCACGGATCGGCGCCTGGAATTCGCGCTCCTCCTCGGTGGACCAGCTTCCGCCCTTGGCCTCGATATTCTCGCGCCGCAGCGTGCTCAGCACCATGGCGGCCTGCTCGCCCCCCATCACCGAGATGCGCGCATTCGGCCACATCCACAGAAAGCGCGGCGAATAAGCCCGGCCGCACATCCCGTAATTGCCGGCACCATAGGAGCCGCCGATCACCACGGTGAATTTCGGCACCGACGTGGTCGCAACCGCCGTCACCAGCTTGGCCCCGTCGCGGGCGATGCCGCCGGCCTCGTATTTCTTGCCGACCATGAAGCCGGTGATGTTCTGCAGGAACACCAGCGGGATATTGCGCTGGCTGCATAGTTCGATGAAATGCGCGCCCTTAAGCGAGCTTTCGCTGAACAGGATGCCGTTGTTGGCGACGATGCCGACGGGATAGCCCCAGATATGCGCAAAGCCGCACACCAGGGTCTGGCCATAGAGCTTCTTGAACTCGTCGAATTCCGAACCGTCGACGATCCGCGCGACGATATCGCGCACGTCGAACGGCTTGCGATTGTCGGCCGGCACCACGCCGTAGATTTCCTCCGGCGGGTAGAGCGGATCGCGCGGCGGCTGCCAGCCGGAGACCTGCCTCGGCGACTGCTTCAGCGTGCTGACGATGCGGCGCGCGATCCCGATCGCGTGGCGGTCGTTCTGCGCATAATGGTCGGTGACGCCGGACTGGCGCGAATGCACGTCGGCGCCGCCGAGTTCTTCCGCCGTCACCACCTCCCCCGTCGCCGCCTTCACCAGCGGCGGCCCGCCAAGGAAGATCGTGCCCTGATTGCGAACGATGATGCTTTCGTCGGACATCGCCGGGACATAGGCCCCGCCCGCGGTGCACGATCCCATCACGATGGCGATCTGCGCGATGCCCGCCGCCGACAGGTTGGCCTGATTATAGAAGATGCGGCCGAAATGCCGCTCGTCGGGAAAAATCTCGTCCTGCTGCGGCAGGAACGCGCCGCCGGAGTCCACCATGTAGATGCACGGCAGGTTGTTCTGCCGTGCGATGTCCTGCGCGCGCAGATGCTTCTTCACCGTCATCGGATAATAGGTGCCGCCCTTGATGGTGGCATCGTTGGCGACGATGACGCATTCGCGGCCGGCAATCCGGCCAACGCCGGTGACGACGCTCGCCGAATGCACGTCGCCACCGTACAGCCCGTGCGCGGCCAAGGGCGACAGCTCGAGAAACGCGGTGCCGGGATCGAGCAGCAGGTCGACGCGGTCGCGCACGAACAGCTTGCCCCGCGAGGTATGGCGGTCGCGCGACGCCTTGCCGCCTCCGCCCGCCACGTCGTTCAGCTTGGCCTTGAGCTCCGCGACCAGTGTCCGCATCGCGGCCGCGTTTTGACTAAAATCGGAGGATTTCGGATCAACCTTGGAATGAAGCGGCATAACCTTCCAGAATATTATGATTGAACGGCCGCAGCCGCGAGTCCGGCCATGTTGTCATTCCGCCGCCCCGCAGCGCAATATCAACTTTCTGTTGCCGGCCGGGAGGTTTTTCGGCAGCCGCCAACGCCCGTCCGGCAGCCCACCGGCCGGGCCAACCGTTCATCATGTACAGGTACAGGGACCGGCGTCTTGCGCCAGGACGCCGCTCAACAGCTCTCGCGCGGCACGCTGCCGTCAGTGCGTCCAGGGCTCCGGCCGGCCGAAGGCGAAATTGTCCGCATAAGCGACACGGCGGGGCTTGCGTTCGTGCGGCTCGATCACCTGATAGGGAATGCCCTCGCGCTCGCAATAGGCGATGGCTTCCTCCTTGGTCTCGAAGCGCAGCGACACCTGCTGTTTCATGTCGCCCGAGCTGGTCCAGCCCATCAACGGCTCGACGATGCGCGGCTGCTCCGGCTCATAGGTGAGCTGCCACTCCTTGGTCTTGGCGAAGCCCGATTGCATCGCGCTCTTGGCGGGTTTAAAAATGCGTGCGGTCATGACCTGGCCTGGTGAACTTCGTCTCGACGACATCAGAAACTCTGACAGGCGCGCCATCACCGCGACCTGCCCCGCACGGAAAGAGCCGTCTCAAGGCCCGCTTCCGGTGCATCCGTGATGCTATAATCCCTCTGCAGCCCTGTGACAATCACGACCCGACCCTCTGCTCGTTCACCCCTTTCCAGCATTTTCGTGGCATTCATGGATATCCAAGCAACCCTGCCCCCCAGAGGCCGTGACCTGCGGCTTGATCTGTTTCGCGGCATCGCCAATTGGGCCATTTTCCTCGACCATATTCCCAACAATGTGGTGAACTGGATCACGACGCGGAACTACGGGTTCAGCGACGCCGCCGACCTGTTCGTGTTCATCTCCGGCTACACCGCGTCCTTCGTCTACGCCAAGATGATGCTGGACCGTGGTTTCGTGGTGGGGGCCACGCGGCTGCTCAAGCGGGTCTGGCAGCTCTATGTCGCGCATGTGATGCTGTTCGTCATCTATGTCGCCGCCATCGGCTACGTCGCCCAGCGCTACCAGGACGTCGAGATCATCAACGAGTTCAATGTCGCCGGACTGATTGCCGATCCGATCCAGACGCTGGTGAACGGGCTGCTGCTGAGCTTCAAGCCGGTCAACCTTGACGTGCTGCCGCTCTATATCGTGCTGATGGCGTTCTTCCCGCCGGTGCTGTGGCTGATGTTGCGCAAGCCGGACCTCACCATGCTGGCGTCGATCTGCCTCTATTTCGCGGCACGGCATTACGGCTGGAACCTTCGCGGCTATCCGGAAGGCGACTGGTATTTCAATCCGTTCGCCTGGCAGGTGCTGTTCATGTTCGGCGCCTGGTTCGCGCTCGGCGGAGCCACGGCGTCGCGTTCGGTGATTGAATCGCCGGTGCTGCTTTATCTCGGCGGCGCCTATCTGATCTTCGCGCTGGTGATGACCATGGCCGGCCGCTTCGAGGAATTCGGCGCGATGTTCCCGCGCTGGCTTTACGACGCCTTCAATCCGAACGACAAAACCTACCTCGCGCCCTACCGGGTGCTGCACTTTGTCATCATCGCCTTCTTCGTCACGCGCTTCGTGCCGAAGGACTGGAGCGGCCTTGAATGGCGGGTGTTCAGGCCCGTGATCAAGTGCGGCCAGCAATCCCTGCCGGTGTTCTGTGTCGGCGTCTTCCTCTCCTTCGTCGCGCACTTCGTGCTCACCATGAGTTCAGGATCGATCCTGGCGCAGGTGGCGGTGAGTTTCGCCGGCATTTTCGCGCTCACGGTGGTGGCCTACTATATTTCATGGTCGAAGCAGCAGGATAAACCACGCCCCAGGCCCGCCTCGACGCCGGCACCGGCGGGTGAGCCGGCGGCCCCGGCCAGCACGGCGAGCGACCGCTGACCGGATAGTGGCGGAGGCATCCGCGACCTGGCGGCGGACGCGAGGAGCCGGCCGCGCCACGGCGCCAGCCCACGTCTCGTTGATGTTCAAGGGTAAGGAATTTGGTCGGGGCAGCTGGATTCGAACCAACGACCTGCAGTACCCAAAACTGCCGCGCTACCAGGCTGCGCTATACCCCGATCCGATCGTGCCGGCCGAGCGATCCGCCACCGGCGATCCGTCGATACACGCTCGGGAGCGCGCCATCAAGCGCCGCCTGAGGCCGCATCAATGCCGGGCGAACCAGGGATGCGCCACCCGGTCGCCCGGGGCGATGCCGTATTTCCTGGCCGTCCCGGCGATGACTTCCAGCACCGCTTTGGCCGGGCCGCGGGACGAAATGATCGCGGTGGACTGGGGAACCGTGTTTTCGGCAATCCGCAGGATGCGGCCATCCCTCCGGATGAAGATCATGTCGAGCGGGATGAAGGTGTTCTTCATCCACATCGAAATCTCCTGTTCTGGCGAGAAGTCGAACAGCATCCCCCGCCCCTCCGGCAGCTCCTTGCGATACATCAGCCCGGTCTGCTTTTCCTCCGGCGTGGTCGCAAGCTCGACCGAGAACACCTGCACACCATTGCGCGTGACGATTTCCAGCGTCTGCAGATCGGCGGCCCGGACCGGACTCTGGGCACAGATAGCGAGCAACACCATGAGTCCGGCCAAAAACTGTCCGGATCGCCGCGTCATCTTCCGGAAGCCTCGAAGTGTCCGCATATCTCTCCATACAATTTGGAAGGCCGTCCGAACGGGCAGCCAGCCAGGTGCGCTCCGGCGGGATTCCTAGCGGCATTTATGGCCAGCGCAACCCTGCAGCCATCTTGCGGCCTTCAACCAACGATGTTGTGAAGTCGCTGCCGGCGATGGCGGCCGGGAGAAGTTTCAGCGACGCCGCGGCCCTCAGTGCGACGCGAGGCCAGCGGGCCCGGACTCGGGATGGATCTCGGCGGCCATCATGCCTTTCGAGCCGGGGCCGAACCGCACCAGCACATACTGCCCCGGCCGCAGCTCGGTCATGCCATAGCGCCGCAATGTCTCCATGTGGACGAAAATATCCGGCGTGCCCTCGCCACAGGTGAGGAAGCCGAAGCCGCGCAGACGGTTGAACCACTTCACCTGGGCCCGCTCGAGGCCGCTGGTCGGCGTCACCGTGACATGGGTGCGCGGCGGCAGCATCTGCGCCGGATGGATCGCTGTCGACTCGTCCATGGAGACGACACGGAACGCCTGATACCCCTTCTGGCGCTGAACGCATTCGCAGACGACGCGCGCGCCCTCATAGGCTGTCTGGTATCCGTCGCGGCGAAGCACAGTGACGTGCAGCAGCACATCGGCGCTGCCATCATCAGGAACGATGAAACCGTATCCCTTGGAGGCGTCGAACCACTTGATGACGCCGCGGATCTCGATCAGCTTGCCCGCATCGCCGAGGTCGGAGAAAGGATCGAGCGCCCGGCTCCGGCCATTATCGGAAAACGTATCAGCCTGTGATCTCACCGGCCCGCCAACCCGCCTTCCAAATTGCTTGGACTCAAATCCGTCCGACCCCATGACCCCGGACCCCACGTTCAAAAATCTTGGACACGCACTATCGCCGCCGATCTGCAACGACCATCCACCCGAAGCAGCGAGAGCCGTGCGAATCTCCCGATTCGGACGATAGCACTCTCGTCCTTCCGGCAAATACAAAAAACCGGGCGCAGCTGATCTATAAACAGGCTTGCGCGATCTGCGAATCAGATTCATTCCATCTTCTTCGACTTCGCGCCATGCTTGTTTCGATTCGAAAGGCGCGTGCGAAATCGCTCGGCCATCAGTTGCGCACGAACGGCGCCAGCGTTTCGCCGATATCGTGGTGGATGACGAGATCGGCCTCATCATCCTGCTCGGTCGGCTCCCTGTTGATGATGACGAGGCGCGCGCCCGATTCCTTCGCGAGCAGAGGCATTCCCGCAGCCGGCCATACCACCAGCGACGAGCCGATGACCACGAACAGATCGCAGCTCCGCGCCAGTTGGCTCGCACGGCGCATCGCATCTTCCGGCATCGGCTGGCCGAACGAGATGGTGGCGGTCTTCACCGGCGCACCGCAGTCATCGCAGTCCGGCGCCATCCCGCTCCGCTCGAACCGCAGCTTCACCCAATCCAGATCGTGGCGCTTCTCGCAGGCGATGCACTGCGCATAAGTCGTGTTGCCGTGCAGCTCCACCACGGCATCGCGCGCCACGCCTGAAGCCTGATGCAGGTTGTCGATATTCTGGGTGATGATGCCCGGAACCTTGCCGGCCTTGTAGAGCGCCGCCAGCGCGCGGTGCCCGCGGCCGGGCCGCGCCGCGGTGAAGGTCGCCTCCATGGCGAAGCGACGGCGCCACGCCTCGTTCCGCGCTTCCTGACTGGCCACAAACTCATCGAATGGAATCGGCCGGTTGCGGCTCCACAATCCACCCGGCGAACGAAAATCGGGAATTCCACTTTCGGTCGAGATGCCGGCGCCGGTGAACGGCACGATTGTCGAGGCCGTGGCGATCATCTCACCGAGCCGCTCGACGCCACTTTGCAGGCTTGTTGCGATCATCTCCCGGTCCGTCTCCTGCTCGCTCTCTCTTCCTGAAGAGTTAGGCGGTCATTTCTCGAAACGCCAGCGCTCCGTGGCTGGTTCCGGGGACGTTACGTGCCGAGATAGCGCCGCACTGCGGCCACCGAGCCGCCGACCGCGTCGATCGCAGTCAAAAGCCGGTCCGTGGGAACGTTAAGGCGCGCGGCCCAATAGCTGGTCGAATCCGAATCGCTGGCATCGATCACCGGCGGCGGACGCACGCCGAGATTCGAGGCCATCACTGTGGCAACCGGCACCAGCTTGATCATGCGCCCAAGATTACCATTGCATGCGGATAGCCAAAGCGCCCTTGCCTCGGATCGTTAACAAATTTTTCCATCGCCCGCAGCCGCGCACCGCGAACCGTCACACGGGCGACAGGCTTGCCCCGCATTTTCGCGGCTCGATCTCGCGCGCCGGAGCTTCTAGAGTGATATGGACCACGATGGATCGCATCGAACCGAGCGATGCAATTTTGTCCTTGAACCGCTGGAGACCACACCATGCGCTATCTGCACACCATGCTGCGTGTCCGCAATCTCGACACTGCCCTCAAATTCTTCCGCGACGCGCTGGGACTGAAGGAAGTGAACCGGATCGACAACGAGAAGGGCCGCTTCACGCTGGTGTTCCTGTGCGCGCCGGCGGACGAGCAACTGGTCAAGGCAAGCAAGGGCCGCGGCGCGCCACTGGTCGAGCTGACCTATAACTGGGACGAGGAGAGCTATGGCGAGGATCGCTTCTTTGGGCATCTTGCCTATGAGGTCGACGATATCTACGCCACCTGCGCGCGGCTGATGCAGCTCGGCATCACCATCAATCGCCCGCCCCGCGACGGCCAGATGGCCTTCATCCGGTCGCCGGACCTGCATTCCGTCGAGCTGCTGCAGCATGGCGACGCCCTGCCACCGCAGGAACCCTGGGCCTCGATGCCGAACACCGGCCACTGGTAGAGGCGTGTTGCAAAAGGCCCCGCTGTGCGGGGCCTTTTTTGTCGATCGATTGTTGCCCATCGGGCGCATCACCGCCGAACGGCGCGCCACACAGTTCAGTTGACCGCCCGCTCAAGCAGCAGGACGCCGATCACCAGCACCAGGGCGATGGCGGTGACGACGCCACGCTGCGTCCAGCTCATGCCCTGCCCGAACCACCACAGCAGCGCACAGCACATCAGGACCGGAACGATGACGTCGAGGCGCATGGCGTTCTCCTTTCGGCCTGGCGCTGCGGTGGCGTCAGCGGCCCCTGAAACCCCGTCCGGCGCCGCCGGCAACCCCGATATCGGTCGAGCCGCCGATCTTCAGGCAGGTATCGGACCCTTCAAGCTTGACGAAGCCGGCCCCGAAATCCGCGCAGGAATTACGCTTCGGCGCGACCGGCGCAGCGGCAGCGCCGCGATCGACGCGAAACGTGTCAGGGGCGTGCAGCGGCTTCGTGACACTGCGGCGCACCGGCCGGTCGGACTGCGCGGCACCCTCGCCTGCAGCGGCGACGAGGCAGAGAGCCACCAGCATGATCGGCACGGCCCGCAACGCCCGAAAACTGCGCTTCTGCTTTCGTTCAGTCATGTCCGGGATGTGTTCAAGATGGCTGGCGCTCCCTAGCGGAATCGAACCGCTCTCTCCACCGTGAAAGGGTGGCGTCCTGACCGATAGACGAAGGGAGCGAAACACCGGCTCCAACGCACTTGCCGCGCCAAGGCCCATGATCTCGCGCTGTCGTAGAAATGCCCGCTAAATCAATTGCTTGACGCAACATCGATCCGGCGCCCGACGATCACGATCATCTGATCCGGAGACAGCGGCGAACGTATACTGGCGTTTGTCGGCAGGGGCAAGCCGTCTTGAGGCTGTGGCGGCGATTGTGTGGACCAGGCGAGCCCCCTCGCCGGGCCCGGATCGGGCTTTTCGCGATCATTGGCCATCCTGATCTCGTCTCATGCGACGGAGTACGTCATGACGCGCAGGCTGGTCGATCTCTGGAAGGCCACGAGGCCGGCCGTCACACTGGCTATCGTCACCTGGAAAAGCTACATAATCTGGCGCACCGGCCATCGACCGGCTTCACCGTGTCGTGCTTTCCGGTCAAGATTGAACGCGCCTCGGCCGGCTGAACCCGCCGTCGCCATTGTCGACAACCGAGCGGGCCGTACCGCATGCCGCCTTCTGCGTATTGAACTGCCGACCGGTTGTGTGCTCCCCTCATAAGGCATCGAAGCAAGTGCCTTCGTGCAACCCAGGAGATGATCATGAGCCTTCCCCAGGATGCTGGCGACTTCCCGAACAAGGTGCGCGCGGCGGTTCGCGAACATTGGATAGCCTTTCTGATCGAAGGCATTCTGCTGGTGATTATCGGATTTGGCGCGATGGTTGTCCCTCCGCTCGCCAGTCTCGCGGTCACCGTCTTTCTCGGCTGGATGTTTCTTGTCTTCGGCATCATCGGCCTGGTGCTCACGTTCTGGGCGCGTGAGATGCCGGGCTTCTGGTGGTCGCTGATCTCCGCTGTGCTGGCGATTGCGGTCGGAATCATTCTGCTGGCGCGCCCGATTCAGGGAACGTTAACCCTGACCATCGTGGTCGGCGCCTATTTCGCCGCCGAGGGCGTCACCACCATCCTGTATTCGCTGGAGCATCGCCGCGAGCTGTCGCAGCGCTGGGGCTGGCTGCTGACTGCCGGTATCATGGACCTGATCGTGGCCGCCATCATCGTCGCCGGCCTCCCGGGCTCCGCATTATGGGCGCTCGGGGTGCTGGTCGGCATCAATCTGCTGTTCGGCGGCGCGACGCTGATCGCAGTCGCGCTTGCAGCCCGGAAAGAAGCCTGAAGCGTGACGACATGTATCGGCGGCATCCGCCGCCGATATCCCCTGACGACGATCTCAGCAGCCGCGGCAGATGCTCTTGATCTTGCGGTTGAGCTCCGCGTCTTCCTTGCTGATGGGATCGCTGGGATTCTGCTTCGTCGCATCAGGGACCTCGTCCCGACGCGGCTGACGATGCCCCACCGGCGCGTTCGGGATCGGAGTGTTAACGACAGATCCCGTGCCGGTGGATGACGTGCCGGCCGGATTGTTCTGGCCCGACTGCTGCGCCACCGCTCCGGATACGCCAATCAGCAGAACCAACGCCGCGCCCGCAAAAAGTTTCTTCATTCTTGCCTCCATCAGATCGCGGTTATCCTACCGGGTTTTCACACCCAAGTGATAGCGGGCATGCGCGCAATCCATCCGCGGAGAAGCTGCGCGCTTCCGGTCGAACTGGCGCGCATCTAGCGAGAACGGTCCGGAACCTCGATCGTTCCGCAATTCCGCCGTCCCTGCGCTGCGCAGTCGAGGCCCTTGCGCATGTCGGCCATCGACATCAAGAGCCACGCGCCTCCGGCCACCACCGCGATGAAGACGCCGAGCAGCACGGCATTTTCCAGCCTGCGATCGCCGTCATCGTCGGGCGTCGGCGGCTCGGTCATCAGTCTCGCTCCGGGCGCGAGGTCTCGGGCGGGCGCGGCGGATAATCATGCGGCTCGCCGCGGTAGTCGACGACCCGATAGGTTTTGTCCGCGCCGGTGCCATGGGGGTGCGACAGATAGTCCGGCCCCACCGGGACCTTGCCGAAGCCGCCGGGAATGTCGAGCACGTAGTCCGGCTGGCAGAGTCCCGACACCCGGCCCCGCAATGCGCGCATCAGGTCCTGGCCCTGCTCCAGCGTGGTGCGCAGGTGCCCCGTGCCGGGCGCCAGATCGCCGTGATGAAGATAATACGGCTTGATCCGGCATTCGACGAAGGTCCGCATCAAGGCCTCGAGTGCTTCCGGCGTGTCGTTGACGCCGCGCAGCAGCACCGACTGGCTGACCAGCGGAATCCCGGCATCGACCAGCCGCGCGCAAGCCGCGCGCGCCGGCGCCGTAAATTCGCAGGCGTGATTGGCATGCACCGCGACCCACGTGGTGATGCCATCTTTCCGCAACGCAGCCGCCATCGCCGGATCGATGCGGGCCGGATCGGCGACCGGAACCCGGCTGTGAATGCGCACGATCCTGACATGATCGATCGCGGCGAGATCCGCCATCACCTCGGCCAGGCGGCGCGGCGACAGCACCAGCGGGTCGCCGCCGGTCAGGATCACTTCCCAGATTTCGGGATGGGCGCGAATGTAGTCCAGCGCGGTCGCATAGACGTCGGGCGTAAGCGCGGTCTCCTTGCCCGGGCCGACCATCTCGCGCCGGAAGCAGAAGCGGCAATAGACCGCACAGACATGCACCAGCTTCAGCAGCACCCGGTCCGGATAGCGATGCACGATGCCCTCCACCGGCGAGCGCACGCGATCGCCGATCGGATCCCCCGTTTCGATCGGCCTCGTCTCAAGTTCGCGCACATCGGGAACGTATTGACGGGCGATCGGATCGTTCGTGTCGGCGGGATCGATCAGGTCGGCGATCTCCGGTGTGAGCGCCACGGCATAGCGGGCCGCCACCTGCTCCAGCGCCGGCAATGCCGCCGCATCCACCAGTCCGTGCGCCGCGAGTTGTTCGGGCCGGCGCAATGTCGTGTTGATCACCTCGCCCATCTCACATCCGATCCGCCGGTGGCGTCCACACCACCTGATCTATCTTCTGGGCACCGCTCGCCAGCATCACCAGGCGATCGAATCCCAGAGCCACGCCGCTCGCCGGCGGCATCGCAGCCAGCGCCGTCAGAAAATCCTCGTCGATCGGATAGCGTTCGCCATAGAGGCGCTCCTTCTCGCGCATCGCCCGTTCGAAACGCCGGCGCTGTTCGACAGCGTCCGTCAGCTCGCCGAAGCCGTTCGCAAGCTCCACGCCGCAGACATAGAGCTCGAAGCGCTCGGCGACGCACGGGTCGGCGGCCTTGGCTCGCGCCAGCGCCGATTCCGGCGCCGGATATTCGTAGAGCACCGTCGGCCGCCGCTCGCCCAGATGCGGCTCGACATGCTCCACCAGCACCCTGCTGAAGATGTCCGACCAGGTGTCGTCGTCAGCGACCCGCACCCGCGTGCGGGCGGCCCGCGCCAACGCCTCCCGATCGCCCTCGCCGCCATGAACCGTCGCCATCAGATCCAGGTCGGCATAGCGGGCAAAGGCATCCGCCACCGTGAGCCATTCGGCATCGGCAAACGGGTCAGCGCTCCGGCCGCGGAATACCAGCGTCGTCTTGCCGGTGCGGTCCGCCGCCAGCGCGATCAGGGCCAGACAATCGGCGATCACCGTCTCGTAAGGCTCGTTGGCGCGATACCATTCCAGCATGGTGAATTCCGGCAGATGCAAGTCGCCCCGCTCGCGATCCCGGAACACCCGGGCAAACTCCACGATGCGTTCCTCTCCCGCCGCCAGCAGCTTCTTGCAGGCAAATTCCGGCGAGGTGCGCAGATAGCGCGGCTGCCTGCGCCCATCGGCATCGGCGATCGTGGTGCCAGGCGCATGGAGATGGGTTTCGTTGCCGGGCGACACCTGCAAGATGCTGGTCTCGACCTCAACGAATCCCTGATCGGCAAACCAGTTCCGGGCCGCCGCCATGATTGCGTTGCGCGCCGCCAGCAGCATGCGGCGGTCAGCGTGGCGATGGCGATCCCACCACGCGGAGGCTCCGGCATCGATGGTCATGGCGGCCCGCCCGTGCCGCGCAAAGCACTGGCATCGGCAGCCCAAATCAGTATGTTGCAGCCCGAAACCGCATCGCCGGGCCCGGAGCGGCCATATCCGGGTCGGCAACGACCCCGAACCCTAGGAATAATTTCTGTGAAAGTCATCGCCAGTTCTATCCGCAAAGGCAACGTTATCGAGCAAAATGGCCACCTCTATGTGGTCCTTTCCGCCGAGAACATCCATCCCGGAAAGGGAACTCCGGTCAGCCAGATCGAGATGCGCCGAATCAGCGACGGCGTAAAGATATCCGAGCGCTACAAGACCACCGACCAGGTCGAGCGCGCCACCATCGAGGACCGCAACTTCAATTATCTCTATGAGGATGCCGACGGCTTCCACTTCATGAATGCGGACACCTACGACCAGGTTCAGGTGCCCAAGGATGTGGTCGGCAGTGCCGCGGCCTATCTGCAGGAGAACATGACGGTCAAGCTGTCGCTGCACGACATGGTGCCCGTTGCCATCACCCTGCCCCAGCGCGTGGTGCTCGAAGTGGTGGAGACAGAGCCGGTCACCAAGGGACAGACTGCGTCGTCGTCCTACAAGCCGGCCATCCTCTCGAACGGCGTTCGCTCGGCGGTGCCGCCGCACGTCACCGTTGGCACCCGCATCGTGGTGATGACCGAGGACGGCTCGTACGTGGAGCGCGCCAAGGACTGAGGACGCCGCGGGAGACCGTATCGCGGAGCCGGTCAGGTCCGCGGGAGCCGGGTGGTTGAGACAGCTCACCTCACACTACAGACGGATGGCATCAGCTTCGCGGCGGCTCGCAGCGCTCGCGACTGCCGGCTTCCTGATCATCAGTCCGGCTTGCGCCGATCAATTCAGAACGGCGGCGGTGACCGCCGTCCCGGTGCAATGGCGCGCGGCGCTGGATCAGCTCAGATCCGAGATCGCGGCGCATCCGGCTGTGGTGGATCGCTTTACCTTCACGCCACGCTATCGTGTGTCGTCGTCCGACCCGCGCCGCGTTCCCGCCTTCATGCAGCTGAATGCGGCGACATCGCCGATCTTTCCCGGCATCGGCCAAAGCCCGGTGCCGGTGCTGCTGCCGTTCGATACCGCCGCATTTCTCGACAACCGCGCCGGCGGCGACATCGAAGGCCCTGCTCCTGAGCCCTACCAGTCCGGCTTGACCACCGATATATTCGCCGCCGGGCCGGCGGGCTATGACGCGCTGTTCAGTCTGGCTCCGGATGCAGGTGGCGACGCACTGCGAGGGCGGACTTATGCCCGGCCGATCAAGATCCAGATCACCGGGTCGGTGCTGGTCTACGACATCGCTGATCCGGCAGCCGACAAGGGCGAGCCGGTGCGCGCGCTCGCAGGCCGCTTCCCCGACCTGAGGCGGGTGATCCGCGAAGGCTTCGTCCGCTATCACTTCACCCGCTTCGGCGTTCCTTACGTGGTCTCGATCCGATGCCACGACAGCGTGCCGCGCGCCAAGCGCCTCGCCTGCCGCGAGGCATCCGCGGTGGCCGAGCATGTCCTGAGGGCCTTGCGCATCGTCGGCGGGCAGCCCGCGCGCATCCGCCCCGGCAGCCGGCCCGCCGATGTCGCGCTGCGACCGGGGGCGTGGTCGCCCGACTTCACCTATCGTCCGCCCGGCGAGATCATTGCCAGCAGCGGCTATCGCCAGCAAGGCGGCCTTACCGATCCCACGGTCTACTCGCAAATCCGCTTTCCGCTGCGGGATGCGCCGGCCTACGCCAACTCCCAGTCGTTCCTGAACTGGGGCGACTGCTTTCAGCGCGGCCGCGTGCCGCCGCCGCATCGCAAAGGCGCCCGCTATCGCTGCAGGACCAACGACAAGCCGCTGGTGTTCGATGAATCTGCGCCGGAGAATTACGCCTATCCCTGGCAAGACAACTTCTGCGAGGCGCGCGATTTCGAGGTGGGACAGTGCCCGGCGGGCTACGGCCACCAGGGCCAGGACATCCGTCCCGCCACCTGTCATTTGCGCAACGATGGTGCGGATCGCTGCGAGCCCGGCAACTTTCCGGTGGTTGCGGCACGCGACGGCGTCCTGCTGCGGATACCGAAGCATGAAGCCATGACGCTGCTGGTCAACACCCCGGCCGAGCACATCCGTTTCCGCTACATGCACATGGACCCCCGCCAACTCGATGCCGACGGCATGTTCAGCGGGCGACGGGTGACGGAAGGCGAGAAGCTCGGCCTGGTCTCCAATTTTCAGGACTATCACGGCGGCACGACCGTGCATCTTCATTTCGATGTGCAGGTGTTCACCCGCGAGGGCTGGCTCTGGGTCAATCCCTACGTCACGCTGATCTCGGCTTATGAGCGCCTGATCGGCGGCCGTGGACGCGAGCTTCCGGAAGTGGCGCCGTCATCGGAAGCCGCCAAGCCATCCTCCGCCGCAGCGACCGCATCCGAGCCGGCTCACCGGCACGACTGACCGCGGCCGGTTCCATCCCCGGCATGGGCCGAAAAGCGCTTTGGCGCGGCCGCACGGGTCCGTAGACTGATTTTATGACCAGCATCGATTCATGCGCTCGCCTGACCCGACGCCACCTGTTGCAATCGGCAACCTTCGCCGGCGGCCTGCTGCTGGCCGGCCGTTCTCGCGGCTATGCGGCTCCTGCCGGCTTCGACGCCTGGCGCGACGCCTTCGAGGCCAAGGCCCGCGCCCGCGGCATTTCCGACCAGACCTATCGCCGAGTCATGGGCGGACTCGAGCCGGATATGAGCGTGTTCCAGAAGCTGCGCAGCCAGCCGGAGTTTCAGGAGCAGCTCTGGCAATATATCAACCGCCGCGTCTCGGACTGGCGCATCACCGCCGGCAAGGAAGCGCTGCGCAAGAACCAGGCGCTGTTCGCGCGGATCGAGCGTGACTTCGGCGTCGAGCGCGGCACCCTGCTGGCGCTGTGGGGCGTGGAGTCCGCCTATGGCGATCCTTTGGTGCAGCAGAACCATATGCGGCCCGTATTCCCCTCGCTCGCCGCGCTGGCCTGGAAGGAGCCGCGCAGGCGCAGCTACTGGGAAACTGAACTCATCAATGCGCTGCGCATCGTCCAGCGCGGCTGGAGCACGCCGGCGGAGATGCGGGGCTCCTGGGCCGGCGCGATGGGTCATACGCAATGGATGCCGGAAGTCTGGCTCAATGTCGGGATCGACTATGACGGTGACGGCCGTGTTTCACCGTTCGGGCGGCCAGACGATGCGCTGGGCTCGACTGCGCGCTTCCTCATCAACCGCGGCAAATATCGCCGCGGCGAGCATTGGGGCTACGAGGTGCGCGCTCCGGGTTCGGCTGCCGACGGCAACCGCAGCTATGCGGCATGGACTGCGGCGGGCGTCACCCGCGCCGATGGCCGTCCTTTCCCGCAGCCGAATGCCAGCGCCAAGCTCTGGATTCCCGTGACAGGCGGACCGGCGTTCCTGATCGGGCCGAATTTTTATGCGGTACGCAGCTACAATCCCTCGATGAACTACGCGCTGGCAATCTGCCACCTCGGCGACCGCATTCTCGGCGGCGGCCCGTTCGTCCAGCCGTTCCCCGGCTCCGAGCGCGCGCTGACCCTCGCCGAAATCCAGGAGGTGCAGACACGGCTGACCCGGGCCGGCTTCGATACGGGCGGCACCGACGGCCGGGTCGGCAACGACACCATGACCGCGGTCAGGAATTTCCAGGCCAAGGTCGGGCTTCAGACCGACGGCTATCCGGGACTGAAAGTGCTGGAGCGGCTGCGGCGGGGCGGCTGACCGGGCCCGCGGTCCGAGCAACCGTCAGCGAATGACCGCCGGTCCCGCATCCGGCACAGCGACATCGATCACTCTGAACTGCACCCGCTCGGTCCCTTGCCAGCGGTCGATCGCCAGCGAGCCCGCAACATGCAGCGGCTGTCCACGGTTCTCGCGCAAAGCGTTGCCGAGCTTTTGGCCGATGGCGCGAAACGCGATGGCATTCACCATGCTGCCGTCGCCGCCCTTGAACCGCAGCCTCAGATGCGCCTGCCCCACTTCGTCGGCGAAAACGAGCTGGTGCGCCGGCAGCGCGATCACCGGCTCGGGATTGCCGGCGCCAAACGGCCCGGCGCGGTTGAGCGTGGCCGCGAATTCCGGCGTCAGCGCCCGCGCGGTCACTGCGCCGTCGATCTGCAATTCGCTGACATTGCGTGACCGTGCGACATCCTGCGCCAGCTTCGCTTCGAGATAGGCGCGAAACTCCGCAAGCTGCTCCCGGCGCAGCGTGATGCCCGCCGCCATGGCGTGGCCGCCGCCCTTCACCAGCACGCCGTCCGCAACGGCCTGCCGGACCGCCTTGCCGAGATCGACACCGATGATCGAGCGGCCGGAGCCGGTGCCGAAGCCGCCGGGCTCCAGCGCGACGGCAAAAGCAGGCCGTGCGAATTTCTCTTTCAGGCGCGACGCCACCAGCCCGACCACGCCGGGATGCCACCCATCCGCAGCGGTGACGATCACCGCGCCTTTGTCCTCGATGCCGAGCGCCGCGAGCGCCTCAGCCTCCGCCTCGGCTTCGGCCGCCTGTTCGATGGCGCGCCGCTCAGTGTTGAGCCGGTCGAGCTCGGCCGCAATCCTTGCCGCTTCGGACACGTCACCCTCGAGCAGCAGGCGCACGCCGAGATCGGCACGCCCGATCCGGCCGCCGGCATTGATGCGCGGACCGAGCATGAAACCGAGATGCCAGGCCTCGGGCGGACCGTTCAGCCGCGCGATATCCATCAGCGCGGTGTGCCCGACATGGTCGCGGCGGCGTAACGCGATAAGCCCCTTCGCTACGAAGGCACGATTGAGGCCGGTCAGCAGCGCGACGTCGGCGACGGTGCCCAGCGCGACATGGTGCAGCACGCCGAGCAGGTCCGGCTCCGGCCGCTCGCCGGTCCAGAACCCCCGTCCGCGCAATTCGCGATTGAGCGCGACCAGCGTCACGAATACCAGTCCGACCGCGGCGAGATGGCCAAGACCGGACAGATCGTCGGGCCGGTTCGGATTGACCAGCGCATCGACTTCCGGCAGTGCATCGCCGCATTGATGGTGATCGATGACGACGACGGACATGCCGAGGCGCTTCGCCTCCGCGAGCGCCTCGATGCTGGTGGTGCCGCAATCGACCGTGACCAGCAGTGTCGCGCCCTTTGCCGCCAGCGCCCTCACCGCTTCGACGTTGGGGCCGTAGCCCTCGAAGATGCGATCCGGAATGTGGATCAGTGGATCGAGCCCGCAATGGCGCAGATGCCAGGTCAGCAGTGCCGCGGAGGTGGCGCCGTCGACATCGTAATCGCCGAAGACCGCGACCTTCTCGCCGCGCAGAACCGCGTCGGCGATGCGCTGCACCGCCGCCTCCATCTGGGTCACGATATAGGGATCGGGCATCAGCCGCCGGATCGTCGGATCGAGGAAGTCCTCGACGGCGTCGAGTCCGACGCCCCGCCCGGCGAGCACCCGCGCCAGCATTTCCGGCAACTGGTGCCGTTGCACGATCGCCTGCGCAAGCGCCGCACCGCGCGCATCGAGGCGGTCGCGCCACAGCCGACTCGTCGCGGAATTGGTGACTCCGAGAAACGCCGACGGTGCCTCTTGCGGGATTCTGGTGATGGGGGGCGTCATGATGTGGACATCAGATAAGCACAAGGCCCGCCGGCACAACAGGGAACGGGCCTCGACGCGATCTTTTGCCCGCTCATCCCGTGCCGCGCGCCGTGCTCAGCAACCCATCCGGCCGGCGAGATCGTTGAAGTCGGCGGCGACGACGTCCCAGTCCCCATCGGCCTTGAAGTCCTTCCGCTGCAATGGACCATACTCCGTGGGACGCGGCACGAAGCCGGTCCGCAGCCCCAGCTTCTGCGCCGCGCGGAGGTCGTCGTTATGCGCGGCCACCAGCATCAACTCGGCCGGCTCGATACCGAGAAGCCGCGCCGCGCCGAGATAGACTTCGGGATCGGGCTTGTAATGCGCGAAAATCTCCGCGCTGAAGATGACGTCCCATGGCAGGCCGGCATGCTTGGCCATGTTGGTGAGTAGCGCGACATTGCCGTTGGACAACGTGCCGATGACATATCGGGTCTTGAGCCGGGTCAGGCCGCCGACGCTGTCGGCCCAGGGCAGCAGCCGGTGCCAGCCGCGCGTCAGATAAGCGAGATCGTCCTCGCTGAGCCCTGCAATGCCGAACCCGGCCACAAGCTTTTCAAGCGATTGCCGGTGCAGCACGTCGAGCGGCAGATAGCCTCGCTGCGGATTCTTCCGCACCTCGTCCATCGATGGCACGTAAGCGCCGCGCCAGGCATCCACCAGCGCCGCCCAGTCGGCGGTGACGCCGCGTCCGGCGCTCCAGCGGGTGAAATCGGCGATCAGGCTGCCGCGCCAGTCCACCACGGTGCCGAACACGTCGAACACCAGGGCTTTCACGGCAGGCGGCTGATCCGACGATGTCATGATCCCTCCGGGCTGAACGGCGGAACGTCAAAATATTTTGCGATACTGGATAAAGCCCGGTCGGTCGGCAACCTGATCGTAAAGGATGCGGGCCTGTGCATTGGTCTCATGCGTGAGCCAATAGACCCGGCTGGCGCCTGCTGCCCTCGCCTTTTCGTAGACCGCCTCGATCAGGGCCCGCCCAAGGCCCAGACCACGCGCGCCGTCGGACACGAACAGGTCCTGCAGGTAGCAGTAATTGCCGGGCGTCCAGGTCGAGCGATGGAAGATGTAGTGCACGATGCCGGTCAACTTGCCATCGACATAGGCTCCGAGCACGAACATCGGCTCCGCCGGATCGTGAAACCGGCGCCAGGTGATGTCGCTGGTCTCCGCCGGCACGCTGGTCTTGTAAAAGGTCAGGTAGCCCGCCCAGAGCGGCTCCCAGGCCTCACGCTCGTCGGGCCCCACCGGTTTGACGACGACATTGCGGCTCATGCTCGCCCCTCAGTCGAGGTGGAATTTCTCGATCTGCCGATGCTCGGCCTTGATGAGTCGCACCGTTCCCGTCACCGACCGCATCACCACGGTCTCGGTCTCGACCAGTCCGTCCTTGCGGAATTTGACGCCCGACAGCAGCGATCCGTCGGTCACGCCGGTCGCGGCGAACAGGCAGTCGCCTTTCACCATGTCCTCGATACCGTAGATCATCTTCGGATCGGTGATGCCCATCTTCTGCGCCCGCGTGCGCTTCTCCTCGGTGTCGAGGACGAGACGGCATTGCATCTGTCCGCCGATGCAGCGCAAGGCGGCCGCAGCCAGCACGCCCTCCGGCGCGCCGCCCGTGCCCATGTAGATGTCGACGCCGGTGTTTTCCGGATCGGCCGTGTGGATGACGCCGGCCACGTCGCCGTCGGTGATCAAGCGGACCGCGGCGCCGGTGCTGCGGATCGCGGCGATGATGTCGGCATGGCGCGGCCGTTCCAGCACCAGCGCGGTGATCGCGGATGGCTCCACACCCTTGGCCTTGGCGAGGCGCCGGATGTTCTCGACCGGCGGCGCATCGAGATCGATGACGTTCCTGTCATAGCCGGGACCGATCGCGATCTTCTCCATGTAGACGTCGGGCGCATGCAGCAGCGTGCCGCCGTCCGCCATCGCCATGGTGGCGATCGAGCCTGGCATGTTCTTCGCGCACAGCGTGGTGCCCTCGAGCGGATCGACCGCGATGTCGACCTGCGGCCCCGCATTGATCCCGACCTTCTCGCCGATGAACAGCATCGGCGCCTCGTCGCGTTCGCCTTCGCCGATCACGATGGTTCCCTCGATCGGCATCTTGTTGAGCTCGCGGCGCATGGCGTTCACCGCGGCCTGATCGGCGGCCTTCTCGTTGCCGTGACCGCGCAGCCGCGCCGCCGACACCGCCGCCCGCTCCGTGACGCGCACGATCTCGAGGGTGAGAATGCGCTCGAGCAGCTGCTGCGGCGGAACGGAGATATGAGTCGACATCAAATTACTCCCTGACGGTCACAGCGAGCCGGCAGGCCCGCATGCAGTGGCTGGATGCATGAGCATCTGGCGCCGCGGCCGGCGGCGCCCGGCGTCATGCGCTTAATTCTTCTCGATCCGGATCACCTGGGGCCGGCCGCTGATCACCTTGTCGCGCTGCACCGCCTGCAATGCGCGGCGCACCGCGTCCTCGCTGGTCGCGTAGGTAATCAGAATTACCGGAACGGGTGAAGCCGTTCGGGTGAATATCCCGTTGCCGGCATCGCGATCCAGATGCCGCTGCACGATCGACTCGATCGAAATGTCCTGCTCGGCCAGGCGCGCGGCGATGGTCGCCGCGGTGCCGGCGAGGTCGCGCGCCATCAGACGAAGATAATAGCCGCCCTCGTGGCGTTCCATCGGAGCTTTCCGGGTCGGCAGCAATTGTGCCACCGGACGCCCGAACGGGCTGACCTGCACGCCGCGTGCCACATCGGCGATGTCGGCGACCACGGCGGAGGCGGTCGCCGCCCCGCCGGCGCCGGGCCCCACCAGCGTGATCGGCGCGATACCTGCGCCATCGATGGTCACCGCATTGGTGACGCCCATGACCTGGGCAATGGATGACGATTTCGGCACCATGGTCGGATGCACCCGCTGCTCGATACCGGCGCGCGTGCGCACGGCAACGCCCAGCAGCTTGACGCGATAGCCGAGTTCCTCCGCCGCCCGCAGATCCTCCGGTGCGATCGACGAAATGCCTTCGACATTGACGGCCGCCTGCGCCACTTCGGTTCCGAAAGCGAGGCTGGCGAGGATCGCCAGTTTCTGCGCGGTGTCATGGCCATCGACGTCGAACGACGGATTGGCCTCGGCATAGCCCAGCCGCTGCGCATCCTTGAGGCAGTCGGCGAAGGACAACCCTTCCTGCTCCATCCGACTCAGGATGTAATTGCAGGTGCCGTTGAGAATGCCATAGACGCGATTGATCGTGGTTCCCGCGAGGCCTTCCCGCAGCGTTTTCACGATCGGGATGGCGGCACCGACGGCGGCCTCGAAATTGAGCGCCCCACCGTGCTTCTCGGCCAGCTTTGCGAGCTTCAGGCCGTGCCTGGCGATCAGCGCCTTGTTGGCGGTGACCACCGATTTCCCGGCCTTGAGCGCCGTCTCGATCATCGCCAGCGCCGGGTCGCCGTCGCCCCCGATCAGTTCGACCACGCAGGCGATCTCGGGATCGGCTGCGAGCGCCTGCGGCGTCGCCGCCCAGCGGATGCCGCGAAGATCGAGGCCGCGCTTCTTGGCTTTCGAGCGTGCCGTCACGGCGACGACATCGATCGGCCGCCCGCAACGCAACGCCAGTGTCTCGGCTTGAGCTTCGATCAGACGGACCACGTCGGCACCCACGGTGCCGAGGCCCGCAATTCCCACCTTGAGTGGTGCGACCATAGACCAGAACCTGTCGGAAGGATTATCGCCGGTTGGCGAGAGGAACCACGTTGTGCAACGTTTCGACGCCACTTTCAAGGAAGCGGCGAAGGTTGCGCGCGGCCTGGCGAATCCGCTGCTCGTTCTCGACCATCGCGATGCGGACATAGCCCTCGCCGTGCTCGCCGAAGCCGACGCCCGGCGACACCACGACACCCGACTTCTCCACCATCAGCGTCGCGAACTGCATGCTGCCAAGCTGGCGGAAGGCTTCCGGCAACGGCGCCCACGCGAACATCGATGCGGAGGGCGGCGGCACGTCCCATCCCGCGCGCGCGAAGGACTCCACCAGGGTGTCGCGCCGCTTGCGGTAGATCTCACGCATCTCGCGGATACAGTCGTCGGGACCGTTGAGCGCCGCCGTCGCCGCCACCTGGATGGGCGTGAAGGCGCCGTAGTCGAGATAGGATTTCACGCGCGCCAGGGCGGCGATGATGCGCTCGTTGCCGACCGCAAATCCCATGCGCCAGCCGGCCATCGAGAAGGTTTTCGACATCGAGGTGAATTCGACGGTCACATCGATGGCGCCCGGCACCTGCAGCACCGACGGCGGCGGGTTGTTGTCGAAATAGACCTCGGAATAGGCCAGGTCCGACAGGATGAACACCTCGTGCTTCTTCGCGAAGGCAACGAGGTCCTTGTAGAAGTCGAGGCTCGCCACGCAGGCGGTCGGGTTCGACGGGTAGCAGACCACGATCGCGATCGGCTTCGGGATCGAATGGATGATCGCGCGCTCGCAGGCAGCGAAAAAGTCCGGCGTCGGCGCCGACGGCACAGAGCGGATCACACCGCCTGCCATCAGGAAGCCGAAGGCGTGGATCGGATAGCTCGGATTCGGGCAGATCACGACGTCGCCCGGCGAGGTGATCGCCTGCGCGACGTTGGCGAACCCCTCCTTCGATCCCAGAGTGGCGACGATCTGGGTATCGGGATTGAGCTTCACGCCGAAACGGCGCTCGTAATAGCCGGCCTGGGCGCGGCGCAGCCCGGGAATGCCGCGCGATGCGGAATAGCGGTCGGTCCGCGGCTTGCCGAGGGTTTCCCGCAGCTTGTCGAGCACGTGCTGGGGCGTCGGCAGATCGGGGTTACCCATCCCAAGATCGATGATGTCGGCCCCGGCATTGCGCGCTGCGGCCTTGGCTCGATTGATCTGCTCGAACACATAGGGTGGCAGGCGACGAATGCGGTAGAACTCTTCCATGGGCCCTTCTCCGGGATCGGACAGCTCGTGTTGGATTTCCTGTCGCGCCCGAGCCGAGCGCGGAAGAAAACAATTTACATTCAATAGATTACGCCAATTTTAATGGCGAATTCGGACCGGCCTTCGCCGATCCTGGCGCTATTGAGACTTGAATCGTGGTCTTTTTAGCACGGACACCTTGAAGCGCCAGTGAAAGCGGCCCGGCAGCGCCAGATTCCCGCGGCTATTGCGCCGCCCGTTGCGCCGCCTGCCGATCGCGGGCCGCAGCGAGTTCGCCCTCGATACGGGCTTGCTCGGAGGGGTCCATCGCCGGCTGCTCGCGCGGCGCGGGAAGGTCGTGGACCGCCGGAAATTCGCCGGGATTTTTTGGACGCGCGGGCGCGCCCTCGGGAACACCGATCAGCGGAAGATCGGCGATCGAGGACGAGCATGCCGCCAGCGGCAGCGCAGTCGCGATCAGGGCCACGCTCAGGACGCACCGCATCAGCAGCGCCCCCCGCCCCGCCCGGCGACCGTCCCGCTGCGGCCGCCGAACGCCGTCAATGCGCGGTTCGGCCGTCGTCAATTCCTGCGACAAAAACGCCATCGCCATCCACCCCACATCTTCATCCATGACAAAGGTAAAACCTTAAGGCGTTATTATGACTTAGCCCCGGCAGCGTCTTGCAATGCAGTATATAGAATTCACCCAATCGGATCGAACTGTGCCATCATTCCGTCGGTACGGCTCTAACAGCCGGCCTGTTTCGAGCAAACGAAGTGCACGCCATGCGCGACCTGACGACGGATACCCAAGCAACGAAGACCTTCGACCCCGAGGCCTTCTCCCTTAATCTCGCTGAAGCGATGGAGCATGGCGGGCGGGCGCTGGCCGCGTTTCTGAGACCGCGTCAGGCTCTCGCCCCCGCCGAGCGCCCGTCGAGCGAACTCACCGAGGTGATCAAGACCTTCACCAGTGTCGCCGAATACTGGCTGTCCGATCAGACCCGCGCCACCGACGTGCAGATGCGGCTGGGCAAGGCCTACCTGGATCTGTGGGGCTCGGCGATGCGACGCCTTGCCGGGGAGGACGCGCCTCCTGCCATCACGCCGGCGGCGCGCGACAAGCGGTTTGCCGATCCCGAATGGCGGGCCAACCAGTTCTTCGAGTTCGTGATGCAGGCCTATCTGCTGACGGCGCAATGGGCTCAGGAGCTGGTTCGCGACGCCAAGGATCTCGATCCGCACACCCGCCTGAAAGCGGAGTTCTATGTGCAGCAGATCACCAACGCGATTGCGCCGTCCAACTTCGTGCTGACCAATCCCGAGGTGCTGCGGCAGACATTCTTGTCGAACGCCGAGAACCTGGCCCGCGGCATGAAGATGCTGGCGGAGGACATCGACGCCGGCAAGGGACAACTCCGCATCCGGCAGTCCGACCCCACCAATCTGGAGGTCGGTGTCAACATGGCGGTGACACCCGGCAAGGTGATCTTCCAGAACGAGGTGATGCAGTTGATCCAGTACGAGGCGACCACGCCGAACGTGCTGCGGACGCCGCTGCTGATCGTGCCGCCATGGATCAACAAATTCTACATTCTCGACCTGCGCCCGGAGAAATCCTTCATCAAGTGGTGCGTCGATCAGGGCGTCACGGTGTTTGTGATTTCCTGGGTCAATCCGGACAAGGAACTCGGCCACAAGGGCTTTGACGATTACATGAAAGAAGGCCCGCTCGCGGCCATGGACGTCATCGAGCAACTGACCGGGGAGCTGAAGGTCCATACCATGGGCTATTGCGTCGGCGGCACCCTGCTCGCCACCACGCTGGCGTGGCTGGCCGAGAAGCGCAGGGTGCGCGTTGCCTCCGCGACGTTCCTCGCGGCCCAGGTGGATTTCACCTATGCCGGCGATCTGATGGTGTTCGTCGACGAGGCGCAGATCGCGGCTCTGGAGGAGCAGATGCGGATCGACGGCGTCCTTGAGGGCAGCCGGATGGCGATGGCCTTCAACATGCTGCGCTCGAACGACCTGATCTGGTCCTACGTCGTCAACAACTACCTCAAGGGCCAGTCGCCACCCCCCTTCGACCTGCTGCACTGGAATTCCGACGCCACCCGCATGCCGGCGACCAACCACTCCTTCTATCTCCGCAACTGCTATCTCGAGAACAAGCTGTCGACCGGCAACATGGTGATCGACAATACGCGGCTCGATCTCAGCAAGGTGAAGGTGCCGATCTACAACCTCGCGACGCGGGAGGATCACATCGCGCCGGCGCAGTCGGTGCTGTACGGATCGCAGTTCTTCGGCGGCCCGGTGAAGTATGTGCTGGCCGGCTCGGGCCATATCGCGGGGGTCATCAATCCGCCTGCCGCGGGCAAATACCAATACTGGACCAACGAGAAAAGCTCGGCGACCACCGTCGCCGAGTGGCTGGAAGGCGCCACCGAACACAAGGGATCGTGGTGGCCGGACTGGCTTGCCTGGCTCTCCGCCCACGATCCGGAGAAGGTCCCGGCGCGGCGTGTCGGCAGCGAGGCCCTGCCACCGATCGAGGATGCGCCGGGCAGCTACGTCCGGGTCCGCGCCTGACGGATTGCGCGCCGCATCCAGTCCTGAAACAGCGGGGGATTTCCAGCGGAATGACGCGGGCTGGCCCCTTCGTCCCCCGCAGCCGCGTTGGCGGCATCATCACAACCGTCTATGAATATGCCATCCGAGGCTTCGGATCGGCTCCGGCCGCCACGACGCTGCAAGAAGGAATTCATCGATGACGCGGGAATTGTTCTGGCTGACACTCACGGTCATTCTGACTGGCCTGATGTGGATACCTTACATCCTCAATCGCTGTCAGGTCCGCGGGCTCAGCGGCGCAATGGCCAACCCCTCCCGCAACGACAAGCCGCAGGCCGAATGGGCCAACCGCCTGATGTTCGCCCACGACAACGCGGTCGAGAACCTGATCATCTTCGCTCCGCTGGTGCTGATCCTCAACGCCGCCGACTATTCGACCAAATGGACCGTGCTGGCCTGCGCAGTCTATTTCTGGGCCCGCGTCGCCCACGTCGTCGTCTATGCGCTGGGCATTCCTGTCTTCAGGACGCTGGCATTCACGGTCGGATTTCTGGCTCAGGCCTATCTGGCCTGGGCTATCTTCCACGCCACCTGATTCTGGGCCACTTGACAGGCAGGCTTTGAAATCGCCTCGTCCCGCGGCTGCGGGCCGAGGCGACGGCCATTACCGCACCTCTACGGGCTGATCGAGGCTGACGTCGGGAAGCCCGAGCATCAGCCGCATGTTCTGCACCGCGGCGCCGGACGCGCCCTTGCCGAGATTGTCGAGCCGCGCCACCAGCACAGCTTGCCGGTGCGCATCGCTGGCGAACACGTAAAGCTCGAGCCGATTGGTGCCGTTGAGCGCCTCCGGCTCGATCCGCCCAGCGGCGGCGGACGCCGCGTTCTGCGGCGGCATCACCGCGACGTAGCGGCTGCTCTCATATCTCTTCGCCAGCGCGGCCTGGAGCTCGGCCGCAGTCGGCCGGCCCGGCAGCGTGTCGAGATGCAGCGGCACCGAGACCAGCATGCCCTGCCGGAAATTGCCGACCGAAGGCACGAAGATCGGCCGCCGGGCAAGGCTGGAATAGCGCTCGATTTCCGGCAGGTGCTTGTGCTGCAGTCCCAATCCATAAAGCTCGAAAGCCGGCGCCGTGCCGTTCTCGAAGCTCTCGATCATCGCCTTGCCGCCACCGGAATAGCCGCTCACCGCATTGACGGTGACGGGATAATCGGCCGGCACCAGGCCAGCATCGACCAGCGGCCGCAGCAGCGCGATCGCACCGGTCGGATAACAGCCCGGATTGGCAACCTTGCGGGCCTTGCGGATCAGGCCGGCCTGGTCCGGGGCGAGCTCGGGAAAACCGTAGGCCCAGTCCGGCGCGACACGGAACGCGGTCGAGGCGTCGAGCACTTTCGGCGCGACGTCTCCCATGGAGTCGATCAAGGCCACGGTCTCCCTGGCCGCGTCGTCAGGCAGACAGAGGATGACGAGGTCCACCTCGGCCATCAGCGCGCGCTTGGCGCCGGGGTCCTTCCGCTTGTCCGGGTCGATGGTCCGCAGCGCGACATCGCCAAGCTGGTCGAGCCGCTCGCGGATACCGAGGCCGGTCGTCCCTGCCGCGCCGTCGACGAAAACCGACGGCATTTTGCCGGCTGTGGCTTTGGCTTCAACCCGGCTGGTCTCGGGCAGTGTCATGATTTGCTCCTTCACTCCGCTGGGCTGCTCGCGGCGCAGGTGTTGTAGTCCAACTGCGGCCGCAGCGCGATCATCTGTTCGGCGATATGCCGCGAGGCCCCGGCAGACTGCCGGCGCAGCTGCGAAGCCACCGCGACATGATCCGCATCGGACTTGTGCTGGTTGAGCTTGAAGCTGCCTTCGACCGTCTCCACCGTCATCGCCAGCCCGACGATGGCGTTCTGCATCGCCCTGAGCCGGCCCAGCGTCATCTTCGCCGTCGTCCACGGCGGCTTGGGCGCCTGCATGGCCTCGAACCTTGCACTCAGATCATCAAGGTGTCGTGACAGCATCGGCGCGGACATGACCGAGACCGGCCCGGACAGGTGAACGGCCTGATAGAGCCAGGTCGGCACCTGATCCGGCGACGCGTACCAGTCCGCCGACACATAGGCATCCGCTCCCATCACCGCCATCAGCCAGGGCGTCCTGCCATCGGCCCGCGCGATCAGCGGATTGCCGCGGGCGACGTGAAAGGAAAGTTCCGGCGTGCCATCCGCGGCGTAGTCCAGACGGAACGGCAGCGGCGACGCGATCGGCCGGCGTCCGTCGCTGGCGCAGGCCAGACCGAAGCCCCGGGCCGCGGCGAAAGCGAGGCACGCGGCGCGGTCGGTCCGGAACGGAGGCGGCGTATACATCATGAACTCCTGCGGTTCGTTCGAAGCCGCCGGGATCAGATCGCGGATGTCGGGAGAAAACTGCCGCGGACCGGATCCGGCGGCAGGGGCGATGATCTAGACGCGCACGTCCGCCCTTGCCGCGACACGACGGCGGCGACGGGCGATGGCGATGGTCATCACGTCGATCATGGCGGCTGTCGTAGAACCGCCTCCGCACGGCGTCAAGGGCAGCTTTCGGAGATGCGGCCGCACTCGTCAGAACAGGCCCCAGATCCATTCGGTGACCCGCGACAGGATATCTCCGAACAGCAGCAGCACGGCGGACCAGACGAAGGCCGAGACGAAATTGGCGACCTGAAAATGCCAGTATGGCATCGCGAAGATTCCGGCAACCAGCGGCACGGAAGCCCGCAACGGACCGAAGAAACGGCCGATGAAGATGCCCGGCACGCCCCATTTCTCGACGAAGGCCTGACCGCGCGGAATGAGGTCCGGGTAGCGCGACAGCGGCCACATCTCCGCAACCCGGTGTTTGAAGGTTGATCCCAGCCAGTAGGATAGCCAGTCGCCCAGCGCCGCCCCGAGCCCTCCGGCGAAACAGACCGGCCAGAAATTGATCTGGCCCGGCCCCATCATCATCCCGATCGCCACCAGCACGCCCCAGGCGGGCACGAGCAGCGAGATGAAGGCCAAGGACTCACAGAATGCCAGAACCAGCACCAGAGGCGCCGCCCAGGCCTGATGCACCCGCACGAAGGCGATCAGGTCGTGTGCGTAAGCTTCCATGTCCCCCGCCTTCCGTCATGCCAGCGGCCACCCCCGCCCCGCCTGTAGGTCAGCATTGCCTCCGGCCCAGCGTGATGGCAGGACCGATGCGCCCTGGTGCGGAACCCGCCCGACCCCGACCGTGGCCTATTGATTGGGCGCGGCACGATCACAATTGCGACCCTAAGCGTGGCATAGTCAGGGCCACCGATTCGCGCCACTGCGCGAACAATCTACATTCATAATTACGATCAAGACATTGGCAAAGAACACGAAAGCGAAAGACGACCTGTTCGGCAGCGCGCCGGCGAAGGCTCCTGCGAAAGCGTCGGGGCGGAGCACCGGGCAGGACACCGGCTACACCGCGGCTGACATCGAGGTCCTGGAAGGCCTGGAACCGGTGCGCCGCCGGCCCGGCATGTATATCGGCGGCACCGACGAAAAGGCTCTCCATCACCTGTTCGCCGAGGTCATCGACAACTCGATGGACGAGGCGCTGGCCGGCCATGCCACCTTCATCGAAGTCGAGCTCCGCGGCGACGGTTTCCTGTCGGTGACCGACAACGGCCGCGGCATTCCCGTCGATCCTCATCCCAAGTTTCCGAAGAAGTCGGCGCTCGAAGTCATCATGTGCACCCTGCACGCCGGCGGCAAGTTCGATTCCAAGGTCTATGAGACCTCGGGCGGTCTGCATGGCGTCGGCGTATCGGTGGTGAATGCGCTGTCCTCCCGGCTCGAGGTCGAGGTCGCCCGCTCGCAGGAACTCTATCGGATGGTGTTCGAGCGGGGCCACCCTGTCGGATCGCTGGAGAAGCTCGGGAAGGTCAGCAACCGGCGCGGCACACGCGTCCGCTTCAAGCCGGACCCGGAGATTTTCGGCGCCAAGGCGGTGTTCAAGCCGCAGCGTCTGTTCAAGATGGCGCGGTCGAAGGCTTTCCTGTTCGGCGGGGTGGAGATTCGCTGGCGCTGCGATCCGGAACTGCTCCGCGGCTTCGACGACGTTCCCGCTGAAGCCACGTTCCATTTCCCCGGCGGCCTCAAGGACTACCTGACCGCAGCGATCCACGCCGATACCCTGGTTCATCCGGACATCTTCGCCGGCAAAAGCGGGCGCAACGGAGCCCACGGCGCCTGCGAATGGGCGGTGGCCTGGACCGCCGACGCCGACGGCTTCCTCTCCTCCTACTGCAACACGGTGCCGACGCCGGACGGCGGAACCCACGAATCCGGCCTCCGCAGTGCGCTGTTGCGGGGGTTGAAGGATCATGCCGAGCGTGTCGGCCAAGGCAAGCGGGCCAGTTCGATCACCTCCGAGGATGTGATGACGGGCGCTGCGATCATGCTTTCGGTCTTCGTTCGCGAGCCCGAATTTCAGGGGCAGACCAAGGACCGCCTCGCCACCGCGGAAGCCGCGAGAATCGTCGAGCAGGCGATCAAGGACCCGTTCGACCACTGGCTGTCCGGCAATCCGGTCCAGGCCAACAAGCTGCTGGACTTCGTGATCGAGCGCGCGGACGAACGGCTGCGCCGGAAGCAGGAAAAGGAAGTCTCCCGCAAGACCGCGGTGAAGAAGCTCCGCCTCCCCGGCAAGCTGGCGGACTGCACCAGTTCGGCGGCCGAAGGCTCCGAGCTCTTTATCGTCGAGGGCGACTCCGCCGGCGGCAGCGCCAAGCAGGCGCGGGATCGCAGAACCCAGGCCGTGCTGCCTTTGCGCGGGAAAATCCTCAACGTCGCCTCCGCGACCAGGGACAAGCTCACCGCCAATGCGCAGCTCGCCGACCTGATGCAGGCGCTCGGCTGCGGCACCGGCCCGCATTACCGCGAGGAGGACCTGCGCTACTCCCGCATCATCATCATGACCGACGCCGACGTCGACGGCGCGCATATCGCCTCGCTCTTGATCACCTTCTTTTATCGTCAGATGCCGAGGCTGATCGACGAGGGCCATCTCTACCTGGCGGTGCCCCCGCTCTACCGGCTGACCCATGGCAGCAAGACGGTCTATGCCCGCGACGACGCCCACAAGGACGAGTTGCTCAAGAAGGAGTTCAACGCGAACGCCAAGGTCGACGTCGGCCGCTTCAAGGGCCTCGGCGAAATGATGCCGGCGCAGCTCAAGGAAACCACCATGGACCCGGCCAAACGGACGTTGCTGCGGGTGGTGCTGCTGACCGAGGATCGCGACACCACGGCGGATTCGGTCGAACGCCTGATGGGCAGCAAGGCCGAAGCGCGCTTCGCCTTCATCTCGGAAAAGGCCGAATTCGCCAGCGAGGAGCTGCTGGACGTGTAGAGTCTTTGATTTCACGCATCGTCTTATCGCAAAGCGGCGTCCGCTTCTGTCCCAAACGCTATGGTGCCGCTTGGGGTCATAATCGCTGGTGGACCTGGCTATCGCCAAGTGCACCTGCCTGCCTTGAGTACACATGCTCAGGCCGGATCCCGACGGCGAGAAACCGCGCGGTCAGACCCTGCAACCATGGCACCGCATTGATGATGCGGATGGGAAGCGGCGGCGCAAAGGGCGTCCCATCCGGGGTCAGCGCCCGCGAGATGATGTTGTTCTGCACCAGCACCTGCATCGCCTGCGTGATCCGCGTCGGAAATTCGCGCCGCTTCTGCACCGCACCGAGATCACTCAACGACGGTCGCCCGTCGCGCAATTTATCCGTGAGAAGATTGGCGGCCGCCACCGCGTCCTGGACTGCGAGGTTGACACCGACGCCGCCCACCGGCGACATCGCATGGGCACAATCGCCGATGCAAAGCAGCCCCGGCCGTGCCCAGCGCGTCAGCCTGTTGATCGCCACCGTCAGCAGCTTCACGTCGTCCCAGCTCGCGACATCATCGATCCGGGGCGTCAGCACCGGCGCAAGGCCGCATACCTGTTGCCGGAAGGCGGGCAATCCGTTCGCCTTCACCGCATCATAGCCACCCTTGCGGATGACATAGGCGCATTGCCAGTAATCGCCGCGATCGAGCGTGATCATCATCCGCCCGGCCTCGATCCGCGCGAAGGCAGCGTCGGCCTCCGCGCCCTTGCCGACCCGGAACCACAACACGTCCATCGGCGCTCCGATCTCCTTAACCGCAAGGTCCGCCCTGGCGCGCACCAGCGAATGCCGGCCGTCGCAGCCGACCACGAGGTCAGCCTTGATTTCAAGCGCCCCCGTTCCGTCCACCGCGCGGACGCCGGTGACAATGCCGTCACGGACAACAAGATCGGTCGCGGCAGTCTGCATCAGCACCGTGAGCGCGGAATAGCGCCGAGCCTGCTCGCGCAGGAAATTCAGGAAATCCCACTGCGGCATGAAGGCGATGAAGGGATGCTTGGCGCAGCTGCGGCCGATGTCGGCAATCCGCATCGGCGTCTTGCCGACATAGCCGGTGATCTGCCGCAGCTTCTGATGCGGCAGCTTGAGGAAATCGTCGACCAATCCCAGCTCATCCATCACCTCGAGCGTCGAGGGATGCACGGTATCGCCGCGAAAATCGCGGAAGAAATCCTTGTGCTTCTCGATCACCACGGTTTCGATCCCGGCCCGGCCGAGAAGATAGCCGAGCATCATGCCCGCCGGACCGCCGCCGACGATGCAGCATCTCGCCGTGATACTGCGGGATGCGTTCTCCGCCCTGGCAATATCCATCGATCGATCCTTGTCGGCACAGCCCGCCGATCCATTCCGTCAGACGGGAATGCTGCGCCGCTTCTTTTCCCACCGCAAGGGCGCGGCGAAAAGATCGCAGCAATGCAAGGCGTTTTCTCGACAGCCCGGTCCATTTCTGCTCAGATCGGGATGGTATGACGGCTAAGACGACATGCTCGTCCTCTGCCGGAGCAAAAGGCTGACGGGATAACGCATGGCGACCAACAAGAAGAAACTTCTCATCACCGAATCCATGTCCCCGTTGGGATGGGCGCTGTTCCAGGAGCGGGACGACGTCGACACCATCCAGTTCTCCAACCTGATATCAAGCGCGGACTTCAACGCGCTGCTTGCGACCGAGGCGCCGGTGCATGGCGTGGCGCTCGGCGCGACGCCGTTCGGCCAGCGCGAGCTCGATACGGCACGGGAGATGAAGGTCGTCGCCCGCATCGGCGTCGGCTACGACGCCATCGATGTCGCCGCGCTCGACCGGCACAAGGTGCCGCTGATGGTCGTCGGCACTGCCAACTCCCCGTCCGTAGCCGAACAGGCGCTGTTCATGATGCTGACGCTGGCCAAGCGCGGCGTCGAGCTGCATGCGCTGGTGCGCGATGGGCGATGGGCCTCGCGGCTCGGAGCGCTGCCGTTCGATCTCTATGGCAAGACGGTGCTGATCGTCGGCTTCGGCCGCATCGGCACCCGGACCGCGCGCCGTTGTCTCGCGATGGAGATGAGGGTTCTGGTCTATGACCCCTATCGCTCCGCCGACGACATTCGCACGGCCGGCTGCGAACCGGTCAGCGACCTCGACGCCGCGCTGCCACAGGCAGACTTCGTCAGCCTGCACTGTCCCAAGACGCGGGAGACCATCGGCCTCTTCGATGCAGACCGGCTCGGACGCATGAAGCCGACCGCCTATCTGATCAACACCGCGCGCGGCGGCATCGTCGTCGAATCCGCCCTCTACGATGCGCTGGTCAATGACCGGATTGCCGGTGCCGGCCTCGACGTGTTCGAGCAGGAGCCGCCGCCGCTCGGCCATGCGCTGTTCGCCTTGCCCAATGTGGTGATCGCGCCGCACGTCGCGGGCGTGACCCGCGAGGCGCTCGACCGCATGGGCCTGCAAACCGCCCGAAACATCCTCAGCGTGCTCGACGGCAATCCGATCCGCGACAACGTCATCAATCAGGGCGTGCTCTCCTGACGAGCGATGCTCCATCAAAAATGCGCAACCACTTCGATCGTCTGAGAGGCAAGCATGGCGTTCAAGGACTATGATGACTTCGATGCCGTCGGGCTGGCGGAGCTGGTCCGCAGCGGCGAGGTCAACCCGGCTGAGCTATTGGACGAAGCGTTGAACCGGACCGCGCGGATCGATCCGCAGATCAACGCGGTGGTGGTCCGGCACGAGGACTACGCCCGCAACCAGATCGCGCGAGGCCTTCCGGACGGTCCTTTCACCGGCGTGCCGTTCCTGCTCAAGGACCTCGAGCTATTGGCCGGAACGCGCACCACCTTCGGCGCCAACGTGCTCAAGGACAACGTTGCCGACCACGACAGCACGCTCGCCGCGCGTTTTCTCGCCGCCGGGCTGGTGATCTTCGGCAAATCCGCGAGCCCGGAATTCGGCCAGCTGCCGACCACCGAGCCGCGTCTGTTCGGCCCGACGCGCAATCCATGGAATCCGCAGCATTCCTCCGGCGGATCATCGGGCGGCGCTGCCGCGGCTGTCGCCGCGCGCATTCTTCCCGTTGCCCATGCCAGCGATGGCGGCGGCTCGATCCGCATCCCGGCATCGGCGTCCGGAGTGTTCGGATTGAAGCCGACCCGCGCCCGCACGCCGGTGGGGCCGGATCGCGGCGAAGGCTGGGGCGGCTTGAGCTGCAACCACGTCGTCAGCATCAGCGTGCGTGACAGCGCAGCGATGCTGGATGCGATCCAGGGCCCGGAGCTCGTCAGCCCTTACACCGCCCCTGCCCCGGAGCGGCCTTACCGCGACGAGGTCGGGCGCGATCCGGGACGGCTGCGGATTTTCTTCACCGACAAATCGACCTATGGCGACGCCATCGATCCGGAGATCGCAGCAGCCGTGCGCGACGTCGCGGCGCTTCTCTCCGGGCTCGGCCACCATGTCGAGGAGCGTGCGCCGACACTGCCGGCCGATCCGGCGGTGGCCATCGGCACCATCGTCGCCGCCAACACGGGATTCGTGGTCCGCACCACGGAGCAGCGTCTCGGACGCACCGTGACGGAGCAGGATTTCGAACGCATGACCCTTGCCAATGCGGCCAATGCCGCGCATCAGACCTCGACGGATTACGTCGCGGCGCAGCTCGCCGCTTTCCAGATTTCGCGCAGCCTTGCGACCTTCTTCGAGGACTGCGATGTGTTCCTGTCGCCAACCCTCTGCATGCCGCCGCTGCGGATCGGCGAGTTGAACAGCATGGCCGAGGATCTGTCTCACATCTCGCCGATCCTGCGGCGCTACATGCCGGGCACCGCGATGTTCAACATGTCCGGTCAGCCGGCGATGTCGGTGCCGCTGGCCTGCAACGCTGCCGGGCTGCCGCTCGGCATGATGTTCGCGGCGCGGTTCGGCGACGAGGCCACCTTGTTCCGGCTGGCTGGCCAGCTCGAGCAGGCACGCCCGTGGCGCCATAAAAAGCCTGGGATTTGCGCCTGATCCGGCCTTCCGCCATAACGGCAATGGCTTTATTCCGAGTGCCATGCGGTGATGCAGGAGCCTTGCGATGACCTCGAACGATCCGGCTGAGCGTCTGCGATCGGCCATCGCAATGCTGAGGAAAAGCGTGGAGCGCGCCGGGGCGACGCCTGCGCCTCCCGCTCCGCCCACGCCGCCGCCCCTCCCCGAAGCACCGTCCCTCGACGGCTATACCCGGCTCGGGCCCGGCCCGCTCGGCGTCATCCGCCTGCGATGGACCATCCGCGCGGTCGGCGCCGAGAGCTATGTCGTCGATGAAACGGTGGGCAGCCGCAGCACGGCGGTCACCAGCGCACCGATGCCGCGCGAGGCGGCGCTGCGCTATGTCGAGGAAAGCGAACAGGCTGCGCGACAGCGCTTCGACGACCTTCGCGCCGAGCTGGCCTGGCCAGGGCCGACGGATACGGAGCCGGACCGCGGCGCCCCGCAGGATCCGCGCGAGGCAGCCTCATCGCCGGCTCCGGAGACGGCGGCGTCCATGACTCCGCCCCCGGGACGCGAGTCTTAACGGCTCGCGGGTTTGGCGTAATCTGCGTCGCTCACCTTCTCCAGCCACTCGACATAGCTGCCGTCGAGCGCCTCGTGCATCGCGATATGGACCATGCCGTGGTCCGGCGCCGCGCCATGCCAGTGCTTCTCGCCCGGCGGAATCCAGACCGTATCGCCGGCCCGGATCTCGCGCACCGGACCGCCGTCGGCCTGCACCCGCCCAACCCCGAACAGGACGTAAAGCGTCTGCCCCAGCGGATGCGTGTGCCATGCGGTGCGCGCGCCCGGCTCGAACGCCACCCGTGAGGCGGCCACCCGCGCCGGGGCGGCAGTGGTCACGATCGGATCCTGCCAGACGGTTCCGGTAAAATAGTCGGCCGGCCCGCGGCGCGTCGGTCGCTCATCACTGCGGTGAATGTCCATGATCGCTCCTTCATATCGATGATAGGCGGAAAGATTGGCGCAAAATGCAGCCGGATCGCATCAGGCTTTCGCCTTGAATGCCTCGTAGCGCGCCCGGGTTTCCTCATTCATCGGATACAGGCCCGGCAACGCGGCGCCGGCGTTCACCTGCGCGACGATCCAGCCCTCCATCCGCTCCTGCTCCGGCGCTTCGGCAATTACGTGATCGAGCAGCGCCTGCGGGATCAGCACCGCGCCATCCTGATCGGCCACGACAATGTCGTTGGGGAATACCGCGACGCCGCCGCAGCCGATCCCCTCACCCCAGCCGACGAATGTCAGCCCTGCAACCGACGGCGGCGCCGCAGCGCCGTTGCACCAGACCGGCAGGCCGGTGCCGAGCACGCCTTCGAGATCGCGCACCACACCGTCCGTCACCAGCGCCGCGACCTTGCGCTTGACCATCCGCGCGCACAGGATGTCACCGAAGATGCCGGCCGTGCTGATCCCCATGGCATCGACGACGGCGATGCAGCCCTCCGGCATCGCCTCGATCGCGGTGCGGGTGGAGACCGGCGACGACCAGGATTCCGGTGTGGCGAGATCTTCCCGCGCCGGAACAAAGCGCAGCGTGAAGGCCGGCCCGACGAGCCGCGGTTGTCCGGAACGCAGCGGCCGCGCGCCACGCATCCAGACGTTGCGCAATCCCTTCTTGAGGAGAACCGTCGTGATGGTCGCGGTCGAGACCTGCGACAGTATGTTGATGGCCTGGGGGGAGAGAGACATCGGCAGACTGGCCTCGCTGAACTTGCCGCCTCATCTTGCGGCCCGAAGATGTGGCGTCAAGTGCCGCTGGATCGGATCAGCCCTTCGCATATCGACCTCAGATCACGCCTGTTCGTATATTCGCCCGGTGAGCGAAATTGCATGCCGCAACCATTGCTTTCCGGCATGTTGCGAAACAGGTTATCCTTCGCCCTTTACAGGCAGAAGGTGTCCGGACCGGCATGGCCGCAGATTTCGACCCGCCCCGTTGTCTTCCGAGCGGCGATGCCGCCGTGACGGTCGAATTCGCGCGCGGCATCGACGACGAAGCCAACCAGAGCGTCCTCGCGCTCGACGCCATGTTGATGCAGGATCCGATCGCGGGCGTCACCGAAACCGTTCCGACCTATCGCTCGCTGCTGGTGCATTACGATCCGGTCGTGATCGATTTTGAAACACTGACGGCGCGGCTGAAGCTGCTGGCCGGCCGGCCGCGCCCGCGCGAGCGCCCGGCCCGGCGCTGGCGCATTCCCGTCGCCTATGGCGGCGAGCACGGCATCGATCTCGACGAAGCCGCCGAAACACTCGGCATCTCGCGCGAAGCCCTGATCGCGCGGCACACCGGCGCAACCTATCGCGTCGCCATGATCGGCTTCACGCCGGGATGGTCCTATCTCAGCGGCCTTGATCCGGCACTGGAGCTGCCGCGGCGGCAGAATCCGCGACTGATGACGCCGCCGGGCACCATCTCGATCGGAGGCGCGCAGGCGGGCATCCAGTGCATCGCCGGGCCAAGCGGATGGCATCTGCTTGGACGTACGCCGGTCCGCACCTATCAGTTGCAGCGCGATCCGGTCTTCCTGCTGGAGCCCGGCGACGTCGTGAATTTCTATCCGATCGATGCGGAGACATTCGCCAGCCTCGACCATGCTGCCGAGCGCGGCGATCCGGTCGCCGAACGGGTGTCGCCATGAGCACGCTGATCGTCGAGGCGGCCGACCCGATGACGTCGGTCCAGGATGCCGGCCGCCATGGCGCCCAGCGCTACGGTCTGTCGCCCAGCGGGGCGATGGACCGCCTGTCGCTCGCCATCGCCAACCGTCTGGTCGGCAACCCCGCCATCTCCGCTGCGATCGAGATCGGCCCGTTCGGGGCCTGCTTCATCACGGAAGGCGAATCGATCCGCGTCGCGATCTCGGGGGCGGCACGGCAGGTCAGCCTCGACGGTCGCGTGATCCCGGTCAACCGGTCGATGACGCTGGCGCCGGGCACGCGCCTGCAACTCGGTCCGGCACGCGAGGGCGTATTCGGCTATCTCGCGGTCGAGCACGGCATTCCGGGACAGGCGGTGTTCGGCAGCCTCTCAGTCAACGCCCGCGCCGGGCTCGGCAGCCCCTTCCCGCGCCCGCTGCGAGCGGAGGACCGCCTGGAAGTCGGGGCGGCCTCGGGCCGGCGCGAGCACAGGATGGGATCCCTCGCACCTTCTGGTGGACCGATCCGGGTGGTGCTCGGCCCGCAGGACGACGAGTTCGGCGACGCGGTCGCAACATTTTTCGAAACCGCCTGGCATGTCTCGCCGACCAGCGATCGGATGGGCTATCGCCTCGACGGCCCCGCCATCCGCCATCTTCATGGTCACAACATCGTTTCCGACGGCACCGTGAACGGCAGCATTCAGGTGCCCGGCAACGGCCAGCCGATCGTTTTGATGCCGGACCGCGGCACCACCGGCGGCTACCCCAAGATCGCCACCGTGATCAGCGCCGATCTCGGGCGCCTTGCCCAAATCCCCGCCGGCCAGGGATTTCGCTTCAAGGCCGTCAGCATTGCCGAGGCGAGGACCGCCGCGATCGCCATGGCTGACCTGATCGGGCGGCTGCCGTCCCGGATCATGGACGTCGACGATGTTTCCCTCGATCTCGAAGCATTGCAGAATGCCAATCTCGCGGGGAATGCCGTCAGCGCCGTCGACAGCGAAACATGGCATGCCGACGGCGCATCCGCTCACGGCCCATGACCTCGATGCCGGAACACGAGTCATGATCATCGATCTGAACTGCGACCTTGGTGAGGGCTTTGGCCCATGGCAGATGGGCGACGATGCCGCCATGATCGAGCTGGCGAGCAGCGTCAACATCGCCTGCGGCTTTCATGCCGGTGATGCCGATATCATGCGGCGCACGGTGGAACTCGCCAAGGCCCGCGGTGTCAGCATCGGCGCCCATCCCGGCTATCGCGACCTGCATGGCTTCGGCCGCCGCCCGCTGCCCGGACTGACATCGACCGAGATCGAGAATCTCGTCGCCTATCAAATCGGTGCCCTGCAGGCGGTAGCGGCACTGGCGGGATATGCAGTCACCCACGTCAAGGCCCATGGCGCGCTGTCCAACGTCGCCTGTAAGGACGAAGCCACCGCGCGCGCCATCGCCGCCGGCATCCGCGCGGTGGATCGCGATCTGACTTACGTGGTGTTGCCCGGCACCGCACTGGTCAAGGCCGGCGAAGCCGCCGGCCTGCCGCTGGCGCACGAGGTCTATGCCGACCGCGCCTATGACGACCACGCCAACCTGGTGTCGCGCAGCAAGCCGGGCGCCGTACTCCATGACGCCGAGGCCATCGCGGCGCGGGTGGTCCGGATGGTGACCGAGCGCGCGATCGTGGCGGCGTCGGGGAAGACGATCCGGGTTCCGATCGACACCGTCTGTATCCATGGCGACACCCCCGGTGCGGTCGATATCGCGCGGCGAATCCGACGCGCGCTCACCGAAAACGGCATCGAGGTCCGCCCCTTCGGGAAGGCCAGGACCGGACGGAGCGCCGCCGATCAATAAACAAAATTAAATCCAATCAGTAATTTATAAGTAATTCCGGACAATCCGGCTGAACTCCCAACTTTCCTGTTTCGAAAAATCCAATTGCGCTTTATCTAGGCAGCCCCCGACATGCCGGGTTCAAGAGCAAGGCCTCGGCCGTTTCGACCGGGCGGCGTGTCACCATTTCTATCGCGGACACGCAATCGCGCCGCACCGCCCACGGGCCGGCGCAACGGACCGGTTCGACGCCGATACACAAACGGAAGATGGATGTCGCAGGCGACTGCCCCGAAGATCAGTTTCGTTTCGCTCGGATGCCCCAAGGCGCTGGTGGATTCCGAGCGGATCATCACGCGCCTGCGCGCCGAGGGCTATGAGCTGGCGCGCCGGCACGACGGCGCCGATGTGGTCATCGTCAACACTTGCGGCTTCCTCGACAGCGCCAAGCAGGAATCGCTCGGCGCGATCGGCGAGGCCATGGCGGAGAACGGCAAGGTGATCGTCACCGGCTGCATGGGCGCGGAGCCCGAGCAGATCACGCAGGCCTATCCCAACGTGCTGTCGATCACCGGGCCGCAGCAATATGAGAGCGTGCTGGACGCCGTGCATCGCGCGATCCCGCCGCTGCACAATCCGCATCTCGACCTGATCCCGCCGCAGGGCGTGAAGCTGACGCCGCGCCATTACGCCTATCTGAAGATTTCCGAGGGCTGCAACAATCGCTGCACCTTCTGCATCATTCCGAAGCTGCGCGGCGACCTCGTCTCGCGCCCAGCCAATGACGTGCTGCGCGAGGCGGAGAAGCTGGTCGCCGCTGGCGTCAAGGAACTGCTGGTGATCTCGCAGGACACCTCGGCCTACGGCGTCGATCTGAAATATGCCGCGAGCCCGTGGAAGGACCGCGAGGTGCGTGCCAGATTTCTCGATCTTGCGCGTGAACTGGGCGAACTCGGCGCATGGGTGCGCCTGCAATACGTCTATCCCTATCCGCATGTCGATGAGGTCATCGGCCTGATGACGGAGGGCAAGGTGCTGCCCTATCTCGACATCCCGTTCCAACACGCCAGCCCGGAGGTGCTGAAGCAGATGCGCCGCCCGGCGGCGCAGGACAAGACGCTGGCGCGCATCAAGAAGTGGCGCGAGCAGTGTCCCGAACTGACGCTGCGGTCCACCTTCATCGTCGGCTTTCCCGGCGAGACCGAGGCGGATTTCGCCTATCTGCTCGACTGGCTCGACGAGGCCGAGATCGATCGCGTCGGTTGCTTCAAATACGAGCCGGTCGCGGGCGCAACGTCCAACGCGCTGGCCAACCCGGTGTCCGACGGCGTCAAGGCCGAGCGCTGGAACGCGCTGATGGCGCGGCAGCAGAAGATTTCGGCACGCCGTCTCAAGCGCAAGGTCGGCACGCGCCAGCAGCTCATCATCGATGAGGTCGGCCCGACCGTCGCCAAGGGGCGTTCCAAGGCGGATGCGCCGGAGATCGACGGCGCCGTGTACGTCTCCAGCCGCCGGCCGCTCAAGGTCGGCGAGATCGTCACCGCGAAGATCGAGCGGGCCGACGCCTATGACCTGCACGGCAGCGTCGCGGGGTTTTGAGCGTCAGCAGAAAGCATCGCGTCATGCGCGGACTTGACCCCGCAATGACGCCTTACATCGGGATCACGGCTTCAGAATCGAAGCGCCGGTGGTCGCCCGGCTTTCGAGATCCTTGTGCGCCTGGACAGCGTCCTTCAGCGCATAGGCATGATTGATCGAGATATGCAGCAGACCGGACAGCACGGCGGCGAACAGCGTGTCCGCGCCCTCGATCAGTTCCGAGCGCTTGGCGACATAGTCGTTCAGCTTGGGCCGCGTTGCGAACAGCGAGCCATGATTGTTCAGTTCGGTAAGCGGGAACGGCGGCACCGGTCCCGACGCATTGCCGAAGCTGACGAACAGGCCGCGCGGCCGCAGGCACGACAGCGAGCCCGGGAAGGTCGCCTTGCCGACGCCGTCATAGACCACGTCGCACAATTCGTTGCGGCTGAGCTGCTTGACCCGTTCGACGAAATCCTCCTGATTGTAGAGGATGACGTGATCGCAGCCATTGGCGAGCGCTAGCTCGGCCTTGGCCTGGGAGCCGACCGTGCCGATCACATGGGCGCCGAGCGCTTTCGCCCACTGGCAGGCGATCAGCCCGATGCCGCCCGCCGCGGCGTGGATCAGCACGCGATGGCCCGGCTCCACTTTGAAAGTCTTGTGCAGCAGGTACCAGACCGTCAGCCCTTTGAGCATCAGCACGGCGCCGAGCTCATAGGTGATGTGATCCGGCAGCTTCACCAGCTTGTCCGCCGCGATGTTGCGCTCCGAGGCATAGCCGCCGAGGTTGGAATAATAGGCAACGCGGTCGCCGGGATGAAAGTCGGTGACGCCGGAGCCGACCGCTATCACCTCGCCCGCTCCCTCGTTGCCGATGATGAAGGGCAGCGACGGCGCCTTGTAGAGGCCGTTGCGGAAATAGACGTCGATGAAGTTGAGGCCGATGGCGTGCTGGCGAACCTGGACCTCGCGGGGGCCGGGCGGCGGCAAATCGATGCTTTCATAGGTCAGCACGTCCGGACCGCCCACCTGATGCACCCGTACCGCCTTGGCCATCTCGTCTCTCCCGAAAACTCACATGAGTCATCGATAGCCGACACCCTGTCGTTGTCAACTCGGAAGCCCCGGGCGGGCCGCCCCGCCCCTCGGACCGGCCCTTCGGACTACTCCTGGCTGCGGTTCTTGCGCGCCATGATGTTGAAGACCTCGACAGCCAGCGAGAAGGTGATGGCGAAGTAGATGTAGCCGCGCGGGATGTGGAATTCGAAGCCGTCGGCCACCAGCGCGACGCCGATCAGGACCAGGAAGGCCAGCGCCAGCATCTTGGTGGTGGGGTGTTCCGCCACGAAGCGCGCCACCGGCCCCGAGGACACATACATCACGATGCAGGCGATGATCACCGCTGCGATCATGATCTCAAGGTCCTTCGCCATGCCGATGGCGGTGATGATCGAGTCCAGCGAGAACACCAGATCGACGATGATGATCTGGATGATGATCCAGAAGAAGGCCCGCGACGCCCCCTTCGGCTGCGCCGGACCGGCCTCGCGCGCCTCCACCTCGCCGTGAATCTCGTGGGTCGCCTTGGCGATCAGGAACAGGCCGCCGCCGATCAGGATGATGTCGCGCCAGGAGAACGCCATGCCGGCGACGCTGAAAACCGGATCGGTGAGCCCGATCAACCAGACCAGGAAGCTCAGCAGCACGATCCGGAAGATCAGCGCCAGCGCCAGCCCGATGCGCCGCGCCCGTGTCGCCTGCGGCTCGGGAATGCGCGAGACGAGCACCGAGAGGAAGATCACATTGTCGATGCCGAGAACGATCTCGAGCGCCGTGAGGGTCAGCAGTGCGGCCCAGGCTTCCGGATTGGTGAGAAGTTCGATCATGCTCTGACGCGCCTTATCAGTCTGAAAATGGTGTCGCTGCCGATCACGTAGAGCCCGATCGCAAACAGAACCGCGCTCACCGGCGAAGCGACGTTGAAATCGCGGACCAGCACATAGAGGGCCAGGATTGCCCAGATCGCCATCAGCACCAGATTGCTTCTCCGCAGCCGGGGTACGCGCACCGGATGCAGCACATGGATCGGAACGAAGGTGAGAATGACAAGCGCAGCAACGGCCAGCGTCGCCAGCTCAGGTGAGGGCCGCAGCAGGAACAGATAGAATGCGATCGCGTTCCACAGTGCGGGGAAGCCGCGGAAATGATTGTCCTCCGCCTTCATCCGGCGATCGGCGAAATACAGCGCGCTGGTCACGACGATGGCGATCCCCAGCACCGGCGCGGCGAACGGCAGCAGCAGGCGGCTGGCGGCAATGGCGTAGGCCGGGACGAACACATAGGTGACGAAGTCGACGACGAAATCGAGCGTCTCGCCGGACCAGTCCGGTTGCAGCTCCGCAACGTTCAGCCGGCGCGCGAGCGGCCCATCGATGCCGTCGATGATGAGCGCCAGCCCGAGCCAGCCGAACATCGCCGCCCAGTGCTCCCGCACCGCTTCCAGCAGCGCGACCAGCGCAACCCCTGCCCCCAGCGCGGTGAAGATATGAACGCCGAAGGCCGCCGCACGTGCGGCACGTCGGGATTGCGGAGGCTCTGCGGTGTCGGGCGGCGGCATGGGACGATACCTGCTAGCAGAAAACGGCCCATCTTGCATCAGGGCGCCGCTTGCGGCGATCCGCCGCGCGGATGGCAGGCTGCGCCGGGCTTGAACTGCGGTCCGCCCATGCCGGCGCACCCGCCCCTCCGGCCGCAAGCAGACGGCTGTGCGGACTTGCATTTGGCCCCGCGAATACCGATTGTCGGATCATGACGATGGTCACGGCAGATGCCTTTTTTCACGACGTGCTGGTCATCGGCGGCGGCCCGGTCGGGCTTGCCGCTGCGGTCGCGCTGGCCGAAGCCGGCGTCGATGTGGGCCTCGTCGCCAGCCGGAAACCCTATCCCGACAACCGTACCACCGCCCTGCTCGGCGGCTCGGTCACGTTCCTGCAGCAGATCGGCGCCTGGGCGAGCTGCGAGGACCATGCCGCGCCGCTCCGCAGGATGCGGCTGGTGGACAATACCGAGCGGCTGATCCGCGCGCCCGAGGTTACGTTCTCCTGCGACGAGATCGGCCTCGACGCCTTCGGATACAATGTCGAGAACCGCCGCCTGGTGGCGGCGCTGGAGACACGTGCGGCGGCGCTGGCCGCGCTGGCGCGCTACGATGGCGAGGCCGAGCATGTCGAACCGGCCAATGATCACGTCGCCGTCCAGATCCACGGCGGCGGCGCATTGCAAGGCAAGCTCGCCGTCGGCGCCGACGGACGTCAATCGATGTGCCGCGACGCCGCCGGCATCGATGTGCGGCGCAGCCCGCTGACCCAGGCGGCCCTCACCTTCAATATCGCCCACGCCCGCTCGCATCACGACACGTCCACCGAATTCCATACCGCAGAGGGCCCCTGCGTGGTCGTGCCCCTCAAGGGCAACCGTTCCAGCATGGTCTGGGTCGCCTCGCCGTCCGAAGCCCAGCGGCTGATGCACCTGAGCGATGACGAACTGGCCCTTGCGGCAGAGCGTATGATGCATTCGATGCTCGGCCGCGTCCGGGTCGAACCCGGACGTCACACCTTCCCGCTCGCCATCGAGCGGCCGAGGAGCTTCGCCCGGAATCGGATCATGCTTGCCGGCGAGGCCGCCCATGTGCTGCCGCCGATCGGAGCGCAGGGGCTCAATCTCGGCCTGCGCGACGCGGCCGACATCGCGGAGATCGTGGCCGAGGCGCGCGCGCGCGGCGAGGATCCCGGCACGCCGTCCGTGCTCGCGCGCTACGAGCAGAAGCGCCGCAGCGACATCTTGAGCCGCACCATGGCGATCGACATCGCCAACCGCTCCCTGCTCAGCGGCCTCTTGCCGGTCCAGCTCGCGCGCGCCGCCGGGCTGCATCTGCTGAGCAGCGTCGCGCCGCTGCGCCGGATCGCCATGCGCGAGGGGCTTGCGCCGTCCTGGCGGCGGTCATCGACCGATGCGCTGAAGCCGGATCACGGCAGCAGATAGCCGGCCTTGATCAGCCACATCACGCTGGTCAGCGTCACCACCGAGGCCAGCGTTCCGAGCATCACCGCCGCTGAGGCCGCCTCGGTCCAAGTGTCGTACTGACGCGCAATGACGAAGACGTTGAGCGCCGGCGGCAGCGCCGCCATCAGGATCGCGGTGGCCGCCCATTCCGGCGTGAACGGACCGAAGCACCACAACAGCCCGAGCACCAATGCAGGATGGACCACCAGCTTGACGGCGATCAGGCCGGGCAGCTCCCACGGCACCCGGCCGAACGGCCGCAGCGCGACTGTGACGCCGAGTACGAACAGCGCGACCGGCGCCGCCGAGCTTTGCAGAAACTGCAGCATGCCATCGATCGCCACCGGCATCTGGATGTGCAGCGCCGCGGCCAGCACGCCGCAATAGACGGCGACGATCAGCGGATGCAGCGCGATCTCCTTGGCCACGCGGGCCAGCGTCGGCAACAGCGGCCGCCGCGTGCCATCGGTGAGCGCCATCAGCAGCGGCACGATGGTGAACAGGAAGATACTGTCGAAGCAGAAGATCAGCGCGGTCGGGACCGCCGATTTGAGGCCGAGCACGGCAAGCGCCAGCCCCGGCCCCATATAGCCGATATTGCCATAGCCACCGGCAAGGCCTGCCATCGCCGCCTGGCGCCAGCCGAGCCGGCCGAGCCCTCGTGCCAGCAGCACCGACAGCGTGAAGGCCGAGGCGGTTCCCAGCGTGGTCGCGATCACGAAAGGCGGGTTGTTGAGTTCCTCGAACGGAGTCCGCGATACGATCCGGAAAAACAACGCCGGCAATGAAACATAGAGGACATAAAAATTCATCCAGGCCAGCCCGGCTTCCGGCAGGCGGTAATACCGGCCACAGGCGAAGCCAATGAAAATCAACCCGAAATAGGGCAGCGCGAGGTTGAGAATATCGATCATGACGGCTGGCTTCGGCGGGATTTGGAGGCTGCGGGCCGCGCGGCGGCCCTCAAGGCGGGCTTTGCCTCTAGCATCGGCCACAATCATGGTCTATTCGACATCGCATGGCAAAGATGCGGACCGCGAAGTTTCAGATTGGCCAGATCGTCCGGCACCGGATTTTCTCGTTCCGGGGCGTGATTTTCGACATCGATCCGGAATTCGCCAACACCGAGGAATGGTGGCTCGCCATCCCTGAACAGGTGCGGCCACGCAAGGACCAGCCGTTCTACCACCTGCTGGCCGAGAACGCGGAGACGGAATACGTCGCCTATGTCTCGGAACAGAATCTGCTGCCGGACGAATCCGGCGAGCCGGTCCGGCACTCGCAGATCTCAGAGATTTTCATCAAGGACAAGGCCGGCGGCTATCGCCCACGCAACTGCTCGCTGAACTGAGCAGCAAGCCGCAGCAGGACTGCACCCCGATCCCTCCGGCATTGCAAAAAGAAAGCGCCCCGAAGGGCGCTTTCCCGGCGTGCCATCGCTTTGGCATCCAGATTACTTCGGCGCCGCCTGGTTGGCCGGCGGCGTGCCGCCCGCGGCGCCGCCCGGCTGCTGCGCCTCCAGCTTGGCCCTCGCCTCGGCGGCGCGCTTCTGCAGTTCTTCCTGCAGTTTCTTCTGGGTTTCCTCGAACACCTTCGGATCGGTCGGCGGCCCGTCATAGGCCTTGGCGAACTCGGCCAGCGGCAGCGGCAGCGTCAGCGGCGCGCCGTTCGAGTTGATCGCCTGAACGATCAGGTTCTGCCCCTTCTTGAGATTGTTGAGCATGTCCGGCGTCACTTCGTAGTCGGACATGCAGCCATTGGCGAAGCAGATCACATAGGGACTCTGCTGCGGCGGGTTGTTGTCGATGATGATGCGGGTTCCATGCACCAGCTGCATGCCGAGCGGGAGCGTGACGCGGAGGATCTTCTTCGGTTCCCCTTCCGGCTCGATAATCACCGCCGCGATCACCGGCTGGCCGGATTCGATGCGGCCATCCTTGCCGGTAAAGCAGACCTGCTTGGCGTTGGGATCCTGACCCTTGAGGCAGAACTTGGTCCACGGCGCGTAGATCAGCTGCACCTGCTGCTCGGCCGGCTGCTGCCCCTGCTGTTGGGCCGGCTGCTGCGCGGCCGGCTGGTCGGCCTTGGGCGCGGCCTTGGGTGCCGCCTTGCCGTTTGACTTGGCCTTCTGCTGCGCGGGCGCGGCGGGCTGCTGGGCCAGCGCCGGAGGAACAATGGCCGTCGCGGCCATTACCGCAGCAGCGGCGGCGGCGGCGACAACCCGCCCATGCCGCACCATCGAAGCGGCCATATCGGGAAAATTCATTGCGGAAAGCCCTTTCTCGAATGGCGACGTCCCCAAACCGCAAAAGGACGCCGACCCTGGCTGTTCAGCCGTCGTTTCCTAGCCAAATGAGGCAGTTGAGTGACCGGCCGCGAACGCGCTGATCAAATGTATGCCTTCAATACAGCGGGCCGCGAAAAGATCAATGCCGGTAGGCCCGGTTTGCCACCCTGCGGAGGCCGAAGCACGGCGGCCTGTGATAAATTTCTTGCGTGACATGCTTCGAATCACCGCTGCTGACGCAGCGCGCCGCCCTTCGGCTGCGCGGCGCGGCTTGGCTTTCGTCCCTCGTCGCCGTCCTCCTGGCATTGTCGGGACCGCGGGGCGCGATGGCAAGCCAGGATCAGGCCCGGAATCCGCCCCCGGCGGCTCCGGCGCATGCCATTGCAATGCATGGCACGCCGGCGATGCCGCCGGATTTCACCCATATGCCCTATGTCAATCCCGATGCGCCCAAAGGCGGACGGCTGGTGCTCGGCTTCACCGGCGCCTTCGACAGCCTCAATCCGCTGATCGTGCGTGGCATCGCAGTGCAGCAGATTCGCGGCTACGTCGTCGAGAGCCTGATGGCGCGCGGCTATGACGAGCCGTTCACGCTGTACGGATTGCTGGCGGAGCGGGTCGAGACCAATGACGCGCGGAGCGAGGTGACATTTCACCTCAATCCCCGTGCCCGCTTCTCCGACGGTCACCCGGTGCGCGCCGATGACGTGCTGTTTTCCTGGCAGCTCCTGCGCGACAGGGGCCGCCCTAACCATTGCCTCTATTATGCCAAGGTGAGCCGCGCCGAAGCGCTCGACGATTTCACCGTGCGGTTCTCGTTCGGCGATGGCGACGATCGCGAGCTTCCGCTGATCCTCGGCCTGATGCCGATCCTGCCGAAGCATGCCGTCGATCCGGAGACCTTCGAGAACACCACGCTGGCGCCGCCGCTCGGCTCCGGCCCCTACCGCGTCACCCATGTCGATCCGGGCAGCAGCGTGACCTTGACCCGCAATCCGGATTACTGGGGCCGTGATCTGCCCATCAATCGCGGCCTGTGGAATTTCGACGAGGTTCGGATCGATTTCTATCGCGAGGCCAACGGCCAGTTCGAGGCCTTCAAGCGCGGCCTCTACGACGTCCGCGTCGAGGACGAGCCGCTGCGCTGGCACGACGGCTATGATCTGTCAGCGGTGAAATCGGGTGCGATCATCCGCGACGTGATCCGGCCCGGCGTTCCGAGCCCGACGGAATTTCTCGTCTTCAATACCCGCCGCCCGCTGTTCTCCGACGTCCGCGTGCGGGAGGCGCTGTCGCTGCTCTACGACTTCGAATGGATCAACCGGAATTACTTCTACGGATTGTATGCGCGGTCCGCAGGGTTCTTTGCCGGTTCGGAGCTATCGGCCGCCGGCCGGCCCGCGGATGCCGCCGAGCGCCGGCTGCTGCAGCCTTTCGCCGACCTCGTCCGTCCCGACATTCTCGACGGCAGCTACCGCCTGCCGGTCAGCGACGGCTCCGGCCGCGACCGGGCCGCGTTGCGCCGCGCGCTCGCGCTGCTGGCGAAGGCCGGCTATGAGCTGAAGCAGTCGGTGCTGCGCCAGCGCGACACCGGCCGGCCGTTCGCGTTCGAAATCCTGGTGACGACGCGCGACCAGGAGCGCATTGCCCTCGCCTACCGCGCCAGCCTCAAGCGGGCCGGGATCGAGGTCACGGTCCGCACCGTCGATGCCGTGCAGTTCGACCAGCGCCGCCTCGGTTTCGATTTCGACATGATCCAGGCCCGCTGGGACCAGTCGCTGTCGCCGGGCAACGAACAGGCCTTCTACTGGGGCAGCGAGGCAGCCGACAGCCCGGGCTCGCGCAATTACATGGGCGCAAAGAATCCGGCGGTGGACGCCATGATCGCAGCGCTTCTCACCGCGCGCGAGCAGACGGACTTCGTCTCCGCGGTGCGCGCGCTCGATCGCGCGCTGACCTCCGGGTTCTACGCAATTCCTCTGTACAATATCCGCGAGCAATGGATCGCGCGGTGGAATCGGGTACAACGTCCGGCAACCACAGCGTTGAGCGGATATCTTCCCGAAACATGGTGGCAAACGCCGCAACCACCACGCAGGTGAGCCCGTGTCCCAGACCGCAGCATCGCCCACGCTCGATGCCCTGTTTCGCCGGATTCTGGCGCGCCAGCCTGACGCCCCGGCGCTGATCGACCCGGCCGACAAGCTGCGGGTGACCGGCCAGCCGCCGCGCCGGCTCACCTTTGCGCAGGCCGACCGGGCCATCTCGGCGCTCGCCGCGCATTTCGTCGAGGCCGGGTTGCCGCGGCATTCCGTCATTGCGGTCCAGCTTCCGAATACGGTCGAATTCGCCCTGACGGTGCTCGCCGCCCATCGCGCCGGCCTGATCGTCGCGCTGCTGCCGCAGCTCTGGCGTCATGCCGACCTCACCGTCGCGCTCAACCGCATCGGCGCCCGGGCCATCGTCAGTTGCGCGCGGATCGATGGTGTCAGCCACGCCGATCTCGCCATGAACGCTGCGGTGGAGGCCTTTTCCATCCGCCATGTCTGCGGCTTCGGCACTGATCTGCCCGACGGCATGATTGCGCTCGACGATGTCATCGCCAACGGCTTCGCCACGGCCCCGGCCGGCGCGATTGACGCGCGGCAGGCCGCGATCATCTCCTTCGATGTCACCGCCACCGGCCTCATCCCGGTGCCGCGCACGCATCTCAATCTGATCGCAGGCGGCCTCGCGATCTTTCTGGAAAGCGGGATGGTGGCGGGAAGCCGATTGCTGTCGGCGCAGATCATGTCCTCTTTTGCAGGGCTGTCAGCGTCGCTGACCTGCTGGCTGCTCAGTGGCGGCACCCTCGCCCTGCACCATCCTTTCGATGCCGACGTGCTGCTGCGCCAGCTCGCCGAGCTGCACTGTGACACCCTCATCGCTCCGGCGGCGATGGCGATGCGCCTCAACGAGGACGATAGTCTGAGACAGGCGCCGGCGCTGCAGGACGTGATCGCGCTCTGGCGTGCGCCTGAACAGGTCGCGTCCAGCCCGGCCTGGAGCAATCGCCGCGTCCGGCTTACTGACGTCTATCTGTTCGGCGAGGTCGGCCTGTTCGGGGCACAGCGTCAGGACGATGGCCATGCCGCCGCGATTATGCCCGGCCCGTTCGGCGCGCCGCGCTCGGACCCGCAATCGCCGATCGCCGGCGAGATCGTGCTGACCGGATCCGGAACGCTGGCGCTGCGCGGCTCGATGGTGCCGCTCCCCGCCTATGCGGCGCGGGATGCCGAGAGCGGGCGTCGGGATGTCGTTGCCGACCATGTCGATACCGGCTATGCCGCGCGGCTCGAACGTGGCAGCGGCGCGCTCTGCATCACGGCGCCTCCGCCGGGGCTGATGACGGTGGGCGGCTATCGCTTCCGTGCCGACGATCTGCAGGCCTGGGCGCGGCGGCTCGGCGATGGCGCAATGCTCACCGCATTGCCGGACCGAATCAGCGGCTATCGGCTCGCCGGGCGTGCCGAGGACAATGGCCGCGCGCGAACCGCTTTGTCCGAACTTGGTCTCAACCCATTGATGGTGGAAGCTTTTCGAGATCGAAGCGAGCCGAATTGAGGCCCCTGCCGGAATGCCGCGCACGGCTGCCGTCGCGCATTGCGTTCGCTCAAAAGCAACCATGTCCATTGACATCGAATTAAGCGCGGGCTCCTAGGTTACGTGAAAATCCACTGTTGCATTGGTTTTCACGTCCGGATGTCCGAACACGGCCCCATCATGACTGTCTTCACCAGCGAGCCCCGCTCGCTGGTGCCCGAGATCCTCGCGGCGCGCCTCAACGCGATCAATGATGTCGATTGGAGCGACGCGATCGAGTCGCTGGAGCGGATCGAGCCGGCAGCCGTGATCACCGAGGTGCCTGCGGGCCGTGTCGACGTGTTCACGCAGCTCGCGGAGCGCATCGCGGTCCAGCAGCCTTATGTGCCGCTGATCGTGCTCAACCCGACCACGCCGTTGCCGCTGCACGCGCTGCCCCTCGCAGCGGTGAACGGTGACGCCGATCGCCTGATCGCACGTCTCAATGCGGCGCTGCGCGTCCGCGCGCTGCATGACACCATGCTGCGCCGGATCGCCGACCAGCCGACGCTGGCGCGCAGTTGTCCTGATGCCGATCCGCTGCAGGACGCCTCCGTGCTGCTGCTCGGCCGCGGCGGCGGCTATTCTGCGCTCTCGGTCGCATTGGGCGAACAACTCGGGCTGATCGGCGCGCTGAGCATGGAGGCGGCTGCCAAGCACCTCAACGCGCGCGATGTCGACGGCATCGTGATCGGAGAAGGCTTTTCCGATCGCGTGCTCGAGGGATTCCTGTGCGTGCTGTCGGAAGATCCGCGCTATCGCAATCTCCCGGTGGTGGCGCCCGCCACACGCCGGCGCAAATACGATCTGCCGAACCTCGAATTCGCCACGGGCGCGCCGGAGACCGTCATTGCCAGCGCCCTTCCCCTGATCTGGCAGCGCGCCCTCGAGCAGCGCATCATCCGGACGCTGCGCTCGATCGATGCTGACGGCCTGATCGATGCGCGGACCGGACTTCTGACGCCGATTGCGTTCGCGCGCGACTTCGCCGCCGCGGTCAAGCAGTCACAGGCGCGCGGCGCATCGCTGTCAGTCGCCCGCTTCACCTTCGCCGACAGTGAGCCGCGTGAACAATGCGACGCCGCCCGCATGGTCAGCCGCCTGATGCGGCGCATGGATCTCGGCACGCTGCATGAAGACGGAACCATCACCGCGGTCTTCATCGACGCCGGTGAGCGCAACGCCGGGGCCATCGCCAAGCGGCTCGCCAGCGTGATGAAGCACACGGTGTACAGCGCGCGGCGCGGCACGCGTCTCGACCCTCATGTGACGGTCGAGACGCTGGCAGCGGGCGACACCGCGGAGTCACTGCTCGCGCGGCTTACCGGCCTGGCGCGGCGCGCGGCGGCGTCATAGCAGCATCGCCGGCCTGACGGCGCTCAGGCCGCCTTGCGATCCTCCGCCAGATTGGCGAGCTGCCGCACGATCTCGGTCGCACCGGCAAGCCGCTCGTCCGGAGTTTCCCAGTTCTGCAGGAATACCACCTTCATGTCCGGCCGCACCTTGGCCGCCTGGCCATGCTGGCGGATGAACAGCACCAGCCGCTCGGGCTGCGCGAAGCTGTTGTCGCGGAAGGTGATCACCGCGCCCTTCGGGCCGGCATCGAGCTTCTCGATATTGGCGCGCAGGCAGTAGGTCTTGATCGCCGCGACCTTGAACAGGTAGCGCACTTCGTCCGGCAGCGGACCGAAGCGATCGCGCAGCTCCGCGCCGAAATTGTCGATATCTTCCTCGGTCTCGAAATCGGCGAGCCGCCGGTACAGCGACAGCCGCACGGCGAGATCGGAAACGTAGTCCTCCGGAATCAGCACCGGCATGCCGACGGTGATCTGCGGCGACCAGCGGTCCGCCACCGGCTCGGCGATGCCGGCCTTGAGGTTGAGGATCGCCTCCTCCAGCATCGACTGATAAAGCTCGAACCCGACCTCCTTGATATGGCCGGACTGCTCCTCGCCCAGCAGGTTGCCGGCGCCGCGGATGTCGAGATCGTGGGACGCGAGCTGGAAGCCTGCGCCGAGGGTCTCCAGCGACTGCAGCACCTTGAGCCGTCGCTCCGCCTGCGCGGTGAGCTTGTACTGCGATGGCAGCGTGAACAGCGCATAGGCCCGCAACTTCGAGCGCCCCACCCGGCCACGCAGCTGATAGAGCTGCGCCAGCCCGAACATGTCGGCGCGGTGCACGATCAGGGTATTGGCTGAAGGAATGTCGAGCCCCGACTCCACGATGGTGGTCGACAGCAGGACGTCGTACTTCCCGTCATAGAAGGCGGACATGATGTCCTCGATGGTGGTCGGGGGCATCTGGCCATGGGCCACCGCGACCTTCATTTCCGGCACATGCTTGTCGAGGAAATCCTTCACCTCGGCGAGGTCATCGATCCGCGGGCAGACGTAGAACGCCTGGCCGCCGCGATAGCGCTCGCGCAGCAGCGCCTCGCGGATCATCACCGGATCGTACGGCGCGACAAAGGTGCGCACCGCGAGCCGGTCGACCGGCGGCGAGGCGATGATCGACAGGTCGCGCACACCGGTGAGCGCGAGCTGCAGCGTGCGCGGGATCGGCGTCGCGCTCAGCGTCAGCACATGTACCTCGGCGCGAAGCTGCTTCAGCCGCTCCTTGTGCGAGACGCCGAAATGCTGCTCCTCGTCGACGATCAGGAGACCGAGATCCTTGAACTTGATCGACTTGCCAAGCAGCGCGTGGGTGCCGATGACGATGTCGACGGAGCCGTCGGCCAGTCCCTTCTTGGTCTGGTTCAGTTCCTTCGACGACACCAGCCGCGAGGCCTGCGCGACGGTGACCGGGAAGCCGCGGAAGCGCTCGGCGAAGTTCTTCGCGTGCTGGCGCGCCAGCAGCGTGGTGGGAACCACCACCGCAACCTGCTTGCCCTGCATTGCCACCGCGAAGGCGGCGCGCAGCGCGACCTCGGTCTTGCCGAAGCCGACATCGCCGCAGATCAGGCGATCCATCGGCCTGCCGCTTTCGAGATCGTGCAGCGTCGCATTGATGGCGGTGAGCTGATCCTCGGTCTCCTCATAAGGAAAGCGCGCGCAGAACTCGTCATAGGCCCCTTGCTGCACCGGCAGTTTCGGCGCCTCGTGCAGCTGCCGCTCCGCGGCGATCTTGATCAGCTCGCCGGCGATCTCGCGGATGCGGTTCTTCAGCTTGGCCTTGCGCGCCTGCCAGCCGCTGCCGCCGAGCCGGTCCAACTCGACATTGGTCTGGTCCGAGCCGTAGCGCGACAGCAGGTCGATATTCTCGACCGGCAGGAACAGCTTGGTCTCGTTGGCATAGCGCAGTTCGAGGCAGTCATGCGGGGCACCGGCGACGTCCAGCGTCTGCAGGCCGACGAAACGCCCGATGCCGTGCTCGACATGGACCACGATGTCACCGCTCGAGAGGCTGGTGACTTCGGAGATGAAGTTCTCCAGCTTGCGGCTCGGCTTGCGCGGCCGGACCAGGCGGTCGCCGAGAATGTCCTGCTCGGTGATGACGGCGACGGCGTCGGTCTCGAACCCGGCGTCCATGCCGACCACGGCCAGCATGGTCTCGTTGCGCGGCGTCGCCTGCACCGTGCGCCAGCTATTGATGCTGGTGAGGTTGAGCAGCTTGTGGTCCTTCAGCATGTTGGCCATGCGCTCGCGCGAGCCCTCGCTCCACAGCGCGATCACGACCTTCTTGCGCACGGCCTGCAGCGCCTGCACGTGATCGACCACGCTGGCGAACACGTTCACCGCGGCGTCCGCCCGCTCCGGCGCGAAATTGCGTCCCTGGCGGGCGCCGGCATCGATGACGTTGGCGGTGCCCTCCGGCATCGCGAAGGGCGACAGCCGCACCAGAGCGGCGGCTTCGAGCCGACCCAGCCATTCGGCCTCGGCGAGATACAGCCGGTCCGGCGGCAGCGGCTGATACACCGCGCCGCCGCTGCTGTCCTCCAGCGCCTCACGCCGCGCCTCGTAATAGTCGGCGATCTGGGCGAAGCGCTCGCGCGCGGCGTCCTCGCCCTGCGGCTCGATCGCCAGCGGCGCGCCGCCGAGATAGTCGAACAGGGTCTCCATGCGCTCCTGGAACAACGGCAGCCAGTGCTCCATGCCCGGATGCCGCCGGCCCTCGCTCACGGCCTCGTAAAGCAGGTCGTCACGGCGGGGCGCGCCGAACTCGGCGACATACCCCATGCGGAAGCGTTTGATGGTCTCGGTGACGAGCTGAAACTCCGACACCGGAACGAGATCGAGGCCCCGCATCGTCAGCAGCGTCCGCTGCGTCTCGGCGTCGAAAGAGCGGATCGATTCCAGTGCATCGCCGAAGAAGTCGAGCCGCACCGGCTGATCCAGCCCCGCCGGATAAAGATCGAGGATGCCGCCGCGCACGGCATATTCGCCGGATTCGCGCACGGTCGAGGAGCGGACATAGCCGTTGTGCTCGAGCCAGGCGACGATGGATTCCATCGGCACCACGTTGCCCGGCGCCACCGACAGCGCCTGCGCCGCCATCACGTCGCGGGCCGGCACCCGCTGCACGATCGCGTTCACGGTGGTGAGCACGATCAGCGGCTTGTCACTGCCGGCGAGCCGCGACAGCCGCGCCAGCGTCGTCACCCGCTGCGCGACGATGCCGCTATGCGGGGAGACGCGATCATAGGGCTGACAGTCCCAGGCCGGAAACTGCGTCACATTGATGTCCGGCGCGAAGAAGTCCAGCGCCCGCGCCAGTTGCGACATCCGCGGACCATCGCGGCAGACCACCGCGAGGCTGACAGCCGGCCGCTTCGGGCGGGCTGCCACGGCGCGCGCGAGATCGGCGACGATCAGGCCTTCCGCGCCCTCCGCCGCATTTGCGAGGGTGACGGTGCGTCCGGGAAGGAGCAGATCGGCGGGCGAGCGGGCCGGCGCTGTCATGCCTGCGCGTCCCGGTTCGGAAAAGCCCTGATCCGCTCGAACAGCGGGCCGGCGAAATCCGGCAACGGCGCGATTTTTCCGGTCAGCGCGGCATAGAGATCGTGATCGGGACTTTCGATCAGGCGCTCCAGGGCGTCGAGCTCGGCATCGTCGAGCGTCTCGATATGATGGTCGGCGAACCGCCCGAGCAGCAGGTCCATCTCCCGCGTGCCCCGATGCCAGCAGCGATAGAGCAGCCGCTTGCGGCGGTCATCCAGCCCGTGGCTCGATCGTGTGGTTCCAGTCATGCTTCAACCTTGCGTAACGCCAAAAGCCCGGACGTGCCGGGCCGGATGGATATAGTCCCCGCGGATGCGCCTGTCAGCCCTTGGCGTCCCTCGGCGTTGCGAATTATCAACCGCGCCCGGCGGCCGGGCTTGACCCGGCGCGCCATCCTCCCTTGAACTCGCCCGGAGCGAGACCACGGAAGACCTATGCGCCCTGCCATCCTCAATCCGCTGTTCGCGCCGGTGACCACGCTCAGCGGCGTCGGGCCACGGCAGGACAAGCTGCTGCGCTACCTGCTCGGCCGCAGCGAGACGCCCCGGATCGTCGATCTGCTGCTGCACCTGCCGAGCAGCGTGATCGATCGCCGCGCACGGCCCAAGATTCGCGATGCGGTGCCGGGCACCGTGGTGACGCTGCGGGTGATGGTGGATCGTCACCGCCCCTCGCCGCCCGGCCGCTCGCGCGCGCCCTATCTCGTCCACGCCAGCGACGAGACCGGCGACGTGCTGCTGACCTATTTCCGCGGCAAGCGCGATTATCTCGAGAAGCTGCTGCCGGTCGGCGAGACCCGCTACGTCTCCGGTACGGTGCAGATGTTCGATGGCACGCTGCAGATGGTGCATCCCGACCGTGTGGTCGACGAGGAGGGCCTGGCGAAACTTCCCGGCATCGAGCCGGTCTATCCGCTGACCGAGGGACTGGCGCTGGGCTCGCTGCGGCGGGCGATGGCGACGGCGCTGCAGAAGCTGCCGACGCTTCCCGAATGGATCAGTCCCGAGGTGATGCGCCGCTGCGGCTTCCCGCCGTTCGCGGAGGCACTTCAGCGCATCCACATGCCGGCCGAGCTCACCGACATCCTGCCCGATCGCCCGTTCTGGTCACGCCTCGCCTTCGACGAACTGCTCGCCGGGCAGCTGGCGCTGGCGCTGGTGCGTGCACGGCTGCGGCGCCCGGCCGGCGAACGCAACGCCGGCGACGGCCATTTCCGCAACCGGGTGATCGATGCCCTTCCCTATGCGCTGACATCCTCGCAGCGCGAGGCTGCGGCCGCAATCGCCCATGATCTGCAGCAGCCGGTCAGGATGCTGCGACTGCTGCAAGGCGACGTCGGCTCCGGCAAGACCGTGGTGGCGCTGCTTGCCGCCGCCGCTGTCGCTGAGGTCGGCAAGCAGGCGGCGCTGATGGCGCCGACCGAAATCCTGGCGCGGCAGCATGCCAAGACCATCGCGCCGCTGGCCGCGCACGCCGGCCTGCGCGTCGCCATCCTGACCGGGCGCGAAAAGGGCAAGGAGCGGCGTGACATCCTTGCCCGCCTCGCCGATGGCGAGATCGATCTCCTGATCGGCACCCATGCGCTGATCCAGGACGACGTCGTCTTCAAGTCGCTGGCGCTTGCCATCGTCGACGAGCAGCACCGCTTCGGCGTCCGCGAGCGCCTGGCGCTGACGTCGAAGGGCGAAGCGGTCGACGTGCTGGTGCTGAGCGCAACGCCGATCCCCCGCACGCTGGTGCTGACCTATTTCGGTGACATGGACATCTCCGAACTGCGCGAGAAGCCGGCAGGGAGGCAGCCGATCGATACGCGCGCCGTGGCCAGCAGCCGCCTCGGCGAGGTGGTGGACGCGGTCGGCCGCGCGGTGAAAGCCGGAAAGCTGGTTTACTGGATCTGCCCGCTGGTTGAGGAATCCGAGGCGATCGATCATCTGACCGATGCCACCACGCGCTTCGAAAGCCTGCGCAAGCGCTTCGGCGATCAGGTCGGCCTGGTCCACGGCCAGATGAAGGGCGCCGAGAAGGACAAGGTGATGGCGCAGTTCGCCGCCGGCGAAATCCAGGTGCTGGTGGCAACCACGGTGGTCGAGGTCGGTGTCGACGTGCCCGCCGCCACCATCATGGTGATCGAAAACGCCGAGCGCTTCGGCCTCGCGCAACTGCACCAGTTGCGCGGGCGGATCGGCCGCGGCGCCGAGGCTTCGACCTGCCTGCTGCTCTATCGCGAGCCGCTGGGCGAGATGTCGGCGGCGCGGCTGCGGGTGATCCGCGAGACCACCGACGGTTTCAGGATCGCCGAGGAGGACCTGCGCCTGCGCGGCGAAGGCGACGTGCTCGGCACGCGGCAGAGCGGCCTGCCCGGCTATCGCATCGCCCGGCCGGAGGTGCATGCCCAGCTCATCACCCAGGCGCGGGATGAAGCGCTGCGGATCATGCGCGACAACCCGGCGCTCGAAGGAGATCACGGCACGGCGCTGCGCTGCCTGCTCTATCTCTACGAGCGCGACGAGGCGATTCCGCTGATCGGCGCGGGCTGAGTTCTACTCGACCTTCGCCGGCGCCGCGTCGAGCGGCGCCGTGGGCGCGGCATGCGAGGCTTTCGCGGCCTCCGCCAGCGCGGCGATCTTGCGCTGCTGATCGGAGCCCGGTTGCACCACGCCAGCCGACATGATCAGCGTCGCGGCATCCTCGGCGCTCATATCGATCTCGATGATCCGGCTGCGCGGAACATAGAAAAAGAAGCCGGTGGTCGGGTTCGGTGCGCAGGGCAGAAACACCGAGATGTGCTCCTCGCCACCGGGCAGCTTCTCCGCCACCTCCGTGCTCGGCGATTGCGAGATCAGCACGATCGACCACATGCCGGGCGACGGAAATTCGACCAGGCCCACCTTGCGGAAACTCGAGCCGTTGCCCGAGAACAGTGTCTCGAACACCTGCTTCAGGCCGCGATAGATCGCCCGCACCACCGGCATCCGGCCGAGCAGGCTTTCGCCGAAGCCGACCAGCTTGCGGCCGATCAGGTTCGCCGTGAGGAAGCCCAGCAGGGTGAGCGCGACGAAGGCCACGACGAGGCCTGAGCCTGGAATGCCGAACGGCAGATAGGTCTCGGCCTGATAGCGCATCGGCACGAACGGCCGCACCAAGCCGTCGACCCAGGTCACGAACCACCAGGTCAGATAGAAGGTGATGGCGATCGGCCCCGCGACGATCAGCCCGGTGAGGAAATAGTTGCGCAGGCGTGCCATGATGCCGCGCGGAGCTTCCGGTGGAACCGGCGCCGGCGGCGGCGTCATCAGTGGCGGCAGGGGTGGTTCAGTCATCTGTCCAAAATCAATCGGGAAGCGGCTTAGCCTCACTTCCGGGCAAATCCTATGTCGCTATTGTAGCAGACATTCTTGACGCGGCGATGGACCATTCGGCGCATGTCAGCTCGGCGGGACGCCGGGCCGCGCCCTATTCCACCGTCACCGATTTCGCCAGATTCCGCGGCTGATCGACGTCGGTGCCCATGACCACGGCGGTGTGATAGGCCAGCAACTGGACCGGGATGGCGTAGACCAGCGCCGCGAAGGACGGATCCATGTCCGGCAGCATGATCGTCACCATGGAATCGACGGTGGCCTCGGCCACGCCCTTGGCATCGGTCATCAGGATGATGTTGCCGCCGCGCGCCGCGACCTCCTGCATGTTGGACACCGTCTTCTCGAACACCCGGTCATAGGGCGCGATCACCACCACCGGCATGTTTTCATCGATCAGCGCGATCGGGCCGTGCTTGAGCTCGCCGGCGGCGTAGCCCTCGGCATGGATATAGGAGATTTCCTTCAGCTTCAGCGCGCCTTCCAGCGCGAGCGGATAGCTGGTTCCGCGGCCGAGATAGAGCACGTCGCGCGACTTGGCGAGATCGCGCGCCAGCCGCTCGATCTGCGGCTCGGTACGCAGCGCCGCCGCCATCAGGCGCGGCACCTCGATCAGTTCGCGGACGAGCGTGACCTCGTCCTGCTCCGAGACCTCGCCGCGGGCGCGGCCGGCGGCGATCGCCAGCGCCGCCAGCACCGTGAGCTGGCAGGTGAAGGCCTTGGTGGAAGCCACGCCGATCTCAGGGCCGGCGAGCGTCTGCAGCACCGTCTCGCTTTCGCGCGCGATCGTCGAGGTGGTGACATTGACGATCGACAGCGTGTGGGCGCCCTGCTCCTTGGCATAGCGCAGCGCCGCCAGCGTGTCGGCGGTCTCGCCGGACTGCGAGATGAACACCGCAAGATCGCCCTTGCGGATCGGGGCCTCGCGATAGCGGAATTCCGATGCGATATCGACCTCGACCGGAAGCCGCGCGAACCGCTCGAACCAGTATTTGGCGACGAAGCCGGCATAGCTGGCGGTGCCGCAGGCCGTCACCAGCACGCGCTGCACGTCGCGAAAGTCGAACGGCAGCGTCACCGGCAGCGTGGTGCGCTCGTTCGCCATGTCGACCATGCGCGCCAGCGTGTGGCCGACCACCTCGGGCTGCTCGTGGATCTCCTTGGCCATGAAATGGCGATAGTTCGCCTTGTCGATGAAGAAGGAGGAGACGCCGGACTTGATCACCTCGCGCTTGACGATCGCGCCCTGCACGTCACGGATTTCGCAACCCGTGCGGGTCAGCGTCACCCAGTCGCCGTCATCGAGATAGCTGATGGTGTCGGTCAACGGCGCGAGCGCGATAGCGTCGGAGCCGAGGTACATCTCGCCGTCGCCATAGCCGATCGCGAGCGGCGAGCCCTTGCGCGCGCCGATCAGGAGATCGTCGTAACCATCGAAGATGAAGGCGAGCGCGAAGGCGCCGCGCAACTGCGGCAGCGCCGTCTTCACCGCCTCCGCCGGAGACAGTCCCTTGGCAAGATAACCCTCGACGAGATGTGCGACCACCTCGGTATCGGTCTCGCTGTCGAAGCGCGCGCCGGTCCGGATCAACTCATCGCGGAGCTCGCGGAAATTCTCGATGATGCCGTTATGGACCACGGCGACGCGGCCGGCGGTGTGCGGATGCGCATTATTTTCGGTCGGCTTGCCGTGGGTGGCCCAGCGCGTGTGGCCGATGCCGACCGTGCCGAGCAGCGGCGCGGCATCGAGGCGGGCTTCCAGATTCTTCAGCTTGCCCTCGGCGCGGCGCCGTTCCAGATAGCGCCCTTCGAGGGTCGCGATGCCGGCGGAATCATAGCCGCGATATTCGAGCCGCTTGAGTGAATCGACCAATTGATCGGCAACAGGGCCCCGACCCAAAATCCCAACGATGCCGCACATACAGTTCCATATCCCCCAATTGACGTCGCGCCCCGGCGCGGGGCTGGCGTCTCTTAGCGGGAAATCCTAGCAAGGAGGTACTCAAGAATTATTGCGAATTGCCACATATTGCGGCGCCTGGATTAACCAATCCGAAACTAATCCCGCTTGAGCTTCGCCGCCGCTTTGGTCTCGCGGAAGCGGGCGGCCCAGCCTTCCCGCACCTCCTGCCGGCCGCGCCCGACGGCGAGCGCATCGTCCGCGACATCGCGCGTCACCACCGAGCCGGAGCCGATATAAGCCCCCTTGCCGATCGTCAGCGGCGCAACCAGTGAGGAATTGGAGCCGACGAAGGCGCCGGCCCCGATATTGGTCTTGTACTTGCCGAAACCATCATAATTGCAGGTGATCGTCCCCGCGCCGATATTGGCATTGGCCCCGATATGGGCGTCGCCGATATAGGTCAGATGGTTGACCTTGACGCCGTCCTCGAGCACCGCGGCCTTGGTCTCGACGAAATTGCCGACGCGGGCGCCGTCGCCGAGCGAGGTCCCCGGCCGCAGCCGCGCATAGGGGCCGACCGAAGCCTTTTTTCCGATCGTCGCCTGCACGATGTGGGAAAAAGAGTGGATCACAGCGCCGTCGCCGATGCTGACGCCGGGGCCGATCACCACGAAAGGCTCGATGGTCACGTCGCGCCCGTATCTGGTGTCAGCCGAAAGGTAGACGGTGTCGGGCGCGATCATCGTCACGCCGGCGTCGAGCGCGGCCTGGCGCAGCCGGGCCTGCATCACCTGCTCTGCTTCGGCGAGCTGTGCCTTGGTGTTGATTCCGCGCACTTCGTCTTCTCCCGTCTCGATCACAACGGCATCACGTCCGAGCTCGCGGACGATGGTGACTGCATCGGTCAGATAATATTCGCTTTTGCTGTTGGCATTGCCGATCCGCTCCAGGATCTGCAGCGCAAGGCGGCCGTCGAACGCCATCACCCCGGCATTGCACAGCGTGATCGCCCGCTCGGCGTCGCTGGCATCGGCCTGCTCGCGGATCGCGACCAGGCGCTCGTTCTCCACCACCAGCCGGCCATAGCCGGTCGGGTCCGCCGCGCGAAAGCCGAGCACCGCCAGGGCGGCGCCGGCCTGCAGCGGCGCCCGCAGCCGGGCAAATGTTTTTGGCGAAATCAGCGGCGTATCGCCGAACGCCACCAGCAGATCGTCGTGGCCGGCGGCAATCGCCGGCTTCGCTGCCAGCACCGCATGGGCAGTGCCGAGGCGCTCCGCCTGTACGAACACCGAAGCATCGGGCCTGATCCGGCGCGCCTCATCGGCGACCGACTGATGGTCCGGCCCGATCACCACCGCGAGCGCCGCCCCCCGACCGCGAGGCGCGGCGTCGAGCACATGCGCCAGCAATGGGCGGCTTGCCAGCGGATGCAGCACCTTGGGCAGCGACGAGCGCATCCGCGTGCCCTCGCCGGCGGCGAGGACGATGGTGAGGTTGGTTCGCGCGGTCATGCCAGCTCCGTGTTCGCGACAGCCCTGTCCCGGCCGTCAATAAGCGGTTTTCGTCCGGGATCAAGAGCGTCCCTACCCCGATGCCGGCGAACCGCGACCGGTGTTATTTTCCTGATACTGTTCAAAACGTGATTCGCCGATGTTGGGGGCGACCAAACCGATGGCAAAGCACGGCAAAACAGTGGCGGACGACCTCTCGGCCATCAGGGTCGGGGATGGTCGCCGACTCCGCCTCCTTGCCGAGGAAAATACCGCTGACCGATGGACGCGCTGGCGGCTGGCGCTCTGGGGACTCGGCGCCGTAAGCGCGGTCGCGGTCAGCATGGTTGCGCTGCAGGCCTATCCCCGCCGGGAGCGGATCACCGCGACCGATCTCGCGCGGCAGGCTGAGGAGCTGCGGCGGCTCGGCGCGGATACCAGACGCGAGATCACGCGTCTCGACGCCGCGATCAGGACGCTGAACGCCGACCGCGATCGTCTGTTTGCCCGGGCGACCGCGATCGAGGACGGGCTCGGCCGAGCCACTGAAGCGATTGCCCGTCAGCAGGCCGCAACGCTGCGCCCGCCCGCTGCCGGTGTTGCGGACGCATCGTCGGCCGCAGCCGGCGCGCCGCCCGGGACGACAGGACCGAGCTCGATCGCGACGGCCCTTCACGAGCTTCAGCAGACGCCCGAGAGCGGCCATCCCGCAAACGCCTTCGACGCGGCTTCCGCCTCGCCGCAGGATTCGACACCGCCACCCGCTGCATCCCCAAGCCCCCATTCAAGCCCACATTCAAGTCCACGGCGCGAGCCGGCATCGCCGCCGTCAGCATCACCCGCGGCCCAGCCCGCGCCGGACACTTCGACGAAGACGGAAGCCGCGCCGGCCGATCCGGCGGCGACCGGCAGCGTGTCGCCAGCAACGCATGTCGTCGAAGTCGCGGTGCCGCGCACACAGTTCGGTGTCGATCTCGGCGCCGCCGCGTCGATTGACGGACTGCGCGGCCTGTGGCGGCGCGCCGCCGCCGCCCACAAAGCCGTGCTCGCGGATTTGCGCCCGGTGATCGCGCTGCGCGAGCACAGGAGAGCAGCCGCGCCGGCCACCACTCAATTGCGCCTGATCGCCGGACCGCTCGACGATGCCGCGGCGGCGGCCCGGATTTGCGCCGCGCTGGCGGCAAGCCAGCAGTCCTGCGAGCCAGCCTTGTTCGACGGCCAGCGGCTGGCGCTCGCACCGGATCCGGCAGCAGCGCCGCCTCCGCCGCAACGACGGCCACACCCCCGCCCTGTCCGCCGCGAGGCCACGACCTCACCCCGGCCCGCACCGGCTTCGGCGATCGCGCCGACCTCATCCACCACCGGCGATCACCGGCCCTGAAACGCGCGAGGCACCGGCGCATCAGCACCGGTGCCTGCAAGAGAGGGTCCTGGCATGAACCCGCTGCGTTATTTCACCAGCGGACACTCGCTCTCGGACAGCGAGCGGAAAGCCTGGTCGCCGGGGATCACCGAGACGACCTTGTAATAGTCCCACGGATACTGGGATTCCGACGGCTTCTTGACCTGCACCAGCAGCATGTCATGGACCATGCGGCCATCCTTGCGGATCTTGCCGCCACGCGAGAAGAAATCGTCCACCGGCATCTCGCGCATCTTGTCCAGCACCGCCTTGCTGTCGGTGGTGCCGACGGCCTTCACGGCTTTCAGATAGTGCGAGATCGACGAGTAGACGCCGGCATGGGTCATGGTCGGCATCGCTTTGCGCCGCTCGAAGAAGCGCTTCGACCAGGCCCGGGTGTCATCGTTGAGGTCCCAGTAAAAGCCCTCGACATAGGTGAGGCCCTGGGCGGCCTGCAGCCCCATGCTGTGGATGTCGGAGACGTAGACCAGCGGCGCCACCAACGTGTGGCCGTTGGTCAGGCCGAACTCGCCGGCCTGCTTGACCGAGTTGATGGTATCCGACCCGGCATTGGCGAAGGCGATGACCTGCGCCTTGGAGGCCTGAGCCTGCAACAGGAACGAACTGAAGTCGGAATTATTCAGCGGGTGACGCACATTGCCGACCACAGTGCCGCCCAGCGCGGTGATGGTTTTCGCCGCCTCGGCCTGCAGCGAGATGCCCAGCGCATAATCGACGGTCAGGAAGAACCAGCTTTTCTCGCCCTTGGCCACCAGCGCCTTGGCAAGGCCGGCGGCGTTCGAATAGGCGTCATAGACCCATTGAATGCCGTTCGGCGAGCACTGCTTGCCGGTCAGTTCGGTGGTCGCAGCGGTGGAGAACAGCGCGATCTTGTTCTTGTCCTTGACGACCTGCTGCACCGCTAGCGCCACCGCCGAATTCGGCATGTCGGCGATGACGTCGACGCCGTCGACGTCGATCCAGTGCCGCACGATGGTGGTGGCGACGTCAGTCTTGTGCTGGTGATCCGCCGAAACCAGCTCGATCGGACGATCGCCGATCTTGCCGCCGGCATCCTCGATCGCCATCCGTGCCGCCTCGACCGAGCCCGCACCCGCTTGATCGGCATAGAGGCTCGACATGTCGCTGAGCACGCCGATCTTGATCGGCTTGTTCGCCGTCTGCGCTTGGACCGCAACGGTGCCGCAAAGCAGCGTCGCGGCGGCTATCGCCAATATCCTGGTGGTGATTTTCAAGGACTCCTCCGTCTTGGTTTGCTGGCAGGTCAGGTTGTTGCGGGAATGCCGACGACCGCCTCGAGCTCGACCTTCATCTCGGGCAGCGCGAGGCGGCTCACCTCGAACAGCGTGCTGGCAGGACGCGCATCGCCGAAAAATTCCTGCCGCACCGGATTGATCGCGCCGCGGTCATCGACGTTGGTGAGAAAGACCGTGACCTTCAGCACATCGGCGAAGGTGGCGCCGACAGCGTCGAGCACCCGTTTCAGATTGGTCAGAATCTGCCGCGTCTGTGCCGCGGCATCGTCGCCGCCGACCAGCTTGCCGTCGGCGTCATGTGCCGTCAGGCCGGAGACGAACAGCAGATCGCCGAAGCGCACCGCGTCGGTATAATGGCTGAGCGCCTGCGGAAGTCCGGCGACCTTGAATTCCTGGCGCTTCGTGGATGCTGGCTGCGACATCGCGTTTCCTACTCCAGATGTTGACCGTGGCGCGAAGAGCAGATCGGCCGCACGATGGCGGCCGATCCTCCCTCCCCCTCAGATTGCTGCGATGGTCTGCACTTCGACCAGGAACGGCTCCTTCACCAGGCGATCGACCATCAGCATGGTGTTCGGCGGGTACTTTCCGTCCGGAAACATTTTTGGAAATTCGCGCAGCCGGAACGCCATGAAGTTCGGAATGTCCTGCGAATGCACGAGGTATGTCGTGAACTGCACGACGTTGCCCCAGGATGCGCCGGCCGACTTCAACGCCGCCTCGATGTTGCCGAACACCTGCCGGCACTGCGCATCGAAATCGCCGGCGCCGACCACGTTGCCGTTCTTGTCGCCCGCGAGCATGCCGGCGATGAACAGGAGTTCGTTCGACTTGACGCGGGTGACGTGATGGTACTGCCCCATCGGGGCGCCCAGTTCGGTCGGATTGTAGATGTTGATTTCCGCAGACATCGGACCTCTTTCTCCTGTCGGGGGTTACGAAACCGGATTTTCCAGCACGCCGAGCGACGACACCGCGATGCGGACGACGTCGCCGGGCTTGAGATATTTCGGCGGATTGAAGCCGATGCCAACGCCGACCGGCGTGCCGGTGGCGATGATGTCGCCGGGCTGCAGGCTGATGGAGCGCCCGATCGTCCTGATCAGCGTCGGGATGTCGAAGATCAGGTCCTTGACGGCCGCCGACTGCCGGAGCTCGCCGTTGACCCACAGTTCGATGGTCAGGGAGCGCACGTCGGCGACGGCATCCGCGGTGACGATCGCGGGTCCCATCGGGGCGAAGGTGTCGATGCCCTTGCCGAGCAGCCACTGCTTGTGCCGCTTCTGCAGCTCGCGGGACGTCACATCATTGAGAATGGTATAGCCGAACACGAAGGACATCGGATCGTCGGCGGCGGTCACCCGTCCGCCCTTGCCGATCACCACTGCAAGTTCGGCTTCGTAGTCCACCGACGCATGCGGATCGAGCGTGCTTTCGATCGCTGCGCCGGGGCCGATGACGGATGACGGCGGCTTGGAAAAGATGATGGGCTCGTTCGGCACTTCGGTGCCGCCGATCGACCCCGAATCGAAGCCGCTCGCGCCGAACTCCACCGCATGCTCGTAATAGTTCTTGCCGACGCAGAAGATGTTGCGAAGCGGCGTCGGGATCGGCGCCAACAGCTCCACCTGCGCCAGCGGAAGTCCTGTCCCGGCCATCGCGGCGCGCAGCGCCTCGCGCTTCGCAGGATATTGCGCAATCAGCGCCAGCATGTCGCCGGCAAGCCCCGCAGCAGTCAGATCAACGACCTTGGCCTCGTCTTCGGTCAGCACGCCGACATGGGCGCCGCCGCTGTGGCGGAAGGTGACGAACTTCATGGCCTCGCTCCCGATCTGATCCCCGAGCGGCGCGCCGCGCTCCCCCGGCGCGATCCCTCTTCGAATACTGAATACAATTTTTGTATACAATATGCAATCTGTGCCGTGAAAGAATCATGAGATAAGCTGCGCGCCATGGAAGTTATTCAGACCGTTTCGGAGTCCCTTTACGGGCAATTGCGGGAAGGCATCCTCACCGGCAGATTCCCGCCCGGCTCGATCCTGCGCCAGGAGGAACTGGCACGTCGTTTCGGAGCAAGCCGCGTGCCACTGCGCGAGGCGATGACGCGGCTCGAGGCGGAGGGGCTTGTGGTGCTGCGGCCGCGGCGCGGCTACGCGGTCCCCTCGCTCGAACCTGCGGAGATTCACGAGATTTTCGAGCTGCGCGCCGTGGTCGAGGAGCACCTCGGCGGCATCGCCGCCAAGGTCCGGACTGCAGTCGACCTGTCCGCCGTGTCCGTCGCCCTGCTCCGGATGGAGGCAGCCAACGCCCAGCATCCGAGCCGCACCGGCGAATGGCTCGACGCCAATTCGGAGTTTCACGCCCGCCTGCTGGCGGCCGCCCACCGCCGCCATGCCAGCCGCTTCGCCACGATGCTGCGTGATCAGGTCGAGCCCTATATTCGGATCGAGGTCCACCTGACCAAGGATGTGCAGCAGGCCGAATTCGAGCATCACGCCATGTTCGAGGCGCTGCAGGCCGGGGACGCGCGCAAATTGCGTCGCCTTTGTCGCCAGCATTGCGAAAACACCGCGAGCCGGCTGATCAAGGCGCTGTAACGTCGGCTACGGACGGTCTGTCATGCACAACATCGCGGTTCCCGCTTCATGGTGCCGCTTGCCCGCGCGCCCGAACCGCACCATAGTCCCGGCATGACGACGAAGAAGGATCCGTTCCGGCTCACGCCGTACCAGGTTCAGTGGCTGATGGTGGTTGGTTTCGTCACCATCGGCTATGCGTTCTACCTGCGCTATCTGGCGATCGAGCTGTCCACCGTGGCGCTGGCCTGCGATGCCGGGCTGCAGACCTATCTGTGCAAGGCGCGTCTGGTCGCCACTTATCTTTTCCGCAACTCGGTCTTCGGCATCGTCGCGCTCGTGATCGCGGTGCTGCACGTCATCCGTCCCTCGATCGTGCTGCTCACGGCCGGGCTCGCCGTCGCCGCGGCCGGCATCGTGCTTTACAACGTCGCATTGTCGGGGGTGGCGATCGGGCTGCTTATTCTGGGCTTTGCGCGGCCCGCGCCCGCCACAGTGTGATCGCCAGCATCAGGTAGATCGCGCAGGTCCAGATCGACTGCCAGTTGGCGGGCCCTTCGTTGAACAGGATGTAGGCCGAGGACAGCGCCAGCAGGCCGGCGAACACCGCTTCCGCCATCGGCCGGACGCCGTCGCGCGGACGGTTGAGCACCATCAGCATCCAGAACGGGATTACGGCCATGGTCAGCGCCGCGAAGGGGAAATCGCGGTAGCGCGGATCGAACACGAAGCCGAGCGCCGTCTCGGCCGCGATCACGGTGGTCACCCCCAGCAGCAGGCCGAGCAGCAGCATGCGCTTGGAGCCGGTGCGGACCTCGCGCGGCCCGCAGACTTCGAGGAAGGTCGGCAGCGGCCGTCCGGACATCTGCGCGCTTGCGGCCAACAGCGGCGCGAGGATTCCGGCCGCGAGCAGCAGGCTCCACTGCAGCCAGCCGCCAATGCCGAGGCTCTCCGTCAGCATCTTGTCGATGGCGACGCCAAGCAGCGTCCCCGCCGCGGTCGCCGCGCCAGCCACGCCGAGCCATGATCCGAAACGCGGCGCCCAGGGACGCCGCCGCGCCGTCCACATCGCCACCGCGAAGATCAGGACGCAGAGCACCATGCCCGCTGCCATCTCCTGCTTCCAGCGCGGGAAATTGATGATGGGAACCCCGGCCGGATATTTTTCCGCCCGCGCGTCGGCATCGAACAGACCCCAGTAGCCGCCGACGGTGCCTTCAAGCTGCCGCTTCCATGGCTGGTCATAGGCTTCGATCAGGTTGACGCGGAAATTTTCCCGCCGGGCCAGCGCCAGGATTTCCGACACCACGCGTGCCTGGTTGGCGCGGGACGGCAGCGCCCCTTCCCGCATCCGTCCGGCGCTGGGCCAGCCGGTTTCTCCGATCAGGATCTCCTTGCCGGGAAACACCACGGCAACGCGCTTGCGGATCGAATCGATGTGGGTGGCGGCGTAGCGGGCGGGAACCGGCATATCCTCCCAGTAAGGGAGGATATGGATGGTGACGAAGTCCACCGCCTCATAGACGTCGCGGTTGCGCAGCCAGTATTCCCACACGTCCGCATAGGTGACCGGAATCTTGGCCTGGGCCTTCACCGAACGAATGGTGGCCACGAGGTCGGCGGTGGTCATCTCACCGCGCAGCAGCACCTCGTTGCCGACCACCAGCCCCGTGATGACGTCCGGATAGTCCTTGACCAGCCCGACCGCAGTTGCGATCTCGACCAGGTTCTCGATTCGGTTCCCGCCGAGCCAGATGCCGAGCAGCAGCTTCAGCCCCGCCTTGCGCGCCAGTTCGGGCGCCTTGTCGAGCCCGTTCTGCACCGAATAGGTGCGGACGCATTTCGAGATTTTGGCGAGCTGGGTGAAGTCCTGGGCGATCTGTTCCGGCGGGATCAGCGTTCCCTTGACCAGAGGACTCTGGTCGCCGCGGAACGGCGCGTAGGACACGCATTCCAGCTTCGCATTGGGATCGATCGGGGCCTGCGCCAGGGAGACCGGCGTGGCAAGCCACCACCAGATGGCGGCGATGGCGCACAGGGACAGGACCAACAGCGCTAGCGGCGTTCGCAATGAAATCGGCCCGGCCTCCTGTCACGTCCCGGCGACGGCTCATGCGCGTCGCCGCTCTATCCAACAACCGCGTCCGGATCGTACGGATTCCGACGCCTGCCGGGCTTCACAGGGAAGCTGCCGGAATCGTCGATTAGCTCAAACATCGGCACCCTGCCAAGGGTCACGCCGTCGCAATCCACGTTTCTTGCGCCACAATGACGTCAGGCTGAACCATATCCATCGCAATTGGAACAGCTCTGCCTTTACTGGACAAAAAGCATTTTGTGCTTCATGGGAGTCGAGCCTGCCTTCCGCCGCATTGGAGACCCATTTGGGCGGCATCAGGCGGGGACATTTGCCACGGGCGGGCAGTAACACCGGGGACGGTATGCGTCACATATTCTTCAAGCTCCAGCGCGCGACGACGCGCGCAGTCGCAGTGCCCGGACTGGCACTGCTGATCGGCGTTGGCGGGGCCATCGCCCAGAGCGGCGATCTCCGCGCGCAGGATCAGGCGCCGAAACAGGCGCAGCCGAACGCCAATTCCAATGCGCAGCAGTCGGATGCCGCCACCAAGGAAGCCGCCCAGCGCAAGGCCGACGAATTCGTCGAGGCCGCCAAGGCCATCAACGGCCCCGCCGGCAATCCCGAATGCGTCTGGCTCGGGCGCCGCGTGGTGGTGCTGATGTGGCGCGACGATCTCGATACCGCGTTCCGCCATCTCGACCTTTACGACCGCTTCGGCTGTCCGGGCGGACATGTCCAGGCGACGTTCCGCTGCCTGGTGCGCTTCGGCGCCATCGACCCGAAGGTCCCGGACAGCCTGAGCAGCCGCGTCCATGCCTGCTGGATCAATCCGAATGCGCAGCCGCAGACGGCGAACGCACCGGCCCCTGCTCCGGCTGCACAACCGCCGGCGCAGCAGCCCGCCTCTCCCCCGCCTGCCGAGACCCCTCCGCCGGCGCAACAGCCCGCACCGGCAAAGTAGTTGCCGGGACCGGGCGGAATGATCCGGGATGGGACTCGTTCGACCTCGTTGTCGTCTGGGAACCATCAGCGCGTCATACAAGTGGATAATTGCCGTGGCATAGGTATGCTGGTCCCGTCCCGACGCCGAAAGGACGGATCCACGTATCCGCCCCGCTGTTCCCAGATGGTTTAGTCGCGATGCGAGCTGTCGTCGCCGTCCTGTTCTTTGTTACCGCCGCTCACGCTGCCCTTTGGGGCGTCCTGCGCGACAAGCAGCCGGCTCCGGATTTCACCGGCATGCTGCCCAGCGTCTCCTACGCGCCCTTCGATGGCACCGGCCACCCGGACATCGACAACATCCCGACCGTCGAGAAGATACGGGCCGACATGAAGGTGCTGGCGCCGCTGACACGCGCCGTCCGCCTCTACTCTTCGACCGGCGGCGTCGAGCTGGTGCCCCCGATCGCCAACGAAGCCGGCCTCAAGGTGACGGTCGGCGCCTGGATCGACAAACATTCCGACCGCAACGAGCGCGAAATCCAGGCGGCGATCGAACTCGCCAAGCATAACGGCAACGTCAACGGCATCGTCGTCGGCAACGAAACCATCTATCGTGACGATCAGAAGGTCGACGACCTGATCAAGCTCATCCAGCGCGTCAAGAGTCAGGTCAATGTTCCAGTCACCACAGGTGAAATCTGGAACATCTGGCTCGAGCATCCGGAACTGGCCTCCTCCGTCGACTTCATCGCCGCCCATATCCTTCCGTACTGGGAAGGCTTTTCGGACAAGCAGGCGGTCGACCAGGCCCTGATCATCTATCAGAAGCTGCGCGACGCTTTTCCCGGCAAGCGCATCGTGATCGCGGAGTTCGGCTGGCCGTCCGCCGGCTACAACCTGAAGAACGCCGTTCCCGGCGCGTTCGAGCAGGCGGTGGTGCTGCGCAACTTCGTCACGCGTGCCGAATCCGTCGGCATGGAATACAATATCGTCGAGGCGATCGATCAGCCGTGGAAATACTTTGAAGGCGGCGTCGGTCCCTACTGGGGCGTTCTCAACGCCAGCCGCGAGCCGAAGTTCAACTGGACCGGCCCGGTCATCAATCAGGACTATTGGAAGATCGCCGGGATCGCGCTGCTGGTCGGCGTGCTGCTGTCGCTGCCGATCCTTCGCCTGATGTCGCCCACCATGCTGCAGGCCGGAATGCTGGCGGTCGCCGCCAACGGCGTCGGCGCCTGGGTGGCGACGGTGTTCGCCTACTGGAACGGCCACTACTTCGTGTGGGGCTCGGCCTTTGCGATGATGCTCGGCCTGACGCTGCTGGTGCCCCTGATCCTGATCGCCATGGCGCGGATCGAGGAGATCGCCACCATCGCCTTCGGCCGCCCGCCGGTCCGGCTGCTGACCCCGTCACGGATGGCGGCCCTGGCCGCCGCCCCGGACCGCAGATATCCCAAGGTCTCGATCCATATCCCGGCCTATTTCGAACCGCCGGAGATGCTGAAACAGACGCTCGATGCCGTCGCCCGCCTCGACTATCCGAACTTCGAATGCGTGGTGATCATCAACAACACGCCCGATCCAGCATTCTGGCAGCCGATTCAGGACCACTGCCGGGCGCTCGGCGAACGCTTCAAGTTCATCAATGCGGAGAAGGTCACCGGCTTCAAGGCCGGCGCGCTGCGCATCGCCATGGACCGTACCGCCGCCGATGCCGAGATCATCGGCATCATCGACGCCGACTATGTGGTGCAGCCCGACTGGCTGAAGGACCTTGTTCCCGCCTTCGACGATGCCCGCGTCGGCCTGGTGCAGGCGCCGCAGGACCACCGCGATGAAGACCTGTCGCTGATGCATTACGCGATGAACGGCGAATATGCCGGCTTCTTCGACATCGGCATGGTCCAGCGCAACGAATACAATGCCATCATCGTGCACGGCACGATGTGCCTGATCCGCCGCGAGGCGATGGACAAGGCCGGCGGCTGGGCCGGCGATACCATCTGCGAGGACACCGACCTCGGCCTCGCCATCATCGAGCAGGGCTGGCTGACGCATTACACCAACAAGCGCTACGGCCACGGCCTGCTGCCCGACACCTACGAGGCCTTCAAGAAGCAGCGCCACCGCTGGGCCTATGGCGGCTTTCAGATCGTCAAGAAGCACTGGCGCCGCTTCCTGCCCGGCGCGAGCCGCCTCACGCAGGATCAGAAGCGCGAATTCGCGCTGGGCTGGCTGAACTGGCTCGGCGCCGAGAGCCTCGGCGTGCTGGTCGCGCTGCTCAACCTGATCTGGGTGCCGATCGTCGCCTTCGCCGACATCGCCATTCCCGACAAGATCCTGACGCTGCCGATCATCGCGGCCTTCATCGTCTCGCTGGCCCATTTCCTGTCGCTCTACAAGCTGCGGGTGCCGATCAAGTCCGGCCAGATGTTCGGCGCCATGATCGCCGCGATGTCGGTGCAATGGACCGTGTCACGCGCGGTCGCCAACGGGCTGATCACCGAGCACCTGCCCTTCACCCGCACCTCGAAGGGCGGACTGTCGCGGATGTCGATCGAGTTCCAGGCCTTCTGGGAAGCGGTGATCGGCGCGCTGCTGCTGCTCGGCGCCGCGGTGCTGGTGGCCTCCAACAGCTTCCGCCAGATCACCGAGATCTATATCTTTGCCGGCGTGCTGGTGTTGCAGAGCCTGCCGTTCCTGTCGGCGGTGGCGTTGGCAACATTGGAGCTGTCGCGGCTCAATTCGTTCGGCTTCTGGCGCTACGCGCTGCAACGCTCGGCGGAGCTGATCGGCCTGCGACCGGCGCCGATGCCGCGGATCGGCGGACCGCGGCAGGTTCCCTCCGAGACGTCGGCGCAGCGGTAGGCTGCGCTCCCGACATTCCGCCTGAGCGACGTCACTCAAACCCCGGCAGCGCCGGAGAAATCCACTTTTTTCGAGCCAAGGCGCGGCATTTCCCGGGCAGCTATTGACCCACGCGGGTCGCTTCCCTACACAGCGCCACACGTGAGCGCGTAGCTCAGCCGGTAGAGCACGTGACTTTTAATCATGGGGTCGAGGGTTCGAGTCCCTCCGCGCTCACCATTGAAATGATTAAAGAAAATCGCATATCTTTAATCGTTTTTCATGCTCGAAAATTCGCACTTCACACAATATGCACACATGATAGGCGAATCCAGCCACCCGTAGATGGCTGGATTTATCGTCAGGCCAGCTGGCCCGTGGCGTTCATTCCGCCCATGCCGATACCGAACCGGTCGCGGGCGTCTTGGTTGTCGCCTTCCCAACCGCCATTCGGTTCGTCGTCAACGTCCGGCTCCGAGTCGTCCTCCGGTTCGCAGCCATCGTGCTCGTCTTCCAGATCGATGCCGACAAGCGGATTACCGGCCCAATAGCCGGTCTGCGATCCTTCGTTGCGCCAGCCGAGGCTTGCTTCGCTGTCCTCCGATGGTTCGCGCTCGTCGTCATCTTCCCTATCGTCGCCAGCATTCGCGTTGCCGAGCAGGTCTGCGGGCGTTTCAAGGTAATGGCCACTCGATTGAGTCCATCCGAGTGATGGCTCAGCGTCGGGATCGGCGTCGAGTGTATCGAGGAGATCAATCAGGGCGGTGATTTGCGCCTCAACTTGCCGCCTGGTTACAGGCAGCACTGTGCTATTCTCGGCGTTAGCCTGAGACATGACTTACCTCACGTTTCGGGTCAGGCTCGTCATGGTGCTCGTAACATCATGGCGAGCCGCTTGCGTCGCAAGCCTGAAAAACGTAATACTGAATTGTGAAAAACGCAATACGTAAATCAATCGGCGGAAAACGCCCCGGTGCAGGTCGACCAGCCACGGGCACCGACCCCGCTCGCACCTTTCGCCTATCCGATGAGTTCATGGCGCGCTTGGATGAGTGGGCGGCTCGTCAGCCGGACAGGCCGTCGAGGTCGGAGGCCATCCGGCGGTTGGTCGAGTTAGGAATAGCCGTTAAATCGAAACCTTAGCTAATCGAAGAATATTCGGGTTGCTACCATGCAAGACATCAGAACCTTCATCGACAAACTACACGCGGACGCCGACGCATGTTCAACCGTCAGTCTGACGGCATCGAACGAGGCTAAGCGGAAGGTGTTCACCGCGCTGGCTGACACATACCGAAAGCTTGCCGGCGAGATGGAGCGGATTGCCGCCGCTCACGCCGTGCTCGATGAAGAGCGCGAGAAAAATCTTCTCGGGTTGCTTGGTGGCGCAACTGATCCTGCCGAAAGTCTCGCTGAAATAGCCAAGGTGTTGAGTTCTGCCACGCCGCAGTCTTAGACGCTGCGCGCAATGATGGCGATGGTGGTGAAGGCGAAGAAATGAGCGACGACGGATGGTCCTACAATCCCGCGGTTGTCGGGAACATCGTGGCGGCCACCCTCCTAGTCATATCTGGGCTCACATACTGGATAACCCGACAGACAGCAGCCGCTCGCAAGGCCGAGCTTTTACCCGACGTGAGTTCTAAGGCTTCTGCACTGCATAGCCATGACGGCTGGTTCGCCATCACCCTAACAATCACCAACAAGGCGACGTCACCGCTGCATCTCACTAGCGTTCAACTGAACAACCCCGGATATGTCGTCGGGATTTCGGACGATAACGCATTCGCGAGTGATGGCGCTGGCGGTAGCGCCATGAAGGCAACACTACCAAAGGAAATAGCCACGCGCTCAATCAACATGGGAAATGCCGCGATTGCACCCGGAGCCACCGCTAAAAAGGCCTTCTACGTCTGCGCGAAGGGCTCCGAGGAAATGTTTTTCGAGGTGAAACTTTCATCTCGGCCAACAGACATTCGCCGCAGCGATCTCCACGTGAGCAACCAGAAGATCACGCTGCCGACAAAACAGGCAGTCTGAAATACAAGCGAACACATCACAGCACGTCCGTCTGACACAGAATATCAACCCAAGCCTTACGCACGTCCGGCGTAATGCTCTTAATCCCGTACGCCTTGCCGGTGCGAACGTTCTTCAGCTTCCACGTCGTCAACGCATCGGCCAAGGCAGGCTGCCAACGTAACGTAACAACTAGCGTCTGCTCGGTGGCGAGCCGCCCCTGCATCACTTCCTCGCCGGCCTTGAGCACCTTAATCGCAGCCGCGGCGGTTAGAACGGTTTCCCAACTCTGCGAACTACCGCCGGCGCCATCGGGCACAGTCACAAGCGACTGTAGTTCTACTCGTTCGCGCAGATCACCTGCCGTCGTCATGCATTGAATCCTTCCAAGGCTTGCTGCCAATCATCTGAATCGTAAAGCGACGTCGCCACGGCGCTCCCGCCAGCCGACGCTCTGTTGACTCCCATCGCACTCGCGACGGCCCCATCGATCGACAACCATTTCTTCTGTTTGGTGAAACGGACGATGTGTCCGGCGGCATTACTCTCCGCTTCGACGTTCGCGAAGCAGAATCTCAGCACAGGATGCCCGCCGTGCTTGAATTTCCGTCCGATGATAGCTCGTTGCAATTCGGCAATCGCGGGCATCATGGATAGACTGCCCTGCCTGTGCTCGATCGCCGGGAGTCCATCTTCCAGCAGGTTGTTAAGCAGATTGCGCGCCATCGCTGGGTCGCAGGCGATCTCCTGCACGGAATACTGCTCGCACAATTCGCGGATGCGTTCCTCAACGCGGCGAAAGTCAATGACATTACCAGGCGTTGCCTCGATCAAGCCGCGCGCAACCCAATCGAGATATGGCGCTCCCGTTGCTTCCTGCCGCTGGCGGAGGTTGTCTTGCGGACAGAAGAAAAACGGCAGCACCACATAGTCGTCGCCGTCGCGGAAACACGCGACAATGACGCTAAGGTCGATACTCGACGACAGGTCAACGCCCAGCCAGCACGGTTGCCCTTCAAGGGCCGCAACATCGATCTCGCCAGCGCCTTCGTCGTAGACCAGCATGTCGACGAACGGCGACGAACTACTGTCCTGCCATACGTTGAGCTTGTAACGTAACAGGCCGCTCCGCTCGGTCGGATTATCCTTCGCGCGTTTGACGTGACGCCGGAATCCCTCAATCGAGGGATAGCCGTGCGGGCTGCCGGGATTGACGCGCCGCCAGACTTCCTCGCTGGTGTAGTCGCAATCAGGCTCGGCCTCAAACAACACCGGCAACACGGTCGGGTCGACAATCTCGCCGCGCGCAATCTTCCGTGCCCGGTCGATGATCTCATACCCGATATTGTCAGTGCCGCGGCCAGCCGTTGTGGTAACGACCAGCAACGAGTTATCGATCTTGTCCAGGCCGTTGGTCAGGACCGTCCAGAGGTCTTTACCGCGCCAGATATGAGTCTCGTCTGCGAGCACAAAGGCAGGCGTGCGACCTTCAGATGATGGAGCATCGGCGCTGATAATCTCAAGCTCAACACTATCCTTCGGATAAGCGATCTTCTTTGCACTGTTGAATGCGTCGTAAACCTTCGTCGCTTTCACCAGCCGTTTATCGGCCTGGACGATGCCTCGCGCTTCCTTGAAGGCGATGCCGGATTGCTTACGGTCACTCGCGGAAAAAATCACCTCGCTACCGGGCATCCGCTCCGGGCCGAACGTATGAAGCAACGCCAGCGCGGCACCAAGCGAGGTCTTCCGATTGCCGCGAGGCAGCAGCATGACGACGGTATTGACGATGCGCCTGCCGTCATCGTGCCGCGGACCATAAATGGCGCGGACAACACGCTCCTGCCACGGGTTAAGCACGAACGCCTTGCCCGGCAGCGTTGACTTCGGATGTTTCAGCCGTCGCAGAAAAATGACGGCTCGCTCTCCATATCCGAATGGATCGGGGATCTCCGAGCCGTCATATATCCAATCTGGAAATGTACTCTTGGCAGTCATCACATAGACAATGGGCTGTCGTCATCCGCATCTTGATCTTCGTGAACGCCTGCACGGCTGCGCGACGATGGTGACAAGCCTAGCTCCGCCGCCCAGCGTCGTGACTCTGCGGTGGCCTCGCGCAACGTCGCGAACGCCGGATTGCGCTTCAGTTCGCCGAGCCTATTCTCAACATAAGCGCCGTACTGAGCGATAGCCGCGCGAGCGTCGACGATGTCGGCCGCCGCTTCGCAGAAACGCTCCACTGCATGAAGGTCCGCGACCGATAGAACACGCCGCTCGACAAGCACGGGCATTACCCGCTTCCACTCCGCTTTCGCGGCCGGCGGAAAGTGCTTGGGAGGTTGCGGCACCGTCCTGATGGCGTCGGCGATCGGCTGTGGTGTGGCCTTGCGGCCTGCCTGGTGCTTCATCCGAAGGTCCAGCCGCGCACTTGGTTGAGCAGATCGCGTGCGCCGAAGGGAATCTCCCGCAGGGTGTCCGGCGCGGTGGACTCGCGCGTCTCGTACCATGCCGACGCAATGAGCATCGTGGCTTGTTTCACGTCGTCCGGAATGTCGGAAGGCGGGCTGTCGGCCTCGGGATCGTCGGCAAGGAATCCGCGGACGTATTCGGTCGCAGCGTCAAGGTAGGATTGCAGAAGCGTATCGTCATCGTCGAAATCGATGCGCGCATGGGCCTTGAAATCGGCCAACTCGGCGTAGCTCATTGAGGTGAAATCCTATTTTAGGGAATGGCCCAATTCTTGGCTCTCTTCTCCGCTTGGTGGCCGCCGGTAGAAGGGACGCCGGCCGAAGTCTCGACCCACCGCCCGGGTGGCCTGACGCTGCGGCAGCCTTGGCGCGTGGTGCGACGCTTGAAGCGAGACGCAACGCGGTGCCATCATTCCAAAGGCGTGCCAGTGGGCGGCTGTGCGCGTCTGATGCGCACATCATCGCATGACATGGCGCACATCATTTTATCGTCGAAGGGATAGAGCACGATCAGCTCAAAGCGATGGCTGCCATCCTTGATGCCGACGACGCGGCATGGTCGCCAAACTCGCTTGTTGATCTCGTTGACGACTTCGACCTCAGCGTCGAATGGTTCAATCGGTATCAGGGTTCTCGTCCTTGGGTTTGGGCATCACCGTGCGAATGACCGCGAAGGCTGCCTTACGAATGCGTTGGCACGTACTACACATTGCGTTCCTCTCGCTGCTTCCATCGTGAATGACATGACGTGCACATCGAGTCCCACAGGTCGCGACGCCAGAACAATTTCATATCGCCGCGATGCGGAATGCGATGGTCGACCAGTGTTGCGCGTCCACCGCAACGAACACAGTTAGGATGTGCAGCCAGATGATCAGCGCGAGCCTCACGCCATGATTGGTTATAGCCTCTAGCCTGCGCTGTCGGCCTGCGCTTATCCGCATCGGCCTTCCTTTTGATGGAGCACTCACACCGCTTACCAGCGGGAACGATACGGCCACAGGTGCAGAGTCTGGGAGCAGCGAACGGCATTAACGAGCACGGTGGCAGAAGTACCAGCCCGAGGATTCCAGAGCGTCAATCAATTGCTCCGCTAGGCTGTCATCGGCACCGCGTGACGCCAGCAGCATCTTGATAATCTCGATTGGCTTTCTGATCTGCATGTCGTCTCCTACAGAAACGGCGGGGGAATCCGCCGTCGCGGATTCCCCCTTGCGGCGCGCGTTTCAGCACATCCACGTCGCGCGCCGCATACTCGTTAAGCGACCGGCTTGTCCGCCGCGTTGCCCTTCACCACGATGGCGCCGGCAACGATGGACGTACCGGAGGTCTTCGTGATGACGGCGCGGATGTAGCGCTTGCCGCCGACATAACCGACCTTGTAGACGGAGGTCGCCGCAAGACTGGCCGGAAGCGTGCCGACAAGATCGCCGGCCGCAACGTCCGTGAAGTCGCCGTCCGTAGTCGTGTCCGACTCCTGCACCTTCACAACGTACAGACCAGCACTCGTGATCGCACCGGTATTGACGACGACGGCAGCAGAGTTGAAGCCCTGAAGGTCGACCGCCGTGCCCTTGGTGGTCGCAGAATAATCGACCGGAGCAAGCGTCTGGTCGACGCCAATGTTATTCGCGATATCGCGCATCTAGTATTTCCTTTTTGAATGAGAGAATGGGGTGGCCGCGATGGGCCACCCGTTAGCTATTGCGATCAGGAAGTCGCGCACTTGATCTTGCGGACAGCATCCGCAAGCACCAAAGCGCCACCGGTGCGACGGCGAGCATGGAAGCGCACCAGGCCGTTGGCAGCCTGCGAGTACGGATCGCGAAGCAAGCTCAAGGAGACACGGTCATAAATGCGGTAAGCATCCGCGACCGAACCGAACAGGATCGGCTCCGCAGCGCTACCGATGTCATCCATGGTCGGATCCTCGATCAGCGGGCGGCCGAGAATGGTGGCCGGATCGCCCTGAGCAAGGCCAGGCTGCCACAAGTAGGCACCGGTCGAGCCGTCCTTCAGCTTCCGAACCGCAGCGATCGTCTTCGAATTCATCAACCAGACGCCGCGATTGCGGTAGTACGCCGGAAGCGAATAGAACAAGTCGATCAGGGTATCGGCCGGCGCGGTGCCGAGCGTCGAAGCATTGCCGGTCGGCGTATACGCAACGCCAGCCGCTTTCATGATGCCCACGGGCTTCTTTACGCCATCACCCTGCGAAAAGCCGAGACCTTCAAGCCGACCGAATTCCTCGGACAGGTCGGAGGCAACTTCGGACTCCACGTTGACCGCGGCGTCCTCAAGCAGGCGCTGCGACACGTCGACGTAACACGCCATTTCGTGGATCGGTACCTCAATCTGCCCATAGCTCGATTCCGTGCCGGTGCGGGTATCGGTTTCACCAACCCACGAACCGGTGGGACGGCCGGTGCGCTTCGGCAGCAAGACTTCGCCGCTTGACGTCGAACCAACACGCGCCGCCTGACGGATCGGCGACATTTCCACAATGCCCTTGATGACTTCGGCGCTAAATTCAGCGGGTGCCAGATAGCCGCCCGAGCTATCGTCAGCAACGCGCAGCGACTTCACTTCGTCCGGCTGAAGCGTTTCCTTGCCGCGGCGAAGATAGCCGTTGAACGCTTTGCGCTCGTCGGACGGTTCGTCGTCTTTCTTCGTATGAATGGCAGGGCGGGCCAGTTTGGCCTCGATGCCATCAAGACGCTTGACGATGTCAGCGACTGGGGCGGTCTTTTCGTTGACGTCGGCAGTCAGCGCGTCAAGAGCGGTCTTCACCTCGGCGACGCCGTCTTCCGCGGGAAGTTCGGCGGCGGACTTGGTTTCGAGTTGGTAGTGCTTAGTCATGAAGTAATGGATCCTTACTTGGTAAGAGAATTCCGGGCGTGATTGATGGCCTCGACCAACGCCCGAAATTGCGTCGAGGATTCTGATTTCACCGCCGTGACGGTGGACTCGGTATTGCTGGGGAAAGTGACCACAGAGATTTCCCAGAGGTCTACTTCCTCTAGGACTCGCGCGCCCTTGGTGCGGTCGATACGATCACGGACGGTGCGGTAGCCGATCGACAAGCTGTCGAGCAGTCCCGCCTTCATCAGTTTGTAGGTCTCTGCACCGCGCGTGGTATCTAGGATGATCTGGCCAGTAGCTTTAAGGCCGCGATTGTCCTCGACTAGCGACAACCACTTGCCGATCGGCTCCGATTGGTCATGCTCTCGCAGCATCTTGACCTTAGCTGCGGGCCGCTTCGCGAGAGACTTCTTAAACGCCGACTTGACGACGATATCCTTATGCGAGTCTACGATGTCAAAGACGCTCGCATATCCTGTGAAGGTGCCGTCTTCCTGGATTGATTTGATATCCAGTTCAAAGACGCTTCCGTGGTCGGTCTTCAAGCTGCTTGGTCCTTCGGAGGTTGATTGTCATTCGCTGGGGATTGAACGTGCGGTGACGCCAGCACGTCGCCGTCTGGGAGTGGCGGGAGATTTAGCTCGCGCCTGACATCGTTGGCTGTCATCACGCCGGCCGCTCGATACTGTGCAAACGCATTGGCGCGTGCGGCAGGATCGGCCATTAGCAGTTGTGACAGATCAAACTCGAAGTGCATCGTTGTCCGCTCCTCGGGAGACAACAACGTGCGGGCATAGGCATCGCACCAAGCACGAAGCCAAGGCTGTAGACCGTACTTCACGAATTGAAGATCGAGTTGGACGCTATTGCTCCACGTCGCGCGGCTCATGTCCGACAACAACGTGGCCGGTACTCGCGTCAATCGCGAGATTTCACTGACGACAAATGCGCGCTGTTCGATTGCTTGGCTATCGACGCTGCTAAAGGCAATCGGCGAGTAAGAGCCTTCGTTATCGATGACAGCAATGCCGCCGGCCTTGTCGCCGCCGTGCGCCGATCGCCACATCTGGGCAATGCGACCTGCCGCCGTAGCATTAAGGCTACCCTTAAACGAAAGCACGCCACCGGGTCTGCTGTTGTTCTTAAACAGTTGGGACGCGTTACGTTCAAGCAGGATCGCCAAGCCGATAGCGTTGCGGCCAGTTTGTAGCAACCCAAGGCCGCGCTGTTGCAGCGGGTCAGTCGGATTCGGCACTTGCAGATGGATTACATCGCGTGGGCCGTAGACCTTGCCGTCGATACGATAAGCCGGTTCGCCGTCGGGCTTATACTCGGTCACGACCGTACTGCGAGGCGTGTAGAGAATTTCGGCAGGACGCCCGGTGGTGCGCGTTACCAGCGCAAAACCATCGCCGAACAGGATGGCATCTTGTGTTACGCGACGCCGAACCTCTCCGGACGACATCCATTCGTTAGCGAAACCATGCACGAGATGATAGGCAGGGTGATCTTTCGCGGCACGCTCTGAATCGTCGGCGTCATCTCGCAACAATCTGCACGGCACTCCGGCGGTGGAGTCCGATGTGATGCAGACCGCGGCCTTGACCGGCGTGACCTGCATGGCGCTGTCTACGGTAACGCTGACGCCAGACGCCGACACGGCAAAAGCATCGCACAGCGCGGCCCAACTATCTGACGTCGGATCGGTTAGCTCGGATTTGATTTCGGACACCGGGACCGATTTGCGAGACCACCACGCCATTACGCAGCCTCACGCATATCAGAGGCACCAGCCTGCAATACGTCGATCACGCGCCCGCGCGCTGGTACGTCCGGCTTACCGCCGAGGAAGGTGCATTTCCACGCAACGCCCGGCGAATATCGAGTCACGCGCACACCGGGATTTGCGGCAGCGGCCTGCTCAAGCGATTTTGTGCTATCGCAATCGCGGGTGACGATCTCGTATCGCTCTGCCCGGTTCGATGGGCGACCTGCCGCAAGATCGGCGTCGAATTGGTCCCAACTTCTAGCAGCCATCAGTCGGCGGCCCTCCATGAACGAATTTTTGATTCCTCTTCCACCGCTGCGCCCCAGTTGGACTGCGGATGCATTGCGTCCTCGAAACTCACGAGTTCGCCCGCGTAGACGGTGCGCACCTCGATCTCGCCATCGCGACCCAACCAGACCACCTCCGCTGTGCTGCCCTCGATGGATGCAACTTTCACAAGCCTGCTGCGCCACACAGCCGGGCTATTCACCTTAATGGTCATGTGGGTCTCAGTAGTGCGATATGATGCAGGGTGCGGCGAGCGTGTCGCCAAATGTTTCGCGCTCGCTGTCGTCGTGAGCCGGCGCGTCGAGTGATGTAAAACGGAAGCTGTCTAGAAGCGCTCGCCGACGAATGCCCTTGATAGTCTCGGGCTGCTTCACGTCCTGGCCTTCGAGCACAGCGAGAACGTACTCCTGCGCTAGGTCGTATCGATCCTCGTGCAGCTTGCCGAACTTCTTGAACGCCGCCGCGAAGGTCGGGTCCCGCAACAGCGATGCGAGCAAAAGCCGCGGCTCGGCCGGGTCTCGGATATAGCGGAGATAGTTTGTGCTGGCCGCGTGCGCGCTGTACGCTCGATCTAAGCGGCTGCGAAACTGTGGATCCTTCCTAGCGCGCCGTTGGAGCGATCCGTTCGTCGGCAAGTCCGCACGACGCAGTGCTGTAGCAAGGTCCGGTGCAGTCGAGCGCGTGATCAGCGCAAGAGCAGCATCGAATTCGGCGTCGGTGAAAGGCTTCCGCCGCTTAAGTACCGTGCTAGTGGTGCTGCGCAGGCCCAAAACCTTCGCGCGCTTGTGCATTGCTGCGACGTATGCCGGGCGTTGGTCTTCATGTTCCAGAAGATAGGCGGTCAGGCGGTCGCCGTTGATTCCGAGAATCTTGCCTGCAGACACGGCATCATGGCCTTCCGCGATCAACCCTAGCATTGCGGTGAAGTTCGCCGCGATGCGATCGAAACTTGGTTTGCCCTGCGGTCGACGAAGCGCCGCAATCTCGGCTTTACGTTCCGGATGAGTTTTCAGGTACTGGGTGAATGCCGCACTGGCATCAGCACCGGACACGCGGATGACTGCCTGCCGGGCGGATACGCCGGAAGCGACCAGATCACGGATCTGCGGATATAGGTCTTCGAATCTGGAACGCGGAGCCAATTCGACCGTATGTGATGCTGGTGAAAAGGTGCCGCTCCCGATGCCCAACGCGGCGGGGAGCGGCTGTTTGGGCGCCCCGAAGACCCTTCGGCATAGCGCCCGAGGGGGATGAAATTGCTGAGCAATAATTCCGCTAATTTACTGTGCCCTCGTATATTGGTGGCGAGGGGCAGGATTTTTTCAGTTTTTAGGCGGCAACCTGCAAATATTTTTCGATTGCCGCGTCGACATACTTCTCGGCCTTGGCGCGGCTCATGCTGAAGGTCTCGGCAATCTCGGTCGTGGTGGCACCACTGGCGGCCATGTCAAGCAAGGTACAAACAGCCGGGCCAAGGCGAGCACGGACGCGCTTGCAATCGATAATGGCCGCAACCTTGTCCTCTTCCGCCGTATCATCCACGGACCAGTCTGGTGCGGCTGCGGAATGTCGCCGGTCGGAACCTGTCACTCCGACGATGGGCCGCCACTCGCCCTTGATAGGCTCGCCATTCTTATCCCGCTTGGTGATGACGTACACTTCCTGCGTCTCTTCGCGATAGTGCTTGCCGGGCTCGGTCTTCTCAGCCTCAACCGCCGCGACGATGGTGTCGGCGTCGAGAATGTCCTTCTCGGTGATCTCGGTATAGTCGGCGTTCACGGCCCGATTATCATTCGCCGCACTGAGGCGCGGCATTTTGTTCGTGATCTGCCATCCCGCCAGGCCGGCAAGAAGACGCATGTTCCCGGCTTTATGGTATCGCTGCCCCTGCGGCCATGATCCGGCCTGATAGGCACGCTCACCGCTTGTCGCTTGCTCTGCCACGATGCGCCGATGTTCTTCCGGGCTGCGCGGGGTGTTGTCGTTTGCGTGGTGCATTTCGTTTCCTCAAACTCTTGTATGTCCGGGCACAGGCTTGTTGCCGTGCCATCGTTCCCAAGTGTCCAGACTGTCCCTTGCGCGTGAGGCGTATAAAAACGAGATATATATAAAAGAGAGAGGAAGATTCTTTACGTCTCGTACGCAATGGACGGTCGGTGACACTTGGGAACTTCCCAAGGCTAGTTGCTGCCGGAAGCGATGACCTTTCGGACCATCGTGCGCCGTTCGGCTTCGGCCTTCGCTCGCTCCGCAAACATCGTGTGGACGGCAGGACGCACGGTCCACGCCTGCGAGTCCTGACGTGTGGTCGGGATTGGCTCCAGCCATCCAAAGGCGTCTAACTGCTCAAGCACCGCTTGCGCCTCCAAGTTGTCCATCGTCCGCATGATGCGGTCTCCGCGTCGGACGTCGCGCACCGTAATGCGGGACAGTCCGTGACTGAGGATAAATCCCGCCGTCGCCACCACAGCGTCTTGCCGGTCTGATATGCCGAGAACGTCGGTGTAGAACGCGATTGAGTGCTGGAGCAGATAGCGGCGCATAAACTCGGCTACGCGCCGCGCTGTCTCGATGTTGATGGTGGCGTCGGGGACCGTATCCGCGCTTTCGGCGCATTGCCACAGGACGCACAGCCGAGCGAACAGACCCTCGAACTTTCCGATATGGGCGGATAGCTTCAAGTTGACCGCTTCCCAACCTTCCTGCAGCTTGCGGAATTCTTCGGTCACCTCCTGCCGGAAGTCCTGCGCCTCGTCATCGAATCGCAGCGGCGTATCAATCATGATGCCAACATTGCCGCCAAGCCCGCTCTTGGGCTTGCGCATCTTGTTCAACCGGGAAACCAGTCGATGATACGTCTCGGCAACAGGCGGTGTTTCAACGTCACGACCGACGCCACCGCGGCTTAGCATGATGGGAAAGAACCGCTGAAGCAGACCGTCGTCGTGCATGTCTCTCGCGATAGACCTAATCGCTTCGGGCTGGATGCCGCCGAGGAGCGACACCGACAGGTTGTTAATCATGATGGCACCGCGACCGACACGATTAAGCACGTAGCTGCCGCCGTTGAATGATTGCAGCCAGAATGCGCGGTCTTTCGATGCACCGCGACCAGACGAATACTTATCGAGCGAACCGAACCAGCCGGACAACTCGTCCTGCAGACACAGGACGCCATCCGGACTGTCCCGGAGAACTTCCTGCGCGGCCTCGATGGTGATGTCTTCCATCCGAAGCCGCGTGTTCTTCGGCATTCGAGCGCTTTTGTCGACCTTCTTCAATTGTTCGTATCGCTGCATTTCCTCTTGATACACGCGGAACAGTTCGCCATCCGCCTTCTTCAGCGGTCGGGCGGCAGCATTGATAAGAGGCGTTTTCTTGGTCGACGGATTGCCGACCACGGCAACCCAGATGCGCGCGGATTCGAGCCACGACTTTTCGTGACGCTTCACTTGCAGTTTGACATTGTCTGGAATCGCGGCAGCACAGACCGCGAGCGCCGCCATCGCCAGACCTCCGGGGTCGACGCCCATGAGGTCGCCCTGTGTCCGGGCGAATTCCTCGATAATCGGAGGCAACAATCCTGTTGGCAGAGGCGGATACTTGCGATGTGCCCACAGGTCGATGGGCGCGGTGTCCGATGCAAAGTTATCGTTCGCGGGCTTCAGCGATGCTGCCAGTTTCGCGCCAGCGCTTCGCATCTCCGTATGCTTAGTGCAGAACGGCTTTCCCCACAGCCGGGTGAAGTCCCTGCGCGCGCTTTCCTCGTTCTGGTAGCGGTTGAGCCAGTTACCCTTTGCAGACAGGAAAAGTGCCGCGGCTGTTTCGGCGTCGTATCCATCGAACGCCAAACGCTCCGCAACCGCTGCTGCATGGTCTGAGCGGTTGTCAACGTCGTCGGCCGCCAACAGCGCAGCCAACTTCTCCGACACCGGGACGCCTTCAACGTCAGGCAAGTCGCCAAGCTGGACCGGCTTGCTGTCGTTAGCCAGTGCTATCGCCCACGGTGCAAGCGCCGAGCGGAAGGTCTCGACTCCCGTCAGGTCGCCACCCCATTCCTGCAGATAACACACTGCCGCAGGCTCGGGAGAGCGACCGCGCTTTAGCTTCGCCGCGTTCGGCCAGTTCTTTGTTCCGGGGATGCGCCACACATGGTCAACGTCGGCCGTGCCGTGGTCTGAGCCTGTTGCGTGCTTCAATGCAGCAGCGAGGGGTGCAGCCTCGGCAACCGTGAGAGGCTTGTCGAACAACCAGACGGGTTGCCGATTTCCGGGTGACGTCTCGATGATGTAACTCGGTTCGCAAGGCAGCGTGCCGGCGTTGCCGGTGTCTGCGTCCATATCGGCGACAAGGCCGAGCACGGCTACGATATCAGCCGCCGTTCCGCGCTTGCCACGAGGTATGTCTCGGCGCATCAGGTGCAAGCCGGTATAGACGTTTGCGCCCGGCGTCTCGCTGTGCGCGGTGATGGCGGCGACCATGCCATCGATATCGCCGACACGATGATGCGTGACGGTGCCACCACCCTTGGGCAGGTTGGCATTGTAAGCTGACACCACAAACACGCCCTCGATGCCATCGGCAAGGCCGTGCAGCATCTCGCAATGGGTGCGGACGGGATCGGTGGGAACAGATTCAGGAAGCGAGGCGGCAGTCATTGTGCGAATGTCCGTGCAAATCAAGGATGTCGAGGGTTGCGTGCGCGATGGCGTCGACCGTCAGCGGATCGAAGGACATCGCCTTGCCGCCACGGTCGGTGTTGGGTCCGAAAACACGAAACGTCTTGTCGGGCATACGCGACACGCGCAGCCCAAATAGACGCACGCCGTCGATGATCTCGACGTCAACGTGCCCAATTGTATTCCCACCGCCTGGGCAAGGTCGGTAAGCGAGGATCCTCATCTAATAACCGTTTAGTTGATTGCTGGGAAAGTTCGCCCCGGCCGCAGTGATGACCGAGGCGATGGTGGTGGTTTGGCTGCTACCTTGTCCGGTCAAACCGTGGCAGATGCTCAAGGTCGTCGGTGGTGGTTCGCTCGACGACAAGGCTCACAGCCTTGAAATGCGAACCGGCATCGAAGATGCGTTCAACGACGCGATAGCCTTCGCAGCCGCCTTTGAGCAGTTGAACGAAGCGGTCACCAACTGCCGGCACGGTCCCGCCGAAGTCCGCAGGGTCGAGGTCTTCGCACATATCCTCGATGCGGTCGCCGCGCCTTGTGAGCAGTCGAATGTAAAAGTCGTCAGCCATTATGCAGCCTCCGTCACGACTTGCTCCTCCGGAGGCGCCAGGTCTTCGAGTTCGCGGAGCAGTTCTTCTGGCGACATCGCTCCGACGACGGCGGCGGTGTCTTCGGCTGTGGTGGGGATATTGGTGGTGGTCATTATGCGGCCCTCCCCGCGGCTACCGCGTTGTCGTTTGCGGCAGTCGACTCCCGCCGACGTGACGACATCCAGGCATCGAGGTCGTCTCGCGCATAGACGACCGTGCGGCCCAGTTTCATGTAGGTCGGCCCGCCGCCGTAGACCCGCAGTTTGTCGAGGGTAGATTTGGAAAGCCGAAGATGTTCGGCCGCTTCGGTAACTTTCAGGTTCATTCACGTCCTCCAAGTTGCCGCGGTTATCGCGGTGGTGGACGCAATATCTCCCTTTCGTCCGATTACGGTTAGTTGCCTAAAATACCAAGTAGGAGGGGAAGATGGTTGCCTAAAATAAGAAATCAGCTCTCACGATCGATTTCGGCATAGCGCTCACGATCGATCGCGTCATATTCCTCCATTGCCCTTTTATATTTCGCAAGGATGGTTTTGATCTTCGACAAATCCTTCAGCCCGAATTCGCGCGCCAGTATTTCAAGCCGAACCTCATATTTCTCGCCATCGTCGCGAAGTACCTCGTTTCGATCACCGATCTCCAGCCACAAATATTTCGCGCCGGTAGCAGGTCGGCCACGCCGAGCCATCGCGAGCTCGTCGGCGATCTTCTTGATCTCCGGTCGGTCCTTGCCTGCGGCCAGTATCTCCGCACAGCGCTGCTTCACTACCTCGCGCTCACCCTTGTGAAGTTGAACGCGGAGCCTCATCGCCTCAAGGTCAAATGACTTCGGCAAAGGTGCCATCACTTCGCCCCATCGGTTACCGCGGGTGGTTTCAGAATCGAGTCCACCAATTCCGCCAGCGCAGCGAACGCGGATCGCTTCTCATCGAGATACTCGTAACGATCATAAGTTTCGCGCACACCGCCGATAACATGGCCTAGGCACCGCTCCGCGTGGTCCGCCGGAACCTTGGCGCGGCTCATCAGAGAGCGTGCGGTGCGGCGAAGATCATGCAGAGTCCAATTGGGCATCGCCGCGCGCCCGTCTGCTTTGCGGCGCTTGGCGATCTCCGCATCCAATGCCTTTTTGGCCTTGCTAAATCCGCTGAAGCCCTTCTTTCCGCCCGTGGTCGAGAAGATGAACCACGAATTGCCCTTGAAGCCTTCCGGCTTTTCGCCCAACAACGCCTTCGCCTGCGCCGTCAACGGCACAACGTGGTCCAGCTTGGTCTTGTAGCGGCTGCCGGGGATCGTCCAGTTATCGCCCTCAAACTCGGTTGAGTTCATATACGCCGCTTCGTTGCGGCGGGTGGCGGTCAGCAGAATCGAGCGCACGAAACGAGGGTACGGGCTGGGAACGTCAGCCGTATCCAGCGCTTGCCAGATTTCCCGGATTTCGTCGTCCGTCAGGACGCGCTTGCGGGCGCGCTCCTTGGGCTTGGTTCGGGCCATGCCGCGGACGATGGGCGATGAAAAATCATCGTCGCGAGCCGCCCACCAGTTGAACGCTTTACGGACGTGAGCAAGTACACGATCCGCCATGACCGGCCCGGCGCTATCCTCAACCGCGTCCAGCATCTCCACGACTTGCCGGCGCTTTAGGTCGTAAATCGAAGTTTCCCCAATCTTGGGTCTGACATAGGCATCCAGCGCCGCCGTGATCTGGTCAGCGCTGCGCAGCTTGTTGACGTGGCGCTTTACGAAATCGTCGAGGATCGCGTTGACGGTGTTGGTTTCGGCCTGCGCCGCCTTCTTAGCCTCCGCACGCGCCTCGCGCTGCTCACCGACCGGGTCGCGTTTGTCGGCCACTTCGCCAGCGGCCTTTTTGGCGAAGCCGCGGGCCTGTTCGGCTGTCACGTTGCCGTGGACGCCCAGACCCATCCAGCGCTGCTTGCCGGTCATCCGGTCGCGATAGCGGAAGCCGAATGTCACCGCGCCGCTATCCAGCTTGCGGGCGACGAAGCCCTTAATCTCGCTATCGGCAAGAATTTGCCCAGCCGCCATGCGGTCGACCGCCGCCTTTGAAATCCGCACTTGCATATGGCCCTCGCCTGCACACGCAACACGTAACGATTCATCACGTGGTCGTCATGCACACTATATGCACACACTAGCACGGAAATTCAAGGAAACAGGTGGAAACTCAATGAAACAGTTTATGATATTGATATTTATTGTTATTTTATCGTTTTAGCAAAAATATCAATGTTTCCATGAAGATGTCAGGAGGGCAAACCCCTAACTTTTAATCATGGGGTCGAGGGTTCGAGTCCCTCCGCGCTCACCACCCGTAATCGATCTCGCGGATGGCAGTCCGGTGCCGGCTCAGCGCCGCCGGCGAGACAGTTATGTCCAGCAGACCAGCCCGCCGCCTGTACGCCGCCAGCCCGCGCGGTTGACGTCCGTGCCGGTTCATGCCCCTCGCTGGCGGCCTCTGTTATCCTCCTGGAGGACATGACAATGACCGACGACCGCAACCCGTCCGCTGCCCTCATCTACATCACCTTCCCGACGCTCGCCGAGGCGGAATCGGTCGGGCAGCAGCTGGTGCAGCGGCGGCTGGTCGCCTGCGTCAACATCCTACCGGGCATGGTGTCGATCTATCGATGGAAGGATGCCGTGGAGCGCGCCGAGGAGGTCGTCATGATCGCCAAGACGTCGATGAGCCTCGCTGACGACGTCACATCGGCGGTTCGGGCGCTGCATTCCTACGAGACGCCGGCGATCGTTACGGTGGAGGCTCGCCAGGTGGAGCCGGGCTACCTCGCCTGGATCCGGGACTCGACGACTGGCTAGGCCAGCCCCTGCCGCCATCGGCGCCCCGGCCCGGGTGCGGTGGATCGCGCTGTCGTCAAACGACACGGATTGCCTATAATCCGGTCAGCCGCAGAATGACGCGGCCAGTTTTGAGAGAGGACGCGCAATGTTTTCCCACGTGATGATCGGTACCGACGACCTCGATCGGGCCAAGTCCTTCTATGATACGCTGCTCGGCACGCTCGGCATCCCGCCGGCCATCGTCGACCGTCACCGCATCTTCTACCGCACCAAGACCGGCACCTTCGCCGTTTCGAAGCCGATCAATGGAAAACCGGCCACGTTTGCCAACGGCGGCACCATCGGGTTCGTCGCCAATTCGCCCGAGGCCGCCGATGCCTTCCATGCTGCCGGCATCGCCAATGGCGGCACGTCCTGCGAGGATCCGCCCGGCATACGCGAGGCCGGTCCGCTCAAGCTCTACATCGCCTATCTGCGCGACCCCGACGGCAACAAGATCTGCGCCGTCCATCGGATCTCGTAGCTGGCCGGCTGGCGACGCGGACAGGCGCACTCGCGATGCGCCTGATTCGCTGCAGGGCATCAGTCGGCCGGACCGCGCGGGTTCGCGGCCGCTTGCCGCAAGGCGCTCCCGCTCGTACCACATGCGCAACCCTCGCCGGATGGCCCCGATGCCCGGCCCCCGGTACGGCGTCGTTCGTTTCCGATAACCCTTTGACAATAAATTATTATCGGCGCGAACCGCGGCGCCGGCGGAACGCGGCCGGCATGGCGAATGGTTCACCATCCGGAACAAATCCGGCTCTCTGCAATTCCCAAAAAGAACTGGTGATGGTATGTGCCCGCCGCGTCGCAGCAAACTTCGGTCACATTGACCGGCGATATGCACACGCCATCAGCACATCGAGGATTTTTCAATCATGCGTTTTGATCGCATCTCTGCGCTATTGTTTGGCCTGGCCGCCGCCGGCGCCGCCGCTCTCCCGATCGTTCCGGCGCTGGCCCAGTCCCCCTATGATGGGCTCTGGACGGTCACCGTCGTGACCAAGACCGGCAATTGCGAGCCGACCGCGCAATATCCGCTCACCGTGACCGATGGCAAGATCACCGCATCCGGCGCCGACATCTCCGGACGCGTCGGCCCCGCCGGCCTCGTCAAGGTGTCTTTCCAGGGCGCCTTCGCCAACGGTCAACTGAATGGTAATGTCGGCTCCGGCAAATGGAACGGCGCATCAGGCGGCATTCCCTGCAGCGGACACTGGCAGGCCTCACGTCAATAAAACAGGACAGACAAATGAACATCTCGGCGGATTGGCGACGTATGGTTTCAACCGCGGCGATGTCCGGCGCGGCTTTGCTGCTGCTCGGCGCCGCGGCGTCGGCACAATCGTCAGGCGCTTTCGCCGGCATGGCCGGGGTGTGGTCGGGCAGCGGCACGGTCGCCCTCGACAACGGCCAGAGCGAGCGCATTCGCTGCCGCGCCAGCTACGCGGTGAGCCGCGACGGCAACGGCCTGAATCAGACCCTCACCTGCGCCAGCGACAGCTACAAGTTCGACCTCAAGAGCAACGTCATCGCCAACGGGGGCGCGCTCAGCGGCACCTGGAGCGAATCGACCCGCAACATCAGCGGCAATCTTCAAGGCAGGGCCAGCGGCGGCCATTTCGGGGTCGTGGTCACCGGCCCCTCGTTCAGCGCCGACCTCTCGCTCAACACCCGTGGCAACCGGCAGCATGTCACCATCCGCTCCGATGGCTCTTTCCGGAGCGCCACCATCTCCCTGTCACGCTCCTGACACTCCGGCGCGCCGACCACGTCGGAACATGCCGCCATGACCGGCCCGACCGGATGCCGGCGACCTTCGCCGGCAGAGTCTCTTGAAATGGTGAAAGAGGGCCGCGGGCAGTGTCTTGCGCCGAGCAGGCCGGCCGGACGCCGTGCGAACGCCGCGGCCGGCCTCGGCGGCGTCACCATTGCCTTCCCTCGCCCTGACCACATCGCCGACTTCGCATCGGGAGAGCGCTGCGGATCCTTGTCCGGACGATCGAGCTGGAATTGCCGGCCGGCGCATTGACGCAGCGCGTCCCGGCACCGACGCGATCTGCCATGCTCCCCTCATCGCAATTCCACGGCCTCATCATCCATAAGGAAAGTTACCGGCGCGGCCATTGTGATCAGTGTTTCCGCAGACGCGCCGCCGGGGCGACGCGATGCCGATTTCTCGCACTGCACTCACGCCGCTTCACATTCGCTGCATCGCAAGGGCGTGATGTTGGAAATCGTAAAACGAACGCATTTATGTTGCGGCATCGTCAAACAGAGCAGTGTATAATCGGCCTGCAAATCAGAGAACGGAGGTCACGATGCCAGCGGTTGCTGAAGTCATGTCGACCACCTCGCCCAACCAGGGGCTGCGCGAGTGGGAGCTTCCCACCTGCCCGGTTTGCGCGGACTCGATGATTGCCGCCGAAGCATCGGTGCTGTTGTCTGATGACGTCGTCAGCCATCTGTGGACCTGTGATACCTGCGGCTATGGCTTCGTGACCAATCACACATTCCGTGCGATCCCGTGCAACTGACGCGGGTCAGCGCGGCGGAATGTCGCCGCGCTCCCAGGAATCGCTGACCTCGCGACAGAAATCGGCAAAGCGGTGATGCGTGATCGCCTCCCGCGCTCCCTGCATCAGGCTCTGATAATAGGCCACGTTGATCTCCGACAGCAGCATCGCACCGAGCGTCTCGCCGGCCTTGACGAGATGATGGAGATAGGCGCGCGAATAGCTGCGCGCCGCCGGCCAGGAACATTCCTCATCGAGCGGGCGCGGATCGTCGGCGTGGCGCGCATTGCGCAGGTTGATCGGCCCGCGCCGGGTGAAGGCCAGCCCGTGGCGGCCGTTGCGCGTCGGCATCACGCAGTCGAACATATCGATCCCGCGCGCGATCGCTTTCAGCATGTCGTCGGGCGTCCCCACCCCCATCAGGTAGCGCGGCCGCTGCTGCGGCAACAGCGGCGCCGTTGCCTCGATCATCGCCAGCATCACCTCCTGCGGCTCGCCGACGGCGAGGCCGCCGATCGCGTAGCCGTGAAAGCCGATCTCGACGAGACGCCGCGCGCTCCGTTCGCGCAGCACGGCGATGTCGCCTCCTTGCACGATCCCGAACAGCATATAGCCCGGCGGTGCCGTCTCGAACGCGCGCTTGCTGCGCTCGGCCCAGCGCAGCGACAGCTCCATCGCGCGTTCGATCTCGTCACGCGCTGCCGGCAGACGCACGCATTCGTCGAGCTGCATGGCAATGTCCGAGCCGAGCAGCCGCTGCACCTCGATCGAGCGCTCGGGCGACAGATCGAAACGCGCGCCGTCGATATGCGAGCGGAAGGTGACGGCCCGTTCGGTGACCTTGCGTAGCTGGGCGAGGGACATCACCTGGAAGCCGCCGGAATCCGTCAGCATCGGTCCGTTCCAGGTGGTGAAGGCTTGCAGGCCGCCCAGCGCCGCGATCCGTTCCGCGCCGGGCCGCAGCATCAGGTGATAGGTGTTGCCGAGCACGATATCGACCCCGGCCTCGCGAATCTCGCGCCAGTGAACGCCCTTCATCGCGCCCGCGGTACCGACCGGCATGAAGGCCGGCGTGCGCACCACGCCGTGCGGCGTGGTCAGGCGGCCGACACGCGCCTCGCCGTCGCAGTCCAGCATCTCGAAGTGATTGGGCAGGGTCATGAAAAGCTGCGTTGGAGGTGAGCGATGGAGGGGCGCAGGCAGGCCCGCGCCGTGCTTCATGGGAGCGATGATGGCGCGGGTCAAGCCCGGGCGGCGGGGAACAGCAGGCAGGCGTCGCCATAGGAATAGAAGCGATACCCGCTGGCGATGGCATGGGCATAGGCCCGCTGCATGGTCTCGAGCCCGCTGAAGGCGCAGACCAGCATGAACAGCGTCGAGCGCGGCAGGTGGAAATTGGTCATCAGCACATCGACGGCGCGAAAGCGATAACCGGGCGTGATGAAGATATCGGTCTCGCCGGAGAATGGCCGGATCGTGCCGTCGGCATCGGCCGCGCTCTCGAGCAGGCGCAGCGAGGTGGTGCCGACCGCAACGAGACGGCCGCCGGCCGCGCGCGCGGCGTTGAGCGCCGCCGCCGTCTCCGCCGACAGAGAACCCCATTCCGCATGCATGCGATGGCCGCTGATGTCTTCCGACTTCACCGGCAGGAAGGTGCCGGCGCCGACATGCAGCGTCAGCCGATGCAGCGTGACGCCGGCCGCAGCCAGCGCCTGCTCCAGCGCCGGCGTAAAATGCAGGCCGGCGGTCGGCGCGGCGACCGCGCCCTCCTTCGCGGCAAACATGGTCTGATAGTCGTCGCTGTCCTGTGCATCCGGCGGCCGGCGCGAAGCGATATAGGGCGGCAGCGGCGGCCGGCCGACATCGGACAGTGCCTGGTCCAGCGTCGGCCCATGGAACGCGAAGGCGAGCGTGACCTCGCCGCTGTCGCCCTTCGCCTCCACCTCGGCGTCGAGATTTCCGAGCAGGCAGACCCGCCCCTCATTGCCGAAGCGGAGCCGGTCACCTACGGCGAGCTTCTTCGCCGGCTTGACCAGCGCCTGCCAGCGCGAGCCGTCGATGCGCTTGATCAGCGTCGCTTCGATCCTGGGTTCGGTCTCGCGCCCGATCCGGCGGCCCGTGAGCTGCGCCGGGATCACCTTGGTGTCGTTGACAACGAGCTGGTCCCCCGCGCGCAACAGCGCCGGCAGCTCGGCAACGGTCCTGTCCCGCAACGGTTCGCCCGGCGCCACCACAAGCAGCCGCGCGGCGTCGCGCGGGTTCGCGGGCCGCAGCGCGATGCTGCTCTCGGGCAGGTCGAAGTCGAACAGGTCGGTGCGCATCGTGCGATCATCAGCCCGCCCCGGATGCGGTGCAATGCGAAGCGATGCACGCTGAGCCGGGGCCGTTTCAAACGCCGGGCCTGCGACGATCCCGGCCCGGCGACGCGGCGCTGCCCGCCGCATCGCGCCCGGAACATCCGCGGGCCGGCTTTTTACGCCGCGTCGGCCGCCATGCGCGCCTTGACGATCTTGTCCGGGTCCTGCACCGGCTCGCCGCGCTTGATCCTGTCCACGTTCTCCATGCCGGACGTCACCTTCCCCCACACCGTATATTGCTTGTCGAGGAAGCGGGCATCGTCGAAGCAGATGAAGAACTGGCTGTCGGCCGAATCCGGATTGGCGGCGCGCGCCATCGAGGCGGTGCCGCGCACATGCGGCTCGGCATTGAACTCGGCCTTCAGCTTCTGACCGGAGCCGCCGGTGCCGGTGCCGTGCGGACAGCCGGTCTGCGCCATGAAGCCGTCGATCACGCGGTGGAAGACGATGCCGTCGTAGAAGCCTTCGCGCACAAGCTCCTTGATCCGCGCCACATGGTTCGGCGCAAGGTCCGGCCGCATCTCGATGGTCACCGGGCCCTGGGTGGTTTCAAGGATCAGCGTGTTTTCGTTGTCTGCCATAGGATTGCCTCGTCTGGTTGAACTGGTTTCTGAAAAGCTCCAGGGGAGACGCAGCGGCGCGGCGCGCCCTGCTCTCCCACCCCGGCGCTACTTGATGTCGGACGCGACCTGGACCTTCAGCATCTTGTCCGGGTCGGTGACCGCACCGCTCTGCGCGCCGGGAGGCGCCTTCTTCAGCTTGTCGACGACATCCATGCCGGTCACCACGTTGCCGATCACGGTGTACTGCCCGTTCAGGAACGAGGCATCTGCAAAGCAGATGAAGAACTGCGAATTGGCGCTGTCGTTGCTGTCGCCGCGCCGTGCCATGCCGACCACGCCGCGCTTGAACGGCACCTGCGAGAATTCGGCCTTCAGGTTCGGATATTTCGAACCGCCGGTGCCGTTGAAGTTCTGGCCGTCGCCGGTCTGGGCCATGAAACCGGCCATCACGCGGTGGAACGGCACATTGTTGTAAAATCCCTCGCGGGCGAGCTGCTTGATGCGCTCGGCATGCTTGGGCGCGAGATCCGGCCGGAGCTGGATCACGATACGACCCTTGGTGGTGTCGATGACAATGGCGTTGGCCTTGTCGAGGTTGGCCGGCAGCGGCTGCGCCAGCGCGGGGGCCGCGCAGACCAGCGCGGCGAGAACGGCGAGAATGCGGATCATGTCAACTCCGGATCAGGACTGAAGATGCGGCCGGCGACGCCGGCAAAACCGGCTATTTGCTGAATCTGGCCTTGAGGCTTGCGGCCACCGACGGCGGCACGAAAGCCGAAACATGGCCGCCCATGGCTGCGATCTGCCGTACCAGTGTGGCAGTGATCGGGCGGGCCGCGACCGAGGCCGGCAGGAATACGGTCTGCACGCCTGGCGCCATGGTTTCGTTCATCCCCGCGATCTGCATTTCGTAATCGAGATCGGTGCCGTCGCGCAGGCCCCGGATCATGATCGAAGCGCCGACGGCCTCGGCCGCCGTCACGGTGAGCCCGTCATAGGTGGTGGCGTCGAAGGCGCACTTCGCCTTGGCGGCGATCGGGGCGAACACCTCGCGCACCATCTGCAGCCGCTGCTCGGTGGTGAACAGCGGCGTCTTGCCCGGGTGCACCCCGATGGCGACGATCAGCTTGTCGCAGAGGCCGACGGCCTGACGGACCACATCGAGATGGCCATTGGTGACGGGATCGAAGGAGCCGGGATAAAGCGCAATGCGGGTCATGGTCCGGTCTAACCCGCCCGGCCTGCGCCCGCAAGCCGCGCCCGCATCCCGCATTCGGCCGGCGAACGCGCGCTCGCGAATACCCATCCACCGCGCCGGTTCCCGCGCAATCCACCGGAATCGCGGTTTTTATTTCTTCGCAGAGCCCGAACCCGGTGGCCGCCCCGCGCGTCTTTTTAGGGAGTGTGGGCTGGCTCACTGTTTCGTAGGCCAAGACCGACGAAACATTCCAGCCGCGGAATGAAGCCGTTTTTGGCCCGGCACGACAACCGGGTGAAACCGGCGGCGGATATCAAGACCGCCATAAGCAACCGGGCCGAAGGCCCGAACGACAGGGATCGTCATGATCAAGGCTCTTTCCGCGCTGGCAATTGCGGCTTTCATTGCAGCCGCCCTGACCGTGCTGCCAAGTTTCGCTCCCGAGGTCGAAGCCGGCGTCAGCAGCGCGCCGCTCGCCAAAAGCGATCGTCTCGACATCCGCGCCAACGGACCTGACTGCAGCCGGCAGACCTGGCCGAATTTCGACGCGGCCTGCCTGCGCCGCGCCGGCTCCCCGGTCGGCCTCAGCACGGCGCGGGTGATCCGCAGCTGAGCCAGCCGTTCCGCCGCCGCATGCCCGCGGCAACCTCCGAGAACCCGCTCGCCGGCAAAGGGCCCCTTAAGGGGCCCTTTGCTTTTGCCGAGACAACAGATTAAAGATCCACAATATCACAATGAGGTTGCTGGAGTTCTCCATCAGGCCACGCGGCAGCCGAGAACTCTGACCCCGGCCGAGTCGACAAGTCCCCGCTCACGCCTTCTTCAGAAATTCCGTCCGCAGCACCAGGCCCTTCACCTGCTTGGTGCTGCATTCGACTTCGGCGGGATCGTCGGTCAGGCGGATGCCCTTGACCAGCGTGCCCCGTTTCAGCGTGGTGTTGGCGCCCTTCACTTTCAGATCCTTCGTCAGCGTGACGGAATCGCCGTCCGCCAGCGGCGTGCCATTGCTGTCCCTGACGATGATTGCGTCTGTCATGATTGCCTTTCCAACAAGCATGGTTCATGGCGCCGGGAGCCGGGCGGCCCCCGCTTCCGGGATCACCCAACGCGGATTCCGGAAGACCTACCCTTCGCCAGCGCCGTTGTCGCTGTCGTCGCCGATGTGCTCCACCGACACGACATGCTCGTCGTCGGCGGTGTCGAACACGATCACGCCCTGGGTGGAGCGCCCGGCGATCCGGATGCCCTCGACCGGGCAGCGGATCAGCTGACCCTTGTCGGTGACCAGCATGATCTGGTCGGCGTCCTCCACCGGGAAGGCGGCGACCAGCTTGCCGTTGCGGTTGTTGACCGACATCGCCACGATGCCTTTGCCGCCGCGTCCCGTGGTCCGGTACTCGTAGGATGACGAGCGCTTGCCGTAGCCATTCGCCGAGACGGTGAGCACGACCTGCTCGGCCGCCGACATCTCGACATAGCGCTCCTGGCTGAGCTGGATGGCGCTGCCGGTGTCCTCGATATCACCCTCGGCCGCCTCGTCCGATGCGCCGTTCTCGCCCGCGACCGCGCGCCGCATCTTCAGATAGGCCGCCCGCTCCTCCGACGTGACCTCGACGTGACGCAGGATCGACAGCGAGATCACCCGGTCACCCTCGGCCAGCGCGATGCCGCGCACGCCCATCGAGGTCCGGCCCGAGAACACCCGGACGTCGGTGACCGGGAAGCGGATGCACTGCCCGCCGGCGGCGGTCAGCAGCACATCGTCGCGCTCGGTGCAGATCTGCACGTCGACGATGGCCTCGCCCTCGTCGAGCTTCATCGCGATGATGCCGGAGCGGCGCACGTCGACGAAGTCGGACAGCTTGTTGCGGCGGACATTGCCGCCGGTGGTGGCGAACATCACGTCGAGGTTCGCCCAGGAGGATTCGTCCTCCGGCAGCGGCATGATGGTGGTGATGCGCTCGCCCTGCTCCAGCGGCAGGATGTTGATCAGCGCCTTGCCGCGGCCGTTCGGCGGCGCCAGCGGCAGCCGCCACACCTTCTCCTTATAGACCTGTCCGCGCGAGGAGAAGAACAGCACCGGCGTGTGGGTCGAGGCGACGAACAGGCGGCTGACGAAATCCTCGTCGCGGGTCTGCATGCCGGAGCGGCCCTTGCCGCCGCGCTTCTGCGCCCGGTAGGTCGAGAGCGGCACGCGCTTGACGTAGCCGAGATGCGACACGGTGACGACCATGTCCTCGCGCTGGATCAGGTCCTCGTCCTCGACCTCGCCTTCCTGCTCGACGATCACGGTGCGGCGCGGGGTGGCGAATTCCGCCTTCACCGCGGTCAGTTCGTCCTTGACGATGGCCTGCACCCGCGCCCGCGAGCGCAGGATGTCGAGATAGTCGGCGATCTCGATCGCGAGCTTGTCGAGTTCCTCGGAGATTTCCTCGCGCCCGAGCGCGGTCAGCCGCTGCAGCCGAAGGTCGAGAATGGCCCTGGCCTGCTCCAGTGACAGCCGCGCGGTGCCGTCCGGATTGATGCGGTGGCGCGGGTCGTCGATCAGCGTGATCATCGCGGCGACGTCGGCCGCCGCCCAGTCGCGCGACATCAGGGTGTCGCGCGCGGTGTTCGGGTCGGGCGATTCGCGGATGACGCGGATGATCTCGTCGATATTGGCCACCGCGATCGCAAGGCCGACGAGGATATGCGCGCGGTCGCGCGCCTTGTTGAGCAGGAACTTGGTCCGCCGCGTCACCACCTGCTCGCGGAAGGCGACGAACAGCGTCAGCAGATCCTTGAGGTTCATGAGCTGCGGACGGCCGGCATCGAGCGCCACCATGTTGGCGCCGAAATTGGTCTGCAGCGGCGTGAACTTGTAGAGCTGGTTCAGCACCACCTCCGGCACCGCGTCGCGCTTCAGCTCGACCACCACGCGGAAACCCTCGCGGTCGGATTCGTCGCGCAGGTCGGCGATGCCCTCGATCTTCTTCTCGCGCACCAGATCGGCGATGCGCTCGACCATGCTCGCCTTGTTCACCTGATACGGAATTTCCGAGACGATGATCGCCTCGCGATCCTTGCGGATGGTGTCGATCGATACCTTGCCGCGCATCACGATCGAGCCGCGGCCGAGATGATAGGCCGAGCGGATGCCCTGCCGCCCGAGGATGATGCCCCCGGTCGGGAAGTCGGGACCGGGAATGATGTTGATCAGATCATCGATGCCGAGCGCCGGATCGTCGATCAGGGCGACGCAGGCGTCGATCACCTCGCCGAGGTTGTGCGGCGGGATGTTGGTTGCCATGCCGACGGCGATGCCGCCGGCGCCATTCACCAGCAGGTTGGGGAATTTCGCCGGGAGCACTGTCGGCTCGCGGTCGCTGTTGTCGTAATTGGGCTGGAAGTCGACGGTGTCCTTGTCGATGTCGTCCAGCAGCGTCTGCGCGATCTTGGTGAGGCGCGATTCCGTGTAGCGCATCGCCGCCGGCATATCGCCGTCGACCGAGCCGAAATTGCCCTGCCCGTCGATCAGCGGCACGCGCATGGAGAAGTTCTGCGCCATGCGCACCAGCGCGTCATAGACGGACTGGTCGCCGTGCGGATGGTATTTACCGATGACGTCGCCGACGGTGCGGGCCGACTTGCGATAGGGCTTGTTCCACTCGAAGCCGTTCTCGTACATGCCGTAGAGAATGCGCCGGTGCACCGGCTTCAAACCGTCCCGCGCATCCGGCAGCGCGCGCGCCACGATCACGCTCATCGCGTAATCGAGATAGCTGCGCTTCATCTCGTCGAGGATCGATACAGGACGGATGTCAGTGGGCGCCGGCGGCTGGCCCTCCGGAGTGTTGTCGTCGTTGTCGGCCAAAGGTGGATTCCGCTTGATTCTCGCTCGGACTCATATAGCGCATCCGGCCGCCTGAAACCACCCCCGCAGCATCGCGCGCGGCAATTTTCGAGCTTGTTTTCCAGCTACTTAGCAGAAAACCCCCGGCGACGTCAGGCCGCGTGGCTGGCGGCGGCGAAGCATTTTGCGGCGCCGCCCGTCGTGAGGAGGCAGTAGGACTGCCGCCATGCGCTCACCACACGGTCGTCGCTTCCCAGCAGACGCCAGCTCACCGCTGCCACGACGCTTCTCGTGCCCATTGACGTCATCCGGAGGTCACTCCACCGGCACGCGACACACCCCCGGACGCGATAGGCATCCAGCGCCGCCTGATAGTAGTCGACAACCTCGTCCCGGGTCGTCAGCCCGATCAAGGTTCCGTCCTCGCTGCAGGCGACGGCAGGAACCGCGAACAGATCGGCCACGCGGCGTCCGTCGAAGGTCGCAAATGCATCAACGAACCGGTCGAAGAACGCCTCGATCTCCACTGCGCCTGGGCCATCCCCTCGCACGAAACACTCCTTCGTCCGTCACGCCTGGCGGAACGATAGGGAGCCCTGCGCGGCTGTCCACCCGAAACCCGAGCAGTTCTTGCGCTTTGCCAGATCAGAACGGAATGTCGTCATCGATATCGGCGTTGCGGCCGCTCGGCACCGCGGCGCGGCGCGGGGCGCCACCCATCGGGCTGCTGGAGCCGAAATCGCCTCCCGAGGCATCGTCACCGCCGAAACTGCCTCCGCCGCCACCGCCGCGGCCATCCAGCATGGTCAGGGTCGAGTTGAAGCCCTGCAACACGACTTCCGTGGAATAGCGCTCGGCGCCGCTCTGGTCGGTCCATTTGCGGGTCTGCAACTGCCCCTCGATGTAGACCTTGGAGCCCTTCTTCAGATATTGCTCGGCGACACGGCACAGACCTTCATTGAAGATCACCACGCGGTGCCACTCGGTCTTTTCCTTGCGCTCGCCGGTGTTCTTGTCGCGCCAGGTTTCCGACGTCGCGATCCGCAGGTTGGCGATCGGCCGCCCGTCCTGCGTGCGCTTGATCTCCGGATCGGCCCCCAGATTGCCGATCAGAATGACTTTGTTCACGCTTCCCGCCATCGACGCTCTCCACTCTTTCGAATCAACTACTGGGCCTTCACATCCGGGCGAGGCTTATCCGCACCGGAAGCCCGGGCCGGGCGTCGAACAGCCGCTCGCGCTCCAGCTATACCCTCTTCGACACCGCAGGCACGCCTGCCCGATCGTTATCCACACGCCAGATCCGCGCGCTCGACCCATCATGTTCTCATTTTGTTTCCAAGAACAAGGGGTTTGCTCCGGATTTCGGGTGCCTTTGAGCAAAACGACGGGGACAAAACGACGGGCACCGCGATGCTCCGCAAGCCGGCGCAGGGCGCCCTCCAGCGGCCGTTTCCCCGATTTCGTTTCCGGTCAGGTGTTGCATTCGGGAGACGGTATTTTGGACAGAAGCGGATATAGTCGGACCATCGATTTTGGGGGGCGGCGGCAGGCTGCTTCTTGGTTTACTGACGAAGCGGAGACATACGATGAAATCCTTCCTGTTGGGCACCGCGGCTCTGGTTGCTCTCGGCCTGGCCGTTCCTGCAAACGCCGCCGATCTCGCCGCCCGTCCTTATACGAAGGCGCCGCCTTATGTCCCGGCCCCGGTTTACAACTGGACCGGCCTCTACCTCGGTGGTCACATCGGCGGTTCCTTCCGCGGTGATGACGCGAACTTCCTGGCCGGCAGCCGCGATGGCACCTTCCTCGGCGGTGTGCAGGTCGGTTACGACAACCAGTTCGCTCCGAACTGGGTGTTCGGTATCGAAGCCAACTACAGCTTCAAGGACACCAACAGCGTGATCGCCAACCGTGGCCTCGGCTCGGTCACCGGCCGTCTCGGCTACACCTGGGGTCCGGCGCTGCTCTACGTGAAGGGCGGTTACGGCTGGGCTGACACCCGCTACACCAACGGCTTCGGCGGTGACGGCGGCCGTGACGGCTACACCGTGGGCGGCGGTCTCGAATACCTGTTCACCCAGAACTGGTCGGGCAAGATCGAGTACCAGTACTACGACTTCGGCAATGTCAACGTGTACAGCCCGGCCGGCGCCTACCTCGGCCGCTTCCGCAACGACGAGCACACCGTCAAGGTCGGCCTGAACTACCGTTTCGGCTGGGGCGGGGCTCCGGTTGTCGCCAAGTACTGATCAGGACTGATCCTCGCCTCGCGCGACGGATTGATGGGAAGGCCGGCCTCGTGCCGGCCTTCTGCTTTTGCGGGGTCATTTCGGCTTACGGGGGTCGACCTAACGCCGACGCTTGACGCTCCCTGCTCCGCCCGCGACGCTGCTGCATGAGACCGGTTCCCCGCCCTCCGGAGAGACAGGCGTCAACAAATGGTTGATGGCGCCCATAGGCCACTGGAAATTTCCGGCCGTTCTGCCTATGTTCCGGCAGGTCCTTTTGGCGTCTGATCCCGGCTCCCCGGCGATGTGCGCCCGATTGCGGCGCCGTCGTGCGTCCTGGAAAAGCCGAACATGGTTGATGAGATTCTCAAGGCAAAACGCCAGCAGGCCGCCGGCCTCAATCAGCGCGCCATCACCATCCGCGGGGCGCGCGAGCACAATCTCAAGAACATCGACGTCGAGATTCCCCGCGACAGACTGGTGGTGCTGACCGGTCTCTCGGGTTCGGGCAAATCCTCGCTCGCCTTCGATACCATCTATGCCGAGGGCCAGCGCCGCTACGTCGAATCGCTGTCCGCCTATGCGCGGCAGTTCCTCGAAATGATGCAGAAGCCGGACGTCGACCAGATCGACGGCCTGTCGCCGGCCATTTCCATCGAGCAGAAGACCACCTCGAAGAACCCGCGCTCCACCGTCGGCACGGTGACCGAGATCTACGATTATATGCGCCTGCTCTGGGCGCGCGTCGGCGTGCCCTATTCGCCCGCAACCGGCCTGCCGATCGAGAGCCAGACCGTGTCCCAGATGGTGGACCGCGTGCTGGCGCTGCCGGCGGGGACGCGGCTCTACCTGCTGGCGCCGGTGGTGCGCGGCCGCAAGGGGGAATACCGCAAGGAGCTGGCGGAGTACCTGAAGAAGGGTTTTCAGCGGGTCAAGATCGACGGCAGCTTCCATGAGATCGCTGACGCGCCCGCGCTCGACAAGAAGTTTCCGCATGACATCGATGTGGTGGTCGACCGCGTGGTGGTGCGGCCGGACATCGGCCAGCGGCTCGCCGAGAGTTTCGAGACGGCGCTCAAGCTCGCCGAGGGGCTGGCGGTGGTCGAGTTCGCGGATCAGCCGGCGCAAGGCGGCTCCCACCCCAACGCTCCGCAAGGGGGAAAGGAGCCATCCGACTCCGCGAAAAAGAAAGTCGCCAAGATTCACGACAAGAGCGGCCCCGAGCGCATCCTGTTCTCGGAGAAATTCGCCTGCCCGGTGTCGGGCTTCACCATCCCGGAGATCGAGCCGCGGCTGTTCTCCTTCAACAATCCCTATGGCGCCTGCCCGGCCTGCGGCGGCCTCGGCATCGAACAGCATATCGATCCCGATCTCGTCATCCCGGACAAGGAGCTGACGCTGCGCAAGGGCGCGATCGCGCCGTGGGCGAAGTCCTCTTCGCCCTATTACATCCAGACGCTGCAGGCGCTCGGCAAGTTCTACAAGTTCACCCTCGACACCAAGTGGAAGGACCTGCCGAAGAAGACGAAAGACGCGCTGCTGTTCGGCTCCGGTGACGACGAGATCAAGTTCTCCTACGAGGATGGCGTCCGCTCCTACGACACCAAGAAGCCGTTCGAGGGCATCGTCACCAATATCGAGCGCCGCTTCCGCGAGACCGAAAGCGAATGGGCGCGCGAGGAGCTCGGCAAGTATTTTTCCGACGTGCCCTGCGCCGCCTGCAACGGCTATCGCCTGAAGCCGGAGGCGCTGTGCGTCAAGGTCGGCGGCAAGCATATCGGCGAGATCGCCGAGCTGTCGGTGAAACGCGCGGGCGAATGGTTCGCGACCGTTCCCGAGACGCTCAACAAGCAGCAGAACGAGATCGCGGTGCGCATCCTGAAGGAGATCCGCGAGCGGCTGTCGTTCCTGCTCGATGTCGGCCTCAATTATCTGACGCTGGCGCGCGCCAGCGGCACGCTGTCCGGCGGCGAGAGCCAGCGCATCCGCCTCGCCTCGCAGATCGGCTCGGGCCTCACCGGCGTGCTCTACGTGCTGGATGAGCCCTCGATCGGCCTGCACCAGCGCGACAACGCGCGCCTGCTCGATACATTGAAACGGCTTCGCGATCTCGGCAACACCGTGCTGGTGGTGGAGCACGACGAGGACGCCATCCGCCTCGCCGATCACGTCGTGGACGTCGGCCCCGGCGCCGGGGTGCATGGCGGCCGCATCGTCGCGCAGGGCACGCCTGCCGATATCATGCGGAATCCGAAATCGCTCACCGGGCAGTATCTCAACGGCGAGCGCTTCGTCGCGATCCCGGAGCGGCGGCCGCCGAACCATCGCCGCACCATCAAGGTCGTCAACGCCCACGGCAACAATCTGAAGAACGTCACCGCGGAAATTCCGCTCGGCCTGTTCACCTGCGTTACCGGCGTGTCCGGCGGCGGCAAGTCAACGCTGCTGATCGATACCCTTTACCGGGCGATCGCGCGAAAGCTCAACAATGCGAGCGAGCCGCCGGCGCCGCACGACCGCATTGAGGGGCTGGAGCACATCGACAAGATCATCGACATCGACCAGTCGCCGATCGGCCGCACGCCCCGCAGCAATCCCGCGACTTATACCGGGGCCTTCACGCCGATCCGCGAGTGGTTCGCGGGCCTGCCCGAGGCCAAGGCGCGCGGCTATGAGCCGGGCCGCTTCTCGTTCAACGTCAAGGGCGGCCGCTGCGAGGCCTGCCAGGGCGACGGTGTCATCAAGATCGAGATGCACTTCCTTCCCGATGTCTACGTCACCTGCGATGTCTGCAAGGGCAAGCGCTACAACCGCGAGACATTGGAAGTGCTGTTCAAGGGCAAGTCGATCGCCGACGTGCTCGACATGACGGTGGAGGAAGCCGCCGACTTTTTCAAAGCGGTGCCGCGCGTGCGCGAGACCTTCAAGACGCTGCATCGCGTCGGCCTCGATTACATCAAGGTCGGCCAGCAGGCCACCACGCTGTCGGGCGGCGAGGCGCAGCGCGTCAAGCTGGCGAAGGAGCTGTCGAAGCGCGCGACCGGCCGCACGCTCTACATTCTCGACGAGCCGACCACCGGGCTGCACTTCCACGACGTCGCGAAGCTGCTCGAGGTGCTGCACGAACTGGTGGCGCAGGGCAACACCGTGGTCGTCATCGAGCACAATCTCGAAGTGATCAAGACCGCGGACTGGGTGATCGACCTCGGCCCCGAAGGCGGCGACGGCGGCGGCGAGATCGTCGCCTGGGGCCCGCCCGAGGACATCGTGAAGGCCGCCCGCAGCCACACCGGCCACTTTCTGAAACCGGTGCTGGAGAAGTCAGCCGGGAAGAAGAGGCGTGGCGAGGCGGCGGAGTAAGGTTTTGGCATAGGCGGTTTGCTACAGGGAACCATATGCTCACCAGAATCCAATCGCACTTTAATGAACTTACTCGGGCAAATCGTCGGCATTTCATGCTTGGCGCGGGAAGCGCTCTCATGGCTGCATCTGCGGGACCTACCTTCGCCACAACGACGTCGGCGGATTTCGAACGACGCCTTTCGATCGTCACTGAACATGAGAAACTCAGCGGCCTGCATGCTCTGCTGGTTTCGCAACATGGGAAAATTCTTTTCGAACATTACCAACGAGGCGAAGATCGAACCCGATTAGGTAAAGAACTCGGCACCGTCACGTTCGGACCGGAAGTGCCGCACGATCTTCGTTCGGTTTCGAAGAGCGTAGTCGGCCTGCTTTACGGAATTGCGCTTGCCGATGAAAAGGTGCCGCCGCCGGAGGCCAAACTCTATGCGCAGTTTCCGGAATATGCCGACCTCGCCATACAGCCCGACCACGATGCACTCACCATCGCCCATGCCCTCAGCATGACGATGGGATTGCAATGGGATGAGTTGACCGCTCCTTACGGCGATCCGCGCAATAGTGAAAATGCGATGGACGCCGCGCCCGACCGCTACCGCTACATCCTGTCCCTTCCGATTGTCGAAAAGCCGGGAACGAAATGGACCTACTGTGGCGGCGCTACGGCACTTCTCGGTCACCTGATCTCGCGCGGCACGGGGCAGCCCTTGCTCGAATATGCACGACGCACCTTGTTCGATCCGATGGGTTTTGGACCATCCGATTGGGCAAAGGGCCAAGACAATGAGCCGTATGCAGCGTCGGGCCTTCGCCTCCTGCCGCGCGACATGCTGAAGATCGGCGAACTCGTCCTTGCATACGGAGCATGGCAGGGGCGCCAGCTTGTGGCTGAGGAATGGGTGCGCAAGATCACCAGCCCCGTCATCCAGATAGACCGTCATCGCAGCTATGGGTATCAGTGGTATATGGGCGAAGTGGCCGCGCTCGGGCAGACGAAAGCCCATCACTGGATCGGCGGCATCGGCTGGGGCGGTCAGCGGCTGTTCGTATTGCCTGATCTCTCGCTGGTGGTCGCGATGAATTGCGGCAACTACGCCAAAAGCGGCCAGGAACAGAATCGTGTCACGGGGACGATTCTTGTGACGGTCGTGCTTCCCCTTGTCTCCTGACGATAAAGGGGACTGTTAGATTGGGTTCAGCAGATTGCAGCGGACAAAATCCGGGCGTGATGCCGTGTGATGAACCGAATTCGAACGGCCTTGTTACCGCACCGTCTGCAATGCCGATAGAGCCTCACTTCCCGAACAGCCGGCCATCATCCATCATATCGCTATCGTTGCAGTCCCAGTCCTGCCAGAGTTCAAGCGCGGCGAGCAGGATGACGAGGCCGCCCAGCGTCGAATGCCAGAAGCGCAGTGATCCGTCGTTGAAGAGCCGAACACATAGGGCGACACCACCAGCCACAGGCCCAGCACAAGCTGCGCCGCCTCCTCCCAGCGCCGCGGCAGCACATATTCGAGCTCGGCGAGGAAGAACAGCAGCACGCCGACCAGCGCCGCATTCCAGACCGCGATGCGGCCGGCAAGGTGATCGCCGGACACCCAGGGCGACAGCGCGACCAGGAGGCCGAGCAGCATCCCGAGCCAATCTTCCCAGCTGTCGCCGCTGTCGCCCAAGGCCCCGGAACGGCAAAAATGTCGGGCTTTGCCCGGCGTGCCGCATGCGGCTTGCGGCGGCCCGGCGGATCGCTACCATGACAGCCGGAGGCTTTTCCGCATGCTGACGCGAAGATCGTTCGTCCGGATCAGCGCAGCCGGCCTTGCCGCCGGCATCATGATCGATCGCGCATGGGCCGCCGCCGAAGGCGAGCCGGTCGCCATCGTCCGGGCGATCTATGTCCGCGCGGCGAAGGCCAACGGCGGCAATTTCCACCAGAAGGCCGTGCGCGCCAAATATCTCTCCACCGAGCTCGCCGCCTTGTGGGACAAGGCCGAGGCGAAGACCGCCAATGACGGCCCCGGCCCGGTCGAGTTCGATCCGGTCAGCAATTCGCAGGATCCGGACATCAAATCCTATACTCTGGCCACCGAGACGCAGGATTCTGGCCGCGTCGTGGTCGCCACCACCATCGCCGGCCAGCACGACCAGCGCGCGCACGATGCCGACTGTGTCGTCCGCTGCGACTTCGTGCGCGAGAATAGCCACTGGCGCATCGACGATATCCGCGGCGCGGTCGACGGCGTGCCCTGGTCGGTGCGCGAGATATTGAACGACGCCTTGAAAACTGACGGAGCGCATCGCCCATGACCGACACCGTTCGCAACAACACCGCACAGCAGCGCTTCGAACTCACCGTCGACGGCCATCTCGCCGCGGCCTACTACCGGCTTGCCGACGGCGTCATCACCTTCGTCCACACCGAGGTGCCGGAGGCGCTGGCGGGGCGCGGCGTCGGCTCGAAGCTGGTGAAAGGCGCGCTCGAACAGGTGCGCACCGAGGGCCTGAAGGTCGTGGCGCAGTGCCCCTTCGTCAAGGCCTATATCGACAAGCATGCGGACTATGCGGACCTGCTGCAGCGCTAAGCCCGTCAGCATCACCGCGATCCTGCGTGGGAATATGCCTGGAAAGACGGGGCGGGAATTCCCATCTTCAACCCCGACGCCCGCGGAATGCCGCTCGCTTCACCCGCGCTCGGCGCCCCGCGCAACAGGATAGATCATGACCGCCAATGCCCGCCATGTCCGCGACAACACCGCTCTCTCCCGCTACGAGCTCGATGCCGATGGCGCCACCGCTTTCGCCAATTACCGTCGCACGGCGCGAGCGGACATCATCACCCATACCGAGACGCCGGCGGCCCTGCGCGGGCGCGGCATCGGATCGGAGCTGGTGGCGGGCGCGCTGGCGCTGATCCGCGCCGATGGCCGCAAGGTGGTCCCCGCCTGCGGCTTTGTTGCCGCCTATCTGCGCAGCCATCCGGAAGACGCCGATCTCGTCGGCTGAGGCGTGATGAATTGAAGGTCTCCAGCCGCGTTGTTCCGAGGCGCCCGCGTGAGCGAGCCTCGGCCTATCGGCTCGCCGCTTGGGTCTTTCGTCGAGAGACGCGCGGTGCGCCGTCACCCAGAGGCGGCCGCGTCTTCAGCGGCCCGCGAAGGACGGCAGAGGTGGTGCGTCAGCTTCTAGCTGCGCGCCATCCTTCGAGGGCAATGCAAGGGCATCGCCGCCTCTGGATAATGCGTGAGGCTCGGGGCCGCGCCCTCGCGCCTCAGGATGACGGCTTCGCACCCGGAGACAAGCGATCGCCTTCAAACAAAAAGGCCCGCAGCGCTGCGGGCCTTTTCCGTGGTGTCCGTCGTTGCGGTCGCGCGATCAGCTCTTGATGTCGTCCGGCACCTTGCCGCCGTTGGCCACCAGCTTGGCGATCACCTGCTTGTGCAGCCAGACATTCATCGTGGCGGAATCGTTGGTGTCGCCGGTGTAGTTGAGCTCCTTGGCCAGTTCCTTGCGGGCGGCAAGGCTGGAGTCGATGTCGAGCGCCTTCAGCAGGTCGACGATCGAACGCCGCCAGTCGAGCTTCTCGCCCTTGGCCTCCACCGCCTTGTCGAGGATGGGAGCGACGTCGACGGTCTGTGCCGGCGCCGCAGCACCACCGCCAGCCGGCGCACCGGCGGCAGCCCCGCCCGGGGCGGCGTCGGGCGTGGCGGCATCGGCCTTGCTGCCGAAGATCGCGCCCATGATTTTTCCGAAAATGCTCATGACATTGGCTCCCAATGAATGTCGAAACGTGTGACGGGACGAAGCGACCGGCGGGTCCGTGATGGAACCCGGCTCGCAGGTGACCTTAACGGGTCGATGGATAATTGCCAATGCGAGGAACTTGTTCCCTCCGGCCTGCAGGGCGACAGCCCGGCAGTCTTGCACAGCGACACCCTGACAGTGGATGGCGGCGGCGCGCGTCACACGCCCGTCACCGAGAGGAAGCGGCCCGCCGCTCCACTGCGCCGCAGCGTCTCCGACTTTTGACCGCCGGCCCCGCGACAGCGCCTGCGAATGAGGCTAGACTTGCTCAACCGGTCGCGGCAAGGCCACGTCTTTGCGTATGCGGGTCTGGTCGGGTCGTGATCCAATCGCGGCAACACATGCCGTTGCGAGACGGTCGGTGTTGTCCCTGCGACAAGGGAGATGACGACCATGGCAACTTCCGCCTTTGAAAGCGCGACCTCGCTCTCACGCAATTCCTCGGACACCCGTTTGCCGGCCGTCCGCCGCATCACGCTGTCGGATCTTCGCGCCTGCCTGCGGCTCGGCTGGGAAGACTTCGCGGCCGTGCCCAGCCACGCCATCATGCTGTGCGTGATCTATCCGGTGCTCGGCCTGATGCTGGCGCGCATCGTGCTCGGCTATTCGGTGTTGCCGCTGCTGTTTCCGCTGGCGGCAGGCTTCGCCCTGCTCGGTCCCTTCGCGGCGATCGGGCTTTATGAATTGAGCCGACGCCGCGAAAACGGCGAGCAGCCGACCGCCTGGCAGGCCACCGCCGTGCTGCGCTCGCCGTCGTTCGGCGCCATGCTCGGCCTCGGCACCATGCTGCTGGCGCTGTTCGTGGTCTGGATCGCCGTCGCCCAGGCGATCTATGTCAGCACCTTCGGCTACGAGCCCGCCGCGGATATGCCGGACTTCATGACCCGTGTGCTCACCACCTCGGCAGGCTGGACCCTGATCGTGCTGGGCTGCGGGATCGGCTTCCTGTTCGCGCTGGCAGCCCTGTGCATCAGCGCCGTCTCCTTCCCGATGATGCTCGACCGCCATGCCGGGATCGCGGATGCGATGCTGACCTCGATGCGCGTGGTGGCGAAGAACCCCGGCGCCATGGCCGCCTGGGGCTTGATCGTGGCTGGCCTGCTGGTGGCCGGCACCATCCCGTTCTTCCTCGGGCTGGCAGTGGTGGTGCCGCTGCTCGGTCATGCCACCTGGCATCTGTACCGACGTGCGGTCGAGCCGAATCCGTCGCCGCAGGCGGATGTGATTCCGCCGCCCCGGGAGCCGCGCTCGGCGGCGGACTTTCCGGCGGCGCTATTCCCCTGGCAGCGCCGGCGGCACTGACCTTGGATTGATTCAGCTCCGGCGAGCGGGCCTGCGGCAAGCGCCGCGGCCCTGCTTCCGGCGACTGTCACGGACACCTGACGATGCCGGCCGCCGGGCGAGCGGCCGGCATTTGCGTCCCTGCCGCCGAGAGGCGGACAGACGATCGGGGAGACGGAACTATTTATACTGCACTGCACCCATATAAGAGTGATTCATATTTCACATTATCGTCTTAATATGCGCTGATTGCATGCAGGCTTTTTCAGGGCCACAGCCGTGATTCTCGTGGTTCAGGGCCGTTCACACGCGGTTCAGCGGGTCGCTCGGTCGCTTGAATCGCTCTCAGCTGCGCCGTCCCATAGCGTTGAAAGGCCCTTCACAGGGCCCTGAAACTATGGAATTTTTCCAAATCTGGACGACCCGGAACGAAGATTTTCCGCCGACCCGATCGATTGGCTGAACGGCGCGCCTGAATTTAGCCTTCAGAATTAATAATTGGTTTAAGAGCTATGCGTATTTATAATAGCTGCATCGCAACATTTGATCTGTTGCGATGCAAATCGACAGCTATATTCACCTCAACGGTTCGATGTTCCTCCAAGGTCTGAACCGAGAATTCAGGAGACTACCATGCTGCTTTCTCTTATCCGGATGATCAACGCGTTCCGCGAGTATCACCGCAACGTTGCTGAGCTGTCGCAGCTCTCTGACCGTGAACTGGCCGACATCGGCATCGACCGTTCGGACATCCCGCGCATCGCCTCGGGTGCCTACAACGGATGATCGGCGTCGCCGCACGTTCCACCACATAACGCCCGCCCCTCCGGCGGGCGTTATCGTATCAGCGTCTGATCCCGCCATTCGGGCCGGGGCCGGCCCACGCATCCGCCACGGCCAGCCCCACGGGCTCCTCGCCGCCACCTCTGGCGCCGCTAAATCGACGCCGCCGGCGGCCGTCCGCGATCACCGCAAATCGGTTTCCCCTTCCCGGCAAAACGCGCTACCTCTGCGCCATGATCGATCGCCCGAAATCCTGTGTCCCGGTCCACGTGGTCGGCGGCGGCCTCGCCGGCTCGGAGGCCGCCTGGCAGATCGCCGAGGCCGGCGTGCCCGTCGTCTTGCACGAGATGCGCCCGGTCCGCCCGACCGAGGCCCACCACACCGACGCCCTCGCCGAGCTGGTCTGCTCCAACTCGTTCCGCTCGGACGATGCGGCCACCAATGCGGTCGGCCTGCTCCATGCCGAGATGCGCCGCCTCGGCTCGCTGATCATGCGCGCCGCCGATGCCAACCAGGTGCCCGCCGGCGGTGCGCTGGCAGTGGATCGCGTCGGCTTCTCCGCCGCCGTCACCAAGGCCCTGAGCGAGCATCCCCGGATCGAGATCCGCCGCGAGGAAGTCGCCGGCCTGCCGCCGGCCGACTGGAGCAACGTCATCGTCGCCACCGGGCCGCTGACATCGCCCTCGCTCGCTGAAGCGATCCGCGCGCTCACCGGCGAGGAGTCCCTCGCCTTCTTCGACGCCATCGCACCGATCGTGCATCGCGAATCCATCAATATGGATATCGCCTGGTTTCAGTCGCGCTACGACAAGGTCGGGCCCGGCGGCAACGGCGCGGACTACATCAATTGCCCGATGACGCGCGAGCAATACGACGCCTTCGTCGATGCGCTGATCGAAGGCGAGAAGGTCGATTTCAAGGACTGGGAGAAGAACACGCCTTATTTCGACGGCTGCTTGCCGATCGAGGTGATGGCGGAACGCGGCCGCGAGACCCTGCGCCACGGCCCGATGAAGCCGGTCGGCCTCACCGATCCGCGCAACCCGACCGTCAAACCCTATGCCATCGTGCAGCTGCGCCAGGACAACAAGCTCGGCACGCTCTACAACCTCGTCGGCTTCCAGACCAAGCTGAAGCACGGGGCGCAGACCCGCATCTTCCGCACCATTCCGGGGCTCGAACACGCCGAGTTCGCGCGCCTCGGCGGTCTGCACCGCAACACCTTCCTCAATTCGCCGAAACTGCTCGATGAGCAGCTCAGGCTGCGGGCCGCGCCGCAGCTGCGCTTCGCCGGGCAGGTGACCGGCTGCGAGGGCTATGTGGAATCCGCCAGCGTCGGTCTGATCGCGGGGCTGCTGGCCGCCGCCAATGCGCATGGCCACACGCTGACGCCGCCGCCTGCGACCACGGCACTGGGCGCCCTGCTCAGCCACATCACCGGCGGCCACGTCGAGACCATCGACGCCGGGCCGCGATCGTTTCAGCCAATGAACATCAATTTCGGTCTGTTTCCTCCGCTCGCCAATCCGCCGACCCGCAAGGCCGACGGCACGCGGCTGCGCGGCAACGAGAAGTCGATCGCGAAAAAGCAGGCGCTGAGCGCCCGCGCGCTGGCCGACCTCGACCGCTGGATCGCCGACACGTTACGCGTTGCGCAGGCCGCCTGAAGTCAATCCGGACCGATCATGAACTTGCCCGCACAGGACGCTGACCTGCTGTCGACGAAATGGACCGAAGGCGTTCTGCTGAAGCGCGACGTGTTCTCCACCGTCGAGCGCGGCCGCTTCCGCACCGACCGCGGCGAAGTCGATGCCGTGCTGCGGCGGCTCGATCAGGTGCCATGGTGGTCCTATGGACTCGCCTGGCATCTGTTCAGCCGCGAGCGCCGCGCCCTGCAGCACACCAGCGACCTCGGGATCGGCCCCGTGCTGCTGTGGGCCGGCCGCAAGGCGCTGGCGCGCGGTTTCATCGACGGTGTCGCGCTGCATCTCGCCAAGCCGCATGGAGAAGCCGCCTATTTCCGCTCGGCGCGCGAGGCGCTGCGCAAGCTGCATCGCCGCGGCGTGACGCACAACGATCTCGCCAAGGAGCAGAACTGGCTGCGCGGCAGCGACGGCAAAGCCTATCTCACCGACTTCCAGCTCGCGGTCTGCTTCCGAAAGCGCGGCAAGCTGTTCCGCATCGCCGCCTATGAAGACCTGCGGCACATGCTGAAGCACAAGCGCACTTATGCGCCGGAGGCGCTGACCGCGACGGAGCGCAAGATTCTCGCGCGCAAATCAGCGCCGGCGCGGCTGTGGCTGATGACCGGCAAGAAGGTCTACAAGGCGATCACCCGCGGCGTCTTCAACTTCACCGATCGCGAGGGCGGCGGCCGCCGTCTCGTCAACGACGCGCCGCTGATCCGCAACGTGATGCTGCAGCACCCTGACGTGCGCGACGTCGCCATCGTCGCCTTTGCCGATCGCCGCAGCGGCGTCGGCCTCTATGCCTTCGTGGAATCGGAGCACGCAAATTTCGAGACCGTGCTGCGCGAGCGGCTCGCCGCGGCAAAAGCGCCGCAGCCGCCCGAGCATATCCAGATCGTGCCGGCGCTGCCGCGCGACGCCGGCGGCAAGCCGCGCACCGAGATCCTGCAACTGGTGGCGATGAATCAGGTGGACCTGATCGATCCGCTGCTCGCCGCCGATACCGACCGGCAGCTGATGCGGACGATCCTCGACCAGCGCAAGAACCTGCGCGACCGCTTCAGCTTTTAATGATTCTGCTCGGGTCAGGTCCGGCCATGACAAACGATCGTTCACCAAAATCCGAACAGCTCTAGATCTTCCGTCCCGCCTTGACCCAATAGGGATCGCGCAGGCGGCGCTTGAAGATTTTTCCGGAGTCCTCGCGCGGCAGCTCGGCGTGAATTGCGATATGCTTCGGCACCTTGTAGTCCGCCAGCACCTTCGCCAACTCCGTACGGATCATCGCCGCGTCGAGCGTCACCCCGGCCGCAGGCTGCACCGCCGCCATCAGCGCCTCGCCGAACTCATCGTCGGGAATCCCGAACACGGCGCAATCGTGCACGCCCGGCACCGCCAAGAGCGCCGCTTCGACCTCGGCGGGATAGATGTTGACCCCGCCGGAAATCACCATGTCGCGCTTGCGGTCGCAGATGAAGACATAGCCGTCGGCGTCGATATAGCCGACATCGCCCGAGGTGATGAAGCCGTCGCGGTCGATCTCGGCACGCTTGTCCGGCCTGTTGTGGTAGGTGAAGTCCGGGTTGCCGGCGATGCGTGAATAGATCTCGCCGATCTCGCCTTGCGGCAGTTCGCGGCCATCCTCGCCGATGAAGCGCAGTTCCGCGCCCGGCGAGATCTTGCCGACGGTCCCCGGCCTTTTCAACGCATCTTCCGAGGTCGCGAACGTCACGGCGCCGGATTCGGTGCTGCCGTAGAATTCATAGATCACCGGCCCCCACCAATCGATCATCGCGCGCTTGACGTCAGCCGGGCACGGCGCCGCGGCGTGAATGACGTGGCGCAACGACGACACGTCATAGCGGTCGCGGACGCTCTGCGGCAGCCGCATCAGGCGCACGAACATGGTCGGCACCATGAAGATGGTATCGATCCGCTCCCGCTCCACGAGGCGAAGAAACTGCTCGGGATCGAAGCGCGGCATCAGCACCAGCGCGCCGCCGAGCTTGCCGGCGCGCAGCGCGAAGGAATTGGGCGCGGAGTGATACAGCGGCCCCGGACACAGCGCCCGCGCGCCCGGCTTGAGGCCGTAGATCAGCGCCCGCATCCGCTCGAGCGACGCCGCCTGCTCCGGCGTCGGCGCGAAACGCCTGACGCCCTTGGGATGCCCGGTGGTGCCGGAGGTATAGATCATGTTCTGCGGCTGCGGCAGCGCCGGCCCGTCATAGGGTGTCTGCGTCGCGAGCCACGTTTCCAGATCGTCCGCGCCGGTCGGCGTGCCGAGACGCGAGGGATCGATTGGATAGGCGTCGCGGATTTCCGGCGGGGTCGGCACGCTCAGCACCGTCACGCCGGGCGGGATCTGCCCCTGCAGCGGAGGCAGCAGATCGGCATGACCGATCAGCACCCGCGTCGCGGTATCGCCGAGAATGTAGGCCACCTCGTCGGGCTTGAAATGCCAGTTGACCGGCACCGCATAGGCGCCCAGCGTCATTGCCGCATAAGCGGCTTCGATGAAGGCGGTATCGTTGCGCATCAGGATGCAGACGCAGTCGCCGGGCCCGACGCCGAGCCGCTGCATTCCGCCGGCGATGCGCGCGGCACGGGCCGCGACGTCGGCATGCGCGCGCCGCCGCTCGCCGCTGACGATGCCGAGAAAGAGGGAGTTGGCTGCAGTCATTATTGGTCTTTGTTGATCTTGGTTGGTCTTGTTGGGTTTCACCCTGGACCGGCCGCCCGGCACCGGTCGGGACGGCGCCGCCGCATGCACCGCGTGCCGGTCCGGCGATGCGTGGCACCCTTGTCGCACCGCCTAGGGATCGATGAACCGCGGCGCGCGCTTCTCGAGATTGGCGCGGACCGCCTCGGTCTGGTTCGGCGCTCCCATCAGCTTCTGCTGCTCGACCGATTCCGCCAGCAGCGCTGGCCCGGGATCGACCGACAGGTTGTTGAGCAGCCGCTTGGCGGCGCGGATGGCATCCGGGCTCTTGCCGGCGATCTCACGCGCGAGCTCGAGCGCAGCCGCGCGCGGGTCGTCGCAGACGCGGGTGGCAAGCCCGTAGCCGAGCGCCTCCTGCGCCGAGAAGATGCGCCCGGTATAGGTCAGCTCGCGCAGGATGTCGTCGCGCACTAGGCCGGCGAGGATCGGCGTTCCGGCCATGTCCGGCACCAGCCCCCATTTGATTTCCATGATCGACATCCGCGTGTCCGGCGCCAGCAGGCGGATGTCGGCGCCGAGCGCAAGCTGGAAGCCGCCGCCGAAGGCGACGCCGTGGATGGCAGCGATCACCGGGACCGGGAGCTGCCGCCATCCCCACACCGCCTGTTGCGGGAAATTGGCCTTGCCATGGGTCCTGGCGGTCAGGTCGCGCGCCTCGCCTCCGGCGATGCCGTTGCCGCCGTGCTCCTTCATCGCGGCGAAGCGCCCCATGTCGAGCCCGGCACAGAAGGCCCGGCCCTCGCCGGACAGCACCACCACCCGCACCCCCTTCTCACCGGCCAGCCGCTCGGTGGCCGCCACCAGGGCTTCGAACATCGCCGCGTCGAGCGCATTCATCTTGTCCGCCCGCACCAGCCGGACATCGGCCACGCCGTCGGCAATGCTGATGGAAACCCGGTCCTCCATGGTCAACTCCCCAAATCGTTTGAATCGGTGCTTTACAGAACGGCGGCGGCACGCTTTAGTCAATCAACTAATTAAGCAGACAATTTCGGACGAGCTCATGTTCAGCGAACAATTGCTTGCCGGGCGCCGCATTCTCATCACGGGCGGCGGCACCGGCCTCGGCAAAGCCATGGCGGCGCGCTTCCTCAGCCTTGGCGCCGACATTCACATCTGCGGCCGCCGCAAGGGCGTCTGCGACGACACCGCGACCGAGCTGATGGATACCTATGGCGGACGGGTGATGACGCACGGCGTCGACATCCGCGATGCGGCGGCGGTGGACCATATGGTCGAGACCATTTTCGCCGAGGGGCCCCTGACCGATCTCATCAACAACGCCGCCGGCAACTTCATCTCGCGCACCGAAGAACTGACGACGCGCGGCTTCGACGCCGTGGCGAACATCGTGATGCACGGCACGTTCTATGTCACCCACGCGGTCGGCCGGCGCTGGATCGCGGGCCGGCATCCCGGCAACGTGGTCTCGATCACCACGACCTGGGTCCGCAACGGCAGCCCCTATGTCGTGCCTTCGGCCATGAGCAAGTCGGCGGTGCACGCCATGACGATGTCGCTCGCGGCCGAATGGGGCCGCTACGGCATCCGTCTCAACACCATCGCGCCGGGGGAAATTCCGACGGAAGGAATGAGCAAGCGGATCAAGCCCGGCGACGAAGCCGGCGCCCGCACCAAGGCGGTGAATCCGATGGGGCGCGTCGGGCGGATGGAGGAGCTGCAGAACCTCGCGGTCTTCCTCATCTCCGGCGGCTGCGACTGGATCAATGGCGAGACCATCGCGATGGACGGCGGCCAGGCGCTGGCCATGGGCGGCAATTTCTATCAGCTTCGCGACTGGTCCGACGAGGACTGGCGCAAGGCGCGGGAATCGATCAAGGCGCAGAACGAGAAGGACCGCGCCGGCCGCGCCTGAGGCCCGACGGGCTTGAACGGTGTCGGCCGTCGTTGCGGGCGGGGACCAGCTTCGCAAGCGCAAGCCGTGGCTGTGGCTCTCGCACGCGTCGTTCCGAGATGCGAGCGCGATACGCCGCGAGCGGCGAAGGACGCGCCGCGGCGCGCCGTCACATCGCGCTGAGGCAGCCGCTGCTTCAGCAGCCCTCGCAGGGCGACGCTTGTCCGTGGATACTGCGTATGTCGTGAAGGCCGATCGATGACAGGCGCAGCATCTGCTGCTGCTCCTCATGGCGCTTCCAGATTGCCAATATTGAGTTTCGGCAGGATCAGCGCCACACTCCTCCCAAAATCAAAAGCACCTGAGGGATGGAAACATGACGACGATCGAGGATGCCCCCAATCTCGCTGACGTGATCCGCATCCAGGCCAAGACGCACGGCGACGCGACCGTCTTCGAATTCGAGGGCCGCACCACCACCTTCGCGCAATTCGATCGCCACGCCAACCAGATCGCCAACGGCCTGATCGCGATGGGCGTCAGGCCGAACGAGCGGGTGGCTTATCTCGGCAAGAACAGCGACATCTTCTTCGAGCTGATGCTCGGCGCCATCAAGGCCCGCGCGGTGATCGCGCCGGTGAACTGGCGGCTGGGCGGACCGGAGGTCGCCTACATCGTCGACGACTGCAAGGCGGCGGTGCTGTTCGTCGGCCCGGAATTCGTCGATCTGGTCCGCAGCATCAAGGCGCAGATGCCCAGCGTCCGCCACATCATGACCGCCGAAGGCGGCGCACCCGAATGGAAGGACGTGATCCCCTGGCGCGACGCGCAGAGCGATGCCGATCCCGCGCTTCCGATCGCCGAGACTGACGTCGCGATCCAGCTCTATACCTCGGGCACCACCGGCAAGCCGAAAGGCGCGATGCTGTCGCATGCGAATTTCCTGGCGCTGGTCCGGGCCGGCAAGGACAACAAGCCCGACTGGAACACCTGGACCGAGGACGATGTCTCACTGATCGCCATGCCGATCTTCCACATCGGCGGCTCGGGCTGGGGCATGCTCGGCATCTATTCCGGCGCCAAGGGCGTGATCGCGCGCGAATTCGATCCCACCAGGATCCTCGACCTTTTCGAGCAATTCAAGATCACCAAGCTGTTCATGGTGCCGGCGGCGATGCAGTTCGTGGTCCGCCAGCCGCGGGCCCGCGAGATGGATTTCTCGCATCTGCGCTACATGCTCTATGGCGCCTCCCCGATCCCCGCAGCCCTGCTCAAGGAATGCATGGCGGTGTTCAAATGCGGCTTCGTGCAGATGTACGGCATGACCGAGACCACCGGCACCATCGTCGCGCTTGCACCGGAAGACCATATCGAAGGCGCGGAGCGCATGCGGTCCGCGGGCAAGCCGCTGCCCGGCGTCGAGATCGCCATCGTCGATGCCGAAGGCAACCGCCTGCCGCCGCGCCAGGTCGGCGAGATCGTCACCCGCTCCGGCTCCAACATGGTCGGTTACTGGAATCTGCCGGAGGCCACGATGCAGACGCTCGGCGGGGACAACTGGCTGCGGACCGGCGACGCCGGTTACATGGACGAAGACGGCTTCGTCTACATCCACGACCGTATCAAGGACATGATCATCTCCGGCGCGGAGAACATCTATCCGGCCGAGGTGGAAAGCGCGATCTGCGATCATCCGGATGTCGCCGAGGCGGCGGTGATCGGAATCCCCGACGATCAGTGGGGCGAGTCGGTCAAAGCCATCATCGTGATGAAGCCCGGCAAATCGGCGACCGCCGCCGACATCATCGGTTTCACGCGCAGCCGCATCGGCGGCTTCAAGACGCCGAAGTCGGTGGAGTTCGTTGCCGCGCTGCCGCGCAATCCATCCGGCAAGATTCTACGGCGACAGTTGCGCGATCCATACTGGAAGGAACGGGACCGGCAGGTAAACTGAGATGGTGATGACGAGGGCCGCGCATGGCGAGACGCCGGGCCTCGTCCAATGGCCGACCGCAACGGAGCATCCATGGAACTGAAATTCTCGAAAGTCGAACGCAAGGGACCGGTGACGATCGTTACGCTGTCGCGGCCTGAGGTCTACAACGCGCTGCACACCCATGCTCACTTCGAGCTGGACGAGGTGTTCAACACCTTCGCCGCCGATCCCGAGCAATGGGTCGCGGTCGTGACCGGCGCGGGCGACAAGGCCTTCTGTGCCGGCAACGACCTGAAGTGGCAGGCCGCCGGCGGCAAGCGCGGCTGGGCTGCCAGCGGCTTTGGCGGACTGACCTCGCGCTTCGACTGTGACAAGCCGATCATCGCCGCGGTCAACGGCGTCGCCATGGGCGGAGGCTTCGAGATCGCGCTGGCCTGCGACCTTATCATCGCCGCCGAGAATGCGAGATTCGCCCTGCCCGAGCCGCATGTCGGGCTCGCCGCGCTCGCCGGCGGCCTGCACCGGCTGCCGCGGCAGATCGGCCTGAAGCGCGCCATGGGCATGATCCTCACCGCACGGCACGTCTCCGCGCGCGAAGGCTTGGAGCTTGGCTTCGTCAACGAGGTGGTGCCCGAGGGCGAGGCGCTGGCCGCGGCGGAGCGCTGGGCCGCGACGATCTGCAAGAACAGCCCGATGTCGATCCGCGCGTCCAAGCAGGCCATTCAGCGCGGCCTCGCGGTGCCGCTGGAGCAGGCGATCGCCGAGCAGCTCGATTATCCGGCCGTCAAGGCCATGGTCGCGTCGCAGGATTACATCGAGGGGCCGAAAGCCTTCGCCGAAAAGCGGGAGCCGCGCTGGCAGGGCAAGTAGCTCACGTCTCCTCCGCAGCGGACGGGGCCGGCATGGCCCGCGCCGTCCCGCGCGAGGCCGCAGCTTATCGCCCCTTGAACCTGGCCGGGCGCTTTTCAAGGAAGGCCGTGACGCCTTCGTTGAAGTCCTCGGTGGCGCCGGCGGTCTTCTGCAGCTGGAATTCCAGATTGAGCTGCTCTTCGTAGGTGTTCTCGGGGCTGTCCCAATAGAGCTTGCGGATCAGCGACAACGCCACCGTGGGACCGTTCGCGAGTTCATGCGCCAGCTTCAGCGCCTCTTCCATCAGCGCCGCATCGTCATAGACGCGGTTGACGAGGCCCCATTCCAGCGCCTTCTCCGCCGGCAGCTTCTCGCCCATCAGCGACAGTTCCACCGCGCGCGCCTTGCCGATCAGGCGCGGCAGCAGCCAGGTCGATCCGCAATCCGGCACCAGGCCGATGCGGCGGAACGCCTGCAGGAAATAGGCCGAGCGCGCGCACAGGATCATGTCGCCCATCAGCGCGAAACTCATCCCCGCCCCCGCGGCGGGGCCGTTGACCGCGGTCACGATCGGGCAGTGCAGATAGCGCAGCCGCCGCAGCAGCGGATGAAACGCGGTCTCCAGCGCCGCACCGGCATTGCGCTTGCTGCCGGGCTTGGTGTTGCCGCGCCCCTGCAGGTTGGCGCCGGTGCAGAACGCGCGCCCCGCGCCGGTGATGACGAGGCACCGGACCTCCTCGCTGCGATCCTCGATCTCGTCCAGCGCCGCGGAGAGTCCGCCCAGCATGTCGATCGACACCGCGTTCATGACCTCCTGATGATTGAGCTTGAGCACCGCCACCGGGCCATCGAAATCGAGCGTCGCGCGTGTAAAATCCATGGTGTTTCTCTCCTCGCGCCGCGAACCGATCGATGGCGCATCCATGCTGACGAAAATTCGTGCCGCATATTTGATTTTTGAGGGGCGCTTGTCCATGCTTTCGAGACGATGCGCGACAGGCGCGCCGTGCAACCCTTACTCAATCGACGGCGGAAGGAAACGACCAGCATGAGTCTCTTTGACCTCACCGGACGCGTTGCGGTGATCACCGGCGGCAATGGCGGCATCGGCCTCGGCGTCGCCCAAGCGCTCTCGGATGCCGGCTGCACGGTTTCGATCTGGGGCCGCAGCGCCGACAAGAACAACAAGGCCGCCGAGAGCATCGGCGCAAAGCCGGGCCAGGTCCATACGCAGGTTTGCGATGTCACCGATCCGGCTGCGGTGGCGGCGGCCATGGAGGCCACCCTCGCCGCCCTGGGCCGCGTCGACGGCTGCTTCGCCAATGCCGGGATCGGCGGCGGCGGGCGCCATTCCTTCATCGCGCGCACTGCGGACGACTGGCGGACGATGTTCACGACCAATCTCGACGGCGTGTTCCACGCGTTTCAGGCCGCCGCCCGGCACATGACCGAGCGCGCCGCCAAAGGCGATGCCTTCGGCCGTCTGGTCGCCACCTCAAGCATGGCGGCGCTGTTCGGCACGGCGCGCAACGAGCACTATGCCGCCAGCAAGGCCGCGGTCAACGCGCTGGTGCGCGCGCTGGCGGTCGAACTGGCGCGCCACGGCATCACCGCCAATGCGATCCTGCCCGGCTGGACACGCAGCGACATGACCGACGACATTTTCTCCAACGAGAAATTCATCGCCAATGTGATGCCGCGGATTCCGATGCGCCGCTTCGGTGAGCCGAAGGATTTCGGCGGCATCGCGGTCTATCTGATGAGCGGCGCCTCGTCCTATCACACTGCGGACTGCTTCCTGATCGACGGCGGCTATGCCGCATTTTAGATCGGCTCCGGATCGCCATCAGCGCGGACGGCCGCGGCCGTCGAAAGGTTGACCATTCAGAACAAGTCGATGGGCGGAAGAACGGTTATCATGCGCCGTCCCCGCCGCCGCAACGGAGCTTGACCGATCCAATGACCCGTACGCCTGCCATCCCCGCAGATCGCATTCCCGTCATCGTCGGCGTCGGCGAGGTCGTCGACCGCCCCGCAGATCCCGCCGCCGGCCTCGAACCTCTCGCGCTGATGGCGGAGGCGCTGCGCCACGCCGAGCGGGACAGCGGCGCGCCGCTGCTCGCTGATCTGCAGTCCCTGGACATCGTCAATTTCGTCAGCTGGCGTTATCACGATCCCGCCTCCCTGCTTTGCGCCCGCCTTGGCATCACGCCGGAACGCACCCATTACGGCCCGGTCGGCGGGGAAAGTCCGGTCCGCTTCCTGCACGAGGCCGCCAAGCGGATTGCCCGTGGCGAATGCAGTGTGGCGGCGGTGTGCGGCGGCGAGGCCCAGAGCACCGTCACCAAGGCGGAGCGCGCCGGCATCGCGCTGCCATGGACGCCGTTCGCCCATGACGCGCCGGTGTCGCCGCGCAATGCCAGCTATCAGAAGCCGATTGCCGCTGCGCTGGGTGTCGCCGCGCCGGTGTCGGTGTATCCGCTCTACGAGGCCGCGACCGCCGCGCATTGGGGCCAGAGCCCGCGCGAGGCTTTGACGGAATCCGCCACGCTGTGGTCGCGCTACGCGGCCGTGGCGGCGCGCAATCCCCATGCCTGGCTGCAGCGCGAGGTCAGCGCCGAGGAGATCGCGACAGTTTCCGCCGACAACCGCCTGATCGCGTGGCCCTACACCAAGCTGATGGTCGCCAACCCCTCGGTGAACCAGAGCGCGGCCATCCTGGTCACCAGCCTGGCGAAGGCCCGCGAGGCGGGGATCGCCGACGAGCGCATGGTGCATGTCTGGGGCGGCGCCTCCGCCGAGGAGCCGCGCGACTATCTCGAGCGCGACCGCCTCGACCTCAGCCACGCCCAGAACGCGGTGCTGGACTCCGCCATGGCGCTGGCCGGCGGCGACGGCTCCGCCTTCGACGCCGTCGAGCTCTACAGCTGTTTCCCCTGCGTGCCGAAGATGGCGCGGCGCACCCTCAAGCTCAGCGCAGACGTCACGCCGACCGTGACCGGGGGCCTCACTTTCTTCGGCGCGCCGCTCAACGCCTATATGGCCCATGCCGCCTGCGCCATGGTGCGGCGGCTCCGCGGCGGCGCACGGCGCGGCCTGCTCTATGGCCAGGGCGGCTTCGTCACCAAGCATCACGCCCTGGTGCTGTCCTCGGAACCAGCTGCCGAGCTTCTGGCCGAAGACACCAGCGTCCAGGCCGAGGCCGACCGGCGGCGCTCTCCGCCGCCGCCGTTCACCACCGCCGCGCGCGGTCCCGGCCAGGTGGAAAGCTTCACCGTGCTCTACGAACGCAATGGCGCACCGCGCCACGGCGTCGTTGTTCTGCGCACCGCCGATGGTCACCGTGCCTTGGCCCGGGTGCCGGCCACCGATGCCGCCACCCTGCGGTTCCTCACCGACCGCGACCGCAGCCCGGTCGGCAGCATCGGAGATGTCGTCACCGCCGCCGACGATGTGCCGGAGTGGCGGCTGCGGCAATCAGCAGCGGCGCGCGCCTGAGCGCCGCTTTCGCTCCCGGCGTGACGATACGACAAAGGACTGGCATTCCGGCACACGAAAGACGATTATTGCCCATCCTCTGTGCAAAATTACAGGATTTGGCATGGACTGGGACAATATCCGGGTGTTTCTGAGCGTCGCCCGCGCCGGGCAGTTTCTGGCTGCGGCACGGCAACTCAGGATCGACCACGGCACGGTGAGCCGCAAGATCGGCGCGCTGGAGAAATCGCTCGGGGTTCGGCTCTTCGACCGCCAGACCACCGGCTGCGTGCTGACATCCGCCGGTGATCGTCTCTACGCAGCCGCGGAGGAAGTCGAGGCCCAGCTTCTGCGCGCCCAGGGCGACCTGTCGCAATCCGACGTCGAGCTGTCGGGCACGGTGCGGATCGCCGCGCCGGACGGGTTCACCACGCTGTTCCTGTGCCACCAGCTCGGCAAGCTGAAGCGCAAATATCCCTCCCTCACCGTGCAGATGGTGCCGATGTCGCGCACCTTCTCGCTATCGAAGCGGGAGGCCGATCTCGCCATCACCATCGCGCGGCCGGAGGAAGGCCGCCTCGCCGTGCGCAAGCTGACCGACTATTCGCTGCACTTCTATGCCTCGAAAGCCTATCTCGCCGAGCACGGCACGCCGGCCGACGTCGACGATCTGAGCCGGCACTGCCTCGTGACCTACGTGCAGGATCTGGTGTTTGCCGATCAGCTTCATTTCATGCCGGAGCTGTATGGCCCAGGCTACAACCGCATCGAATGCTCGGGCGCGGTCGGCCAGTTGCAGACGGTGAAGAGCGGCGCCGGCCTCGGCATCCTGCACGACTACGCCGCGCAGGCCGAGCCCGACCTTCAGATCGTGCTGCCGGAGACCAGCTTCCTGCGCAGCTACTGGCTGATCACCCACATCGACATGCGCCGGCTCGGCCGGGTACGCGCCGTGGCCGATTTCATCTTCGCCGAAGTCGGCGCGCAGCGCTCGACCTTCCTGCTCTGACGCGCCGCCACGCCGCGGGAGATCGCGGCGAGGCGGCCCGGCTCAGCTCTTCTCGTCCTGGGTGCGTGACGCCGTTTCCGGCTTGCCGGGCTTCTTGTCCTGACCGGCGACGCGCACCTGGTCGCCCTCAACGACGCCGTCCGGCGGCGTGACCACGATCCGATCATCGGCTGTCAGTCCGGACGCCAGCTCGATGGTCTTGCCGAGATCGCGCGCCACCGTGACCGGCTTGAACACGATGCGATCCTTCGCATCGACGGTGGCGACACGCAGGCCATCCTGATTGAAGATCAACGCGCTGGCCGGAATGTTGAGCGGCACGGTGGGGCGGTCCAGATACAGCCGCACGGTGGCATAGCTGCCGGGCATCAGCTCGCCCGCGGCGTTGTCGAGCGCGAGCTGCATCCGCGTCGTTCCGGTCGAGGCCTCGACCGCCTGCGAGGACGTCTCAACCGTCGCGGGGAATGTCCGTCCCGGATAGCCCGGCACCGAGATATCGGCTTTCGCGCCGATATGGATCGCCGGAACGTAGCTCTGCGGCACATCGACATAGACCCGCAGCTTCCTGATATCGGACACCACGAACATCGGCGGACTGCTCGATGCGCCGGAATTGATCAGCGCGCCGACATCGGTGTTGCGCGCGGTCACCACGCCGTCGAACGGCGCCACGATCTTCTTGAAGCCCGTCAGCGCTTCGAGGCGGTTGACGTTGGCCTCCCCGGCATTGACGGCGGCCCGCTTGTTCGCGAGATCCGCGGTCCGCTCGTCGATCTCCTGCTGCGAGACGAAGTTGGATTTGAGCAGGGTCTTGCGGCGCTCCAGCGTCGCGGCCGACAGCGCCGCGCTCGCCTCCAGGCTGGCAAGATCGGCCTTGCTCTGGATCAACTGCTGGTCAAGGTCGGGCGCCTCGATATCGGCCAGCAACTGCCCGGCCTTCACCCGCGCGCCGATATCGACATACCAGCCCTTGAGATAGCCGTTCACCCGCGCGTAGATCGGGGCTCGCGAATAGGCCTCGAGCCGCCCGGGCAATTCCAGCGTCGCGCTCTGCGTCGCCCGGCTCGGCGTGGTCACCGCGACCGACGGGATCGCCTGCTCCTCGGTCCAGGTCTTCAGGTCGGAATTGCTCTTCGCCCGGGACATGATCCCGGTGACGACGAGCACCGCCGCGCCGCAAATCGCGACGATACCAAAGATGCCCAGCTTCCGCGGAGCCACGGTGGTCTCCTGTTCAGGGGCCTCGTGCTCAGTGGGCATACACCATCTCCGATTTGTCCGCCGCCCGCGCCGGTTGCCGCTTGTGCACCATGCTGAACACCACCGGGACGAAAACCAATGTTGCAAAGGTAGCAAAAATCAGGCCACCGATGACGGCGCGGCCGAGCGGGGCATTCTGCTCGCCGCCCTCGCCCAGCCCCAGCGCCATCGGCGTCATGCCGATGATCATCGCCAGCGCCGTCATCAGCACCGGCCGGAACCGGACGAAGCCGGCCTCGAGCGCCGATTTCACCGGATCGCCGGTCGCCTCATAGACTTCGCGCGCGAAGGCGATCACCAGCACGCTGTTCGCCGTCGCCACGCCCATGCACATGATGGCGCCGGTCAGCGCCGGCACCGACAGCGTGGTCTGGGTGACGAACAGCATCCAGACGATGCCCGCCAGCGCGGCCGGCAGCGCCATGATGATGACGAAGGGGTCCGACCACGACTGGAAGTTGACCACGATCAGCAGGTAGACCAGCACGATCGCGCCAAGCAGACCGAACATCAGGCCGGAGAACGACTTGTTCATGGTGTCGATCTGGCCGAGCAGCGCCACCGTGCTGCCGCGCGGCACGTCGTTCGCCGTCTCCGCGATCAGCTTCTCGATGTCCTTGGCTACCGCACCGAGATCGCGTCCCTGCGGCGTGGCGTAAATCTGCACCAAGGGCTGGATGTCATATTGCGAAACCACCGCGTTGGACGTGGTGCGGCTGATATCCGCGATGCCGCCGAGCATCCGCGGCGCGTCGAGCCCGGCCGCGGTGATGGGCAGCATCTCCAGCTTGTTCAGGGAATCGATCTGGTATTGCGGCGTCTGCATCACGATCGAATAGGACACGCCGTTGTCGGGATTGAGGTAGAAGGTCGGCGCCACCTGCGAGCTGCCGGCGAGATTGACCACCATGCTGTTGGTGACGTCGCGCGGCGTCACGCCGACATATTGCGCGCGGGTGCGATCGACATCGACCTTGAAGCCGGGATTGTTGAGCGACTGCTGGATGCGCGCGTCGGCGATGCCGGGAATGAGCCGGATCCGCCGCAGCAGGTCGTTGGCATATTTGAAGTTCGCCTCGGCATTGGCGCCGCGCACCTGCAGGTCGATCGGCGCCGGGCTGCCGAAGTTCAGGATCTGGCTGACGATATCGGCAGGCAGGAACGAGAACGACATGCCGGGAAACTCGCGCGGCAGCCGCTCGCGCAGCTCCTTGATGTAGTCGTCGGTCGGCCGGTGCCCCTCGCGCAGCTTGATCTGAATGTCGCCGTCCTGCGGACCGATCACGCCGGTGTTGTTATAGACCATGTTGATGCCGCTCACGGGCATGCCGACATTGTCGACGATGGTGTCGAGCTCGTGCGGCGGGATGATCTGCTGGATCACCTTCTGGACGTCGGCGAGCCGTCCCGCCGCCTCCTCCACCCGCGTCCCGACCTGCTGGCGGACGTGGATCAGCATCTGGCCGGTATCGACCGAGGGAAAGAAGTTGCGGCCGAGAAACGGCACCAGCAGAAACGACAGCGCGACACAGCCGAGAAAGCCGGTGACGAACAGCGGGCGGCGCCGCAAGGCCAGCGCCAGCACGCTGCGATAGCCGGCGCGCAGCCGCGCGAAACCGGCCTCGAAGCCGCGCTGGAAGCGCACCAGCGGATTGCGCGAGACCGGCGGCGCGCCCTCATGATCGACGTGAGGATGCAGCAGGTACTTCGCCATGGTCGGCACCAGCGTGCGCGACAGGATGAACGACCAGGTCATCGCGAACATCACCGACAGCGCCATCGGCACGAACAGGAAGCGCGACACGCCGGTGAGGAAGAACATCGGCACGAACACGATGCAGATGCACAGCAGCGAGACGAAGGCCGGGGTCACGATCTGCTGCGCGCCGTCGAGAATCGCGGTTTCGACGTCCTTGCCCTGCTCCAGATGCCAGTTGATGTTCTCGATCGTCACGGTGGCGTCGTCGACCAGGATGCCGACCGCCAGCGCGAGGCCGCCGAGCGTCATGATGTTGAGGGTCTCCCCCACCAGCGCCAGCATGATGATGGCGCCGAGCACCGAGAGCGGGATCGACACCGCGATGATCAGGGTCGAGCGCCAGCTTCCCAGAAACAGCAGGATCATGGCGCTGGTGAGCAGCGCCGCGATCAGGCCTTCCATCGCCACGCCGGTGATGGCGCCGCGCACGAACACCGACTGATCGCCGAGCAGGCTGATCTTGAGGTTGTCGGGCATCGCATTGCGCACCTCGGCGATCTTCTGCTTGATGCCGCTGATGATGTCGAGGGTCGACACCGCCCCCGCCTTCAGCACCGTCATCAGCACCGAGCGGCCGCCATCGACATGCACGATGTTGGTCTGCGGCGGATTGCCGTCGCGGACGTTGCCGACATCGCGGATGTAGACGGTGGCGCCGTCGACCACCTTGACCGGCAGGTTGCCGAGCTCCTCCAGCTGGAGCGGCGAATTGTTGAGCTGGATGACGTATTCGAACTGCCCGATCTTCTGGGTGCCGACCGGGGTTATCAGGTTCTGCGCCGCCAGCGCGTTGGCGACGTCCTGCGCGGCGAGGCCCCTCGCCTGCATCGCAATCGGGTCGAGATCGATCTGGACCTGGCGCTGCTTGCCGCCGAACGGCCAGGGAATCGCGGCGCCGGGCACCGTGACCAGCGGCGTGCGCAATTCATTGGTCGCGATGTCGAACAGGCGCTGCTCGGGAAGTCCCTCACCGGCGAGCGCAATCTGCAGGATCGGCACGGTGGCGGCGCTGTAATTCAGGATCAGCGGCGGCGTCGCCCCGGGCGGCAGCTGCTTCAGCATGGTCTGCGCGATGGCGGTGACCTGCGCGTTGGCGGTCCGGATATCGACATTCGGCTGGAAGAAGACCTTGATGATGCCGAAGCCGTTGTAGGAATTGGCGACGATATGCTCGATATCGTTGACGGTGGTGGTGAGCGCGCGCTGAAATGGCGTCGTGATCCGGCCCGCCATCTGGTCCGGCGGCAGTCCGGTATAGGACCAGACCACGCCGATCACCGGAATCCGGATTTCCGGGAAGATGTCCGTAGGGGTCCGCAGCGCCGCCAGCGGCCCGATAATGAGCAGCAGCAGCGCCAATACCACGAAGGTATAGGGACGGCTCAGTGCGATCCGGACCAGCGAAACCATGGACAGGTGATCCTCTACGCCAGCCTGGATTGCTGACGGCAACCGACTCTTCTTAGCAGATGACCGGCGCCCGCGCCTCCCGGCGACCAGGCCGGAACGCATCACGAAGCGTTGAGCCGCACCATAGACATCACAGAGCGGCGGCCCGATTCCCGATACCGCGAACGTGGCCGTCCCCAATAGCCTGAAACGGGTCGATTGTCATCGCATCAGCGCGAGAGCGTCCTGAAAGAAATCCGGTCCGCCGAAGTTGCCGGACTTCAGCGCCAGCAGCATCGGGGACCCTCCGTCGCCGATCGAACGCAGCACCGGGACACCCGGGGCGATTTCCGGCCCGACCAGGAACCCGGGGAGCCCCAGGCGATCGACCACCGCGCCCGAGGTCTCTCCGCCGGCCACCACCAGCCGGCGCACCCCCGCCGCGACCAGGGCCACGGCGATCGCGGCGAGCGCTTGCTCGATCGCATGGCCGGCAGCCTCGCGGCCATGGCTGTCCTGCACCGCCGCCACCCGCTCCGGGGCCGCGCTGCTGGCGATCAGCACCGGCCCGCCCGACAGATGCGCGCGCGCCCAGCCGACCGCCCGCGCCACCGGGTCGGCCCCGGTGAGGAGGTCCTCAGCATCGAGCCGCAGCACCGGCATCGCCTGCTCCGCCCGCGCGATCTGCCCGAGCGTCGCCTGTGAACAACTCCCGGCAAGACATGCCGCCATGCCGCCGACCGGCGGTTGCACGCCGGCGTCCGCGGCCGGCAGCGCGACCCGGCTGCTGGAGACGAGCGCCCGCGCCAGGCCGAGGCCGAGCCCGGAGGCTCCGACCGACAGGCGCTGCGCCAGCGCCACCCGGCCGAGGGTCTCGAGGTCGGCATCGAAGACCGCATCGGCGATGGCGGCGCGCACGCCCTCGCCGGCCAGCTGCCGCAGCCGCGAATCAACCGCCTCGGCACCGGCGGCGACCGTCGCCAGATCGATGAGGCCGATCCGACCACGGCTCTGCCGCGCCAGCACCCGCACCAGATTGGCGTCACGCATCGGGTTGAGCGGATGGTCCTTCAGCGGGCTTTCGTTGAGCGGCACCGCACCGACGAACAGATGCCCCTGATAGACGGTCCGCCCGGTGCCCGGAAATGCCGGCGTCACGACGATGATCGCGTCGCCCGTCTCGGCCTGCAACGCATCCATCACCGGTCCGATGTTGCCGGCATCGGTGGAATCGAACGTGGAGCAGATCTTGAACAGCAGGTGCGCGGTGCCGCGCCGGCGCAGCCATGACGCCGCCGCAAGCGATTTCGCCACCGCCTCGCCCGGCGCGATCGAGCGGCTCTTCAGCGCGACCACGACGGCATCGACCTCGGGAATGGCAAAGCCGTCGGCCGGGACGCCGATGGTCTGCACCGTGCGCAAGCCGCAGCGGGTCAGCGTATTGGCGAGGTCGGAGGCCCCGGTATAGTCATCCGCGATGCAGCCAAGCACGAGCGTCACGGCCGCTCTCCCCTGTGCCGCGACGCATGGGACGCGAACCAGCCGAGGCCGTCCAGCGTCTTGTCACGCGGCCGATATTCGCAGCCGACGAACCCGCCATAGCCGAGCCGGTCCAGTTCGTCGAACAGGAACGCATCGTTCAGTTCGCCGCTGCCCGGCTCGTGCCGTGCCGGCACGCTCGCGGTCTGGATGTGACCGATCATCGGCATCAACTCGCGCAGCCGCATCGTCACGTCGCCATGCAGGATCTGGCAATGGTAGATGTCGAACTGCAGCTTCAGGTGCGGATGCGCCAGCTCGGCGATCAGGTCGCGGGCGAAGCCGAAGTCGTTGAGGAAGTAGCCGGGCACGTCGCGCGGATTGATCGGCTCGATCAGCGTGTCGATGCCGGCGCGGGCGAGTTCGTCCGCGGTCCAGGCCAGCCCGCGGCGGAACGCGGCGACTGCCTCGGGGTCGCGGCGGTCGGCGAGCCCCGCCATCAGATGCAGCCGCTTCACGCCGGTCGCCTCGGCATAGGGCAGCGCCGCGCGCACGCTGTCCTGCAGGGCGGCGAAGCAGCCGGGCCGCGCCGCGAAGCCGCGCTCCCCGGCCTCCCAGTTCCCCGGCGGCAGGTTGAACAGCGCCTGCGTCAGCCCGTTCTCCGCCAGCCGCGCGCCGACCGCCTCCGCCGGGTGATCATAGGGAAACAGGAACTCGACCGCGGTGAAGCCGGCATCGGCGGCCGCGGCGAAGCGGTCGAGGAACGGCCATTCGGTGAACATCAGGGTCAGGTTGGCGGCGAAGCGAGGCATGGCGCGGCGTATCCTTGAGGCGATCCATCCTTAAACGGGTGTGCCGAAACGCGACACCCTCAACCGGCCTCGCCCGGCAGCGACGTTCCGCTCAGCCGGGCATAGATTTTGGCGACCGCGATATCGTCGTCGCGGCCCATGCCGGCGCCGGACGTCATCAGGAACATCTGCAACGCGGCGGCCGCCAGCGGCACCGGGAAGCGAGCGTCGCGCGCCATGTCCTGGATGATGCCGAGGTCCTTGACGAAGATCTCCACCGCGCTGCGCGGCGCATAGTCTGCGTCCAGCACATGCGGCACGCGATTCTCGAACATCCAGGAATTGCCGGCCGAGGCGGTGATCACCTCATAGACCTTGCGCAGATCGAGTCCCTGCCGGGCGGCGAAGGCCGTCGCCTCCGCGGCTGCGGCGATATGCACGCCGGCGAGAAGCTGATTGATCATCTTGAAGGCCGAGCCCTGCCCCGGCGCCTCGCCGAGCTCGTAGAGCTTCGCGGCCATGGCGTCGAGCGCGGGCCGCGCGCGAGCGAAGGCCGCCTTGCTGCCGGAGGCGAGGATGGTCAATTCGCCCTGGGCCGCGCGCTGCGCCCCGCCGCTGATCGGCGCATCGAGATAGAGCCGTCCGGTCGCCTCGAGTTGCCTGGCGAACCGGCGCGCGTGCTCCGGATCCATGGTCGCGGCGGAAACGAAGACCGCGCCTGCCGGCAGCGTCTCGGCCACGCCGTCGGCGCCGAACAGGACGGCGTCGGTCTGCGCGGCGTTGACGACGACGCTGACCACGATATCGGCGTCCCGTGCGGCCTCCGCCGGGGTTTTGGCGCCGCGCCCGCCCGCCGCCGCCAGGCGGGCGACGGCCTCGGGGGACACATCGCAGCCGGTGACGGCAAAGCCGGCGCGCAGCAGCGCGGCGGCCATTCCGGCTCCCATCGAGCCGAGGCCGATGACGGCGACACGGGACGCTGACGCGTTCATGGCGTTTCCTTCCTGTGGTTGTCCTTGCGTATCATGGCTTGGCCGTGCTGCCAAAGCATGGAACAACTGCAGCCGGAGGCATTGACCATGACCGAAACCAAGCTGCGCGAGGCGATCTGCCGCTTCGGCCGCTCGCTGTTCGAGCGCGGGCTGACGCCGGGCTCCTCCGGCAACATCAGCATCCGGCTCGAGGATGGCGGCTGGCTGGTGACGCCGACCAACGCCTCGCTCGGCTCCCTCGATCCGACCCGGCTGTCGCGCCTCGACGCCGGCGGGCGCCTCATCGACGGCGATGCCCCGACCAAGGAGATCCCGCTGCACGGCGCGCTCTACACCACCCGCCAAAGCGCCCGCGCCGTCGTGCATCTGCACTCGACCCATTGCGTCGCGCTGTCGATGCTGCCCGAGATCGATCCGCGCGCCGCGCTGCCGCCGATGACGCCCTATTATCTCATGCGCTGCGGAGAGACCGCGCTGCTGCCCTATTACCGCCCCGGCGATCCGGCGGTGGCGGACGCCATCAAGGGCCTGGCCGGCCGCTATGCCTCGGTGCTGCTCGCCAATCACGGCCCGGTGGTCGCCGGCGAAACGCTGGACGCCGCGGTCTTCGCCATCGAGGAGCTGGAAGAAACCGCGCGGCTCTATCTGCTGCTGCGCGGTCTCAATCCGCGCTATCTCTCGCCGCAGCAGGTCGCCGAGCTGACCCAAGCGTTCGGGCCAAAATCGCCCGGACACGGGCCATCGGACGCCTCCTCATCCTGACACTGCCGTACATTCGCGCTAGCAATGGCGGCAAGGCCAGCCACCTGGTTGACGGCCCCGTCACCGGGCGGCAGTGAACGACGCGGCACCTTGCCAGCGTCCCGCCACCATTACGATCGGAGCCCCTCCCATGAGCGCAAAACCCTCCAATCTGCAGATCGATTCCGAACGCCTCTGGGGCGCGATCCACGAGACCGCGCAGTTCGGCGCGACCGCCAAGGGCGGCGTGCGACGGCTGACGCTCGGGCCGGAGGACAAGCAGGTCCGCGACTGGTTCCGCAAGGCCTGCGAAACCGCCGGCCTCGAGGTGCATGTCGATGCGCTCGGCTCGATGTACGCGCTGCGCAAGGGTCGCGACATGTCGAAGCTGCCGATCGGGATCGGCTCGCATCTCGACACCCAGCCGACCGGCGGCAAATATGACGGCATTCTCGGCACGCTGGCGGCGCTCGAGGTGGTGCGGACGCTGAACGACGCCGGCATCGAGACCGAGGCGCCGGTCTGCGTCATCAACTGGACCAACGAGGAAGGCTCGCGCTTCGCGCCGGCGATGATGGCGTCGGCGACCTATGCCGGCGACTATACCACCGAGGACATCTGGAGCCGCACCGACGCCGGCGGCGTCACCGTGAAGGAGGCGCTCGACGGCATCGGCTATCGCGGCGACGAGCCGGTCGGCGCCCGCAAGCTCGGCGCGTTCCTCGAGCTGCACATCGAACAGGGCCCGCTGCTGGAGGCCGAGAACAAGACCATCGGCGTGGTCGAGCGCGGCCAGGGCATCATCTGGTACGACGGACGCATCACCGGCTTCGAAAGCCACGCCGGCACCACGCCGATGCCGCTGCGCCGGGACGCGCTGTCGAGCCTCGCCGAGGTCGCGCTGGCGATCGAGAAGATCGCGCTCGCCCACGCGCCGCAGGCGGTGGCCACCATCGGCGAAGCGGTGATCGCCAATCCCTCCCGCAACGTCATCCCCGGCGAGATCGCCTTCACCCTCGACGTGCGCAGCCCCGACGCCGCGGTGATGGATGCGCTCGACCGCGACATCCGCGCCGCGATCGCCGACATCGCCGGGCGCCGCCGCACCGAGATCAGCCTCGCGCAGATCTGGCGCAAGCCGCCGACCATCTTCGACGGCAAGCTGGTCGACGCGGTGCAGGCCGCCGCCGCCGAACTCGGCTACAGCTATCGCCGCATCACCTCCGGCGCGGGCCACGACGCCTGCAACGTCGCCGGCGTCATCCCGGCAGCGATGATCTTCGTGCCGTGCAAGGACGGCATCAGCCACAACGAGCTGGAGGATGCCACCCAGGCCGACTGCAGCGCCGGCGCCAACGTGCTGCTGCACGCGGTGCTCGCGGTGGCGGGCGTGGCGACGTGAACCGGGAAATCGTGCAAGCCCGAAGCAGATCATCCCAAGGCGCGGAACGCGTGGAGCCTGTCATCAGGGCGGCAGAGCCGAACCCATTGGCTCGCACCCGAGTGTCTAACCGGAAAACCGGTTGGGCGCGCAACATAGCACGAAAGCCGTCATCCTGAGGCGCGAGGGCGAAGCCCGAGCCTCGAAGGATGGCGCGGGACAGCGCCGTCGCCCTTCGAGGGCCGCTGAAGAAGCGGCCGCCTCAGGGTGACGGCGCTCCGCGGCGTCTCTCGACGACGATGCGATCTTATTTCCGGTCAGATTCAGGATGACGGCTTTCGTGTATTCGGGCGCATGCTGCATGCCGCCCTATTCCACCATCTCGGCGATGGCCTTGCCGCAGGCGAGGGTGTCGGCATTGCCGCCGAGGTCGCGGGTGCGCAGGGTCCGCTCGGCCAGGGTGCGCTCGATGGCGGTGACGATGGCGTCCGCCGCCCGCTTCTCGCCGAGATGCTCCAGCATCATCGCACCCGACCAGATCATGCCGATCGGATTGGCGATGCCCTGCCCGGCGATGTCCGGCGCGGAGCCGTGCACCGGCTCGAACACCGACGGAAAGTCGCCGCTCGGGTTGATGTTGCCGGACGGCGCGATGCCGATCGTTCCGGTGCAGGCCGGGCCGAGATCGGACAGGATGTCGCCGAACAGGTTGGAGCCGACCACCACGTCGAACCAGTCCGGATGCAGCACGAAATGCGCCGTCAGGATGTCGATGTGGTACTTGTCCCATTTGACGTCGGGATAGCGCTTCGCCATCACCTCGACCCGCTCGTCCCAATACGGCATCGTGATCGAGATGCCGTTCGACTTGGTCGCCGAGGTCAGGTGCTTCTTCGGCCGCGACTGCGCCAGGTCGAAGGCGAATTTCAGGATGCGGTCGACGCCGATCCTTGTCATCACCGTCTGTTGCGTGACGAATTCACGCTCGGTATTAGGGAACATGCGGCCGCCGAGCGACGAATACTCGCCCTCGGTGTTCTCCCGCACCACCCAGAAATCGATCTCTCCCGGCTTGCGGTTGGCAAGCGGCGACGGCACGCCGGGCATCAGCCGGACCGGCCGCAGGTTGACGTACTGGTCGAACTCGCGGCGAAACTTGAGCAGCGATCCCCACAACGAGACGTGATCCGGAATCTTCTCGGGCCAGCCCACGGCGCCGAAGTAGATCGCATCGTGCGAACCGATTTTTTCCTTCCAGTCGTCGGGCATCATCTGCTGATGCCTGGCGTAATAATCCCACGACGCGAAATTATAGTGATCGAACTGCAGATCGATCCCATGCTTGCCGGCGACCGCCTCGAGCACGCGCACGCCCTCGGGAATGACCTCCTTGCCGATGCCGTCGCCCGGAATCACGGCGATGCGATAGGTTTTTTTCTGTTCACTCACGGAAGCTGTTCCCTCTGCTTGAGCTGTGAATCCGGTCCGCGGCCACGGCGATGACATCATGCCGCCGCGGCCCGCGACAGCCTCATTAATCGAAAGTCTTACGCGAAAGTCCATGCCGCGGCGACGCTGCACCGCAATGTTGACCTCCATCGCGGCTCGGGCATAGTTCGCATGCTAAGCCATGACCCTCGTGCTGCGGTGTGCCCTCGGCGCATAGCGCAGATCGAGAGCCAAACAAACAAACATTCAATCGGCTCTAAGAGGAAACACAATGTCATACCGCAAGCCCCGCCATACACCCTGGTCGCTCATCTTGCTTGGCGCAACGGCGCTCGGAATGGGTTTCGGTTCAGCGCACGCGGCCGATCCGATCCGGATCGGCGTGATCGCCGAAGCCCAGGCCATCGCCGGCGCGTCGATCCCGCAGGCCGCACAGCTCGCCGCGGACGAGATCAACGCCAAGGGCGGCGTCGATGGACGCAAGATCGAGATCATCTCCTACGACAACCACAGCTCGTCCGCGGATTCGGTGCGCGCCTTCCAGCGCGCCGTCAACGAGGACAAGGTCCATGCCGTGATCTCCAGCTACATCAGCGAGGTGGTGCTGGCGCTGGAGCCGTGGGCGTCGCGCCTCAAGACGCCGCTGATCACCCCCGGCGCGGCTTCCAACGAAATCACCCGCTCGATCCACGACAACTACGAGAAGAACAAATACACGTTCCATGGCTACCTGACCTCGGCGGCGCTGGCGCAGTCGGTCTGCGATTCCGCCAAGGATCTGTTGGTCGACGGCAAGAAGATGAAGTCCGCGGTGATCATGAGCGAGGACGCCGCCTGGACCAAGCCGCTCGACATCGGCTACCAGGAGTGCCTGCCGAAGATCGGCCTCAAGGTGCTCGATCACATCCGCTTCTCGCCTGACACCACCGACTTCACGCCGATCTTCAACAAGATCGAGGCCGCCAAGCCGGATGTGATCATCACCGGCATCTCGCATGTCGGGGTGCAGCCGACGGTGCAGTGGAAGAACCAGCAGGTGCCGATCCCGATGTTCGGCATTTCCTCGCAGGCCACCAACTCCACCTTCGGCAAGGACACCAACAACGCCGCCGACGGCGTGCTCTATCAGGGCGTCTCCGGCCCCGGCGTCGCGGTGACGTCGAAGTCGGTGCCGTTCGCGGAGAACTTCAAGAAGAAGTTCGGCAACTATCCCTCCTATGCCGGCTACACCTCCTACGATGACGTCTACATGATCGCCGACGCCGTCAAGCGCGCCGGCTCCACCGACGCCGACAAGGTGGTCGCGGCGCTGGAAAAGACCGACTGGGAAGGCACCATCGGCCGGGTCCAGTTCTACGGCAAAGAGGACAAGTTCACCCACGGCCTGCGTTACGGCCCGGGCCTGATCACCGGCCTGATGCTGCAATGGCAGGACGGCCAGCAGGTCGCGGTCTGGCCCAAGGAGGTCGCCAAGGCGCAGTTGAAGTTCCCGAGCTTCATCAAGTTCTCCGCGGCGCAATAGGACGGCTGCTCCGACGCTCCCGGGCGCCTCCTTGCCCGGGAGCCCGTACCCTGGTTTCTTTCCTCAAATGGCGCGGCGGAAGCCGCCACGGCGGGTGTCGATGCTTGCCCTACAGATCCTGATCGACGGTTTTGCCATCAGCGCGCTTTATGCGCTCGGCGCCACCGGCTTCACTCTCATCTTCGGCGTTTCCGGCGTTTTGAACCT
>Ga0180222_1000109_pt1 | contig 144802 bp, 128 predicted proteins | sample eDN5th37CKraftOP_FD_151336 | JGI IMG/M metagenome (GOLD analysis project Ga0180222, IMG submission 151336) | Enriched Organic Plus compost microbial communities from Emeryville, California, USA - eDNA 5th pass 37_C Kraft OP (version 2) (version 2) ... | reverse complement strand
AGCCAATCGGCCTGCGCTTCGCTCATGGGCGTAGAATCGACGGCAAGCTGGCCAAGGAATTGCCCGGCCTTGCGGCTGAGCCGGTGATTGCCGTTAAGCAGGGCAAGCGCCGCCTGCCGGTGATCGGGAAAGGGCGTGTCAGTCATTGCAACGGCCCTCCCCAAAGCAGAGCCGCGCCATATCCCGCGCCATCCAAGGCGACAGGCAGAAACGGGCCGCAAGCATTTGCGCCCGCCAATCCGATGCGGTAGGGGAGGGATGCAACCAGCCGCCAAGTTGATTGCGTGAGACGCCGGGCTGCACCCCGGCGTTTCGCATATGTGCTGCCATCGCTCATGCCCCCGCCTGATAGGTCGGGAGGCTGGCCAAGTAGGCTTCGAGATCGGCAAACGAGATCAACGTGCGCCGCCCGGCTTTGCGAGCCTTGAGGTCGCCGCGCTTCAACGCCTCATAGATTGAGGTGCGCGACATGCCCGAATACTGCACGGCCTCGGGCAAGGTACCGTATGCTTTTGTCATGGGATTTGTCCCTTGCTGTCCGCCGCGACAAGTGCGGCCAAGCAGGGACATGCCGCTAACCGGCTGGCCAAAATGGGGGTTCTTTCCCGCCCCAATTGGGGAGAGTTACGCCCCCACACCTAAAGGCCGGGAATTATGCCCTCAGCAAACTCCGCCGGGTGCTGCCGGTGCAGTTGGCAAGCCGCCTTCACAACCTCTGTCAGATTGGCGGTTTCACGCGCGCCGAACGCCAGCGTCACCATGCGGCCATAGAAGTCCATGAAGGGCGTTTGCGCTTTGATCCGGGCATCAGTTGGAAAATTGTTTGCAGATACGGGCTGGCCAAATGCGGCTTCATAGATCGGGGCCAGGTATTGCCCGCGCTGCACTCTGAGCCGCTTTTCCTCCGATTGCCGCCACGGCCCTCGCTGACTTTCGGTTGCCTTTGCAGCTTCCTGCATGAAACTGGCCAGCCAATCCAGTTCGGCAACGGCAGCCTTGAAACGGCGATAATCGGAAGGTTCGCCCATAACCATGCCGTCGCCAATATCGGTCCCGCCTTCGCCATCCCAATGGTGCCAAGCGTGATCCCATAGCCGGGAGTCGGCAGCGTGATCGCATTGAAATAGCTCCAGCCACGTTGACCCGGCCAAGGCCGCCAGCCGCTCTAGTTCGCCGCGAATATCGGCGTTAGAAGTCCGTTCCGGGCCGTCGCTGATGTTCGGCAAGGAAATGGCAAGTGAGCGCCGCACGGCCATTGCCAGCCAATCCATATCCCTGCCCGCCGAAAGCGGAAGGGCGAAGCCCGCCAAGGCGCGGCCAACGGCTTCCGGAGTGACTGCCGGTAGCATGTGATCCCTGCCAATGAATGCGGCAAATTCGGCATCATCGGCAAAGCTCATTCTGACTTGGCCTTGGGCTTGCGTGTCCGCTTTCGCTTGAGTTCGATCACTTCCGCATCCGGCGCACAACACACCTGCCAAGCGTCCTGCATTACGGATTGACGAAACCTTAGCGCCACATGGGCGGGGAGGTGGAAGCGAAAGGCATCGCCGCCAGATTTGAACGTCACCAGCATGTGCCCGGTAGTGGCCTCAACCGCCGTTTCATCAATGTAGAGAATGCCGTTCATGCCGCCGCTCCCCGGATAGGCGAAACCTTGGCACCAGCCGCGCCGTCGCTGGCGCAATAGCTTGCCCAATCGGCCATGAGCCGCCGCCGCTTGTCGAATAGATCGCCGCGCCGGTAAGCGGCTTCGGACTTGTTGCCGATCACATGGGCAAGCGCCATTTCGCAAACCTCATGCGCGTAGCCGGTGCATTCGGCTGCCCAATCGCGGAAGCCAGAGCGGAAGCCGTGAACGGTGCAATCCAGCTTCATTCGGCGAAGCAGCATCGACATTGCCATAGTGGACAGCTTGCCGCCCTTGTCGCCTGGAAACAGGCTGGCCTTGCCCAGCGGCTTCACGGCCTCCAGAATTTCGACCGCGCGCGGGGACAGCGGAATGCGATGTTCCTTGCCAGCCTTCATGCGGGACGCTGGCACGGTCCAGATTGCCTTGTCCAAATCGACTTCGGCCCAAGTTGCCCCCAGCACTTCGCTGGTGCGCGTGGCGGTGAGAATGACAAACTCCAGCGCCAGCGCCGCCGTTGCGTTCCGTTCGCGCAGTTTCGCCATGAATGCCGGAATTGCCTCATAGGGCATGGCCTTGTGGTGGCCGCGCGTGAGCCGGGAACGGGGCGGCAGGATTTGCGCGATATGGCCGCGCCAGCGGGCCGGGTTTTCGCCCTCCCGGTATCCGCGCGCCTTGGCGGCATCGAGCACGGTTTCAATCCTGCCCCGGATGCGGCTGGCGGTTTCGGGCTTGTCCTGCCAGATCGGCTCAAGGATTTTCAGCACATGCGCCGTGCCAATGTCGGCAACCGGCAATTCGCCCATGACGGGATAGACATAGCTGGCCAGAGTGTTGCGCCATTGCTGCCGGTGCTTGTCATTGCGCCAGCTTGCCTCATTCGCGCCGATATAAGCCTCTGCCACGGCCTTGAACGTCATTCCGGCTATCGCTGCCGCCTGAGCCGCTGCAAGCGCCTCTGTGGCCTCTCGCTGGCGTTCCTCCAGAGGATCAATCCCGGCTTTCACCTTGAGCCGCAGGGCATCGCGCGCCGTGCGGGCATCGGCAAGGGAAATGCCGCCTTGTCCAGCCGCGCCCAAGCCAATGTCGCGCGACTTGCCCTTGAGCATGAAGCGATAGACCCATGACCGCGCGCCGGTTTCCTTCACCAGCAAGTGCAGCCCGCCCCCGTCCGCATGGCGTCCGGGTTTCGCATTCTTGACCGCCAAGGGCGTAAGGGCGTTGCTGAGCTTGCGCGGCATGGCTGGCGTCTCCGTTCCCAAATCCGTTCCCCGATAATACGCCGGTTTTATGGGAACGCAACCGGATAGAACGGGACGGGAACGGAGTTGAATAGAGCCGATTATCGCCTATTTTCCGTGCTTATTTTAATGCTGACGGATGCATCGGGACGCTAGTTTCGGGGACACCCCATCCGCCAAATCGCGGAATCACAGGCTCTCGCGGGCTATCACGAAAATAGGCCGGTCCCTCGCCTTTCCGCACGCCATCCCATATGCACCCGCACGAGATCGGAGGCCGCCGCCGCCCGGCGATCCGCGCCTATGAGAGAACAGCCCATGCAAGCTGCCCCGACGCGTGCGCTGAGCGCCGCAGAGATCGACACCTTCATCCGCGACGGCTTCGTTCGCATCGATGCGGCGTTCTGCCGATCGACGGCCGAAGCGGCGCGATCCATCCTCTGGCGGGCAACCGGATGCACGCCGCAGGACCGCGCCAGCTGGACCCGGCCCGTGATCCGTCTCGGCCAGTTCGGCCAGTCTCCGTTCCGGGAAGCGGCGAACGCGCCGGTGCTACGGACCGCCTTCGATCAGCTCGTCGGCCCCGGCCGCTGGCTGCCGCGCGACACGCTCGGTACCTTCCCCATCCGCTTTCCCGCGCCGGAGGATCCGGAGGACGATGGCTGGCATGTCGACATGAGCTACGGCGATGATCCGGACTTCATGGAATGGCGGGTCAATGTGCGCAGCAAGGGGCGCGCATTGCTCATGCTGTTCCTGTTCTCCGATGTCGGCCCCTGCGACGCGCCGACGCGGATCCGGGTGGGATCCCATCTCGATATCGCCCGGCAGCTCGCCCCCGCGGGCGAGGCGGGATTGACCCTGCGCGCGCTCGCCGCCGACGGCTTCGCCGGTTCCGCATGCCGGCCGGAAGCGGCGGCCGTGGGCGAGGCAGGCACGGTGTATCTGTGCCATCCCTTTCTGGTACATGCAGCGCAACGACATCGGGGCCGCGAGCCGCGCTTCCTGGCGCAACCGCCGCTATTGGCCCGCGAGCCGATCCGCATCGATCGGCAGGACGGCGCCTATTCCCCGGTGGAGCAGGCGATCCGAGCGGCGATCGCCGGCTGACCGGAGAGACGCTCCAGCGCCGGTTCCGCCGGGCCGGGCGGCCGCAGGCATCCTTCTCCCGGGTGGCGCGTTTCCCCGACCATTGCCAGCAATAGAAGGCGGCGCGTGACGATGGGCCCAGAGCGCGAAGAGCGGCCGGATACGGAGCAGGCAACCGGCCGGGAGAAGGATGGCCAGGGCAAGGACGCCCCGCTGAAGCGCGGCGTGGCTTTTGCTGAGGGCAGCGAGGCGACCGAGCAGCTGCGCTCCGGCGATCCCAATCCGGTGCGCGATGCCGGGCCGCAGGACATGCGTGACGAGGAGGGAACGGATTGGGATTCGGTGGACGAAGGATCGGACGAATCCTTTCCGGCGAGCGATCCGCCCTCGCATTCCGGGCCTCGACGCCCCTAGCCGCAGGACCAAGGCGCATGCCGGCCGGCGCACCCGCCTCCACCGACTGTCGCGACCGATAAAATCCTCCGAAATGGATATGGATGGCTCTTGGCAGAGCCCCCTTCTCTCCCCGAACACTGGTTTCGAGAAAAAACGGAACCGGTGTCGCAGCGAGGATGGGGGTGCTCGCCGTGCGATGGCCGCGGTGCAGGGGCGAGGATCATGAAGCACGACAGGCGGCGCGACGCCTTTGAACGGAAAATGGCTCTGGATCGTGCCGCGTTCCCGCGCTCCGACGAGATGAGCCGGCGACAGCCGACGGAGGGCGATCCGGAGCGGCGCCCGGTGGCCGAGGGCATCCTGCGCTTCTTCGACGTCGCCAACCGCTATTGGGCGAACTATGCGGCGATGAGCGCACCCGAGCTCAGCATCCTCATGGATCTCTATGTCAACGAGCAGGATCACCGGCCGGTCTCGGTCGGGGACGCGTGCATCGCCGCGCGCGTGCCCAGCACCTCGGCGCTCCGCTCGATCGACGGCCTGATCGGCTCCGGCATGCTGGTGCGTTGCCCGGATCCCCGAGATTCGCGGCGCAAGCTGCTCCAGCTCACCGAGCGCTCGCGCGCGCTGGTGCGCGGTTTCGTGGACGAGGTGGGCGCGCAGGGCCGCGGCCGGAGCTGAGGCCACGTGCATCGCCTGCCGTGTGACGCCCGGCACACGGATCCCCCTCCGGAAATCCTAAGATGCCGCCGCAATGCATCCCAAGGACCCCGACATGATGAAGAAAGCCCGTCTGGAGCCCACCCGCCGTTTCGAGATGGAACTGGCAGCAGGGCTGGTCGTCCTGACCCTGTTGTGGCTGGCGATCAGCTCCTTCTGACACGACCCGACCGCGCTCCGCGTGCATCGCGCCATGACGGGCGCGTCATCGCCCCCGGGAAGGAAGCGCGGCCTAGCCGTTAACCGTTCTTGACAAGAGACACGGAACGGCAGGCGCCCGGCGAAACGACCGTCGGCAGACTGCGCCGCCGCCGGAAAAAACGCAGCCTTTTCCGTACGTCAGACAGGTGCATCGGCTCCGCGTCGAGCGCCTCGGCGGGGGATCGCCGCCGTCGACGTACACATCCGTTCCGGATTGAATGGAGATTATTAACCACGTTTGGAAAGGAGCCAAAAAGCTGCCGAACCGCCCTTTAGGGCAGAAATTATACAGCAGCAGGAGTTCTACCGTGGCGGAATTCATTAAGATCGGTCCTGAGTACGTCACCAGCTCGACAGTGCATGGCGATCAGACCAACCCCGAGATCACGGCGCTGGCCGGCGGCGGCTATGTCGTTACCTGGCAGGATTACAGCCCGTCGCTGCTCGGCCTCGGCGGAACCGAGATCAGCCTGCGCGTCTATGATGCGAACGGCAACCCGATCGGACCCGAGCAGACGGCCAATCCACCCTCGATCGTGGGCGGCCAGATCGCGAGCCAGAGCCAGCCGGCGATCACCTCCCTGCCCAATGGCGGCTTCGTGCTGACCTGGACGGACCCGGCGCTGCTCGGCCTCACCGGCGACAATGTGATCACTCAGATCTACGACGCCAGCGGCAACCAGGTCGGCGGCAACTTCTCGGCGAACGGCGGTCTGCTCGGCATCCTGACCGGCGATCAGGACAATTCCTCGGTCACCGCGCTTGCCAACGGCAATTTCCTCGTCACCTGGTCGAACCTCCCGCTGCTCGGCATCGGCGGCGACACGATCCAGGGGCAGATCATCTCCGCGACCGGCACCAAGATCGGTGACCAGTTCGTCATCAACAACATCAATGCCGGGACCCAGGACGACTCGGTCGTCACCGGGCTCAGCAACGGCGGCTTCGTCGTCACTTGGGTGGACACCAGCAACCAGCTCGGCGAGAATAGCGGCAGCGCCATCGCCGCGCAGATCTATGACGCGAACGGCGTCCAGGTCGGCAACGAGTTCCGCGTCAACACGACCACGGCCGGCAGCCAGACCAGCCCGGAGGTGACGGCGCTCGCCAACGGCAATTTCGTCGTCGCCTGGAGCGATCCGGCCAATGGCGGCGACATCAAGGCGCAGATCTACACGGCGACGGGGACGGCCGTCGGCAGCGAGTTCACGCTGAACGGGGTTACCACCGGCGCGCAAGGCGAGGTTTCCATCGCGGCGCGGGCGGATGGCGGCTTCGTTGCCGTCTGGCAGGACAATAGCGGCCAATATGGCGATGCGTCGGGCAGCGCGATCGTCCTCCAGGCCTATGACGCCACCGGCGCGGCGGTCGGCACCCCCGTGCTGGTGAACACCAGCGTCACCGGCAACCAGGCCGATCCGACGGTGGCCGTGCTCGCCGACGGCTCGATCGCGGTTTCGTGGGAGACGCCCGGCCCCGGCGGCAACACCCAGATCGTGACCCAGCGGCTGGTGCTCGACAGCGCGCCGACCGACGCCTCGATCAGCGGATCGACAGTTCCCGAGAATTCGCCGAACGGCACCGTGGTCGGCACCGTCACCGGCGTCGATCCGGACAGCGGCGACACCCTCACCTACTCGCTCACCGACGATGCCGGCGGCGCCTTCACGATCGATCCGAACACCGGCGTCGTGACCGTCGCCGACAGCAGCCAGCTCGACTTCGAGAGCGCGACCAGCAAGCAGATCACCGTCCGCGTGACCGATGCGGCCGGGCTCAGCTTCGACAAGACCTTCACCATCGCGGTGAGCAACGTCGACGAGCATCCGATCCTCAACGGCACGCCGGGCGACGACGTCATCACCGCGCCGTCCAACGACACGACCACCATCTATGGCGGCGATGGCAACGACACGCTGACCGGCAATGGCGGCAACGACACCATCTACGGCGGCAACGGCGATGACGTTCTCTCCGGCATGGACGGCGACGACACGCTCTACGGCGGCGCGGGCGCCGACGACCTGTATGGCGGCAACGGCAATGACGGCCTCTATGGCGGCGACAACAACGACCGTCTCTACGGGGGCAACGACAACGACCTGCTGAACGGCGGCGAGGGCGACGACCAGCTCTATGGCGGCGCGGGCACCGACACGCTGAACGGCAATGGCGGCAATGACCTGCTCGACGGCGGCACCGGCGCGGATGCGATGGCCGGCGGCGCCGGCGACGACACCTATGTCGTCGACAACGCCGGCGACACCGTCACGGAAGCGGCCGGCGAAGGCAACGACACCGTCCGGACCTCGCTCGACAGCTATACGCTCGGCAACAATCTCGAGAATCTGGTCGGCACCAACAATGCCGGGCAGACGCTGACCGGCAACGGCCTCGACAATGAGATCAGCGGCGCCAACGGCAACGACACGATCACCGGCGGCGGCGGCAACGATACGCTCGAAGGCAATGGCGGCGACGACACGATCTACGGCGGCCCGGGCAACGACCGGCTCGACGGCGGCACTGGCGCGGACACGATGGTCGGCAGCACCGGCAACGATACCTATGTCGTCGACGACGCCGGCGACGTGGTCACCGAAGCGGCCGGCCAAGGCACCGACACGGTCGAGACCTCGCTCGCGAGCTACACGCTCGCCGACACGCTCGAGAATCTGACGGGCACCAACAACGCCGGGCAGACGCTGACCGGCAACGCCTCCGACAACGTGATCATCGGCGCCAACGGCAACGACATCATCACCGGCCTCGACGGCGACGACACGCTGAGCGGCAACGGCGGCAACGACACCATCTACGGCGGAACCGGCAACGACCGGCTCGACGGCGGCGCCGGCGCCGACACGCTGGTGGGCGGATCCGGCGACGACACCTATGTCGTCGACAATGTCGGCGACACCGTCACCGAAGCCGTCGGCGGCGGCAACGACACCGTCGAGACCTCGCTGGCCAGCTATTCGCTGACCGATGGCCAGGAGATCGAGAAGCTCGTCGGCACCAACAATGCCGGCCAGTCGCTCACCGGCAACGCGCTCGACAACACGATCAGCGGCGCGAACGGCAACGACACCATCTCGGGCCTCGCCGGCAACGACGTGCTGAACGGCAATGGCGGCAACGACACCATCTACGGCGGTGCCGGCGCCGATACGCTCGACGGCGGCGCGGGCGCCGATACCATGGCGGGCGGCACGGGCAACGACGTCTACATCGTCGACAACGCCGGCGACGTGGTCAACGAGGCCCCCGGCGAGGGCGTCGACGTGATCCGCGCGTCGGTGAGCTACACGCTCACGGCGGGCTCGGAGGTGGAGCAGATCGTCGCCACCAACAATGCGGGCATCTCGCTGACCGGCAACGAGCTCAACAACACGATCACGGGCGCGAACGGCAACGACACCATCTCCGGCCTCGATGGCAACGACGTGCTCGGCGGCGGCGCCGGCAACGACACCATCTACGGCGGCGAGGGTGATGATCGCCTCAATGGCGGCGTCGGCGCCGATACGATGGCCGGCGGCAACGGCAACGACACCTATACGATCGACAATTCCGGCGACACGATCGTCGAGGCCGTCGGCGGCGGCAACGACATCGCGCTGACCAGCGTGAACTACACGCTCGGCGCGGGTGTCGAGCTCGAACGGCTCGCCGCCAGCTCGGACGCCGGCCTCACCCTGACCGGCAACGCGCTCGACAACCGGATCGACGGCGCCGCCGGCAACGACACGCTGCGCGGCATGGACGGCAACGACACGCTGTACGGCAATGCCGGCGACGACTCGCTCCAGGGCGGGAACGGTGCCGACACGATGCGCGGCGGCGACGGCAACGACACGCTCGACGGCGGCGCCGGCAACGACCTGCTCGACGGCGGCGTCGGTGCCGACACGATGCGCGGCGGCGCGGGTGACGACGTCTATATCGTCGACGATGCCGGTGATGTCGTCGTGGAGAACAGCGGCCAGGGAACCGACGCGGTCAAGACCTCGGTCAACTTCACGCTCGGCAGCAACCTCGAGCAGCTGATCGCTACGTCCGATGCCGGCCTGGTGCTCACCGGAAACGCGCTTGCCAACTACATCCAGGGCGCGGGCGGCAATGACACCATCTCCGGCCTGGACGGCAACGACACGCTCTACGGCCAGGGCGGCGACGACCTCATCCATGGCGGCAACAACAACGACTCGGTCTACGGCGGCGCGGGAGCGGACACGCTCTACGGCGACGCAGGGAATGACCGGCTCGACGGCGGCGCCGGCGTGGACGTCCTGATCGGCGGCCTCGGCGACGATGTCTACTATGTCGACAACAGCGGGGACACGGTCCAGGAGGCTGCCGGCGAAGGCAGGGACTCGATCCTCACCACCGTCAACTACACGCTCGCGGAGGGCGTTTATGTCGAGAAGCTGGTCGCCTACACCAACACCGGCCTGACGCTGACCGGCAACAGCCTCGACAACGAGATCGCGGGCGGCGCCGGCGCCGACACGATCTCGGGCATGGCCGGCGATGACACGCTGAACGGCAATGCCGGCAACGACACCATCTTCGGCAACGAAGGCAAGGATCTGCTCAACGGCGGCGACGGCAACGACACGCTGTACGGCGGGCTTTCCGACGACATCGCCAATGGCGGCGCCGGCGTCGACATCATCTACGGCGACGACGGCAACGACAAGCTGGACGGCGGCGCCGGCAACGACACCATGTACGGCGGCACGGGTGACGACCAGTACACGGTTGACAGCCAGGGCGACGTCATCGTCGAGGCGGCGGGCCAGGGTTACGACACGATCCTGACGAGCGTGAACTACACCCTGTCCGACAGCGTCTTCGTCGAGCAGCTGACGGCCCGCTCCAACGCCGGCCTGACGCTGACCGGCAACTTCCTCGACAACCGCATCAACGGCGGCGGCGGCGCCGACTCGCTCTTCGGCATGGACGGCAACGACACCATCTTCGGAGGACTCGGCACCGACCGGATCGAAGGCGGCAACGGCAACGACACCGTGCGCGGCGATGAAGGCAACGACACGCTGTACGGCAATGCCGGCGACGACTCGCTGTCCGGCGGCGACAACACCGACATCCTCTATGGCGGGGACGGCAACGACACGCTCGATGGCGGTGCCGGCAACGACACGCTGGTCGGCGGCCTCGGCAACGACACCTACCGCGTCGACAGCCAGAGCGACATCGTCCAGGAGGCCAGCGGCCAGGGCAGCGACACGATCCTGACCACGGTGAACTACACGCTCGCCAACACCGTGTTCGTCGAGACGCTGTCCGCGGCCAGCGACAACGGGCTCACGCTGACCGGCAACGACCAGGACAACCGCGTCAACGGCCGGGCCGGCAACGACACGCTGTTCGGCGGCGGCGGCAACGACGTCATCTATGCCGGCGCCGGCAACGACGTCATCCACGGCGGGCTGGGCTTCGACCAGCTTCGCGGTGAAGCCGGTGCGGACAGGTTCGTCCTCGATACGCTGCAGGACAGCGGCCCGACGCAGGCGACGGCCGATCGCATCCTCGACTTCAGTTCGTCCGAGGGCGACAAGATCGACCTGTCGGCGATCGACGCGATCAGCGGTGGAGCGAACGATGCCTTCACCTTCGTGTCGAGCTTCAGCCATGTGGCCGGCCAGCTCACCTCGACGGCGATCTCCAACGGGTTCCTCGTCCAGGGCGATGTGAACGGCGACGGGACCGCGGATTTCGCACTGATCGTGTCCAGCGCGACGCCGCTGACCGCGACCGACTTCGTACTCTGACCGATCGGTCTCGCCCCGGCCGGCGCCGGGGCGGCTCGAACGGCAGGTGTGAGCCGATCCTCGACAGAATGGCCGCCGGAGTGGGAGATCACTCCGGCGGCTTTCCTATGCGGTCCTGCGATGAGGCATCGTCCCTGCCGAGGCGCGAGGACGTCCGGGGCGCCGCCGCAGCCGGCCGCCCTTGCCGATGCTGCTTCCGGCCGGCTGACGTTCGGCAAGGGCTCCCGGAACGGCTGCGGGCGGAGCCTGCGCCTCACATCCCGCCCGTCGGCCCGTATCGCCATGACCCGGCGCGTCCAGGTTTTCGCGGCGCCCGCACCAGGATCAGGCGTGCGGCTCAGGCGCTCCGTTCACCAGCTCACGCCACAGCAGCACCAAGGCCGCCATCGTCGCCGGCCCCACGAAGAGGCCGAGCAGGCCAAAGGCCTCGACGCCGCCCAAAATGCCGATCAGCACCCACAGGAACGGCAGGCGCGTCGCTCCGCCGATCAGCGCGGGCCGCACGAAATGATCGGCGACGAAGACCACCGCGAAGCCGAAGGCCACCAGCCCGATCGCGGAACCCACGGCATCCTGCATGAGCAGCAACAGCGCCGCGATGCCAAACAGCAGCGGCGCGCCGAAGGGAATCATCGCGGCGACGGCCGTGAGCGCACCGAGCAGGGCGGGATGCGGCACGCCGAGCACGAAATAGGCGACCGCGATCGCGATCCCCTCCCCGATCCCCACCAGCACGAGCCCGTCGATCGTGCCGCGGACCGAAAGCACCATCTGCAGTCCGATGCGTTCCCCCGACGGGCCAAGGATCTTCTCGCTGGCGGTCAGCAGCTGGCGAGTGAGCGCCTCGCGATCGCGCAGGATGAAGAACAGCGCGAACAGGGTGAAGGCGAAGATGATCGCCCGGCGGGCAATACCGGTCCCGATCGTGCGGCTGTGCGCGATGAGCATCTGGCTGTTGAGATGATGCAGGTGCCCGCTCGTCGCCTGCGGCGTGCCGAGATTGGCCTGCCACCACGCGGCGGCCTGGCCCGAGCCGAACGGCAGATGATAGATCCATTGCGGAACCGGCACGCCATTCTGGGCCGCGTTCAGGACCCATGCGGAAAGGTCGTGAAGCTCGCGCGCCGCCTGGAAGGCCGCGAGCGCGATCGGGACCAGGATGAGCAGCGCGACGGCGAGGGTGAACAGCATCGGCAGGAGGAGCCTGTGCCGGCCCGGGGGCCAGCGCCTCTCGGCGCGCACATAAAGCGGCATCACCGCGATCGCGATCACGGTCGCCCAGATCAGCGCCGGCAGGAAGCCTCGCGCGATCCAGAGACCGAGCAACGCCAATGCAACGGAAAGGACGATCCGAGAATTGCGCTGTCCGCGCTCCGGATGGATCATGGCCGGTCCTCCTTCCCTTCCGCTCGCCGCCGTCGAAGACGCATCCGTACGTCCGCCGCGGGCGCGTCTGCCGATCAGACGAGGCCGATATAGCGGAAGGGACGCGCGAGAAGGAGGCCGAGCGCAAGCGCCGCCACATCCGCGAGCCAATCATAGACGCTCGCGTCGCGATGGAGGAACGGTATGGCCTGGCTGAGCTCGATGAAGGCGCCGAAGCCTGCCAGCCACGCGCCGATGCGCAGCGCGCTTGCCCTGGGAAAGGCGAGCACCGCCAGCATCGCCAGCGTCAGGAAGGCAACCATATGTTCCACCTTGTCGGAGCTCGAAAAGCTCGGCGCCTCCTGCCTGGGCAGGACGGCGCAGACATAGGCGAACAGCAGCGCCGCCCAGAACAGGAAGGGCGCGATGCGGCGGATGAACGGAATCGGCATGCGGCGTTGTTAGAAGAAGCCGGGCTGGACGGACAGTGAATTGCACGCCACCCGTTGATTTCACGCCCGCCCCGCCCCTAATCGCAGCCATGAACGAATTCGACCGATTGATCGCGAGCATGCGCGCCTGGTCGCCTGCCCCCATGGCCATCGCCACCGTCACCGAAACCTGGGGATCCGCGCCCCGGCCGCGTGGCAGCCATATGCTGGTCCATGCCGACGGCCGCTTCGAAGGATCGGTTTCGGGCGGCTGCGTGGAGGGAGAGGTGTTGATGGCGGCGGCGCAGACGATCGCCGACGGCCAGCCCCGCCATCTGCGCTTCGGCGTCAGCGATGCATCGGCCTGGGAAGTCGGCCTGCCGTGCGGCGGCGAGATCGCGCTGATCGTCCAACCGCTCGGCGAAGGCGGTTTCTCCCCGGATCTGCTCGAGCATGTCGCGGCCGAACGGATGGCAGGCCGATCGGTGACGCTGTCCACCGATCTTGCGACCGGCATCACGCGAAAAGGCGCGGAGGGCGGCACCGCGCAGTTCATAGCCCGCTATCAGCCGCCGCGGCGGCTGTTCGTCGTCGGCGCGGTGCAAATCGCCCAATCGCTGATCCGCATCGCACGCGAACTCGACGTAAAGCCGGTGCTGATTGATCCGCGCGCACGGTTCCTGACAGAAGAGCGCTTTCCGGATACGGCTCTCGACGATCGCTGGCCGGACGAGGCAGTCGCCGCCCACGGGCCGGATTCGGCCAGCGCCCTGGTCACGCTGAGCCACGATCCCAAGATAGATGATCCGGCCTTGATCGCCGCCCTCGCCACCCCGGCTGCCTACATCGCCGCCCTGGGATCGCGGCGCAGCCATGCCGCGCGCCTAGATCGGCTCCGCGCCGCCGGCATCCCAGAGGATCAGCTGGCGCGGATCGACGGCCCCGCCGGCATCGCGATCGGCGCGCTCGGCCCGGCCGAGATCGCGCTCTCCGTGGCCGCGGGGATGGTGCAGGCGTTCAGAGGCGCGGTGTAGCGACGCCGGACGAGCGCGGCGGCGAGGAACGCCCCGCGCAGCAATGGCATCCGAGGCCGACCTTCGGCTCCGGGCAGGTCCGCATTGCAGTCCGACGCAGAGGCCGCGGGCTTACTTCTTGCCGAGGGTAAGGCCGCCGAAGCGCTTGTTGAAGCGCGCAACCTGGCCGCCCGTATCGATCAGCGTGGACTTGCCGCCGGTCCAGGCCGGATGCGCCAGCCGGGTCGATGTCCAGAAGCAGCGTCTCGCCTTCCGCGCCCCAGGTCGAGCGGGTCTCGTAGACGGTGCCGTCGGTCATCTGCACCTTGATCATGTGATAATCGGGATGAATGTCTTTCTTCACGGCAATGCTCCTCAGAGGCTGGTTTCCGACCAGCCGGGAATGCGAAGGGGCGCCCTTAGCTTTCGCGGCCCGACTTGACAAGGCCGGTTCCCCTCTCCTAGCGGCGCGCCCAGGCGAAGGTGCCGCTCACGCCGCGCAACGACGCGGTGGGGGAGCGGTGAAAAGGGAAGCCGGCGAACATCCGGCGCTGTGCCCGCAACTGTGAGCGGCCGTACGCGGCCGCGAAGTCAGGAACCTGCCTTCGCTGTCGTCCGCGCCCGGCCGGGATCAGCCGTCAGCGCGTGGAGCGGCTGCGCAGAATGGGCCGGTCCTCTGTGGCGACACCCTATCGTCCCAGGGAGATCCAGAATGAACAGCCTGTTCCTGCTCGCCGCCGCCGCTTCCGTTGCCGCACCGGCCGCCGACCCCTCCGATACGATCGTCGTCACGGCCGCGCTCGTCCCGGTGAGCGAAGCCGACGCACCGGCGTCGGTGACACTGTTCGAGGCGCAGCAGATCCAGGCGCGCGGCGTCCCGTTCGCGCTCGACCTGATCCGGCTCGCCCCCGGCGTATCGGTCGCAACGTCCGGCGGCACCGGAGCGCTCACCCAGATCCGCATCCGCGGCGCGGAAGCCAATCATACGCTCGTCTATGTCGACGGCATCGATTTCAACGATCTGGCCTCCGACGATCAGCCGCGCTTCGAAAGCTTCGCCGCCGGCGGGCTCGGCCGGATCGAGGTGATCCGCGGCCCTCAATCCGCCCTCTACGGATCGGAGGCGCTGGGCGGGGTGATCGCGCTCGACACACCCGATCCGTTCGGATCGCTGCGCGCCACCGCCTCGGCGGAATATGGGAGCCATGATTTCTTCCGCACGTCGGGCGCGATCGCATCGGGCGGCGAGAAGATCGGCATCTCCGCGACGGGTTCGTTCGCCCGCTCCGACGGCATCGATATCCTCGGCGGAGGCACGGGCGATCGCGATGGCTTCAAATCCTATTCGGGGAGCCTGAAGATCGTGGCCCGGCCCGGCAGCGACGGGGAGATCGGCATCGTCGGCCATTATATCCATCATCATGATGCGTTCGACGGCACGCCGCCGCCCTTGTATGTCCGCGGCGACACCGCCGAAAGCTCCACCGCCGAGACCTATGCGCTGCGCAGCTGGGCGCGCCTCGGCCTCGGGCACGACGCGCCCTGGAGCGGACAGATCGACGCGCAATATCTCGACAGCACCAATCGCAACTATGACGGCGAGGTGCATACCAACGACAGCATCGGCCGGCGCACGCGGATCGGCGGACAGATCGTCCATCGTTTCGCGCTGGGATCCAATCGCCAGACCCTGATCGCGCGGATCGATCGCGAGGACGAGCGCTATGCGACGCGCGACCGCCAATATGGCGGGGCGGCCGATGTCGACTACAGCCGCGGGCGCACGGCCGTGCTCGGCGAATGGTTGGGGGAATGGGGGACGCTGCTCTCGACCGACGTCGCCCTGCGTCATGACGCCTTCAATCGCTTCAAGGACGCAACGACGGTGCGCGCCCATGCCATCCTGCATGTGACGCCCGCGATCGGCATCGTCGGCGGCTATAGCGAAGGCATTTCCCAGCCGGGTTTCGCCGAGCTGTTCGGCTATGCGCGGGACAGCGGGTTCATCGGCAATCCCGCGTTGACGCCCGAGAAATCGCGCGGCTTCGAGGCGGGTCTGCGCTGGACGGGGCGAACCGCGTCGCTCGAGCTCGTCGGCTTCTCAAACGCGCTGCGCGACGAGATCGTCTATGAGAGCCTGCCGCCGACGGCGACGATTCCGTTTCCCTACACCTATGTCAACGATCCGGGGAAAAGCCGGCGGCGCGGTTTCGAGCTTTCGGGAGAATGGCGCCCGACCGCGGCTCTCCGCATCAACGCCAACTACACCTATCTCGATGCCCGGGACGGCAACCATGTCCGGGAGGTGCGCCGGCCGAAGCACAGCGCGAACCTCTATGCCGACTGGACGCGTGGGCCGGTCAGCCTTGGCGGGTCATTGTCCTATGTCGGCAAGCGGCGTGACGTCGATTTCGACATATTCCAGCCCGTGGCGCTCAAGGACTATGTGTTGGCGGGCGCCCGCGTCGCCTATGCCCTAGGGGGCAAGTTCGAGCTGTTCGGCCGGATCGAGAATGCATTCGACAGCCGCTATCAGGATGTGGTGGGATACCGGACGCTCGGCAGGACCGTCTACGGCGGCGTGCGCGTGCGCATCGGCGAATAGCATGGGGCCCGGCGGCAGCGCCCTCCCGCGGTTCACGTTCGGATGCGCCCGGCGGCGCGGGAAGGGAGCAAGCCGCCCCTGCCCCCGCCGGGCCGGGAGCCGCCTTTCCCGGTTCTCCGCCCGCCCCTTGCTGGCCGCCGCGCTGTCGATCCTTCTCGCTTCTCCGGTCGGGGCCGCCCAACCTCCCCGCCGCGTCGCTTCGCTCAACCTTTGCACCGACGATATCGTGCTCCTGCTCGCGGATCCGGACCAAATCGTCTCGGTCAGCTATCTGTCGCACGATCCGCGTGAATCCGCGCTCTGGCGCAGCGCGCGCAGACATGCCGCCAATGACGGCAGCATGCTCTCGATCGCGGCGCTCAAGCCGGATCTGATCGTCGCCAGCGGTGGCGGGCCACGCGATCGCGTCACCCTCGCCCGGGCCATCGGAGCGCGGGTCATCGATCTTCCCTATCCGCTTTCGCTCGACGATCTGATGTCCGGCATCCGCACCATCGCCTCGGCGCTCGGGCGGCCGGCACGCGGCGATCGGCTCATCGCTCGCATCGAGCAGGCACGCCGCACCGCGCCGCGCCGCAGCCGGGATGCGATCTTCCTTTCGGGAGGCGGCCGCACGCTTTCCGCCACCGGCATGGGCGCCGCGTGGCTTCGCCTTGCCGGCATCCGCCAGCGGGCGCTGCCGGGAGACCGCATCAGCGTCGAAGGCCTGTTGCGAAACCCGCCCACGCTCCTCCTGCGCAGCAACTATCGTGCCGGCGAGATTTCGCGCGAAGGGGCCTGGCTCACGCACCCTGCGCTCCGCGCGATCCCGCACGCGCGCACCATCACCACCGATGGACGGCGATGGACATGCATGGGACCATCGCTGCTCCCCGAGATCCTCCGGCTGCGGAGCCTCGCCGGATGAGCGTGCGGGGCTGGAAGATCGCCATCGCCACGGCATTGCTGCTGACGGCAGCCGCATCGCTGCTCGTGCCGCTGCAGGGGATACCGCGCCTGATCGCCACGGATCCCCGGCTCGCTGCGACGATCCTGATCGAGATCCGTCTGCCGCGCACGCTGCTTGCACTCTTCTACGGCGCGATGCTGGGCGGAGCCGGCGCGGCCATCCAGGCGCTGTTCGCCAATCCGCTCGCCTCGCCGGACATTACCGGCGCGAGCGGCGGTGCGGCGCTCGGCGCCGTCGTGACCGGCTACGTGCTCGGCTTCGCCGGCCCCTTCGGCCTCGCCGCCGGAGGCGTAATCGGCGCGCTTGCCGCGCTCATGCTGCTACTCGCGCTGGCCGGTGGACAGGCGGAAACGGCGACGTTGCTGCTCGCGGGCATCGCGATCAGCGCGGTGACGAGCGCGCTCACCACGCTGGCGCTGGCGCTCGCCCCCTCCCCCTTCGCCTTCTACGACGCCTATGACTGGCTGATGGGATCGCTGATCGACCGCAGCTTCAGCCAGGCGGCCTTCGCGATCTTCCCGATCCTCGCGACCCTCTTCCTGCTGATGCGCGAGCGCCGCGCGCTCGACACGCTCGCGCTCGGCGAGGAGACCGCGGCGGCGATGGGCTATGACCTCCAGGCGCTCAAACGCCGGGTGATCGTCACCGTCGCCGCGGGAATCGGCGCGAGCGTCGCGATCTGCGGCGCGATCGGCTTCATCGGGCTGGTTGCGCCGGTTTTTGCCCGGCGGCTCACGCGAGGACATCCCGGCCGCGCGATCGGGCCGGCGGCGCTGATCGGCGCATTGCTGCTGACAGCCGCAGACCTGATCGTGCGCGCCGTGCCGCAAGGCCGCATCCTGCCCATCGGCGTCGTCACGGCGATGCTCGGCGCCCCCTTCTTCCTCTGGCTGGTCGCACGCATGCGCTGGGATCTGCGGTCATGATCCGGCTCTCGGCCGTCGGTATCGCGCTTGCCGGCCGGCTGGAGCCGACCGACCTCACATTGGACGCCGGCGAGCTGACCCTGCTGGTGGGGCCCAACGGGGCGGGCAAGACGACGCTGCTGCAAGGCCTGGCGCGGATCGGGCCCGCGCACGGCCGCAGCATCATCGATGGCGAGGATCTGGCGGCGCTCGGCCCCGCCGGCCGCGCGCGCCATCTCGGCTATCTGCCCGCCAGCCGGGACCTGCATTGGCCGCTGAGCGCCCATGACCTCGTCGCACTCGGCCAGTTGGATCGATCGGATGAAGCCGTGGCCGCGACGCTCGGCCGCGTCGGGGCGGCGGGGCTGGCGGACCGCAGGGTGGATCGTCTGTCGACCGGCGAACGCGCGCGCATCCTGCTGGCACGCGCGCTGATCAACCGCCCTTCGGTGCTGCTGCTCGATGAGCCCGCCGCCAATCTCGATCCGCTGTGGCAGCTCAGGGTGCTGGATCTCCTGCGCCAGGAAGCCGCGCGGAGCGCCGCGGTGCTCGCGACCGTCCACGATCTCGCTCTGGCGCGCGCTCACGCCGACCGGGTTCTGGTGATCGCGGCCGGACGGATCGTGGCGGACGGGCCGCCGCAGGATGCGCTTTCCGATCGCATGCTGGCGGAAATATTCGGCATCGCCCCGTCCGCCGCGGGCTGGAGGCTCGCATGACCGTGCTCGGCGCGATCTTCGCCGGCGGACGGGCGAGCCGCTTCGGCAGCGACAAGGCGGCGGCCGAGATCGAGGGCACGGCGATGCTGGATCATGTCGTCGCCCGGCTCGCGCCGCAATGCGATGCGCTCGTGATCGTCGGGCGAGAGTGGCCGCCCTTGCCGTCGATCGCCGACCGGCCTCGCCCCGGCCTGGGGCCGCTCGGCGCCCTGGCCGGGGCGCTGGGCCATGCCCATGAACATGGCCATGATGCCGTGCTGACCAGCGGGTGCGACCTGCCGGATCTGCCCGGCGATCTGATCGCACGGCTGTCGCCGGCGCCCGCCGTGCTGCGCGGGCAGCCGTTGGTCGGGCTCTGGGACGCTGCTCTCTATCCGCTGCTCCTCGCCCATCTCGACCGAGACGCGGACCGATCGATGCGCGGCTGGATCGAGCACGTCGGCGCACGGCGGATCGAGCCGCCGCACCCGCTGGCGAACATCAACACGCCCCGCGACCTGGAGCGGTTCCAGCAAGCGCGGAACCGCTATTGAGCCGCGCCGGACGAGGGGCGCCGGTCAGGCGGCGGGCGGATCGGCGATCATCGCGGTGAAATTCGCTTCCGCGGCGAGCTTGCCGCCGACCAGGGCCCGCCCCGCGAACTTGCAGACACTCGCGCGCTTCTGGACGAACTCCACCTCGAGCTGGAGCAGCACGCCGGGCTCGACGGGGCTGCGGAACTTCGCATTCTCGATCGCCATGAAATAGACGAGCTTGCCGGTTCCCGAGAGGCCCAGCGATTCGACGGCGAGGACGCCGGCGGCCTGCGCCAGCGCCTCGACGATCAGCACGCCGGGCATGATCGGCCGATCCGGGAAATGGCCCGCGAAGAATCCCTCGTTGACCGATACCGCCTTGATTGCGACGATCGACCGGTCGGGAACCAGCGTCTCGACCCGATCGACGAGCAGCATCGGATAGCGATGCGGCAACGCCGCCATCACCCGCCGGATGTCCAGCGGGCCGATGGCGGCGGCCGCCGCGGAGGCTTCGCTCACCGTCCCTGAGGCTTGGCCGGAGCGGGCTGGGCCGGCGCGTTGACCTGGACGCTCGGCAGCGCCGAGTTCAGCCGGGTGGTGACCAGGTTGGTGATGTCGAGCGCATCGGACGCCTGCAGGGTGACGCCGCGCGCCAGGGCGATATTCGCCCCCTTCTCCTTCATGATCGCGGTAATGATCGGCTGCGCCGCATCGTTGATCTGCTTCACCACATATTGCTGGTTGAGCTGCAGCTGGCGCTGCTTGCCGGCGATCTCGTTCTGCGCGGCGGCCTCGCGGGTCTGGAGATCCTTGGCCTTCGCCTCGATCTGCTGCTGCGTCATCGTCTTGCCGTCGACCGCCTTCTGCAGCGCCTGCTCCTCGCTGTCGAAGCCGGTGCGCAGCTGCTGCACGCGCGATTGCAGCGCATTGGCCTGCGCCTGCAGCTGGGTCTGCGCGCCCTTGCCGGCGTTGCTGCTGTTGATCACCTCCTCCATGTCGACGAGCACGATCACAGCCTGCGATGCGGCCTGAGCATGAACGGGCGCCGTGACGGCGGCCGCAGAGAATAGCGCGACCGCGGCGGACGCCGCGAGAGTAGCAAATTTGGTCATCAGAATTGGGTCCCTACGTTGAACGAGAAGAGCTTGGTGTCATCACCCTTGGCCTTGAGCAGCACCTTCGAGACATCGATGCGGAACGGGCCGAAAGGCGAATTCCAGTTCACGCCGATGCCGATCGCGACGCGCGGCTTGGGCGTGTTGCCGTAGAAGGATTCCGTGAAGGCCGGGATGGTCTGGGCATAAAGGCTGCTTCCGGTCGGGCAGTCGCCGGAAGGCTTGGTGGTGAGCTGACCGGTCGAGGTGTTCAGGCACTGCTGGTTGCCGTTCTTGTCCAGGATCGGCCGATCATAGGCGGTGAGATTCTGGATCAGGTCGCTCGACCGGACCTTGGTTCCCCACAGGGCGCCGATGTCGGCGAAGATCGACGGCCGCAGGCCGAGCTCGCGCGCGCCGGCGCCCAGCGGGATCTCGAGCTCGGCGCGGCCCAGATAATATTTGTTGCCGCCGAGCGCGTCGTCGGTCTTGCTCGTGCCCGTGGCCGTCGAGTCGAGATAGCGCCGAATGATGCGTGGGCCGACGCCCCGGATGTCGAAGCCGTGCATCTGCGGATCGCCCAGGAAGAAGCGATCGGTCAGCCGGACCTTCTGCCCGAGCCCGAAGATCACGCCGCCTTCGCCGCTCACCGAGAAGATGAAGCCGCCGCCGAGGCCCCAATATTGCTTGGCGCTGAGCGTGGAGCGGATGTAGCGCACGTCGCCGCCGAGGCCGGCGAAATCCTGGCTGAGGATGATGCGCCGTCCTGCGCTCGGCCGGACGCGGTTGTTGAGATTGTCGAAGACCAGGCTGTAGCCGACCGACGAGGTCAGCCGCTTGCCAATCGCATCGCAGAGATAGCGGCCGGCGAGCACCGGATCGCACTGACCATTGGTGTAGTAGGTGCCCTTGTCGAGCGTGACCTCGTCATAATTGAGCGTGTAGCGCAGCGCCGTCGACCAATATTCGGTGAGCGGCACGCCGAGCCGTACCTGGAAGCCGGTGGTCGTCTGCGAATAGGTGGTCTGCCGATCGTTGCTGTTGATATAGTTGAACGCGTTGTAATCGCGGCGATAGACGTCGCCGCCGATCGCGATGTTCTTGTCGAACAGATAGGGCTCGGTGAATCCGAGATTGACCGACTTCGAATATTTCGACCAATCGGCGCTGGCGCGCACTTCCTGGCCCTTGCCCATGAAATTATGCTCGGTGATGCCGAGGTTTACGATGAACCGCTCAAGGCTCGAATAGCCAGCCGAGACCTGGAGCTCGCCGGTGGATTTCTCCTCGACGTTGGTCGTCAGGATCACGCGGTCGGGTGCGCTGCCCTGCTTCTGGTCGATATCCAGCTTGTCCTGGAAGAAGCCGAGGCTCTGGATGCGGTCGCGCGAGCGCTTGACCTTGAAGCTGTTGAACGCGTCGCCCTCGGCGAGACGGAACTCGCGGCGGATCACCTTGTCCTGGGTGTGGGTATTGCCGTTGATGTCGACCCGCTCGACATAGACGCGCGGCGCCTCGTTGACCTTGAAGGTCACCGTCATCGTGCGCGCGTCCTTGTCGCGATCGAACTGCGGATCGGTGTCGGCGAAGGCATAGCCGAGCAGGCCGGCGGTCTGGTTGATGAGGTCGACGGTGTCCTCGACCTGCTTGGCGTTGTACCAATCGCCCTTCTGCATCTTGATCAGCGGCTGCAGCTCGGTCGGCTTCAGATCGCGGATGTCGCTGTCGACATGGATGTCGCCGAACTTGTAGCGCTCGCCTTCCTCGACGACGTAGGTGATGATGAAATCGCGCTTGTCCGGGGTCAGCTCGGCCAGCGCCGAGACGACGTTGAAGTCGGCATAACCCTGGGTGAGATAGAATTGCCGAAGCTTCTGCTGGTCATAGGCCAGCCGGTCGGGATCATAGCTGTCGGACGAGCTGAAGATGCGCCACGGGCGGGATTGCTTGGTCGCCATCTCCTGCCGCAGCCGGCCATCGCCGAACTTCTCGTTGCCGATGATGTTGATCTGCCTGACCTTGGACTTCTTGCCCTCGTTGATCTGGAAGACGATGTCGACGCGGTTCTGATCGAGCTGCACCATCTGCGGCTCGACGGTCGCGGCGAAACGGCCCTGGCGCCGATAGAGCTCGATGATGCGCTGGACGTCCGCCCGCGCCTTGGAACGGGTGAAGATCTGCCGCGGCGCGAGGCGGATCTCGGGCCGGATCTTGTCCTCCTTGACCGCCTTGTTGCCTTCCAGAACGATTCGGTTGATCACCGGATTCTCGCGCACCAGGATGGTGAGCGCGCCATTATCGTCGCGGATCTGGACGTCGGCGAACAGCTCGGTCGCATAGAGATCCTTGAGCGCCTGATCGAGCGTCTCGCGCGTATAGGGATCCCCCGGCTTGAACGAGAGATAGGACCGGACCGTATCGGGCTCGATGCGTTGCGACCCCGAGACCGTGATCGACTTCACGGTGCCCGTCACCGGCGCCGCCGGAGGCGCGATCATCGTCGGCGCAGCCTGCGCCGCCGGGGCGGGCGCGGGTTGCGGCGCGGCCGGTGCCGCCTCGGGCACCGGGGCGGCGTCCTGCGCGAAAGCGGCCGGACCGCCCAAAATCGTTCCGATCAGGAGCGCCGACGCCAAGCGGGGGCCGTGCGGCCGAACTGTCATGAATGTCACCTGCGAACCGTCCCCGTCCCGAAAAGGGCATTGGCCGAACCGGCCAGCCTTCCACCCACTCTAGCCCTGCCCGATCAGGATCGTCCGATCAAGCCGGCAAGCCGCTGCCAGACGCCGAAGGAGCTCAGATCGTTCATCGTGACGAATACCATCATCGTGAGCAACAGCGCGAGACCCGAACGAAACGCCCACTCCTGCGCCACCGGAGTGAGCGGCCGGCGTCGGACCGCCTCGATTGCATAGAAGAAAAGATGGCCGCCATCTAGCAACGGAACTGGCAAGAGATTGATGAATCCCAGATTAATCGAGATCATCGTCATGAACATGACGACCTCGAACCAGCCGATGGAGGCGACCTGGCCGGAGAATTGAGCGATGCGGAGCGGCCCGCCGAGCTCGGAGGCGGATCGCCGTCCGGTGATCACCTGCGCGAGCGTGTCGATCATCATCCGCACGCTCGATACCGTCTCGCGAACAGCGGCGCCTGCCACTTGGTGCGGCCGCAGCGGCACGATCACCCGCGCGCCTGACGCGACGCCGAGCATACCGATGCGGAAGACGTTGCCGAAACGGTCCTTCTCCACCCGCACGCCCGGCGTGACGATCAGGTGCAGCCGCTCGGCGCCGCGCTCGACATCCACGGCGAGCGGCTCGCCGGGCCGGAGGCGGACAATCTCGACTATGTCCTCGAACCGGTCGACATCCTGTCCTGCGATCATCGCGATCCGGTCGCCTGCGCGAATGCCCGCCGCCGCCGCCGCCGAGCCGGGCACGACCTGCGAGACCACCGGCGGGGTGCGCAGCTCGCCATGGAGCGAGAAGACCGCGGCGAAGACCGCGACGGCAAACAGGAAATTGGCCATGGGCCCGGCCAGCACGATCAGGAAGCGCTGCCAGACCGGCTTGGACTGGAAGGTTTTCGCGCGCTCCTCCGGCGGGAGCATCAGCCACTCGCGCGTCGGCGTGCTCGCCGGATTCATATCGCCGGCGAATTTCACATAGCCGCCGAAGGGCATCCAGCCGATTTTCCAGCGCGTGCCGCGCTTGTCCGTCCAGCCGAGTATCTCGCGTCCGAAGCCGATCGAGAAAGCGTCGGCCTTCACCCCGAAGGCGCGGCCGGCGAGATAATGGCCGAGCTCGTGAATGAAGATCAGCGGACCGATGACCAGCAGGAAGCTCAGCACCGTCATGATCAAACCGGGTGACTGCATTACGCCGCCAGTGCCTCCATGATGCGGCCGGCTTCGCGCCGCGCGCCCGCGTCGATCTCGAAGACATCGTCGAGCGTTACGGGCGGCTGCGGATCGAAGCGGTCGAGCACGTCCGCGACGATGGCGGCAATATCCAGAAATGCAACGCGCTTGGCGAGAAAGGCCGCGACCGCGACCTCGTTTGCGGCGTTGAGGACGGCCGGCCGTGCACCGCCGGCGACGAGCGCCGCGCGCGCGAGGCCGAGCGCGGGGAACCGATCGAGATCCGGCTCCTCGAAATCCAGCCGTCCCACGGCGGCGAGATCGAGCGGCGCGCAGGGAGTCTGCATCCGCGTCGGCCAGGCGAGGGTGTGCGCGATCGGGGTGCGCATGTCCGGCGTGCCGAGCTGGGCGAGCACCGAGCCGTCGACATATTCGACCATCGAATGGACCACCGATTGCGGGTGCACGATCACGTCGAGCCGATCAGCCCCGACCGGAAACAGATGATGCGCCTCGATCAGCTCGAGCCCCTTGTTCATCAGCGTCGCCGAATCGATCGAAATCTTGGCGCCCATCGACCAGTTGGGATGCTTGACCGCCTGCTCCGGCGTAACCGCCGCCATCTCGGCGCGCGTCCAGGTGCGGAACGGACCGCCGCTCGCGGTCAGGATGACGCGCCGGATGCGGGACGGATCGTCATGGTCGAAGCACTGGAAGACGGCATTGTGCTCGGAATCGACCGGCAGCAGCGTGGCGTTGCGCGCACGTGCCGCACTGGTCATCAGTTCGCCCGCGGAAACCAGCGATTCCTTGTTGGCAAGGGCGACGGTGCCGCCGCGCTGAAGCGCGGCCATCACCGGTCTCAGCCCGGCCGCGCCAACGATCGCCGCCATCGTCCAGTCGGCCCGCTCCGCGGCGACGGCGACGATCGCATCCTCGCCCGCAGCCGCCTGCACGCCGCTGCCCTCCAGCGCGGCACGAAGATCGGCCAGCAGCGAAGCGTCGCCGATCACCGCGATCCGGGCACGGGTGCGCCGCGCCGCCGCGGCGAGGCCGGCAACGTCGCGCTGGGCGGTCAGCGCGACCACCTCGAAGGCCTCGGGCTCACGCTCGATCAAATCGAGTGTCGAGGTGCCGATCGATCCGGTCGCCCCGAGAATGGTAACTGAACGCCGTTCGGTCATGCCGCGATCCATCCGCTGAAATAGGCCAGTCCTGTTAGCAGCGCGACGGGCAGGAGACCATCGAGCCGATCGAGAGCGCCGCCGTGGCCGGGCAGCAGCCGGCCGGAGTCCTTGACGCCCGCCCGTCGCTTGAGCGCGCTCTCGAACAGGTCCCCCGCCTGTGCGGCGAGCGCCATGAACGGCGCCAGCGGGATGAGGCCGGCCGCAAGGCCGCCGAGATGAACGACCGCCGCGCCGCCGAGCGCGGCGCCGGCCACGCCGCCGGCCAGCCCCGACCACGTCTTGCCCGGGCTGATCGACGGTGCGAGCTTCGGCCCGCCGATGCTGCGGCCGGCGAAATAGGCGAAGATGTCCGTCGACCAGGTCACGATGAACACCCATAGCACGATCATGCCTGCATCCAGCGTTCGCAGCCAGACGAGCGCCGCCGCGGCGGACAGGATGTAGGCGATGCCGAGCGCAAGCCAGGTCATCCCGCGGGCACGCGTGAGACCCCGCCATTCGATCAGCATGGCGCCGGCGGCAAGCGCGACGAGCAGGGCGAATGCCCAGCCGCCAAGCCACAGGGCGAGCACGGCAACGCCGATCAGCGCGGCCCCGACCAGGCTGCGCGTCGCCAGTTCACCCCTCGTGCGCGTCGTCACAAACCTCCGTAGCGCCTTTCGCGGCGTCCATAGGCGGCAACCGCATCGCGCAGCGTATCGCCATCGAAATCGGGCCAGAGCGTGTCGATGAACATCAGCTCCGCATAGGCCGCCTGCCAGAGCAGGAAGTTGGACAGGCGCGTCTCGCCGGATGTGCGGATGAGAAGATCGAGCGGCGGCAATCCATGCGTGTCGAGCCGGCTCTCCAAGGTTTCGGCATTGATGGCCGCCGGATCGAGCCGGCCGGCTCTCGCGTCCTCGGCAAGCGAGCGGGCCGCCCGCACGAGCTCGTCCTGCGCGCCATAGTTGAGCGCGATGACGAGCGTCAGGCCGCGATTGCGCGCGGTGCGCGCGCTCGCCTCCTCCAGCATGCGCACCAGATCGGATTCGAGCCGGCTGTGATCCCCGATGATGCGGAAGCGCACCCCGTTCGCGTCGAGCTCGTCGATCTCGCTGCGCAGATAGTGCCGCAGCAGCCCCATCAGGTCCGCGACCTCATCGGCCGGCCGCCGCCAATTCTCGGACGAAAAGGCGTAGAGCGTCAGCGCCTCGATGCCGAGTTCCCCGGCCGTGCGTACGGCCGCGCGGACCGCATCGGCGCCCTTGCGATGCCCTGCGACGCGCGGCAGCATCCGCTTTTTCGCCCAGCGTCCATTGCCATCCATGATGATCGCGACATGGCGCGGGACGGCCCCCGCCCCACCCCCGGACGCCGGCTCCGGCCTGGCGGGCAGAGAGCTCACTTGCCGAGTATTTCCTTTTCCTTGGCAGCCGCCGCGCCATCGATCTCAGCGATCGTGGCATCGGTCAGCTTCTGCACCTCGCTTTCGCGGCGCTTGCGCTCGTCCTCGCTGATCTCGCCCTTCTTTTCGTCCGTCTTGAGCGCATCCATGCCGTCGCGGCGGACGTTGCGCGCCGCAATGCGAGCCTTCTCCGCATATTGGCCGGCGAGCTTGGCGAGCTCCTTGCGCCGTTCCTCCGTGAGGTCGGGGATCGGCAGGCGCAGATTCTGCCCGTCGACGATCGGGTTGAGACCCAATCCCGCCGAGCGGATCGCCTTGTCGACCGGCCCGACATTCGACCGGTCCCAGACCTGGACGTGTAGCAGCCGCGGTTCGGGCGCCGAGATCGTCGCGACCTGATTGAGCGGCATATGGGCGCCGTAGACCTCGACCGTCACCGGATCGAGCAGCGTGGTCGATGCGCGGCCGGTGCGCAACCCGGCAAGGTCGTGCTTCAGGGCCTCGACCGCCCCGTGCATGCGCCGCTCCAGATCCGCCTTGTTATAGGCAGCCATGTCACATCTCCTCGTTCTGGACGATCGTCGCGGTGCCTTCGCCGGCGAGCACCCGGGCGAGATTGCCCCGCTCGCGGATGTTGAAGACGACGATCGGGATATTGTTATCGCGGCAGAGCGCCACGGCGCTGGCGTCCATCACCTTCAGATTATCCGAAAGAACCTTGTCGAAAGTGACTGTATCATAACGCTTTGCCGTCGGTATCTTCTTTGGATCGGCATCGTATACGCCGTCTACCGAAGTGCCCTTGAAAAGCGCGTCGCAGCCCATCTCGGCGGCACGCAGCGCGGCGGCGCTATCGGTGGTGAAATAGGGATTTCCGGTGCCGGCTGCGAAGATGACGATCCGCCCCTTCTGCATGTGGCGCTCGGCGCGCCGGCGAATGAAGGGCTCGCACACCGTGTTCATCGGAATGGCCGATTGGACGCGGGTATCGACGCCGATCTGCTCGAGCGCGTTCTGGACGGCGAGCGCGTTCATCACCGTCGCCAGCATGCCCATATAATCCGCGCTGGTCCGTTCGAAGCCGCGCGCGGCGGCCGCCAGGCCGCGGAAGATATTGCCGCCGCCGACCACGAGGCAGAGCTCGTGCTCGCGGGCGACGCCGGCGATCTCATCCGCCACCCGCGCAACCGTCTCGGGATCGATCCCGAACTGGCCGGGCCCCATCAGCACCTCGCCCGAGAGTTTGAGGAGGATGCGGTTGAAGCGCGGGCGTGTCATCGCCTGTCTGGTTTCCATGTCTAGCGGTCGGAACGGCGCGGACCTTAGAGAGGACATCGGCCGCTGCCAAGCAGGCTTCGGCAAGTTTCGCCCGTCGGCACGGAGGCGCCGTCGGGGGAACGCGGCTCGGGAAGGATGGCCTGCGCCGTTCTTCCCGAGGCCGGTCGTCGGGGAATCAGACCCCCGCAGCAGCCGCCACTTCGGCCGCGAAATCCGACTCCTTCTTCTCGATGCCCTCACCGAGCTGGAAGCGGACATAATCCTTGAGCACGATCGGCGCGCCGGCTTCCTTCGCCGCTGCCGCGACGACGTCCTGCACCGGAGTCTTGTTGTCGATCACGAACAGCTGGCTGAGCAACGCGTTCTCCTTGCGGAACTTCGCGATCGCGCCTTCGACCATCTTCTCGACGATATTCGCCGGCTTGCCCGATTCGGCGGCCTTTTCCGCCGCAATGGCGCGCTCGCGCTCGATCGTCGCGGGGTCCAGCCCCTCGGCGGTCAGCGCCTGCGGGTTGGCGGCCGCGATGTGCATCGCGATCTGCTTGCCCAGCGCTTCCAGCTTCTCGGCCGGCGCGGTGCTCTCGAGAGCGACGAGCACGCCGATCTTCCCGAGCCCCGGCGCCGCCGCATTATGGACATAGGACACGATCGCGCCCTGGCCGACCTCGATCGTCTTGGCGCGGCGGAGCGCCTGCTGCTCGCCGATCGTCGCGATATTGTTGGTGAGCTTCTCGGCAACGGTGCCGCCCTCCGGATAAGGGGCAGCCGCCAGCGCCTCGATGTCGTCGCCCGTACCCAGCGCGATCTCGGTGACCGTGCGTACGAACGCCTGGAACTGGTCGTTCTTGGCGACGAAATCGGTTTCCGAATTGACCTCGACAGCCGCGCCCTTCGTGCCCTTCACCGCGACGCCGACGAGGCCTTCGGCCGCCTGGCGGCCGGCCTTCTTGGCGGCGGCGGCAAGGCCCTTGGTACGCAGCCAATCGACCGCGGCCTCCATGTCGCCGCCGTTCTCGGCCAGCGCCTTCTTGCAGTCCATCATGCCGGCGCCGGTACGCTCGCGCAGTTCCTTGACAGTCGCGGCAGTCACTTCCGCCATGTCCCTATCCTTTCGATCGCATCAAAAACGCTGCCCCAGCCGGGCCTCCCAGGCATCGCTGCAGGGAGACCCGATGGCCGGGGCCGCTCGAAAGCGGGTCGCCCCGCATCGCATGTCCCGGCGCAAGGCAGCGCCGGGATGGAGGAAAAATGTTACGCCAGCGCTTCCTCGGCCGGCGGCTCGGCGAGCGCGCCGATATCTTCTCCGCGCGCGGCACGACCACCCTGGCTGCCCTGGGTGGCGGCATCGGCGACGGCATCACAATAAAGCCGGATCGCGCGCGCGGCGTCGTCGTTCGCCGGCACCGGGAAAGCGATGCCCGACGGATCAACGTTCGAATCGAGAATGGCGACGACCGGGATGCCGAGCGTGTTGGCTTCCTTGATCGCCAGCTCCTCCTTGTTGGCGTCGATCACGAACATCACGTCCGGGATACCGCCCATGTCGCGAATACCGCCGAGCGAGAGCTCGAGCTTGTCACGCTCGCGGGTCAGCTGCAGCACTTCCTTCTTGGTAAGGCCGTGCGTGTCGCCCGACAGCTGCTCCTCCAGCGCCTTGAAGCGCTTGATCGAATTGGAGATCGTCTTCCAGTTGGTGAGCATGCCGCCCAGCCAGCGATGGTTGACGAAATGCTGGCCCGAGCGGCGCGCGGCATCCGCGATCGGCTCCTGCGCCTGGCGCTTGGTGCCGACGAACAGCACCTTGCCGCCATGCGCGACGGTCGCCGCGACGAAATCCAGCGCGCGCGCGAAGAGCGGCACCGTCTGCGACAGATCGATGATGTGGATCCCGTTCCGCTCACCGAAGATGTACGGCTTCATCTTCGGGTTCCAACGGTGGGTCTGATGGCCGAAATGCGCGCCCGCATCGAGCAACGCCTGCATCGTGACGGTGGGAGCCGCCATAGGTCTTTCTCCTTCCGGTTTAACCTCTGCGGGGCAGTGACCCGAGCAAGCCCGAGCACCGGTATGTGCGCCCCGCATGTGGAATGGGGCGCCGCTTAATCGCAAAATTCCCACAAATCAAGGCTTGACCTTGGAACAAAAGAAGAACATTGAGGAACGGACAGTGCGACGAGCCGTTCATCGCCCATTCGGCCAACCGGGCGGCTTGCACGAAATGCGAGACGGGAGACGGCGATGCTGCATGTTCTGGCAACCGCTTATTTCTTGGGCATGCTCATGGTGGTGACGGCCGGCATGGCGGCGACCCTGGCGGACGACTGGAAGGAGATCCGGCGCGCATTGCGCGGTGACCGGCGCATGGCAGGTCGTCCGGCTCCGCTGCTGCGGGGTGCGGTCCGCCCGCGCCGGCCTATCCGCCGCTCTGCGATGCTGCGCGCAGCCGCCTGACCTTGGCATAGCCGCGGATGCTGAACGGGATCGTCATCAGATAGGCGATCGCGAGCGCGGTCAGCGTCGCCCAGGATGCCGAGATCAGGGCACCGCCGAGCAGCGCCACCGCGAGGATCAGTTCCAGGCGGATCCCACGCCGGGGCTTGAGCGCGGACCAGCTGTAGGTCGCAAGGCTCGAGATCATCAGGAAGGCAACCAGCGCTGCCCAAGGGGCAACCAGCCAGATCTCCCTGAACAGCGGATTGCCCGTCCAGAGCCATAGATACATCGGCAGGAAGAGCAGCGCCGCTCCGCCGGGCGCGGGTACTCCGGTCAGGAAGCCGGCGGATTTGTGCGGCTGATCCGTCGCGTCGATGTTCGCGTTGAACCGCGCGAGGCGCAGCGCGCAACAGACCGCGTGGGCGAGCGCGAAGATCCACCCGACCTGCGGCAGATGCTGGAGCGACCACAGATAGAGGATGATCGCGGGCGAGACGCCAAAGGCGATGACGTCCGAGAGCGAATCGAGCTCGGCGCCGAACCGCGTCTCGCCCTTGAGCAGGCGTGCGATCCGTCCGTCGATACCGTCGAGCACGGCGGCGATGATGATCGAACCGAGCGCGCGCTCCCACTCGCCGCCGATCGCAAAACGGATGCCGGTCAGCCCGAAGCACAGCGCGAGCGCGGTCACCGCATTGGGAACGAGAGCCCTCAGCGGAATGCCGCGCCGGACGCTTTCGCGCCGGGGGCCGTTCATTGCGCGACGCCGTCCACCCTGTCCGTCTCGCCCTTCCGGGCCAGCACGGTCTCACCGGCGATGGTGCGCTGGCCGAGGGTCACCCGAGGCTGCGTCCCGCCCGGCAGATAGACGTCGACGCGGCTGCCGAAGCGGATCAGGCCGACGCGCTGGCCGGCAGCGACGATATCGCCGGTCTTGACGAAGGGCACGATCCGGCGCGCGACCAGGCCGGCGATCTGGGTGAAGCCGACGCGCGTCCCATCCAGGCCCTCGACGAGGAAATGCTGGCGCTCATTGTCCTCGCTCGCCTTGTCGAGATCGGCGTTGAGGAACTTGCCCGAAATATAGACGACGCGCCGGATCGTGCCGGCAATGGGCGCACGGTTGATGTGCACATCGAACACGCTCATGAAGATCGACACGCGCACCATCGGCTCGAAGCCGAGCCCCTCCTCGCCGGCCAGCTCCTTGGGCGGCGGCACGGCCCGGATCAGCGTGACGAGACCGTCGGCCGGAGCAACGATGAGGCCGTCGCCCTTGGGCGTGACGCGGATCGGATCGCGGAAGAAGGCGGCGACCCACAGCGTCACGCCGGCCATCAGCCAAGCCAGCGTCGTCCAGTGCAGCAGCGCGAACAGAAGCACGATCGCGGCCGCGATGATGACGAACTTGCGTCCGTCGGGATGGACCGAGGGAAAGCGCCATTTGATGGTGGGGGTGCCGCCGTCCGGCGGAATGATGGAAGCCATCGCATCATCTTAGCGCATCGCGCCGCCCGGAGGGAACCGATTTTCCGCGACGCCGCTCCTCCGATCCATGCGCCACCTGACGAATAGGGGCAGCCGTCACCGGTCGGGCCATGATCGTGCCGTGCCGCGTGCGGGCACAATCCAGCCGTCCCCCGGCGGCAGTTGATCAGGCGCATTTCAGGCCCTAGACGGCGTGCGGACATCATTCCGGCCCCAGGAGAAAGCGAGCCCATGGCAAAGATCAAGGTGAAGACCCCCGTCGTCGAGATGGACGGCGACGAGATGACCCGCATCATCTGGCAGTGGATTCGCGAGCGGCTGATCCTCCCCTATCTCGACATCGATCTGGACTATTACGATCTCGGCATCGAGAAGCGCGACGAGACGAACGACCAGATCACGATCGACAGCGCCAAGGCGACGCAGAAATATGGCGTCGCGGTGAAGTGCGCGACGATCACGCCGGACGAGGCCCGCGTCGAGGAGTTCAAGCTCAAGAAGATGTGGAAGTCGCCGAACGGCACGATCCGCAACATCCTCGGCGGCGTCGTCTTCCGCGAGCCTATCGTGATCCGGAACGTGCCCCGGCTGATCCCGGGCTGGACCGATCCGATCGTCGTCGGCCGTCACGCCTTCGGCGACCAGTATCGCGCGACCGACTTCCTCATCCCCGGCCCGGGCAAGCTGAAGATGGTCTGGACCGGCACCGACGGCCGCACGATCGAGGAGGAGGTGTTCGACTTCCCCGGCTCGGGCGTCGCCATGGGCATGTACAATCTCGACCAGTCGATCCGCGATTTCGCCAAGGCGAGCATGAACTATGCGCTCGATCGCGGCTGGCCGCTCTATCTTTCCACCAAGAACACCATCCTCAAGGCCTATGACGGCCGCTTCAAGGATCTGTTCCAGGAGGTGTTCGACGCCGAGTTCGCCGACAAGTTCAAGGCGGCGGGGATCACCTACGAGCACCGCCTGATCGACGACATGGTCGCCTCCGCGCTCAAGTGGAGCGGCAAGTTCGTGTGGGCCTGCAAGAATTATGACGGCGACGTCCAGTCCGACCAGGTGGCGCAGGGCTTCGGCTCGCTCGGCCTGATGACCTCGGTGCTGATGTCGCCCGACGGCAAGACGATCGAGGCCGAGGCCGCGCATGGCACGGTGACGCGGCACTATCGCATGCATCAACAGGGCAAGCAGACCTCGACCAACCCGATCGCCTCGATCTTCGCCTGGACCCAGGGGCTCTCGTTCCGCGGCAAGTTCGACGGCACGCCCGACGTCACCCGCTTCGCCGAGACGCTGGAGAAGGTCTGCATCGAGACCGTCGAGTCCGGCAGCATGACGAAGGACCTCGCGATCCTGATCGGCCCCGACCAGCCGTGGATGACCACCGAGCAGTTCTTCGACGCGATCCGCACCAACCTCGAAAAGGCGATGAGCGCGTGGAAATAACCACCGCGTGATCCGCCGTTGATCGGCTGAAGGCCTGCTCCGATCGGCGATCGGGGCAGGCCTTTTTCTTGGCGGCGCTTCCCGCAACGAGACGACAGCGCGCGGCAGGGGCGTTTTTCTCCATCGAATCTCGTCCCCTGCATGCATGCACTGCTGACATTCGCGCCAAAGCCCGCATAATGGCGCCATGGCGACAGGGGTTCATTCGGCCGGGTTCAGCGACGCGCTCGTCATCCTTGGCGCGGCAGGCGTCGTGATACCGGCATTTGCGCGGTTTCGCGTCAATCCGGTGATCGGGTTCATCCTCGTCGGCGTGCTGGCCGGGCCCTATGGCCTCGGCTCGCTCGTCGACAAGGCTCCCTGGCTCTATCACGTCACCATCTCGAACCCCGCCGCGATCGAGCCCTTTGCCGAGTTCGGCATCGTCCTCCTCCTGTTCTCGATCGGGCTCGAACTCTCCTTCCGCAGGCTCTGGGCGATGCGCGGAGAGGTGTTCGGCCTCGGTGCGGCCGAGCTGCTGCTCTCCGGGCTGATCATCGGCACCGCGCTCCATTTCGCCCTGCCCGGGCTCTCCTGGGCCGGCGCCTTCGGTCTGGGCGTCGCGCTCACCCTCTCGTCCACCGCCCTCGTCCTGCCGATGGCGGGAATGACCAGTCCGGTCGGCCGCACCTCCTTCGCCATGCTGCTGTTCGAGGATCTGGCGCTCGTCCCGGTGATCTTCATCCTCGGCGCGATCGCACCGCGCGCCGGCGATTCCGGCGTCGACGGACTGATCCACACGCTCTGGACGGGAGCGCTGACGATCGCGGCGATGCTGCTGATCGGCCGCTTCCTGTTGCCGCGCCTCTTTGCGCAGGCGGCCCGCACCAAGAGCCCCGAGCTCTTCCTGGCGATCAGCCTGCTCGTTGTCATCCTTTCGTCGATCGCAACGGCCGCGACCGGGCTGTCGCCGATCGTCGGCGCGCTGATCGCCGGCCTGCTGATCGCCGAGACCGAATATCATTCCGAGGTCGAGCTGGTCACCTCGCCCTTCAAGGGCCTCGCGCTCGGCGTGTTCCTGATCACGGTCGGCATGGGGCTGGACCTGCGCGCGGTGATGGCGAACTGGCCGACGTTGCTGGTCGCCGTCGCGGGCGTCATCGTCGTCAAGACGGCGGTGATGGCCGGGCTCCTGCGGCTGGTCGGCACGCGCATGGGGGTCGCCGCGGAGATCGGCTTCCTCATGGCCTCGCCCTCCGAAACCACCCTGATCGTGCTCGGCACCGCGTTGCAGGCGGGCCTGATCGACGCCGCCACCGCCGCCTTCTGGCAGACGGTGACGGCGATCGGGCTGATCCTGACGCCGGTTCTCGCGCTGGTCGGCCGCCGCGCGGCGCGCACCGTCGAAACCGAGGAGGGCGTGCCGATCGAGAGCGCCGACGACTGGTTCGGGGAAAAGCGGTCGGTGATCGTCGGCATGGGACGCGTCGGCACGCTGATCGCCGAGATGCTGCGCGAGCATCGGCAGCCCTATCTTGCCGTCGACGCCGACATCGACACCGTCGAGCGTGCCAAGCGCGAAGGCTATAATGTGATGTTCGGCGATATTTCGCGGCCCGGGATGATCGAGCGGCTCGATCTCGGCCGGGCGAGCTCGGTGATCCTGACGATGGACGATCCCGTGCACATCGTGCACATCACCCGCCGCATCCGACGGATGTTCCCGCAATTGCCGGTAGTCGTCCGCGCCCGCGACGCCAACCACGCTGCCGAGCTCTACCGCGCCGGCGCCACCGATGCGGTGCCCGAAACGCTGGAATCGTCCCTACAGCTTTCGGAGGCCGTGCTCGTCGATCTCGGCCTCGCGATGGGGCCGGTGATCGAATCGATCCATCGCAAGCGGGCGGAAATGCGTGACCGCATCGTCCAGATGTCCCAGATGCAGCGCGATCCGATCACCCGCAAGCGCACCGAGGAACCGAGCCCGGCATCGCGCGCGCCCGGCGGCGACGGGCCTTCGCCCGGTACCGAACCCACCCCGGCCACCGGGTCCTGACAGGCGCCGGAAGGCCGAAGCCCCGCGGATCAGGCCGCCGCGGGAACGCCGCTCAGCGCCGCCTTCACCGCCTGCACGGCCGAGAGCGCCTGCCCGCCGTCCGGTCCGCCGCCCTGCGCCATGTCCGGCCGGCCGCCGCCGCCCTGCCCGCCCAGCGCTGTCACCGCGCGCTTCACCAGATCGACGGCGCTGTGCGTTCCGGCAAGGTCGGGGGTGACGCCGATCGCCACGCTGGCCCGGCCGTCGTTGACCGCGACCAGCACGGCGACGCCCGAGCCGAGCCGCTTCTTCGCATCGTCGACGAGGCCGCGAAGCCCCTTGGGATCGAGCCCTTCGATCACCTGCCCGATGAAGGCGATGCCGTTGACATGTTCGGGGCCGGGCGACTCAGCCCTGGCGCCGCCACCGCCGCCAAGCGCCAGCGCCTTCTTCGCTTCGGCGAGCTCACGCTCCAGGCGGCGGCGATCCTCGAGGAGCGTCGCAACGCGCTGCGGCACCTCCTCGGGCGACGCCTTGAGAGCGGCCGCGGCCTCCCTCAACCGCTCCTCGCGCTGCGTCAGCCACTGGCGCGCCGCCTCGCCGGTCAGCGCCTCGATACGGCGCACGCCGGAGGACACGGCGCTTTCGGAGACGATCTTGAACAGGGCGATGTCGCCAAGCGCCGAGACGTGGGTGCCCCCGCACAGCTCGACCGAATAGGAGGCGTCCGCGTCCGCACCCTTGCCCATCGAGAGCACGCGGACCTCGTCGCCATATTTCTCGCCGAAGAGCGCCATCGCGCCGGCGGCGATCGCCTCGTCCGGCGTCATCAGCCGCGTGGTCACGAGATCGTTGGCGCGGATCTGCGCGTTCACATCCGCTTCGACCTGCGCAATCTCGTCCTGAGTCATCGCCTTGGGATGCGAGAAATCGAACCGCAGGCGATCAGGCGCGACGAGGCTGCCCTTCTGCGTCACATGGCTGCCGAGCCGGTGGCGCAGGGCGGCATGAAGCAGATGGGTGGCGCTGTGATTGGCGCGCAGCCGCGCCCGTCGCTCGGCATCCACGGCGAGGTGCACGGCATCGCCGACCTTGAGCGTGCCGCTTTCGATCAGTGCCTGATGCGCATGCAGCCGGCCGAGCGGCTTGGAGGTGTCGCTCACCACCGCATGCAGGCCGGATTCATTGTCGATCGTACCCGCATCGCCGGCCTGGCCGCCGCTCTCGCCGTAGAAGGGCGTCTGGTTGGTCACGATGGCGACGCGGTCGCCCGCCGCCGCATGATCGACGCGGGCGCCGTCCTTGACGATGGCGAGCACCTGGCCTTCGCCCTCGTGGCTCACATAGCCGGTGAATTCGGTGCTGCCGGACTCCTCGGCAATGTCGAACCAGACCTCGTCGGACGCCTTCTCGCCCGATCCCTTCCAGGCCGCACGGGCGGCGCGCTTCTGTTCCGCCATCGCCGCGTCGAAGCCGGCACGATCGACGGCGAGATCCTGCGCGCGCAGGGCATCCTCGGTGAGATCGTAAGGGAAGCCATAGGTGTCGTAGAGCTTGAAGGCGACCGCACCCGGCAGCGTGTCGCCCGGCTTCATCGCTGCGGTCGCCTCGTCGAGCAGCCGCAGGCCGTTGGCGAGCGTCTGGCGGAAGCGCGTCTCCTCGAGCTTCAGCGTCTCTTCGATCAGCGGCTGGGCGCGGACCAGCTCGGGATAGGCAGCGCCCATCTCGGCGACGAGCGCCGGCACCAGGCGATGCATCAGAGGCTCGCCGGCGCCGAGAAGATGGGCATGGCGCATGGCGCGGCGCATGATCCGGCGCAGCACATAGCCGCGCCCCTCGTTCGCCGGCAGCACCCCGTCCGCGACGAGGAAGCCCGAGGCGCGCAGATGATCGGCGATCACGCGGTGGCTGGCCTTCATCGGCCCCGCGGTATCGGTGCGGGTCAGTTCGCCCGAGGCGGCGATCAGCGCCTTGAACGTATCGGTATCATAATTGTCGTGGACGCCCTGCAGCACCGCGGCGATGCGCTCCAGGCCCATGCCGGTGTCGATCGAAGGCCTGGGCAGATCGACGCGGGTTTCCTTGTCGACCTGCTCATACTGCATGAAAACGAGGTTCCAGATCTCGACGAACCGGTCGCCATCCTCGTCCGGGCTGCCGGGAGGGCCGCCGGGAATATGGTCGCCATGATCGAAGAAGATCTCGGAGCAGGGGCCGCACGGGCCGGTATCGCCCATCGCCCAGAAATTGTCCGACGTAGGTATGCGGATAATGCGATGCTCGGGCAGGCCCGAGATGCGGCGCCAGAGGCCGAACGCCTCGTCGTCCGTATGATAGACGGTGACGGTCAGCCGGTCGGGGCTGATTCCCCATTCGCGCGTGATCAGGGTCCAGGCCAGCTCGATCGCCCGTTCCTTGAAATAATCGCCGAACGAGAAATTCCCGAGCATCTCGAAGAAGGTGTGATGCCGTGCGGTATAGCCGACATTGTCGAGATCATTGTGCTTGCCGCCGGCGCGGACGCATTTCTGGCTCGACGTCGCCGTCGAATAGGGACGCGTCTCCAGACCGGTGAAGACATTCTTGAACGGGACCATTCCGGCGTTCGTGAACATCAGCGTCGGATCGTTATGCGGCACCAGCGGCGCCGACGGCACGATGCGATGGCCCTCGGATCCAAAATAATCGAGGAAGGAACGGCGGATGTCGTTGGTCGATGTCATAGCCGCGACTTAGGCGACCCGCGTGCGCTTGAGAAGATCGCAAGCGAAAGTTTCGCAAAGGGCAACCCGCCGCGTGCAGGCCGCGCCGTGCGCGGCGGGGTTGGCCGTACGGTGCCCGAAGGCAGGCTAGATATCGTCCTCGGGGTCCGGACCCGCCATCATCGCCTCGCCGACCGCCTCGGTTTTGCCGCGGATCGCCCTCTCGATCCGATCGGCCATCTCGGGATTGTCACGCAGCCACGTCTTGGCATTCTCGCGACCCTGGCCGATTCGCACCGAATCATAGGAGAACCAAGCGCCCGACTTCTCGACGATGCCGGCCTTGACGCCGAGATCGAGGATCTCGCCGACCTTGGAGATGCCTTCGCCATACATGATGTCGAACTCGACCTGCTTGAACGGCGGGGCGACCTTGTTTTTCACCACTTTCACGCGCGTGGTGTTGCCGACGATGTCGTCACGATCCTTGATCTGTCCGGTGCGGCGGATGTCGAGGCGGACGGAAGCATAGAATTTCAGCGCATTGCCGCCGGTCGTCGTCTCCGGATTGCCGTACATCACGCCGATCTTCATGCGGATCTGGTTGATGAAGATGACGAGGCAGCGCGAGCGGCTGATCGAGCCGGTGAGCTTGCGCAGCGCCTGGCTCATCAGGCGCGCCTGCAGGCCGACATGGCTGTCGCCCATCTCGCCCTCGATCTCGGCGCGCGGCACGAGCGCGGCGACCGAATCGACGACGAGCACGTCGATTGCATTGGAGCGGACGAGCGTATCGGCGATCTCCAGCGCCTGCTCGCCGGTATCGGGCTGCGAGACGATGAGTTCGTCGATGTCCACACCCAATTTCTTGGCGTAGACCGGATCGAGCGCATGCTCGGCGTCGACGAAGGCCGCGGTGCCGCCCGCTTTCTGCGCCTCGGCGATGGCGTGCAGCGCGAGCGTGGTCTTGCCCGAGCTTTCGGGGCCGAACACCTCGATGATGCGGCCGCGCGGCAGGCCGCCGATGCCCAGCGCGATATCGAGGCCGAGCGATCCGGTCGAGACCGCCTCGATCTCGATCTTCTCGCGCGAACCGAGCTTCATTGCCGATCCCTTGCCGAAGGCGCGATCGATCTGGGCGAGCGCTGCCTCGAGGGCCTTCTGTCTATCCATGCCTGTCGTCTGTCCTTCGGAACCGATGATCTTGAGCTGTGCGGCCATCGCTGTTTCCCTCTCGTAGATGGTCCCGGAGGACGGTTCAACGCGTACCGTTCCGTACCGCAAATGTTCCTGGAGAACAAGAGGGGAACTTGTGGCAATCCGAAGGTGCTCCTTTGAGCGCAAGCCGCGGGATGCAAGCCCGCGCACTCCGCGTCAGAGAGGATGCGCCACAATGATGGAGCATCCCATGTCCTTCCGGATTTCCGGCCTCGATGCCGCGGCTTTCCGGCCGCTATACGGCCTCCCCGACGAGGAGTTGGCCGCCCGCGGCGCCCGGCGCGTCGTCGCCGATGCAAGGCCCGGCTATCCCGACCGCATCGAACTGCGTGACGTCGAGCCCGGCGAGCGGCTGATCCTGCTCAACTACACCCATCAGCCCGCCCGCTCCCCCTACCGATCGAGCCATGCGATCTTCGTGCGCGAAGGCGCGGAACGGCGCTGCGAGATGATCGACGCCGTCCCGGCCGCGCTCGCCATCCGGCCAATCTCGCTGCGCGCCTTCGACGCCGCGGGCGAGATGCTCGACGCGCGGCTGATCGACGGTGACGATCTGCGGTTCGCGATCGAGGCGTTGCTGGCGAATGCGCAGACCGCTTATCTCCACGCGCATTATGCGACGCGCGGCTGCTGTGCGGCGCGCATCGACAGGCTGTGAGCGCCGGACCGCGCTACTTGTACATGCCCTCGCGCAGGTTGATGCCATGCTCGATCCACACTTTGAGCGCACACAGCATCTGCGACCAGCCCATGCAGTTGCCGTAGGAGGCCTTGAGGCCCGCAGGCGTCTCGTGCCATCCGGCCTCGGTGATCGTCACCAGCGTGCGATCACCCTCCAGCGGCTCGAACATCATGGTGACGGTGGTCTGGTAGGAGGACGCCCCTTCGCCCTCGTGCGCGCCCCACCGGAGCACGATGCGCCGGTCACGCTCGACCTCGATCACCTCGACGGGAAAGGCGCCGGGAAAATCGTGGAAATCCCAGGTGACGACCGCACCGGTTTCGAGCCGCCCCTTGGCGCCGCCGGTGGTGAAGTAGGCGGACAGCTTATCGGGATCGGCGATCGCCTCGAACACCTCGCCGACAGGCCGCGAGATATGGGCGGAGACGGTGAACTTCAGTTCCATCGGGACCCTCCTTGCATCGAGTCCTAACAGGTTATACTTTTATAACATGTTCTCTGTCGAGCACGATGATCGGGTCTTCAAGGCGTTGGCCGCGCCCGTGCGCCGCACCATCCTCGACATGCTCAAGGACGAGCCGCACACGACCGGCGCGCTCTGCGCGCGGTTGCCGGCGCTCGATCGCTGCACGGTGATGCAGCATCTGCGGGTGCTGGAGGAGGCGGACCTCGTCATTGTCCAGCGCAAGGGACGGGAGCGCTGGAATCATCTCAATCCGTTGCCGATCAAGCACATCCACGATCGCTGGATCGGCCCCTATGCGGCGCAGGCGGTGGATCTTCTCGACAAGGTGAAGTCTGCGCTGGAACGCCCCTCGGCCTGAGGGCCGCGGCTTCAGCCGGAGGCGAAGCAGCCGTCCAGCGCGGCGCGAACGCCGTCGATGGTGAAAGGCTTGGGCAGGATCGGCGCTTCGGCGTGGCGCGCAGGCGCTTCCTCGGTCAGGCCGCCGGTCGCGAGAAGGAAAGGCACGCCGCTGTCGGCCAGCGCATCGGCCACCGGCCAGCTCGGTTCGCCCCCGCGCAGATGAACGTCCAGGATCGCAGCATCGAAGCCGCCCTGGCCGATATGGTCGAGCGCGTCGGCAACGCTGTCGACCGTGCCGACCACCTTATGGCCCAGCATGTCGATATAGTCTTCGAGCATCATGGCGATGAGCGGCTCGTCCTCGATGACGAGAATCGACTTGGGGGTCTCCATGCAAGCGGACATATCACCGATCCGACGGCGGTGAAGAGGGTTTCGGCCCATGCCGCCGGATCATGCACCGGCGCCGGGGGCGGCGTCCGCAACCGGTCGGAGCGCGTCGCGCGCCGCTTCGGCGAGCTGCTGCACCGAGAAGGGCTTGGGAAGGAAGGCGACATTGTCGATCGCGATCGATCGCCGAAGCTGCTCCTCGGCATAGCCGGACATGAAGAGGATGGGCAGGGAAGGGAATTTCTCGCGCGCGCGGCGTACCAGCGTCGGCCCGTCCATCGTCGGCATCACCACGTCCGAGATCAGCAGATCGACGGGCTCTTTCCCGGAAGCGGCATCCAGCACGTCCAGCGCCTCCTCGCCGTTCGCCGCGGTGAGCACGGTATAACCCTGCCGCGCCAGGGCGCGCTCCGCGACCGCACGAACCATGTCCTCGTCCTCGACGAGTAGGACGGTGCCGGTCCCCCACAGCTCGCCGGCCTTTTCCCTGCGCAGCGCTGTGGCGGATGTCGCCACCTCGGCACGGTGCACCGGCAGGTAGATGACGAAGCTCGTCCCCTGCCCCACCTTGGAATCGACGAAGATGAACCCGCCGGACTGCTTGACGATGCCGTATACGGTCGAGAGGCCGAGCCCGGTGCCCTTGCCCACCTCCTTGGTGGTGAAGAAGGGCTCGAACACCTTGCCGAGCACGTCCGCGGGGATGCCGACGCCGGTATCGGACACGCTGAGCGCGGTATAATCGGCGATCGGCAGGATATCGCTGCCGAGCCGGCTCACCTCCGTGGCCGGGACCGCATAGGTCTGCAGCGTCAGCGTCCCGCCGTCGGGCATCGCATCGCGTGCGTTCACCGCGAGGTTGACGATCACCTGTTCGAGCTGGCCCGGATCGGCGCGGACCGCCCCTAGGTTGCGGCCATGTTTGACGACGAGCGTCACCGTTTCACCGAGCAGCCGCTTCAGCAGGTTCGATATCTCCGAGATCACGTCCGGCAGCTGCAGGATCTGCGGCCGCAGCGTCTGCTGGCGCGAAAAGGCGAGCAGCTGCCGCGTCAGCCCCGCGGCGCGGTTCGAATTATGCTTGATCTGCTGGATGTCGTCATAATCGCTGTCGCCCGGCGTGTGGCGCATCATCATCAGATCACAATGGCCGATGATCGCGGTGAGGATGTTGTTGAAATCATGCGCGACGCCCCCGGCGAGCTGGCCCACGGCCTGCATCTTCGTCGCCTGCGCGACCTGACGCTTCAGCCGGTTCTCCTCGCTGTTGTCCTTGAGGCTCAACAGCACCGCGGCGTTGCCGAGGCCACGCGCGCCGGCGATGGTCAAGGCCACCGGTTCGTCCGGCCGGTGCTTCAGCCGGATCGCGATATCGCCCGACATCGCCTGACCGGCGGCGAACCGGCGCACCGCGTCGGAGACCGCCGACTTGTCCTCCTTCACGACGAGATCGCTCGGATAGACCGGAAGGGTATCGCCATCGGCGCCGGCCGCGCGTGCGAAGGCGTCGTTGATGAACAGGAAACGGCCGTCGCGCTCGGCCAGGGCGATGCCGAGGGGCAGCATGCCGAGCAAGGCATAGAGATTGGTGGGCGATGGTTCGCGGGCGGCCGCCTGCGCCGCGCGAGGATCGTCGAGCATCAGCAGGAGCGCGGTGCCGCCGGGAGCCGATGGATCGAGCGGCAACCGCGCCATGCGAAGCGGGCGCCCCTTCTCGCCTTCGCGCATGAGGCGCACGCCGCCCTTGCCGTCCTCGCGGACGAGATCGGCGAGAGGACGGCCGGCAACGCCCTCCAGCCGTCCGAGCGCGCGTTCCTCGAACGCCGCATTGGCTGCGATCAGCAGCCCGTCCCCGCCGACGAGCACGGCCATCACGCCGGCCTCTCCCAGCTGTGCTCCGCCTTGGCCCGCGATCAGCATCGCGGCCTGGTCGGCACCGCCGGGACGCTCGTCGCGGCCGAAGCGCCATACGAGGTGATCTTCCCGCTGGCCTGCCCGAACCACCCGGACGTTGACCGGCCCACGCGCAGACGGAAGCGCGGGCGCCGACGCCTCGCCATCGCGCCATGCGCCATGCGCTGCCGAGAGCAGAGCTTGGGTGCCGCTCTCCTCAAGCGACAGATCCGACGGCGGCGCGTAGCCCCCGAACCAGCCGGCGAAGGCACCGTTCGCATAAACGAGCCTTCCCGCCCGGTCGGTAATGGCGACGGCATCCCCGCGCTCCTCCAGAATGGCGGCGAGCAGCGTGGTATCGAGACCCGGCCCGGCCGCGCCCTGCTCCCGGCGATAATGCGCGGCCAGCACGGCCAGCGCGACGACGGCAAACAGCGTGGCAAGGAAGACCCCGGCGAAAACCGGATCGCCGAGCAGCCACAGCAGCAGAAGCGCGGAACCCAGCCCGGCCGCGCAGACTCCGAACAGGATGAGCCGGTCGGCCGATCGAGGGGCGGTATGCGCGATGCCACCGGAAAAGGAGGATGCCATGGCGGCAGTCTTCCGCTCCGTCCGGCCTTCCGTCAAGGCAACCGCCGCTTCGGCGGGATGGGGCATTCGGCGGCGGGCGCCCCACTCTCCCCTTGAAATGAAGCGTTTCTCGGTCACAGTAGCGCCGGGGGGGCATCAGTTGAGCGATCCGGATCTGCTAGCTTTCGTCGCAAGGACCTTCGGCTGTCCGGCCGATGTGGCGACCGCGCTCTTGCAGCGAGGGAGCCGAAGGACCTACGCACCGCGTGCGATCGTGATCGCGGCGGGGGGCCGTACCACGAATTTGTTCCTCGTCGTTTCAGGACATGCCTGCGCGCAGCTCTATACCTTCGACGGGCGGCTGGTGCTGCTCCATGAGTTCGCACCGGGAGACCTGTTCGGCGCTCTCGACGAGGAGAGCGGCACGGACGAGAGCGAGGTGGTGGCGACCGACGCGCTCTGCGTGACGATGTTCGCGGCCGCCGATTTCCTCGCCTTGGCTCAGGTGCACGCCTGCATCAGCCTGGCCTTGTCGCGCATGCTGCTGCGGCGGCTGCAGGCGCTGACCAATCGCATGTATGAGCGCACCAGCCTGTCATCGGCGGGGCGCGTCCATGCCGAACTGCTTCGCCTGGCCCGCGACGGCGACGGCAGAACGATCCGCCCCATCCCGATCGTCACCGAGCTCGCGCAGCGGATCAACACCTCGCGCGAGACCGCGTCTCGCGCGATCAGCGCGCTGGAACGGCGCGGCATCGTCCGGCGCGAAGAAGGATCCCTCGTCATCGTGGCGCCCGAGCTGCTTCGCGATCTCGTCGTCTGAGACGCGCCGATCATTCCGCAGCCGCGCGGGCAAGCGCGTAGATCGGCACCGGCAGGCCATCTTCGCCGATCACCTCGCCGACCAGTCCGGTTCCCGGCGGTGCGGCATTTTCGGCCCACAGCGCCAGCGCGAACGCGTCGGTGACGTGGATCGCGCCCGGCGGGACCGAAGCGAGCAGCCGGGCCGACACCTTGGCGGCCGGCCCGAACAGAACGGAACGGGCGGTGAGCCCGTCCTTCACGCGCAGCACCGAACCGAAATGGCCCGCGATCCGCCAGCCGGGGAAGCCCGCCAGCGCCCGCGCCAGATCCTGTGCGGTGTGCGCCGCCGAGGCGGCATCGCCGAATGTCAGATGAAGCAGGCCCGCGGCCCAGCACGGGCTGGCAGCGGCGCTCCCGCGATCGGAGAGGATGCCGGCGATCGCCGCGATCCGCGCCGCAAGGTCGTCCGGCGGAAGCGCCCCGTCACCCGCCGGCGACAGCGCCAGCATCGCCGCCATGCCGCGCTCTTCCTCGTCGGACAGCAAGGCCGGTTCCGGCATGGTCGCGATCGCCGGCACGGTGGCACGGAGCTGGCGGCGCCCTGCCGCCAGCCAACGCTGGCTCACGCGCCCGGTATTGTCTCCGGCGCCGGCATCGGCATCCTCGGCGGTCACGATGAGCTGGACCGCCTCGCTCTGCAGCAGCCCGGCCTGCATGGCCGCGCTTCCCATCGCCATCGTGTCGGCCAATGCGACCGCGGCGTGATCGACGGCCCCGAAGCCGGTGACAACCTCGCGAACGGTTTCCGCCTGTTCGATCAGCTCGGCGAAGCGGCGTTCCCATTGGTCTCCGAACGGCGCGACGGAGCGGCTGACGAAATCGGCGCGATGGCCCGGCAGGATGACGTGAAGCTCGGCGCCGGCATCGATCGCCGCCTCGGCGATCACCATGTCGGCACCCGCGGCCAGCGCGCCGAAGGCGAAGCCGATCCGCTCCGCCGCGATCAGCTCGGCGACGCGTGCGGACAGCGCCTCACCGGATGCGATGCGCAGCGGGCCGGCGAAATGCATGCTGCGCGGCGGCCGGAAGCGATCGAGCCATCCCTTGTCGGCGCCCAGCGCATCGAGAATCAGCCCGAACTGCCGCAGAGTCGAGGCATGGTCCTCCCAGGCGCGCGGCGCCAGCGCGATGCCCTCCGCCAGCGCGGCGCGCGCGGCATCGATGCGGCCCATGAGCAGCTGCGCCTCCGCGAGCGTCGCGGCGCGATAATAGGGTGTCTCGGGCTCGTCGGGCTGCGCTTCGATCCGCTCGATGACGCGAAGCGCATGCGCGCGCGCGCGTTCGGCATCGCCCGCGAGCAGCGCCAGCGTCGCGGCGTTGATCAACGGATAGCTCGCTCCGTTGATCGCCGCCGCCGCGGCATAGGCTTCGGCCGCTATTCCCAGCAGCCGCTTGCGTTCGGCCGGCGATGCGGCGAGCGCGCGGTCCTTGAGCAGCCGGCCGCGCACGCCGAGCACGGCCGGATCGTCGGTCACGGCTTCAAAGCCGGCGTCGCGAAACAGCGCCCACGCCTGGTCGAGCGCGCCCGATCGGGCGTGGGCGATGATCGAGATCAGCCTGTCGGCGGCTACGGTCGGCAAGGCTGCTCCTCCCCCGGCCGTGCCCATGCAGCGGCCCTCAATGTCCCGGTGCGAACGCGGAGCGTCGCTTCCGTACTTTGCCGGCTTTGGCCGCATCGGCGCAAGCCCGTGCAGAGGCTTGCGCCGCGGCCGCGCGAGCGCGATCCGTTCAAGGACGCTTCGGCCCCTGATTCTGGCTGGTCGGATCGATGATGATCGTCAGCCACGGATCTTCGCCGCTTTCGGGATTATTGATCGGCACGCGGACCAGGAAATTGAACGAATAGGTCCGCGTCTCGTTCGCCTCGAGCGGCGTGCCGTCGCGATCGAGCATATAGTTGACGCAGCGGATGCTGTCGCGCCCCTGGATGCGGCGGCGGCTGAGATTGTAGAAGCTTTTGTTCGGATCGTAGCGCGTGCCCGGGCCGCCGCTGGTGTCGGCGGGCTTTTCCCGGACGAAGATCATGGTTTCGTCCGCAGGGCCGCCATTCTCGGGAAAGAACTGCCAGTTGCCGGCGTCGAGCACCACGGTGAAATAAGAGGGATAATGCTGGAATTGCACGCTGGCCGTCTCTGGCGGCAGCGGCACGCCCGAGGCGAGGTCGACGCGGATCTGCGCCACGATCTCCTCCTCCGCGGTCTCGACCGACCTGCCGTTGAGCAGTTCGCTCCGCTGGACGGGCTGAAGCCGCAGATTCTGATCGAACCACAGGTACATCACCAGGATGCGATCCGGTTCGACGACGCCCGGCGGTGGTGCGCTGATCGGTGAATCGCCCCAGCTCGCATCCTTGAAATGATGCTTGATCTGTCTCGCGGTCTGGAATGCCATGGTCTGTCCTTCCCTTTTCTGGAACGCCGCCAAAGTCACTGGGCGGCGGACGCGGTCTCGATGATCTTCCGGTTGATGAGCGCGATGTCGCTCGACGGATTGGCAGCATCGCGGCGCACGGCGGCGATCGCCGCGCGGGCGTCGGCCAGGTGCACGCGCGCGGCGGCACGATCCGATTGCGCGAGCGCGAGCGTGGCGCGATCGATCGCGATCCAAGCCGCCTGCTGACGCCACAGATCGTTGCCGCTCTCGATCCTGAGCAAAGCCGACAGATCGGCCGAGGCCATGTCGAGCAACGCGCGGCACCCGGCGAAGTCCCGCTGTGCCAGCGCGATGCGTGCCAGCGATCGATTGCTGATCACCAGGGCATAGCGCCTCGCGGTGTTGGCCGGATCGGCAGCGAGCAACGCCTGGTTGAGCGCGCGTTCGGCGAGCCGATGGCGTCGTGCGGCCTCATAGGCATGTTCGCTGAGATAGGTGTCGGCGATCCAGGCCTGTGCGTTCGCCCGCTCCGGCCGTGCATCGGGCGTCCCGGCATCCGCGCGTTCGAACCAGCCGAGCGCGCGCAGGAACCATGTGCGGGCCTCGGCCGAACGGTTGAGGCCGGTGAAGAGCACGATTCCGACATTGTTGTCCGAATAGCCCATCTCCATCTGATAGCGCGGATCGCCGGGCGCGGCGGCGATCAGCCGGCGGGCAAGCTGCTGGTAGCGGCGATAGGCGAGCATCGCCTTGTCGTAGCGGCCGGCAAGCTCGTCGATATGGCCGATCCAATATTCGCTCTGGGCGTGCGCGAAGATCCGGTTTGGATCCTTCGGTGCCTGGGCGAGCAGCGACGCCGTGGTGCGGTGCGCTTCGCGGAACTTGGCGAGCGCGCGATCGAGATCGCCGCGCGTCTCGTCGTCCTGTCCCATGGCCTGCAACAGGCGGGCCCGCCGCTCCAGGCTGCCGGCCGGCAACCGGTCGAGCGCCTGCCCGCTATAGAAACGCATCGCCCGTTCGTTGACCGCGGACATCACGTCCAGCCGGCCGACGCCGATCAGCCGCTGCCGCAGGTCGGTCAGCATGAACTCCACCAGCCCTTCCGCCGCTGTGCGTTGGCGCTCGGCCTCGGCCCGCGCATGCAACGCCACGATCGTCAACACCGCCATGGCTAGCATCGCGACGAGGGCCGCCACCGTGATCGCGGTCACACGGCGCACGCGCCGCTGCGCATCGCGCTGCACCAGCATGTCGAGGCCGATGCCGAGGATGCCCGCGACGAGCTTCAGCAGCCCCAGGCGGGTGCCGTCTCCGCCCGGCCGCAGATCGGCGGCGATGGGCTCCGTCCCCCCGACCCGCAACGCCTCGGGAAACGCCTCCTCGGGTTCGCCGCGCACCAGCGCGGCGAGGATCGGCCGATCGGGGTGGATCTGGCGGAACAGTGCGATCTCGCGAGCCACCCAGCGCGAGGCAGCGGCATTGGGAGAGCAAAGGACGATGAGGCTGTCGGATGCGGCCAGCGCGGCGGCCACCTCGGCGCTCAGGTCATCCGATGCCGGCAGCTCGTCGATATCGCGGAAGATTGGCGCCAGCCGCGCCGGGACGCTCCCCCGCTTCGCCTGCCAGCCCACCAGCCGGCGCGGCAGTCGATAGGCTTCCAGCCGCGCATGCAGCCGCCGCCCGATCGCGGTGTCGCGATGGCTGTAGCTGATGAAGGCGCGATAGCGCCTTTCCTCCGCCAGGACAGGCTCCTTCCCCCACATCACCCGCGTCCCGTCTCCCGGATCGAGCGCATCGCCTAGCTGCCAGAGTTGCGCCGCGCCAGCAATCTTCCGCATGACGATGCGGGCTTGCCGGCGCTATCGTGACGTGCATCACGCGCAGCCGGATCGAAGGCTCGCTACTTCCCGGAGCGACCAGATCATCCGGAGGCTTCCATGCACGAGACCGAGGATCCGCCGGCTCCGCCGCAGCCCGGCGCCGGACCTGCCGAAGCCGAAGCGAAGGCCGGATCCTGCCGGGCCGTTCCGCTCCTTTTCCGGATCGCCCCCGGGCGGAGCATGATCGAGGCGACAGGCGCGCTCCTCCGTGCGCGCGTGGAAATCACCGCGCAATCGCAGGAGGAAGGCCGGATCTTCGGCAAGGCAGCCGCCGACCAGATCGACAGGCTTCGCCGTCTCCCTCAGTTCGCGGCGGTGGAGCGCGATTGCACGGCCGAGGATGCCGAGGGGCCGTACACCGCCGCGATCGTCACGCTGTGGGGATGGTCCTCGAGCATCCGGATCGGGGCGCCGAGACAGGGCCGGGAGCGGCCGATCCGCTGACCGGCCGCTCCCGCCCCGAACTACCAGATGCGCACGCGCGCCGCCGGCGCGAGATACAACCTGGCGTTCGGAGAGGGCCGGTATGCGGCATACCAGGGATCGAGGTTGCGCACGATCGCGGTGCGCTGCTCGGACGGGGCATGGGGATCGGTGAGCAGGCGCTGGCGCAGATTGGCCTCGCGATAGCTGCGCCGCCACACCTGTGCCCAGCCCAGATAAAAGCGCTGATCGCCCGAGAAGCCGTCGATCACCAGCGCCGGCTTTCCGCCGAGCGCCATCGCATAGGCGTCGTGCGCGACGGTGAGGCCGGCAAGATCGGCGATGTTCTCGCCGAGCGTGAGGGCGCCTTGCACATGCAGGCCAGGAAGCGGCTCATAGGCGTCATATTGCTTCACCAGCCGATCGGTGAGCGCGGTGAAGCGCTCCACGTCCTGGGGTGTCCACCACTCGGCGAGCCGCCCGGTCTTGTCGTACTTGCGGCCTTGGTCATCGAAATGATGGCTGAGCTCATGCCCGATCACCGCGCCGATCCCGCCATAGTTGATCGCCGGATCGGCCTTGGGATCGAAGAAGGGCGGCTGCAGGATCGCGGCGGGAAAGACGATCTCGTTCCAGGCCGGGTTGGCGTAGGCATTGATCTCCATCGGCGTCATGAACCATTCGTCGCGGTCCGCCGGCTTGCCGAGCTTGTCGAGGTTGCGCTGCCATTCGAAGGCACTGGCGCGGCGGACATTGCCGAACAGATCGTGCGCGTCGATGCTGAGCGCGGAATAATCGCGCCATTTCGTCGGATAGCCGATCTTCGGACGGAAGGCGGCAAGCTTGGCGCGCGCCTCCGCCTTGGTCTTGGGATCCATCCAGCTGAGCGCCTGCAGGCGCTTGTCCCACGCCGCGATGATGTTGCGCACCAGCTGGTCGGCGGCGGCTTTCGCTTCCGGAGGGAAATAGCGGGCGACATATTTCTCGCCGACAGCTTCGCCCATCGCGGTCTTGACCAGATCGACCCCGCGCTTCCAGCGCGCCCGATCCTGCGGCGTGCCGTTCAGCACCGTGCCGTGGAAGGCGAAATTCGCTTCGACGAAGGGCCTGGAAAGATAGGGCGCCGCCTCGTCCAGCGTCCGGATCCAGAGATAATCCTTGAGCACCGGCAGCGGCGTCGCGGCGATCGCGGACGCCGCGCCGGCGATGGCGCTCGGCTGCGCGACGATATAGTCGAACGGGCCTTCCAGCCCGGCCGCGGTGAAATAGGTCTTCCAGTCGAAGCCCGGCGCCTTGCGCTCGAAGTCCCCGCGAGCAAACGGGTTGTAGACCTTGTCGCTGTCGCGGCTGTCGACGCGCGTCCACTGCGCCTGGGCGATGCGCGTCTCGAAGTCGAGCACCGCCTTGGCCCGGGCCGCGCCATCCTGTTCGCCGCCCAACGCGAAGAGTTTCGCGACATAATCGAGATAGGCCGCCTTTGCCTGGGCGAGGCCGGCATCCGCCTTGAGATAATAGTCCCGATCGGGAAGCCCGAGGCCATCCTGCGCGATCTGGACGATCGTCTTGTCCGGATTCTTGTCGTCGATGCCGACGCTGGCCCCGATCGGGCCGATCACGCCCGCGCGCAGCCCCTTGCCAAGCGCCGCCGCATAGTCTGCCTTCGACGCGATGGCGCGGATCGCATCGAGCTCGGGCCTGACCGGGGCGATCCCCTTCGCGTCGGCGCCCGCTTCGTCGAGAAAGCTGGCATAGAGCGCGCCGATCTTCGAGCGCGGATCCCCTTCCTCGGCCTGCAATATCTCGCGCGTGCGTTCGAAGGAGAGGTCGTCGAGGACGGAGAACATGCCGTAGTTGGAGCGGTCGGCGGGGATCGGCGTCGTCTTCGCCCAGCCGCCGTTGGCATAGCGATAGAAGTCGTCGCCCGGCGCGACCGAGCGATCCATGCCCGATTCGTCGAACCCGAAGCGGCCGATCGCCGGCTTGCCGGCGACGGGCGCCACCTGCTGCGCGGTCGCGGCGACCGTAGCGGAAATCGCGGCGAGCGACAGGAGCGCGCTGGAGGCGGTGAACAGGAGAAAATGCTTGCGCATGAAGGCATCCGGTGTGTCAGTTGGCTATGACACGAGGCATAGCAAAGCCGAGCAACGGATCAACCTGTCGGACGCGGCCGCCTTTTGCCCGACAGGCCCAACTCCCCCGGCCGATCGATGTCGCGGACGACGCCGCGTTCGCGGACGGGAAGATACACCAGCCCCTCGTCGATTGCCCCCAGCCCCCTGTCCCCGCGGAGCGCCGCTATCCGGGCCGGGGCGGGCTTGCGCAGCAGCACCGGATGGCCCGGCCGGCGCCGCCATGCCGGCCGCACCGCCGCCGCCCGCCCGCGCGCCATGTGCAGCGCGAGCCTGGAGGCGATGCGGTGCGGAACGGCCGGCATGTCGCCGAGAAAGATGAAGACGGTGCGTTCGATCGGCCGCAGCGCGGCGAAGCCGGCGCGCAGGCTGGCGGCGATCCCCTCGCGATGATCGCAGGCCCGGACGACGCTGACCCGCCCGCCCGCCCGCCGGACCGCCGCTGCGACGCGGTGCGCCTGCGCTCCGGCCACGACGATCACGCGCCCTGCGGGCGCCGCGCGCGCGGCGGCGAGCGCATGCAGGACGAGCGGGCGTCCGTTCAGGGGAGCCATCAGCTTGTTTGCCGGGCCGAAGCGCCGCGAGCGGCCGGCCGCGAGCAGGATCGCCGCGCGCACCGGCCGGATCAGATCTCGACCTGACTGCCGAGCTCGACGACGCGGTTGGTCGGCAGCTTGAAGAACTCCATCGCGCTTTCCGCGTTGCGCAGCATCCAGGCGAACAGCTTCTCGCGCCACAGCGCCATGCCGGGCCGGGCCGAAGCGATCAGCGTCTGGCGCGAGAGGAAGAAGCTGGTGTCCATCATCCTGAACTCGGGGCCGCAGCTCACGATCCGCGAGAGCGCCGCCGGCACGTCGGGATCCTGCATGAAGCCGTAGCGGACGTGGAAGCGGTAGAAGCCCTGATCGAGATCGACGACGGTGCAGCGCCCCGGCTCGTCGACATAGGGCACGTCCTCGATCTTGACGGTGAGCAGGATCACCCGCTCGTGCAGCACCTTGTTGTGCTTCAGATTGTGGAGCAGCGCATGGGGCACGCCGTCCGAAGACGAAGTCATGAACACGGCCGTTCCCGGAACGCGCGTCGCCGAATTGGCGGCGGACTTGACGAACACCTGCACCGGCATGGCGGATTCGCGCATCCGGTTGATCATCAGCGCCCGGCCCTTGGACCAGGTCGTCAGCATGGTGAAGGCGAGCAGGCCGACCGCCAGTGGGAACCAGCCGCCGTCCGGCACCTTGGTGAGATTGGCGCTGAAATAGGCGAGATCGACCGCGAAGAAGATGAGGAGCAGCCCCGTCGCGGCGAACCGGTTCCATTTCCATAGACCGAACAGCACGACGCCGAGCAGGCAGGTATCGATCAGCATCGCGCCGGTCACGGCGATGCCGTAGGCCGCGGCGAGGTTGGTCGAGCTGCGGAAGGTGAGGACGAGCAGGATCACCATCACCATCAGCGTCCAGTTCACCGAGGGGATGTAGATCTGGCCGGCGGTGGAGGCGCTGGTGTGGGTGATCCGCAGGCGCGGGATGAAACCGAGCTGGATCGCCTGCTGCGTAACCGAGAAAGCGCCGGAGATCACCGCCTGGCTGGCGATCACCGTCGCCATGGTCGCGAGGATGACGAGCGGCAGGCGCAGCCAATCGGGCGCGAGGAGGAAGAAGGGATTGTGGATGATCACCGCAGCCTCGGCCGGCGAGGCGGAGAGGATCATCGCGCCCTGGCCGAGATAGTTGAGCATCAGCGCCGGCAGCACGAAATAGAGCCAGGAAAGGCGGATCGGGCGGCGGCCGAAATGGCCCATGTCGGCATAGAGCGCCTCCGCCCCCGTCACCGCCAGCACGACCGAGCCCATCGCCAGGAAGGCGAGCAGGAAATCGTCGGCGAAGAAGCGGATGGCGTAGATCGGGTTGAGCGCCACCAATATGTGCGGGCTCGCCGCGATATGGATGATGCCGAGCACGGCCAGGCTGAGGAAATAAAGCGCCATGATCGGGCCGAACAGCATGCCCACCTTGGCGGTGCCGCGCGACTGGATGGTGAACAGGCCGATGAGGATGCCCACGGCGAGCGGTAGGACGAGCGGCGAGAAACCGGCCTCGACGACGACGAGGCCTTCCACCGCCGACAGCACCGAGATCGCCGGCGTGATCATGCTGTCGCCGTAGAAGAGCGCGGTTGCGAACACGCCGAGCAGGACGAGCCCGCGCGTCCAGCGCTTCTGCGAGTTGGTCGAGCGCGAGATCAGCGCGAGCAGGGCGAGGCTGCCGCCCTCGCCCTTGTTGTCCGCGCGCATGATGATGCTGACATATTTGACCGTCACCACCAGCATCATCGACCAGAAGATGAGGCTGAGAACGCCCATCACATGGAGGTGATCGGGCGCCAGCGGGTGATGGCCCACGAAGGTTTCGCGGAAGGCGTAGAGCGGGCTGGTGCCGATATCGCCGAACACCACGCCGATCGCCCCGAGCGACAGCTTCCACAGCGCCTGATCGCCGTGGCCGTGCTCGTGGGATGCGTGGACGGCCGAGGCCGGGACGCCGCTCGCGGTTTCGCTCATCGGCGGCCGGACCTTTGGTCCGGACTGGAATGCTGACCCATGCTTTCGCCTGATGCCCCGTGGCGACTGGCGCGCGCCACTAGCACTTCCCATGATGCGCCGCAACAGCCGGACCGGAGGACCATCAGGCGCTCCTGAACAGCGCGTCGGCCTCGCTGCGCGTTGGCACCGAACGCAGCACGAAGCTCGAGTTGATCGTGGTCACGCCCGGCAATTTGCCCAGATGTTCCCGATGGATGCGCTCATAATCGTCGAGATCGCGGCAAATGATCTTCAGCCGGTAATCCTGGCCTCCTGAGACCAGCGCGCATTCCACGATCCCCTCGATGCGCGATACCGCCGCCTCGAAAGCGGCAAGGTCCTCCTCGGCCTGGGTGCTCAGCGTGATGTCCACCAGCGCCGTGACGTGAAAGCCGAGTCGGCGGTAGCCGAAGCGGGCGCCGTAGCCGGTGATCCGCCCCGATTCCTCCAGTGCCTGGATCCTGCGGGTGCAGGCCGACTGGGAAAGGCCGGCGCGCTCCGCGATCTGGCTGACCGGAAGCCGCGCGTCGGCCGCCAGCGCCCGCAGGATCGTGCGATCGATACGATCGAGGCCATCTTGCATGAATTTTCCTTTCCAGGGCCGTTCATGCCGCGATCCATGCATCGATCCGGGCGGAGCTTCCGCATCTTTGCAGAGATTCGCAGGCGAGTCGCAGTTTATGCTGCTTTTCCACCCAATGGGAGGAGCAATCCAATGCGCATCGGTGTTCCCCGGGAAATCAAGAATCACGAATATCGCGTCGGCCTCACCCCCGCCTCCGCGGCGGAGCTCGCAGCCGCGGGCCACGAGCTGATCGTCGAGAGCGGCGCGGGCGCCGGAATCGATTTCGAGGATCGCGACTATGTCGAGGCCGGCGCCCGGATCGTGGCGACCCCGGCGGAAGTGTTCGCCGCGGCCGACATGATCGTGAAGGTCAAGGAACCGCAACCCTCCGAAATCGCGCTGCTCGAACCGCGCCACCTGCTGTTCACCTACCTCCATCTCGCCGCCGACAAGCCCCAGGCGCTGGGCCTCATGAAATCAGGGGCAACCTGCATCGCCTATGAAACGGTCACCTCGCGCAGCGGGTCCCTGCCCCTCCTCAAGCCCATGTCGGAAGTGGCCGGGCGCATGTCGATCCAGGTGGGTGCGCATTATCTCGAGAAGGAACAGGGCGGCCGCGGCGTGCTGCTCGGCGGCGTGCCCGGCGTCGCCCCGGCCAGGGTCGCGATCCTCGGCGGCGGCGTCGCGGGGATGAACGCCGCGCAGATGGCGGTCGGCATGCGTGCGGACGTCACCATCTACGACATCAGCAACGATCGGCTGGCCGAGCTGGACACCGTCTTCTCCAGCCAGATCAAGACGGCCTATGCCAGCAAAGCGGCGATCGCCGCCGCGGTGGCCCGGGCGCATCTCGTGATCGGTGCGGTTCTGGTGCCCGGCGCGGCGGCGCCCAAGCTGGTGACCCGGGAGATGCTCAAGACGATGAAGCGCGGATCGGTGCTGGTCGACATCGCGATCGATCAGGGCGGCTGCTTCGAAACGAGCCATCCTACCACCCATGACGATCCCGTGTTCGTCGAGGAGGGTGTCATCCATTATTGCGTGGCGAACATGCCCGGCGCCGTCGCGCGGACCTCCGCCTTCGCGCTCAACAACGCCACGCTGCCCTTCGCGCTCGCGCTCGCGAACAAGGGAGCGCAGGCGGCCATGGCCGAGGATCCGCATCTGGCAGCCGGACTGAACATATCCGCCGGCAAGATCCGCCACCGCGCGGTGGCCGAGGCGCTGGACCTGCCGTTCGAACCCTAATCGATCAGGCCCCCGCGCGGATGAGGTTGGAGGGCCCCGTCTCCACCGGCTCCACCCGATCGCCGACGCGGACGATGCCCGAGCCGTCGGGGATCAGGTTCTGCCCGAACATGATGCCGCCCTTCGCCATCCTGCCTATTCGGCGAAGCGTCGCCAGCGGCTCGTTGTCGCCCGCCGTCTCGCCGCTGTCGGGATCCTGCGTGACGATCACGCAGCGCGAGCAGGGCTTCACGACCCTGAACACGACCGTCCCGATCCGCACCTGCCGCCATTCGTCCTCGGCCCAGGGCGCGGCCCCACCGATCACGATATTCGGCCGGAAGCGGCGCATCGTGACGGGAACCGCGAGATGGACGTTGAGCGCGCCGAGCGATCCCTCACCGGTGAGCAGCATCGGATACCCGTCGGCGAAGCTCACCCGATCGCCGGGAACGGCATAGGCTGGATCGACCGGGCGGAGCGCCGGATCGGCGAGATAGGCAAGCCGGACGTCGACGCCGAGCGCGCCGCTCAGCAACGCGGACGCCTCCGCGGTCGCAAGCCGCGCCGGCACCCGGTCACGCCATATCGTCACCTCGGCATGGGGAGCCCGCTCGTCCGGAAACGGCACCGGCAGCTCCCGTCCGGCATGGCGCAGCACGATGCCCTCCGGAGTCGGCAATGCCTCGATCCGCGCCATGTGCGGCCGCTCGCGCCGCGTGACGAAGCGCCCCGCACCGTCGATCACCATCCAGCGGCGATCCCCCGCCAGGCCATGCGGCTCGACCATGGCGGAGGGAACGGACTGGCCTTGCAGGCTCTTGACCGGATAGCGATGGAGCGCGGCGACGTGCATGGAGCCATTAGGCCCGGGCATCGCGGCAAAGGCAAGCCGATGCGGGTCAGTCGGGCAGCGCGGCCTTGGGAAATCCTTCCCACACGCGATCATAATCCTGCTGCAGCAGCGGCGTCTCCATCGCCCAGCGGGTCGGACGGATCACATGCCGGCTTTCGAACATGAAGGCCATCGTGTCCCGGATGCGCTGGGGAACGAGATCGGCCGCCACCGCAGCGCGGTAGCTGGCGAGATCTGGGCCGTGCCCGTTCATCTGATTGTGCAGCGAGGCGCCGCCGGGCAGGAAGCCGCCCTGCTTGGCGTCGTAGCTGCCCTCGATCAATCCCATGAACTCGCTCATCACGTTGCGGTGGAACCAGGGGGGGCGGAACGTCTCCTTCGCCACCATCCAGCGCGGCGGAAAGATCACGAAGTCGCAATTGGCGGTGCCCGGCGTCTCGCTCGGTGAGGTCAGCACAGTGAAGATCGAAGGATCGGGGTGATCGAAGCTCACCGTGTTCATCGTGTTGAAGCGCCTGAGATCATAGCGCCAGGGTGCCAGATTGCCGTGCCAGGCGACGACATCGAGCGGCGATCGGTCAAGCTGGGTGCGCCACAGCCGGCCCTGGAATTTCTGGAGGAGTTCGAAGGGGGCCGCGACATCCTCGAACCATGCCCGCGGCGTTTCGAAATCGCGCGGATTGGCCAGGCCGTTGGCGCCGATCGGCCCCAGCTCGGGCAGGCGGAAGGGCGCCCCGTAATTTTCGCAGACATAGCCGCGCGCCGGCCCGTCCGGCAGCTCGACACGGAAGCGTACGCCTCTAGGCACGAGTGCGACCTCAAGCGGAGCGATCTCGACGACGCCGAATTCGGTGAGCAGCCGCAGCCGTCCCTGCTGCGGCACGATCAGCAGCTCGCCGTCGGCGGAGAAGAAGGCGCGGCGCGTCATCGGTGCCGTCGCGGCATAGCCGTGGATGCCGATCCCCTGCCCCGCTCCGGCATCGCCATTGCCCCCGTAGGTGACGAGGCCATCGACGAAATCCGTCGGCACCTCGGGCATGTCCAGCGGATCCCAGCGCAGCCGGTTGGGGCCGGGCGCAACCTCCCGGAACGGCCCCGTCCTGACGAGCGGGGCGCCGTCATAGGCCACGAAAGGGCCGTGATCGGCCGACGGGCGCAGGCGATAGAGCCAGGAGCGGCGATTCTCCGCCCGCGGCGCGGTGAAGGCGGTGCCGGAAAGCTGCTCGGCATAAAGGCCGTACGGCACCTTCTGGGGGCTGTTGCGCCCGATCGGAAGAGCCCCGTCGACGGCCTCGCTCGCGAAATGGTTGCCGAAGCCAGACATCATGCCTGTCATCTCGCACCCTCATTAGTTTCATTTGTTACCATATCGTCGGTTGCGCATTTGCTGTCAAATGATAGCTCCTCGCGCATGGCCCCGCTTCCTGAGCTCAGCCTCGACCGGTTCCTGCCCTACCGGCTTTCGGTGACCGCCAATCTGGTCAGCGATCGTATCGCAACCGCCTATCGGACGCTGTTCGGGCTGCGCATCCCGGAATGGCGCCTGATCGCGGTGCTTGCCGAAAGCGGGCCGGTGCCGCAGCAGACGCTGGTCCAACGCACGCGGATGGACAAGGTGACGGTGAGCCGCGCCGCGATCGCGCTGGTGACGCGCGGGCTCGTCGAGCGCACGCCCCACGCGCGCGATGCCCGTTCCCGCCTGCTCGCGCTCAGCGCCGACGGCCGCGCGCTCTACGAGAAGGTGGCGCCGAAGGCGCTGGAGCTCGAACGGCGCATGCTCGCCAGGCTCAGCAAGGAAGAGATCGAGACGCTGTTCGCGTTGCTGGAACGGCTGGAGGTGACGGCGCTGCAGGACGGGGAGCCGGCCTGATCGCTGCTGCTACTTCGCTTGGCCGAGGCGCCGGTGCCGTCAGCCATGCGCCGCGAACCAGGGGGTCAGGCGCCCGATCGCATCCTCGACCCGATCGGTGGAAACCGCAAAGCTGATGCGCAAGAAATGCCGACCCTCGACCGGGTCGAAATCCACGCCAGGCGCGGTCGCCACGCCCGTCTCCTCGAGCAGGCGCGTGCAGAAGCCGATGCTGTCCCCGGTCAGATGGCCGACATCGGCATAGATGTAGAAGGCGGCGTCGGGCGGAGCGATGCGGCGCAGCCCCATGCCGGGCAATGCGGCAAGCAGCAGATCGCGGTTGCGCGCATAGGTGGCGACATGCCCTTCCAGCTCGTCCCGGCAATCCATCGCGATCAGCCCGGCATGCTGGGCGAGCGAAGGCGGGGTCAGGAACAGATTGCCCATGCGCGCGCGGGCCGCATCGATCAGCGCCTCGGGCACGACCAGCCAGCCTAGCCGCCAGCCGGCCATGCTGAAATATTTCGAGAAGCTGTTGACGATCAGCGCGTGGGGATCCTCTTCCAGAACGGAAGCGGCTCCGCCTACGTAGCTGATTCCATGGTAGATTTCATCGGAGACGATACGGATGCCGCGCCGGCGGCAGACGGCGGCGATCGCCGCGAGCTCCTGGCGCGAAAGTATCGTGCCGGTCGGATTGGCGGGGCTGGCGATGATCAACCCCGCTGGCGCGGGCTCCAGCGCCTCGATGGCCCGGGCGGTGATCTGAAAACGCTCGGCCTCGCCGCAGGGCAGCTCGACCGGCACCATGTGAAGCGCCTTCAGCGTGTTGCGATAGGCGACATAGCCGGGACGGGCGAGCGCCACGCGGGCGCCGGGATCGAACAGGCAGGACAAAGCCAATACGAAGGCCGGCGAGGCGCCGCAGGTGAGGATGATCCGTTCGGGATCGACGGCGATGCCATGCCGCTCGTCGTAGAGCGAGGCAATGCGCACCTTCAGCTCCGGGCTTTCCCAATAGCCCATCGGATCGCTGTCCAGCACGCGGTGCGCCGCTGCGATCGCCGAGGCCGGAGCACCGGTGGAGGGCTGACCGAACTCCATATGGATGATCGAGCGGCCCTCGACGCCGAGGCGATGGGCCACCCGGCTGATCGCGATGGCGTGGAACGGATCGATCTCGGCGGTCATCCCGGGCGCTTAGCTGCGGGTGGGCTGCGAGGCAATGCGCACCAAAAAGGACTCGTCAGCGCCTGAGGCAGGCGGCTGACGGGGCACCGAGCCTCGCCAGCCGCAACCCACCCCTAACCCCTCCTTTGCGGACGGGGGAAAGTTCTCACACCATCTCGATGATCGTGACGTTGGCAATGCCTCCGCCTTCGCACATCGTCTGAAGTCCCCAGCGCAAGCCACGGGCTTTCAGAGCATGCGTCAGCGTCGCCATCAGCTTGGCGCCGGTGCCGCCAAGCGGATGGCCGAGCGCGATGCCGCCGCCATTGACGTTGAGCTTGGCCGGATCGACCCCGGTCTTCTGCAGCCACGCCATCGGCACGCAGGCAAAGGCCTCGTTCACCTCGAACAGATCGATGTCGTCGAGCTTCATGCCCGCACGCTCCATCGCCCGGAAAGTCGCCGGAATGGGCTCCTCGAGCATGATCACCGGATCGCCGGCCGTGACCGTGAGATTATGGATGCGTGCCAGCGGCTTGAGACCGTGGATCTTCAGCGCACGTTCGCTCACGATCAGCGTGGCCGAGGCACCGTCCGTCATCTGGCTCGCATTGGCTGCGGTGAGCGTGCCGCCTTCGGTGATCGGCTTCACCGCCGCCATCGCTTCGAGCGAGGCATCGAAGCGCACGCCCTCGTCCTGATCGAACACGCCGTGATCCGTGACGATCGGGACGATTTCCTCCTTGAAGGCCCCGGCCTGGATCGCCGCCGCGGCCTTGAGATGGCTGCCGAGCGCGAATTCATCCATCTGCTCGCGGGTGAAGCCATATTTGTCCGCGATCATCTGCGCGCCGACGAACTGGCTGAATTCCTCGACGCCGTAGCGCTGCTTGATCGCATTGCTCCACGGCCCGGTGCCGAGCCCGGCCTCGGCCGCCAGCCGCACCGCCGATCCCATCGGCACGCGCGTCATGCTCTCGACGCCGGAGGCGATCACCACATCCTGCGTACCGCTCATTACCGCCTGCGCGGCAAACTGGATCGCCTGCTGCGACGAACCGCACTGCCGGTCGATCGTCACCGCCGGCACGCTGTCGGGCAGCTTCGACGCCAGCACGAGATTGCGGCCGAGCGCGAAGGTCTGCTCGCCGATCTGGGTGACGCAGCCGGTGATCACGTCCTCGACCGCAGCCGGATCGATGCCGGTGCGATCGAGCAGGCCGTTGATCACGGCGGCGCCGAGATCGGCCGGATGCACGCCGGCCAGCGATCCCTTGCGCTTGCCGCCCGCGGACCGCAACGCCTCGACGATATAGGCCTCAGCCATCTTCACGCTCCTTCAGATGAGAGAATGGACGCGCTCATGCGCCCGCGCGGATCGCCTGTTCCCAGGCCAGGGCCGCCAGTTCGGGAAAGACCTTCGCGCGCTCCTGCGCCTGTGCCGAGGCGGCGGTGCCGCGGATCGCGCGGCCCTTGATGCCGTGAAAGATCGCGGCGAGGCGGAAGAAGTTGAAGGCGACGTAGAAATCATAGCCGGGCATCCCGTCGCGCCCGGTGCGCCGGCAATAGGCGGCGAGATAGTCCGCCTCGCTCGGGATGCCGAGCGCAGCGATGTCCGCCCCGCCCAGCCCCGCCACGATATGCGGCGGCATGCGGTACATCATCGCGTGATAGGCGAAGTCGGCGCCCGGATGGCCGAGCGTCGACAGCTCCCAATCCAGCACCGCGATCACCCGCGGCTCATGGGCATGGAAGATCATGTTGTCGCAGCGGAAATCGCCATGGACGATGCTGGTCTCGCCGCCCGGCGGGATGTTCGCCGGCAGCCATTCGATCAGCCGATCGAGGTTGGGATCGCGGCCGGCATCGGCATCCTCGAGATACTGGCGCGACCAGCGGGCGATCTGCCGCTCGAAATAATTGCCCGGCCGGCCATAGTCGGCAAGGCCGATCGCGGTATGGTCGATGCTGTGCAGCCGCGCGATCGTCTCGTTCATCGCATCGAAATGGGCTGCCCGATCGGCGCGCGCGACGTCCGGGAAGGTGGCGTCCCAGACGATGCGCCCGTCCACCATGTCCATCACGTAGAACCAGGTGCCGATCACATCGTCGTCGGTGCACAGGCCGTAGACGTGCGGCACCGGGAAGCCAGCGCCGCCCAGCGCGCTCAGCACCTTGGCCTCGCGCTCCACGGCATGCGCGCCCTTGAGCAATTGCCCCGGCGGCTTGCGGCGCAGCACATAGCAGCGGCCGGGCGTCACCAGCTTGTAGGTGGGATTGGATTGCCCGCCCTTGAACTGCTCGACCGTGAGCGGCCCCGAAAAGCCTTCGACATGGGCGGCCATCCATTCGGTCAGCCGCGCCGCGTCGAAGCCATAGCCCTCGCGGACGGCCGTCGTGCCGGCATTCTCCGCGGCGGCGTCGCTCATTGCCCTTCGGCCTTGGCGTGGTCGCGCTTGATCTTCTTGGCGAGGCTCCATTTGTGCACCTCGGTCGGCCCGTCATAGATGCGGAAGGCGCGGATCTCGCGGAACACCTGCTCGACGATCGTGTCCTGGGTGACGCCGGTGCCGCCCATCACCTGCACGCAGCGATCGGCGACCCGCATCAGCGCCTCCGACACGGCGACCTTGGCCATCGAGCTTTCGGCCGTGCCGAGCGAACCGGTATCGAGGACGCCGGCGCACCAGTCGATCATCAGCTCGGCCTGCTTCAGGTCGATCAGATTCTCCGCCAGCATGAAGCCGACGCCCTCATGGTCGATCAGCGTCTTGCCGAACGCCTTGCGCTTGCAGGCATAAGCCGTCGCGATCTCGTGCGCGCGGGTCGCCGCGCCGTGCCAGCGCATGCAGTGCGAAAGCCGCGCCGGGCTGAGCCGTACCTGGGCGTACTGGAAACCCTCGCCGCTCTTGCCCAGCATCTGGTCCGCCGGCACGCGCAGATTGTCGATGGTGACGACGGCGTGGCCGCCGGGCATCGAGCTGTCGATCGTGTTCGGGATGCGCTCGATGCGGATCGCCGGATCAGGCAGATCGACCAGGAACATGCAGGCGCCGTCGTCGGACTTCGCCATGACGATGCCGACCTTGGCGCCCTGGCAGCCGGTAATGAACGCCTTGCGGCCGTTGATCACCCAGTGATTGCCGTCCTGGCGGCAGGTGGTGAGCATCATCGAAGGATCGGAGCCGGCGCCATTGTCGGCAGCCGGCTCGGTCATAAAGAAGGCCGAACGGGCGCGCCCTTCCACCATCGGCTTCAGGAAGCGTTCCTTGATCTCCGGGCTGCCCACCTTGCCGAGCAGGTACATGTTGCCCTCGTCGGGCGCGTTGGTGTTCACCGCCAGCGGACCGAGGATCGAAAGGCCGGATTTCTGCAGGACGATCGCGGTCTCGCGCTGCGAGAGGTGGCTGCCGTCGGGCAGGATGTGCGGGGTCAGCACGCCCGCCGCCCGTGCCTTCTCGCGCATCTCCCAGACGAGCTCGTCGGTCGGCGCGTCATGATGATCGCGGCGCGGATCCTTCTCATAGGGGATGACGACCTCGCGGACGAACGCCTCCACCTTCGCGGCGATCTCCGCCGTCTTCTCGGGGCCGACGCCGCTCATCGCGGGGCCATCCGGATCGCGCCGTCGAGGCGGATCACCTCGCCGTTCAGCATCGGATTGGCGATGATGCTCTCGACCAGCTGCGCATATTCCTCCGGCCTGCCGAGCCGGCTCGGATGCGGAACCTGCGTGCCGAGGCTGTCCTGGGCGGCCTGCGGCAGGCCCATCAGCATCGGCGTCAGGAAGATGCCCGGCGCGATGGTGACGACGCGGATCTTGTGCTGCGCGAGATCGCGCGCGACCGGCAGCGTAAGGCCGACGACGCCGCCCTTCGACGCGGCATAGGCGGCCTGACCGATCTGACCGTCATAGGCCGCGACCGAGGCGGTGTTGACGATCACCCCACGCTCCTCGCCGATCGGATCGGCCTCGCTGAGCTTCGCGGCGAACTTGGAGAGGACGTTGAAGGTGCCGACGAGATTGATCTCGACCGCCTTGCGGAACGCATCGAGCGGATGCGGCTTGGCTTCCTTGCCCACCGTCTTGATCGCCGGCGCGACGCCCGCACAGTTGACGAGGATGCGCGCCACGCCATGCGCCGTCTCGGCGGCCGCGATGCCCTGGGCAACGCTGTCGTCGTCCGTCACGTTGACGGTGAAGAAGGCGCCGCCGATCGCATCAGCCTGCGCCTGCCCCGCCTCGGCGTTCAGGTCGAAGATCGCGACCTTCGCGCCCCTGCCGGCCAGCATCTTCGCGGTCGCGCCGCCCAGGCCGGACGCCCCGCCGGTGACGATCGCTGCCACACCCGCCAAATCCATGCACATCCTCCCTCGATCATATCCATGCATCGCCCCCGCGAAGGCGGGGGCGACGGAACAACATCACACCAGCTCGAGTGCCACTGCGGTCGCCTCGCCGCCGCCGATGCAAAGGCTCGCCACGCCGCGCTTGCCGCCACGCGCTTCGAGCGCGGCGAGCAGGGTCGCGATGATCCGCGCGCCGCTGGCGCCGATCGGGTGGCCGAGTGCGGTCGCGCCGCCATTGACGTTGATCCTGTCGGCCGGGATGCCCAGCTCGCGCATTGCGATCATCGGCACGACGGCAAAGGCTTCATTGACCTCGAACAGGTCGACCTCATCCACGCCCCACCCCGCCTTATCGAGCGCCTTGCGGATCGCCGGCACGGGGGCGGTGGTGAAGCGTGCCGGATCATGGGCGTGCGCCGCCTGGCCTTTCACCTCGGCGATAATCGGCAGGCCGAGCTTTTCCGCCACGCTGCGCCGCGTCATCACCAGGGCCGCGGCGCCGTCCGAGATGGAGGCGGAGCTGGCGGCGGTGATCGTGCCGTCCTTGGCGAAGGCCGGTTTGAGCGACGGGATCTTCTCAGGCCGGGCATTACCCGGCTGCTCGTCGGTGTCGACGGTCACGCTGCCCTTGCGCGTCGCCACCTCGACGGGAACGATCTCCTTGGCGAAAGCGCCGCTCGCGATCGCCGCATTGGCCCGCTCCAGCGAGCGGATCGCATAGCCATCCTGCTCCTCGCGGGTGAACTGATATTCGCGGGCGGTATCCTCCGCGAACGCACCCATCGGCTTGCCGGGTTCATAGGCGTCCTCGAGCCCGTCGAGCATCATCGAATCATAGACGCGGTCATGCCCGATGCGGGCGCCCGAGCGATGCTTGGTGAGCAGGAAGGGCGCGTTGGTCATGCTCTCCATGCCGCCGGCGACGACGACGTCGACCGAGCCGGCCGCCAGCGCCTCGGCCGCCATGATGGCCGCCTGCATGCCGCTGCCGCACATCTTGTTGACGGTCGTCGCCTGGACCGAGCGAGGCAGGCCGGCGCCGAGCGCCGCCTGGCGGGCCGGTGCCTGGCCGAGGCCGGCCGGCAGGACGCAGCCCATATAGATGCGATCCACCGCCTCACCGGCGATGCCCGCCCGCTCGATCGCGGCCCTCACCGCCGCCGCGCCGAGCTCGGTTGCGCTGGCGCCGGAAAGCACCCCTTGAAAGCCCCCCATGGGAGTGCGGGCATAGCTTGCGATAACAACGGGATCTTCGCTCATCGGGAACACTCCTGCATGGGAGCGGCAGGATTAGGCCACGCTGCGCCCCGCTGCACTGTCTCTCGGTATTAAGCACTCGGAATAATATCTACTCACGGGTAGATGGAACGCGCGCGAAGCGATGTCAATCGTTCGCAGATGCAAAAATGCGCGTGCCGATGATGGTGCCGCACGCGGAAGCCGCCCTCGTCCTCCAGGCGGTTCAGGCACTCGCCGGCGGCACCGAATGACGCCGATGGAACGGAGGGCTATGGAAGTCTATCCCGCGCTGCGCGGATAGATGATGATCGAAAGATAGCGCATCGGATGCCTGAGTAGCTCTTCCGGGCCGTGGCGGGCTCCCGGATCGAACATCAGCGTATCGCCGGGATTGAGCCGATAGGTGGCGCCGCCATGCTGGTAGGTCATCTCGCCCTCCAGCATGTGGATGATCTCGACGCCGGCGTGGCTGAAGCTCGTATAAGGCTGCGCCCCCTCTTCCAGCGTGATCAGATAGGGTTCGACGATGACGTCGCCTCGCGGAAGATGGCCGAGCAGCTGATAGACGTGCCCCGCCTTGGTGCCGCGTCGCTCGATCGTGACGCCCCGCCCCGCCGGCACGAACGAACAGTCCTGGCGTTCCTCGGCGGATGCGAAAAGAGAGGAGATCGGCACGGAAAGCGCGCCTGCCAGCGCGCTGAGGGTGGTCAACGACGGCGATATCAGCCCGTTCTCGATCTTGGAGAGCATGCCGAGCGAAATCCCGGCAGCGGAAGCAAGGTCCGCGACAGAAAGATCCTGCTTGCGCCTGAGCAGCCTGATCTGGAGGCCGAGCGCACGTTCGAGGGCGCGCGGCTCCCCGCTCGGCGCCGAGGAACCGGTACGCAGTTCCTCGATTTCCGCCGCGGCGGCCTCGATCGTCTTGGTGCGCTTCGCCATGCTTCGCCTCTTCCCTTTCCGTTACGCGCCGCCGCCGACGGTTTGCTCCGCCCGGCCCGACGGCTTGCTGCGCGCCTGTGATCCCATATCGCCGCCTCCGCCCGCCGGAAAAGATGCCCGCAAATCGACGATGATCAGTCCCGAAAGACGACCGTTGTCATCCCGTTGAGCAGCGCGCGGCCTTCGAGATGGAAGCCGACCGCGCGGGCGAGCACCCGGCGCTCGATGTCCCGACCCTTGCGGACGAGATCCTCGGGGCTGTCGTTGTGGCTGACCCGCTCGACATCCTGTTCGATGATCGGTCCCTCGTCGAGATCGGCGGTGACGTAGTGCGCCGTCGCGCCGATCAGCTTCACGCCGCGCGCATGCGCCTGGTGATAGGGCCTGGCTCCCTTGAAGCCGGGAAGGAAGCTGTGGTGGATGTTGATGCAGCGCCCGGAAAGATAGGCCGCCAGATCGTCCGAGAGAATCTGCATGTAGCGCGCGAGGATGACGAGCTCCGCGCCGGTCCGTGCGACGATCGCCTTGATCTGCTCCTCTTGCCGCGGCTTCGTCTCGGCCGTGACCGGCAGATGGTGGAAGGGTATCCCTGCGAAATCGATGCCGGCGAAGGTTTCGCGGGGATGGTTCGATATGATGCCGACGATCTCCATCGCCAGTTCCCCGATCCGCCAGCGATAGAGCAGATCGACCAGGCAATGGTCGAACCTGCTGACCAGGATCAGGACCTTCTTGCGCCGGTCGGCGGGGCTCAGGGACCATTCCATGCCGAATTCCGCGGCAATCGGCGCAAAGCCGGCGATCACCGGGTCCGTTCCGCCGCCCTCCGGCAGGTTGAACACCGTGCGCATGAAGAATCGGCCGGAAAGCGTGTCATCGAACTGCGCGGCTTCGAGGATGTTTCCCCCGTGCGAGAACAGCATGGTCGAAACGCTTGCGACGATGCCGGGCCGATTGGGGCAGGAAAGGGTGAGGATATGATTTGGTTGCGCCATGGGGTTCCGTCTGGGGCAAGCGGCGCCGGTCTGCAGCGCTGCGGCGAGGTCAATGGCGCGCCGCATATCACATGGCAATGCGCGCATCACGATGTCCGCCGACGCGCCTCGGCCACGGCCCATCGCAGGGAAGGCTTCGGCTGGCCGGCTGATCCGCCCGAAAGCGGACCCGCGCCGCTGCCCGAACGTTCTTTCATTCCAGCCCCCTCCCGACAGCGGAATGGAGAAGGACATGCCGAACGACCATGATCTCTCGGTGATCAACAGCCTGATCACCACCACCATCGACAGCGCGGACGGCTTCGAGCGATCGGCGGAAAATGCCGAATCTCCGCGGTTCCAGCAGATGTTCCGCGAATTCGCGCGTGAACGGCGCGAGGTTGTGCGGCAACTGCAGGAGCATGTCCGCGCCCATGGCGGCACGCCGAACGACGACGGATCGCTCAAGGCGGGCGTGCACCGGCGCTGGGAGGATCTCAAGGCTGCGCTCAGCGGCGGCAGCGACAAGCAGGTCATCGAGGAGGTGGAACGCGGCGAGGATTATCTCAAGGCGAAATATGAGACCGCGCTCGACGACGATTCGCTCTCGCCGGAATGCCGCGCCCTGATCGGCGAGGCCTTCCAGTCCGTGCGGCGCGGCCATGATCGGGCCAGCGAGCTCAAGCACAGCATGGAAGCCGCTTCCTGACCGTCTCTCTCTCCCCCGAGCCAATGGAGGATCGGAAGGTGCGTGGCCATTGGCGCACCTTCCGTATCCCATGTCGAACTATCCGCGCCACAAGCGCATCGCACGCTCATAGGCCTCGCGCGTCTTCTGCAGCGCGCGCTCCAATCTTGCACGCTCCCTGTCCTGCGCCTGCTCGGTCTGCCGCCTTTCGCGCGCCAGCTCCGCTTCGCGCCGTCTGAGCGCATCCAGTTCCCTTTCATGGCGCGCCTTTGCCGCGGCGAGCGCCTGCTCGGCCCGGTCGAGCGCCGCCCGATCCGGACGGGGCTTCGGCTTTGGCCGCGAGACCGGCCTCGCATCCGGCTTGACCTTGCGAGCTTGTCCTTCCTCCACCTCCGATGGCTGCGCCGCCTTGCCCGGCCGGCCGGAATGCTTCCGCGCCGGCAGCGCCGCGATCTGCTCGGCGGTGGTGCCGCGCAGGCGGCGGATGACGACGCCGGGCTTTTCGAGCGGCTCGCGCGTCAGCGCGGCATCATCGATCCGCTCGGCGACGCCCCGCGCGAAGAGATCGTGCTCGCTGCCCCAGGCTTCGAGCGCCGCCTTCTGGCTCGGCGCAGCGACATAGGCATCGTGAAAGCCGATCGGCGTCCGGTAGACCTTGAGCTTCTGTTTACGAGGCATCCCGCAAAGCCTAGAGCAGCGTGCGGCCGCGGGGAATCGGTTTTCCGAAGGCGAGGGTGAGCGAAGGAAGCGCGCGCCTGCGCCCGATCCGGTCTATATCCCGCTGCGGGAAACCGCTTCGCAACCACCTTCGCCTAGAACAGCATGATGACCTTGCTCTCGCCTCCTCCCGCGCCGACCGGCACGAGCCGACTGCGCGCCCGCTTCGGCACCGCGCGGGGGCTGATCCGGCTCGCCCTGTCCTATGCCCAGGCCGCCGGCCTCCCTCGCGCCGTTCGGCATCCCGATCCCCGATCGGTCCGGCGGCTCGTGTTCGTCTGCCACGGCAATATCTGCCGCAGCGCCTTTGCCGAGGCGGCGGCGCGCACGATCGGGCTCGACGCGGCATCGTTCGGGCTCAGCACCTATGGCGGCGGTCCGGCGTATCCGCCCGCAGTCGCGGCCGCCGCCCGGCTCGGCATCGATCTCGGCACGCATCGCACGACGCGTGCGGAGGATTTCGCGCTGCGGCCGGGTGACCTGCTGCTGGCCATGGAGCTGCGCCAGCTCATCCGCCTCGCCGGCGACGGGCGCCTGGCCGCGGCGCCGCGCACGCTGCTCGGCCTGTGGGCCGCGCCGCCGATGCCGCACCTGCACGATCCGTTCGGGCTGGACGAGGCCTATATGCTCACCTGCCTCGAGCGGATCGAACGTGCCGTCAAGCGGCTGAAGGCCGCCTTCCCCGCGACAGCGCTTTGCGAAGCGCCGAACGCAGATCCGCCACGAACGGGCCCGGATCGGACGGACTGAACACATAGTAGCGGGTCCGCGGATCGACGAAGCCGAGCAGCCACACGGCAAAATCGCGCAGCGGACGCGGCCGGAAGAACGGATCGGCGATCTCGCCTCGCCCGAAAAGCAGCCGGATCAGCCGGCGCGTCTCGGGGATCATGTATCGCGCCCGCAACGTGGATCGGTAGGGTCCGGGCTCGTCATGCTCGCCCAGAATCTGGCGGCGATAGGCTTCCCAGGCAAAGTGGGCGCCGCAGGCGCGCGCCAGCGGCAGGCTGCCCCAGAAACGGCCGTTTATCTCCATGAGCCAGTAGCGGCCCGTCGCCGGATCGTGGCGATATTCCACCATTGCCGGGCCCTCCCAGCCGATATCCCCGAGCAGCGCCTCGGATTTCGCCATCTGCGCCTGGTGGCGGTCGATCGGCTCGGCTGCGCAGAGCGTCGAGACGCCGCCTTCGGGAGGCCATTCGTGGAGGCGCCGGTGCTGGAAGCAGAGCGTCGCGCGGCCCGCTGCCATATGGATCATCTGTCCCAGGCCATGGCCGGGACAATAGCCCTGCACGATCGGCCAGCGGCCGAGCGGAGCGTACCGATCGAGGATGGCGAGCAGCGCGGCGGGGTCGCGCGCGAATTCGGCCTTGACGAGCGCGAGGCCGCGGCGCTCCAGCATCGCCGCCACCGCCATGGGATCAGGCCACTTCACCACCACCGGATAGGAGAGCGCCGCGGCGCGTGCGGAAAAATCCTCCCCGTCGCCGGGCTGCCAGCCGATCGGCACGTCGATGCCGAGGCCGCGCGCCCGCGCGAGCGTCTCGCGCTTGTCGAGGACGATGGCGAGCGGCCCGGCACGCGGAGTGAGGATGCGGCAGCCGCCGATCTCCTCCGGCATGGCCGCAAGCGCGATAAGATCGCCTTCCGATATGGCGAAGAGCGCCTTCGCGCCGGTTCGGCGGATCAGCGTCGGCAGCCATTCGGCGAGCGGCCCCGCCTCGCGCACGCTCGATCCGGCGATGAACCGCGAATGGGCGCCGATCGCCGCGCGCGATCGCCCGATGCCGTGCACCGGGACGCCGTGGCTGCCGAGCTCGCGCACCACCGAAAGGCCGATCGGCGTGTCGATGCCGAGCAGCAGCGCAGGCGGCAGACGGCTCATGCGGGGCGAAGCTGCCGCTCGTAGCGCCAGGTGGCGATGGCCTGCTCACCGATGCGCGCCCAGGTGCGCAGCGCGCTGGGGCCGAGCCGGGGCCTGTTGCCGACCAGCACCGCTTCAGCGTCCAACTCGGCGAAGCGGGCTGCGGCAAGCCGCGGATCGCGGGCGATCCTGCGGCACAGCGTCGCGAAGCGACGCATCACCGCACGGTTGGGACGGCTCCGGTCGCGCGAGAGCATCTCGAAGCTGTGCGTGACGATGGTGAACAGCGGATGTCCCGCCTCCGCCGCATGGCCGAGCGCCGCGCCCATCTCCCAAGCCGAAAGCGCGCAGAGCTGGGCGGGGCGGAAATGCCCGGGCCGATCCTGGATCCCGGAGACAGGCAGCTCGACAATCCCTCGATGGCGCACGGGCATATGCTGGTCGGCGGGAAGCGAAACGCCGCAAGCGCGGCCGAGATAATCGGCATTGACGCTGCTGTCCCAGCGGATGCCGAACGCCGCCAGCACCGCGAGCGTGTCGTCATTGGCGCCATAGTTTCCCGCCCGGAACGCCACCGGCGAGGGGGCGCCGGCCCGGATGAGGAGATCGCGGGCAAGGGCCAGGAGGACATGCTGGTCGGCGCGCGAGAAATCCTTGAGATAGGTGCCGCGCCGTCCGCCGACCGGCGACTCCCGTGCCCACTGAAGCCATTCGGTATGGAGATGCAGTTGCACGTCATGGCCGCGCGCGACGATCGGCCCGACGATGTCGGCCACCAATCCCTCGCCATGCACCAGCGCCGGCAGGGGATCGACGAAGAAGATGCCGGTGAGCCCCTGCTCCTCCAGCCGATCCATCTGCCAGCCGATGCCGTAGGCGCCCGCCGCCGTTTCGCCCAGGATCGAGCTCGCCAGATTGGCGGCAGGCGGCACGCCGCGCTGCTGGAGCAACGCCGAAAGTTCGGTATCGACAGTGATCAGCACGACGGTCATCGGCGGAATTCCTCGCCGCGAGCCTTAGCGTCGATCCGTTAAGATTGCGACAAGCCAAGGCCCGGCATCGTCCTCTCGGAAGCCCGTTATCGTCATCCCCAGGGCGGCACCGGCGCATAGACGGCGCGAAGATGCCGCACCATCGCCTGGACATTGGCAGGGCCGAGGGCCGCCCGCGGATGCACCGCATGAACGGCGACCTCCGATGCTCCCTGCCAGTGCGGCAGCACCCGCACCAGCCTTCCGAGCCGCAATTCCACGCCGACATCCCAGGTCGATCGCAATGCGATCCCATAGCCCGACAGCGCCAACTCGCGGACCACCTCGCTCGAATTGGTACGCAACGGTGCCGCGAATGGCAACGCTACCCGCTCACCCCCTGCCCCCTCCAGCCGCCACGGTATCTGGTGGGCGGCCGCCAGCAGCCGGTGGCGGGGGAGATCGTCCAGCGTCTCCGGGGCGCCGCGTTCGGCCAGATAGGCGGGCGACGCGCAGAGCACCCGCTTGTTCGCCGCCAGTCGATGACATTCCAGCGCCGGATCGATCTGCCCGGTGATGCGGATCGCCAGATCGTAGCGGCCGCCGATCAGGTCGGCGAAATCATCGCTCAGCTCCAGATCGATCGCGACCTCGGGATAGATGTCGAGGAAGCTCTTCAGATAAGGCGCGACATGCATGCGGCCGAACGAGGTCGGCGCAGCCATGCGCAGCGGGCCGCGCGGCACGGCGGCGAGGCCCGACACCCTCGCCTCCGCCTGCTCCGCCGCGGCGAGGATCTGCGTCACGTCGGCATGGAAGGCGCGTCCTGCTTCGGTCAGCGCCAGGCGCCGCGTCGTGCGGTGGACGAGCCGCGCGCCGAGCCGCTCCTCAAGCCGCGACAGCCGCTTCGAGACCATTGCCGGCGACAGGTGCAGCGCCCGTCCTGCCGCTGAAAGGCTGCCCTCCGCCACGATCCGGGCGAACAATCCATAATCCGAGTCCATCGCCATCTTTTCATGAGAGGAAAAAATGCGTTGAGCAATCACGATCTACCGGAAACGGTGTGGACTGCTATGCCGGTAACGCACGCAGAAGGAGGTCCATGATGATCAGCAAGGCCGGACTGAAGGTCGCCGACGAGCTTGCCGCATTCGTCGAGCAACGGGCGCTGCCCGGCACCGGCATCGAACCGGCGGCCTTTTGGGATGGCCTTTCCGGCATTCTCGCCCGCTTCGCCCCCGAGAACGCCGCGCTGCTCGTCACCCGCGATCGGCTGCAGGCGAAGATCGATTCGTGGCATGAGGCACGCGCCGGCCAGCAGATCGATCCGGCGGAATATCAGGCCTTCCTGCGGGAGATCGGCTATCTGGTCGACGAGCCCGCTCCCTTTTCGGTCGGGACGACCGACGTCGATCCCGAGATCGCGACGATGGCAGGGCCGCAGCTCGTCGTTCCGGTGCTGAACGACCGTTTCCTGCTCAATGCCGCCAATGCGCGCTGGGGCAGTCTCTATGACGCGCTCTACGGCACCGATGCCCTGCCCGGCACGGCGCGGCCCGGCGGCTATGATCCGGAGCGCGGCGCGGCGGTGATCGCCCGCGCCAAGGCCTTCCTCGACGAGGCCGTTCCCTTGGCCTCCGGCCGCTGGGCGGATTTCGCCGGCGGGGAGCCTGTGCTCGCCGATCCCGGCCAGCTCGTCGGGCGACGGCCGGGAGGGCTGCTCCTGCGCCACAACGGGCTGCATATCGAGCTGGTGATCGATGCCGCGCATCCGATCGGCCGGACCGATCCGGCGGGCATTGCCGACATCATCCTCGAGGCCGCGCTGACGACGATCGTCGATCTCGAGGATTCGGTCGCCGCCGTCGATGCCGAGGACAAGGTGCTCGCCTATTCGAACTGGCTCGGGCTCATGCAGGGCACGCTCGAAGCCACGTTCGAGAAGGGCGGCCGCACCATGACCCGCTCGCTGGCCGACGACCGGCGATGGATCGCCCCGGACGGCACCGCCTTTGCCCTGCCCGGCCGCAGCCTGCTGCTCGTGCGCAACGTCGGCCATCTGATGACGACACCAGCCATCCGCCTGTCCGACGGCAGCGAAGCGCCGGAAGGCATCGTCGACGCCGTGATGACGAGTCTCCTCGCGCTCCACGACCTGAAACGCCGCGGCCGCTATGTGAACAGCCGCGCGGGTTCCATCTACATCGTCAAGCCCAAGATGCACGGGCCCGAAGAGGTCGCTTTCACCGATCGGCTGTTCGACGCGGTCGAGGACATGCTCGGCCTCGCGCGCCATACCATCAAGGTCGGCGTGATGGACGAGGAGCGGCGCACCTCCGCCAATCTCGCCGCCTGCATCGCCGCGGTGAAGGATCGCATCATCTTCATCAACACCGGCTTTCTCGACAGGACCGGGGACGAGATGCACACCTCGATGCGCGCCGGCCCGATGATCCGCAAAGGCGCGATGAAGACGTCCGATTGGATCGGGGCCTATGAGGACCGCAACGTGCGCATCGGCCTCGCCTGCGGTCTTTCCGGCAAGGCGCAGATCGGCAAGGGCATGTGGGCGGCGCCCGATCGCATGGCCGACATGCTGGAGCAGAAAATCGCCCATCCGCTGAGCGGCGCGAACACCGCCTGGGTGCCCTCGCCCACCGCGGCCACGCTCCACGCGATGCATTATCACGCCGTCGACGTGTTCGCCCGGCAGGCGCAGATCGCGGCGGAAGCGATCCCGCCGCTCGAGCGGCTGCTCGCCATTCCGATCGCGCATGGCGTCAACTGGTCGGAAGAGGAGATACGTGAGGAGCTGGAGAATAACACCCAGGGCATATTGGGCTATGTCGTGCGCTGGGTGGATCAAGGCGTCGGCTGCTCCAAGGTGCCCGACATCCACGATGTCGGCCTGATGGAGGACCGCGCGACCTTGCGCATTTCGTCGCAGCATATGGCGAACTGGATGCTTCACGGAGTCGCGTCGGCCGCGGAGATCGACCAGGCGCTCCTTCGCATGGCGGCGAAGGTGGATGCGCAGAATGCCGGCGACGCGGCCTATCGGCCGATGTCCGGGCGCGAGCAGCAAAGCCTCGCCTTCCAGGCGGCGCGCGCGCTGGTGTTCGAAGGCGTCGATCAGCCGAACGGCTATACCGAACCCCTGCTCCACCGTTTCCGCGCCAGGGTGAAGGCAGGCGGATAAGAAGGAGGGCCGCTGCCGTCGTCGGCAGCGGCCCTCCTCCCCTTGCATCCGTCAAGCCTTGGGCGTCAGCCCTCGCCGATCAGCGTATCGACGATGAGCTGCGCAGCCTCTTCGGCCGAGAGCTTGCTCGTATCGATGCGGATCTCCGGGTTCTCCGGCGGCTCATAGGGCGAGTCGATGCCGGTGAAGTTCTTGAGATCGCCCGCGCGCGCCTTCTTGTAGAGGCCCTTGACGTCGCGGCGCTCGGCCTCGGCGAGGCTGGTGTCGATATGGACCTCGATGAACTCGCCGGGCACCATCATGTCGCGCACCATCTGACGCTCCGCGCGGAACGGGGAGATGAAGGCCGTGATCACGATGAGCCCCGCGTCGGTCATCAGCTTGGCCACCTCGCCGACCCGGCGGATATTCTCGATCCGGTCGGCATCGGTGAAGCCAAGGTCCTTGTTGAGGCCGTGGCGCACATTGTCGCCGTCGAGCAGGAAGGTGTGGCGGTTCATCCGCACCAGCTTCTTCTCGACGAGGTTGGCGATGGTCGACTTGCCCGCGCCGGACAGGCCGGTGAACCACAGCACCGCCGGCTTCTGGTTCTTGAGGCTGGCATGCTTCTCGCGGGTCACGTCGGTGGCCTGCCAATGGACGTTCTGCGCCCGCCTGAGCGAGAAGTGGATCATCCCCGCGCCCACGGTGGCGTTGCTGATCTTGTCGATGAGGATGAAACCGCCAAGCTGGCGGTTGGCCTCATAGGGCTCAAAGACAATCGGCTTGTCGGTCGAGAAATTGGCGACGCCGATCGCGTTGAGCTCCAGCGTCTTGGCCGCCAGATGCTCCATCGTGTTGACGTTGACCTGGTATTTCGGCGCCTGGATGGTCGCCGTCACGGTCTGCGTCGCCAGCTTCAGCCAATAGGAACGGCCGGGCAGCATCGCCTCGTCCGACATCCACACGATCGTCGCCTCGAACTGGTCGGAGACCTCCGGCGGATTGTCGGAGATCGTGATCACGTCCCCGCGCGAGCAGTCGATCTCGTCGGCGAAGGTCAGCGTCACCGATTGGCCGGCGACCGCCTCGTCGAGATCTCCGTCGAGCGTGACGATGCGCGTGACCGTCGAGGTCTTGCCCGAGGGCAGCACCCGTATCGCATCGCCGGGCTTCACCGTGCCCGAAGCGATCAGCCCCGAGAAGCCGCGGAAATCGAGGTTCGGACGGTTCACCCACTGCACCGGCAGGCGGAACGGCTTCTCCTGGTCGGTGCTCACGTCGAGCGGCACCGTCTCCAGATGCTCCATCAGCGCCGGGCCCTTGTACCAGGGCGTGTTCTCGGAGGGGCCGGTGATGTTATCGCCCTTGAACCCGGAGATCGGCATCGGCACGAAGCTCTTGATCCCGATGGAGTTCGCGAACTCGGTGTAATCGGCGACGATGTCGTCGAACACCTTCTGGTCGTAGCCGACCAGGTCCATCTTGTTGACGGCGAGGACGATGTTCTTGATGCCGATCAGATGCGCCAGATAGCTGTGCCGCCGCGTCTGGACGAGCACGCCCTTGCGCGCGTCGATCAGGATGACGGCAAGGTCCGCAGTGGACGCGCCGGTCACCATGTTGCGCGTATATTGCTCGTGGCCGGGCGTGTCGGCGACGATGAACTTGCGCTTGTCGGTCGCGAAGAAGCGATAGGCGACGTCGATGGTGATGCCCTGCTCGCGCTCGGCGGCGAGGCCGTCGACGAGCAGCGCGAAATCGATCTCCTGCCCCTGCGTGCCGACCCGCTTCGAATCCGCTTCGAGAGCGGCGAGCTGATCTTCGAAGATCATCTTCGAATCGTACAGCAAGCGCCCGATAAGCGTCGATTTTCCATCATCCACCGACCCGCAGGTGATGAACCGCAGCAGGCTCTTGTGCTGGTGCCGCTCGAGATAGGCCTCGATGTCCTCGGCGATCAGCGAGTCGACCTGATAGACCGAATCCTGGTTGATAGTGGCCGACATCAGAAATAGCCCTCCTGCTTCTTCTTCTCCATGCTGGCGTCGCCGGCATCCTTGTCGATCGCGCGGCCCTGCCGCTCGGAGGTGGTGGTGAGCAGCATCTCCTGGATGACCTCGGGCAGCGTCGCCGCCTCGCTCTCCACCGCGCCGGTCAGCGGATAGCAGCCCAGCGTGCGGAAGCGGATCGAGCGTTCGACCGGCACCTCGCCCGGCTTCAGCGGGAAGCGATCGTCATCGACCATCAGCAGCAGCCCGTCACGCTCGACAGTCGGCCGCTTGGCCGCGAAATAGAGCGGCACGATCGGGATGTCGTTGAGGTGGATATACTGCCAGATGTCGAGCTCGGTCCAGTTGGAGATCGGGAACACCCGGATGCTCTCGCCCTTGTTCTTGCGGGCGTTGTAGAGGTTCCACAGCTCCGGCCGCTGGTTCTTGGGATCCCAGCGATGGTTGGCCGAGCGGAACGAGAAGACGCGCTCCTTCGCACGGCTCTTCTCCTCGTCGCGGCGCGCGCCGCCGAAGGCGACGTCGAAACCATATTTGTCCAGCGCCTGCTTCAGCCCCTCGGTCTTCCACATGTCCGTGTGGAGCGGACCGTGATCGAACGGGTTGATCCCGCGCGCCTTCGCCTCCGGATTCTGATAGACGATCAGCTCCATGCCGGATTCCTTGGCCATCCGGTCACGCAGCTCGTACATCGCCCTGAACTTCCAGGTCGTATCGACATGGAGCAGCGGGAAAGGCGGCGGCGAAGGATAGAAGGCCTTGCGTGCCAGGTGCAGCATCACCGCCGAATCCTTGCCGACGCTGTACAGCATCACCGGCTTCTCGGCGTTCGCGATCACCTCGCGGAAAATATGGATGCTTTCGCTCTCGAGACGCTCGAGATGGGTAAGGGTACGGTTGCTCATCAGCCCCGCGCTCCATCGATGAAAGGCCTCAGCGGCGCCGGCTCATAGGGGCCGGTGGCGACGAAGCCAGGGTTGAAGAAACGCTCCTTGCCGTAGCCGAGCACGGCCCCGTCAAGATCGAACACGCGGCCGCCCGCCGCGCGCAACACCGCATCGCCTGCGGCCGTATCCCATTCCATGGTCGGCGCCGGGCGCGGATAGACATCGGCCTGGCCGCTCGCCACCAGCACGAATTTGAGCGAGGAGCCGACCGAGACGCGCTCGCCCACGCCCGCTGCTTCCAGCCACGCCTCGGTTTCGGGCGTGTTGTGCGACTTGGACGCGACGGCGCAGAGCGGATCGGCCACGGCGCGCACGCCGATCGGCTTGGCCTCGCCAAGCGTTCCGTGCGGCGCGCGGGTCGCCTGCCAGGCGCCGTTCTGCACGTCGCCCCACCACAATGTCCTGCGAGCCGGCGCATAGACCACCCCCATGGTCGGGACGCCATCCTCGATGAGGCCGATGTTGACGGTGAAATCGTCACCCTTCTTGATGAACTCCTTCGTTCCGTCGAGCGGATCGACCAGGAAGAAAGGTCCGCTGACATCCGGGATACGGCCAGCTGCCGCCTCCTCCTCGGCCACGACCGGAACCCCGGCCGCAACTTCGGCAAGCCCGGCGAGGATCACCGCCTCGCCCGCGCGATCCGCGGCCGTGACCGGGGATTCGTCAGGCTTCAGCTCAACCGCGCATTCACCGACGAAATGGTCCCAGACGACATCGCCGCCCCGCCCCGCAATCGCTACCAGTGCATCGAGCAACGCCGCTCGACCCGATCCTTTCAACGCCATCCGTTCTCAATCCTATCCTGAGGCCGCGTGTCCCGAGCGGAGCCTTGTCGGTTTTCGTACCCATTGGCCACAAATCTGTGCATCTACGCAGTAAAGCTGCGCTAAACTCTCCGCGTTGCGTGATGAAACACACATATGTCACCGCATATGCGATATCAACCTCGCCGTGCCCGCCGCCCCGCTGTAGCAGGCGAGGCACAGCAGAGCAGACGATGAATTCCTTGACATCGTCAATTTTGGCTATGCCTACTATCAGGCATAGAACCTACCCTGACGTAGCCGACGCATTCGGCGCAACATGACGAGGAGATGAGTGCCGGATCCGATCGACGCAGCGCCCGCCGCCTCGCCGTTCCGCAGCAAGCGCGAGCGCGCCGAGGAGCGAGCCCAGAAGCGCGAGGCCGTGCTGCGCGCCGCCGTCCGGCTGTTCAATGCGCGCGGCTTCCACACCACCTCGCTGGATGATGTCGCCGCCAGCCTCGGCATCTCGAAACCGACCATCTACCATTATCTCGGCAACAAGGAGCAGGTGCTGATCGAATGCATCTCCCGCGGCTTGCGGCAGCTGCAGGCCGCGGCGGACGAGGCGCATGCGCGGCCGGGCACCGGCCTCCAGCGGCTGCGCCATTTCCTGCGCAGCTATGCCGAGGTCAACATGGACGATTTCGGCCGCTGCGTGATCCGCACCAATGACGAATCGCTCTCGCCCGAAGGGGCATTGCGTTTTCGGGCGCTCAAGCGCGAGATCGACACCGCGATGCGCGCGCTGATCGCGGAGGGAATGGCGGACGGATCGATCGTTTCCGGCGACGTGAAGCTGGTCGGCTTCACCCTCGCCGGCGCGCTCAACTGGCCGGGCCGGTGGTATCGTCCGGGCGGCCTGCCTGCATCCCGGATCGCCGCGCAGATGGTGGATATTCTCTGCGCGGGTCTGGAGCCGCGATCCGATCAGAAAGCGTAGCGCACGTTCGCGTAAATGCGCCGCGGCGGATTGTAATAGGCCTCGACGAAGCCGAACGAGCCGCGAGAATCGAAGCCCTCCTTGATCACCTGCTTGTTGGTCAGGTTCTGGCCGACGATGCCGAACGAGATGCCGTTGTCGACGTTGAACTCCAGGCTGGCGTTCAGCGTGATCATCGACCTGGCGTAGAGCAGCGGGCTGTTCTGCACCTCCACATATTGCCGGTCCTCATAGGATCCGTCGACGCGGAACACCGAGCCGACATGCTCGCTGACCGGAATGTTCGCGGTCGCGCCCAGGCTGGCCGTCCAGGGCGGCGTGTGGCGGAGCCGCAGGTTGCTGAGGTCGATCGGATTGCCCGCGCCGTCGACGGACATATATTCCTCGTAGCGCGCGTTGAGATAGCCCACGCTGCCATCGAAGGTGAGCCAGGGCGTCGCCTTCAGGCGCGTCTCGAGCTCGAAGCCCCAGATCCGCGCACGGCCGGCATTTTCGGTGCGCGAGACGATCCCGTTCGGCGTCGGGAAGTTCACCTGCACCTGCATGTTGCGGTACTTGTTGTAGAAGCCGCTGAAATTGAGCCGCAGCCGGCGATCGAAGAGGTCGGACTTGATGCCGCCTTCGAAGCTCGTCAGCTTCTCCGGATTGAACCCGCCGATCGCATCGACCGAGATCGGGCGTCCGTTGAAGCCGCCGCTGCGGAAGCCTTTCGACCAGAGCGCATAGAGGCGGACATCGGGGGCGACCTCATAGTTCAGCGTGATCTTGGGCGAGAAGTTCCGCCACGTGTCCTTGAGGTGATAGCCGAGCACATATCCGTTCACGATCGTCAGATCGAGATCGGAGGTGTAGCCGGGCGGCACGGTGATCAACGGCACGCCGGCCAGGATACGATCGGCGGTCTGCACGAAATCCTTGTGCTCCCAGGTGTAGCGGGCGCCGATATCGATCGAGAACGGGTCGGTCACCTGGATGGTTGCGTTGCCGAAGACCGCAAAGTTCTTGGTTTTCTGCGTCTGATCGAAATCGATGTTGAAATCGGCCTGCGCGGCGGCTTCCGGCGGCGTGCCGATCGCCACCAGTGCGTCGTAGAGGCCATAGGCGGTGATCAGCGTCGTCTGCTGCCGCACCTTCTCGTAGAAGCCGTAGAGGCCGAACAGCGTCTTGACGCGCCCGTCCCACAGATCGTGCGAGAGCTGGAATTCCTGCGAATATTGGGTGCCGCGGATATGCTGCCGGTCGCCCGCATAGAGCGCCTGCGACGCATCCCCGTCGCGCGCGAAGGTGACGCTGCTGTGGCGGATCGCGCTGATCGATTTCAGATGGCCGCCGAGCAGGGGAAAGTCGAGCGTCAGGCTGGCATCGATGCCGTCGGCATTATCGATGTTGAGGAACTTGTTCGCATCGGTCTTCCTGATGCTCGATGGCACCGTGCAGCAAGGCTGGATGAAGGCCGAGAAGAGATTGGAAAAATCGGTCGGCTCGAACGCGATCATGCTGTGCGCCGCGCTGTTCTGGCGCTGGTGCAGCCCGTCGACGCTCAGCACCGCGTCGAAATCGCCCGAATGATAGCGCAGCGCGCCGCGCCCGGCGAACTGCTTCTGGTTGCCGAGCGAGCCGCCGCCGGCGAGATGCTGCCAGCCGTCGGAGCGGCGCCCCAGGACGGACACGAGATAGGACAGGTTCTGGGTCAGCGCGCCGTCATAGCTGGCGCGTCCCTGGATCGACCCGTAGCTGCCGACCTCGAGGTCCATCTGGCCCTTGCCCGATCCGGTCGGCTTCTGCAGCACGATGTTGATCGCGCCGCCGATCGTGTTCTTGCCGAACAGCGAGCCCTGGGGACCGCGCAGCACCTCGACACGCTCGATGCCGAGCAGCGAGGTCAGCGCGCCGAACGGGCGCGCCTGATAGACGCCGTCGACGAACACGGCCACCGCCGGATCCGAGGTGATGATATAGTCATATTCGCCGACGCCGCGGACATAGGCGGAGATCTGGCTGGAGGTGCCGCCGGTGCCGGGGGTGAAGTTCAGATTGGGCGTGGTCTGCTGGATATCGGTGATCGTCTGATAGCCGCGCAGCCGGAGTGCCTCGCCGGAAAGCGCCGTGACCGATACCGGCACCGACTGCAGCGTCTCCTCGCGCCGGCGCGCCGTGACGATGATGTCGTCGCCTGCCGAGGCCTGCACGCCGGCATCCTGCGCCCAAGCCACGCCGCCCTGCCCGAGCGCGGCGAGGCCGACACCGGCGAGCACCGCGACCCGCCATGCACTGATCGAAGATAGATGCCGCATCGGCCGTTCCCCCATTTCGATTTTCTATGGGGCCGCTCGATAGCAAGCGAGGCGAGGATTACAATATTGCCACGCGGATGCGTGGACGATCCTCCGACCGGTTACGCAAAATGGCCACAGTTGCGGATCGGGCAGCCGCACCTGAGCGGCCGCGTCTACGCTCTGAAGGGAAAGGGTGGGAGCCGGAACGACCCGGCACGAAATCGTTACGGCTGCTTCCTTCCGGACCTGACCGGGTTGGCGACGGTACCGTCCGCCCGACTCCCGCCGCGCATATGGCGGCTCCTCCGCCGGTAAGCAAGCCCGTAGGAAAGTCGCCGCCCGTTCGGGCGGACGGCGACCTATCCGCATCAGGCGAAGATCTTGCCCCAGGCGCGGCGCGGCCGATCCTTCCAGAGGCCGCGATGATAGGCATCGGACGCCAGCAGCGGAAGGACGGAGCCCGCCTCGGCGAACACCATCTGCTCCAGCGCCACGTCCACCTTGCCCCAGCTCGCCGCCTCTTTGAGCGTCGAAGAGGAGCAGGCGCCGTCGCGCACGTCGGCGACGGTGATCTGCACCGCATATTTGTGCATCTCGACGTCGTCATGGCCGAGGATCTCGGCGCAGACGACCGTGTCCTGCACGAAGTTCTTCGGCACGCCGCCGCCGATCATGAGCAAGCCGGTGGTGCCGGCCTTGATCTTGATGTCGGTGAGCTCGCGGAAATCGGCGATGGCGTCCAGCACCATATAGGGCTTGCCCGCCTTGGCGCGCTCCACCTGATGCTTGACCAGGCCGAAACCGGCCGAGCTGTCGACGAACGCCGGGCAGAAGATCGGCACGTCATGCTCGTAGGCGAGCTTGACGAGGCTGTTCTCCTTCTTGCCCTTCTCGGAGAGGTAGCGCCCCATCTCGCGGATGAACGCGCGGCTCGAATAGGCCTTTGGCTCCAGGCTGTTGGCGATCTCGAAGATCGTGTGGTCACAGTCCTGAAGCTGCTCCTCGTCGATATAGGTATCGTAGATCCGGTCGATGTAGAGCGAGCGCAGCGTCATGTCGTCCGGCACTTCGAGCGCCTGATAATGTTTGTGGCCGAGGCCCTCGAAGAAATCCATGTCGACGATGGAGGCGCCGGTCGCGACCACCCCGTCGATCATGTTCGAGCGCAGCAGCTCGGCATAGGCGTCCATGCAGCCGCCGGCCGAGGTGGAGCCCGCGATCACCAGGAAGATGGTGCAATCCTTGTCCGCAAGCATCTGGTTGTAGATGCTCGCGGCACGGGAGAGATCGCGGCTCGTGAAGCTCATCTTGCCCATGGCGTCGATGATCGGGCGCGCATCGAAGCTGGTGATGTCGATATGCTCGACGACGGTGGAGAGCAGCTCCGCCTTGCGGGTGTCGTTGACGGGCACGTCGTTCATGAGACTTGTCCTCTTCGGAAATGCGGGCGCCGATCCCGCAAGGGCGGAATCCAGCGAAAGCGCGCTGGATTCCCGCCTTTGACGGGAAGGGCAAGACTTAATCGCCGGGCTGTTACAGCGTGACGACGTTGCCCGGTTGGGCGGGGATGGCCGGCGCATCGCCATAGACGCTCGCCATCGGCTCGTCGGCGACCTCCACGGTCTCGGCGGCGCCGAAGCCGTTGAAGGCGGTCCGCATCGCCGAGCCATAGGCGCCCAGCATGCCGATCTCGATATAATCGCCCGCCTTCACGTCGCCCGGGAGCAGGAAGGGGCCGGTCATGTGATCGAGATCGTCGCAGGTCGGGCCGTAGAAGCTGAACTCCATGTCGCGCACGGCGCTCGGCGTCTCGCGCACCAGCCGAACCGGGAAACGCCAGCCGACATGCGCCGCATCGAACAGCGCACCATAGGCGCCGTCGTTGATGTAGAGTTCGTCCCCGCGGCGCTTCTCGACGCGGACGAGCACGCTCGCATATTCCGCGCACAGCGCCCGGCCCGGCTCGCACCACAGCTCCGCCGAATAGCTGATCGGCAGGCTCTCGAAGGCGTCGTGGATCGCGTGGAAATAGGCCTCCAGCGCAGGCGGCTCCATGCCGGGATAGACGGAGGGGAAGCCGCCGCCGACATCGACGACGTCCACCGTCACCGCCGCCTCGACGATCGCCTGGCGCACGCGCTCCATCGCCTGGCGGTACGCCGCCGGGGTCATCGCCTGCGAGCCGACATGGAAGCAGATGCCGAGCGCATCGGCCGCCTGGCGCGCCGCGAACAGCAGCGCCGGCGCCTCGCGCGGATCGGCGCCGAATTTCGACGCGAGACTCAGCTTCGAATGATCGGAGGAAACGCGCAGCCGCACGCACAAGGTAAGATCGGAGGCGTTCCTCGTCGCGCGCAGGATCTTCTCCAGCTCCTCATGGGTATCGAGGGAGAAGGTCCGCACGCCATGCACGAAATAGGCCTCGGCGATCGCCTCCTCCGCCTTCACCGGATGCATGAAGCACAAGGTGGCGCCCGCCAGCGTGCGGGCGACGAGGCGTACCTCGGCGATCGACGCTACGTCGAAATGGGTGATGCCGCTCTCGAACAGGATCTCGAGCAGGTCGGGCGACGGATTCGCCTTCACGGCATACATCGGCCGTCCCTGAAACTTCTCCACGAAGAAGCGGGCGGCACGGCGTGCGGCGTGCGGTCGAACGAGCGTGACCGGCTGATCCGGTCGGGAGGCGGAAACTAGCCCCAGCGCGCTATGATGCGTGTGCAACTCAAGGGACCTCCAACGGGAATGTTGCGACAAAAGCTGCCTTGCGGTTGGAAGTCCCCATGGGGCAGCGGACGCGCGATATAGGGGGCCCCGCCCCGCCTGTAAAGTTGATATCTGAGGCACCCATGATGGTTAACCATCATGGTTAGGATTGGCTTCATTCCTGTGTGGCCGCGGCGCCGAAGCGCGCCGCTGCGGGGGAACGTCCGTCGGAAAATGACGGCGAGGCGCGGAAAGGGTCCGTTTCGGAAACACTGGTCGCGCCCGAACGGCACGGGACCGTTGTCGCCCGGACCGAATCGGCCCAGGAAATGCGGGCCGATGCGGCATCGCGGACGAGTCGGCCCGCCCTCCGGACGTGGAATCACGCCGGAGGAACCGCCGGGATCGAACCCGGTTGAAGGCGGCGGCGAACTCCATGGGGGGAGACAGGGTGTGAAAAGGGATGAAAATCAGATGTCTGTTCGGCAGGCATAGCCGATCCGCAGGGCAGGCCCGCGAATATGGGCGAAAGATGTACAGCGTCTGCCGCCATTGCGGCACGGCGCTGCTCCAGGGCGCAGACCGGAAGTGGCGGCCGATGACGGCCGCGGAGCGGACGGAGTTCGAGGCGGCCCGGGAGGCCGCGCGGCAGGAGCGCTGCTGAACGGCATAGGACGCGGCGGCCCGGCCACCGGCAGGAACGCGGTTCCCAGTCCAGCGCCGCCCCTTTAAGGAAGCCGCATGCGCACATCCCTCTCCGACAGCATGCTGGCCCTCGCCATGATCGCCGTGGTCGCCCTCGCCTGGGGCGGCATCTGGACGCTCCGCCGCCGTCCGGCGGAGCGCACGCGCGGCGTGCTGATGCTCGTGGCGGCGCTCGTCCTGCTCGGGAATGTCGCGATCGTCGCCTGGCCCGCCTGACCGCTCGAATCCGCGGCGAAACGCTGCATATCGCGGCAGCGGCGGGGCCGCTCAGCGATCGGCGGCGAGGCGCATGTCCAGATAGGCGTCCACCGACTTCATGAGATCGTTCATCTCATGCTCGAAGAAATGATTCGCGCCGGGGATCACATCGTGGTGGATCGTGATATGCCGCTGCGTGCGCAGCTTGTCGACGAGCTTCTGGACGGCGCTCGGCGTCACCACCTCGTCGCTGTCCCCCTGGATGATGATTCCCGAGGAGGGACAGGGGGCGAGGAACGTGAAGTCGTACATGTTCGCAGGCGGCGCAATGGAGATGAATCCCTTGATCTCCGGCCGGCGCATCAGCAGCTGCATGCCGATCCACGCGCCGAAGCTGAAGCCGGCGATCCACGTGGTCTGCGCCTCGGGATGGATCGACTGCACCCAGTCCAGCGCAGAGGCGGCATCGGAAAGCTCGCCGATGCCGTTGTCGAACGTGCCCTGGCTCTTGCCGACGCCGCGGAAGTTGAATCGCAGCGTCGCGAAACCGCGCCGCACGAACGTCTGGTAGAGCGCCTGGACGATGCGGTTGTTCATCGTCCCGCCGCCTTGCGGATGGGGATGGAGGATCATCGCCACCGGGGCGCGGGGGCGCGGCCCCGGGGAAAAGCGGCCTTCGAGACGACCTTCGGGGCCGGGAAAAATCACTTCGGGCATCGGAAAACCTGTTGAAGAACGAATGATGCGGCACACCTGAAGGATGCGCGCGGACGCGGCTGCCTATATAGAAGAGCACCCGCTATTCGCAATCGCCGGAGAGACTCCTGCCCGCCCGCCTCTATCTGGATCATGCCGCCACGACTCCGCTGCTTCCCGAAGCGGGGGCGGCGATGGCGGAAGCTTATGCGCGCTGGGCGAATCCTTCGTCGCCCCACGCCGAGGGCCGTGCCGCCAGGGCGGCGCTGGAGGAGGCGCGGGCGCGGATCGCGCGGGCGCTGGGCTGGTCCGGCGCCCTGATCTTCACGAGCGGCGCGACCGAGGCGATCGAGCTGGCGGCGCGCCGCGCGCGTTGCGGCGAGCGGCTGGCATCGGCCATCGAGCATGATGCGGTGCTGCGCGCGATAGCCGGGGACGATCGGCTCCCGGTCCAGCCCATGGGCCATGTCAGCATGGCGGCGCTGGAAGAGGCGCTCGTGCAGGCGGGCCCCGGCGCCCTCGTCGCCATCCAGGCCGTGAACAGCGAGACCGGCGTGATCCAGCCGAGCGAAGCGCAGATCGCCGCGATCCACGCCGCTGGCGGCCTGGCCCTCGTCGATTGCGCGCAAAGCGCCGGCAAGCTGCCGCTTCCGGCCAATGCCGATTTCATCGCCATCTCGGCCCACAAGCTCGGCGGTCCGGTGGGCATCGGCGCCCTGCTCGTGCGCGATCTGGCGTTGTTGCGCCCGGTGGGCGGGCAGGAACAGGGCTATCGCGGCGGCACCGAAAATCTGCCGGGCGCGCTCGGTTTCGCAGCGGCGCTGGAGAGCGCGCGCAGCTGGCTGCCGCGCGCGGAGGAGCTGCGGCGCCATCTCGAGCAGGCGATCGAGGCGGCCGGCGGCATCGTCGTCGCGAAGGGCGCGCGCCGGCTGCCGGCGATCGGCAGCTACCGCATGCCGGGCGTCACCGCCACCGCCCAGCTCATCCAGTTCGATATGGCCGGCATCGCGGTTTCGGCGGGCAGCGCCTGCTCGTCCGGATCGATGAAGCCCAGCCATGTCCTTGCCGCGATGGGATGGGACGAGAACGAGGCCCGTGAGGTGATCCGTGTCAGTTTCGGGCCGACCACCAGCCGGGCCGACATCTACCGCTTCCTGGAACTCTGGACCCGGCTGGCGCGCGATGCCAGAGAGCGCGCGGCATGATCTATCTCGACTATCAGGCGACGACACCGCTCGCGCCGGAGGCTCGGGCGGCGATGCTGCCCTTCCTCGATCAGCAGTTCGGCAATCCTCACTCCCCCCATCGCCTCGGCCGCGAGGCGGCGGCGGCCGTCGAAGTGGCCCGCGAGCAGGTGGCTGCGCCGTTCAACGGCACGCCGGGGCGCCTCCTCTTCACCTCCGGCGCCACCGAAGCCGCCAACATGGCGATCAAGGGCGTCGCCGCGCTGGCGCCGCCGGAGCGGCGCCGGATCGTCACCATCGCCACCGAACATGCCTGCGTGCTGGACAGCATCGCCTGGCTTGCCGATCAGGGCTTCGAAACGATCCGCCTGCCGGTCGGCCGCGAGGGGCTTGTCGATATGGACCGGGCTGCAGCGGCGATCGATTCGGGCACGGCGCTGGTGGCAGCCATGCTGGTCAACAACGAGATCGGGGTGATCCAGCCGATTGCCGAGCTCGCCCGCATGGCGCGTGCCGCCGGCGCGCGCTTCTTCTGCGATGCCGTGCAGGGCTATGGCCGCGTGCCGCTGCCTGCCGAGGCCTGTGATCTGATCGCCGTCTCCGGCCACAAGATCCATGGCCCGAAGGGAATCGGCGCGCTCTGGCTGCGTGACGGCGTCGAGATCGCGCCGCTGCTCCACGGCGGCGGCCAGGAAGCCGGCATCCGATCGGGCACGCTTTCCCCTGCCCTGTGCGTGGGCTTCGGCGTCGCCGCGGCGCTCGCCGTTGAGCGGCAGGAGGCGGATGCCGCCCACGTCGCCATGTTGTGGAACCGGGTTCGCGCCGCGCTCGACGGCTGGTCGCTCAATGGCGCGGTGGAGCCGCGCTGGCACGGCAATCTCAACGTGCGGCGCGAGGGCGTCGATGCCGCGCGGCTGATTTCGGAGCTGAGGACGGTGGCCTTTTCCGCCGGGTCCGCCTGCGCGAGCGGTTCCGGCCGGCCGAGCCATGTGCTGAAGGCGATCGGGCTGACCGATGCACAGGCGCGCGCGAGCATCCGCATCGGTTATGGCCGCTACACGACTGAGGCCGAGATAGACGAGGCGGCGGCGCTGATCCGGGAGGCGACCGCGCGCCAGCTGGAATGGGCGGCGTGAGCGTCCTCGTCCGTTTCGTTTCCGCCAAGGGCGACGAGGTGAGCGAGGTGACGGCGCCGGACGGCGCCCGCCTCCTCGACGTGGCACAGGCGGACGGCCAGCCGCTGGAAGGCACCTGCGAAGGCCAGATGGCCTGCTCCACCTGTCACGTCATCGTCGATCCCGAGGATTTCCCGCGTCTTCCGCGCGCCAGCGAGGAGGAGGAGGATATGCTCGATCTTGCCGCGGGCGTCACGCGCACCAGCCGTCTCGCCTGCCAGATCTGGCTGGAGCATGGCATGGGCGCCCTCACCGTCCGCATCCCGGACGAGGCGCGCAACATGCAGGGCCGGTAGCGGCCCCGTTCAGCCGCGCGTGAAGCAGGCGATCAGCTCGACATGGGTCGACCATCGGAACTGGCCCACGGGCCGGATCCAGTCCAGCCGGCATCCGCCGTCGATCAGTCGCCTGGCATCGCGCGCGAAGGTGGCCGGATTGCAGGAGGCATAGACGATGCGGCCGACGCGCGATGCCGCGAGTTCGGCCGCCTGCTCCTTGGCTCCGGCGCGCGGCGGATCGAGCAGGATCGCATCGAACCGATCCAGCTCCGCGGCCGCCAGCGGGCGACGGAACAGGTCGCGATGCTCGACGAAGATCTGCCGGCCTGCGCGCCCGGCGGCGGTCTTGAGCGCCAGCACGGCATCGCGCGCGCCCTCCGCCGCATAGACACGCGCGCGCTCGGCCAACGGCAGGGCGAAATTGCCGAGGCCGCTGAACAGGTCCGCCACGGTGCGCGCATCGGCGATGGCCTCGCGCGCCGCGGCCACGAGAGCCGCTTCCCCGTCCGCCGTGGCTTGCAGGAATGCCGCGGGCGGCAGCGGCACGGCGATGCCTCCCAGCGCGACGGTGGCGGCCTCGGGCTCCCACCGCGTCTCCGGGCCATAGCCGTCGTCCACCAACAGCCGGGCAAGACGATGCGTTTCGGCGAAGGCGATCAGCCGCTCGGCCCTGTCGAGGCCGCCGCTCTCGACCTTGCCCAGCAGCAGGTCGACCCCCTGGTCGGCCAGCGTCATCTGCACGTCCGCGCCCCGACGATCGGCGATCAGATCGGCCAGCAGGGCGCGGAGCGGCGTGACGAGCGCAAACAGCTCCGGCGCCATGATCTCGCATTGGGCAAGGTCGACGATGCGGTGACTGGCCTCCTCGTTGAAGCCCAGAAGCAGCGTCCTGCCGCGGCGTTCGGCCCGCATCGAGATGCGCCGCCGGCTGCGCGACGGCGAGATGTGCGGCGCGCGGATGTCTGGCGATGCGATCCCCTGGGCGTCGAGCGCGCGGGCGATGCGCCCGACGAGGAATTCGGCATAGGCATCGTCGCTCACATGCTGGAGCTGGCATCCGCCGCAGAGCGGGAAATGCCGGCAGGGCGGTTCGGCATGATAGGGACCGGGCTTGATCGTGCCGTCCGGCAGCACGAGGTCTCCCGGCGCCGCGAGCGCGACATAGCGACCCGAGGCGGTCAGGCCATCGCCGCGGCCGGCGATACGCAGGACGGGATCGCCATCGCTCATTCGCAGGCGGCGATCGCAGCCGGCAGCTCTGCCGCGAGGTCGTCCGCGATCAGCGCGGGCCCCGCCCGGCGCGCGGCTTCGCCGTGGAGCCACAGCGCGGCGCAGGCCGCCTCGAACGGCGGCAGTCCGCGTGCGCGCATCGCGGCCACGATTCCGGCCAGCACGTCGCCCGTTCCGGCGCTTGCCAGCCAGGCCGGCGCGGCCGGCGCGATCGCGGCCCGACCGTCCGGGTGGGCGACGACGCTGTCCGCACCCTTGAACAGCATGACGGTGCCGAGCGAGGCGGCGGCGGCGCGCGTGCGCTCCACCTTGCTCCCCTGGCCCGCGCCGAACAGCCGCGCGAACTCGCCCGCATGCGGTGTCAGCACGGGAAGATCCGCGCACCGGCGGAGCCCCGCTCGTCCGTAATCCGCCAGCAGCACGAGGGCGTCCGCGTCGAGCACCAGCGGCCTGCCCGATCGGAGCACCTGATCGAGCCGCCGCTTGGCATCGCCGTCGCGCCCGAGGCCGGGACCGGCGACGACGGCCCCGATCCGCTCGTCGGCCAGCACCTGGTCGAGCGGCCGGCCGTCCCGCACCAGCGCCATCGGCCCGTCGGCGCCGTCACCCGCGAGCCGCACATAGCCTGCGCCTGCGCGTTGGGCCGCCGTCGCGGCAAGCATCCCGGCTCCCGGCATGGCGCCCTCGACCACGCCGACATAGCCGCGGCTGTACTTGTGGTCGTCGGGTCCCGGCGCCGCCAGCCGCGGCCGTGCGACCTCGACGAGATCGCCGCCGGCCGCCACGCCGATGTCGGCGACAGCGATGCGGCCACAATATCGTGCGGAGGGCTGGAGCAGATGGGCGGGCTTGAGCGCCCCGAGCGCGACGGTGAGGTCGAAACGCGGGACGGCGGAAAGTATCGCGCCATCATCGGTCCCGACGCCGCTGGGCAGGTCGACGGCGATGGCGAGCCGCGCCGCACCGGCAAGGTCCGCCAGCCGTGCCGCGATCGCCGGTTCCAAGGGGCGGGTGAGGCCGGTGCCGAACAGGCAATCGATCAGCAGCGGCGCGGGACGCGCATCTTCGATCGGCTCGACCGGCCCGTCCCAGGCTGCACGCGCGGCGCGGGCCGCATCGGTGCGCGGCTCGCCCGTCGCAGCGACGCGGACCGGGAGCCCCTTGGCGCGCAGGTGCCGCGCCGCGACATAGCCGTCGCCGCCGTTATTGCCCGGGCCGCACAGGATCAGCGTGGGCGGTGTCGCGGCGAAGCGCCATGCCGCTTCCGCCACTCCCGCTCCGGCGCGCTCCATCAGCAGCTCGACGGAGGTGCCGGCATCGATCAGCCGCTGCTCGGCAGCGCGCATCGCCGCCGCGGTGAGGATCGGGCGCGGCGTCACGGCTTGACCCTGGGCTTGATCGTGGCGGGCAGCCGGTAGCGGTCATCGGCCACGGCGACCTCGATCCGGCGATCGCCGGACAGTGATACCCGCGCCGGTTCGGCACCGTCCGCCGCGGCGACGCCGCGGCCGTCCGTCGTCACCCGCAGGCGGCGGAAGCCGCCGTCCGGATGATGCAGCGTCAGCACGATCCCGTCGGCATCGCGGCTGCGCTCGACCCGGCAGACCGGCCTGAAATCGGCAGCGCCGGCAAGGGCGCAGGCAATGCGCGCGCCGCCGTCGGCTTCGGCCTTTTCCGCCATATCCTGCCCGGCCGGCCCGCAGGCGGAGATGCCGATGAGAAACGGCAGCACGGCCGGCCAGACGCACCGCCACGCCGCAGGCAGCCTGCTTGGCTTGCTGGATCCTAGGCACGGGCTTGTCATCGCGGCATTCCGGCCTTCGCCTTTGACGGTTTGGCGGGCCGGACGCAAGCCGCGCCCACCCCGGGACTCACGACAGCGCTGCCGCGACGTGACGGACAAGGGGAGCGAGCCGGTCTGCCCAATGGATCACCCCGGCGCCGTCGCCGATCAGGTCCTGGCGGACCTCGAGCCCGAGATAGGGGATGCCGTTGGCCTCGCCGTGGCGGTTCATCGTCGCATTGAGGACGCGCCCGGAATAGGGCTCGTTATCCCCTGTCACGATGCCGGCGGCCTGCAGCCAGGGTATCGCGATCTCAGCGGCGCGCACGTCCTTGTTGTAAAGAATGCCGATCTGCCAGGGCCGATGCAGCTCCGGTGCCGAAGCGAGATGCGGCGTGAAGCTGTGCAGCGAGATGAGGAGCCGGGGCCGATCCGCGGCGATGCGGGCGGCGATATGGTCATGATAGGGGCGCCAGAAACGGTCGATCCGTTCCGCCGGTTCGCGCGCGATATTGCCGGGGATCACATGCCCGTCGCTCGATATCGGTACCAGACCCGGCGCGTCCTCCTCGCGATTGAAATCCGCGACCAGCCTGGATACGCCGCCGAGGATCGCCGGACAGCCGAGCCGCGCGCAGATCGCCTCGGCGAGCGGAGCGACGCCGATGTCGATCGCGACATGCTCGTTCATGAGCTCCGGCGGCACGCCGAGCGCGATATCCTCGGGCACGTGATTGGAGGCATGGTCGCCGATCAGCAGCAGGCCGGTCGCGGGATCGCCGACGATGTCGCGCCAGGGCGGGCTCATGATCCGAACACCGGCGGCCGTTTCTCGCGAAAGGCGGCGAGCCCTTCCGCGAGATCGGGCGATCCGAAGGCCGCATCGAACGCCGCGTCCATCGCCGCATCGCTGCCCTCACCGGCCTCGGCGAGCGTGATCGATCGCTTGAGCAGCCGCAGGCTCGCCGGCGCATTGCCGAGCGCGATCCGTTCGGCAAGCAGCTCGGCGCGCTCGGCGGGGCGTTCGTCCGTCATCTCGACGAGGCCGATGCGCAATGCCTCGGCGCCGTCGATCTGATCGCCGATCAGGAAGAGCCGCGCGGCCTGGCCGGGGCCGACAAATGCGGTCAGCCGCGCGATATCGGCATGGGGATAGGTGATGCCGAGCCGCGCCGGCGGCACGCTGAACCGCGCAGCCGGTCCGGCGATCCGCATGTCGCAGGCGATGGCGAGCGCCACGCCCGCGCCGAAGCAGCCGCCCTCGATCGCGGCGAATGTCGGCAGCGGCGTCGCGCGCAGCGCACCGAGCCCTTCCGCCATCGCGAGGCGAAGCTCGGATCCGCGCCCGGGATCGGCGAGCCCGGCGAACTCGCCAAGGTCGGCACCGCCGCAGAAGACGCCGGGCACGTCGGATCGCACGACGAGCGCGCGTGCCTTCGCCGTCTCCGCTTGTCGGACATGCTCGGCAAGCACCCGCCAGCACCGCAGCGGGACGGCGTTGCGCGCCTCGGGCCGGCGGAGGCCGATGATGGCGATTCGCTGTCGAATCTCGAATGTGAACATCGCGCCCTGTTGCCGTCCGCTTCGCCGGATGTCACGACATGACGCACCAAAATGCGGATGGGTCGCGATGGAAACGGGAGTGACGCGGCGGGAAGCGGCGGCGATGCTGACAGGCGGGCTGGCCGCCGCATCGGCCGCGCGGGCGGCGCCGCCCCTGCCCTGTCCGATCGGCACGCCGCTCGATGCGATCGCCAACCGGCTGCTCGCGCATACGCCGGAGACGGCGGTCTACAACGGCACCGCGGATGCGCTCGACGGCGGCCCCCTCGCCCGTCGGCTGGACGATTATTCCCCGGTAGGCGAAGCGGCATGGCGCCAGGCGCTGCGCGAGGCACGCGACACGGCCTCGGCGCTGAGTTGCGTAGGCGATCCCGTCGGCGCGCTTCACCTCGCGACTGCGCGGGCGGTCCTGGAAAACGCCACCCGCTCCGGCGCAGCGTCCTATGGCCGGATCAACGCCTTCAGCTTTTCGGGTCACGTCCCCTATCTGGTGACGCCCGTCGCGGGACCGCATATCGACACGCCGAACGCGATGCAGAGCCAGCAGTCGCTCTCGACGCCGGCGGCGGTGGATGCATGGATCGCGAAGCTCGACGGCTTCCGTGAGGGGTTCGCCCGGGTCGGCGAGAAGCTGCGCGCGGATGCGGCGGCCGGCTGCCGGCCGCCGGCGGTGCTGATCCGCAACGCGCTGCCGGTGTTCGATGCCTTTCTCGCCGGGCCGCCCGAGGCGCATCCGCTGATCGCCGCTCTGCGCGGCAAGATGGCCGCCGCCGGTCTCGACGCCAATCTGCGGATCGCGGCCGAGGCCCGCGCGGTCGTGGCGCTCCAGAAGCGCGCACGGCCGGCGTTCGCGGCGCTGCGCGATCTCGTCGCGGCGCTGCCCGGACGGGAGGAGGACGGCCTGTGGGCGCAGCCGCAGGGAGACGGGCTCTATGCGGCCAATGTCCGCGCGCTCGGCGACAGCGCGCTGGATCCCCACGAGATCCACCGCATCGGCCTCGCCGAGGTTGCGCGGATCACCGCGCAGATGGACGCGAAGCTGCGGCGGCTCGGCCGGTCGCGCGGCAGCGTTGCCGAACGGATGGATGCCGCCGCGGCGGCTCCCGACCAGATTTTCGCGGATTCGGATGCGGGGCGTTCCGCGCTGCTCGACTATGTTCGGGGCCTCGTGCGCGCTATGGAACGACGTTATCCCCAGATAGTGCCGACCGCGATGATCCCGCGTCAGGCGCTCGACGTCAGGCGCGTGCCGCCCGCGACCGAGAGCGGAGCGCCGGGCGGCTATTATGATGGCCCGTCGCTCGATGGATCGCGGCCCGGCACCTTCTGGATCAATCTGCGCGACATGAAGGCCGTGCCCCGGCTCAGCCTGCCGACGCTGGCCTATCATGAGGGCGTGCCCGGCCATCACACGCAGAATGCGGTCGCGCTGGCGATCGGGGAGGCCCCGCTGCTGCTCCGCATAGCCAGCTTCAACGCCTATCAGGAAGGCTGGGCACTCTATTGCGAACGGCTGGCCGCGGAGATGGGGGCCTATCGCGGTGATCCATGGGGCGATCTGGGACGGCTGCAGGACGAACTGTTCCGCGCGGTGCGTCTCGTCGTCGATACCGGCATCCATCACGAGCGCTGGGATCGCCGCCGCGCCATGCTCTATGCCCGGCAGACCACGGGAATGGCCGAAAGCCAGGTGGCCGCGGAGATCGAGCGCTACATGGCCTGGCCCGGCCAGGCGCTCGGCTACAAGCTCGGCCAGATGCGGCTTCTCGACCTGCGCAGCCGGATGGCGCGCGCCTGGGGCAAGCGCTTCGATCGGCGGCTGTTCCATGCGCGCGTGCTCGGCCACGGCGCGATGCCGCTCGATCTCGTCGAACGGCTCGTCCTGGAACCACGGCCTCGTTGATCGCGCCCGTGCTGCGGCGGAACGCTCAGCGCAGCCGTGTCGCGAGTCGCCACCATTCCGGACGCATATCCGCCAGCGCCCGATCTGCCGCATCGCGTGCCTCGATCGAGCCGAACAGGGCGAAGCAGGTCGCCCCGGAGCCGGACATGCGCGCAAGGAGCACGTCGCGTTGCGCCGCCAGGCTGTCCAACACCGTCGCGATCGCCGGCAGCAGCGCGATGGCAGGCGGCTGCAGGTCGTTGCGCCCGGCCAAGGCCGCGTCGAACGGATCGCCGACGGCCAGCGCTCCCCGGTCGATCCCGTCCCACGCCTTGAACACCGGCCCGGTCGCAAGCGGCAGCCGCGGATTGACGAGGAGAAGCGGCAAGCCGCTCAGCCGCTCGGACGCGATCGGATACAGCGCATCGCCGCGTGCCTCGCCCCGCACCGTTGCGCCATGGAGGCAGGCCGGCACGTCCGCGCCGAGGCCGGCGGCAACCGCGGCGACGCGCGGATCGGCGGGATCGACGCCGCGCCAGCGGGCGAGCAGGCGCAGCGCCGCTGCGGCGTCCGCCGATCCGCCGCCGATACCGGAGGCGATCGGCAGCCTTTTGTCGAGATGGAAGGCCAATGCCGGCGCGAAGCCCAGCGCCTCGCCCAGCGCGCGGGCTGCACGAAGCACCAGATTGCTCTCGTCCGCCTCCAGCCCGGCGGAAAACGGGCCGCCGATCGTCAGCGAAAGCCGTTCCGCCGCCTCGGCGCGCAGCAGGTCCCCTTCTTCCGCAAAGGCAAAGATGGTCTCGAGCGCATGATAACCGTCCGCCATGCGACGGCGGACGTGAAGCGCGAGATTGATCTTGGCCGGAGCCGCTTCGATCATGCGACGGTCATCGAGGCGGCGGCCGTCAGGGCGCGGCGACGGCGGGGGTCAGGCCGGTGTCGAGCTTGGTCCGGATACGGTCGGCATCCTTGCCGTCGGCGTAGACCAGCGCCGCGCGCCAGGCATAGCGCGCCTCTAGGCGTCGGCCCATCGTCCAATAGGCATCGCCGAGATGCTCGTTGATCGTCGGCTCACCCGGCTCGCTGGTCACCGCGCGCTCCAGCGTCGCGACCGCCTTGGGCAGGTCCCCCCGCAGATAATAGGACCAGCCGAGCGAATCGGTGATCGACGCATCGTCCGGGCGCAGCAGGCTCGCTTTCTCGATCAGCCGCGCCGCCTCGTCCAGATTCTCCCGCCGCGACAGCTCGGCATAGCCCAGATAGTTGAGCACCATCGCCTGATCCGGCGCCAGCACCACGGCTTTCTGCAGCGCCTCGCGGGCCGCCGGCCAATCGCCGGCCTGCTCCAGCGCGCCGCCGCGCAGCAGCCACAGGCTCCATGGTGCCGCGTCCTTGTCGGCACCGGCCAGCGCCAGCGCCTTGCCATAGGCATCCGCCGCCTCGCGATGGCGCGAAAGATCGCTGTAGAGCCCGCCGACGCGCGTCCAGTCGGACACGTCCGCGCCGGGCTTGCCGGCGATCGCCAGCGCCTCCTCCAGCGCCGCTTCCTGCTTGCCCTGGGCGGCCAGGTAGCGCACCCGCGCGTCGCGCGCTCCGGCGGCGAACGGATCGGTCTCGGGAATGCGCGCCAGGGTATCGATGGCGATCGGATAGTGGCCGGACCCTGCCAATATGTCCGCCGTTACCAGCCATGTCTCGCTGTTGTCGGGGGCGAGGAACGTCGCGAATCGCGCCAGCGCGAGCGCAACCGGCGTCGCCCGCTCGCGATTAATGTCCGCCGCGACGCGCACCAGCAGTTCGGCCAAGCCTTCCGCGGCGTTGTCGACCGCGCCGGGCAGCGGCTTGCCGGCTTCGATCCGGGTTCGCGCCGCCGCCAGCGCATCTTCTTCCCCGGCGAGCAGCGCCAGCGCCCTGTCCTTCTGGCGCAGCCCCGCGAGCTTGGCGGCCGCGGCGATGCGCAGGCGCGTCGACCGGCCGTCGTCGCCGCTGCTGGCGGTATCGATCGCCTGGACCGCCGCAATGCCGTCCGCCGTCCGGCCTGTCGCGAGATCGAGCAGCGCGCGATGTTCCGAGGCATAGGCCAGGGTCAGCGCGTTGGGCTTTCGCGCCGCGAGCTGCGCCAGCGGATCGCCCTGCTTCGCGCCGAACGCGATCCACGCCCGCACGATCGGCACCAGGAAGCCGAAGATATCCTCCCGCTGAATGCGGTCCGCCGCGGCCGTGGCTGCCTTCCAATTGCCCGCCGAGACGGCCTCGCAAAGCAGGAGCAGCCTGCCGTCCGGCGGCAGCTGGCCCGCCGCCTCGAGCTGCTGCGCCGCCCTCAGCGCGAGCTTGCGATCGCCCGCGGCAAGCGCCTGGCGATAGGCACGGAGCGCCACCACCGTATCGGCGGGCGCGATCGCCATGACGTTCGCATAGCCTTCCGCCGCCTTTTCCGCATGCCCGTCGGCGTCCGCGGTGCGGGCGCGGACATATTCGGCGATGACGGAGCGCTCGTCCTTGCGTGCCGCGCCCGCAGGCGCCGCGATCAGCGCGGCAAGGAGAAGGCCCGATGCGAACCTACATGTTGGGGTAATTGGGGCCTCCACCGCCTTCCGGGACCACCCAATTGATGTTCTGGGTCGGGTCCTTGATATCGCATGTTTTGCAGTGCACGCAATTCTGTGCGTTGATCTGCAGGCGCGGTTCACCGACGTCCTGCCCCACAATCTCGTACACGCCGGCCGGGCAGTAGCGCTGCTCGGGCGCATCGTAGAGCGCGAGGTTGACGTCGATCGGGACGCTGGGATCCTTCAGCGTCAGGTGGATCGGCTGATCCTCCTCATGATTGGTGTTGGACAGGAACACCGAGGAGAGGCGGTCGAAGCTGATCACGCCGTCCGGCTTCGGATAGACGATCGGCTGCACCAGATCCTTGCGATAGAGCGTCTCGTTGTCGCGATGCGTCTTCAGGGTGAAGGGAAGGCCGATGCCGAGCGTGCGCATCCACATATCGACGCCGGCGAACAGCGTGCCGGCGAGCGGACCGAAGCTGGCGATCGCCGGCTCGGCGTTGCGCACGGTCTTGAGCTCCTTTGCGACCCAGCTGGCGTTGAGCGCTTCGGGATAGGCGTCGAGTTCGTCCGCTTCCCGTTCGGCAACGATCGCGGCGAACGCCGCTTCCGCGGCGAGCATGCCCGATTTCATCGCCGTATGGCTGCCCTTGATGCGCGGCACGTTGACGAAGCCCGCCGAGCAGCCGATCAGCGCGCCGCCCGGGAAGACGAGCTTCGGGATCGCCTGCCAGCCGCCCTCGTTGATCGCGCGCGCGCCGTAGGAGATGCGCCGGCCGCCCTCCAGGATGGAGCGGATCGCCGGATGCTGCTTCCAGCGCTGGAATTCCTCGAAGGGGGAGAGATAAGGATTGCGATAGCCCAGGCCGACGACGAAACCGAGAGCGACCTGGTTGTTCTCCTGGTGGTAAAGGAAGCCGCCGCCGACTTCGCTGCCCAGCGGCCAGCCTTGGGTGTGGATCACCCGGCCCGGCTCATGCTTCTCGGCAGGAATGTCCCACAACTCCTTGATACCGATGGCATAGCTTTGCGGCTGGCTGTCCTTTTCCAGATCGAAGATCCGCTTCAGTTCCTTCGAAAGATGACCGCGCACGCCCTCGGCGAAGAAGGTATATTTGGCATGGAGCTCCATCCCCGGCTGATAGTCGGGCTTGTGGTGCCCGTCGCGCGAGACGCCCATGTCCCCGGTCGCCACGCCCTTCACCGATCCGTCGTTGTGGAACAAGATCTCCGCGGCGGCGAAGCCCGGGAAGATCTCGACGCCGAGCGCCTCGGCCTGGCCGGCGAGCCAGCGGCAGAGGTTGCCGAGGCTCAGCGTATAGGTGCCCTTGTTGTTCATGAAGGGCGGCATCAGGACGTGCGGGAACTCGTATTTCTTCGTCTCGGTGAGGATCCAGTGATGGTTCTCGACGACCGGCACGGTCAGCGGGCTGTCGAGTTCCTTCCAGTTCGGGATGAGCTCATTGAGCGCGATCGGATCGACCACCGCGCCGGACAGGATGTGCGCACCGACCTCGCTGCCCTTCTCGAGCACGCAGACGCCAAGCTCGCGGCCGGCATCGGCGGCAAGCTGCTTGAGGCGGATCGCGGCGGCAAGGCCCGCGGGGCCCGCACCGACGATCACCACGTCATACGGCATCGATTCGCGCTGCGACATTCTGTGACTCCTGAGTCCCCTCGCCGATCCGGTCGTCGTAAGCCTGAAACCGCCCGGCGGATAGGCGACTGCCCAAATATTGACCCCGCAGTCAACCTTTGACTCTAGTCAGCGCCGTGAGAGCGGGGCCAAATCCTATTGCTGCAGCCGAGATGCAGAGCATGCTCGACTGGTGGCGCGAAGCGGGAGTCGATTGGATCGTCGACGAGCAGCCGCGCAACTGGCTGCGTCCAGCCAAGCCCGCCGCGCAGCTGCCGCGGGAATCTCCGGCCGCGCTGCCGGAGACGCTCGACGCGCTCGCTACGCGCCTGCTGACCGCGGATTTCGCGTCCTTCGGCGCCCGCCGTCTCCGCCCCGCCGGGAATCCCGCCTCCGGCCTGATGCTGGTCGCGGACATGCCGGATCCGGGCGACGTCGAGGCGGAACAGATTTTTTCGGGCGAGACGGGCCGGCTGTTCGATCGCATGCTCGCCGCGATCGGCCGCGATCGCGCCTCCATCTATTTGGCGACGATCGCCCCGGCGCGGCCGGCAGGCCGGATGGACCCGGATACCGCCGCCGCGCTCGCCGCGCTCGCGCGGCAACATATCCGGCTTGCCCAGCCCCGGCTGCTGCTGCTGCTGGGCCAGCAGGCCTGCACACTGCTGCTCGGAGAATCCCTTGCCGCCGCGCGTGGCCGCATCCATCGGATCGGCGAGGACGCCATTCCCGCGATCGCAACCTTTTCCCCGCGCTATCTTCTCCAGCACCCGGCCTCCAAGGCCGCGGCATGGAAGGATCTGCGCCTGACGCTGGAGGGATTGTCCCGGTGAGCTTGACCCGTCTTGTTGGCCTGGTGCTGCTGGCGTCCGCCGCGATGCCTGCCGCGGCTGCGGGAGATGCGAGTCTGGCGGATCCGACGCTTCCCGCGATCGGCGCGATACGCCCGCCGGCCGCGATGCGGCTCGCCGCGGCTACCGAGGCTTCGCCAGCGGCCTCGTTCGCCCGCGGCGCGGGCAGCGCGCTGCCGCAGCTCCTCACCCCCGACCAGCGGGCGAACTATCGCGCGATCTTCGCGGCGATACGGTCGAATGACTGGTCCGGCGCGGCAGCGCGGTTGGATGCGATGCCCGACGGGCTGCTGACCCCCGTCGCCCGCGCCGAGCTGTATCTCGCGCGGGGAGCGCCCAAGATCGACACGGACGCGCTGGTCGCGCTGATCACCCGCGCCCCGGAACTTCCCGAAGCGCCTCAGCTGGCGCGGCTCGCCCGGACGCGCGGCGCGAGCCCCGACGCGATTCCGGCGCTGCCCGTGGAACGGGATCTCGTCGCGCTCGAGCGCGCAACCCGCAGGCAAAGCGCTGCATCGATCCGGTCCGATGCCGTGGCCATGGCGCTCGGCGCCCAGATCCGCCCACTGATCCTGAACGATCGCCCGAGCGACGCCGAGGCCTTGCTGATCGCGCAGCAGGATCAACTCTGCTCTGAGGCCCGCACGGAATGGCAGCAGCGCGTCGCCTGGTCCTATTATCTGACCGGCGACGACAATGCCGCCCGTCGCCTGGCCGGGCTGGCACAGAAAGGCGCCGGCGAATGGACGGTGCAGGCCGATTGGGTCGCCGGCCTCGCCGCCTGGCGCCAGAAGGATTTCGCGGCTGCGGCAAGCGCCTTCTCCTCTGTCGCAGGCAAGGCGCGCGATGCGGAGATGATGGCCGCGGGGCTGTTCTGGACCGCGCGCGCCGAAATGGCGGGAGGGCATCCCGAGCGAGTCCAGGCGCGGCTGCGCAGCGCCAGCCGGCTGCACGAGACCTTCTATGGCCTGCTGGCGAGCGCGGCGCTCGGCATTGCTCCGCCGCGGCCTGATCTCGCGCCCGATTTCATCAGCGCGGACTGGAAGACCATCTCGCAGCGCCCCAACGTCCGCGTGGCCGCCGCGCTTGCCGAGATCGGCGAGCTTGGCCTCGCCGACGAGCTGCTGCGCCACCAGGCCCGCATCGGCGACACCCAAGATCACATCGCCCTGCTCCATCTGGCGGCCAAGCTGAACCTGCCCGCGACCCAGATCTGGCTGGCGCACAACGGACCGGCGGGGCTCAAGGCGGATGCGGCGATCCGCTACCCCGCGCCGGGCTGGTCGCCGCCGGGGGGGTGGCGCGTCGATAAGTCGCTGGTCTTCGCCCACGCGCTGCAGGAATCCTCGTTCCGCACCGACGCGGTGAGCGGTGCCGGTGCGCGCGGCATCATGCAGCTGCTGCCCTCGACCGCGCAGCTCATCGCCCGCAAGCGCGGCGATTCGATGAACGGGATCCAGCTTTCCGATCCCGCCTTCAACATCGAATATGGCCAGAGCTATCTGGAGCAGCTGCGCGATTTCTCGGGGACGGGCGGGCTGCTGCCAAAGGTGATCGCCGCCTATAACGCCGGCCCCGGCTCGGTCGCGAAATGGAACGACCGCATGCGCGATCGCGGCGATCCCCTGCTCTATATCGAATCCATTCCGTTCGCCGAGACGCGGGCCTATGTCGCGATCGTGCTCCGTAACTATTGGATGTACGAGCGGCAGGCCGGCGTCCAGGCGTCCAGCCTCAACGCTCTGGCGCAGGGCATGTGGCCGAAATTCCCGGGCATGCCGGGCAAGACGGCGCTTCGCCTCGATCCGCTGAGCGGCGTCGCCAGTGCCGATTGATCAGTCGCGGGAATTCCTGCCCGTCCGCATCGCCGTTCTCACCGTCTCCGACACGCGCACGCCGGAAGATGACCGCTCGGGCGACACGCTTGTCGACAAGCTCACCCATGCCGGCCACGTCCTGGCGGATCGGGCGATCGTGCGCGACGATGCGGACGCGATTGCCGCACGGCTCGAGGGCTGGATAGCGGATCCCGGCGTCGATTGCGTGATTGCGACGGGGGGCACCGGCGTCACCGGGCGCGACGTGACGCCCGAGGCGTTCGCGCGGGTATGGGAAAAGGAGATACCGGGCTTCGGTGAGCTGTTCCGCTGGCTCAGCTTCGAGAAGATCGGCACCTCGACCATCCAGTCTCGCGCCTGCGCCGGCGTCGCGCGCGGCACCTATCTGTTCGCCCTGCCGGGTTCGACGGGGGCGGTGAAGGACGGCTGGGACGGGATTCTCGCCACGCAGCTCGATAACCGTTTCAGGCCGTGCAACTTCGTCGAGCTGATGCCGCGGCTGCGCGAACGATAGCCGCGCCGCGCTTGCCCCGCCTGCCCCTCCCCCGATAAAGCGGTCCACACCATCAAGCGGGAGAAGGCGATGAAGGCGACGATCTTTCACAATCCGCGGTGCAGCACATCGCGCAAGACGCTCGCCTTGCTGGAGGACACCCCGGGGGTCGAGATCGAGATCGTCGACTATCTCAAATCCCCGCCGAGCCGCGATCGGCTGAAGGCGCTCTACGACAAGGCGGGCATCACCCCGCGGCAGGGGCTGCGCGCGAAGGAGGATCTCGCTAAGGAGCTGAAGCTTGCCGACGCTTCCGACGAGGCGATTCTCGATGCCATGGCCGCTCATCCGATCCTGATCGAGCGGCCGATCGTCGAAACCGCGAAGGGAGTGCGGCTCGGACGACCGCCGGAGCGGGTCCGCGAGGTGCTGTAGCCCGTCGCTCCTGCCATGATATTGTTACACATCCGCACCATGGGTGCGGAACGGAGGTGCCATGGCAGCGATCGCCATCTATAGCCTGAAGGGCGGCGTCGGAAAGACGACGCTGACCGTGAACCTCGCCTTCGCCAGCGCCATGCAGTCGGCGCGGCGGACGCTGCTGTGGGATCTTGATCCGCAGGCGGCGTCGAGTTGGATCCTGGGGGACGAGAAACCCGGCAAGGAGGATGCCCAGGCGGTGTTCGCCAAGGATATCGCGCCCGAACGGCTGGTGCGACGGACGGCGATCGAGCGCCTCAGCCTGCTGCCGGCCGACGTTTCTCTGCGCGGCCTCGATCGCTTCTTCTTCGATCTGGGTAAACGCAAGCGCCTCGCCCGGCTGATCGAGGTGCTGGGCAAGGATTATGACCGCATCCTCCTCGATTGCCCGCCCGGCCTGACCGAGACTAGCGATCAGGTGATGCGCGCCGCCGAGGTGATCGTCGTGCCGCTCATCCCCTCGCCGCTGGCACGCCGGGCGATGGAGGAGGTGGCGAGCCATCTCAGCCGCGAGCACGGCAAGCACGCCCCCATCCTTCCGGTGTTCACGATGGTCGATCGACGGCGCGCGCTTCATCGCGCCGCGCTGGAGGAGCATCCGGATTGGCCGGTCATCCCCATGGCGAGCGCCATCGAGGCGATGGCGGTGCACCATGCGCCGGTCGGTGCCTTCGCGCCGCAATCGCCGGGGGCGCAGGCCTTCGCAGCGCTGTGGACGGGAATTGAGCGGCGGCTGGCAAAGGCGCGCTAGGCGTTCCTGCCCCTCTTCAATTCGCCGCACCTTTCACATAGGTTGTCGGTGTGGCGACGCTCGATCCGGATCTGTTGCTCCGCGCCTATTCGGTGGGCGTCTTCCCGATGGCCGACAGCCGCGAGGCGCGCGATATTTTCTGGGTCGAACCGAAGAAGCGCGGCATCCTGCCGCTCGACGGCTTTCATCTGTCCAAATCGCTCGCCAAGACGTTGCGATCCGAGCGGTTCACCGTCACCGCCGACCGCGCTTTCGCTCAGGTGGTTGCCGCCTGTGCCGAACGCGGGCCAAAAAGGCCGGACACGTGGATCAACCCACCGATCGAGCGGGCCTATACCGCGCTGCACGGGCGGGGCTACGCCCATTCGATCGAATGCTGGTACGAAGGGCGGCTGGTCGGCGGCCTCTATGGCGTGCAGCTGGGTGCGGCCTTCTTCGGCGAAAGCATGTTCAGCCGGATGAATGACGCCTCCAAGGTCGCGCTGGCCTATCTGGTCGCGCGGCTGCGCGTCGGCCATTTCAAGCTGCTCGATTGCCAGTTCATCACCGATCACCTCGCCTCGATGGGTGCGATCGAGATCAGCCGCGAAGCCTATGTCGGATTGCTGGACGGTGCGCTCGGTGCCGGCGGCGGGCTGGTGTCGCTCTCGTCGGCGGATTTCTTCGCGCTCGATCGCTTGGTCGCCGAGGAGGCGACGGACGCCGCCGTGATGGTGTCCGGCCCGATATCCGGGTGCCGCATCGCGCAGCTCTTGGCCCAGACGTCATAGACCGGATGCTGAACCATGTTCAGCGACGGCGATTCCTTGAACAGCCATCCCGAAAAGACGCGCCGCCACCGCGAATCGCGGCCGAGCACATCGACCTGAACGAACGCCCCCGTCAACTTCTGCGGTTCCCAATCCTGCGTGGTCTCGCACGCGCGCAGGCGGATGACGACGTTGCCGATCCGCGTCGCCTGGCCGGGGTGCAGGGTCACGTCGCGCGCGATGCCGTTGCGCTTGTTGAGCAGCCCCAGCACCGCCACGCGCTGCGCCATCGGCGTATCGGCGGCCACCACCGGTGCCGACGGCGGCTTGGGCGCCGTGTTGTCGTCGTCGCCCTTTGCCGCCGTGGTGCGGGCGGGCTCCGATTCCTTTTCCGGCGCGCGGCTCGACGTCGCGGGCGGTGTCTCGGCCTCGGGCTGAGCTTGATTCTGCAGGGCCTTCGCGCCGGCGCCAAGCCCGGCGACGACGCCGATCGCAAGCAGGGCTGAGGACAGGCGTTTCACGGCTTCGGTGCGGCCGGCGCGCTGCCCGTGTCGGAGGAGCTCGATCCCTGCGATCCCGAGCGGTTGATGAAGGAGCCGATCATGCCCATGAGGTCCATCGATCCTTGGGTATCGAGGATCGTGTCGCCATTCCTGAGCGGCCGCGGATCGCCTCCCGGCATCAGCGCGATGAAGGTCGAGCCGAGCAGCCCTTCGGAGGTGATCGCCGCGCTGCTGTCAGACGGCAGCTTGACGGTCGGATCGAGCGCGAGGACGACCTCGGCCTGGTAGCTTTGCGGATCGAGCTTCTCCGCCGCCACCGTCCCGACCTTGAGGCCGGCGACGCGCACGTCGGTACCGATGCTGATTCCGCTCGCATTGGGAAAGCGCGCCGTCACGTGGATCGCGCCGCGGCTGCTGCCATGGCCCCCGGTACGCTGCAGCGCGTAATAAGCGAACCAAAGCGCGAGCAGCACCACCAGTACGCCGATCACGGCTTCGGCGAGATTCTCCCGCACCAGGGCCCTCATGCCTGATCCGGGCTCCACGCCTCATAGTCGCCGGTCGCGCGGGCGCGATGACCGCCCTCTTCCAGCGCGCCGCTCGGCCGATAGGCGGCGGGCGTGCCGGTAAGGTTGGGCGCCGGCGGCTTCTGCCAGCCGCGCGGCGGCGGCAGCACGGCGTCCGGCACGTCCGCCATCGTATGATGGAGCCAGCTATGCCATTCCGGTGGCACGCGGCTCGCATCGTTGGAGCCGCTGTAGATCACCCAGCGCCGTCCCGTTCTGCCGTCCTGATAATAGACGTTGCCGAGCGAATCCTCGCCGACCTTGCTGCCATGCCGCCGGGTGTAGAGCGAGGTGCCGATCGTGGCCCCGTCCCACCAGGTGAAGATGCTTTTCAACAGACCCATATCCGCCACCTAGCGCCTATCTCGGGGTACGTGCAACCGTCGCGACCAGCCTTCGCCGAATTCACCAGCGGACCGTGTCGCCTTCGGCGATGCCGAGCTGCTCGGCGCGGCCGCCGTTGATCTCGAGCACCGCCGTCACCGGCTCTCCCACCTCGATCGGATCCAGCGAATAAGGAGTGGCCATCGCGGCGATTCGAGCGATCGTCCCATCCTGACGGATAAAGATGATGTCCAATGGGATCATCGTGTTCTTCATCCAGAAGGAAGCCGGCCGCGGCGTGGGAAAGGGAAAGATCATGCCGCGATCGGGCGCGAGCGAGGGGCGGTACATCAATCCGCGCTCCTGCTCGGCCTCCGTCCGGGCGACCTCGACCTCGAAGCGGTGCGTGCCCGTCGCCCCCGTAACGGTGAGCGGAATGCGCCTGGCCTCTTGCGCGGACCGCGCCGAGGCCGGCTGGGGCGAAACGCTGCAGCCGCCAAGCGCGGCAAGGCCGAGCAGGGCGGCGCCCCACATGCGAATCATCGGACGCGACATCAGGCGTGGGGCGCGATCACCACGGCCAGCGGCCCCTTCCGGCCATCGGCGATGCGGGCAAGCAGGCTCTGTCCGGGTTCGAGATCGGTGAACCCCGCGCGGCGAATGGTTTCCATATGCACGAATATATCCTGGGAACCGGCATCGCGCACGACAAATCCATAGCCCTTGAGGCGATTGAACCATTTGACGGTCACCGGCTCCAGTTCGCCGGCATCTTCGAGCAGGCTCGTCGGGTCCACCCGGTCCGCCGCGCGCCGCGCGACCATATCGGGATCCGGCCCCGTCGCCGTCGTCAAATCGATCGCGACCACGCGGCGGGCCTGCAGCCCCCGATCGCGGCGCGAGGCAATGCAGGTGACATAGGCGCCTTCGGGCAGCGTCCGGCGCCCATGATCCCGCAGCACCGAGAAATGGACGAGGATATCGCCGACGCCATCGTCGCCCGTGAGAAAGCCGAAGCCGCGCGTCGCATCGAACCACTTCACGCGGCCCGCCACGATCTCGCCCGGCTCGGCGACGTCCGAAGCCGCGTCGACGAGGCGCAGGTCCGCGCGTCCTTGCTCCACAGGAAGGGCCAATGCGATTGCCCCGGACCGATCATTGCTCATCGGACACCCCCACCTGCGGTGGAATAACACACAGATGCGACGAATCGAAGAGGCATTTGGGAACAATCCCGCAACTTCCTTACAGCGGAGTTAGCAAGCCTCCCCGCCCCTTTCGTCCAGCTCGTCCGCAGTGAGAGCGAGCACGCGGCGGGCGATGTCGATCGCGTGGCCGGCCCGCATCATCGCGGCCATCGCCCGACGTGCGGCATCTGCATCCATTGCAATGCCGGCATAAGGGCCGATGCGCCGCCGCCGGGCATAGGCCAGCGCCGCCGCCATGGCATGCGCCTCGGCTTCAGCGCGCGCGAGATCCGCCGCTTCCTGGCCTACGCCGGCATGGTGAAGCGCCTCGGCGACGCGGCGCATGCCATAGCCGCGCCGCATGAGTGAGGAGGCCCGCATCGCGGCAAAAGCGCGGTCGTCGACATAGCCCAGCTCACGGCATCGCGCGATGATATCATCAATCGGCGGTTCATCCGTTTCGCCCCATCCCCGCTCGCGCAGCTTGCGTGTGAGATAGGATTTCAGCTTCCCGCTGCTGGTGGCATAGCGTCCCACATAATCGATCGCGAGATGCCGAAGCGACTCGCGATCGAGCGGCTGGAGGTTGCGATTTGATGACGACCGTGCCACGCGCCACGTTTGTGCCACAGTCGAGCCGGAATTTGAACGCGCACCGATCGTTATTCCGCAAACGGGGCATGGTAGCTAAAGACGATAGGGCCGCAGGCTAGAATGACGATAACGAGCAACGGGTACGCAGAAATGACGGCAGACCCGATGACAGGGACAAGGGGCATGAACGGCGAAATCCGTCCTACGCCGACAGAAGATTCGCTGGCCCGCCGCTATTCGGACTTCTCCACCATGGGCGAGGCGCTGGATTATGCGGCGCGCGGGGCGCGCGGAATGAACTTCCACGACGCGCGCGGAACGCTGATGCGGCCTTATTCCTATGCGGAGCTGCGCGCCGACGCGATCACCGGCGCCTATCGCCTGATCGCCGCGGGCATCCGGCCGGGGAACCGTGTCGCGCTGATCGCGGAAACCGGCGCCGAATTCGCCGCATTGTTCTTCGCGGCCATCTATGCCGGCGCCTGGCCGGTTCCCCTGCCGCTGCCGACATCCTTCGGCGGGCGCGAATCCTATGTCGATCAGCTCAGCGTGCAGCTTCAGAGCTGCGATCCGCGGCTGCTCCTCTACCCTGCCGAACTGGCCTCGCTCGCCAGCGAGGCGGCGGCAGCGAAAGGGGTCGAGGGGCTCGCCTGGCAGGATCTGATGGCCCGGGGGGCGCCGGCTGCGGCGCTTCCCGAGGCGCGGCCGGACGACATCGCCTATCTGCAATATTCGAGCGGATCGACGCGCTTTCCGCATGGCGTCGCCGTGACCCATCGTGCATTGCTGAACAATCTGGCGGCGCACGCGCACGGCATGCAGCTCATCGAGAGCGATCGCTGCATTTCCTGGCTTCCTTGGTATCATGACATGGGGCTGGTTGGCTGCTTCCTGTCTCCGGTCGCCAACCAGGTGTCCGTCGATTACCTCAAGACCGAGGATTTCGCCCGCCGTCCCCTCGCCTGGCTGGACATGATCAGCCGCAATCGCGGCACCTCGATCAGTTATTCGCCCACCTTCGGATACGACATCTGCGCGCGGCGCATGTCGAGCCAGACGCGCGCCTCGGACCGGTTCGATCTCTCGCGCTGGCGGCTGGCCGGCAACGGCGCGGACATGATCCGGCCGGACGTGATGCAGAATTTCGTCGATGCCTTCGCTGATGCCGGCTTCCAGGCCAGTGCCTTCCTGCCGAGCTATGGCCTTGCGGAGGCGACGCTCGCCGTGTCGATCATGCCACCGGGCGAAGGGATCGTGGTGGAGCTGGTCGAGGAGACGGAGCTGTCGGGCGGCGATGCCGCGCTCGGCCGCCCGCAGCGCTATCGCGCGATCGTCAATTGCGGCCGCCCGGTCAGGGACATGCAGGTCGAGATCCGCGAGGAGGACGGCACGCCCCTTCCCGAGCGCGCCATCGGCAAGGTCTGGTGCAGGGGCCCGTCGATCATGCACGGCTATTTCCGCGATCCGGAGGCGACCGCCGCCTGTCTGGTCGACGGATGGCTCGACACCGGGGACATGGGATATCTCAGCGACGGCTATGTCTACATCGTCGGCCGTGCCAAGGACATGATCATCATCAACGGCAAGAATCACTGGCCGCAGGACATCGAATGGGCCGTGGAGCAGATTCCGGGCTTCAAGGCGGGCGACATCGCCGCCTTCGCGATCACCACGCCGGGCGGAGAGGAAACGCCGGCGGTGCTCGTCCAGTGCCGCACCTCGGACAATGAGGAGCGGGCGCGCCTGCGTGAGCTCATCCGCGAGAAGGTCCGCTCGATCACCGGGATGAACTGCGTGGTCGAGCTCGTGCCGCCGCGCACTCTGCCCCGCACCAGCTCGGGCAAGCTGAGCCGCGCCAAGGCCCGCAATCTCTATCTCTCCGGAGAGATCCAGCCCTACGCCATCGCTGCCTGACCGGATTTTTTCCGCGGCCCGGGCGCGGCGTCCGCGGGCGGTTACTTCTCGCTAACCTCGGCGGCCTATGGCTTTCGGGGTGAGTGAACGGGGTCCACAAAAAGGCATAATCGGACAGCTGACCTGGCCGGTGGTGCTCGGCCTCAGGGAGCCGGCCATCGTTGGCTGGCCGCGTGTGCGCGCGGCCCAGTTCACCGAGATGAACCGGCTGCTGCCCGTGATCTGCATGGTCCACGTCGCCAACGGCCTGGCGCTCTCGATGATCCTGTGGAGCGGAATTGCGCACTGGAAGCTGTTGGGTTGGCTGGCCGGCCTTTGTGCGGTGACCGGATCGGCGGCGGGCATGGCCGAGCATCGTCGGCAAAGCCTGCGTGCGGACGCCGCGTCTGCGGCGATCCGCCGCGCCGGCCTCGCCACCCTGATGCTCGGCCTGTTGTGGGCGATACCGCCGACGCTCTTCTCGGCCCCCGCCACGGCCGATCAGCAGCTCGCCATCTGCCTGATGGTGATGGGCATGATGGCCAGCGCGATCCTCATCGCGGCCAAGCTGCCGCTCGTCACGCTGGTCTTCAACACGATCCTCGGCGCCGCCATGGCGGCCATGATGGTGAGGACCGGTTCGCCGCTGCTCACCGCGCTGCCGCTCGTCTGCTGCCTGTGGCTCAACATCGGCTCGATCTCGAACGGCCGTGCCTATCTCCGGCGCAAGCATGCCGAGCTCCAGCTCGAAGAGCGCAACGAGGTGATCAGCGTTCTGCTCAAGGAATTCGAGCAGAGCGGCGCCGATTGGCTTTGGCAGATCGACAGCGCGAAACGGCTCTGGCAGGTGTCTCCCCGCCTCGCCCGGGCCGCCAATTCGAACGTGGCCACGCTGGAGGGCACCTCGCTGATCCGCCTGCTCGCGGGCGGCACATGGGAGGGGGGCCGCCAGTCCCGCGAGCTTGCCGATCTGCTCGACCGGCTCAATGCCCGCGAGGCGTTCAGCGATCTCGTTCTTCCGGTCCAGGTCGATGGGGAGCAGCGCTGGTGGCGCCTGTCCGCCGCCCCTCGCTATGACGATCGGGGCGTCTTCTCCGGCTTTCGCGGCGTCGGATCGGACGTGACCGAGCAGCGCAGGTCGGACGACCGGATCTACCGGATGGCCCGGTACGACGCGTTGACCGGCCTTCCCAACCGCCTCCATCTCAACGAAGCGCTGAGCCGGACATTGGCGCGCGCGCTGAGCGACGATCGCCGCTGCGGGCTGATGCTGATCGATCTCGATCGATTCAAGGCGGTGAACGATACGCTCGGCCATCCGGTCGGCGATCGGCTTCTTGTCCAGGTGGCGACGCGACTGCGTGCGCTGCTCGGCGATCAGGGGCTGTGCGGCCGGCTCGGCGGCGACGAATTCGCGGTCGTCCTGGGCGACATCGCCGATTTCGGCATGCTCGACACGCTGGGAGGACGGATCATCGAGGTGCTTTCGGCCCCGTATGAGGTGGGCGAGCATGTCCTCCACATCGGCGCCAGCGTCGGCAGCGCCGTCGGTCCCCTCGACGGGCGCACGGTCGAAACGCTGATCCGCAATGCGGACCTCGCCCCCTACCGCGCGAAGGACGACGGCCGCGGCGTCCATCGCCGCTATGAGCAGAAGCTGCATGCCGAGGCGGAGCGCCGGCGCATGATCGAGTTCGCGCTCCGCTCGGCGATCGATCGGGGGCAGTTCAGCCTGGCTTATCAGCCGATCGTCAACACCGAGGACGGCCGCATCCAGGGATTCGAGGCGCTGCTGCGCTGGCAGCATCCCGAGCTTGGCATGATCTCTCCGGAGACATTCATCCCGATCGCCGAGGAAACCCGCCTGATCAACGCGATCGGCGAATGGGTGCTGCGCACCGCCTGCTCGGAAGCCGCGAACTGGCCGGAGCATATCCGCCTCGCGGTCAATCTCTCCGCCGAGCAGATCAACGATGCGCAGTTGCCCGCCACCGTGCTTTCCGCGCTTTCGTACAGCGGCCTCGCGCCGGGAAGGCTGGAGCTGGAGGTGACAGAAAGCGCCTTCCTGCGCCGCGGCGAGGGCAGCATCCCGATCCTCGACAGCATCCAGCGGCTGGGCGTGCGCATCGCGCTGGAGGATTTCGGCACCGGCTATTCCAGCCTCGGCTATCTCAACGGCGCCCGGTTCAGCACGATCAAGATCGATCGCAGCTTCGTCCAGGGCGCAGCCAGCAACTCGCCGGAAAGCACCGCGATCATTCGCGCGGTCGTGGCGATGGCCGACAGCCTCGGCATGACGACCACCGCCGAAGGCGCGGAGACGGCCGACGAGTTCAACAGCATCCGTGCATTGGGTTGCCGCCGGGTCCAAGGCTATCTGTCGGGCCGCCCGATGTCCGCCGGGGAGGCACGCAAGCTCATCGACCGCGAGGAACGCTCCCGCGACGTCGCCTGATCGTCAACCATTCGCGCGCGATTTGGTCCTGGGCGCAATCGCCCTTATCGTCGCAGATGGCGGAGCTGGGAGCTGACCATGGCCGACGACAAGGATCTCGACGGAGTAAGACCTTATGAGGGGCCGGCGGGCGGCTGGGGAGCGCTGCGCGCCGTCGCGCTCGCCGTGCGGGATCAGATGGGCGCGAGCGTCGAGACCCGCGCGCTCCTGCAGATGAACCAGCCCGACGGCTTCGACTGTCCCGGTTGCGCCTGGCCCGATCCGCGCCACACCTCCTCCTTCGAATTCTGCGAAAACGGGGCGAAGGCCGTCACTTGGGAGGCGACGACGAAGCGCGCCGACCCCGCCTTCTTCGCGGCGCATAAGGTGGCCGAGCTTTGGGGCTGGTCGGATCATGCGCTGGAGGATGCAGGCCGCCTCACCCATCCGCTCCGCTATGACGCTGCAAGCGATCATTTCGTGCCGATCGGCTGGGACGAGGCCTTCGCCCGCATCGGCGCCGCCATGCAGGCCATGGCCGATCCCAATCAGATGGAATTCTACACCTCCGGCCGCGCCTCCAACGAGGCGGCGTTCCTCTACCAGCTGCTGGCCCGCGAATATGGCACCAACAATTTCCCCGACTGCTCGAACATGTGCCATGAAGCGACGAGCGTCGGCCTACCCCAGTCGATCGGCGTCGGCAAGGGCACGGTGACGCTCGAGGATTTCGATCATGCCGACGCGGTCTTCTGCATCGGCCACAATCCCGGCACCAACCATCCGCGCATGCTCGGCACGCTGCGCAAGGTCGCGCGACGCGGCGCGCCGATCGTCGTCGCCAATCCGATGCGCGAGCGCGGGCTGGAGCGCTTCCAGGATCCGCAGGCGCCCGTCGAGATGGTGACGCTCGGCGCGACGCCGCTCGCCTCGGCCTATCATCTCGTCAAGGTCGGCGGCGACACGGCGATGCTCAAGGGCATGATGAAGGCGCTGTTCGCCGCGGACGCAGCGGATCTCGCGGCGGGCGGCGCAGGACTGCTCGATCGCGCCTTCATCGCCGAGCACACCGTCGGCCTGGAGGCGCTCGAAGCCGATATCGCCGGCACCGGCTGGAGGGAGATCGAACGGCGCTCCGGCCTCTCCCGCGCCGCGATCGAGGAGATGGCGCGGATCTACTGGTCGGCCGAGCGGGTGATCATCTGCTACGGCATGGGCATCACCCAGCACCGCCACGGCACCGAGAATGTCCAGCAGATCGCCAATCTGCTTCTGCTGCGGGGCAACATCGGCAAGCCGGGAGCCGGTATCTGCCCCCTGCGCGGCCACAGCAACGTGCAGGGCGACCGCACCGTCGGCATCACCGAGATTCCGGGCGAGGCCTTCCTTACCCGGCTCGACCGGACGTTCGGGATCGCCGCGCCGCGCGCGCACGGCCACAATGCCGTGGAGGCCATCGCGGCGATGCGGGACGGACGAGCCAAGGGCTTCATCGGCCTCGGCGGCAATCTCGCCGTAGCGATGAGCGATCCGGAGGCGAGTTTCGCGGGATTCCGCAAGCTCGACCTCAACGTGCAGATCTGCACCAAGCTCAATCGCACCTGCCTGCTCACCGCGCGCGAGAGCATCGTCCTGCCCTGCCTCGGCCGCACCGAGCAGGACGTCCAGGCCACCGGACCCCAGGCCGTGACGGTCGAGGATTCGATGGCGATGGTCCACGCCTCGCGCGGCCGTTTGAAGCCGGCATCGGAGGCGCTTCGTTCGGAACCGGCGATCATCGCCGGCATCGCCAAGGCGGCGCTTCCGCGCAGCGTCGTCGACTGGGATGGCCTGATGGCCGACTATGATCGGATCCGCGACAAGATCGAGGCGGTCTTCCCCGACTTCTTCGATTTCAACGCCCGCATCCGCAAGCCGGGCGGCTTTCGCCTGCGCGTCGGCGCCTCGGCGCGCGAATGGGACACGCCCGACGGCAAGGCGCATTTCCTCGTCTTTCCGGGCACCGGCGAGGACGACCGCAAGGACGATGGCGTACTGACGCTCACGACGATCCGGAGCCACGACCAGTATAACACCACCATCTACGGGTTCGACGATCGCTACCGCGGGATCAGCGGGCGTCGCGACGTGGTGTTCGTCAATGCCGACGATCTCGCCGCTCTCGGCCTCGCCCATGGCGATCGGGTCGACGTGGTCACGCCGGGCGGCCGCATCCTCCCCCGCCAGACGGCGATCGCCCATCCGATCGCGCGCGGATCGGTCGCGGCCTATTACCCCGAGGCCAACTGCCTTCTGGCCCTCGACGACCATGACGCGCGGAGCGGCACGCCTGCCTACAAGTCGCTGGCGGTCACGCTGCGCGCCGCCGCCGGCGCCTGAGCCGTCCCGCCCGCGGCGCGGAGGACAGCGGCTTCGTCCTGCCCTTCGCCGGCTCGCACGAAAAGGGCGGCCCCTCGCGGAGCCGCCCTTCCCTGTCTCGATAAGATCGTGCGGCTTGCGCCGCTCTTTCTTACTTGAGCTCGACGGTCGCGCCGGCTTCCTCGAGCTGCTTCTTGATCTTCTCGGCCTCGTCCTTGTTGACGCCTTCCTTGACGGCCTTCGGCGCGGACTCGACCAGCGTCTTCGCCTCGGTGAGGCCGAGGCCGGTGATCGCGCGCACTTCCTTGATCACGTTGATCTTCTTGCCGCCGTCGCCGGTCAGGATCACGTCGAACTCGGTCTTCTCCTCCGCAGCCGGAGCCGCGCCGCCGGCGCCGCCGACGGCCGGGCCCGCAACCGCAACCGCGGCCGCGGCGGAAACGCCCCACTTCTCCTCGAGAAGCTTCGAAAGCTCGGCCGCCTCGAGGACGGTCAGCGCGGAAAGCTGGTCGACCAGCGCATTCAGATCTGCCATTTTCGTATCTCCATGTCGGGAGCCTCGGGCTCCGCGATGTTCAAACCAAGAAATGTCGGTGCCTGAGGCTCAGGCGGCTTGCTTGTCCTTGTCGGCATACGCCGCGAACACGCGGGCGAGCTGCGCGGCCGGCGCCTGGGTGACGGATGCGAGCTTCTGCGCCGGGGCCTGAATGAGGCCGATCAGCTTGGCACGCAGTTCATCCAGCGACGGCAGCGTTGCGAGCGCCTTCACGCCTTCGACGTCGAGAGCCGTCGCGCCCATCGCCCCGCCCACGATTTCGAACTTGTCGTTCGTCTTCGCGAATTCCACCGCCACCTTCGCGGCGGCGACCGGGTCGACAGAGGTGGCAAGCCCGACCGGACCCGTGAGCATGCCGCCCAGCGAGAGATAGTCGGTGCCATCGAGCGCGATCTTGGCAAGCTTGTTCTTCGAGACCTTGTAGCTGGCCCCGGCCTCGCGCATCTTGTTCCTCAGCTGCGTCGACTGGGCGACGGTGAGGCCGTGGTTGCGGGTGACGACCACCACGCCAACCTCGGAAAAGGTGCGCTTCAGCTCGGCGACGGCTTCGGCCTTCTGAGCACGATCCATGCCATTCTCCACGTTCTGGCCCCATCGGCCGAAGCCGCCGGAGCCGGTTCAATTTCGGAGATGCGGGAACCCGCACCCCCGGGGTTCCGTCGAGTCGGGCGCGGTCGAAGCACGGCTTCGATCGGCACGAGTGGGCAATGGCTTGCCTCGCCGGCACCGGATGCACGGCAGACCGGAGCCGCGTGGAACCGCGTTTCCGGTATGAATCCATTCCCCGTCTAGGCAGGAGATTAAGAGGAGCCGACGCCCCTCGCCTGCTGTCTCGGACGGCTGCTCCCGAAGGAGCGATCGAATTCCGAAGAATCCGAAGGCGCGCCGATACACGCGGCGGACCCGGCTGTCACGCGAAAAAGAACCCCGATGCCTCCGGCGTCCGTCCATGGTTCGGCGGTGCCGCAGCGGAGTGTCGTCGCCTGCCCCGGTCACCCGCCCTCGGGCGGCCGGACCGGATCAGGCGACACGAAATTCTCCGCGTAGCTCTGGATCTTCATGCTCCGGCGGCCGGGCGGCACGACATGATAGTCGAGCCCTTCCCTGCGCGCATAGGCGATCGCCGCATCGAGCGAGGGAAAGCTGAGCCGGACCTGGCCGCGCGTGTCTCCCGATCCCTGCCAGCCGGTGAGCGGATCGGCGCGCCAGGCATAGGGCACCTCATGCTCCAGCAGCCAGCCATCGTCGTTGTTGCGTCCCCGCTGCATGGGATTTGCGATCTTCCGGTAGATTCGTACGCTCATCGTCCCATCCTGATCCCGGCATTCCGGCGGGTCGCCGCAATCCGGCTGCTGGCGGCCGCGTCCGGCGAGACCCACAACGAACCAGACGGAGGAGGGTTCGCCCGTCGCGAGCCGGTCGCCGGAGACCGGATCAGCGGCCCGGCTGAACCAGTTGCGCGCGCCGGCGTTCGGATCGCCGGACATTGCGCAAAGGAAACAAGCAGATGAAACGCTATGCCTATGGCTGGATCACGGCGATCTTCTTTCTCGTCTCGATCGCCGGTCACTGGATATTCGGCTGGTTCGCCTATGTTTCCGAGGCGGCGCAGCACGGGCAGGCGCCGCAGCTTGCCGACTATGCCGTCGAGATGGCGCGCGACACGTTCGAGAATTGGCAGTCCGAATTCCTGCAGCTGATCTGGCAGGTCGTCGGCCTCGCCTATTTCCTCTATGTCGGCTCTCCCTCCTCCAAGGAGAATGACGACCGGCTGGAGGCCAAGGTGGATGCCCTCCTGCGGCTGGGCTCGCCCGAACGCGGCGAGGCGATCATCGCCGATCTCGATCAACGCTATCTGCGCACCCACGGCCATGCGCAGCCGCACGGCCATGGCGCTGCAACGTAGGAGCCGTCTCGCCCCTCCTCGCGCATCGCCTGCGGCGCCGGAGGCAAAGCCCGATGGCTGTAAGCAGGGCCTTTCCGTTACGGAACCTGGACTGCGTGACAGCCATCACGGGTCCTCAGCCGCGTTAGGCGCATGATCGCTCCGCCATCCAACGCAGGAGCGGGCCATGAGCATTTCATATCATGACAAGGATAATCCGCTGGAACGCACGCACGCGGACCTGGAACGCCTCCGCGGTCTGGGCTTCATGTGCACGGCGGATTTCATCGTTCAATCGACGCGGGCCAATACCAGCATGGATCGCGCCGACATTGCCTTCCCCGCTGCGGGGCCGATCGGGTTCGGCCGTTTCATCGCGGGCGGCGGCGCGCTGCTGGGAGCCGACACGAGGGCCGGGCTGATTGAACAGCTTCGCGAGCAGCTGGCGCGACATCAAAAAAACCGGGCAGGCAAGCTGGATGAACTGATGGAGCTCTGGACGCTTGCCGAGGCCATGATGCCCCCCCAGGAAGCCGAAGAGCTCCGTCCCCTCCTCGATCGGCATCTTTCGGGCGATGCGAGCGGCAAGCCGGTGCTGAGCCGGGGCGCGGGCCGCCAGGGCGGAGGGCTGTGACATGTCTGTGATCACGACCTTGTGGGAACACAAGAATTTCGGAGGCCAGTCCTTCACCTCCAATTCTGCCGGCTGGCGCTATTTCTGGAACAAATGGGGCGCGCACAATGATTTCTTCTCTTCCATGCGCGCTTGGAGCGTGGGCCATCGCGGCAACGCCTACGCCTTCGAACATATCGATTTCTCCGGGCGGTTCGCTGCACTCAACGTGGGCGGCGCCTTCACGTCGAGCTGGTGGTCCTATTTCGGCGATGCGTTCAACGACAAGGTGTCGAGTTCGCTGATCGTCGCCCGTGAGCCAGTGAATCGCGAGATCGAGCTTCAGCTCGGCGCACTCGTGATCCCGCAATTCGCGTCTCTGTTCGATGCGAAGGTTGCCGGAAAGCCCGTATCGCGCGACGGCGATCCACGCGTCTATGCCACCTTCTTTCCGGATTATGACCGGGATCGCGTCTTTGCGACGATCGACCAGAGGCTAAAGGTGCAGGTCCGTATTCCGCTGAAGGTCACCATCCCCAATTCATTCGGCGACGATATCGAGATCGATCTCGGTCAGGTGCGGTGGTCCGACTATGAGGCCCGGGTTCGCTACGACGTCGGTTTTTTCGTGGACGACGGCGTGCTGCATGGCGCCGCAATCTGGTCGCACGTCTGGGTGGAGGCAGGGCCATTCTCCCAACGCGTGCACGACGAGCTGGCGCCCGAGCTGCACGGCGCCAAGCCATCGCTGACCTCGGCGATCGAGGGCGCGCTCGCGCTGTTCGGAGGCCGGCGCTTCGCCGACGCCTATCTGCTGCCCGGGCCCGCACCCAACATGAACGATGCGGGCTTCTTCGCGAACTATGATGAGGACATCACACTGGTGCTGGTCAACGCCTGATCGGCTCCGAAAGAAAAGGCCCTCCCTGCGCGAGGCAGGGAGGGCCTTTCTTCCGGGCATGCGCGGCCACGTCAGGCGGCGGCGATCTCCGCGGTATCGACCTTGATGCCGGCGCCCATCGTCGAGCTGACGGCGATCTTCTTCAGATACTTGCCCTTGGCGCCCGACGGCTTGGCCTTCACGATCGCATCGACGAATGCGTCGAAATTGGCGCGCAGATCCTCTGCCGGGAAGCTCGCCTTGCCGATGCCGGAATGGATGATGCCGGCCTTCTCGACGCGGAACTCCACCTGGCCGCCCTTCGCCGCCTGCACCGCCTCGGCGACGTTCATCGTCACCGTGCCGAGCTTGGGGTTGGGCATCAGGCCCTTGGGGCCCAGCACCTTGCCGAGGCGGCCGACCAGGCCCATCATGTCCGGCGTCGCGATGCAGCGATCGAACTCGATCTTGCCGCCCTGCACGATCTCCAGCAGATCCTCCGCGCCGACCACGTCGGCGCCCGCCGCCTTGGCTTCCTCCGCCTTGGCGCCGCGCGCGAACACGCCGACGCGCACCGTCTTGCCCGTGCCCTTCGGCAGGGTGACGACGCCGCGGACCATCTGGTCGGCATGGCGGGGATCCACGCCCAGGTTCAGCGCGACCTCGATCGTCTCGTCGAACTTCGCGGTCGCGTTGCTCTTCGCCAGCGCGATCGCCTCATCGATGCCGTACAGCTTCTCACGATCGACCGCCGCGGTCAGCGCCTTGGCCTTCTTGCTCAGCTTCGCCATGGCCTCAGCCCTCCACCACTTCGAGGCCCATCGCGCGGGCCGAGCCTTCGATGATCTTCGTCGCCGCCTCGATGTCGTTGGCGTTGAGATCCTTCATCTTGATGTTCGCGATCTCGGCGAGCTGCGACCGCTTGATCTTGCCCGCGCTCGCCTTGCCCGGCTCCTTCGAGCCCGACTTCAGGTTGAGCGCCTTCTTGAGCAGATAGGTTGCCGGCGGCGTCTTCGTCTCGAACGAGAAGCTGCGGTCCGCATAGACGGTGATGATCGTCGGCAGCGGCGTGCCGGGCTCCTGGTCGCCGGTCTGGGCGTTGAAGGCCTTGCAGAATTCCATGATGTTGACGCCGCGCTGGCCGAGCGCGGGGCCGATCGGCGGGCTGGGGTTGGCCTTTCCGGCCGGCACCTGCAGCTTGATATAGCCGGTGATCTTCTTTGCCATGTTTCACTCTCTTTCAAGTTTAGCGGTGATCGCGGCGAGCCGAGGCCCGCCTCCCGCACATTTCCCTTTACCCGTCATCCCAGCGGAAGCTGGGTCTCTCTCCTCGGGCGGAATCTCCCGGAGAGAACGATCCCGGCGTTCGCCGGAACGACGAATTCCTATTTGACCCGTTCGACCTGCTCGAAATCGAGCTCGACCGGCGTCGCGCGGCCGAAGATCGAGACGGAGACCTTGACGCGCGAGCGATCGAAATCGAGCTCCTCGACGACGCCGTTGAAGCTTGCGAACGGCCCGTCCAGCACCTTGACCTGATCGCCGATCTCGAAATCGACCTTGACCTTGGTCTTGGGCGCCGCGGCGGCCGCTTCGGCCTTGGTGTTCAGGATGCGCGCGGCCTCGGCCTCGCTGATCGGCTGCGGCTTGCCCGAGGCCCCGAGGAAGCCCGTCACCTTCGGCGTGTTCTTCACGAGATGGTAGACGTCGTCGTTCATCTCGAGCTTGGCTAGCACATAGCCGGGGAAGAATTTGCGGTCGGACGTGACCTTCTTGCCGCGGCGGATCTCGGTTACCTTTTCGGTCGGCACCTCCACGGCATCGACGAGGCGCTCGAGGCCGAGGCGCGTGGCCTCCGCCATGATCGCGTCACGCACCTTGTTCTCGAAACCCGAATAGGCGTGAATGATGTACCAGCGCGACATGCGACCTCTCGACCCCTCAAGCCGCCAGCGACAGCAGGAACTTCACGATCCGGCCGAACGCGGCATCGATGCCGAAGAAGAAGATGCCGAGGATGCCGGTCATGATCACGACCATGATCGCGGTCATCACCGTTTCCTTGCGGGTCGGCCAGACGACCTTCCTGGTCTCCGTCCGTACCTGGTTGACGAACTCGCCCGGTGAAACCCTCGCCACGTGTCTTCCTTCGACTTCCACAAACACCAGCAGCGAGGCCATGGGCTGCCTTCCGGCATTCAGCCGGGCCGCCCGCTGACCTCGCCCTGATACCCGGTCCAGGCCTCTCCGGTCACTCAGAAAGTGGCAGGAGTGGAGGGACTCGAACCCCCGGCCCTCGGTTTTGGAGACCGATGCTCTACCAACTGAGCTACACTCCTCCGGAACCGGGAGCGCGGTCCATAGCGGTGGTCAAAAGCGAAGGCAAGAGCCGCAAGGCCGCACAGGAGGATCGAAGACGGCAGAAAGGGGCGGCCGGATGCCGACCGCCCCTCCGATAGGCCGCGCAGGCCGCGATGCGGCTCCCTATTGCCCCTGCTGCTGGCGCGTCGCCGACGTTGCGGCGTCGCCCACCTTGTCGGCCGCCGAGCTCACGCTGTCGGCCGCTCCGGCGATGGCGCTGTCGCGCCTGTTCTCGCTGCCTTGTCGGGCCAGCAGGAAATAGCCGCCCACCAGCACGGCGAACAGCAGCACGATCGCGATCAGGATCGCGCCGCCGCCGCTCTTGCGCTCGACGATGGTCGTGCCGCCGGGTTGCGTTTCCGTGGTCTTGTAATCTGCCATTGTCCGTCTCCTCCACCTCCCCGTGCAGGCCAAAACCCGATCGGGGGCGCAGAGGTTCCGGTTCAGGCCGCCTTGCGCTGCCCGACCATCGCGAACGCGCCGCCCTGCGGGTCGCTGCCCACGAAGATCCAGGCGCCGCCCGGCACCTCGTGCGGGCCCATGTGGACGGCGCCGCCCGCCTCCTTCGCGCGCGCCATCGCGGCGTCGATATCCTCGGTTCCGATATAATAGAGCCAGTGCGGATGCGGCGCTCCGGCGTCCTTGAACATTGCGCCGATCGCATTTCCGTCGATCGCGACGAGCTGGTAGACGCCCATCTCGCCCATATCCATGCCCTGGTCCTTGGTCCAGCCGAACAGGCCGGAATAGAAGGTGAAGGCCGCCTCGGAATCCGAGCTGTGAAGCTCGTGCCAGGTGATGGAGCCGGGCGTATATTGCGCCGGCAGCGGAGGCATGTCGGTGGTCGCGCCCTTGAACAGCACGAAGGCGGCGCCCTGCGGGTCGGCGACGACGGCGAAGCGGCCGACGCCGGGAATATCCTCGGCCGGGCGATGCACCGATCCGCCCGCGGCCTTGACCTTGTCCGCATAGCCATCGACGTCGTCGACCGCGATATAGCCGAGCCAGAAGGGCCGCGGCACCTCCATAGCCATGATCCCACCGAGCGGGTTGGGGCCCGCCGACAGGATCGAATAGCGCCGGTCGGTCATGCCCGAATCCGTGATCGTCCAGCCCGCTACCCTGCCGTAGAACGCCGCGGCGGCATCATGGTCGGTGGTTACCAGCTCATACCAGCAGAACGGGTTGGCAGCAGCGGTCATGGTCCTCTCCTCCTTTGCGATCGTGGCAGTGGCCATCATGCCACCCGTTCGTGACAGCAGGATGCCGCCGGCGCCGTTTCATATTCATCGTGGCGGCGCACGAAATCCAGGGTGCTTCCTTCATTGCGTCCCTTGGGCGCGCGATCGAGGATCATCAGCGTGCCGATCAGCGATTCCGGACCGCGCGCATAGCTGGAATAGGTATGGAACAGCTCGCCCGTCGCCGGATCACGGTAGAAGGCGCTGAGGCCGGGCAGCTCGTCATTGGCGTTCTCGGCCGCCGTCTCGCCGAAATTGTAGAAGACCCTGCCCGACGCCAGCTCCTCCTTCGTGAAGGAGACGTGATAGTCGCGATTGAAGTCGCTTCCGTTGGACGACACCCAGGGAAAGCGCCATCCCATGCGCTTCCGATAGGCCTCGATCTTCGCGAGCGGCGCGCGCGAGACCGCCACCAGCGTCACGTCGTGATGGTTGAGATGCGGCAACGCGCCGTCGAGATGGTCGGCCAGGAAGGAGCAGCCGGGGCATCCCGCGTCCCAGTCCGGCCCGAACATGAAATGATAGACGATGAGCTGGCTGCGACCCGCGAAGAGCTCGCCGAGCGACTTCGGCCCCTCCGGCGTGTCGAAACGATAGTCCGCCTCCACCCTGACCCAGGGCAGGGCCAGGCGCTCGGCGTTGACTGCATCGCGCAGGCGGACCTCCTCCTTCTCGCGCGCCAGCAGGGCACGGCGGGCTTCAAGCCATTGCTCGCGGGGGACGACGGCGTGATCGGGCATTCTCGGCTCCTCTCGAATCGGCATCGGCGCGGTCGCCTTGACTTTTTAGGTTGATATCAACATATTTATAGCGTGTCAAAGCCGGTTCCCTTCGCCACCACCCTTCATGTCCGCGATCACTGTCTGTGCCTCCACGTCCAGCGGGCGGCACGCGCGCTGGCGCGTCGGTTCGACGACGCGCTGAAGCCTGTCGGGCTGACCAACCAGCAATTCTCGCTCATGATGGCGCTGAACCGCCCTGCCCCGCCGCCGATGGCGCCCGTCGCCGAGCTGCTCGGCATGGATCGCACCTCGCTGACCGCGGCGCTGAAGCCCCTCGAACGCCGGGGCCTCGTGGAGACGCTGACGAGCCCGCGCGACCGGCGGGCGCGGCTGCTGCGGCTCACCGGCACGGGGGAGGCGCTGCTCGCCGAGGCCGTGCCGATCTGGGAGCGCACCCATGCCCGGATCGAGGCCGCGATCTCGGACGGCGATTGCGATCGGTTGCGGACCGACCTCGCCGCCCTCGCCTAGCCGTCCTGGCGGCGACGGCGCAGCATTCGTACCCCGAGATAGACAAGCCCCCCGAGCACCGCCCACGGCAGCACGACCGCGAGCGCAATGGCCAGGACGCCGAGGCTGCCGGTGAAGAGCCCGCCCATGGAGGACAGGGACTCGCGCAGCGGCCGGAAGAGGCCGGCCTGCCCATCGGAAACATAGCCGAGCTCGAAGGTCGACATCGCGACGCGGCCGCGCGCTTCGGCGAGCCAGGACCGGGCGGCGTCGATCTCCTCCTCGACATCGGCGACCGCGCGCTCGGCCGCGACGAGATCGGCGACCGGGCCGTTGCGCGTCCGCAGCACCTCCATCAGCCGCTCGGCGAGCGCCTGCTTGGCGCGCAGCCGCGCCTCGGTGTCGACGATCTGCTTCGAAAGATCCTCGGCGGCGATGCTGCTCGCGCCCTGCGTCCCCCCGGCCTGTGCCGCGGTGGCGGCGAGGCGTTCCCCGAACGCGCGGGCCAGCCCCGCCTCGACCGCGAGCTTGAGCGATCCGCCCGAGATCGCGCCGTCGGGTCCGATCGTCGTGCGATCCATGCTGATGACGTGGCAGCGCGCCGGCCCCAGCCGGTCGCACAGCGCAAGATGGCGCTGCTGGACGGTGGCCACCGCGGCTGCGGACAACCGGAACTCGTAGCGATAGGTATAGGCGATCTGGGGAAGGACGATCTTGATTGCCGCCGGCGACGCGCCGTCCCTCGGCGGAGTCGTGGCCGCCGGGGCAACGGCAGGCTCGGCGGTCGAGCGATCGGCGGCCCCGCTGCCGGCGTGCCGGTCCGGCGAAGAGCAGCCTGCGAGCGTCAGCAGGGCCGGTAAGACCATCTTGTGAACGCGCATGTCATCCCCCTTCCCGCTCGAAGATAGGGCGGAAGCGCCGTTCGGCGCCAGTCCCGCGCGACGCGCCTAAAGCATCGTGCGGAAAAGCGGGACCGGTTTTCCGCGCAAACGATGCGACCACAACGGTCTGGAGCAAGCTGCGCGATTCCTATATCGCGCAGCTTGCTCTAGCCGATCCCGCTCCGCTTCAGGAGGGCGGCGCCGGCCTCGCCGGCGCGGCGCGCAAGCGCACCTTCGTCGACCAGCGTGCTGCGGCCGTTGCGCACGACGACGCGGCCGTCGACCAGGACATCGCGAACGCTCCGCCCGTCCGTCCCCCAGACCAGCATGCGTGCCGCGCTGGCGGCGGGATGCCAGGGCATGCCGCAATCGTGCACGACGAGATCGGCGCGCTTGCCGGTCTCGATCGACCCGATCCGATCCGCCATCCCGATCGCCTCGGCGCCGCGCAGGGTGACGAGATCGAGGCCGTCGGCGGCCGTGATCGCCGTTTCCATTGTCATGTCGCGCGCCAGGCCGACCGCCAGCGCCGCGGCCCGGTGCATGTCGGGCAGATCGCCGGCATTGGCCGAATCGCAGCCGAGAGCGATCCGCCCGCCCCGCGCGATCAGCCCGGCATGGCGCCCGGCATGCGTCACACCCTGGGCGAGGCGCAGATAGGCCCAGGGGCAATAGGCCACCGCCGATCGGCTTTCGAGCAGCCGCTCGGCCTCGGATTCGTCCATCCAGACGGCGTGGGCAAGCAGCAGATGCGGGCCGAGCACGCCGAGATGCGCGAGATGCTCGATCGGCCGCCGGCCGCTGCGCGCCCGGTAGCCGGCCACGTCGGCCTCGGTCGGCGACATGTGGAAGCCGAGCCCCGCCCCGTGGCTGCGCGCAAGATCGGCCGCGCCGGCAAGGAGCGCGTCCGAGACGAGATCATGGCCGACGAGCGTCACCATCGCTTGGATCGTTCCGCCTTTGGGAAAGGCGCGCAGCATCTCCTCCTGCAGGCGCAGGACCTCGGGCGCGCCGGCGGAGAAGGGCAGGCCCGGCGCGTCCCAGCCCCAGCGTCCGATGGCGGCGCGGATGCCGGCGCGGCGCAGCCCGGCGGCGAGCCGGTCGGGATGGGCGACGGTGCCCGCCTCGACGAGCATGGTCGTGCCGTAGCGCAGGCTCTCCACCGCTGTGAGCAGCGCCGCGAGCTCGTCATCCTCGGCGGTCAGCGCGGCGTGGAGCGGCGCTGCCCAGCCGAAGATCGCCTCGGCCGAGCCGATCCCGTCCGGAATGACGCTGCGCACCAGCGGGTCGGCGGTGCAGTGCTGGTGCGCATTGACGAGCCCCGGCGTGACGAGGCAGCCGGAGGCGTCGAGCGCCGGCACGCCGGGATGGCGCGCGCGGATCGCGGCGCTGGCCGCGATCTCGGCGATGGCGCCATCCGCGATGGCGATGCCGTGGTCGGGCAGGATGCGCCGCGTCGCGTCCTGCGTCACCAGCGTGCCGCCGAGCAGGAGGAGGTCGGGCGGAGAAAGGGTATCGGACATCGCGGCAGGATCGGCAATCCGCCGCCGGCTGTCTTGCCGGTGGGCGCCCTGGGCCTTGCACCGGCATCACGCACCGCCGGCAATGTCCCAGATTAGCAACAAACCCCCTTTCCAATTCCGTCGCGCAGCCTATATAGCGCTCATCCACACATCCCGGCCTCCCCGATCGTCGCGAACGGACGAGGCCGCTCCGTCCCCTCCGGGACAGCGACCGCGTTGCGCACGGTCGCTACGAATGGGAGGGACACGGAGACGACAGGACGCTGCAGTGCGGTTCCGACGGCCCGGACCCGCACTTTTTTGCGTGGCCATTGAGCCCGCTCCAGGCCGGATTCCGCTGCGACGCGGATATTTTTTGAACGGACGCGAGGAAAACATATGGCGACGCAGGCGGTTCCGGCCCCCATCGGTGGAGCGAAGAAGCGCATCCGCAAGGTCTTCGGCAACATCCACGAAGTGGTGCAGATGCCGAACCTCATTGAGGTGCAGCGGGAGAGCTACGAGCAGTTCCTGCGGTCCGATCCCTCGACCGGCTATGTCTCGGGGCTCGAGAAGACGCTGCGTTCCGTCTTCCCCATCCGCGATTTCGCCGGCACCGCCGAGCTCGATTTCGTCCATTACGAGCTGGAGGAGCCGAAGTACGACGTCGACGAGTGCCGCCAGCGGGGCATGACCTTCGCGGCGCCGATGCGCGTCACGCTGCGCCTCATCGTGTTCGAGGTCGATGCCGACACCGAGACCCGCTCCGTGCTCGATATCAAGGAGCAGGACGTTTACATGGGCGACATGCCGCTGATGACGGAGAACGGCACGTTCATCGTCAACGGCACCGAGCGCGTGATCGTCAGCCAGATGCACCGCTCGCCGGGCGTGCTGTTCGATCATGACCGCGGCAAGACCCACGCGTCCGGCAAATATCTCTTCGCCGCGCGGGTGATCCCCTATCGCGGTTCCTGGCTCGATTTCGAGTTCGACGCCAAGGACATTGTCAACGTCCGCATCGACCGCAAGCGCAAGCTGCCGGTGACGACGCTGCTCTACGCGCTCGGCCTCAACGGCGAGCAGATCCTCAACCATTTCTACCGGACGCAGACCTATGTCCGCGGCGAAGGCGGCTGGAAGGTCCCCTATGTGCCGGAGAATTGGCGCGGCCAGAAGCCGAGCTTCGACGTGGTCAACGCCGCGACCGGCGAGGTGGTCTTCCCCGCCGGGCAGAAGATCAGCCCGCGCGCGGCCAACAAGGCGGGCAAGGACGGGCTGGAGACGCTGCTGATCCCGACCGAGGAGATTTTCGGCCGCTACTCCGCCTTCGATCTCATCGACGAGTCGACCGGCCGTATCTATATCGAGGCCGGCGACGAGGTGACGCCCGAGAATCTGGAGCTGCTCGATAAGGCCGGCTTCGATCATATCGATCTGCTCGACATCGATCATGTCTCGACCGGGCCGTGGATCCGCAACACGCTGAAGGCCGACAAGGTCGAGGAGCGCGATCACGCCCTTTCCGAGATCTACCGCGTCATGCGCCCCGGCGAGCCGCCGACGAAGGAGACGGCCGAAGCGCTGTTCGCCGGCCTCTTCTTCGATCCGGAGCGCTACGACCTTTCGGCCGTCGGCCGCGTGAAGCTCAACATGCGCCTCGACCTCGACGCCGAGGACACCGTCACGACGCTGCGCACCGAGGACATCCTGGCCGTCGTCAAGACGCTGGTCGACCTCAAGGACGGCAAGGGCGAGATCGACGATATCGACAATCTCGGCAATCGCCGCGTCCGCTCGGTGGGCGAGCTGCTCGAGAACCAGTATCGCGTCGGCCTGCTGCGCATGGAGCGCGCGGTGAAGGAGCGGATGAGCTCGGTCGATGTGTCGACCGTGATGCCGAACGATCTCATCAACGCCAAGCCGGCGGTCGCCGCGGTGCGCGAGTTCTTCGGCTCCTCGCAGCTCTCCCAGTTCATGGACCAGACCAACCCGCTCTCCGAGGTGACGCACAAGCGGCGCGTCTCGGCGCTCGGGCCGGGCGGCCTCACCCGCGAGCGCGCGGGCTTCGAGGTGCGCGACGTGCACCCCACCCATTATGGCCGCATCTGTCCGATCGAAACGCCGGAAGGCCCGAACATCGGCCTGATCAACTCGCTCGCCAGCTTCAGCCGCGTGAACAAGTACGGCTTCATCGAGACGCCCTATCGTCGCGTGGTGGACGGCAAGGTGACGGGCGAGGTGGTCTATCTCTCCGCGATGGAGGAGGCCAAGCACACCATCGCCCAGGCCAATGCCGAGCTCGACGCCGAGGGCCACTTCACCGAGGATCTCGTCTCGGCCCGCGAGGCCGGCGAGTTCCTGATGGCGCCCAAGGATCACATCACGCTGATGGACGTGAGCCCCAAGCAGCTCGTGTCGGTCGCGGCCTCGCTCATTCCCTTCCTGGAGAATGACGACGCCAACCGCGCGCTGATGGGATCGAACATGCAGCGCCAGGCGGTGCCGCTCGTCCGCGCCGAGGCGCCGTTCGTCGGCACCGGCATGGAAGAGACGGTGGCGCGCGATTCGGGTGCCGCGATCGCGGCGCGCCGCTCGGGCATCGTCGATCAGGTCGACGCCACCCGCATCGTGATCCGCGCCTCCGGCGACGTCGTCGCCGGCCAGTCGGGCGTCGATATCTACACGCTGATGAAGTTCCAGCGCTCCAACCAGAACACCTGCATCAACCAGCGTCCGCTGGTGAAGGTGGGCGACGTGGTCCAGGCCGGCGACATCATCGCCGACGGGCCTTCGACCGAGTTCGGCGAGCTGGCGCTGGGCCGCAACGTGCTCGTCGCGTTCATGCCCTGGAACGGCTACAACTATGAGGACTCGATCCTGATCTCCGAGCGGATCGTGAAGGACGACGTCTTCACCTCGATCCACATCGAGGAGTTCGAGGTGATGGCCCGCGACACCAAGCTCGGGCCGGAGGACATCACGCGCGACATCCCGAACGTCGGCGAGGAGGCGTTGCGCAACCTCGACGAGGCGGGCATCGTCTATATCGGCGCCGAGGTGGAGCCGGGCGACATCCTGGTCGGCAAGATCACGCCCAAGGGCGAAAGCCCGATGACGCCTGAGGAGAAGCTGCTGCGCGCCATCTTCGGCGAGAAGGCGTCGGACGTGCGCGATACGTCGCTGCGCCTGCCGCCGGGCGTCGCCGGCACCGTTGTCGAGGTGCGCGTGTTCAACCGCCACGGCATCGACAAGGACGAGCGCGCGATGGCGATCGAGCGCGAGGAGATCGATCGCCTCACCAAGGACCGCGAGGACGAGCGCGCGATCCTGAACCGCGCCACCTATGCGCGGCTCAAGGAGATGCTGCTCGGACAGGTCGCCACCGCCGTGCCGAAGGGCGCCAAGAAGGGCGCGGTGATCGACGAGGCGACGCTCGACGAGGTCGAGAAGCGCGAATGGTGGAAGTTCGCCGTCCAGGACGACAAGCGCCAGACCGATCTCGAGGCGGTGAAGGCGCAGTATGACGAGGCGGTCAACCTCATCGTCAAGAAGTTCGAGGACCGCGTCGAGAAGCTGCAGCGCGGCGACGAGCTGCCGCCGGGCGTGCTCAAGATGGTCAAGGTGTTCGTCGCGGTGAAGCGCAAGCTGCAGCCCGGCGACAAGATGGCCGGCCGCCACGGCAACAAGGGCGTGATCAGCCGCATCCTGCCGAACGAGGACATGCCGTTCCTCGCCGACGGGACGCCGGTCGACATCGTGCTCAACCCGCTCGGCGTGCCGTCGCGGATGAACGTCGGGCAGATCTTCGAGACCCATCTCGGCTGGGCCGCCCGCGGCCTCGGCAAGCAGGTGTCCGAGGCGCTGGAAGCCTGGCGCGAGGCCAATCCGGACGCCACGGGCGGCGCCGCGCCGAGCGCGGTCGTCGATCGGCTGAAGCATGTCTATGGCGAGCAGTATCATCGCCAGATCGACGCGTTGAGCGCCGATCAGGTGGTCGAGATGGCCGATCTGCTCCGCAACGGCGTGCCGATGGCCACCCCGGTGTTCGACGGAGCCCGGGAGGCCGACGTCGCCGAGATGCTGCGCAAGGCGGGTCTCGACGAGAGCGGCCAGGTGGAGCTGTTCGACGGACGGACCGGCGACCAGTTCGACCGCAAGGTCACGGTGGGCTACATCTACATGCTGAAGCTGCACCACCTCGTCGACGACAAGATCCACGCACGCTCGATCGGGCCGTACAGCCTCGTCACCCAGCAGCCGCTGGGCGGCAAGGCGCAGTTCGGCGGCCAGCGCTTCGGCGAGATGGAGGTGTGGGCGCTCCAGGCCTATGGCGCCGCCTACACGCTGCAGGAGATGCTGACCGTGAAGTCCGACGACGTGGTCGGCCGCACCAAGGTCTATGAGGCGATCGTCAAGGGCGACGACACGTTCGAGGCCGGCATCCCGGAGAGCTTCAACGTGCTCGTCAAGGAGATGCGCAGCCTCGGCCTCAACGTCGAGCTCAAGTCGATCGAGGACGACGGCCTCGCGGAAGCCGCGGAGTAAGCCTTGAAGCCCCTCCCCCTTCCGGGGAGGGATTGGGGGTGGGCCTTTCGGCCCCCGCCCGCATGAATTCAGGCCCCACCCCAACCCCTCCCCTGAAAGGGAGGGGCTAAGGAGTGAAAAGAATGAACGAACTGACCAATTTCGCCAATCCGATCGCGAAGCCCGAGACCTTCGATCAGATCCAGATCGGTATCGCCAGCCCCGAGCGCATCCGCTCCTGGTCGTTCGGCGAGATCAAGAAGCCCGAGACCATCAACTATCGCACGTTCAAGCCCGAGCGTGACGGCCTGTTCTGCGCGCGCATCTTCGGCCCGATCAAGGACTATGAGTGCCTGTGCGGCAAGTACAAGCGCATGAAGTACAAGGGCATCGTGTGCGAGAAGTGCGGGGTCGAGGTCACCGTCTCCAAGGTCCGGCGCGAGCGCATGGGCCATATCGAGCTGGCCGCTCCCGTCGCGCACATCTGGTTCCTGAAGTCGCTGCCCTCGCGCATCGGCCTCTTGCTCGACATGCAGCTCAAGCAGCTCGAGCGGGTGCTCTACTTCGAATCCTATATCGTCATCGAGCCGGGCCTCACCCCGCTGGAGAAATATCAGCTCCTCACCGAGGATGAGCTCCTCCAGGCGCAGGACGAATATGGCGAGGACGCGTTCAGCGCCGGCATCGGCGCCGAGGCGGTGCGCAAGATGCTCGAGAATCTCGACCTCGAGGGCGAGAAGGAGGATCTGCTCAAGGAGCTGGCCGAGACCAAGTCGGAGCTGAAGCCCAAGAAGATCATCAAGCGTCTCAAGGTGGTCGAGAGCTTCCTCGAATCCGGCAACCGCCCGGAATGGATGGTGCTCGAGGTGATCCCGGTCATTCCGCCGGATCTGCGTCCGCTCGTGCCGCTCGACGGCGGCCGCTTCGCGACCTCCGATCTCAACGACCTCTACCGCCGCGTCATCAACCGCAACAACCGCCTGAAGCGGCTGATGGAGCTGCGCGCGCCGGACATCATCGTGCGCAACGAGAAGCGCATGCTGCAGGAATCGGTCGACGCGCTGTTCGACAACGGCCGCCGCGGCCGCACGATCACGGGGGCCAACAAGCGTCCGCTGAAGTCGCTCAGCGACATGCTCAAGGGCAAGCAGGGCCGCTTCCGCCAGAATCTGCTCGGCAAGCGCGTCGACTATTCGGGCCGCTCGGTGATCGTGACCGGTCCGGAGCTCAAGCTGCACCAGTGCGGCCTGCCCAAGAAGATGGCGCTCGAGCTGTTCAAGCCGTTCATCTACGCCAGGCTCGACGCCAAGGGTCTCTCCATGACCCTGAAGCAGGCCAAGAAGTGGGTCGAGAAGGAACGCAAGGAGGTCTGGGACATCCTCGACGAGGTGATCCGCGAGCATCCCGTCCTGCTCAACCGGGCGCCGACGCTCCACCGCCTCGGCATCCAGGCGTTCGAGCCGGTGCTGATCGAGGGCAAGGCGATCCAGCTCCACCCGCTGGTCTGCTCGGCCTTCAATGCGGACTTCGACGGCGACCAGATGGCCGTGCACGTTCCGCTGAGCCTCGAGGCGCAGCTCGAAGCGCGCGTGCTGATGATGTCGACCAACAACATCCTCTCGCCCGCGAACGGCAAGCCGATCATCGTGCCGTCGCAGGACATGGTGCTCGGCCTCTACTATCTCTCGATGGAGAAGCAGGGCGAGCCCGGCGAGGGCATGCTGCTCAGCGACATGACCGAGGTGCACCAGGCGCTCAACGCCGGCGCGGTGACGCTGCACTCGAAGATCGTCTCGCGCGTCCCGCAGACGGACGAGAACGGCAACCAGTATATGAAGCGCGTCGAGACGACGCCGGGCCGCATGCTGCTCGGCGAGACGCTGCCGAAATCGCACAAGGTGCCGTTCGAGACGATCAACCGCCTGCTCACCAAGAAGGAGATCGGCGACGTCATCGATACCGTTTACCGGCATACTGGCCAGAAGGAGACGGTGCTGTTCGCCGACGCGATCATGGCGCTCGGCTTCCGCCACGCCTTCCAGGCGGGCATCTCCTTCGGCAAGGACGACATGGTCATCCCGGCCGCCAAGGAGGAGCTGGTCGAGGAGACGCGCGCGCTCGTCAAGGATTATGAGCAGCAATATCAGGACGGCCTGATCACCCAGCAGGAGAAGTACAACAAGGTGATCGATGCCTGGTCGCGCTGCGGCGATCGCGTGGCGGCCGAGATGATGAAGGAGATCTCGACCGTCCGGAAGCAGGAGGACGGACGCGAAAAGCCGATCAACGCCATCTACATGATGGCGCATTCGGGCGCCCGCGGCTCGGCGGCGCAGATCAAGCAGCTCGCCGGCATGCGCGGCCTGATGGCCAAGCCCTCGGGCGAGATCATCGAGACGCCGATCATCTCGAACTTCAAGGAAGGCCTGACCGTCCTCGAATATTTCAACTCGACCCACGGTGCCCGCAAGGGTCTTGCCGATACGGCGCTCAAGACGGCGAACTCGGGCTATCTCACCCGCCGCCTGGTCGACGTGTCGCAGGATTGCGTCGTCGTCGAGCTGGATTGCGGCACCGAGCGCGCACTGGAGATGAAGGCCATCGTGCAGGGCGGCTCGGTGATCGCGAGCCTCGGCGAGCGCATCCTGGGCCGCACCACGGCCGAGGACATCATCGACGCCAAGACCGGCGAGGCGATCGTCACCGCCGGCACGCTGCTCGACGAGGCTGCGATCACCCAGATCGAGGCGATCGGCGTCCAGTCGGTGAAGATCCGCAGCCCGCTGATCTGCGAGTCCAAGGGCGGCGTCTGCGCGGCCTGCTACGGACGCGATCTCGCCCGCGGCACGCCGGTGAACATCGGCGAGGCGGTCGGCGTCATCGCGGCGCAGTCGATCGGCGAGCCGGGCACCCAGCTCACCATGCGGACCTTCCACATCGGCGGCGCGGCGCAGCTCAACGAGCAGTCGAACCTCGAGGCGGTCGCCGACGGCAAGCTCGAATATCGCGAGCTGCGCACGATCGTCGATCCGCGCGGCCGGCGGGTGCTGCTGTCGCGTTCGGGCGAGCTGGCGATCGTCGACATGGATGGGCGCGAGCGGGCGGTGCATCGCCTCCCCTACGGCGCGCACCTCCTGTTCGACGACGGCCACATCGTCTCGAAGGGCGATCGCATCGCCGAATGGGATCCGTTCACCATGCCGGTGATCACGGAGACCGGCGGCACGGTGAAGTATCAGGATCTCGTCGAGAACCAGACGCTCACCGAGCAGATCGACGAAGCGACCGGCATCGCCCAGAAGGTGGTGACCGAATATCGCTCCGGCTCGCGCAAGGAGGATCTGCGTCCGCGCCTCACCCTGCTCGACGAGACCTCCGGCGAGGCCGCGCGCTACATGCTGGCGCCGGGTGCGACGCTCTCGGTCGAGGACGGCCAGGTGGTGCAGGCCGGCGAGGTGCTCGCCCGCGTCAGCCGCGAGGCGGCCAAGACGCGCGACATCACCGGCGGTCTGCCGCGCGTCGCCGAGCTGTTCGAGGCGCGCAAGCCCAAGGAGAATGCGATCATCGCCAAGGTCTCGGGCCGTGTCGAATTCGGCAAGGACTATAAGGCGAAGCGCAAGATCATCATTCGGCCGGAGGACGGATCGGAACCGATCGAGTATCTGATCCCGAAGTCCAAGGTGATCGACGTGCAGGAAGGCGACTATGTCAAGCGCGGCGACAACCTGATCGGCGGCAGCCCGGATCCGCACGACATTCTCGAGGTGCTCGGCATCGAGCCGCTCGCGGAATATCTCGTGTCGGAGATCCAGGAGGTCTATCGACTGCAGGGCGTGAAGATCAACGACAAGCACATCGAGACGATCGTCCGTCAGATGCTGCAGAAGGTCGAGATCACGGTCGCGGGCGACAGCACCTTCCTGCCGGGCGAGCAGGTCGACCGCGAGGAGATGGACGAGGTCAACGTCAAGCTGGTGGCCGAAGGCCGCCAGCCGGCGGAGGGCAAGCCCATCCTGCTCGGCATCACCAAGGCCTCGCTGCAGACCCGCAGCTTCATCTCGGCCGCCTCCTTCCAGGAGACGACCCGGGTGCTGACCGAGGCCTCGGTGCAGGGCAAGGTCGATACGCTGAACGGGCTCAAGGAGAATGTCATCGTCGGCCGCCTCATCCCGGCGGGCACCGGCGCCGGCATGAACCGCCTGCGCGTCACCGCCACCAGCCGCGATGCGGCGCTCCGCGCTCAGCAGAAGTCGCTCGCGGCCGCGCTGATCGCCCCGGAAAGCGCCGCCGAGGAGCATGCAGCCGAGCTCGCCCGCTCGCCGCGTGACGATACCGGCATCGGCGACGATCCGCTGGGCGAGGTCGTGCCGAGCGGCCACGGCACCGACGAGGACGCGGGTGACTATCTGAACAGCTGATCGGACAGCCGCCCGAATGCAATGAGAAGCGCCGCCGTTCCCCTGGGGACGGCGGCGTTTTTCATGCCCTCTCCTGCTTCCTGCCAAAGTGCCTTCCCGCAAGCGGGCGGGGAGGAAGCAGAGGAACGCGCCTGCAAAAAATTCATGTTTCGCCGGCATCGCAATTGCTGGGCCCCGCCCCCATCTCACGGGTCCAGCCGAAAAGGAGAAGAATTCCATGCGCTACAAGCAGCTTGGCCGTACCGGTTTGTTCGTATCCGAAATCTGCCTCGGCACGATGACCTTCGGCGAGGCCGGCGGGGCCGGCATCTGGGGCGACATCGCCGATATTGACCAGAAGGCGGCGGACGCGATCGTCGCCCGCTCGCTCGCGGCGGGGGTGAATTTCATCGATACCGCCGACGTCTATTCCTTCGGCGCCTCCGAGGTCCTGCTCGGCCGGGCGCTGCGCAACCTCGGCGTGCCGCGCGCCGATGTCGTGCTCGCGACCAAGGTGACCAGCGCGATGAGCGACAAGCCCAATGATCGCGGCGCCTCGCGCGGCCACATCATGGATTCCGTCGCCAAGAGCCTCGAGCGGCTGCAGACCGATCATATCGATCTCTACCAGATCCACGCCAACGATCCGGTCACGCCGATCGAGGAGACGTTGCGCGCGCTCGACGATCTCGTCCGCCAGGGCATGGTGCGCTATGTCGGCGTGTCCAACTGGACGGCATGGAAGATGGCCAAGGCCCTCGGCATCTCCGAGCGCCTGGGCCTCGCCCGCTTCGAGACGGTGCAGGCCTATTACAGCATCGCCGGGCGCGATCTGGAGCGCGAGATCGTGCCGTTGCTCCAGGAGGAGAAGCTCGGCCTGATGGTCTGGTCGCCGCTCGCCGGCGGACTCCTGTCCGGCAAGTTCGGCCCCGGCGCGCCGGGCAACGGCGAAGGCCGCCGCACCACCTTCGATTTCCCGCCGGTGAACCAGGACCGGGCCTGGGCTTGTGTCGGCGCGATGCGGGAGGTGGCGGAGAAGCACGGCAGCGGCGTGGCGACGGTCGCCCTCGCCTATGTGCTCGCCAAGCCGTTCGTGATGAGCGTGATCATCGGTGCGAAGCGCATGGAGCAGCTCGAACAGAATCTGGCCGCGACGAAGCTCACGCTCGACGCCGACGATATGGCGAAGCTCGATGCGGTCAGCGCGCTGCCGGCCGAATATCCCGGCTGGATGCTGGAACGCCAGGGTTCCGGCCGCATCCCGGCGCCGTTCGTCGAAGGTTGACCTTCGGGCTTTCGGGCTCCGCCACCGGGGCGGGCTCGAGGGTCAGCCCCTTAGCGCGCCATACCATTCGTCCAGCCGCATGAGCTGGTCATAGTCCGCAAAGGGCGCCCGCTCAGGGTGGAGCTTGGCGATGAACGCCTCGCCGCCGGTCAGCCAGCGTTCCGCGGCGTCGGCGAGCTGCGCGGCGGCAAAGCGCGTGAAATCGGCCTCGCCGATTGCCGCCTTGCCGCCGACGGGGCTCGAAACATGGCCCAGCGTGCCGTCCTTGCCCCGGGCGAGCGACCAATATTCGAAGGCCCGGGGCGTGCCCTCGACGGTCTTGAACCCGCCCTTCTCGGCGATCAGGCCGAGCAGGCCAAGCTGCATCGAATAGCCGGCCTCGACCTCGCGCGCCGAAGGCGCCTTGCCGGTCTTGTAGTCGACGATCGCGAGGGAGCCGTCGGCGAGGCGATCGATACGGTCGACCTTGCCATAGAGCGAGACGCCGGAGACCGTCGCCTCGCCGAAGATTTCGGCGGCGATCGGCAGGCGGCCCTCGGCCAGATCGGCCTGCATCCGTCCCGCCACCCAGTCGATCGCTTCCAGGAGCCGCGGCGTCCAGAGCGCGCGCAGCACCGGATGGGCGGCGATGTCTGCCAGCATCGCCTCGGCGCGCGGGCGCAGGCGCGCGGGATCGCAGCCGTCTTCCCTCATCCAGGCCTCGAACACGGCATGAACTGCCGTGCCGCGCCAGGCCGGGCCGGGGTCGGCGTCCACCGCCTCCCACGGCGCAAGGCCCAGGATCGCCCGCGCGTAGAAGGCAAACGGGTCCGCCTTCAGCCGATCGAGATCGGTCACCGCGATGCGGCGCGGACGCGCCTCCACGGGCGGGCACGGGGACGGACGTGCGGCAGGCGCGAGCCGGTCGGGCCGATCGAGCGCCCGCGCCCAGCGCGCATAGCGGTGCGCCCGGGCGAGGCCTCCCGTCATCGCTTCAAGCCGCAGCCAGAAGCGCGAGGCGATCGCCGGTGCGCGTGCGTCGCGCCGCGCGCGGGTGATGATCAGCTCGCGTGCGCCCAGCGCGGTGGCGAAATCATGGGCGGCGAGGCCGATCCGCCGTTCCAGCCCCGGGAGGCCGAGATCGGCGCGGATGCGGGGCGCCAGCCACGGGTCCGGCCTCGGCAAGGCAGGCCAGGTGCCTTCGTTGAGCCCGCCGAGGATCATGAGGTCGGCATGCTGGAGGCGGGCCTCGATCAGGCCCCAGATGAAGACGCGCGGATGCTGGCCGCGCGGCGGACGGACGGCGATCTCGTCCATCAGCGTCCTCAGCAGCGGCGCGAGCGAATCGACCCGGCTTTCCGCCGGACCTTCGGGTGCCGCGCGCTCGAGCTCGGCGAGCAGCTCCGCCGCGGCCCGGCCGGCCTGCTGGCTCCACACCGCATCGCCGGCAAGCAGGCCCGCCCCCTCCCGCAGCGCGGCAAGCTGCGCGGCGAGCCCTGCCGTGCCCCCCGCCTCGGCAAGGCGCATGAGCAGCGGCGAGGCCGTCTTCCAGAACGGCAGGGCCGCGCGACGATGCTTCGCCTCGCGCCCCTCACCGCCCAGCAGGTGCCGCTCGATGCCCGCCAGTCCGGCTCCCGGCCTCGGCCCGCGCAGGGCGCGGTCGAGCAACCGGACGCCGCCGAGCCAGGCTCCGCGCTCCTCCCCTGCCTTGACGAGCGGATGCTTGAGGAGATTGAGGAGCGCGACGGGCGCGAAATCCTCCGCGACGGCCTCGGCAATGGCGAGCAGCAGCGTGCCCGCGGCCGTCGCGGAGAGCGGCCGGCCGGCGCTGTCGTCCGCCTCGATGGTCCAGCGGTTCAGGTGGGCCGCTACCCGCCGCGCGAGGGCGCGGTCGGGCGTGACGAGCGCGACGGTGCGTCCCGGCGTCTCCAGCGCCTCGCGCATCATCAGCGCGATCGCCTGCGCCTCCTCGCCCGGAGTGGCGAGCTCCAGCGCGCGCACGCCCGGCAGGCTGCGGTCCGGGCGCGGCAGCGTCTGCCATCGGCCGGTGAATTCGGCGGGCGCCATCGCATTGCGGATCGCGCGGGTGCGCGCCGCCGGCGCGTCGCGCCCGCCGCCCCAGCGCCACCGCAGCACCTCCCCGCGGCCGACGCTCATGCGGTCGAGCAGCAGCTTGAGCTGGAACTGCGGGTGCGTCTCGATCGCGCGCCGGCGCTGGCCGCTGACCGGATCGGGCGCGTGCGGCCCGAGCGCCGCCCATTCCTCCTCGGCGCTGCCGAGATCGAGCGCGGGCAGCACGACGAGCCCGTCCGGCAGGTCCGCGACGGCGCGCAGCAGCCGGGCGACGGCAGGGGCGGCCGTGGTGATGCCGGCGGCGACGACGAATCCGGGCGGCGGCGCCGCGGCCCAGCGGCGGGCGAGGCGTTCGAGCAGCCGGTTGCGCCGGTCGGCGAGATCGATGGCGCCGAGCCGGTCCAGCTCCGCCGGCCAGCGATCGAGGATGACGCGCAGCAGCCCGAGCGAGCGCTGCCAATGCGCGGTCAGCTCGGTCCCCACGACATGCTCGAGACGGCGCAGCGGCACCTGCTCGACGAGCATCTGGTCCAGCGTCCGGCCGAGATCGGCGGCGAGGCGGACGGCCTCGGCGGCGTCGATCGGATCGCCCGCCTCGGCACGCGCCTGCTGCACGAGCCGCGCGAGCCGCATCCGCCGCTCCACCGGCGCGATCGCAGGGGGGATCGCCTCACCGTCGTCGAACCCGTCGAGCGCGCTGCCGATCCGGTCGTCGATCTCCGGATCGCCGATCGGCACCAGCCGCGGCAGCAGCAAGCCTCCTTCGGCGCGACGCACGAAGGCGTTGGTGACCGCCGTCACCGCCCGGTTGTTGGGCAGCAGGATCGTGCCGCGCGCAAGGCCGAGCGGTCCCCCGCCGAACCGCGCCAGCACGCCGGCGGCCAGCGCATCGGCAAAGGCTCTGTGCGGGGGGATGGTGTAGACGGACGGCATGCTGGACGGATGCTAGAGGGATTTCGGGGCGAGGGGAATTGCCGAGCCGGGCTTGTCACCCCGCTTGTGGCACCGCCGTGGAAAGGCGCGCGGCATATCGGTCGTCATCGCGACGAAAGCCGGGATGAGAGAATTCCACGACGGTCCCGCGTGCCGAAGAAGGCTTAGGAGCCCCTCAATTGTCCGCCAGCATCGCCTCGGTGGCCTTGATTGCGCCGGGCGTTCCGACGTCGAACCAGAGGCCCTGGTGGACGATGCCGAAGGCGCGGCCTTTCGCAATGGCACGATCCCACAGGATGTTGGTGGAGAAGGCGCCCTCCGGCGGATCCGCGAACAGGCGGTGCGAGACCAGCTGGATGCCGGTGTAGACGAAGGGCGCGACCCGGCCGGGCCGGCGTCGCGTCACCCGGCCGATCGCATCCATGTGGAAATCGCCGGTGCCGCCATGGCAGTTGGCGCGCGCCAGCGGCACCACCAGCAGCAGCGCGTCCATCTCGGAATCGTCCCAGCGGCTCGCGAGCAGGCGCAGCGCGTCGATCGGCCCGTCCACCCAGAAATTGTCGCTGTTGACGACGACGAAGGGGTCGTCGTCGATCAGCGGCAGCGCCTTGACGATGCCGCCGCCGGTTTCGAGCAGCTGCGCACGCTCGTCGGATACGGCGATGTCGATATCCTTCACGCGGGTGCGCAGATGCGCCTCCAGCGCGTCGGCGAGATAGTGGACGTTGACCACCGCCTTGCGGATGCCGGCGGCGCGGAGCCGATCGAAAACATGGTCGAGCAGCGGCTTGCCCGCCACCTCGACGAGCGGCTTGGGGCGGGTTGCGGTGAGCGGGCGCATCCGCTTGCCGAGGCCGGCGGCGAGCACCATCGCGGTTTCGAGAGGCTTGCCGCTCGGATTGGGACGCAGGGCAAGCGGCTTGCTGTAACGGCTCATGCAGGCAGGGGCTCCCAGGCGGCAGCGCGGTATTTTCCGGGGATGTTGGCGTCGAACCAGGCACGCACCGGCGCAAGCGCCGGATGCGCGAGGTCGCGCTCCAGATAGCCCCATACCCGCGGCTGGTATCGGAGGTAGCGCGGCTTGCCGTCGCGCTTCCACAGGCGGGTGAAAATGCCGAGGATCTTGGCGTTGCGTTGCGCGCCGAGCAGCGCATAGGCGGCATCGTCGAGGGGCATCGCGGCGCGATAGCGGGCGAGCATGACGGATTCGAGATCGGGCGAGACGTCGCGCCGCGCGTCCTGCAGCAGCGAGACCAGATCATAGGCCGGATGGCCCGCGAGCGCGTCCTGGAAATCGAGCAGGCCCAGCCGGCCGTCGTCGAGCAGCATGATATTCTCGGCGTGATAGTCGCGCAGCACCGTGACGGGCGCCGCGGCGGAGAGCGGCGCCAGCGCCTCATCCCATGCCGCCCGATATCCTTCGGCATCGACGGAGAGGTCGACGGCAGGCGCATACCATTCGGTGAACAGCCCGGCCTCGCGCTGATAGACCTCGCGGTCATAAGGCGGCAGGTCGGCGGCGGGCGCATGGCGATGGAGGTCGGCGAGCAGATCCACTGCCGCCTCGTAGACGGGGCGCTCCCGCGTCGGGTCGGCGGCGATCACCTCGGCCATGCGCGCGTCGCCGAAATCCTCCAACAGCACGAGGCCCTGGTCGAGATCGACGGCGAGCACCGCGGGCGGGGCGAAGCCCAGCCCCGCGAGATGGGCGGCGACGGCCAGGAACGGGCGCGGATCCTCATGCGGCGGCGGCGCATCCATCAGCACCGCGCGCCGCCCGGGCGCGATCACCCGGAAATAGCGACGGAAGGACGCGTCGCCGGCGAGCGGCATGATCTGCGCGCCGGCCCATCCATGGGCGGCGAGGAAGGCGGGGGCGGTGTCGGGCGGTGTCATCGGGGCGGCCATCGCGCCTCCCATGCCGCCGGCGCCTGCCAAGTCAAGCGCCGCGCGCCATCGGCCTGCGGCTCGAAATGGAGATGCAGCGTGTCCGGCCACAATGCCGGGCCGAGCCGTTCCGGCCATTCGATGATCAGCGCGGTGTCGCTGCGGGCGTCGTCGAGGCCGAACTCCAGTGCCTCCTCGGGATCCTCGATCCGGTAAAGATCGACGTGCCAGACCGGCAAGCGGATTTCCGGCGGCGCGTAGGCCTGGACGATGGCGAAGCTGGGGCTCGGCGCCTCCCCATCGAGCCCGAGCGCGGCGAGCAGGCCGCGCGCGAAGGTGGTCTTGCCTGCGCCGAGATCGCCGTGCAGCGCCACGGCATCGCCGGCACGCAGGACGGCCGCGAGGGCAGCACCGGCGGCCTCGGTGGCGGCGGGATCGGCGAGCAGCATCGGATTGGCCTGCGGGCGCGCGGAGCGAAGGTCAATGGGGAATTGGGCGGAGGGCGCGCAGGCAGGCCCCTGGCCCGCGTGCCGCCTCTTTTGGCTGGCCCGGCATGTCAGGCCGACGCTCGCCGGTCCGCGCGTTCGCGCGGCAGGCGGATGATCGCGGTCGTTCCCTCTCCCGGTTCGCTCTGGATTTCGAGCGTGCCGCCATGGGCGGCGACGAACTGCCGGGTGAGCGGCAGGCCGAGGCCCAGCGCGGTGCGGTGGCCCTCCTCCTCCGGCGATACGCGATGGAAGCGATCGAAGGCGCGATCGCGCTGGCGCGGATCGATGCCGGGGCCGTTGTCCGATACGATGATGCGCGCTTCCCGCTCGTCGCCCTCGGCGCGCAGCAGCACGCGCCCACCGGCCGGCGTATAGGCGATCGCGTTGCGCAGGAGATGGTCGACCGACTGGCGCAGCCGCCGCGAATCGCCGACGAGCATGCCCACCGATCGGGCGATGTCGACCGCCAGGTCGAGCGGCTTGGCACGGGCGCGATCGCCCGCAGCCTGCCCCGCCTCGCTGACCAGGGCGGTGAGATCGACCTTCTCCTCCGCCATCGGCAGATGGCCGGCCTCGCTCTGCGTCAGATCGAGTATGTCGTCGATCAGCGCGCCGAGCCGTGCCGAGGCCTGCAGGATCAGGTTCACATAGTCTCGGGCGCGCTCCTCGAGCGGTCCGCCATAGCCGCCCGACAGCATCTCGGCGAAGCCGCCGATCGAGGTGAGCGGCGTGCGCAGCTCGTAGGACATGTTGGCGAGGAAGGCGGTCTTCACCCGGTCCGCCTCCTCCAGCGCTTCGGTCCGCTCGCGCAGCGCCGCCTCGATGCGGCGGCTGTCGGTGATGTCGAGCATGGTGAACAGCGCATTGCCGTCCGGCAGCGGCACGACCGCGAACTCGAAATGCCGCCCGTCGGCGAGCGCGACGCGGCCGCCGCGCTGCTGCCGTTCCACGGTCGCGATGCGCACCAGCTCGCGGATCAGGCCGGCGCGCGACGGATTGGCGAGCTTGCCCGCGACGGCCTCGACGAGCGCGTCGACGCGCGGATGCGCCGCAAGCTCCTCCTCCTCGAACGCCCAGACGTCGCGGAAGCGGTTGTTCCAGAGCTGGAGGCGTCCGTCCGACGCGAAGACGCCGACCGCCTCGAAGAGATTGTCGAACGTGGCGGTGCGCACCCGCAGCAGCGTGTCGCGCGCCGAGGCGAGCTGGACCTGCTCGGTCCGGTCCTCGAAGATCAGCAGCAGGCCGCCGTCGGGCAGCGGCTGCGCGACGACGCGCAGATGCAGGCCGCCCGGGAGCAGCCAATTCTCCTCCATCGCGTCCGCAGCGGCGGTGAACCAGGCGCGGCGCTCGGCCTTCCAGCTCGGGAAGTCGCGGCTTTCGGGGATGCGGCCCGCCTCGCGCATCCGTTCCAGCACGCGATCGAACTCGGGGCGATCGGCGAGCCATTCGGGCCTGAGCGCGAACAGCCGCTGGAAGGCGTCGTTGGAGAAGACGAGCCCGCGATCGGCGCCGAACTGCGCGACGCCGGCGGACAGCCTGTCGAGCATGCCGCGCTGCGCGCGCGCGAACCGGTTGAGGTCCGAACGCGCCGCCTCGAGATCCTCGACGTCGATCGCATAGCCGCCGAGCCCCGCCTCGCCGAGCGGCACGTCCGCCACGCGGATCATGCGCCGCTCGCCGCGGATCGTGGCCGGCACGGTATGCATCCCGCCCTCGCCCTGCCCGCGCGCCGCGGCATCGGGCAGAGCGCGGCCCTCGACATTCTCGACCAGCTCGAGCCCGCGGGCGATCACATCGGCCGCATCCCGTCCCTCCACCGCCTCGACATAGGCGCGGTTGACGAACCTGAGCCTGAGATCGGCATCACGATGCCAGATCGGGAATGGCGCCGCCTCGACGAGGCGGGATAGCGTGTCGAGCCGTTCGGCGAGCTGCCCGGATTCGGAGCGCAGCACGGCCGTTTCGGCGTGCATGTCGGTGATGTCGAAGAACCACAGCAGCACGCGTCCCGCGCCCAGCTCGGCCTCGGGCGCGATCCGGCCGCGGACCAGCAGGATCCGATCGGATCCCCGGACCCGGACCGGCCTGGCAAAGGCGCGCCCGGAGCGGCGCGCCGCCGTCACCTCCTGCGCGAGCGCCGCCAGATCCCCATCAGGCAGGCCGGTGTCGGCGCCGGAAAGCTCGGCAAGAGCGGCGGGCATGCGCGCAAGGCCCAGCCATTGCGCGAGCCGCGCATCCGTCTCGATGCCGTCATCCGGCGAAACCAGCACGGGTACGGCGGGCGCCGCGCCCAGCAAGGCCGCCATCCGCATCGCCCGCCGAGCCCGCGCCGCGCGCCGCAATCCGAAGATCACCGCCCCGATCGCGGCGCCCGTCCACAAGGCGAGGAAGATGGCGGCGAATGCCGTGGCCGTGCCGTGGGGCATGGTCATGCGAAATGGATCGTCTGGATGATCGCCATCGACTCTCCCCTACCCACTTTCGGTCGACGACGCTCACCAGAATCTGCATCCATGCACCCTTGCAACCAGATTCGCAAAGCTGTCTCTAAAATTAACCAAGCACCCCTCTTGATCGAGAAAGATTGCAATGTTGCCGATACGCAACACTCTTCTATGAACTTGGCCAGCGCACAGCATCGCCTTGAACTCAAAAGGTTAGGTCGTATCGTCTACGATCATTGTCCGCGGCGCGACGGAGGGGAACGCGTAGTGGCGAGAAATACAGGGGAAAAATGATGAAGAAGGTACGCTTTTGCAGCGCTACCGCGTTGCGTTCCTTTGCGTTTGCTGGCTTTGCTCTGGCCAGTGCCTCATCGGCCTTTGCGCAGGAAGCCCCGGTTCCCGTTACAACCGGCACCGAGACTGCCGCTGCTACTAACGACGAGACCATTGTGGTGACCGGCACGCGCCTTCGGCGTCCCAATCTCGACTCCCCGGTGCCGGTGGTCACCCTCACCGGCGAGCAGCTCTTCGATACCGGCAAGACCGCCATCGGCGACACGCTGAACCGGCTGCCGTCGATGCACAGCACCTTCTCCCAGTCAAACTCGACCAATAATCTCGGCACCGCCGGCCTCAATCTGCTCGATCTGCGCGGCCTCGGCACGCAGCGCACGCTCGTGCTGGTCAACGGACGACGGCACGTCGCAGGCGATATCCTCAACAACGCGGTGTCGACGGATATCAATACCATCCCGCAGGATCTGATCGAGAGCGTCGACATCGTTACCGGCGCGAACTCGGCTGTTTACGGTTCCGACGCGATCGCCGGCGTCGTCAACTTCAAGCTGAAGCAGAATTATGATGGCCTGCAGATCCGCGGATCGAGCGGCATCAGCAAATATGGTGACGACGGCGAGCAGTATATCAGCGCGCTGGGTGGCTTCAATTTCGCCGATGGCCGCGGTAACATCACGCTAAACGCCGAATATTCCCATCATGGCAGCGCCTATGCGTCAGGACGTCCGAATCTGGCCAAAGTAGGCACTTGGGTTCCGGTGGATACCGATGTCGGCGTCTCGTCCGACGGCGTGTTCGATAACAAATTCTACAAGGATGTTCGGTTTCCTTACTTCAACAATGGCGGCGGCATTCTGGCCTGCTGCGTGACGGGCG
>Ga0180222_1000106_pt1 | contig 147009 bp, 137 predicted proteins | sample eDN5th37CKraftOP_FD_151336 | JGI IMG/M metagenome (GOLD analysis project Ga0180222, IMG submission 151336) | Enriched Organic Plus compost microbial communities from Emeryville, California, USA - eDNA 5th pass 37_C Kraft OP (version 2) (version 2) ... | reverse complement strand
CTTTACCGCCATGTCGGCGACAACTTCAAGGTCGGCGTCGGCTACAACTTCGGCCGCTTCTCCGACGACCTCCGCGACCTCACACTCGACGACCAGGGCGTCTTCCTCAACGTCGTCGGAAAATTCTAGCCAACAAAGCAAGACCCCGCGCTTACACCGCACAGGGTCTTGCGGAAATAGGCCTGGGGCACAGCAATGCGGGGCATGTGCCAGGCTACACGAGGCGCGAGGCTGGGCGAGCCAGGAATGTGGGCTCGATCACCGCTTACAAGCGGCTGATCGCAGGGTGAAGCCCCTGCCTCCCGGCGGACACCGCTCACTCACTGCATGGACATTCTGTAGATGATCCACGACCGCCACGGCCGCGTGGCTATTTTCGGCGGATCACTTCCGGCAGCGTGGTCTGTTCAGTCTCTTAGGTCAGGTGACCAGTCGCTGCTCTTCCACGAATTGCTTGGGCCGCCGGATCTCCCGCAGCCCATGCTCGCAAATTGCTTAACGAAAAAAATCGGCTTTGATACCGCGAGCTTACGGCAAGCAGCCGACAGCTCGCTTGAAGTCATCCCAACACGCTATCGACGGCAGAGGCCGTCGCGGCGATAACCTTGTCCGCTTCTTCTTTCGTCAGGCACAGCGGTGGGGCGAAGCCCAGAATGTCGCCCTGAGGCATTGCGCGGCCGATCACGCCGCGCTCGGCGAGTGCGGCGGCGATCTGCGGCCCGATCTTCTTCGACGCATCGAAAAAGACGCGATCGTCACGATCGGCGACGAATTCGACGGCGGCCAGCATACCATCGCCCCGGACCTCGCCGACATTGGGGTGACTGCCCACTGCATTCGCCAGTTCTGCGCGGAAATAGGCGCCGACCGTGCCCGCATTCTCGACCAGATTCATTTCATCGATCAGCTCGAGATTGGCAACGCCGGCGGCCGCGCAGAGCGGATGCGCCGAATAGGTCCAGCCATGGCCGAGCGCGCCGAGCTTGTCGGAGCCTTGGACCAATACCTGCCAGACCTTGTCCGAGATAATGACGCCCGAAAGTGGGGCATAGGCCGAGGTCAGGCCCTTGGCGATGGTGATGAGATCCGGCTTTATGCCGTAGTGGTCGGAGCCGAACATGGTGCCAAGACGGCCAAAGCCGGTCACCACCTCGTCGGCGATGAGAAGCACGTCATATTTCTTCAGCACGGCCTGAATCTTTTCCCAGTAGCCGGCCGGCGGCGGCACGATGCCTCCGGTGCCGAGGATCGGCTCGCCAATGAAGGCGGCCACAGTGTCCGGCCCTTCCGCCAGGATCATCTCCTCCAGTTTGTCGGCGCAGTACTGCGAGAACTGCTCCTCGCTCATGGAGCGGTCAGGGCGGCGGAAATAATAGGGCGCCTCGGTGTGCAGGATCGGCGCACGCGGCAGGTCGAAGGCATTGTGGAAGAGATCGAGCCCGGTTAGCGAGCCGGTCATGATGCCGGAGCCGTGATAGCCGCGCCAGCGCGAGATGATCTTCTTCTTCTCAGGCCGGCCGAGCACATTGTTGTAGTACCAGATCAGCTTGATGTTGGTCTCGTTGGCATCCGAGCCCGACAGGCCGAAATAGACGCGGCTCATGCCCTGCGGCGCACGATCGATGATCATCTTGGCGAGCCGGATGGAGGCGTCCGTGCCGTGGCCGACATAGGCGTGGTAATAGGCGAGATTCCTGGCCTGTTCGGCGATCGCGTCGGCGATCTTCTGGCGGCCATAACCGACATTGACGCAGTAGAGGCCAGCGAAGGCGTCGAGGCTCGTGCGGCCATTCACGTCTGTAATGTAGACGCCCTCGCCACCGGCGACGACGCGGTTGGGCGATTCACCACGCGCATGCGTGCCCATATGGGTCGAGGGATGGAAGAAATGGTCGCGATCCCAGGCGTTGAGTTCGTTCGAGCGGTCGGTCATGGCGGATTCCTGCTTCCTTTTTTTCAGGCTGCGTCGAGGCACAGATATTTGAGATCGGTGAAGGCCTCCAGCCCGTGGCGGGCGCCTTCGCGCCCTATGCCGGACTGCTTGACGCCGCCGAAGGGGATGGGGGCGCCGGTGATCTTCACGCGGTTGATGGCGACCATGCCGTAATCCAGCGCGCGGCCCATGCGCAGTTGGCGGGCTCCGTTTTCGGTGACGACATAGGCGACGAGCCCGTATTCGGTGTTGTTGGCGCGGCGCACGACCTCGTCCTCGGTGTCGAAGGGGGCCGCGGCGGCAACCGGCCCGAAAGTCTCCTCGCGCATGATCAGCGCCGCGTCGGGTACATCGGCCAGCAGGGTCGGCTGGTAGAACAGCCGGCCGGCCGGATGACGTTCGCCGCCGATCAGGCAGCGCGCGCCGCGCCCGAGCGCATCGGTGACCTGCTCCTCGACCTTTGCCATTGCCCGCTCATGCATCAGCGGGCCGATATCGGCGGTCTCGTCGAGTCCGTCCGACACCTTCAGCGTGGCGATCCGCGCGGCAAAGGCCTCGCAGAAGGCGCCATAGATTCCCCGCTGCACATAGATCCGGTTGGCGGCGAGGCAGTCCTGGCCCGAGGTCGCGAATTTCGCGCCGATCGCGATATCAACGGCTTTCTCGAGCGGGGCGTCTTCGAAGACGATCAGGGGCGCATGGCCGCCAAGCTCCATCACGAGGCGCTTCATAGTGGACGCGCATTGCGCGGCGATCAGCCGTCCGATCTCGGTCGAGCCGGTGAAGCTCATGGCACGGATGCGGGAATCCCCGCACATGCGACCTACGATGGTCGCGGCATCGCCCGTGACGATGTTTAACACGCCGACCGGCAACCCGGCTCGTTCGCCGAGTTCGGCCAGCGCAAGGGCCGACAGCGGCGTCTCGGAAGAAGGATGGGCGACGATCGTGCAGCCGGCGGCTAAAGCTGCGGCCGCCTTGCGCGTCAGCATGGCCGACGGAAAGTTCCAGGGCGTTACCACGCCAACGACGCCGAGCGGCTCGCGCCGAACCATCATCTCAGCACCGGGTAAATGGCTGGTCACGCTCTCGACGTTGAGGCGCTTTGCTTCCTCGGCATACCATTCGACGAAGGAAGCGGCATAATCGATCTCGCCGCGCGATTCCGCCAGCGGCTTGCCCTGTTCCAACGTCATCAGCAGCGCCAGGTCCTCCTTGGCGGCGACGATGAGTTCGTACCAGGCGCGCAAGGTTGCGGCGCGTTCCTGAGGCAGGAGCCTCCTCCACGCCAGAAAGGCGCGGGCGGCCGCATCGATCGCGGAGTCGACCTGTGCCGCGTTAAGGGAAGCGACATAGGCGAGCACAGCGCCGGTGGCGGGATCGCGGACCTCGAAGTTGACCGGCCCGTGGCCCGTTACCCAGCGACCGTCGACATAGGCCAGCTCGCGCAGCAGGCTTTTGTCATGGAGCAGGTCGAGCTTCGCGGATATATCGATCTTGGCCGTGGCAGCATTCATGGAAAGCCTCTTGGAAGGACACCGCAAAACTGAAATCTGATCGGACAGGTTACGAGCAGGAACCGGCTCGGCACGAATGGTCACAATCGTTCAGTCCCCATGCAGATTATCCTATCCCATGGACGGTTTTCAGCGCTAAAATGGGATGTGCGCCGCTTTTCGGCTCTCAATGGCATATTTTTACAGGAATTCTGCATGAAGCCCCTCGATCGCGCTGACGTCGCCCTTCTGCGTGCAGTCCAAATCAACAACCGCCTTAACTCGGAAGAGCTCGCGGAAATCGCACATCTTTCACCGACAGCTTGCCAGCGCCGGCTTAAACGGTTGCGAGCGGAGGGCGTGATCGAGAGCGATGTCGCAATTGTTTCGCCCAAGGCCGTAGGCCGACCGATAATCATGGTGGTCAGCGTATCGCTGGAGCGGGAACGCGCCGACATTATCGACAAATTCAAGCGCGCAATCCGCAAATCGCCAGAAGTGATGACCGGCTATTACGTTACCGGTGACGCAGATTTCGTCTTGGTGATCACCGCAAGAGACATGGAGACTTACGAGGCGTTTACCCGCCGCTTTTTCTACGAAAATCCAGACATCAAGAACTTCAAGACGCTGGTCGTTATGGATCGCGTCAAGGCCGGCCTTGCCATTCCGATCGAGGAGCCGGATGTCGAGTAAGATGCAAAGCACTGAGCACTGACGCGACCCTATGAAACCACAAGCCTACGCGCCGGAAAATTATTATCGTTTTGGAAAAGCCTCGGCCTCATAACCAGCCCATCGAACAGGACGTGTTCTTCATGATCGAGCTTCCCTTCGCCCGTCTCGAATATAGAAACAGGCTTCAGGCCATTCGCGCGGAGATGACGCGGCGCAACCTCGATCTTCTGATCGTCAACGAAATCGCCAACCAGCATTACATCACGGGCTATGACGGCTGGTCGTTCTACACGCCGCAAGTCGTGCTCGTGCCTCTGGTCGATGAGGAGCCGGTCTGGATTGGCCGCGCCATGGACGCCGCCGGCGGTCTGCTGACCGCCTGGATGAAACCGGAAAACATCGTCGGCTACCCCGAGGACTACGTCCAGCGCGCTGATCGGCACCCGATGGATTGGATTGCTGCTTGGATTGCCAGGAAGGGCTGGGGCCGCGGCAATATCGGAGTCGAGCTTGAAGCCTACTACTATTCGCCGAAAGCGCATGCCCGCCTGACCGCCGGCCTGCCGAACGCCACCCTCCACGATGCCGACCTCCTGGTCAACTGGATCCGCAGCGTCAAGTCCGCCGCTGAGATCGACTATCTGCGCAAAGCCTCGCGCCTAGCCGAAGCGGCGATGACCGCCGCCTATGGCGCCGTCGCCCCCGGCGTGCGCGAATGCGACGCGATTGCCAAAATCCAGGCCGCACAGGTCGCCGGCTCGCCGGACTTCGCGGGCGACATTACCGCGCTTCCCCCGACCATTCTCGGCGGCGAAAACGCCTCCGCCCCCCATCTCATGTGGAGCGACCGCCGCTTTGGGGAAAATGAAACCGTCGCCCTTGAGCTTGCGGGGGCTGTGCGCCGCTACACCGCCGGCCTCGCAAGAACGCTCCAGCTCGGCAAAATGCCGGCCAAGGTCAGCGATACGGGCAAGGCCGTTCTCGAAGGCATGGAAGCCGTTCTCGCCACCATCAAGCCTGACGTGACGGCCGAGGCGGTCGAGGCGAGCTGGCGCCAGGTCATACAGCGTTATGGCCTTAAGAAGGAGTCGCGCATCGGCTATTCAATCGGTGTAGCCTATCCGCCGGATTGGGGTGAGCACACGATAAGCCTGCGCCCCGGCGACCAGACCATCCTTAAACCGGGCAACGTGCTGCATGCCATCCTCGGCATGTGGATGGATGGCTGGGGCATCGAGGTGAGCGAGACGATTCTCGTCACGGAGAATGGCTGCGAGACGCTGACTGCCTTTCCTCGAGGGATCCATGTCAAAGCCTGATTCCAACGCAGTGATGATGGACGCAGCACTGGAACGCCGGATGATCGAAATCCGGCGTCACCTTCACCGCAATCCCGAGCTGTCGAACCAGGAACGCGAGACGCAGGCCTATCTGAAACAGGTTCTGGAAGAGGCGGGCCTGGATCAGGTCCGGCCAGTGGCGGGCTTCGGCCTTGCCTTGGATATCGTCGGCACGGCCGCCCCCTCAAACCGCAAGATCGTCATCCGCGCCGACATCGACGCATTGCCGATCCTCGAAACGTCGGGCGTGCCCTTCGCATCCGAAAAGCCGGGCGTGATGCATGCCTGCGGCCATGACGCGCACGCGGCCATGGGCTACGCCGCGGCTGTTCTTCTGGATCGGCAGAGGCAGACCTTTAGCGGCACCGTGAGGCTGATCTTCCAGCCTGCGGAAGAAGCCGAGCCGCTTGGCGGCCGGCGGGTCGTGCAAGAGGGACTTCTCGACGACATTGATGCAGCGATCGGCATCCATGTCGATCCCTATACGCCAACGGGGAAAATCGCGGTCGGCGCGGGCCCCTATACGCTCGCCTGCGACATATTCGATGTGGTAGTCACCGGCAATTCCGCGCATGCGGCCAAGCCCTCCGAAGGGGTCGATGCCATTGCCGTCGCCTGTGCCATGGTGACTGAGCTGCAAAAAATCGTCTCGCGGGAAGTCGACCCGTATGACCAGCTGGTCGTCTCCGTGACCGGCATCGAAGGGGGCGGGGCTTATAACGTCATCGCCGCCGAGACACGGCTGAAAGGCACGATCCGCAGCGGCCATGACGAAACTCGGCAAAAGGCGTGGCGCCGGTTGCGGCAGATCCTGGAGGGCGTGGCGGCAACCCATGGGGCCCGTGTGGAGGTGAAGCTGCAGCGCGGCGAGCCGGCGGTTGTCAATGCACCGGAAATGGTAGACATCATCCGGCACGCGGGCGCCGCGGTCGTCGGCACGGAGAACGTGCTCGATGCGCCCGGATGGACGGCGGCCGATGACTTCGCATTCTACAGCGAAAAATGCCCATCCGTTTATTTCCGACTTGGCATTCGGAACGACAGCATCGACGCAGTCCATCCGCTCCATCACCCAAATTTCCGGGTTGACGAGGCGGCGCTTGCCAAAGGCGCGATGGTGCTTTGCGCCGCTGCCAAGACCTTCCTGCTGCGGCTGGACTGATCGTAGCGTCAAAAGCAATACAGCGACGAGCCTCTAGGACCGCTGCACGCGGGCGGACGGGCATGGTCGCCATGATCTGCGACTGCTCGCCATGTCAGTCTTGTGAGAACACAAGCGCGGTGTAGGGACCTATCGCCACCTCTCCAGACCAGGAGAGCCCATCGCATTCCACGGCTTCGGCAACCACATCGTGGCTTTCGAAACTGCCGAAATCCGGGCTGTAGCCGCTCCAATCCGTGTTGAGACGGAGGTTCCAAAGGCCCTGCCTTGGACAGCCCATGCGATAGGATGCATATGCCTGATGGCTGAAATTTGCGACGACGACGACATCGTCCCGCGGCCCGCCTTCGACCCACCGGTGAAAGGCGATAAGCTTCTTTTCCTCGTCAACCCTAAAGATTCGGATGTTACGGCCAAGCAGGCCGGACGTGACCGACATTTGATTTCGGCGCAGGCGAATGAGATCGCGGTAGAGGCGGACGATGCCCTTGAATTCCTCGCTCTGGTCCCAGTCCAGAGGGACCGTATCCTGGAACCATTCGCCTTGCAGAAACTCCTGGCCCTGGAACAGCATCGGAATGCCGGGAGCCGTAAGCATGAGCGCGGCACCCAGCGTCGAGCGCTTTTGCGCCGCCCAGTGCGAGGGGTCGCCCGGCGCGATCTCATGCGGGATGCGAGCCTTTCCATTGGCCACTTCGTCATGGGATTCGGTATAGACGACCCGCTGGAAAGGATCCCCATTATAGGAATGGCCGAGCGCATGGGCGACGGTTCCCATGTGCCGGGACTCATCATCAGGCGCAATCAGCGTCTCGCGGATCGGGTGCACGAACTCAGAATCCCATTGCGCGCCGAACCCTGCGCCGCCTTTATCGACTGCGCCTGTGATTTCCGCCTTGTTGCGCAGGTCCTCGGCGATGGTGAGGCGGCCGGGAAGGCGCTCGCGGATTTCGCTGTTGACCCACTGCAACAGGCTCCAGCCCTCGGGGATCGCATCGCCCTCATCCCCTTCGTCGCCGCGCACATTGCGGATGTAGAGGGTCATGTCAAAGCGCAGCCCGTCGAGATGGTACTCTTCGAGCCAGAAAAGGGCATTGTCTCGGATGAACTGGCGGACTTCACCGCGGCCGTAGTCGGGCCGCGTATCGCCCCATGGAGTGTCGCTGCGCCAATCATTGTAGAAATAAATGCCGCCCTTGTCGTCTTCGCTCCAGCCGTCGAACTGCCAGAGATCGAGGTCACTCGGCCCGAAGTGATTGTAGACCACGTCGAGGATGACCGCGATCCCCTGCTTGTGCGCCGCGTTGATGAAAGCCTTGAAGGCCTCTGGCCCGCCATAGGAGCTTTCAATGGCAAAGATATGCGCCGGGTTGTATCCCCACGAGATGTCACCGGCGAACTCCATCGCTGGCATAATCTGCACAGCATTGATCCCAAGGCGCTTCAGATGGGCAAGTCTTTCGGTGGCATCGTCGAACGTACCGAGCTCATTGTCCTGCGGCCGATGGAAGGTGCCGATGTGCATCTCGTAGATGACCAACTCGTTCCATGGCGGTGTTTCGAATTCGGCCTCATGCCAGTCGTCCTGCTGCTCGACGATGATGCCGTTGCCGACCGAATTCGTCACAGCGCGGGCATAAGGGTCAATGCGCGACAGGCGTTTTCCGCCGTTACGGATTAGGAACCGGTATTCGTCGCCGGGCTTTGCGGAAGAAAGGTCCGCGTACCAGAACCCGCCATCTTCGGCAGTCATTGGCGCGGCCTCGTCCGACCAGTCGTTGAAAGTGCCGACGACCGACACCGCGTCGGCATGAGGAGCCCAAACGCGGAATGCCACGCCGTTTCCGTGGACGATCGCGCCCATACCCTCTTGCATGATTGATTCTCCTTGATGCCGGGCGCGAGCCGCATCGGCGGCTGTTCTGCGGCGGACTGTTGCAACAGCCACGGAGCCGTTTGGTTCCGACAGTCGAGCGCGACGAGATCCTTATGGCTTCATGCATTTTCCGGGAACTCGTGATGGTGGCCCGAGTTTTTACCGAGGGCCTGCACAAGCATGAGCCTCATTGGTCCATGCTGCAGCGGCAGCGGAACGATCTTCGACAAACCGTCGAGGAGCCAGGCACCAGGCCGAATGGACAGGTGGCAAATGACTAAAAGCTTCAAAAAGGGCGACAAGGTCTCCTGGGACACCAGCCAGGGCGAGACGCATGGCAAGATCGTTAAGAAGCAGACCTCCGAGACCTATATCAAGTCGCACAAGGTGGCCGCGTCCAAGGACGATCCGCAATACATCGTCCAGAGCGACAAGTCGGGAAAGAAGGCGGCGCATAAACCAACCGAGTTGAGGAAGAAATCCTGACCGGGAGCGACACAGGCGAGGTCTTCCGCAGGGCAGTCGAGCAGTTTGTGCTCGACCTTCCGATCCTCATTCTTACTCACAATGACGCCGACGGCCTGTCGGCTGCCGCTTTGCTCGCGCGTGCTTTCACGCTCGCAGGCAAGGAGACGGGTGTTCGTATTCTGGGACGAGGCGAGAACCCGTGGATGGATGAGGTTCGAGCCGAAGTCGCCCAAACGCCCAAAGCTGGGCTGATCGTGACCGATCTTGGGATTCGTGCGGAAGTGATCGCCCCCGGAACCATCGTGGTTTTCATCGACCATCATGTGCCGCAAGGCCTTCCCACGGACGCCACGGTCATTTCCGCCTACGGCGAGCAGCCCACTCCGACCTCAAGTTTGCTGGCCTGGCGGTGCGCCGGCGTCATGGCCGATATCGACGATCTCCTGTGGCTCGCAGCTTTAGGCATCATAGGCGACCTGGGTAGCAATGCGCCTTTCGAGGAATTGGCGGTGGCGAAGCGACGTTATGGTGCGGCCGTTCTGCGAGAGGCGACCTCCCTCATAAATGCGCCGCGGCGGACAAGCACCGGCGATGCGCGTCCGGCCTTCGATCTGCTCGTGAAAGCCAAGTCACCGCACGAGGTCGTCTCCAGTGATCACCCGGAAACAAGAATTCTCCAGGGGGCCCGAGAAGAAGTTAGCGCGGCCCTCAAAGCCGCCAAACGGACCCCCCCGAAGATCAGGAACGGCGTTGCCCTGATCCTCTTTTCATCGCCCTGCCAGCTTCACCCGTTGGTTGCCCAAGCGTGGCGCAGTCGCCTCAAGGGCAATATCGTGATCGCCGCAAACAGCGGATATCGCCAGGGCTGGGTACATTTCAGCGCCCGCAGTGCGACGGGCATCAACCTTGTGGAGTTTCTGCGTGAGAAAGCGCCGGCCGGCGCCGATGCGAACTATGGAAGCGGACATGAGCAGGCGACCGGCGGAGCGCTGCGGCCGGATGCCTGGAATGAATTCGTCGCCCGGCTCGGTTTTGGGCCGGAAGCAAGGATCACGTCATGAGCGAAGGGCCGCTGCGACTTGGGTTCCCGGTCAAGGTGATGGGCGATCCCACACTCAAGAGCAATGACAGCCGCCGCTGGGCGAACAATCCGCACCTGAAAGTCTCGCTCGAGTATCTTGATGCGATCTTCGATTATCTGGTGCGCCATAACATCAATATGTATCGAATGTCTTCGGACCTTGCTCCCTATGCCACACATCCCGATATGCCACAGTTCCACGGCATGATCAGGCAAAGCGCCGGTGAACTGCAGGCGATCGGCCGCAAGGCGCGTGATCTGGACCTGCGGCTGTCGTTCCATCCCTCGCAATTCGTGGTGCTGAACAGCCCGGACGCGGAATTGGTCCGCAAGAGCATCTGGGATCTGTCGGCGCAGGCCGAGATGCTCGACCTCATGGAACTCGGTCCGGAAGCGGTGGTCGTGATCCATGTGGGAGGAACATATGACGATAGGCGGGAGAGCGCGGCGCGTTGGGTGAAAAACTGGGAAACACTGCCCGAGCACGTACGCCGGCGGCTGGTGCTGGAGCATGACGATCTTCGCTTCAGCGCTGCGGACGTGCTCTGGATTCACGACCGCACTGGGGTGCGCCTCATCTTCGACTATCAGCACTTCTGCTGCCTCAATCCGGAAGGGCTCAACATGCGCGAAACGTTGGAGGCCATCCTGAAAACCTGGCCAGGCGGCGTTCGCCCAAAAATCCACTTCTCGACGCCGCGGACGGAAATGCGGGAGATCGTCCGGAAGAACCGTAGCACGGGAAACCAAGAGAAGATTCATGCCGCGCCCGTGTGGACGGCGCACGCCGACTTCTGCAATCCGTTTGAGTTCGCTGGCTTCATGAGGATGGCCGCGGGGCTTGAATTCGATGTAATGCTTGAAAGCAAGGCAAAGGACCTGGCGCTGATCCGCCTGCGGCCCGACATGCTGCGCTATGCACCGGATGTGGCGCCCCGGTTCGGCCTAAAGCCTGCCGAGGCAGAGCGTCTTCACGAAGAGGAAGCTGCTCTGCTGGATCAGCAGGACGAATGAAGTCGATCGTTCTGGTGCTTAAATGACGCTGGCGGGATCGCTCCGGCGGCGCTCTCCCGTTCTGGAGCCGCGCGGTCTTGCCGCCTTGCCAAAGGCATCATCAATGTAGTTGGCTTACGACCGTAAGCGCCTTCGGCTTGGACTCGCCCTTGTTGCCCTCTTTCCGGAGCCCTAGTTTCGGTGCCAAAACAATTTTGGAGGCGGACGTGCTTGATGGAATAGACGCGCTCTTGCTGGCCCGCGTTCAGTTCGCCTTCACCGTTTCCTTCCACTTCATCTTCCCGGCCTTCACAATCGGGCTGGCCAGTTACCTGGCCGTGCTTGAAGGGCTGTGGCTCTGGACGGGACGGACTGTCTTCCTCGACCTGTTTCGCTACTGGGTCAAAATCTTCGCCCTGACATTCGCCATGGGCGTGGTCTCCGGCATTGTGCTCTCATATCAGTTCGGGACCAATTGGTCCGCGTTCTCCGATCGCGCCGGGCCGATCGTGGGGCCGCTTATGGCATATGAGGTTCTCACCGCGTTCTTTCTTGAGGCGGGGTTTCTCGGGATCATGCTTTTCGGCATGAACCGCGTGGGCAAGGGCCTTCATTTCACCGCGACCCTCATGGTCGCCGTGGGAACCCTGCTTTCGTCCTTCTGGGTGCTCGCGGCGAACTCGTGGATGCACACGCCCGTCGGCTACTCAATCAGCGAAGCCGGCCAGTTCGTCCCGGAAGACTGGTGGCAAATCGTTTTCAACCCTTCGTTTCCCTACCGTCTCGTCCACACGGTCCTGGGTGCCTACCTCACCACGGCTCTGGTGGTGGGAGCGGTCGGCGCATGGCATCTGCTTCGGGAAAGCACCAATGAACGTGCGCGCGTGATGTTTTCCATGGCCATGGGCATGCTCATAGTCGCGGCGCCGATACAGGTGTTCGTGGGAGATTTGCACGGCCTCAACACGCAGGAGCATCAGCCCGTCAAGGTTCTGGCACTCGAGGGACATTTTGAAAGCCATCCGAACGGCGCGCCGCTCTATCTGTTTGGCATCCCGGATCAGGAAGCAGGTACTCTACGCTATGCGCTCGGCATCCCGAAGCTCGGCTCGCTCATTCTGCACCACAGCTTCGATGCGCCAATAGAAGGCCTGGATACGGTTCCGCGCGAGGAATGGCCGCCGGTGGCGATCGTCTTCTGGTCCTTCCGCGTAATGGTCGGCTTAGGCCTGCTTATGCTGGCCTTGGGCGGGCTGGCTTTATTCGCGCGGTGGCGGGGGAGACTTTATGACTGGCGCAATCTGCATCGCTTTGCTGTCGCGATGGGGCCGGCCGGCTTCATTGCGGTGCTGGCTGGCTGGGTCACGACAGAGGTCGGGAGGCAGCCCTTTACGGTTTACGGGATGCTGAGGACGGCGGAATCGGTCTCACCGCTGGATGCACCCGCGGTGGCTTCCTCCCTTATCGCCTTCATAGTCGTCTATTTCGCCGTATTTTCCGTTGGCACATGGTACATATTCCGGCTGATGGCGCATCTGCCGGTAACTCCAGAACCAGGACTGGAACCGGGGGATGCCCCGATCCGGACTGCGGGCATTACACCAGCTCCGGCCATTGACCCCGACCGGGCCATCGGCGCGACAAAGAAAGGGTGGTGATGATGGACCTGCCCACGCTCTGGGCCTTTATTCTGGCCTTTGCGGTCTTCGCCTATGTGGTTCTCGACGGGTTCGACCTCGGCATAGGCATCCTCTTCCCTACGCTCCAGCGGGGTCCCGAACGCGATCAGGCAATGAACTCGGTTGCCCCGATCTGGGACGGCAACGAAACCTGGCTGGTGATGGGCGGTGGCGGCCTGCTCGCCGCATTTCCCCTCGCCTACGCAATCATCATGCCCGCCGTCTATGCGCCAATCATCGCGATGCTGCTTGCATTGATCTTCCGAGGCGTCGCTTTCGAGTTTCGCTGGCGCGACCCGGGCCATCAATGGTTCTGGGACCTTTCGTTCGCAAGCGGGTCCATTTTGGCCGCTTTCGCCCAGGGCGTCACTCTCGGCGCATTGCTGCAGGGGATCGTCGTGGAAGGCAGGCAATATGGCGGCGGCTGGTGGGACTGGCTGTCCCCGTTCAGTCTGCTGACCGGCGTCAGCGTGGTTATAGGCTACGCGCTTTTGGGCTCGACCTGGCTGATTATGAAGACGGAAGGAGCGCTGCAGGAACACGCCTTCCGCTATGCCCGCATCACCGGAGCCGGGACTCTGGCCGCCATAGCCGCAGTCAGCCTCGCGACGCCATTCCTCGAAGAGGCCTATTACGAGCGCTGGTTCGCCTGGCCGCATGTCCTGTTTACCGCCCAGGTGCCACTGCTCGTGGTCATCATCGCGGGAGCGTTTGTCCTAAGCCTCCACCGTCGCAACGAGCGGCTGCCCTTTCTCCTCGCGCTGGCATTGTTTGCCATGAGCATGGCGGGGCTGGGCATCAGCATTTTCCCCGATATTGTACCCGGGGCTGTCCGTATCCATGATGCGGCGGCGCCAGAGTCGAGCCTCATCTTCATGCTGATCGGAGCGGGTTTCCTCATCCCGATCATCATCGCCTACACCTCCTACTCCTACTGGATTTTCCGCGGAAAGGTGGGGCACGAGGGATATCACTGATGGCCGATGCTCCCGGGCCGCTTTGGCAGCGGCTTCTTTGGTTCGTCGGCCTTTGGATAGCTGGCGTGGCGGTCGTTGCCGCCATCGGCTACGGAATCCGCATGTGGCTGATTTGAATCAAGCCGGTGAAGCAATACCTGATCCGGCAGCCGTGAACATCATTCGGCAGCTTCGCCTCTGGAAGACGGCACAACCCGCGCGGCACAGTATTTGAACTCCGGAATCTTGCCGTAGGGGTCGAGCATCGGGTTGGTGAGCTTGTTCGCCGGGCTCTCATTGAAGCAGAAGGGCATGAACACCATTCCCTCGGCGACCTCCCGGTCGGCCCGCAGGATGGCCTCGACTGTGCCGCGCCGCGTCTCGACGGCGATCACATCTCCTTGTGACAGACCACGGCGCTTGATCTCGTATGGACTCATAGCGGCGATGCCGTAGGGCTCAATCGCGTTCAGCACGCCGGCGCGGCGCGTCATGGCGCCGGTGTGCCAATGCTCCAGCAGGCGTCCCGTGGTCAGCACCAGTGGGTACTCCTCATCCGGCACCTCGTCGGGCGGCAGGAGGTCCGCCGGTACGATGCGCCCGCGCCCGTCGGTTGTCGGGAAGCCGGAGGAAAAGACGATCTCGTTGCCGGGAATGTCGGGGCCATCGGCCGGATAGATCACCGACTCCTCGCGCTCGATACGCTCCCAGGAGATGTGCTTCAGCGACGGCATTACGCTGGCCATCTCGTTGTAGACTTCGGAGACATGACCGTAATTCCAGCCGAGCCCCATGCGCCGGGCCAGTTCGATGATGAGGTCGAGGTCCTGGCGCGCTTCGCCGGGCAATTCAAGCGCCGGGCGGCCGATCTGCACCTGACGGTTGGTGTTGGTGTAGGTGCCGAGCTTCTCGGCATGAGCGGAGGCGGGCAGAACCACATCGGCGTGCCAAGCCGTCTCGGTGAGGAAGATGTCCTGCACCACCAGATGCTCAAGCTTTGCGAGGGCCGCGCGCGCATGGCTCTGGTCGGGGTCGGACATCGCGGGGTTCTCACCCATGATGTACATGCCGCGGATCTCGCCGTCGTGGATCGCGTCGACGATCTCGACGACGGTGAGGCCGCGCTTGGGGTCCAGCGTCTGGCCCCAGAAGTTCTCGTACTGGCCCCGAATATCGATGTTCTCGACGGACCTGTAATCCGGGAAATACATCGGGATGAGGCCGGCATCCGAGGCGCCCTGCACATTATTCTGGCCGCGCAGCGGGTGGAGCCCGGTGCCGGGCCGCCCGACATGCCCGGTGATCAGCGCCAGCGCGATCAGGCAGCGCGAATTATCGGTGCCGTGCGTATGCTGGGAAATGCCCATGCCCCAGAAGATCATGGAGCGCTCGGCTTTGGCATAGGTGCGCGCCACCTCGCGCAGAACGTCCGCCGCTACGCCGCAGACAGGCGCCATGGCCTCAGGCGAGAAATCGCGCACCTTCTCCTTCAGCGCCTCGAACCCCGAAACATTGGCCTGGATGTACTGCTCGTCGTAAAGCTTCTCCTCGACGATGACGTGCAGCAGCGCATTGAGCATGGCGACGTCGCTGCCCGGCTTGAAGCGCAGCGCGTAGCTGGCATGGCGCATCAGCTCCTGGCCGCGCGGGTCCATGACAATCAGCTTGGTGCCGCGCTTTGCCGCCTGCTTGAAATAGGTCGCCGCAACGGGATGGTTGGTGGCGGGCCGCGCGCCGATGATGATCACGCAGTCGGCCTTCAGCGCGTCCATGAACGGCGCGGAGACCGCGCCCGAGCCGACGCCCTCCATCAGGGCTGCAACGGAAGAAGCGTGGCACAGGCGCGTGCAGTGGTCGACATTGTTTGTGCCGAAACCCTGCCGCACGAATTTCTGGAAGAGATAAGCCTCTTCATTGGAGCCCTTGGCGGAGCCGAAGCCGGCCAGCGCCTTTCCGCCATGCTCGTCGCGGATGCGCTTGAGACCCCCAGCGGCACGCTCCAGAGCCTCTTCCCAGCTGGCTTCACGGAAAACCGTTAGCGGGTCGACATTGCTCAGGTCGAGGTCGCCCGCCTTGGGAGCATCGTCACGCCGGATCAGCGGCTTCGTCAGCCGTTCCGGCGACATTGCATAATCAAAGCCGAAACGCCCCTTCACGCATAGCCTGTTCTCGTTAGCAGGGCCGTTGCGCCCGTCGACCTGGACGATCCTGTTGTCCTTGACCGCAACTTTTGTCTGGCAACCGACACCGCAGAACGGGCAGACCGAATCGACGACCTTGTCGAACGCCTGGACGACACGCGTCTTGCCCTCTCCGTCCATCAGTGACTTCTCGAAGAGCGCGCCTGTGGGGCAGGCCTGAACGCACTCGCCGCAGGTCACGCAGGTCGAAAGGCCCATCGGATCGTGCATGTCGAAGACGGGAACCGAATGGTTGCCGCGCTCGGCCATGCCGATTACGTCATTGACCTGCACTTCGCGGCAGGCGCGTACGCAAGCGCCACAGGCGATGCAGGCGTCGAGATTGACCGCGATGGCCAGATTGGTGACGTCGAACTCCGCCGGCACGCTGTCTTGGGCAAATTTCGAACCATATCGGTTCTCGGAAATGCCCATCGAGCTCGCCCATTGCCAGAACAATGACTGCTGGTCCGGGCCTTCAGAAACCGGCCGCATATTGCTGGCGAGAAGCTCGAACACCATTTCGCGCGATTTCCTGGCCCGCTCCGTACTGGTGTTCACTACCATGCCAGCCGTCGGTCTACGGATGCAGGAGGCGGCCAACACACGTTCTCCCTCGATATCGACCATGCAGGCGCGGCAATTTCCGTCAGGACGGTAGCCCGGCAAGTCGACATGGCAGAGGTGCGGGATCTTCGTGCCTTCGCGCTTGGCGACGTCCCAAATGGTCTCCTCCTCACCGGCGGTGACAGTTTTCCCATCGAGCGTGAAAGTGATGCCGTTTGCCATCAAAGATCATCCCAGAAATGGGTCAGGAGGTGATTGACCGGGTTGGGCGCGGCCTGGCCGAGGCCGCAGATCGATGAGTCGCGCATGACCGTTTCCAGGTCACGTATCGCGGTTTCGCGCAGCGGGCCTGGCTCTTTAAGGAGCGTGACCATCTTTTCGGTTCCCTCCCGGCAAGGCGTGCACTTCCCGCAGCTCTCATGTTTGAAGAAGTTCATGAGATTGAGGGTCACGTCCTTGAGGTTATCCGCCTGCGAGAACACCACGACCGCATGCGATCCGACAAAGGAGCCCTGCTTGGCGAGTTCGCCGCCGAAATTGAGCGGGATGTCGCCCAGCGCGGCAGGCAGGATACCACCGGAGGCCCCGCCGGGAAGATAGGCCTTGAACTCGTGGCCATCTGCCATGCCGCCGCAATAGTCCTCAATCAGCTCACGCGCAGTGACACCAGCAGGTGCGAGCTTTACACCCGGCTCCTTCACCCGTCCGGAAACCGACCAGGAGCGGACGCCCGGATGGCCCGGCTTGCCGAGGCCGGCGAACCAGTCCGGCCCCTTCTCGACGATGTCGCGGATCCACCACAGCGTCTCGACATTGTGGTTGAGCGTCGGGCGGCCGAACAGACCAACCTCGGCGATATAGGGCGGCCTGTGGCGCGGCATTCCGCGCCGCCCCTCGATGCTCTCCAGCATCGCGCTCTCCTCGCCGCAGATATAGGCGCCGGCGCCGCGGCGCAGTTCGATAAAGCCCGGCGCAACAATGCCGGCAGCCTCGAGCGCGGCGATCTCGGCGCGCAGGATGGCCAGCACCGCCGGATATTCGTCGCGCATGTAGAAATAGATCCGCTCGGCCTCCACCGCATACGCGGCGATCAGCGCGCCCTCAAAGGTACGGTGGGGATCACGTTCGAGATAAATCCGGTCCTTGAAGGTGCCGGGCTCACCCTCGTCGCCGTTTATCGACATCAGGCGCGGGCCGGGATAGGAGCGCACGATCTGCCACTTCTTGCCCGCCGGGAAACCGGCGCCGCCAAGGCCCCTCAGACCTGCATCGCCCAGCATGGCTATGACGGCGTCGATGGTCACGGCGCGCTCACGGATCTTCTGCAGGAGCTGATAGCCCCCTGCCCCGCGATACGCATCGAGCCCGATATACTCGGGCACCTTGACCCCCGTCTCGCCGGCAGCCGCCATGCCAAGCAGGCCCTCGGCAGTCGCTCCGTCAACCTCGCGATCTCCGACGCGGGCGGCGGGCGCCCCGGCGCAGCGCCCCATGCAGGGTGCCCGCATGATACGGATAGCCGCCGGATCGGCGCCTGCCTGCAACTCGGCGATGAGCGTCTCGGCGCCCGCAAGCATGCAGCTTACCGAATCGCAAACCCGGATCGTCAGCGCCGGCGGCGCCGCCTCTCCTTCCTTCACCACGTCGAAGTGGTCGTAGAAGGTCGCCACTTCATAGACTTCCGCCTGAGACAGCCGCATTTCCTCGGCCAGCGCACGCAGATGCCGCGCCGAAAGACAGCCGTAACGATCCTGGATCAGGTGCAGGAACTCAATGAGCAGGTCACGCCGGCGCTCGCGTGTACCAAGCAGCGTCCTGACCTCGGCAAGAGCGGCATCGTCGAGCGCCCGCCCCTTGGGTCCGCGATCCCGTGGCCGCCTCTCCTGCATGGTCATGCCCTCACCTCCCGAACAAGACGTTGCTGTTTACGACAATTGCAGCGGGCGAGCATGCTGAATATCAGGCACGATGATTCCCTGCACCGGCAGCGAGAGCATTATGGGACCGCAGGGTACCATGCAACCCATCATACCGCCGCAGGCTGCGCCTTCTCGATCACGAACACGATACGATCGCCGGCGCGTTCCGTCGATTCAAGACTGTCTCCCATCTCGTTGAGCAGATTGGGGATGTCTATGACGGCCAACGGGTCGGTGCAGTGGACCTCGAGCCGCTCCCCCGGCCTGAGAGCCTTGAGAGCCTTGCGGGTCTTGAGGGCTGGCAAGGGGCACTTCAGTCCCGTCAGGTCGAGCTTGGTCGTCGTCACCATGATGCAGGCATGATGCCCTACCCGGCGCGCCATCGTCAATCACGCCACAGCTTGGCATGGTGCAGTTTAGAGCAGGCTCGAATAGCCGAGAAACTGAACCGTATCGCCTGGCTCCACCCGGGTGGTCTCCTCGCCGAGCTCGACCAAACCATCGGTGGCGACGAGGGATGACAGCAGCCCTGCGCCCTCGCGCGGGAACTTGACCGCCTCGAACGAGCCGTCTGCGGCCGCACGCAGGCTTGCCCGCACATATTCGCGCCGCCCCTGCTTCTTGCGATAAGAGAAAGCCGCCCGCACAGCAGTCGAAACCGGCTGCTGCGGCTGCGCTCCCGCAAGGGCGAGGATCGCCGGACGGGCAATATGAGCGAAGGTGACGAAACTCGCCACCGGATTACCGGGAAGTCCGATGAGCGGGGTTCCCTTGATCACACCCATGGCGACGGGCCGGCCCGGTTTGATCGCCACACGCCAGAACACCAGGGTTCCGACGCTCTCGACGGCGGCCCTCACGCAATCCGCCTCGCCGGTCGACACGCCGCCCGAGGTGAGGATCAGATCATGCGTCGAGGCCGCGTCGTTCAACCGATCGGCGATCATCCCCATGTCATCCGGCAGTATGCCGAGATCGGTGACGTCGCAGCCGAGGCGCACGAGCATCGCCATCAACATGAAGCGGTTCGAATCAAAAAGCTGCGCCTGGCCGCGCTTTTCTCCCGGCGCGACGATCTCGTCTCCGGTCGAGAACACCGCGACGCGTATCCTGCGCCGGACCTCGACCCCGGTGAATCCCAGGGCGGCAGCAAGAGCGACATCCTGCGGCCGCATTCGATGGCCTGCCGGCAGAACCGTGTCGCCGAGGGCGATATCCTCACCTGCGGGCCGTACATTAGCGCCCCTTTTCAGGCCCGGCGGGAGGATGATCATTCCGGAGTCGTCCACACGCACGTCTTCCTGCATGAACACCGTGTCGGCCTGCTCGGGCATTGGAGCGCCGGTGAAGATGCGAACCGTTTGGCCGGGCGATACTGGTATGTTTGGAACCATCCCTGCCTGAACCCTCCCGATCACGGCAAAGGCCTTCTCGACGGTCTGCGGCAAGTCTGCGCCTCGTATGGCATAACCATCGACTGCCGAATTGGTGAAGGGCGGCAGCGGCAGCGGCGCTGTCATTTCCCTTGCAAGCACGCGCCCATCCGCAAGCACGAGGGGCACCGTCTCGGCCTCCTCCACGGCGCTCAGCTTGGAGGCTATCAGCGCAGCCGTCTCGGCAATGGACCGCATCGGTCCGCCGAAAGCGAAGCAATCATCCGAGAGTTGCACCATCTAGCTTCTTCAGCCCATCAGGAAGTGGAGCCCGTTACCATCGCGTACCAATCCTATGGCACTTTGGTCCTTCGTTTGAACAGGCTATAAGGTATAGGGTCAAGCCTGAGCCGGCGAGAGCCAGAATATGATCAACGAGGCTGCGATGCATCAGATAACAGGCCGGCCGAACCACTCCACGGTCATGCCGGACCCTCAGGACCCGCGGCTGACGGAGCTGGTCGAGGGCATCGACCATACGGGCGAGGCGGTTCAGGTGCGCGTGCCGGTGGAGCGCGCCTTGACCCTTTATCTCAATGCGCAGGAGATCGTCACCATGATGACGATCAACGACTACCCCGAATATCTCGCGCTCGGCTACCTTCTGAACCAGAACATGCTCCTGTCCGACGATGTGGTGACCGGCGTCGACTATGACGAGGACCTGCAGGTTGTGGTGGTCCGAACCGAGCGCAACACCGACTACGAGCAGAAGCTCAAGAAGCGGACGCAGACCTCGGGCTGCGCCCAAGGCACGGCTTTCGGCGACCTGCTCGAGGCGATTGAGGACATCACGCTTCCCGCCGCGGAACTGCGCACCTCCTGGCTCTACGAGCTGACGCGCAAAATCAACACCACTCCCTCGCTCTATCTGGAGGCAGGAGCCATCCATGGCTGCGTCCTTTGCAAGGAGGGAGAGGCAATCTGCTATATGGAGGACGTGGGCCGTCACAACGCCGTCGACAAGATCGCCGGCTGGATGTACCGGCATGGAGTCGATCCGGCCGACAAAATTCTCTACACCACCGGACGGCTGACTTCCGAGATGACGATCAAGACCGTGCGGATGGGCATCCCCGTCCTAGTCTCCCGTTCTGGCTTCACGGCCTGGGGCGTGGCGCTGGCCCGCGAGGTGGGACTGACGCTGGTTGGCCGCGCGCGCGGCAAGCGTTTCATCGCGCTTTCCGGACAGGAGCGGATCGTCTTTGACCAGGACCTTGCGTCGGTGAACGAAGAAGCACCGCGCCACCGCCGCAAAGGCGCAGAGCATGATGAGTAATCTGCCTTCCACCTTGTGCGTGGTGCTGGCCGGCGGCCTGGGCCGGCGCATGGGCGGAGGGGATAAGCCAATGCGCGAGATCGGCGGACGTGCGATCCTAGACCACGTCATCGAGCGGCTGGAGCCGCAATGCGATGGCCTTCTGCTCAACGCAAACGGCGACCCTGCCCGCTTCGCCCGTTTCCGGCTTCCGGTCATTGCCGACACGGTCGAAGGCTATCCAGGCCCGCTCGCCGGCATACTCGCAGCGCTCGAATGGACGGCGGCGAACAGGCCGGGCGTCCAATGGGTGGTCAGCGCCGCCGGCGACTGCCCGTTTCTGCCGCGCGACCTCGTCACCCGTCTGCAGGAGGCGCGCTTGGCCGATGACGCTGACCTGGCTGTGGCGGCATCCGGCGGTCAGGTGCATCCGGTCATCGGGCTCTGGAAGGTCGCCTTGCGCGACGAACTGCGTCATGCGCTCGTCGACGAGGACCTCCGCAAGATCGACCGCTGGACCGCCCGTTACCGGCTTGCGACTGTCTCCTGGCCGCATGAGCCGGTGGACCCGTTCTTCAACGCGAACACGCTCGATGATCTTGCCGAGGCCGAGCGGCTGACGGCGCTGGCCGACTAGTCAGCGCGGGTAAAGCCCGCCTCCTCCAGCACCGCTTGGATCTCCGGCAACTGGAGGGTGGCAAGAAAGGCCTGCACCGCGGGCCGCTCCTTGCGGGCCGAGACCAGCGCGAAATCATAGTGCTCTTCCGTCAGCGGTATGAAAGCAAGCCCCGCCGCATGCGCTACCGGCGCGATGGTGACGCCCCAGTCGGCACGTTCCTGCGCGATCGCCGCAGCGACGGCATTGTGCGAGCGCGGCTGGTTCCAGTAGCCGTCCGGGCGCGCCGAGCCGAGCAGTTGATCGATCAGGATGCGCGTTCCCGAGCCTTGATTGCGGTTGACCATCATGCAATCGGGATTACTGAGCGCGGCGCGGATCGCCTCCTCCGCGCTCATCCCTCCAAAACGCTTGTCGCCCTGGCGGAACGCAAAGCCCTGCATGCGCCGCCAGCCCGGCACCAGTTCGAGGCCATCGCCGAGGAACGGCGCGTTGTAGCTCTGCGTCTTCGGGTCGAAGAGATGGATCGGCGCGAGGTCGCATTCGCCGCGTTTCGCGGCGGCAAGCCCACCCAGGCTCCCGACCGCTAGGGAGCGGACCGATGTTCCTCCGCGAGAGAGCGCCCCGACAACAAGGTCGAGGCCCGTGCAGTGGCTGCCGATGACGACGAGGTCGGGCACGCGGACCTGCGGCGTGAACAAAGTCACCGGCAATTCACTGCCCGCGGGAATGTGATCTGCCAGAGGCTCGATGCGGATGAACCCATCTGCCTGGGTGAAGGAGGTTATCGCCCCCGAGCCCTTGCCCGTCGGGTAGGCCGCAAGCCCGTCCTGCCCTTCAACCAGCGAGACCATGACGAACTCGGTGCGTCCAAGCTCGGAGGGAACCCGGAACGGCACCCGAGCCGTGACCTGTGCGTCGACGCGCGGCGGCAGTCCCGCCATGCGCCGCAGCACGGGCACGATCATGTCGTGGAATGTGAACATCGCCGAAGTGGGAAAACCCGGCAGGATGACGACCGGCTTGCCGTCGCAGACCGCAAGGCAAAGCGGCTTGCCCGGTTTCAGCGCCACGCCGTGCGCGATAACGCCTGGGCTGCCGAGCCGGCCGAGAATGCGATAGCTGACATCCCCTGCTCCCTTCGACGTGCCGCCCGAGAGGATCAGCATGTCGTGAGCCGCGAGCGCATCGCGCATGGCTCGTTCGAGCGCAGCCTCGTCGTCCGGAAAGGCGCCGAGAAAGTCCGCCTCGCCACCATTTTCAGTGACAGCCGCGCTAATGATCGGGCCATTGGCATCGTATATGCCGGCCTGACGCAATGGCGCACCGGGTTGGACAAGCTCGTCGCCAGTCGAAAGTATCGCGACGCGCGGCCTGCGAGCCACCGTTACCCGCGAGACCCCGCAGGCGGCAAGCATGCCGATCTCGCGCGCGCCGATTACGGTCCCGGTGCGCAGCACGACCTCGCCTCGCGCCATGTCGGAACCGGCGTTTGAGACGAACTGGCCGGGGGAGACGCCGCGCCTCACCTCGATCACGCCGGCCCCTGCCGGCTGGGTGTGCTCCACCATGATGATTGCGTCGGCGCCACGCGGCAGTGGGCCGCCGGTCGCGATGGCCGTGGCGGTGCCAGCCAGTACCGGCAGCTGTGGAACGGTGCCGCAGGCGATGGACTCCGCGTTCAGCGTGAGCCGGGCGGGAAGCGCTTCCGATGCGGCGGCGAGATCGGCGGCGCGCACGGCGAAGCCGTCAACATTGGAGCGGTCGAAGGGCGGCACGTCGATCGGCGCTGTCACGTCTCCGGCAAGCGCCAGCCCAAGTGCCTCGGCCAGGGTCCGTTCTTCGGTCGGGATCGCCCATGGAAACACTGCTGCCTCAAAGCGGGCCAGCGCCTCCTCGCGCGACAAGATCGTTAGGAACTGCTCCTGATGGGAATCGTGCCGGATCGAATTGGGCGGCTGCGACATGTCCGGGCTCAATTCATGCTGCGCAGCGGAAAGGCGGCAACGGGCCTGCCGGCGGCAAATCCCTCGCTGTCATCCGGCACCGCAAGCCAGGCGTCAGCCATCCGCATGGCGTCCAGCGAGAAATTACCGACAGCGAGCGGCGCCCACGCTCCTTGATCCCGGCCAAGCAGGGCGATCTCGCATAATCCGATGGCCGACGGGATCTTCCGCGACAACGGCAACGTGATGCCGCTTCGTTCGGAACGGCGGGACAAATGATCGAGGACCGGCTGGACGAGTGCGAGAAATGCAGCGAAGGCTTGGTCGGGTGAGCCGGGCAGCGCAATCACCGGAATATCGCCGAGCCGGCCGATTGCCGTGGTCCCGCCGGGCCGCAAGGCGAGCCGGTGCGCAATCAGCACCCCGCGCCGCGCAAGCGCATCGGCGGTCATATCGGAGCGACCGTCGCCCGTGCCTCCGATCAGGAGGAGCAGGTCGCAGCCCTCTCCATCAAGCGCGGCGGCAATCGAGGCTGCGTCTCGCGCGGTGGTTTCCATCCCGGTAACGGTCGCGCCCGCCTCCTTTAGACACTCGGCAACGAACTGCCCCGAGAACGTCTCGTCGCTCACGGCGGCGACATTGATTATGCGAGCACGCGGAGTCCGCACGGCAAGCTTGTCCAACCCTAGCCTCCGCGCGACCAGCAGATCGGTGCTGCAGATCGTCTTTCCGACAATGGCCGGCGGGCGGCCGGCCGCCAAATCCTCGCCCGCCCGACGCATGCCTTGGCCGGGCGCGGCCTCGCCGACGGCCTGGGCCATCGGGCCGCTGCAATCGACCAGATCTGCTTCGAGTACGCAGTCACAATCCTCCGGCATGACTTCGCCCGTTTCCACCCAGATCGGGCCTGCCGGCAGCGCCAGTGGCGAATAGGAAGACGCTCCCACAAGATCCAGCGCCCGGCACGCCCAGCCGTCGATGGCAGCGATATTCCGCTGGGGCTGCGCCGCTATGCCCGGCATCTCGGCGGCAACGCGGCCCAGCGCCTGTTCGAGCGGCACAAAACGAGGGGCAACCGGCCTCACGCCATCAAGCAGTGCGGCGAGCGCCGCTTTGAGATTGGTCAGAATGCCGGCTGGAGGAGGCGTCGTCATCATCTCCCGATGATGGACAGTCGCCAAGGGCTTTGCAACTGTCCTCAGGAACGATCCTGCTCCGCGTTCGGGAAGAAGAGCTGCTGGCCACCAATCTTGTATTCGGCGATCGCTTTCTGACCCTCAGGCGAGATCAGCCACTCGATGAAACGCTGCCCGTCCTCGGCCTGGACGCTCGGGTGCTTCTCCGGGTTGACCAGCATGACCCCATACTGGTTGAACAGCCGCCTGTCGCCCTCGACCATAATATCGAGATCGCCGCGGTTCCTGAAAGACAGCCAGGTGCCGCGGTCAGACAGCACATAGGCATTCATGGCAGAGGCCGTATTGAGCGCCGCGCCCATTCCCTGCCCGATCTCCTTGTACCACTGCCCCTTGGCGGTTTCGATGTCCACGCTGGCCGCCTCCCAGAGCTTCAGTTCCGCGGAATGGGTTCCGGATTTGTCGCCGCGCGAGATAAACGGCGCTTGCCTGCTCTGGATTGCGACAAGCGCAGCCGCGATATCGCCGCTACCGCCGATGCCCGCGGGATCACTCTTAGGACCGATCAAGACAAAATCGTTATACATCACGTCGAAGCGCCTCACACCGAAGCCTTCTTCGATGAACTTCTCCTCCTGTTCTCTCGCATGGACGAAGACCACATCGGCATCGCCGCGCCGCCCCGTATCGAGCGCCTGGCCGGTTCCCTGGGCGATCACCTTCACCTCGATACCCGTTTTCTCTTCGAATAGCGGAAGAATGTGATCGAAGAGGCCGGAATCCTGCGTCGAGGTCGTCGAAGCGACGACAATGGACTGGTCCTGGGCGGCGGCAACTCCGGCCAGCATGAAAAGCGCGGCAAGCGCAGAGAACATTGGGCGGGGCAGCATTCCAAACTCCATCGTTGATCAGATAACGAGTTCGCCCTGCACGAAGGCTGCGGCTTCCGGGGTAGCGGGACGGTCCAGGAAGTCCGCTGCGTCGGCACGTTCACAAACATGCCCCCGAACAAGAAAGAGGACGTCCCCCGCGAGCCGGCGTACCTGGCCGAGATCGTGTGACGCCATGACGATCTTCGTGCCGGATTGGGCGGCGGCGAGAATGATTTCTTCCACGAACCGGGTTGCTGCGGGATCAAGGCTCGCGGTCGGCTCGTCGAGAAGCAGGATTTCCGGCTCGCGCGCCAAAGCACGCGCAAGCGCCAGGCGCTGCTGCTCACCGCCGGAAAGGCGGCGCGCGGGGCGGGACGCGAGGGCGAGCAATCCCACGCGGTCGAGCAGCTCTTCGGTGCGTCGGGCGCGGAGCGCGCGCGGACACCCGGCCTGCGCGAGGCCGTAGGCGACATTCGCGGCGGCAGAGCGGCGAAGCATCACCGGTTTCTGGAACACGATCGCGCGCCTTGTTTGCGGCAGATGCGTTCGGCCGCCCCAGCTCACAGTTCCCTTGGACGGAGCGGCGAGCCCCATGCAAAGCCGCAGCAGGGAGGTCTTTCCCGAGCCATTGGGGCCAACGATCAGCGTCGGCGCCCCTGGCATGATTGTCAGGTTGAGGCGGTCGAGTATGGTCGTGCCGCCAACCGCTATCGAGACACCGTCGAGGACGAGAGGAAGATCGCTGGGGGCAGCGCGCATCCGTCAGCCCGCCCGCCGCTCGGACCAAAGCCGCACGCCCCAGGCGGCGGCGTTGATCAGGAGAATAAGGACGATCAGGACGAGGCCCAGTCCCATCGCAAGCGGCAGGTTTCCCTTTGAAGTCTCCAACGCGATGGTGGTGGTCATGGTGCGGGTGAAGCCGTCGATATTGCCGCCGACGATCATAACCGTCCCGACCTCGGCCGCCGCCCGCCCAAAGCCCGCAAGCAGCGCCGTGACAAGGCTGAAGCGGCCGTCCCATAGCAGGGTCGCGACCTGGCCTGCCGGTCCGACACCCATCGCGGTCAGCTCCTCGCGGTATTCGAGCCACAGATCCTCAATCGTCTGGCGCGTCAGCGCGGCAATGATCGGCAGCACCAGGAGCGACTGCGCGATGACCATGGCGGCCGGCGTGAACAGGAGCCCAAGCTCTCCGAGCGGCCCTGACCGCGACAGCAGCAGATAGACGGTGAGCCCCACTACAACCGGCGGCAGGCCCATGAAACCGTTGAGGACCACGACAATGGCCGAGCGCCCGGGAAATCGCGCCAGCGCCAAAAAAGCGCCGAGAGGGAGCCCGACGATTACCGCGATTGTGGCGGCGGCCAGGCTGACCGAAAGCGACAGTCGCACGATCGAAAACAGCGTCGCATCACCAGACGCAATAAGCTGCCACGCGCTGACTGTTTCCGACATCGCCGCTTCGCCTCTGCACAAACCAGATCATTTTCGCTCTGATTCCGTGGAAGTCAATTTATTGAAATGAAGCAGAAATCTGCATATAAATGCAGGATGGATCTGCTGACCACCGCTGAAGCGGCCGACTATCTGCGACTGGGAGAACGCAAGCTCTATGAGCTGATCGCGGAAGGGCGCATCCCATGCAGCAAGGTAACCGGCAAATGGCTTTTCCCGCGCCATGAGCTCGACCGCTGGGTCATGTCCGGACTGGCACGCCCCGCGGGAATGATCCCGCCCGAGCCACCGCCAATCGTCGGCGGCAGTCACGACGACCTGCTCGAATGGAGCCTGCGCCAGTCAGGCTCCGGGCTGGCCTCCCTCACGGAGGGTACGGAAGGAGGCGTTTCGCGGCTGCTGCGCGGGGAAGTCGTTGCCGCCGCAATCCACTACCACAGCGATTCCGCCGATGCGAATATTGCCGCGGTGGCCGAAATGCCACGGCTCTACGATGCCGTGCTGGTCGGCTTTGCCCGACGCGAGCAGGGCCTGCTGCTGCCGCCCGGCAATCCGAAATCGCTTCAGACCCTCGCCGACGTGCTGGCTCGCGGCGCAAAAGTGGCGGTCCGGCAGCGCGGCGCCGGGGCGGATATGCTGCTGACCCTGCTGCTGGCCGGTGCCGGCGCGAAGCAAACGGACCTGAACCGGCTGGAGCCGCCCTGCCTGACAGGGTCAGACCTGGCGGCCGCTGTCCGGAGCGGGCGCGCGGATTGCGGCATAGCAACTCGCTCGGCCGCGCGCGGCGCCGGGCTGGACTTCATGCCGCTGGCCTGGGAGAGCTTTGACCTTGTGATGCGGCAGCGGGCTTATTTTGGGCCGCCGATCCAAAGGTTCCTGCGGTTCCTCAGCGAAGAAAGCTTCACCGGACGTGCCGCCGAGCTTGCCGGCTACGACGTCAGCCCGGCGGGGCAGATCCGGTTCTTCAAGTAGAAGGCGGCCCCGCAATCAGGACCGCGCGCTTTCAACCGAGATCGATCTCGCCTTCCACGACATGGTGGAGGCCGGCCGCTTCGGATGTGATGACAGCCCTTACGGTCAGGCGGCCCTGACCTTTCAGCCCCTTCTGCTCCACCGCCTTCTCGATAGCCTGCTGTGAGGTCACGCCGACCTGCTTGAGGAATTTGCGCATGGAGACGTTGAAGGGATCGGTTTCCATATTCTGGGTCATGGATTGCCTCGAACGATTTGAAAGGTAACCTGTTCGGCAAGCACACGGCATGTGCAATACTGCCAACGGAGCACGGAACGATCTGGTGCGCAATGAGGACAACGCTTGCGATACGCGTAATGGCGCTCATTCTCCTCATCGGCGTGCCCGCGTATGGTGCGGAGCTGCGTGGCCATGGCGGGCCGGTGCGGTCGATTGCCGTAACCCCCGATGGTGAAGCGGCGATCACCGGCAGCTTCGACACAAAGGCAATCGTCTGGTCGCTTGAGACTGGCGAAGCGCGTGAAGTGTTGCTGTTCCACGAAGGCCAGGTCAATGCCGTCGCCGTACTGCCAGACGGCCGCTTCGCCAGCGCCGGCGCGGATGGCCGAATTGCTATCTGGGAGAGTGGCCGAAGCGCGCCCACTTCCATCCTGGAGGGCCATACGGCGCCGGTCGCGGCGCTCGCCATCTCACCGGATGGCTCTGCGCTCGCCTCCGCTTCCTGGGACGCCAGCGTGCGCCTCTGGCCCCTTGCCGGCGGTGAACCGAAGATCCTCAAGGGGCATCTTGGCAATGTGAACGCGGTCGCCTTTCTCTCGGATGGCACGCTGGTCAGCGCGGGTTATGACGCCGCCGTCATGCTGTGGCAGCACCAAGGCGAGGATGTTCCCATCCGGGTTGCCGTGCCGACTCCGCTCAGCACGCTTGCGGCAACCGCGGATGACCGCCTGTTCGCTGGAGGCGCGGATGGAAAGCTGTATGAGCTCGATCGCAGCGGCGATATCTTGGCGGAGGTCCGGGTTTCATCGAAACCGATAGTGGCCCTCGCCGCTTCGGCGGATGGAAGATATCTCGCAGCCGCCGGTATCGATGACGCCATCGTGCTGCTCGACGCCAACGGCCTGAAATCCGTCCGCAGCCTCAACGGGGCCGGAACGCCCGTATGGTCACTCGCCTTTTCAGCCAGCGGCAAGAGGCTTCTGGCCGGTGGCGCTGACCATCTGGTGCGGGAGTGGGATGTCGAGACGGGGGAGCGGCTCGGGCCCGCAACAGAGGCCTCCGCCGATCCGATGGCCGAATATGCCGGCAATCCGGATGCGGAGGTTTTCCGTGCCTGCGTTGCCTGCCACACGCTGGACCCTGACGACGGCAACCGTGCAGGCCCGACCCTGCACGGCATCTTCGGCCGCCGCATAGCGTCGGTGCCGGGCTATCACTACTCGCCTGCCTTCCGGGGAATGGACATTATCTGGACGCCGGAAACCGTATCGAGGCTGTTCGAGATCGGCCCCAGCGAATACACGCCGGGCACCAAAATGCCCGAGCAGACAATCAGCGATCCAGAGGATCGGGCGGCGCTGATCCGCTTCCTGCAGGCTGAGACCCGCGACGACTGAGCTCACACGGTCTTGTTTTTGTCAGGGGTATCGCGCGCCTGGAGATAATCTTCCGTCGTTCGCGGCGCCGGGCGGGGTGAAGCCTGGTAGGGATCGAACCCTTCATTCATCACGGCGTCGACGCGGCAATTGTCGCACATCCGGACCAAATCCAGCCGCTTTGCATTCTCCCCCGCGAACATCCAGTGCTTTCCTTCGAGCTTGGCGACGATCCGCTCGATCGTGCTGCGGGTGCCGAACGGCTTGCCGCAAGCGATACAATTATAGGGTTCCTCTTCCTTCACAGCGCGGCGCGGGGCGTTCCATGCCTGGAAATCCACCTGGGGCACCAATGTGATGACCTGTTCCGGACAGGTTGCTGCACACAGGCCGCATTGGACGCATGCGCTCTCGGAAAAATACAACGCAGGGCGGTCTTCGCTGTCGGAGAGTGCGCCGGTCGGGCAGGCCGACACGCAGGACAGGCACAGCGTGCAGCCCTCGACATCGACCTCGATCCCGCCGAACGGCGCAGCCGCCGGCATGGCGACGCAATCGACCGGCGCAGGTGCTGCACGATGCAGCTCGACCATCGTGCTTCGCAGCAGGCTGCGTTTCGTGCCCAGCGGCAGAAAACTCGCGGGCTTGCGCGTTGTCGCGCCCGGCTTCACCCCGTCGAGCGCCGACCTAAGAATATCCGGATCGTCCGCTTCGATTACCCCGCATACATCCGCTCCATAGCCAAGTGACTGGCCAAGAAGGTTTGCGATCGTGACGTTCCTGTCCACTCCGGTGAGTTCATGCTTCGGCTTTGCCGAGCAGAGTGCCCGGACCGCAACGGCGCCCCAAGCGACAGGTGCGGTCCACGCCTCCACGCCCAACTGCGTTATCTCATTCACCGCCACGGGCAGCACATTCGCCGGCAATCCTGGCCCGAAGCGCGCGAGGGCATCGATGAGCGGCTCGCCATGCGCAGCATCGTGGAAAAGAACGATTGGCTCGCTGCCGCCTGCCTCCCGATAGGTCACAACAACGGTGCGCAACCGCTGCAGCAGCGTCTCGGCATCCGGGACGGCATAGGCGGCAGCGCCGGTCGGGCAGACCGCAGCGCAGTCGCCGCAGCCGGCGCAGATTTCCGCGTCGATAGCGACATGGTTACCTGCGGGCGTAATCGCACCCGTCGGGCACAGGTCCAGGCAGCGCGTGCACCCGGTGATGCGCGAACGCGAATGGGCACAAAGATCGGCGTGGAAATCGACATAGCGCGGCTTCTCGAACTCGCCGACGAGACCGGCGGCTTTAGCGATCGCGACGGCGACCCCGGCACGGTCGGCGGGATCGGCCCTCAAATAGCCCTCTCGCAGATCATGGGCCGGAAAGAGCGGCACGCCGCCGGAAAGGTCGAGGATGATGTCCGCCTTCGAAACCGCGCCATCTCGCGAGAGCCCGAAGCGCAGGCGATCGCGCGATGAAGGCGCCGGTACCGCGAAGTCGTCGACCGTCAGCTCGAAGGCGCCGAGATGGCCGCGCGCATTGCGGATCGTTCCCTGCACGACCGGGAAATTCCATACGCGGCTTGGCGCTACGTCTTCCGGGCGCGTCAGCAGCACGGTCACGTCGAGTTCATCGGCGAGCTGCCGGCCGGCCTCGATTGCCACTTCGTCGCGGCCATAGACCAGCACCACGCCCTTGCTCTCAAGCGTTACGAGCGCGGGCGGCGCGACAGGTACCGCCGCCATTGCGGCCAGCGCTGCCGCCTTCGCGCCGGCGGACGTGGCTTCCCGCGACCACCCCGCCGTTTCGCGGATATTCGCGAATACGAGATCGCCGGCAAAGGCGGCGTCCTCCGCGACTTCGCGGAAAAGCGGCGCCTGCTGCGTACAGGCTATCGTGACGGCTTCACCCGCACTCAATGCGCTGCGAACGCGATCGAGCTCGGCGCCGCAGAACTGGTCACCCGATTGGACCAGAACGTTTTTGCATCCACGAGCCACGCTGTCGCCATAGCTCGGCATGCTCCGTTCACAAGAACAGACGAAAACCGTGCGTGATCGGCCCAAGGTCATTCTGCCTCCCGCGGCGCTGCAACGCCCGTTTCGGTAGCGCCATGGCTTTAGACACATTATAAAGGCAAAACGGTCGCCGTCATCAGAAATGGACCGGCATCATGTCCCTTAGCGCTTCGGTCACCGCCCGCGCCCTCGATCTGCCCCCGCTCTACAGCCTCGTTGCTTTGCGTGAGGCGGGCGACGCATTCGCGCATGCCCGCGCGATCGCCGCCGAAAAAGGAGCCGGGACACTGGTCTGGGTGGGGCGTTACGATCTGGCGGAATTTGCCGTCGTGCTTGAACCCGACGAGGCATTGGTGAAGGCGCGCCTTGCCCTTTATGCCTGCATGAACGCACTGGCCGATGCGCTTGCATCGCTTGCGCCGCCAGGGCGGCCGATCACCTTCGATTGGCCGGACGCGATCCACATCGACGACGTTCTCGTCGGCGGGGGACGCCTCGGCTGGCCCGAAGGAACGCGCGAGGACGAGACGCCGGACTGGCTGGTTTTCTCGGCCATGATCCGCACCGCGGTTGCCCGAGAGGACGAGTCTGGCCGGAAGCCGATGGCCGGCGCGCTCGAAGAGCTTGGCTTCGACGCGATCGATACAGGCGAGATCATCGCCAGCTTCTCCCGCCATTTGATGACCGCGTTCTACGAACGGAGCGAAATCGGCTTCACGCCCCTCGCCAGACGATGGCTGGAACGCTTTGCGTCAAAGGATCGGGATGTCCAGATCGCCGACAATGGCGACCTGGTGGTTTCGGAAAAGGCGCAGCGAGGGTTCACCGGAAGAAGAAGCTTGGCCGAGGCCCTCGCCTCTCCATCATGGCTCGACCCTGCGACTGGAATGCCATGGCTCTGAAACTGCCTCGTACCATCCGCCTCGATCCTTCGGACACTTTCGTCTATTCCCGTGCCGCGGAACCCGGCGAATGGGCCGTCACTGGCACCTTTCGTTTTTTTGGCGCCGATGTCGAGAACCTCTCGGGCAAGCAACGGCAGGCGTTCCGGGCCGGCTTTCTCGGCATCGAGAGCTTTGGATGGTCCACCCTGGTGGTGGTGACGGAAGCGACGTTGGAGGAGCGCGCCGCCGCGGTTGAGCGCCTGGCAGAGCAACTCGTGACGCACTGCGGTGCGCCGGACATCGGGACCGCCCGCCCGGCTGCGGAAGAGGAGGTCGCCTTCGCACAATCGCTTTGCGACCACCCGCCGAACACCCTGCTTGCCCTGCACCGCGCCGTTGAGGATGGCGGGATAAGGGAGGCGTTCCGAACCCTTCACCGCAAGGTAAGCCGGCTGGAGCCCGCCACCGCATTCCGTTTCGTCGAAGTCGAGGAAGAGGATCACCCGGCGGAAGATATCGACATCCTGAGCCTGGGCGGGAGGCGCAAGTGAAGGACTTCTGGATCTCGTCGGGTCATCATCTGCTCGATCGAGACGAGGCAGGCCGGCTGACCGTGACGGACGCCTTTATCAAGGCTTATCTCGCACGGCCCGAGCTCCTTCCTCCGGCGTCCGCCTGCGAAGCGGAACTGCGCCTGCATCACGACCTCCTGATGCATCATCCGCGCCGGCCCGTCGGGAAAAAAGAGATTGCCGCCATTGAGGATCCGGATGCGCGGGAAAACTGGGAATTCATGATCGCCTTCCGCGACCGTCTGCTGGCAGCGCCCTCTCTCGAAGCCGTTTATCTGGAGCTGGCGCGCGGCTCGGCGGCCGGAATACCGCCTCTCTTCATGAATCAGCTTGCGCAGGTGGTGCTGCGCAATGCGCTCGACGGCGAGCGCGATCCCTTCGTCCTACGCGCGGCCGAGCTGTTCTATCGTGCACAGCGCGTGACCTTCCATGAAGGAGCGCTACTGTTGGCCGATACGGAAACCGTGGAGGTGCATGAGCAGAACCGCCACGCCTCCCCTCTCCTGAACATGCTCGGCGGGCCAGCCGTCACCGAGCTCGAAATCCTCGAGCAGGAGAATGCCGACGGCTATTTCGAAAGGAGCGATGCCTTCGACCTGGTGCTGAATCTTGGTAGCGCCGACAGCCTGGCGCGAAAGGGGCTCGCCGCCGCGATGGAGGCATGGATACGCCATCTGCTCGCCATCGATGTGAGAATAGAGCCGGTCGAGCGGATCGAGGACGACGACTGGGCCTGGTTCGTTGGCCTTGATGCGGAAGCCACGCGCATCGGCAATGCATTGTGGACGGACAGAGAGCTTGATCCCGAGGCGACAGAGCGCATAATAGCATTGTTCCGGCTCAGCTTTTCCGACATCGGCGTGGTCAGGCCAGATGTTGGCGCGCGGCCGGTCTGGCTGATCCTTGCCATGACGCCCGATCGGACAATCCGCATGAAGCCGCAGAACCTCATTGCCGGCCTGCCGCTTGGCGCAGCCGCGAGCTAGGATACGTGACCATGGTACGGGAGACGGCCGAAGTCGGTGTTATCGTGGAGCGGCGGGCACAGAAAAGCCCCTGGGTGGACCATGCCTGGGTCCCGGTCGCCGTGCTCGCGGGCGCGCCGTCGGCGGCGCCTTGGACGGTTCTCGACCAGACGGCCGATCTGACCCGGTATTATGCGGGAACGATAGAGATCGAATTCTTCGGAACGGACACCACGATGTATCGCGAGAATCTTCGTTCTCAGCGGCCGAGCCTGTGGGTATCGCTCCGGCATATCAGTGCGTCTCCCGGAGTTTCGCTGCACCTGGTCACTGCCGATCCATCGGATGCCGAGGCGCTGACCGAAACCGGCACCGACATTATCGAAGCCGTTCCGATGCCCGTCGAGATACAGCAGTGGCTCGCAGCCTTCGTCGAAACCCACCACGTCGAGCGCCCCTTCATCAAACGTAAGCGCGACCGCGCCAGTCCGGAGGCATTGGCGAAGCGGGAGCCAAATTCCCCGCGCAGGGGTGACGTGGAATGAGCGGCGGAAACGACAATCTCATTGCCCGCTGGTCGCGCCGAAAACTTGCCGCCCGGTCGGCCGAAGCTCCCGCTGCGGATGAGAAGGAGCATGCGCCAGGCGAGGCGGCTGCGGTTATCGAAGCGAGCGGTCCCGCGCTGCAACCCGAAGTCCCGGAGGAAACGACGGCCGAAGGGGAAGCCGCTGAGACCCCGGAACCTCTCCCCCGCATTGAAGACCTGACTGCCGAAAGTGACCTTACCGCCTTCCTGAGAAAGGGCATTCCCATGGCGCTGAAAAGCGCTGCGATGCGCAAGATGTGGTCGCTCAATCCGGCAATCCGCGATTATGTCGGTCCTGCGGAATATGCATGGGATTTCAACCAGCCGGGCTCGATGGGGGGGTTTGGACCGCTCGAAGCAAAGGAAACCGTGGTCAGCTTCCTGTCGAAAACAGTGCGCGAGCTGGAAGGCGGCACTGATGAACCGGCCGTTGTTCCGGCAGAACCGCAGGCGGCGGATAGCGAGCAACGCGCGGACGCTACATCGGAAGGCGGACCCGATATGGACTTGGCACAGTCCCCCCAGTACGAAGAGCCTATTCAGTCTGAGCCGAGGGACCAACCGCCTTCAGACGCGCCGCAGCAAATAGCGGAGGTTCGGCCAACAACCGAGCCAGCAACCCCGTCCCGGCCCGGGCCGCGCCACGGAAGTGCGCTGCCGCGCTGAGACGGCGCATACCGGCAACTTGAACGGTGATGGGCCGGTGTAAGCTCCCGGTATATGCTATTGCAATTCCTTAGGGTCGGACTACTATGAACGAACCCAATCTTGGGCAGTCGAGGTCAGCCAATGAACCCAGACTTGCCGCTGGACCAGGCACGTGGAACGTCAGGCGGAGTGGAGGCTCCGGCCATGGGCGCGGGGGTTGACGCTGACGATTTAGACCACGCCCGTTCGCAGGAATACGCGCTCCTCGCCTCGCTGTTGCTCACCCCGCCAGACGCAGACTTTCTTGCTCGGCTTTCGTGCCTTCAGGATGGCGATGCCACACCGCTCGGCCGCGCTCACGCCGATCTTGGGCGGGCGGCGGCTTCCGCTTCCGCGGATGCGGTAGGGCGCGAGTATTTCGACCTCTTCATCGGTATCGGGCGCGGAGAGCTTCTGCCCTATGCATCCTATTACCTGACCGGCTTCCTCAACGAGCGGCCGCTCGCCCGCCTGCGTGGAGACATGATGCGCCTTGGCCTCGAACGCGCCGATGGCCATTGCGACCCGGAGGACCATCTCGGCACCCTCTGCGAGATCATGAGCGGCTTTGCCGGCAATCACTTCGTGGTGCCGGCAAACGACGAACAGGATTTCTTCGCCCGGCACATCGCGCCCTGGGCCGGGCGCTTCTTCGCCGATCTGGAAAACGCGAAAGCAGCGAAGTTTTACCGCGCGGTCGGCACGATCGGGCGGCTTTTCATCGAGATCGAAAGCGAAGCCTTCGCCATGGAGATGCGGCGAAGTACCTAGAACGAGATAGCGACCGGGTGGAGGCCCGAGAACCTAGGGAGGATGAAGATGCAGGACAAGCGATCGAGGGAACTCAGCCGACGCAACTTCCTCCGCGCGTTCGGCGGCGTTTCCACCACCGCAGTGGCGGCTGCCACCCTCGCCCCTGGCGAGGCGCATGCCTATGACCCCGGCGAGGAGGAGACGCGGGCACGCTATCGCGAGACGGATCACATCAAGGCCTTCTACCGCGTAAACAGCTATCCCGAGAAGAAGTGAGGGCGCCATGCTGACGAAGCGCAAAGGCGGACAAACAAACCGCACAGGCCTGCAGGCTATGATGGGGAGCGCGGCGTCTGCTCCCATGGACCGCCGGACATTCCTCCGCCGCTCCGGCCTTGTCGCCGGCGGCGTGGCCGCGCTCGGGACGTTCCAGCTCGGCACCGTCAGGAAGGCCGCCGCGATCGCGCCACCGCAGCCGGGCGTGCCGATCGAATTGAAGAAGAGCATCTGCACGCACTGCGCGGTCGGCTGCACGGTCACGGCCGAGGTTCAGAACGGCGTGTGGACCGGTCAGGAGCCGTCCTGGGACAGCCCCATCAATCGCGGCTCGCACTGCGCCAAGGGCGCCAGCGTGCGCGAGTTGGTGCACAGCGACCGCCGCCTGAAATACCCGATGCGGCTTTCCGGCGGGCAGTGGGAGCGCGTCTCCTGGGAAGAGGCCATCAACGGGATCGGCGACAAGCTGCTGGAGATCCGGGAGGCGTCCGGGCCGGAATCCGTCTATTGGATGGGGTCGGCCAAGTTCTCCAACGAGGGAACCTATCTCTTCCGCAAGCTCGCGGCCCTGTGGGGAACCAACAACCAGGACCATCAGGCCCGCATCTGTCATTCGACGACGGTTGCCGGCGTAGCCAATACCTGGGGCTACGGCGCGATGACCAATTCGTTCAACGACATCCGCAACTCCAAAACCATGATGATCATGGGCGGTAATCCGGCGGAGGCGCACCCGATCGCTATGCAGCACCTGCTGGAAGGCAAGGAGCTCAACAACGCGAATTTGATCGTGGTAGACCCGCGCTTCACCCGCACCGCCGCGCATGCGACCGAATATGTGCGGTTCCGGTCCGGCACCGATATCGCCCTTATTTGGGGGATGCTCTGGCACATATTCGAGAACGGCTGGGAGGATAAGGAATTCATCGCGCAGCGCGTCTACGGGATGGATGAGATCCGCAAGGAAGTCGCTAAATACACGCCCGACGAGGTGGAACTGATCACGGGCGTTCCCGAGGAGCAGGTGAAGCGCGTGGCCGAGATGTTCGCCACCCAGCGCCCCTCGACCATGATCTGGTGCATGGGCCAGACGCACCATACGGTCGGCACCGCCAATACCCGAGCGAGCTGCATCCTCTGCCTGGCCACCGGCAATGTCGGCAAGCCCGGCACCGGCGCCAACATCTTCCGCGGCCACGACAACGTTCAGGGCGCGACCGATATCGGGCTCGATGTCGTCACTCTGCCCTTCTACTACGGGCTGACCGAGGGCGCCTGGAAACACTGGGCGCGGGTCTGGGAAATCCCCTATGAGGATCTGGTCGGGCAATTCTCCTCCAAGGAACTGATGGAGACGCCCGGCATTCCACTGACGCGGTGGTTCGACTCAGTTTCGCTGCCGAAGGAGGACGTTCAGCAGCCCGACGTCATGCGGGCGATGTTCGTCCAGGGCCATGCCAGCAACAGCATTGCCCGTATACCCGAGTCCATGAAGGGCTTGGCCAGCCTTGAACTGCTTGTCATTGCCGATCCACATCCGACCACATGGGCCTCGCTCGCGGTGCAGGCGGGGAGACAGGACAACACCTATCTCCTGCCGGTTTGCACGCAGTTCGAGACGTCGGGGTCGCGGGTCGCGTCCAATCGCGCCATCCAGTGGGGCGAGCAGATCGTCAAACCGAGCTTCGAGCAGAAGGACGATTATCAGGTCCTTTATCTTCTGTCGCAGAAGCTTGGATTGTCGGACTGGATGTTCAAGAACATCGCCGTCGAAGGCGACCGCCCTGTTCCGGAAGACGTGCTGCGCGAGATGAACCGCGGGAGTTGGTCCACCGGCTACTGCGGCCAGTCCCCGGAACGTCTCAAGGCGCATATGCGCAACCAGCACAAATTCGACCTGGTGACGATGCGCGCACCAAAGGACGATCCCGAGGTCGGCGGCGACTACTACGGCCTGCCTTGGCCGTGCTGGGGAAAGCCGGAACTCCGCCATCCGGGAACCGCCAATCTTTACAGCACCGGCTTGCACGTGATGGACGGCGGAAGCCCATTCCGCGCCCGCTTCGGCGTGGAACGGAACGGAGAGACCCTTCTTGCGGAAGGCTCCTACACCGAAGGCTCCGAACTGACCGACGGCTATCCGGAGTTCACCATGGCCGTGCTGCAGAAGCTCGGCTGGGACCAGGATCTGACGCCCGAGGAACGTTCGATCATCGAGCAAATCGGCGCCGACATGGGCGACGTCGGCAAGGTATCCTGGTCGACCGACCTGTCCGGCGGGATTCAGCGAGTGGCGCTCAGCCATGGCTGCCATCCCTACGGCAATGGCAAGGCACGTGCGGTTGCCTGGAACCTGCCCGACCCGGTGCCGATCCATCGCGAGCCGATCTACACGCCAAAGGTCGATCTGGTGGCGAAGTACCCGACATATCCTGACGCCAAGCAGTTCCGCCTGCCCAATATCGGCTTCAGCGTGCAGAAGGCGGCGGTGGACAACGGCATCGCCAACTCCTTCCCGATCATCCTGACCAGCGGCCGCCTTGTCGAGTACGAGGGCGGCGGCGAGGAGACCCGGTCGAACCGGTGGCTGGCCGAGCTGCAGCAGGAGATGTTCGTCGAAATCAATCCGGCCGATGCGGCCGAGCGCGGCATCAGCGACGGCGCGTGGGTGTGGGTGAACGGCGCGGAAAACAACGCCAAGGCACGTGTCAGGGCGCTGGTGACCGAACGCGTCGGCAAGGGCGTGGCATTCATGCCCTTCCACTTCGGCGGCTGGTTTCAGGGCCAGGATCTGCGGGCGAACTACCCGCAAGGCACTGATCCCTATGTGCTCGGCGAAAGCGCCAACACCATCACGACCTACGGCTACGATCCGGTGACCGGCATGCAGGAGCCCAAGGTCACGCTTTGCCAGATCGCGGCGGCGTAACAGGGAGGAACGAAAAAATGGCCAGGATGAAGTTCCTTTGCGATGCCGACCGCTGCATCGAGTGCAACGCATGCGTCACCGCCTGCAAGAACGAGCATGACGTGCCCTGGGGCATCAACCGGCGGCGCGTCGTCACGATCAACGACGGCAAGCCGGGCGAGCGCTCGGTTTCGATGGCCTGCATGCACTGCACGGACGCTCCTTGCGCAGCGGTGTGTCCGGTCGACTGCTTCTACACAACAGCCGATGCGGTGGTGCTGCACTCCAAAGACCTGTGCATCGGCTGCGGCTATTGCTTCTACGCCTGCCCTTTCGGCGCTCCGCAATATCCGCGCGTCGGCAATTTCGGCACGCGCGGCAAAATGGACAAATGCACCTTCTGTGCGGCCGGCCCGGAAGAGGACTCAACCGAGATCGAATATGCGAAATACGGCGCCAACCGCCTGGCGGAAGGCAAGCTGCCGCTCTGTGCCGAAATGTGCTCGACCAAATCGCTGCTTGCCGGCGACGGCGAAATCATCGCCGCCATCTACAAGGAGCGGGTCACGCAGCGCGGCTACGGCTCGGGCGCATGGGGATGGCAGACCGCGTACAGGGAGACGGTGGAAGTCTAGGCATTTTGCAGGCAAGCGGATTTGCTTGCCGTCGCACAAATGCAGCCGAAACAAAACAGATAGAGCGAAGGCGCGAACATGGAGGAGCGCATTTCGCTCTAGCACTGGAGGCGGTGGGCTGATCCCGCCGGTGCAGCAGCTAGGAGGACGGAGGAAATGCGCATCTGGAGGCTTGGTCAACTGATTGCGCCGGTTGTCGCAGCATTCATTCTTGCTGTCGGTCTGGTTGTCGTTCCGGCGGGAGCACAGGAGGGATCGTCGGGAAGCAATCCGACCGCCCAGGCGGTGAACGAGCAGCAACTCCTGAACGAGCTGCAAAAGATCGAGGGGCGCGTCAGCCTACCCAACACGGCGGCCGGTTTGCTCCAGCAGCCGCAAGGGCGTGATTATCGTGCCTTCCACGAGGGCGCACTGCCCTGGATCGGCGGCATCGTCATCATCGGCATGCTCCTGTTGCTGGCGCTGTTCTACTTCGTCAGGGGCCGCATCCGCACGCTGGCCGGTGAATCGGGCGTCAAGATTCTGCGCTTCAATGCAATCGAACGGCTCGCCCATTGGACAACGGCTACGGCCTTCATCATCCTTGCCATCACCGGCCTGAACTTCATCTTCGGCAAGCGCCTGCTTATGCCTTTGATCGGGCCGGAAGCGTTCTCCACATGGTCCATCTGGGCGAAATACGCGCACGATTTCGTTGCCTGGGCTTTCATGCTCGGCGTGCTGGTTATGCTGGTCGCCTGGGTGTGGGACAACCTTCCGGACCGCTATGACGTGAATTGGCTGAAGGTGGGCGGCGGATTCTTCGACCGGTCGAACAGGACGCATCCGCCAGCGAGACGCTTCAACACCGGCCAAAAACTCATCTTCTGGGCCGTCGTGTTGGGCGGCATTGCGCTGTCGGTGTCCGGCATCTTCATGCTGTTTCCGTTCGCTTTCACCGACATCAATGGAATGCAGACGGCCCAATATGTCCATGCGACCGTGGGCGTCATCCTGATCGGGGTGATCATCGCACACATTTATATCGGCACGCTCGGCATGGAAGGCGCCTACGAGGCCATGGGCTCGGGCACCGTCGACCTGAATTGGGCCAAGGAGCACCACAGCGCCTGGGTGGAGGAGCAGCAGGCAAAGTCAGGCCGAATGCCGCACGCTGCTGCGGAACCAGCCGAGTAACGGAACCATACCTGCAGCAAAACGCCCGGACGAAGGTCCGGGCGTTTTCTTTCGCCTCTAAATCATCATCCAGCGGTCGAACCCTCAGGAAGCGGTCTCGCCGTCAGCGGCGGCGACGGTGCCGCCCGGCTCGCCGGTCCAGTTCGGCCCGACCAGATTGTGGCCCGGATCGCCCACGCGCGTGCTGTCACTGCTGAAGACCTGCCAGGATGGCTCCTGTCGCGCCTGTAGAGCATATCCGGCGCCGACCGCGATGACAGCGGCAAGGACAATTCCCATCAAGATCATGCGCATCGTGGCCTACTCCCTCCTGTTGCCTTCGCGGCGGACCACCGCCACGTTCCCCGGCCTTCGTCTCTATTGCTGCGGCGCTGGCTCCTGCCCGCCGGCTGCCGGATCGGTAACGCCGGTCGGCTGCGCCCCAGCGCCCGAATTCTGCTGATATTGCAGATCGAGCGCAGTCAGTGCAATCAGCGGCGGCGGCATGTCGACCCCCGCAACTCTCAAGTCGCGCGCCGCTTTCTGGCACTGCGCCACATCGTTAGCATCGGCGAGTTGCTGAGCCGCTTCGACCGTCATCACCGATTCCTTCGGCGTGCTGGCTACATCGGCTGGGGGCGTCGGCGCTGCTCTCGTATCCTTCTGCGGTGCGTTTGCCACCGAACCGGAGGCCGCCTGATCATCGCCTTCCTCTGGCGCATCGGTTGCTACGCCCTCCTGCCCGGTGACCGCTTGCGCCGAATTCGAGCCGGACTCCGGCTTCGCCGAGGCGCCTTCACCGGCAGCGGTCGTGCCGGCCAAGGCCTGCGATCCCTGCTGGTTTGAACCCGGCGGCTGAGCAGGCTCTGCCTGCTGCTGAGCGGGTACGGATTGCTGTGCCGGCGCCGCCTGCTGAGCAGGGGCTGCGGCCGGTTTTGCTGCACCGGCCTGTTCAGCCGGCTCTGGCGGAGGCGCCTCCATGAAGGCGAGGAGTTCCTGACAGAGATTGGCCGGGCCGCCCTCCTGCGAGGCAGCAGTATTACTGCCAGGCGCTTCGACAGCGGGAGCGGTCTGCTGGGGCGACGTAGTGGACTGTGCCAGGCAAGTGGACGCCGAGAGCGCGAATACTCCCGCAAGGACGATTTTCCTCATCGCTAGCTCCTCCCATATCTTCCCGACGGTCGTCACCGAAGTTCATGGCGTGTCGCGCAGGACCGGCGCACGACCTGAGTTAGAATGAAATGACTATCGTCGAACTTACGTTCCATTGCCGACAAAAGCTAGGGTCAGGACTCATTTGCCGAGCCGGGAGACGGCTGTCGCGCGATGCATATCGCGCTAAAGAAGAAGTGGGCCCAGCGGCCGTAGCCGGTTGAGAAGCGCCTTCAATCCTTGAGCTTCACCAATATGTTCTCTACCCGGTGGCGCTGCTGCGGCGCGGGATTTTGCTGACCGTGGTCATGATCTGGCAGGCTCGAAGAGCTCGACCAGGTTGCCCGAAGGGTCCTCCAAGAGGATCTGCCGGCCGCCTATTCCGCTGGCTATTTCTCCGCGAAACCGCGCGCCGGCGTCGCGTAGTCTGCTGATCAGCCAATCCAGATCGTCAACTTCGATTTGGAATCGGTTCCAGCCGCCTGGCTCGGGCGTTCCTCCCGCCTTGCCGGCGCTGCCCACCCCCGGCGCGTTGAGATAGAGGCGCAAGTCCCCAAGAGACAGGGCCGCAAACCCGGGGCTTGGATGCATCTCCACTTTGAATCCAAGCCGCTCACGATAGAAGTCAACGCAGATTGCAACGTCAGAGACAATGTAGCGAACGGATGCCATCTGTTCCTCCAGCGGTTTGCGCGATAGCGCTTTTATCGTACGGTATCGTTTCATAAAATATTATGAAACGCAAGCGTTCTATAAATTGAAGGTCTCGGGAGCCTGACATGGACAAGCGTATCGAACGCACCAAGCGCGAGGTTCGAAGCGCGGCCATCGCGCTGCTCGGCCGGCGTGGCTATGCGGCATTCAACATGGAAGCGGTGGCCGGGGAGGCAGGGGTGTCGAAGAGCACGCTTTACCGGCATTGGCCGACAAAACTGTCGCTCATCGCCGATGCACTCGAGACGCTGAACATCCAACCGCGACCAGGGCCCGTTGATGGTGATGTCAGGCAGCGGGTGACCGTGTTGCTATGCCACCTCGCCGAGGCGCTCTCCACCTCTCCTTTTGCCGCTTGCATCCCCGGGCTCATCGAGGCCGCCAAACACCATCCCGAAGTCGCAGACTTCCTGCATGGATACAGTGCGCGCCGGCGCGAGACGCTGGTTGCGCTACTGCGTGATGCGATCGCGGCGGGGGAACTGCCGGCGGATTTTGATGCCGAAACAGTCGCCTTTGCATTCAGCGGAGCGATCTTCTATCGCCGCCTCATGACGCCGGAGCCCTATTCGACAGAAGAGATACCGGTCCTTGTGGCGGCGATTCTCGGGTCAGACGTTTGAGCTAAACCATCTCGCCGGTCATAGAAGGTCGGGTCTGGGCGCAAAGCTAGCGTCCGCATCCCGCTCTGTTTGCCGTCTTCAGCGTATTTTCAGGACCTCCTCCAGCCGGTCCAGCGCCTTGAAGAGGGACGAAGCCTCAGGCCCGAACGCCTCCAGAATAGCCGCTTCAAAGGCGACCGCGCGCGGTATGATCTCCCCATAAGCCTTTCGGCCAAGAGCAGTCAGTGTCAGGATCTCCTCGCGGCGGTCGTCAACGCTGCGGCGGCGCTTGAGCCAGCGCCGCTCCTCCAAGGCGCTTACAGCACGGCTGACCTTGGTCTTGTGCATGGAGGAGTGACGACCGATCGCCTTCGCGCCCATTTCCTCAAATTGACCCAGCGTTGCCAGCACGCGCCATTCCGGGACCGTCAAGTCATGATGCGGGCCATAAACAGCCCTGAATTCCTGCGACACCACTGCCGCGATCCGGTTGAGACGGTAGGGCAGGAACTGTTCGAGATGAAGCTTGGCCATCATGTTGATAGTTACAAAAACGACAGTTACATTTGCAACAAAGTTAGGAGAACCCATCATGAATGTCGAGAACCTATCTTTGCAGACTCGAAAAACCGACCGGCCGGAGAGCGCCATCCAGCCAGGCTACATGTCAGGTTTCGGCAATGGTTTCGAGACCGAAGCCCTGCCCGGCGCGCTTCCCATCGGCCGCAACTCGCCGCAGAAGTGCTCATATGGCCTTTATGCGGAACAGCTCAGCGGATCGCCCTTCACCGCGCCGCGGACCACCAACGAGCGCTCCTGGCTCTACCGCATAAGGCCCACCGTCTCACATTGGGGCCAGTTCCAGAAGGCCGATATCGGGCTTTGGCGAACAGCGCCAGCGCAGGAGGTCGAGGTGCCGATCGCCCCGATGCGCTGGGACCCGATCCCGCTTCCGGGCGAAAAGGTATCATTCATAGAGGGCGTGCGGACGATCACCACCGCCGGCGACGCGGGAACGCAGGCCGGCATGGGCGCGCATGTCTATCTCATCACCCGCTCGATGGTGGACGAATACTTCTACAATGCCGATGGCGAAATGCTGTTTGTGCCCCAACAGGGCAGCCTGCGCATTTGCACCGAGTTCGGTATCATCGACATCGAGCCCGGTGAAATCGCGGTGATCCCCCGCGGCGTGAAAATCCGGGTGGAGCTCACCGGCGGCCCCGCACGCGGCTATCTCTGCGAGAACTACGGCGGCGCCTTCACCCTGCCCGAGCGCGGCCCCATCGGCGCCAATTGCCTGGCAAACCCACGCGACTTTCTGACTCCCGTCGCAGCATATGAGGACAGGGACACGCCTTCCAGAATGTATGTGAAATGGGGCGGCTCTCTCTGGACGGCCGAAATGGACCACTCGCCGCTCGATGTCGTCGCGTGGCATGGCAATTATGCGCCGTACAAATACGACCTGCGGCGCTACTCGCCGGTGGGACCGATCCTGTACGACCATGCCGATCCGTCGATCTTCACCGTGCTCACCTCGCCCTCGGAAACACCCGGCACCGCCAATGTCGATTTCGTGATCTTCCCCGACCGTTGGCTTGTGACGGAAAACACCTTCCGGCCGCCGTGGTACCACATGAACGTGATGAGCGAATTCATGGGGCTGATCTACGGCGTCTATGACGCGAAGACCGGCGGCGGCTTCGTTCCAGGCGGCATATCCCTCCACAACACCATGCTGCCGCACGGACCCGACGTGGACGCCTTCGAAAAGGCAAGCAATGTCGAGTTGAAGCCACATAAGCTGGAGGGCACGCTGGCATTCATGTTCGAGACGCGGTTCCCGCAGAAGGTGACGGCCTTTGCCGCCCAAACAGAAGCGTTCCAAAAGGACTATGGAGCTTACGGCCATAAGCTCAAGAAGCACTTCAATCCGAACCAGAGATAGGTTCGGAATTGCCACTGCGGCCTAGAGCCAGCGGCTGCATCTTGTTAATGTTCTGCGTTCGCCGGAACAAACATGGATGGACAGTTCGGATTCGATGCCGCGTGGCAACCTCAATGGCAAACCGGGTCACATCGCTTTGGGTCACAAGGCCTATGAGCGAAAGGCCTGGTATGACGCTTACCGAACGCTGTCGCGCGCGGGTGAGGCAGCGCCCCTCGACGTTGAAGACCTGGAGCGGCTGGCCGTGTCGGCTTACCTGGTCGGACGCGACGAGGATTACCTACGGGTTTTGGAGCGGGTCCATCACGCCCATCTCGACAGCGGCAATCTGATCCGTGCCGCGCGCGCAGCCTTCTGGGTGGGGCTGCGCCTGGCCCTGCGTGGCGAGGCCGGTCCGGCGAGCGGGTGGTTCGGCCGTGCCCATCGGCTGCTCGAACGCGAAGGCAAGTCCTGCGTCGAGGAAGGGTATCTCTTGCTGCCGCTCGCGGAGCAGCAACTCGGTGCCAAAGCCGCTGACACCGCCCTCGGCACGGCGACCCGCGCTGCCGAGATCGCGGAGAAATTTGGGGAAGCCGATCTAGGAGCCTGCGCCCGTCATATGCAGGGCCGGATACTTATCCAGCAGGGTGAGGTGGAAAAGGGGCTCGCCCTGCTGGACGAAGCGATGGTGGCGGTCACTGCCGGAGAACTGTCGCCGATCATGACGGGCCTGATCTATTGCAGCGTCATCGATGCCTGTCAGCAGATTTATGCCGTGGATCGTGCGCGCCAATGGACAAACGCCCTGGCGCAGTGGTGCGCGGAGCAGCCGCAGCTTGTCAGCTTTACCGGCAGCTGCCTGGTTCATCGTGCCGAGATCATGCAGATGAACGGCTTTTGGCCCCAGGCGATAGAGGAAGCTCGCCGCGCATGCGCCGTTTCGCGGGGGTCGGAACTGCCGCCACCGGGAACTGCCTATTATCAGCAGGCGGAAATTCACCGCCTGCGCGGCGAATTCGCGGAGGCCGAGAAGGCGTTCCGGCAGGCCAGCAGTCGCGGCTGTGAGCCCCTGCCCGGCCTTGCTTTGCTGCGGCTTGCCCAAAAGCGAACCGAAGCTGCGGCTGCGGCAATCAAGCGGGCGCTCGGAGCGACGGAGGATCGGCTTCTGCGTGCCAAGCTCCTGCCGGCTTGCGTGGAGATCATGCTTGCCAGCGGCGATATTGCCTCGGCCGGCGAGGCATGCCGGGAGTTGGAGGAAAGCGCCGATCGCTTCCGGACTGTGGTTCTGAAGGCGATGGCCGGCCATGCGGCCGGTGCCGTCGCCTTGTCTGCCGGTGATCACCAAAACGCGTTGAAAGCCCTCAGGGCCGGATTTGAGCTTTGGCTCCAGGTCGAGGCGCCCTATCCTGCCGCGCGCACGCGGGAGCTCATGGCATTGGCGTGCCGCGGCATGGGCGACGAGGAGGGCGCGAGCCTGGAACTCGCTGCGGCCCGCGAAGCGTTCCAGGCTTTGGGTGCGGCGCCGGACATTGCCAGGATCGATCGCTTGGCGCTTCCGCGCAACACGCGCAAGGGACTGACCCGGCGCGAACTTGAGGTGCTGCGGTTGGTTACAGCTGGCAAGCCGAACAAGGTGATCGCGGCCGAGTTGTTTCTAAGTGAGAAGACGATCGACCGGCATCTTAGCAACATCTTCGACAAGCTTGGTGTCTCCTCGCGAACGGCCGCTGCCGCCTGGGCGTTCCGCCAAGGGCTCGTTTGAGCCAGGGTCGAGCATGCGTGGGTGAAATCACCCATAAAGCGCTTTGCGACAAATTGGGGAATCTTGCCGAAGCGGCGCGTAGACAACGGTCATAGGCTTTGCCGAGCCTCAACGCATGAGCTTGGAGGAAGCCATGACCATAACCGATACTGCAGCGGCCAAGCAGCCACCCAACACGCATGAACAAAAAGCGATGGCCGGCAGTGCCCGTGAGCTTCTGCTCTCCGGCTTGCCGGTCACGGAGCGTCGACTCCACCTAGCGGGCATTTCGACGGCCGTATTGGAAGGCGGAGACGGTCCGCCGATCATTCTCCTGCACGGTCCAGGCGAATATGCGGCCAAATGGCTGCGGATCTTGCCCGATCTGGTCAAGACGCATCGGGTGATCGCGCCCGATCTGCCCGGGCACGGCGCGACTGAAGCGGTTGGCCCGATCGATCGCGATCGCGTGCTGGCATGGCTTGACGAACTGATCATACAAACATGCAGAACGCCGCCCATTCTTGTCGGCCAGATCATTGGCGGCGCAATCGCCCTTCGCTTTGCCGCAGCCCATGGGGAGCGGCTGCGTGGCTTGATCCTGTCGGACACTCTCGGCTTGGCAAGCTTTCAGCCAGCGCCTGAATTCGCCGAGGCCCTTGCCGCGTTCGTGACGGAGCCGAGCCCGGAAAACCACGACAGACTTTGGCAGCGATGCGCGTTCGATCTCGACGCATTACGCGACGGAATGGGCCGGAGCTGGGACCATCTGCGCGCCTACAATCTCGACCGGGCGCAGCTGCCGGATTTAAAGCCGACCCAGCAAAGCCTCTTCGAGCAGTTCGCGCTGCCTGAGATTCCGCAGGAGGAGCTGGAGCGCGTGAGCACTTCGACCGTCCTGATCTGGGGACGGCATGATCTGGCGACCCCGCTGCAGATCGCCGAGGCAGCAAGCACCCGCTTCGGCTGGCCGCTCCATGTCATCGACGGTGCCGCCGACGATCCTCCAATAGAACAGCCGGCCGCATTCATGAAGGTGCTCTGCACCGTGCTGGCGGAGCGAACCGTTAAAGAATCCGCGTCGATTGCGCGAGAGGCTTGGAACCGAATCGCGCCGGGATACGACCGGTACATCACACCGTCTCATTTTTGGCTGGCGCAGGAGGGCCTTCGCCGCGCGGGGCTGCGCCCCGGCATGCGGTTCCTGGACGTGGCGGCAGGCAGTGGTGGCCTTTCAATTCCGGCAGCGCGCCTGGGGGCGGATGTCGTGGCGACGGATATTTCGCCCGCGATGATCGAGAAGCTGCGCGCCCGCGCTGCCGGCGAAGGCCTCGCGATTGCAGCCCGCGTCATGGACGGACACGCGCTCGAGCTGGCAGACGAAAGCTTCGATATGGCCGGCTCTCAGTTCGGTGTCATGCTGTTTCCCGACATGCCGAGGGGCGTTCGGGAAATGGTTCGCGTGGTCAGGCCCGGCGGACGCGTTCTTCTCACCGCCTTCGGTGATCCGCGCAAGGTCGATTTCCTCGCCTTCTTTATCGAAGCGATCAAGGCTGTCCGGCCCGCCTTTACGGGACTTCCGACGGACCCACCGCCCCTGCCCTTCCAGCTTCGCGACCCGGAACGGCTCCGCTTTGAGCTTGAGACAGCCGGGCTGCAGGATGTTCGGGTCGAGTCGACCACCGAGCGCCTTGAATTCACGGCGGGCGAGCAGTTGTGGCAATGGCTGACGCAGAGCAACCCCATTCCCGGTGCCGTTTTGGCCGGGCTTGAGCTGAGCGAGGAGGAAAGAGGGAAGATCCGGCAGGCGCTCGATCGTCTTGTCGCGGCCCGCGCAAAGGCTGACGGCACGGCGGTGCTCACCAGCCCCATCAACATTGGCATTGGGACCAAGCGTTAGGCTCCAGTGACGGAGGTAGCAGTGGCTTGTCCCGCCGGCCGGTTAGCGCCCTGGCCAGCGGGACTTGGCCCCTTGCTCACGCGGCTCTCAACTCGGCGGTCGGACGCACATTCTGGTTCAAGCGGAACAGGTTTGTGGGATCGTAACGCGCCTTGAGCTCCGCAAGCCTTTGATAGTTCGGGCCGTAAGCCGCCGCGACACGATCGGTTTCGTCCGCAGGCATGAAATTGATATAGGCCGTTCCGATGGCATAAGGCTTGGCGGCCTCGAACAGCCCCCGCGCCCAGTCGATGCAGGCCTGATCCATCTCCGGCTCGCGCCAGCGGGCATGCACATTCATGACATAATGCGAGCTGCGCTGCGGGAAGGACGTAGCTTCCGTCGCTATCCGGCCGGCGGCGCCGCCCACATGGCCGATGAAAACTTCGCATTCCGGCCCCGGCAGCCGCCGGATCGCTTCGAGAACGACGTCGATCGTCTCGTCGGAAAGCCCGCCGAAATCATGGCTCTTCCAGTAGTTGCGCGCGCCTGGGGTCAGCAAAGGATCGAACGCCTGCTGCCAGGCGGTAAAGGGTGTGGGAGCGACAACATCGGCAATCGGGCGGCCGATGGACCGCAGCCGGGCCGTCGCCTTCTCCCCCTCTGCGATGTCGCCGCAATAGCACATCGCAAGGGCCAGAATTTCCTTACCGTGCCACTCTGCCGGCAGGAATGGAAGTGGAGGCGCCTGCCGCATTACCGCCCAGCAGGTCAGCTCGTCCGGTGCATCGTCGAGCGCTTCCCGGTACTGTTGAAGGACCGAGGCGGCGTTGTCGAACGGGTGAACGACAAGACCTGACAGAACCTGCGGCCCGAAATCGTGGAGCTGGAATTCAAATGCGGTGACAACACCGAAATTGCCGCCCCCGCCGCGGATGGCCCAGAACAGGTCCGGGTTTTCCGAAAGGCTGGTACGCAGAAGCTCGCCATTGGCGGTCACCACGTCTGCGGAGAGAAGATTGTCGAGCGTCAGGCCGAACTTGCGGGTGAGCCAGCCAAAGCCGCCGCCCAGCGTGAGGCCGGCGATGCCGGTCGTCGAATTGATGCCGCTGGGAACGACGAGGCCGAATGCCTGCGTTTCCTTGTCTACGTCGGCCAGCGTGGCCCCCGGTTCGACCCAGGCCCGCCGCAAAGCTGCGTCGACGCGGACGGATTTCATGGGCGACAAATCGATCAGGAGGCCGCCGTCGCAAACTGCATTGCCGGCGATGTTGTGGCCTCCACCGCGCACTGCAACGAGCAGATTGTTCTCGCGTGCGAACCGCACCGCGCTCACCACATCAGCCGCCCCGGCGCAGCGTATGATAAGGCCGGGACGCCGGTCAATCATAGCGTTCCAGATCGTCCTCGGCTCTTCATATCCGGCATCTGCGGGAGTGAGCGCAATGCCGCGCAGCTGGCTGGAAAGCGCCTCGATTATCGGTACGCTGATGGTAGTCTGGCCTCCCTCGAGGGTGGTCAGGTTGAGATCGTTCATGGTCTATCCTCCCTTTTCTGGAGCTAGTTCCTCCTGGTCATGGTCCAGCGAAATCGGTTGCTCCAGACGACAGATCCGTCCGGGCGTGTGACTGAAGGCAATGTGGCGCTGATGGCTTCCCTCACGCGAGCTTCGCCTACCTGCCGCGCCGCCTTGACGTTCACCCCGGCGGCAAGGTTCGCGCGGATAGCAGTTTCGGCATCGGGGAAGACGAGGTCAGCGGCGAACTCCCCGGTTTCGACGGCCTGGAGCCCGGCTTTGTCCAGCGCGGCTTTGATCGTGCCCTCGTCTACGAGCGGGCCTGGCGCATTTCCGCCTGGCGGCGGCAAAAGGGCCATGACCGCAGAAACGGTGATCGTCATCAGCTGGCAGTCTTCACGCCGCCCCCAGGTGAGAATGAAAACCGTACCGTTGCGCCGGCAGACGCGGCGCGCCTCCGAGAGCGCTCGGGTAACGTCCGCGGCGAACTGGAACGCGTTTATGCCTGTAACGATGTCGAAGCTTTCATCGTTATAGGGAAGCTCCTCCATCTCGCCGACGTCGATCCGGGCACCTGGCAAGCGCTGACGGGCAATGGCGACGAGATTTTCCGCGCCATCCAGGCCAGTGATCTCCGCGCCGAGCTGGCGCGCCACCACCAGCGCGCCTCCTGCGCCGCAGCCGACATCGAGCAGTTTCTTTCCCGGACCTGCGCCCGCATGTGCCATCGCAGCTTCGTAGATTCGCTGCCAAGCCGGCTCCTGCAACTCTACCCAATCACGAGCATTCGCACCCCAGAGTTCGCCCTGAACCTGTGCCGTTCCCATGCCGATCCCGCCAAAGTGAGAGATAAAGGACGGGCACCGGTGAGCACCGGCGCCCTCGCAGCGATATCACTCGGCGGCGATCTTTGACCGCACGTCGATGCTCAAGGCGGCTTCGCCCGAAACGGGATCCGTAACTCCAAGCCCGCCTCCAAGGTCCTCCAAGATGTTCCGCATCTTGTCGAGCTCGCCGATCATCTCCTGCCTGCTTTGCACGATGCTGTCGAAACTGTCCCATTCGCCGATGAAACAGTAGGAATGCTCGTCCGTTTTGACGAGCGAAAACCGGCGCAAACCTGCCTTCCGCATCCGCTCCAGCTTTGCTGGATCAATCCGGCGATGTAATTCGATGTACTCCTCATCGTGACCCGGTTTCACGCGCATCCTGACAATGTTAAAGGCAACCATCTTTGTTCCTCCGAACGCACCTGTGACGGACACAATTTGAGCAAGGTGCGGTACAATCAAATGCAGCGGAGAGTTTACAGACGCGGACAAATGGCGAAAAATGCCAAGAATTCATCGCAATGATGCATCGCTTGCATCGGCGGGAGAACTCCCATGGAAATGCACGAAATACGGTATTTCCTCGCGGCCAGCCGCACGCTGAACTTTCATCGGGCCGCGGAGTTGGCGCATGTCACACAACCGGCTCTGACCCGGGCCATCCAAAAGCTTGAAGCAGAACTCGGCGGCCTGCTGTTTTACCGCGAACGCAACCACGTCCAGCTTACCGATTTCGGCTGCGTCATGCGAAGCCATCTGGAGGAGGTTGTCCGGCGATCGGAGGTAGCCAAGGAAACCGCGCGGGATTTCCTGAAACTGGAAGCGGCACTCCTGAAGCTTGGGGTCATGTGCACGATCGGCCCCTTACGTTTCGTGGGCTTCCTCAACGCCTTTCACCAGACCAATCCGAGCGTTGGCGTTACGGTCGTGGAAGGCGTGCCATCCCGCCTTGCCGCGCTTCTTCTCGAAGGTAAGCTGGACGTTGCGCTGATGGCGCAGCCGCAGCCTTTTGACGAGCGGCTACGGACAGAACCCATCTACGCGGAGCGCTTCGGGCTGGCCTTCTGCACCGGTCATCCCTTTGAAAAGCGCAATACGCTCCACCTGAGCGATGTTGAGTGCGCGCCTTACCTCGACCGCATCAATTGCGAATACAGCGACAATATCGGTGCGTTGTGCAGTGAGCGCGGCATTCGCATTACCGTCGCCTATCGGAGCGAGCGGGAAGACTGGATAATGGCCATGGTGGCTGCCGGAATGGGTATCTGCTTCTCGCCCGAATTCTCCGCCTGCCTGCCGGGCGTGTGCCACCGCCCCGTTGCCGATCCGGAAATAGTAAGGAAGGTTTCGCTCGTCTCTGTCGCAGGGCGCGCTCCCTCACCCGCCGTGAAAGCCTTCCGGGAGGCAGTTTGCAACTACGACTGGACCCAGCCTAGATGACAGCCCTTCCTTCGACTGGATTGTGATTGCAAGATATCAGCCCTTCCGAAATCATCGGCCTGACGGACTTCGTCTGTTCAGGAAAGGCGATGTCGAACACCGTGCATCCTCACCAAGCTTTCAGTGAACTTGGCATCGCCAAATTAACTACAAACCCCAACAATTCGATCTGCGCATTTATCCATATGGCTTGCAAGCTGCTCCGCGTTGCAACTTTGTTTTCTAACGAGTTAACTGAAGTGTGCAAATATCGCGGGAGTGGCGATGAAGAAGCAGGAAATCAAGGACGGCTTCGGCCTGTACACGACGCGGAGAACTCTCCCGATGGCGCTCCTGCGCGCCCGCGAGGTTGTAATGGAACGGTTCCGTCCCCTGCTCGGCGATTACGGGTTGACCGAGCAGCAGTGGCGCGTGTTGCGCGTCCTCAACGAGGTCGACGAGATGGACGCCACCAAGCTTGCCAGGCAAGCAAGTGTGCTGTTGCCGTCGCTGACCCGGATTATCAAGCTTCTGGTAAGTCGTGGCTTGATCGAAACGCGGAAGGACCCCGAGGATAGCCGCCGCGCTCTGGCCCGACTGACATCGGAAGGGCGGAACCTGATCTTCGGCGTCGCGCCGGACAGCGTGAAGATTTACCGCCAGATCGAGGCACTTTACGGCGCGGACCGCTTGTCTCACCTTCTCGACGAACTTGAGCTTCTCATCAACGCGCTCGAAACCGAGGCTTAAGATAGAGATTATTCATCGCAATCGATCCCGTGAGCCAGTTCACCGATCGCGCCTCCGGTCGGTCATCCGTGGTGGTATTAATCGTCACCCGCCGAAGCTGCCCGTTTGGGTAGGCACATGCACAAAGTTGCGGTCGAAATAGAGAAGGGCGTGACCATCCTTGCGGGTGCGAATTTCGACAACCTGGCCCATGAAGATATTGTGCGTGCCGACAGGACGCGCGTCGATCAATTGGCAGTCGAAAGAGACGATTGCGTCACTGAGCGCCAGATTGCCGGAGAGCAAATTGACCCACTCCGCGGCAGCGTAGCGGGCATCCATGTCCGCTTGCTGCCCGGCGAAATAGCCGGCAAGGTCCTTGTGTTCCTGCGTAAGCACGTTGACGCAAAAGCGGCGGTTCTCGATGAAGAGACCTGCCTGGGCCGAACGGCTGTTCATGCAGACCAGAAGCGTGGGCGGCTCATCGGTGACCGAGCACATCGCGGTGGCGGTGAACCCGCCCCGCCCGGCGGGTCCGTTGGTGGTGATCACGTTGACCGGAGCGCAGACCCGAGCCATCGCATCGCGGAATTCGGTCTTGGAGACTGCGGTTCCCATCACTGCGTTCTCACTCGGCCGCGTCCCGCACCGTGGACGCGTCGTCAAGCGCCGGCAGCCAAGTATCACCGGTCCAGCCGTTTTCGTCATAATCGGCCATGCACCGATCGACGAGCGCCTCCATCTCTTTGAGCCTGCCCCCGCGCTCGGCACCCTTCAGCACCTGGAGACGAACCTCTTCCGGCGCGCCGGCATAATTCAGCTCGTATAGCGCGTGCCGGCCGCCAAATTCGGTGCCGGTCGCATCCCAGAGCAGCTTCATGATCTTGATGCGCTCGATATGCCCCATATCGTTCGAGCCGCGGACATATTGCGAGAGATAACGATCGATTTCCGGATTGGCGAAGTCCTTAGCGGAGGAAGGCAGATAGATAAGACCAGACGCAACCGTGCGCCTTATGATGTCGATGACCTTGGGATAGGCCTCCGACATGAAAGTGCGGTAGCAAAGCGCAGCTTCGAGGTTCGGCAGCACCGCGCCATTGGTCCACGGGATCGGGTTATAGGCCATGGCGTTGGAGAACGACCAGAACTGGTGGCGGATGGCGACCACCTCTCCCAGCATCGCCTGATTTCCACGAAAGGCATCGCCCCCGGTGGCGCGCAGCGCCTTGGCAAGAAGGCCGGCGAGGAAATCCAGCTTCACCGCAAGCCGCGTGCAGCCCTGGAAGCAATACCCATGCATGAAGCCCGAGGCCGGATGGAACGACAGGATCTTGGCCGCGTCTCGCAGCACCAGAACGTCTTCCCAGGGCACGAAGACATTGTCGAGCACAAGGATCGCGTCGTTCTCGTCAAAGCGCGAAGAAAGCGGATAGTCGAACGGATGGCCGACGGAATTGGCGGTCTGCTCGTAGGAGACACGGCAGAACATCTTTATGCCCGGCGCGTTCATCGGAACGATGAACATCACCGAAAGGGAGGGATCCTCGGTCACCGTCGCCGAACCCTGGGCGAGGAAATTGTAGTGCGTCAAGGCAGATGAAGTGGCGACCACCTTCGCGCCCGAAACGTAGATGCCCGCGTCGGTTTCCTTGGTGATATGGACGAAGACGTCCTTCACGGCATCGGCTGGCTTATGGCGGTCAACCGGCGGATTGACGATCGCATGGTTCATGAAAAGAACCGCTTCCTGCGCGCGCTTGTGCCAGGAAAGCGCATTCTCCTTGAACGGACCATACCAGTCCGCATTGGCCCCGAGCGTATTCATCAGCGCCGCCTTGTAGTCCGCGGTGCGACCCATCCAGCCATAGGACATGCGCGCCCACTCGGCGATGGCGCCCTGCTGCGCGACCAGTTCGTCCGACGACCGGGCCACGCGGAAATATTTGTGCGTGTAGCCGCCCGAGCCTGTATCGGTAGGAGAGGTCAGGATGTCCTTCGTCTTCCCGTCATGCAGCGCGTCATACAACCGCGCAATCGAACGGGCAGCGTTGCGCATCGAGGGATGGGCCGTGACGTCGGCGATACGCTCGCCATTTATGTACACCTCGCGGCCATCGCGCAGACTTTCGAGATATTCGGCCCCCGTGAACGGGCGGGTTTTGTCGGTCCGGTAATCCTCTGCTCGCATGGCGCAATCCTCCCTTGGCTTGAAAAAGGTAAAACGGGAATGGAGGCCCCACCATGGACAAAGAACACAATTCGCTTGTACTTTTTCCGGCATGATCATGAGAACTGATGTCCCTGCTTTCTTCGTCTACGGCGAACCAAGCCGCGCTCTGGATGTCGGCTTTCTTCACGTAGAGACCGTGATGGAGCGAAAAAGCCTGCATCTTGGCCATGTCGCGCCCCATCAGCACCCGCTGATGGGGCAAATTAGCTATTGGTTCAAAGGAAGCGGGACATACCGGATAGAGGACATGACTTGGAATTTTTCGGCTCCCACCATCAGTTTTGTACCCAGCAACGTGGTTCATGGTTTCGATGTCGATGAGCAGTCGGACGCAACCGTCATCTCAATCTCGGACGACCTCTTGCGGGCCGCGGCTCCGCATGTGGATCTCAGACTAGACGTGCCTGTGCTGGTTTCGGGAGAACGAGGTGACGACAACTGGACGAAGCTGGACGCGCTTTTCAACATGATTGCGGATGAGTACCGCGCCGGCGCGGGCGCCAGCGAGAAAGTGCTCGTGGGATTGGTGTCGGTTGTGCTTTCAGTGATGGGGCGCCTTGGCGGGAGCAGCGGCTTCGATACCGCTTCGCCCACGGTCGCGCAGGGCATGGCGCTGCGGCGGGCAATCGACCAGCACTACAAGGAGGACTGGCCCGTGCGTCGCTATGTGGAATTGCTGGCGACGACGCCGCATCTTTTGGACAAGTCCGCCCGGGAGGTCTTCGGAAAAACCGTCAAGGAAATGGTGCTTGAGCGGCGGCTTCTGGAAGCCAAGCGGCTGCTCAAATTCACTATTCGGCCTGTCGAAGATATTGGCCGCGCGATCGGTTTCGACGATCCCGCCTATTTCTCGCGCTTCTTCCGCAAGCGCACGGGCGAAGCCCCTGCCGCGTGGCGCCGGCGGCATCTCGGAACCGACGCTTGAATTCTTTCATGTGTTTGAAAAAGCGAGAGTGGCACGAGAGGCAACCAGATGTCGGCGGCTATTTCCGCTTTCCCTATGCGGCTAGCCCTGGCCCGTCTTTGGAGATTAGCCGGTTCCGTCCCTTCGACTTCGCCCGATAGAGCCTTTTATCGGCAAGCTTCATCAACTCGTTAAAGCCCTGGCCGGGCCGATGTGAAATCATACCCGCACTCAGCGAGACGTGCCTATCGTCGAGGCCAAGCTCCTGTCCGATCTCCTTGGCACGCTGGGCAATGCGGCTATAAACAGCCGCCGCATCCTCATCGTCACCGGCAGGAAGGAAGATCCCGAATTCCTCACCGCCGAGCCGGCCTACGATGTCTCCATGCCGAACGCAGGATTGAAGTAGTGCACCCATTCGCCGAATGACCTCGTCGCCCATCGCATGTCCTCTCTCGTCATTGATTGTCTTGAACCAGTCGATGTCGAGATAGAGGAATGTTCCTGCACCGGATGGTGAAGAAGAGGCTGCAAGAAGATCGTCAGCAGCATCGAGAAAGCTTTTGCGGTTGAGCACCTGGCTCAGATCGTCAATTCGGGACCGCCGTTCGATTTCCTCAGCCATGCGCATCAGTCGCACGCTTTGGGTGAGGAAGATGTAGGAGAGTGGATACGCGACAACCAAAACGATAATGCCGCTCAGCAGCAGGTCGAGAAAAAGGCGGTCGCTGAAAAAGATTGAATAAAAGATGAGCGTGAGAATTTCCGCTCCGAGGAGCGCGATGATAGCCAGCAGGCTACATTGCCAAAACATCGGCAATCGCCAAAACCTACGAGCCCACGCACTGACCATGTTACCTGCCCCAACCCACCAAGCAGAATAACAGAGCTTAGTGAAGAAAGTTATTCCTGCGCGTCTCGCCATGCCCGGCGCCGCGAGTTAACGACGCGCCTGATCAGCCGCCTTTTCGACACGCAGATGGCGTTATCGTTGAAGGCTCAAAAAACCCGGCACAATCCGCTTCGTCTGCAATCTAGACATCCTTCGGCACCGTTTCCAGGTTACAGGCTAAGGAAGGATATCCAAGCCTGTTAATTTTTTTCGCGTGCGGCGGCGGATCTGATACCATGTCAAAGACATGAGCTTTTTGCGGATTACGCCTCCTCGAACCGCGACTGAGGGAACAGAAGGTCCATGAAGCGTTGAGCCGTGGGTTGCGGCTCGTGGTTGGCAAGTCCCGGCCGCTCGTTGGCTTCGATGAACACATAGTCCGGTTTGGAGGGTGCCTTTACCATCAGATCGATGCCGGTGACGGGAATATCGATGGCGCGAGCGGCACGGCAAGCCGCGTCGACCAGCTTCGGATGCACGATATCCGTCACATCGTGAATCGACCCGCCGGTGTGGAGATTGGCGGTCTTGCGTACCAGCACCTCATTGCCTTCCGCGGGAACCGTTTCGAGGGTGCAGCCGGAAGCGGCGAGGCAGCGCTGCGTCTCGTCGTCGATGGGAATCGTGCTTTCCCCGCCTGTGGCTGCGGCACGGCGGCGCGACTGCTGTTCAATTAGCTCCCTGAGCGTCTTCCGTCCATCCCCGACTACGGAAGGGGGGCGGCGCACCGCAGCGGCCACGACCTTACCGCTTATCACGACCAGACGGAGATCCTGGCCATCGAAACAGGCCTCGACCAGCACTCGATCGTTCACCTCGCGAGCCTTCGCCACCGCGCGGCTGATATCCTCCATGTTTGTAAGGCCCACCGAGACACCGCGCCCCTGCTCGCCGCGGGCGGGCTTCACGACCACGCTTCCGTGCTTGGCCAGGAAGGCTTTAAGCTCCTCCTCATCCCCCGCCACGATCTGCTCGGGCACGCGGAGCCCCGCCTTTTCGATCACGCGGCGCGTCACAGCCTTATCGTCGCATATGGAGACTGCAACGCCGGACGTAAGCTCCGAAAGGCTCTCCCGGCAGTGAATGGAGCGCCCGCCGTGAGAGAGCCGGAAGAAACCGCTGGCCCCATCCGTCACCTCGATGTGGACACCGCGCCGGCGCGCCTCGTCCACGATTATGCGCGCATATGGGTTGAGCTCGTCATAATGCTCGATCGGGGCAGCGAACAGTTTCTCGTTGATCGGATTCTTGCGCTTGACCGTGAAAATCGGCACGCGCTGGAACCCAAGCTTCTCGTAAAGACGGATTGCCTGCTCGTTGTCGTGGAGCACTGAAAGATCCAGATAGGCGGCTCCGCGGGCCTGGAAATATTCGGCAAGCCGCCGCACCAGCGTCTCGCCGATGCCGGGATGGCGCGACTGCGGATCCACTGCCAGGCACCAGAGGGAGGCGCCGCGTTCGGGATCATTGAACAGCCGATGGTGGTCCACCCCGGTTACTGTGCCAATGACGTCGCCCGTTGCCTCCTCCTCGGCCACCAGATAGGTGAGCGAGCGGCTGTCTCGTTTCGACCAGAAGAACTCGGGCGCGACCGGCACCATGCCGCGAGCCGCATAGATGGCATTAACCGCCTTTGCGTCGGCCTCCGAGGCGAGCCGCCGGATAAAGAAGCCCTTGGGCTGACGCCTGCTCGAGCGGTAGGTCGAAAGGTCCAGACGATATGTGTGCGATGGGTCGAGAAAGGTCTCGCCGGGCGCGAGCTGAAGAAGCACATGCGGATCGCGCACATAGAAGGCGATGTCGCGCTGGTTGTCTTCCTCGTTGCGCAACGCCTCTATGATCGCTTTATTGCTGGTGTATGTTTGGGCGAAGATCAGCCGCCCCCAGCCGCAATCGAGCGCCACGGATCGGCGCATTGGCTCCCCTTCGCCCACCCTCTCGATAGACGCCTTGGCATGAGCGCGCAGCCTTTTCAGCCGGTGGTCGAGCGCCTTGTCGCTCCGGCCTGCACTCCCTTTCCTGTTCGCGCCGGAAGTTTTCGTCATCTCGCTAGATCCCATGGGTCTGAAGCCACAATTCCAGAAGTCCGGCCTGCCAGAGCTCGGAACCGCGCAGCGGCGTGATGTGGTCGGCGGGCTGAGCGAAAAGCCGATCGAGATAATCCTGGCGAAACAGCCTGCGCTCGCGAGCGCGTTGAGAGCCCAACGCGTCACGCACCATCTCAAGATAGGGACCGGCCACATATTTGAGCTGCGGCACCGGGAAATAACCCTTCGGCCGATCGATGACCTCATGCGGCACGACAAGCCGGGCCACATCCTTGAGCACGCCTTTGCCGCCGTCTTTCAGCTTTTCTTCAGGCGGGATGCGCGCAGCGAGCTCGACCAGCTCGTGATCGAGGAACGGAACACGAGCCTCCAGGCCCCAGGCCATCGTCATGTTGTCGACCCGCTTCACCGGATCATCCACCAGCATCACATTGGCATCGAGCCTCAAAGCACGATCGACAGGGGTATCCGCACCCGGCCGCATCAGCTCCGCGGCGACAAGGCCGCGGCTGTAGTCTTCGCCATTGATCCAGTCCGCCCCGAGATGACGCTTCAGCGTCTCGTGCGAGCGGTCAAAGAAGACCTTTGCGTAGTCTGCCACCACGTCGTTGGAGCGGGCTAGCGGCGGATACCAGTGATAGCCGCCGAACACCTCGTCCGCCCCCTGCCCCGACTGCACCACCTTGATGTGCTTGGAAACCTCCTGCGAGAGCAGGTAAAAACCCACATTGTCGTAAGAGACCATCGGCTCGGACATGGCGGCGAAGGTGCCGGGAAGCGCATCCATCAGCCGGTCGGAAGGCACGAATATCTTGTGGTGATCGGTGCCGAACTCCTTCGCGATCAAGTCGGAATAGACGAACTCGTCCCCCTTCTCGCCATTCGCTTCCTCAAAACCGACGGAAAAGCTCATGAGCCCGGTCTGGCCAGCTTCGGCCAGAAGGCCGACAATGAGGCTCGAATCCACACCGCCTGAAAGCAGCACGCCCACGGGTACATCCGCCACCATGCGCCGCTTCACGGCAAGCCGTAGCGCCTCGTGCACACGGTCGCGCCACTCTTCTGCCGAAACGCCGGCATCGGCCGGGTCGCGGCGATAGGGCGGATCCCAGTAACGCCGTTCCGTCGAGCGGCCGTCGGCCTCGATGACGCGGATCGTGGCGGGCGGCAGCTTGCGCACACCATTGAGAATAGTGCGGGGCGGCGGCACGACCGCGTGGAAGGTCATGTAGTGATGCAGCGCCACCCGGTCGATGGAGGTATCCACGTCCCCGGCTTTCACGAGCGCCGGGAGCGAGGAGGCGAAGCGGAGCACGCCGTTCTTCTCGGCGAGGTAGAGCGGCTTGATGCCGAAGCGGTCCCGCGCCATCACGATACGGCCGGTATCGCGCTCCTGGATCACGAATGCGAACATGCCGTGGAAGCGCTCCACGCAGGTCTCACCCCAGGCATGCCACGCCTTGAGGATGACCTCCGTGTCGCCGTGCGAGAAAAAGCTATAGCCCTTTGCCTCAAGCGCCTCGCGCAGCTCGGGGTAATTGTAGATGCAGCCGTTGAAGGCGATGGTCAGGCCCAACGCGGAGTCCACCATCGGCTGCTGCGCCTTTTCCGAAAGATCGATGATCCTGAGCCGCCGGTGGCCGAATCCCGCATTGCCGTGGGACACGATGCCCGCGCCGTCGGGCCCTCTCGGAGCCAGCGCTTCCATCATTCCGGATATGGCCGATACGGACGGAGCCCGGCCGTCAAATCTCACTTCACCGCAAATGCCGCACATCGGCGGGCGTTTACCTCCATTGTCTTTGTTGATTGATCTCTTGTCGAGTGGCTTGCCTGGACCTATAGTTAGGGTTCAAATGATTTGAAGTCAAATGAACCATGGCAAACTTTGTCGCCGCATCGCCGCACGGGGCGGTCTCGCCCGAGCAAACGCGGCTCCTGCTAAAATCGATCCGAAGAATCGTACGCGCGAACGATTTGCAATCTCGCGCCCTGGCGCGCTCCATCGGGCTCACCGGCCCTCAGCTCGTGATCCTGATGGCAGTTACAGAACTGGGCGAGGTGACGACAAAGGCGCTTGCTGACCACGCAGACTTGAGCCCCGCGACAGTGGTGACGGTGCTCGAAAATCTGGAGCAGCGCGGCATCGTCCAGCGCTACAGGTCAGGAACAGACCGCCGCGTGGTATTCACGCGCCTCACTCCCAAGGGGCAGGAGCTCATCTCCCACGCGCCCAGCGTTTTCGGTGCGCAGTTTGCACGCCGTTTCGCCGAGCTGCCGCCCGAGCGGCGCAACGTATTGGTAGAAAGCCTTGCGGAACTGGCCAACCTCATGACGGCCCGGCCGGAGCCCGAATCTCCGTCCTGAAGGAGAAAGGGCAGAAGTACGCAAACCTCCGCAAACTCCATTCCGGAACTGTTGGCGTTCTGCCGGGTTCGGGCCCGCGTAATCGAACAGCAAGGAGGAACCGATGGCATTCGCGCTCGAAAGCCCGGCCTTCCACGACAGCAAGCAGATTCCTGCCCGCGACGAAGAGCACATTTCGACTCCGCTCAGCAATGCGAAGATCGCAGACATGCCGGAGCAGGCAAAGCCGAATGTGATCGCGGAAGCCGAACTCGCCGGCACTTACCAGAATGCGTGAGGCGGGCCGCACGCTTCAGCTCCAGAGCCGGCCGCGCGTATCTCGAGCCAGCCCTGCCCCGGCTCAACATTGCCGCGAAAGAGTTATCCACGGCCTGTTAGAAAATCGCTTCCGAAAGTTGAGCGATAGATTTTTATCGTTAGAATGGAAGCTCCAGCCATCAACGAACTCCAACCTTCAATCCACCAACAGAAATATCGAAGCCGAACCGGCTATCTCCTGTCAACGGGAGCTTGAATTTTCTCCCTTTGGCACGCTTTAAACTTTGAGGTGCAGCCATGTCTAAGTTTGTAATCAATCCGCCGGTATTTTTCGGCTCAGTAGCTATTACCGCGATATTTCTCGGTGTCGGCGTTCTTTTTCCGGGCCAAGCGGAGGCGATCTTCACGGCCGTGCAGACCTGGATTCTCGGCTCCTTTGGCTGGCTGTACCTGCTCGCAGTTGGGATCTTCATCGGTTCGGTGATCCTCTTTGCCGCCAGCGGGTTCGGCCATCTGAAGCTGGGGCCGGACGATTCCACGCCCGACTTCCATTACATGTCCTGGGTGGCCATGCTCTTTGCGGCGGGCATGGGCATCGGCCTCATGTATTTCGCCGTCGGCGAACCGATGACGCATTTCGCTGCTCCGCCCGAGGCAGAGCCACTCACCATCGCCGCCCAGCGGCAGGCCATGAGCGTGACCTTTTTCCACTGGGGTCTCCACGCCTGGGCTATTTATGCCGTGGTGGGCCTCTCGCTTGCCTATTTCGGCTATCGCTACAATCTTCCTCTCACAGTGCGCTCGGGCCTTTACCCGCTGCTCAAGAACCGCATCGACGGGCCGATCGGGCATGCGGTCGACATCTTCGCAATCTGCGGCACCCTTTTTGGCATCGCGACCTCACTCGGCTTCGGCGTTCTGCAGATCAATGCGGGTCTTAGCTACCTTCTCGGCGTGCCGAACAGCGCCGCCGTTCAGCTGGTGCTTATCGCCGTAATCACCACCGTTGCGACCATCTCCGTCGTCACCGGAGTGGATAAGGGCATCCGGCGTTTGAGCGAGCTGAACCTGATCCTCGCGGTACTGCTCATGCTCTTCGTGCTGGCGGTCGGCCCCACGGCGCAGCTCTTGCGCGATTTCGTGCAGAATATCGGCTTCTATCTTGACACGATCGTATTGCGGACCTTCAACATCTATGCCTATGAGCCGCGGCCCTGGATCGACGCCTGGACGCTCTTTTACTGGGCGTGGTGGATCTCATGGTCGCCCTTTGTCGGCATGTTCATCGCCCGCATTTCGCGCGGCCGCACCGTGCGGGAGTTCGTGATCGCCGTCCTTTTCATTCCCGCCGGCTTCACGTTTTTCTGGATGACGGTTTTCGGCAACACCGCCCTTTTCATCGATACGACCGTCGCCAATGGGGCCCTGTCCACTGCGGTCACCGATGATCTTTCCGTGGCGCTGTTCCAGTTCTTCCAATATCTTCCGCTTCCAGCCGTCACTTCCTCGCTCGCTGTCCTGCTGGTGGCGGTGTTCTTCATCACCTCCTCCGATTCCGGCTCTCTTGTCGTCGACACGATCGCGGCAGGCGGCGAGACGGAGACCAGCATCGCCCAGCGCGTGTTCTGGTGTGTCCTGGAAGGTCTGATCGCGGCCGTGCTTTTGGTTGCCGGCGGGCTTGCGGCGCTGCAATCAGCCACCATCGCAACGGCACTCCCCTTCACGCTTATCATGCTTGTGCTGATCTGGGCGCTCTTCAAGGGCATGAAGTCAGACCTGGCGCAGCGGCAAGTCGGGCATATGGCTGTCACGCCTCAAGCCTATCCGGCGGCCGGGCTGACTTGGCAGCGCCGGCTGGGGTTGATCCTGAATGCGCCCACGGAGAAGGAGGTGGCCGACTATATCGCGAAGGTGGTCACGCCGGCGCTCGAAAATGTCGCGCAGGAAATGGAGAAACGGGGAAGCAAGGCGACCGTCTCACGCGAAAACGGGGAGCATTCGGTCTCGCTCACAGTTCCCGCCAGTGCGGTGCGAGATTTCGTCTATGGGATCCAGCCGGCGGCCCATCGTCTGCCGGCCTTCTCCGCCCTTGAAGCGGCGCAAGGGGATCTGCGTTTCGAGGCACGCACCTTCTTCAGCGATGGCAGCCGTGGCTACGATCTTATGGGCATGACGCAGGAGCAGATCATCGCGGATGTGCTTGCGCAATTCGACCGTTACCTGCAGCTCGTGCAATCGCCCGAGGCTTCACTGGTGATCGGCGCGCCTGAGCACGCGCCGGATATGCCTGTCCGGCACTGAGGGCACGCCGGTTGTTGGTCGCTGGAGGGCCATTTGGAGTGGATCGCGAACCGCCCTGAACTGATCTCGGCGCTAACCGGGCTGGGCATGTTGCTTGTCTGGGTGATTTACCTGCAAGTCTTCGTCAGCAACTATCGCAGGCAGCTTCGCGCGACGCTCCTCATCACGCGAGGCGCGGGAAACGGGCTGGAGGCGCGCTGCTTGCTCAGCAATATGAGTGCTGGACCGGTCTATGTGCAAAGCGTGATCGTCACGCTTGAAACAGCCAAGGAAACACTCATCTGCCCCGCGACTGATATCCTCGAATTGGAAGGCGAGGCGCCTTCCGATCCCATGCAGCGCACGAGGCAGGGCCCGCTCGCGAGCGGAGAAATCAGGGACATCGGCACCTTCGGCGGGTTGATGCGCCACGCCCTTTTGGGCAAAGCCGCCAAATCGGATGCCGAGTTCCTGCAGTCGGTTCACTCAATCACAATCGAGATCCTTGGCATCTACGGGTCCGAAGACCTGCCGATTGGTGCCCGCAGGTGTTTCGTCGTGCTCCATAAGGATGGGCATCCGCTCATTCAGGGGCAGGATTTGTCAACCGAGCAAATCAGGAAACGGCGTGAAAGAAGACGGCTGATTACCGATCTGGAACGTGACCGGTAGCGCCCTCGACGTTGCCACAGGCTTGAGCCCTGTTCTCTGCCGGCCGGCGCCGCCAGCATAGGAATTCCCGCCGGCTCGGGCGCCGTCTTCCCCCGGACTGGAAATCTCAAATCATTTCAGGTTATGATGAACGCGGCCCCTAGTGGATAGGAGGTCCCAGGGGACCGGGAGGAACGGGAAGATGGTCCCGGCACTTATACTCGTCCTCGTTGTCCTGGGCTCGATACTGTTTCACATTCTGAGCCCATGGTGGTGGCCGCCCATAGCTTCGAACTGGAGCTATATAGACCATACGCTCGTCATCACATTCTGGATCACGGGAGCCGTATTTTCCGCGGTCGTCCTGTTCATGGCGTATTGCGTCTACCGGTTCCGGCACCGCCCGGGCTCCAAGGCCGCCTATGAACCGGAAAGCAAAAAGCTGGAATGGTGGCTCACCATCGGCACGGCAGTAGGGGTGGCGGCCATGCTTGCGCCCGGCCTCTATGTCTGGGCGCAGTTTGTCACCGTCCCCGATGACGCGACCGAGATAGAGGTGGTCGCGCAGCAGTGGCAGTGGAACTACAGGTTGCCGGGCGAAGACGGAAGGCTCGGCAAATCCGATAGTCAGCTCATCTCATTCGAAAACCCGTTAGGCATCAACCCTGACGATCCCAATGGCCAAGACGATATCGTGATCGAAGCAAGCGATCTGCATCTGCCGGTCGATAAGCCCGTGAAGGTGCTGCTGCGCTCGATCGATGTTCTCCACGATTTCTATGTACCCGAGTTCCGCGCCAAGATGGACATGGTGCCTGGCATGGTCACCTATTTCTGGTTCACGCCCACGAAGACGGGGACCTATGAAGTCTTGTGCGCGGAGCTGTGCGGCGTGGGCCATAGCTATATGCGCGGCGCGGTTCTGGTCGACACCGAGGAGGATTACCAGGCCTGGCTGCAGGAACAATCAACCTTTGCAGAGCTAACCGACCTCCGGAACGTGGCTGAGGAGGTCAAGCCGTGATCAGGGAGACCCAAGTATAGCGCAAGCAATTCCATTGCAGGCGGGATCAGCCTGCAATGGAGCCAGGGAGGATGAGCGATGGTCGACGCCACGCCCCGAATGCATGAAGGCATTTCGCCCGCCGAAGTGCCTGAGCTGGAGCTTTATCACCCAAAAGGCTGGTGGACGACCTATGTCTTCTCTCAGGATGCGAAGATAATCGCCATTCAGTATGCCGGCACAGCGATGGCAATCGGTCTCGTTGCGCTGGTCCTTTCCTGGCTTATGCGCCTGCAATTGGGTTTTCCCGGCACATTCGATTTCATCACGCCTGACGCCTACTACCAGTTCATAACCATGCATGGCATGATCATGGTGATCTACCTGCTCACCGCTCTTTTCCTCGGCGGTTTCGGCAACTACCTGATCCCGCTCATGGTTGGCGCGCGGGACATGGTGTTCCCCTATGTCAACATGCTGAGCTACTGGATCTACCTCCTCGCTGTTATCGTGCTGGTGGCAAGCTTCTTCGCACCAGGGGGGCCGACCGGCGCCGGCTGGACGCTTTATCCGCCGCAGGCGATCCTCTCCGGCACGCCGGGCGGCCAGGACTGGGGCATCATCCTGATGCTCGCCTCGCTCATCCTCTTCATCATCGGCTTCACTATGGGCGGGCTCAATTATGTGGTGACTGTCATTCAGGGCCGCACGCGCGGCATGACGCTGATGCGCATGCCCCTCACCGTATGGGGCATCTTCACCGCGACCGTTATGGCGCTGCTCGCCTTCCCTGCGCTGTTCGTCGCCTGCGTCATGATGCTGTTCGACCGGTTGCTCGGCACATCCTTCTTCATGCCGGCGCTGGTCGAAATGGGAGAGCAGCTTTCCTACGGCGGAGGTAGCCCGATCCTGTTCCAGCACCTTTTCTGGTTCTTCGGCCATCCGGAAGTCTATATCGTCGCCCTGCCAGCCTTCGGCATTGTGTCGGACCTGATCTCGACCCACGCGCGGAAGAACATATTCGGCTACCGAATGATGGTCTGGGCCATCGTCGTTATCGGCGCGCTCTCGTTCATCGTTTGGGCGCACCACATGTACGTCTCCGGCATGCACCCATGGTTCGGCTTCTTCTTTGCCACCACCACGCTCATCATCGCCATCCCGACGGCCATTAAGGTCTATAATTGGGTGCTCACCCTCTGGCGCGGGGACATCCATCTGACGATCCCGATGCTCTTCGCGCTGGCCTTCATCGTCACCTTCGTCAATGGCGGGCTAACGGGCCTGTTCCTCGGCAATGTGGTGGTGGACGTGCCCTTGTCGGACACGATGTTCGTCGTTGCCCATTTCCACATGGTGATGGGCGTGGCGCCGATCCTCGTCATCTTCGGCGCGATCTATCACTGGTATCCGAAGATCACCGGCCGCATGCTCGACGAGTGGATGGGCCAGTTCCACTTCTGGGTAACCTTCGTCGGCGCATACGCCATTTTCTTCCCCATGCATTATGTCGGCTTGGTGGGCGTGCCGCGGCGCTATGTGGAGATCGGCGAGTCGGCCTTCATTCCGCCATCGGTGCAGGATCTCAACGCCTTCATCACCGTGGCCGCTCTCATTGTCGGCTTCGCCCAGATGGTGTTCCTTTTCAACCTCTTCTGGAGCCTGCGCTACGGCAGGGAAGCAGGCGGCAATCCATGGCGCGCCACGAGCCTCGAATGGCAGACTCCCACAACACCGCCTCCGCACGGAAACTGGGGCGACGAGCGGCCGGTGGTCTACCGCTGGGCCTATGACTATTCGGTGCCGGGAGCACCGCAGGATTTCATCCCGCAGAACGATCCTTGGCCGCAAAAGGCTGTCGCGGGGACGGCATGAGCGTCATCCTGGTCTTCATCCTCGTGGTGGCCGGATTCTCTTTCTGGTGGCTGCTCCAGCATCGGGTGCTGTCAAAGCCGTGGCTTGAGCATGGCGTGCACGCCGCCTTGCCCGAAACGGACATCTCCAACATGCCGACGGCCAAGATCGGGCTCGGCATCTTTCTTGCTGTGATTGGCGCGCTCTTCGCCCTTTTCGCCAGCGCATATTTCATGCGCATGGAGTATTCGGACTGGCAGGCGCCACCGCTGCCGCGGATCTTGTGGATCAACACCGGCGTCTTGATCCTCGCCAGTGTCGCGCTCCATTGCGCCGTGCGCGCCGTCCGCGAACGACGCATGGGGATGACGCGCCTTGCGCTGGTGACGAGCGGGTTTGCAACCCTTGTCTTCCTGGCCGGGCAGCTTACGGCCTGGCGGGACCTGTCGGCCGGCGGTCATTTTCTGGATTCCAATCCGGCCAACGGCTTCTTCTATCTCATCACCGGCGCGCACGGGCTGCATATCTTGGGCGGCCTGGTCGCGCTTGGGCGGACAACCGCCAAAACATGGGATGAGACGTTGTCCACCGAGCGGCTGCGCCTGAGCGTGGAGCTTTGCGCGGCTTATTGGCATTTTCTTTTACTTATCTGGCTCGGACTTTTCGTCCTGCTGGCCGGTTGGGCTGGCGATCTCGTCGCATTGTGCAGGCAGTTGCTCACATGAAGGGGACAAGAAATGGCTGAGACCACGCTGAACGGCTTCGAAGCCAAGGAGGCGCACCAGAACGGCCTCAGGGGCGTGGCCGCCGACTGGTCGTCCGACCAGCGCGCTTTCAAAAGCGCATCCTGGGGGAAGGCCATGATGTGGATCTTCCTCCTGTCCGATACCTTCGTCTTCTCTTGTTTCCTGCTCGCCTACATGACGGTGCGCATGTCGACCGTCGAACCCTGGCCGAACGCCAGCGAGGTCTTCGCCCTCCATATTGCCGGCGCTGACATCCCCCTCATCCTGATCGCCATTATGACCTTCGTGCTCATCTCCTCGAGCGGCACCATGGCAATGGCCGTGAATTTTGCTTACCGGCGCAACAGAAACGCGACCGTGGCGCTGCTTCTTGCGACAGCGCTGCTTGGCGCGGCCTTCGTCGGCATGCAGGCTTTCGAATGGACGAAGCTCATCACCGAGGGCGTGCGCCCGTGGGGCAACCCGTGGGGAGCACCGCAATTCGGCGCCACCTTCTTCATGATCACCGGCTTTCACGGCACGCACGTCACGTTCGGCGTCATCTTCCTCCTGATTGTCGCCTTCAAGGTATGGCGCGGCGAGTACGATCGAGGGGAACGCGGCTTTTTCACCACCCGCCGCGGCGATTACGAGCACGTGGAGATCATGGGCCTCTACTGGCACTTCGTCGATCTCGTCTGGGTATTCATTTTCGCATTCTTCTATCTCTGGTGAGGAACGGCTATGGCAACGCATACGGAGCAGACCGGCCACGGATATTCGCAGACCGCCATCGCCGCCCATGCAGAGAGCCAGCAGCACCCGATCAGGATCTATCTGATCGTCTGGTTCTGGCTGTTCGTCTTGAGCGCCTGTTCTTATCTCATCGATTATATCGGCCTGCAGGGCATGCTGCGTTGGAGCCTGATCATCACCTTCATGCTGCTGAAGGCGGGGCTGATCGTGGCGGTGTTCATGCACATGGTGTGGGAGCGCCTGGCGCTGGTCTACGCGATCCTGCTGCCGCCGCTCGCGGTACTCGTGTTCGTCATCATCATGGCGATCGAATCCGATTACACCGCGCTCACCCGCATGATGTCCTTCGTCAACGGCGGCTGATACGACGCAGGTGATCCCCGCTGACTGCGGGGACCGATGCGCGCTGCGTTGTTACAGTGACTGGCGGCTGGCGCGCTGCTCCGGCGAGAGGACCACGGTCTTGCGATAGAGATGCCATGTCGCATGCCCAAGCACGGGGAAGATTACCGCCAGCCCAACGAACAAGGTGAGGGAGCCGACCACCAGCAGAGCGGCCACAATCAGACCCCAGAAAAGCATTTGAAGGGGATTGGTCAACATGACACGCGCTGAGGTCTGGATAGCGGCATAGGCGCCGACATCCCTGTCGAGAAGCAGCGGGAAAGCCACGGACGTCGTGCTAAGCACGACAAGCGCGAAAAGGAACCCGATCAGATTGCCCCAAAAAAGCAGCATCCAGCCGCGCTGGGTGGTCAGGACCTCCTGGATGAAGCCGATGAACGATTCCGGCGCCGCCGACCCGAAAATGCGTGCATAGATCGCCTGCGCGGTGAAAAGCCAGACGAGGAAAATCACGGCAAGCATTCCGCCGACCGCCATGATCGAGGGAATGGCCGGGGATTTCAGCACATCGAACGCATGGAGCCATGACGTGTCCATATTGCTCTGGCGCCGCCTGCTGATCTCATAAAGGCCGATCGCCGCGAGCGGCCCCAAAAGGGCAAAACCCGCGATTAGCGGGAAGATCAGCTGCAAAGCGTTTCCCGTCGATGCCCATGTGATGAGGACCATGCCGAGGATCGGATAGATGATGCACAGGAAGACATAGTGAGACGGCTTCTCCCAGAAATCCGCGAAGCCGGCGCGCAGCGCATCCAAAACATCGGCAAATGCAATATGGCGCACCCTCAAAGGTGCGATCGTTTCAGTAGAACCTGCTACGACATGAAAGTTCGCCATGACCATCCCTCCTGGACTTCAGTCCGGGTTTGGCCGCGGCTCACGTGCCCCATCATGGCCGGTCACGAGCAACCGCGACCCTTTGCCTAAGGGGAAATGATACTACGCAAAGCTCCGTTTGTCGTTAACTTTTGAGACATACGGCATCACACGGCTGCGTGTGCCTCAGGCCTGATCACAAGTCTCAGCATCTGCCGCTCGCTGCTTTTGCTGCTTCCGGTAACTGTGGTGGACAGGCAGCCTGTACCCCAGCGGAAGAGTTATTCAGGCGAGTCCCCCAAACAGCACGTCCGGCACTGTCTTGCAATTTACTCCGGAATGACGGCCATGGCCTGGATTTCGACCTTGGCCCGGTCTTCCATCAGCGACACGACCTCCATGGCGGTGATGGCGGGATAGTACCAGCCCATCACCTCGCGATAGACCACGCCAATTCTCTTGAGATTGGCGCGATATTCGGCCTTATCGGTGAGATACCAGGTCATGGAGGTGATGTGCTCCGGCTTCGCTCGCGCTTCCGCAAGCACCGCCGCCACATTTTTAAGGGCTCGGCTGACCTGCTCGGCGAGATCGTCGCTCTCGAATTCGCAATTCTCGTTCCAGCCCACCTGGCCGGTTACAAAAACGAGCCGCCCGCTGGCGACAACGCCGTGCACGTAGCCTTTTGGTTGTTTCCACCCCTTGGGCCGCAAAATGTGATGCATGAAAACCCCTCAATCAAGGGCGCCTCGCTCGCTCGCGCGGCGCTCAGGATTTGACGCACAGGAGTCCTCTACTCGATCATCGACCAGAGCGCAGCTTCTTCGGCTGCGCTCTGCAAAATTTGTATTCGTCCCTTGCGGAAGGTTTTCGCGACAGCGTGCCTGAGCTGATCAGAAAAAGGCCTGCAAACCGGTCTGCGCTCGACCCAGGATAAGGGCATGCACGTCATGCGTACCCTCATAGGTGTTCACCGTCTCCAGGTTCTGCGAATGCCGCATCACCTGATACTCGATCTGAATGCCGTTGCCCCCATGCATGTCACGCGCCATTCGGGCAATATCAAGCGCCTTGCCGCAATTGTTGCGCTTCACGATCGAAATCATCTCCGGCGCAAATTTATGCTCGTCCATAAGCCGCCCGACACGCAAGCTCGCCTGCAGCCCGAGCGCGATTTCCGTCTGCATGTCGGCCAGCTTCTTTTGGAATAGCTGCGTCGCCGCCAACGGCCGGCCAAACTGCTGGCGCTCCAACCCATATTGGCGGGCGCGGTGCCAACAATCTTCAGCCGCTCCCATCACGCCCCAGGAAATGCCGTAGCGGGCGCGGTTCAGGCAGCCGAATGGCCCCTTAAGTCCCGAGACATTAGGAAGAACGGCATCCTCTGGCACTTCCACGCCATCCATCACGACCTCTCCGGTGATGGAAGCACGCAATGAAAGCTTTCCGCCGATCTTGGGCGCCGAAAGGCCCTTCATCCCCTTTTCGAGAACGAACCCACGTATCTGGTTGTCGTGAGCGGCCGACTTGGCCCAGACCACGAAGACATCGGCGATCGGCGCGTTTGATATCCACATCTTGGAGCCGACGAGCCTATAGCCGCCGTCTATCTTCTCCGCTCTCGTTTTCATCGAACCGGGATCGGAGCCCGCATCAGGCTCCGTGAGCCCAAAGCATCCGATGAACTCACCCGAGGCGAGCTTCGGCAGATATTTCTTCCGCTGATCCTCGGAGCCATAGGCGTAGATTGGAAACATGACCAGCGAGGACTGCACGCTCATCATCGAGCGGTAGCCTGAATCCACCCGCTCCACCTCGCGGGCCACGAGACCATAGGACACGTAGTTGGCCCCTGCCCCGCCATACTCCTCGGGAATGGTGACCCCAAGCAAACCCGCCTCGCCCATCTCGCGGAAAATGGCCGGATCGGTCTCCTCATTCATATAGGCATGCTCGACGCGCGTACGGAGACGATCGGCGGCAAAAGCTGCCGCGGCATCGCGGATCATTCGCTCTTCTTCCGTAAGCTGGTCCTCGAGCAGGAATGGGTCGTCCCAAGCAAAACGGACGCGTTCCGCCTCGTTGCGCGGGGCCTGATGCGAAGTGTTGGACATTCCTGCTCCTCGGTTAGATCGCGTGAAGGATCACCTGCAGATGCGTTTACCTGTAGCATACGGGCCGGAAAAATCCTATTTGAGCGTAAGTTGATGCATAAAACTCATATGTGATGACCCGCCCGCGCCGCTTTCTTCCTTCTATCAGCCTCCTCTCGGCCTTTGAGGCCGTGCTTCGGACGGGATCGACCGCCGCCGCGGCGCGCGAGCTCGACCTGACGCAGGGCGCCGTCAGCAGGCTTTTGCAGAACCTGGAAGAGCAGCTTGGACAACAGCTCTTCATCCGCCATCGCCGCCGCCTCATCGTAACAGAAGCCGCTCGGTCTTATGGACGCGATATCACGCGAGCGCTGGACCTGATCCAGCGCGCCAGCATAGAGCTTACGACCAATCCTGGGGGCGGCGTGCTCTCCCTTGCTATCCTGCCTGCCTTCGGCACACGCTGGCTGGCACCGCGCCTCGGCTCCTTTCTCGGTGCGTATCCAGGCGTCACCATCAACCTCGCAACGCGGCTGAAGCGCTTCAACTTTGCTGCCGAAGGTTTTGATGCTGCAATCCATTTCGGGTCGGACGACTGGCGCGATGCAGAGCACATGAAACTGTTCGAAGAACAGCTTACCGCCTGCGCGGCCCCTTCTCTTCTGGCCAAGGTCCCTGTTGAAACCGCAGAGGATCTGAGGCGCCTGCAACTCTTTCAGATGGAGTCGCGGCCCAATGCCTGGTCCGTTTGGTTCACGGCTCAGGGCGCCGAGGCCACACCGAGCCGCGGAATGCTGTTTGACCAATATGCGCCCATGACACAGGCGGCTGTAGCAGGCCTCGGCGTAGCCCTCCTCCCGGAATACCTCGCGGAGCCGGAAATCGCCGACGGCCGCCTGATGCCGCTTCTCAAACGCGCCGTGCGGGGCGACGGCTGCTATTGGCTGGTCTGGCCCGAAGCCCGCGCCAGCTACCCTCCCCTGGAAGCGTTTCGAACCTGGCTTGCGGCGGAAACAGCGTCTCTGCGGGAACGCACGGAGCTTGACTGAGGCCCGCCGCGCTTCTGGCCGGCGGATTAACTTCCCCGCTACCCGTACCGGAACGTAGTCGATTTGCGCTCGTTAGTTCGGACGGCCCCAGGAGCACTGCATGTCCGATCCGATGCAACAGCTTGCTGAAGCAATTAAGCGCAGAAGCGCCGTCCTGTTCGTCGGTGCGGGGGTATCCATGAGTGTCGGCCTGCCGTCATGGGACAAGCTGATCAGACAGATGGAGCAGGAACTCGGTATCGATCCTGAAACCACCAAATCTTCCCGCTATAGCTACCAGACACTCGCCGAATATTACCGTCTGAAGCAGGGCAGCTTAGGCCCGCTGCGGAGTTGGATGGACCGGAACTGGAGCGTTTCGCGCGAAAAGGTGAAAGAATCTCTCCTCCATCGGCTGATCGTCGAACTCGACTTTCCAATCATCTACACCACGAACTACGATCGGAACCTTGAAGTCGCCTTCGAACTCTATGGACGCGATTTCGTGAAGGTCGCCAATGCCCGAGACATCAGCCGCATCGCCGACGGCGTGACACAGATCATAAAATATCACGGCGATTTCGATGAGGATGCCTCGCTGGTCCTGACGGAAACGGATTACTTCAACCGGCTCTCCTTCGATTCCCCTCTCGACGTGAAATTTCGCGCCGATGCGCTGGGCCGCACAATCCTTTTTATCGGCTATAGCCTGTCCGACATGAACATCAGGCTTCTGCTCCACCGTCTCTGGCAGACCTGGCGCGATTCCGGCTACGAAAAGGACCGCCCGCCCTCCTTCGTTTTCATGCCGAACCGAAATCCCGTGGAGGAGGCGGTTCTGGCGCGGTGGGGCATCACCGCTTTAAGCGAGGAAAGCGAAAGCGCTCAGGAAGCTCTCGGCACGTTCCTGAAGCATTTGCTTCAGATGACGTGCAAGAGCGCGGGCGAGTCCGAAAAACTAGGCCGCACCCAACGTCCTTAGGAAGCGGTGTCTTTGAGCAATCAACGAAAACACCCCACGGCATTGTGGTTCATGGGGGCGTGGTCTATAGGGCGGGCATCGGGCGGACGAAATCGGACGGGACATGGAAGAGCGGAAACGACAGATCTGCGGCAAGATCGATGCGCTCTCGGATGTGTAGATCGGGCCATTTCAAGTTCATCCCTATGCGGCGTTTCCAGGCGCCTGATCGGCTGGTTGTGACCGCGGCCGAATAGCCGCGCAGACGGAGAGCACGAATGTCCTTGTTCGCGCGGCTGAAGCGCATCGGCATCGACACCTATATGCTGCTGCTCATAGCCACTGTGTTTTTGGCGACTGTGTTGCCGGCAACAGGCCGCGGAGCAGTCATCCTGTCCCACGTGGCTTATTATGCTATCGCCCTGCTGTTCTTTGTCTATGGCGCCAAGCTTAACACTTCGGCCGTGGTGGCGGGTCTGACGAATTGGCGGCTCCAGTTCCTGGTGCTCGCCTTCACCTACATCGTCTTCCCCCTGCTCGGATTGGCGCTCTTCTATTCTCTAAAGCCGTTTCTCGATGAGTATCTCGGCATAGGACTGCTCTTCCTCGCGGTGCTGCCATCCACAGTGCAGGCGTCGATTGCCTTCACGTCTCTCGCCCAGGGGAACGTTCCCGCTGCTGTTTGTGCGGCTTCGCTCTCCAATGTCATCGGTGTCCTCTTGACGCCGGCACTCGCGGCACTCCTTCTGCAAACCAGCGGAAGCGGCATCAATACCGATGCGATCAAAGGGATAGCGCTCCAGATTTTGCTGCCCTTCATCCTGGGACAACTGGCGAGGCCTCTGATCGGAGGCTGGATTGTGCGGCAGAAGATGTTCACGCTTTCCGTTGATCGCGGCTCCATCCTCCTCATCGTCTACTCCGCTTTCAGCGCAGGCATGGTGGCCGGCATTTGGATCCAGATCGACGGGCTGATGCTCGCCATTGTCATCGGCGCCGATGTCCTGCTGCTCGCCGTAATAATTCTCCTCGGCAGTGGTGTGGGCCGATTGGCTAAACTTCCGCACGAGGATCGGATGGCGCTGTTCTTCTGCGGAGTTACGAAAAGCCTCGCCAGCGGATTGCCTATCGCCAACATCCTCTTCATTGGCAAGCCGGTGAGCCTGATCATTGTCCCGCTGATGCTGTTCCATCAGATACAGCTGTTCGTCTGCGCTATCATCGCCCGTCGCCACGCGAACCGGTTGGTTGTGGTACCGGGCTAACCGGCTCCGCGTCGGCGGTTTTCCTCTGGCGGCTTGGGCTCGTAACGAGAATTGACGATCATGCCCGAGGCGCCCCCGATGGCACCGACCGGCGCTTTATATCGTGAGCCTCAAGCCCGCTCGTTCGCGAATTGCTGGCGCTCAAAGCCGAGAACAACGATCAAAGCGGCGATAAATGGGATGATGAGATATAGCAGCCTGAAGACCAGCAGGGCAGCCAGCACGTCGGCCGGGTCCATCTCGGGCAAGCCGGAGATGAAAGCAAGTTCAAGCACCCCCAACCCGCCCGGAGCGTGCGAAAGAAGCGCCAGCGAAAACGAGATCAGGAAAATGCCGGTGATGGTAACAAAGCCCGGATTGCCTGCTGCGGGCAGCGCAAAATAGATAATCGCTGCCGCGCCGATGATCTCCAACGGGCCGATCAGCAGTTGCTTCAGTGCAATCGAAAGACGCGGATATGACAGCTCGACCTTGCCGATATGCAATGGCCTGAATTTCAACGCGCTGCCCACCACATAAAGCAGAACTCCGACCAGCAATAGCGCACCAGTCACCGCCGATGCCTCCACCGGGAGCACGTCGACGAAGCGGTCTGCGATTCCTGGTTCCACTAACAGCACGATGCCGGTGAGGACGACAATACCTAGAGCAAAGGTAAAAGAGCAGAACGCCACCAGCACCCCGACCTCGGCTCCGGTCAGCCCCTTGGCGGTATAGGCCCTGTAGCGGACAACGGAGCCGGAAAACACCGACGCGCCGATATTGTGTGAAAACGCATAGGTGGTGAACGAGGTGACGGTGATATAAAGCCAGCCCACCCGTTTTCTCAGATGTGTAAGCGCCAGATGATCATACGCTGCCAGCGCGCCATAGGCCAAAAGCGTGGAAGCCACGCACAACAGCCAGTTAAGCATTGGAATGGCGGCGAGACTACCCCAGAGCTCATCGAGCGAAAGCCCTCGTAATTCGTGGTAGAGAAGCCAGGCAGAAAAAACCACCGCGGCAAAGCCGATTATCGGCCAGATGTATCTCTTTAGCTGCATTGCTTAATGCCCGCTGGTGCTTACGGGATGTAGCCAACCGGCCCGGTGTGCCGCAAGAGAAAGCCTCCGCTCTCCACTCACCCGGCCGGAAGGGGACGAAAGCGCCTGACAGCGCGATCAGCCGCCGGCGTCCCGCGAAAGCACATTAATTACATTCACCGCCCATAGGCGGCAAAAACACTGTTCCGAAAACTGATTAAAGAAATTGCTTCCATCATAAATATCAATCCACTCAGCGTCTGCGCACCAAACTCAAGTAAGCTCGCGATCTCTCTGCAGGAAATGCGGCAGTCCTAGGACGCATTCCCATCCGGCGCGATAACTTTTCCGTTTGAAAAAAGTGCCGAAGTCGACACGATGAGCGGGAAGAGCACCTCAATCTTGATCAGTTCGCGGCCGGAACCGGACAGCTCAGATCGCCTTCTTCGCAATTCAGATAACCCTCGAAGGCTTCGACACGCACTTGCGTGAGGCTTTCCATGCATGTGGCGGTGAGCATTGGCATAACGCTTCCCCCGGCAGCAGACGCTGTCTGGAAACTGCACTCCGCGTCGCGGAACTTGACCCAATCGCGCTGGGCTTGCACAAGCAGATTCTTCGTTTCCGCATCGTCCGATAGACGGGCTTCGATCTGTTTATAAAGCTCATTGAGTTTCTTGTCGGCTTCCTTGAACGCGGCATCGGCACATTCGTTCATGGTGGCCTGATCCTCGGCAGCGCTGCAATTGTCTTGGGCAAAGGCAAAGGCCGGAATGGCCAGCATCATGGCCGTGGCCAATAGAATGGTTCTCATTGACTTTCCCTCCATGAAAATGCCTGTCGCGCTGTTGCCATAAATGGACTGCTCCGGCATCAGGCCACGTAATCTCGTTTCAGACGAGGACTACCGTTCGATCTACCCTAGTGAAGCTGAATCATGAATTTAAACAAAGTCACAAAGTATAACATGCTATACATTAAGATGATCAGCACTGCTGGCGGCCTCTAACCATTGAGATCGCGATGGAACACTCACCGCGCAGGCCTTCCCCTTGCCCGCCGCAATCACCTGTGGCGAATTCGTCTGGTTCTCCCGTATTGCACCAGAATGGAAACCGTTGATGATCGATGCGATTCACCTTCTTATCGAGCGCTTTGGATTGATTGCCGTCTTCCTGGGCTGCGTCGCCGAAGGCGAAAGCGTAGCCATCCTTGGCGGTTTTTTTGCCCATCAGGGGCTGCTTGAAACGTGGCAGGTGATCGCAATGGCCTTCGCCGGGTCCTTCATGAGCGATACGCTTTTCTTCCTGGCCGGAAAATACTTCTCAGGCAGTTCCATGGTACGGAAGGCGCGCCAAAAGCCCGCCTTCTCCTATGCCTGCCGGATGGTAGAGCGGTATCCTGCGCCTTATGTCCTCATCAACCGCTATGTTTATGGTTTCCGGCTCATTGGCGGTGTCGTAGCTGGCCTTTCCAGTATCAGCCTGCCGAAATTCATGGCTCTCAATGCTGCTGCCTCGTTGATTTGGGCGCTCCTCTTCATCGGTATCGGATATGTCTTCGGCCTGGGCGCTGAACAGCTCGTCGGCGCGGAACTTGCCAAGCATGAGCGCCTTCTGTTCGGTTTTGGATTCTGCCTGATTGGGATAGGCGCAGGGTGGTATGCCACGCGCAGATTCAGCCGGTATTTCCTTGGGCAGATTAAGAACGCATGACCTGCGGTAACGCGACGGCTGAAACGGTCGGCGCTGCGCATGCTGTTCACGGCCAGGCAGCGAAGGAATGACCGCTATGCGAGCGCAGCGCGGAATTCTGACGGTGTTTATTCGGTGAGCGCCCGGTCTGGCGCTTGAAGAAGCGGCTGAAATAGGCCGGATCGTGAAATCCTAGCGTCTCGGCTATGTCGGCGATCGGAAGATTGCTGCTGTCGAGAAGGCTGATTGCCTCCTGGGTCAGCCGCGCATGTACGATAGCCAGCGGCGAGCGGCCCGTCACGCGCCTGACCGTGGCGTTGAGACATTCGGCGGTGATGCCAACTTCCTGCGCATAGCGCGCGATCGTCCAGTGCTCGCGCATATGCAGTTCCACCGCGTGCAGGAAGCGATGCATGATCGTGCGCGGGAGAGGCTGCGCTTCGCGCATGACCGGTCCTGAAAGCCGCCAGGCGCCGATCAGCAGAAGAGCCAGCCTGTGCCGCACGGCGTCATCCATGCCGGGCCAGTCTTGCATGCCCTCCTCCAGAATACCCTCGACGCTGTCCGCCAGCCGCCGGGCCTGCTTTGATTCGAGCTTCACAACGAGGAGCGGCCGCGACAGCGCCTCGCGGATAGCGCGTGCGTTCGGGCCCATGCCAACGGCTCGCGCGAAGCTGATTTCGGACACCGACAGAGAGACCCCGCGGGAGCCCGCATTCGCCCGCAAGCTGCCGCCGCGTCTGGCCTGCAGCCAGATTAGGCACGGAGCGGCGAAAGGCACCTCTCCATCGCCGCTGCGCACCGATCCGCTGCCGGAAAGAAATATGAAGCTGCGATAGCCGGATTCGGAAAAGGTCCACTCGCTGGCCGCTAGCTCTCCCTTGAGAAGTTGGACCTCCGGATCCGGTGGCGGCCTCTGCCATCGGTTCATTATACTTTCCCTCCCCGTCACAACCGTGAAAAGTACAAAAAAACGCCGATAATGTCTATTCTTACCCTTGAACCACTGCCTTAGCTTGTGTCGGATTATATGCGTGGAGGAAAGTCGCATATAGAATGACGGGTGATCATCAGGATCGCAGACGGGAGGAAAATATGATCAGGCGCAGAGATTTTCTGGTAGGTTCGGCGTCCGCGCTGGCGCTGCCGGCTTATATTCGCTCCAGCTTCGCGCAGAGCGCAGAGTACACGCTGAAGCTGCATCACTTTTTGGGCCCCCAAGCACCAGCTCAGACGCAGATGCTGGAGCCTTGGGCCAAGCGGATCGAGGATGATTCCGGCGGCCGAGTGAAGATAGAGCTCTACCCCGCTATGTCGCTTGGGGGCGCGCCGAACCAGCTTTTCCGGCAGGCGGCGGAAGGCGTCGTCGACATTATCTGGGCTGTCAACGGCTACACGCCGGGCCTTTTCCCGCGCTCGGAGGTGTTCGAGCTTCCGACAATTTTCACCAATGACATCGTGGCGGCGAATCTCGCCATGCGCGATCTGTTCGAAAGCCATCTCGCTCCTGAATTCGCCGATGTGCACGTGCTTTTCATGCATGTCCATGCCGGTCAGGCGCTTCATATGGCCAGTGAACTCGTTCGCACGCCCGACGATACCAAAGGCAAGAAGCTGCGTGTGCCCGGCCCGACCGGTAATGCGGTGGTCGAGGCCATGGGCGCAACACCCGTCACCATGCCGGTGCCGGACCTGCCTCAGGCGCTATCCACAAACGCCGTCGATGGAGCGCTGATACCCTGGGAGATCATCCCTGCGCTGCAGCTTTGGGAAACCACGAAATACCAGATCGAAGGGCCTGATAACAACCGCTTCGGCACGACCACCTTCCAGGTCTCGATGAACCAGGGGCGGTGGGAAGAACTGCCTGATGACCTCAAGGAGGTCTTCAACAAGCACTCCGGCGAGGACTGGCTGCGCGAAGTCGGCCAGATCTGGCGCGGTATCGACGACCGTGGCATTCAACTCGCGGTGGAGCAAGGTAACGAGCATGTGGTGCTCACCGAGGAGGAAATGGGTGCCTTCAATACCGCGCTCGCGCCGGTCGTCGACCGGTGGGTCGCGGAACATTCAAATGCGGGCTTCGACCCCGCCGAGCTGGTCGAGGCCGCCAGGCAGGCGCTGGCGGCGCACCAGTCTTGAGCAAGATACCCGGCAGACAGGCGGAGACGGGCGATAAGCCGCCCGTTACGCCGGTCCTCGCGCAGATCGCCGCCCTGATTGCCAGCCTCTCCCGCTGGTGGGCGATGACGGGCGGCGTTCTGATCTTGATCCTTTCCGTCATGGCGGCGGCAAGTGCCGCGTCGAACCTCTTTTTCGGGCGGCCCTTTTCGGCCGATCACGAGCTGGTCAAGCACGTCACGGCCATCGCCATCTTCATGTTCCTGCCCTACTGCCAGATCAGCGGAGCGAACATCACGCTCGACTTTTTTACGGACGGTCTGAGCGAACGCGCCAAGCAAGCAATGAGCGCCTTCTCCTCGCTTTTCGCCCTTGCCTTTGCGGTGCTGCTTTTCGTGCAGATGTTGCAGGGCTTTCAAAGCTATATCCGATTCCAGGAGGTTACGCCCGTGCTGCGACTGCCCTTGTGGACGGCTTTTCCGCCGATTCTCATATCGCTTGCGCTGCTTGCAGCCGCGTCTTTCATCAACTTGGCCGAAGGGCTTCGCAGGGTTCAAAACCCTCAGTATGAATCGGGAGCGGAGCGCTCGTGAACAGCCTCGTTCTTGGTCTTGTGGGACTCGGCCTCCTGCTCGGACTCATTGTTGTCCGGGTGCCGATCGCCTACACAATGCTTCTCGTAGGGATCGGTGGCGTGGCCATCCAATCCGGGCCTTTCATCGTTCTCAATCAGCTCAAGGATCTCGCCTACGCGCAGTTTGCGAATTACGACCTTTCGGTGCTGCCCATGTTCCTCCTGATGGGAGGGCTTGCCGCGCGCTCCGGCCTGTCGACGGATCTCTTCCGGGCGGCTCACGCCTGGTTCGGCCGCTTCAGGGGCGGAGTGGCGATGGCGGCGGTGGCCGCTTGCGCAGGCTTCGGCGCCGTCTGCGGCTCCTCGACGGCGACCGCCTCCACCATGGGGCAGGTCGCCCTGCCTGAACTCAGGCGCTACAAATATTCCGACGCGCTTGCCACCGGCACACTGGCGGCCGGCGGCACGCTCGGCATTCTCATTCCGCCCTCCGTGGTGCTGATCGTCTATGCGATCATCGTAGAGGTGAACATCGTAACCATGTTCGCCGCAGCCCTGATTCCCGGTCTCATCGCAACAGCGATGTTCCTGGTGACGGTTGCGCTCTATTCGCGTTTCGTATCCGGTGCGGGCCCAAAGGGAGAGCCGGTCAGCGCCGCTGAACTGTGGTCCGCCTCGATCAATGTAATTCCGGTGCTTGTGGTGTTCGCGATCGTGATCGGCGGCATCTATGCCGGCATCTACAACCCGACCGCAGCGGCGGCGATTGGCGTGTTCCTGGTGCTTGCCTATGGTGTCGCGGCGCGCCGGCTGTCACTTGCCGGCATACGCGACAGCCTGCTCGACACGGCGCGCACCGGCGGCATGATCTTCCTCATCCTGTTGGGAGCGGAATTGCTCAAGATCTTCATGTCGCGCGCCGGCGTGCCGCAGGCGGGCGCGGAGATGTTGCAGGCAAGCGGCCTTCAGCCCATGGCGATCCTCCTCCTGGTTATCTTCGCCTTCCTGCTGCTGGGCTGCTTGATGGACAGCCTTTCGATGATCATCCTGGCCATCCCGTTCTTCTGGCCGGTGATCGCGGGGCTCGATTTCGGGCTGACGCCTAACGACACCAAGATCTGGTTCGGCATCATCATCCTGATCGTCGTGGAGCTCGGGCTCATAACGCCGCCGGTGGGGCTCAACGTCTTTATCATCAGCGCCATGGCGAAGGACGTGCCCATGCGGGAGACGTTCAAGGGTGTCATGCCCTTTTTCGGCGCGGAGGTTGTCAGGATCGCGCTGCTGATTGCCTTTCCGGCAATCACGCTGTTCCTGCCACACCTGCTGCGCTAGAGCCGCCCTGGTGTGAAGGCCGGTGCCGATCTTCTGCAATTCTCGACAAAGCCATCCGGCATGTCGAACAAAAGCACAGCCTTGCGTTTCTGTAGTGAGAGTGCGGCCGTAGGAGGAGAGTCCGATGCCCGAAGCCCCAACGAGCGAGTTCTGGCGCGACCTGAAGCCGATCGAGAAAGTGTTCCAGCGAGACGCGAAGCCCGAGGTCTATCTTGCTGATGCGGCTACAGAAGACGAGCGCTATTATGTCCCCTTCACCGAAACGGTATTTTCGCGACCGCTATGGATCTCGCCCACGCAGAACAAGTGGTGCGACATCCTGATGGCCAAGAAGGCCGGGCTCGTGAATCGCCATTATCACCCGCATGAGGTCTTTGCCTACACCATCTCCGGAAAGTGGGGTTATCTCGAGCACGATTGGACGGCGACCGCGGGCGATTTCGTTTACGAGACGCCCGGCGAAGGCCACACGCTGGTCGCCTATGACCATCCCGACCCGATGAAAGTGTTCTTTCAGGTGAAAGGGCCGCTCATCTGGCTTGACGAGAATGGCGAGCCGGATGGGTTCTTCGACGTCCATAACTATATCGAGCTGTGTCGCAACCACTATGAGAAGGTCGGTATCGGCGCGGAGTACATCGAGACGCTGTTCCGATAAGCGCCAGGCCGCAACCAGGCTAGCAGCCGTTTCACACGCTCATGCCGCCGTCCACCATCAGTGTGGTGCCGGTCGTGAAACTCGATTCGTCCGAGGCGAGGTAGAGCACCGAGCGGGCGATTTCCTGAGGCGTGGCATGGCGGGCAAGCGGAATGAGGCGGTTGAAGAATTCCGCCCCGTCGACGTCCAGCGCCTTGCCCACACCCTCCTCCACGGAGAGCTGAAATCCATTCTCGACCGGCCCCGGATGGATGGTGTTGACGCGGATGCCGCGTGGTGCGAGCTCCTTGGCAAGGCACCGCATCAGGCCGACCTGGGCATGTTTTGCTGTGATGTAGGCATAAACGCCCGCATGTCCCCTCACCCCGGCCACGCTCGAAGTAATGATGATGGAGCCGCCATCGCGCATCTTCGGAACCGTGTGCTTTGCAGCGAGATAGGCCCCCCGCACATGCACCGCCATTACCGCCTCGAACACCTCATCGGGATAGTCGGCAATCGGGCGGACGACACCGAAATTTCCGGCATTCGAGAACAGAACGTCGACGGGACCGAAGGTCTGGACAGCCTTCTCCACATAAGCGGCTGTTTGCGCGGCGTCGGAAACGTCGGCCGCCGCCCAGGCCAGCCGCTCGCGCCCGCCGAGCTCGGCTGCCAGGCGCTGGAGGCCTGCCGCATCCCGGTCGACAAGAAGCACCCGCGCGCCCTCTTCAAGAAAAAGGCGCGCGGTCGCGCTGCCGATGCTCCCTGCACCGCCGGTGACGATGCAGGTTTTTTCCTGAAGCCTTCCCATGCCCGCCTTAGAACGGATAGTGCAAGGGACCGTCCTGGATCGTCACCCAGCGCAGTTCCGTGAACTCGTGAATGCCGGCGGAGCCGCCGAAGCGGCCCCAGCCGGAGGCCTTCACACCGCCGAAGGGCATCTGCGCCTCGTCGTGCACCGTTGGGCCGTTGATATGGCAGATGCCGGATTGGATGCGGCGCGCAACAGACATCGCGCGGTTGACGTCTCGGCCGAAGACGGCGGCGGAAAGGCCGTATTCCGTGTCATTCGCCACACGCACGGCCTCCTCCACACTGCCCACGCGGAGAACGGCCACCACCGGCCCGAAACTTTCCTCCGAATAGATGCGCATCGAAGGCGTTACCTTGTCGAGCACCGTTGCCTGGATGATCGTACCGTCCACCCCGCCGCCGGCCGAAAGCACTGCGCCCTTGGCCACTGCGTCGCTGATGAGTTGGCTGATGCGGCTGGCAGCGCCCGCATCCACCACACAGCCGAGCGGGGTGTTCCCCTCGCGTGGGTCGGAGGCCTTTAGCGTTTTGGCCTTTGCCGCAAGCGCTCCGACGAATTCGTCGGCAACCTTCTCGTCGACGACGATGCGGTCCGTCGACATGCAGATCTGGCCCTGATTCATGAAAGAGCCAAAAGCGGCGGCGGCCACCGCAGCGTCGAGGTCTGCATCATCGAGGACCACGAGCGGCGCCTTGCCGCCAAGCTCCATCAGCGCGGGCTTCAGATACCGCCCGGATAGCTCGGCAATGATGCGGCCCACGCGAGTCGAGCCGGTGAAGTTCACGCGGCGGACGGCGGGCTGGGCGATCAGCGTCTCGACGATCTCGGCCGCGTCTTCCGGCGCGTTTGAAACGGCGTTGAGCACGCCTTTGGGCAATCCTGCTTCGTTCAGCGCCTGAACGATGAGGCTGTGGGTGCGCGGGCAGATTTCCGAAGTTTTCATCACCACCGTGTTGCCGCAGGCAAGCGGAGCTGCGAGGGAGCGCACACCGAGGATGATCGGCGCGTTCCACGGTGCAATCGAAAGCACCACGCCGGCGGGCTGACGGATCGCCATGGCAAGCGATCCCGGCCGGTTGGAGGGAATGATCTCTCCCTTGATCTGGGTCGTAAGCCCCGCAGCTTCGCGCAGCATATCCGCGGCAAGCCCGACATTAAACAGCGCCCAGCCGGCTGTGGCTCCGATCTCGGCGGCCATCGCCGCCACGATATCGTCCGACATGGCCTGCAGCCGGTCCGCCGCCGCCGTGAGAATGGCCCGCCGCTCGCCCGGTGAGGTCTGTGACCAAGCCGGGAATGCGGCTGCCGCCGCGTCCACAGCCGCGATGGCGTCATCCACGTTCACCGCGGCTGCGCGGGTGGCGACGTCGCCCGTCACCGGGTTATAACGTTCGAAAACGCGGCCGTCGGATGCAGCGCGTTCTTCTCCGTCGATCGTCAATCCAAGCACATCCATCATCATCTCCATCTTCAGGCGTCCTCAGCCATTCCGAGAAAGGCGTTTTGGACGAGGGGATTATCTTTGAGCGAGGTAGCGTCCCCCTCCCCCACTATGCGGCCGGCCTCGAGTACATAGCCGCGATCGGCCAGGCTCAGGCTCTTGCGCACATTTTGTTCCACCATCAGCAAAGACACACCGGTCTGCCGAATCCGTCCGAGTGCCGAAAACAGCTCCCCGACCATTACGGGGGCAAGCCCCAGGCTCGGCTCGTCGAGCATAAGAAGCTGCGGCGAAGACATAAGCGCGCGGCCAATCGCCACCATCTGCTGCTCGCCGCCGGACATGGTTGCCACAATCTGGCGACGGCGTTCGGCAAGCCGGGGAAAGAGCTCGAACACGAGATCGCGATTGCGGGCTGCATTGGTCCGAGCGCGGCGTGCATAGGCGCCAAGATCGAGGTTTTCCGAAACGGTCAGGTCGACAAAAATGCCGCGTCCCTCGGGCACGAGCGCGATGCCTGCTTCCAGCACCTCATGGGCGGGAAGGCCCAAGAGAGGACGGCCGCCGAGCCTCACTTGCGCGCCTGGCGCAGGTTGCGCCAGTCCCGCAATCGCCTTCAGCAGAGAGGATTTCCCCGCGCCGTTGGCACCCAGGATAACCACAGCCTCGCCGTCGGCAACGGAGATCGCGATGTTGGTCAGCGCCACATGCTTCCCGTAACTGACAGACAGGTTTCGCACCTCAATCATCAGCGCCTCCCAAATAGGCGCGAACAACCTCTGCGTCCGCGAGCACGTCGGCAGTTGCGCCTTCCGCGATCCTGACGCCGGCATTCATCACGACGGCACGGCCGCAAAGCGCACGCACCGCCTCCATGACATGCTCCACGAGGAGGATGGTCATGCCTTTCTCGCGCAATGCGGCGATCAAGTTTATACCGAGCCTGAGTTCAGCCGGATTGAGGCCCGCAAGCCACTCATCGAGCAGCAGCAGGCGTGGCTCGGCGCCCAAAGCGCGCGCCAGCTCCATCCGCTTCTGGTCGATATAGGTGAGATCCGCCGCGCGTTCTTCGCCGCGCCCGGCAAGGCCTACTTCCTCAAGCAGGGCGTCGGCCCTGTCCCGCGCTTCCCGCCCCCACAATGGCTTGCTGCGAAAGGCAAGAGCGGCCAGCACATTCTCCCCCACTGTGAGCGAAGGCAGGATGCGCACCAGCTGGAAGGTGCGCGCCACGCCCAGCGCGGCGATCCGATGCGCGGCCAGGCCCGAAAGGCGCGCTCCCGCCAGATCGATGGATCCGGCGGTCGGTCTCAGGCTGCCCGAGATCATGTTGAGCACAGTCGTCTTGCCGGACCCGTTGGGCCCAAGCAGCCCGACGATTTCACCCGCGGCGACTTGAAAGCTCACCTCGTTCACAGCGACGAGACCGCCGAAGCGCTTGGAAAGGCTTGATAAGGTAAGCAGCGTCGCACTCACGGCTTGCCCTCCGCCTCCATTGCAACAGGTCGGAACGCACGCTCATTGGTCCTGAAGCGCGTCTCAACCAGCGCGACAATCCCCTTGGGAACCGCGAAGACGATGGCGATAAAGAGAAGCCCCAGGAGGATCGAGTAGTGGTTGGGGAAATTTGCCGACAACCACTCGAACAGCAGGAAGAGCGGCACCGCGCCGAGCACCGGACCCCACAGCCGCGAAGCCCCGCCCAAAAGAGCCATCACGAGCGTGAGGAATGAAACGGTGGGATTGAAAGCGATGGCTGGCTCAATATAGGTCCATCGCGGCGCCTGGACCGCGCCCACCAATGTAATGATGACCGACGAGAGCGCAAAAAGCGCGAGCTTGGTGCGTGCGAGGTTAATACCCAGATGCGCCGCCACCACCTCGTCATCGGCGATGACGCGCAAAGCAAGCCCGAGCCGAGAGCGGTCTATACGCCAGGTGATGAAGAGGGTAGCCGCCGCGAGCGCCAGGAGCTGCCAATAGATGTGCTCGGGCCCCAGTGACATGAAGATGTAGCGCCCGAGCGTGCCCGTCACGTTGATTTCGTACCAGGTGACGAGCTGGCGCACGAGCTCTGCGAGGCCGAAGGTAAAGATCACGAAATAGACGCCGGCAAGCCTCAACGTGGAAAGGCCGACGACCAGCGCCAGGGCAAGTCCCGCCAGCGCCGCCAACACGAGCACGAGCGGATATGGCAATACCTCGTTGAATGCGGCCACCATATAGGCGCCGATGCCGAAAAAGGCGACCGTTGCAAGTGAAATGTAACCCGTGCGGCCCGAGAACAGCGCCCACGCGCCCGCAAGCGTCACATACCCCATCAAGCCGATGAGCAGTCCAAGCCCGTAGGCTTGCATGAAGAAGGGAGCGGCCGCGAGCGCGGCAAGGACGAGCACAAGCGCAACCCAGACGAACGCGCTTTTCATCGCCGCGCCTTCCCGAACAAGCCGGAGGGACGCCAGAGCAGAACGCCAAGAAAGATGTGATAGACGGCGGCGAGCGTCAGCCCTGGGCTCACATAAGTGGCGACCAGGGTTTCGACCAGGCCAAGCAAGAGACCGGCCGAGAGCGCTCCGGCAAGATTGCCCACACCCCCTAGGATCACGACGATCAGCGCCTTCATGGTGAAGATCACGCCGGAGCTGGCCGTGAAGGTTTGATACATGGAAATAACGACGCCGCCGCAGGTGGCCAGTGCCCCGCCCAGGGCAAAGGCAAAACGAGCAGCACGATTGGCGTCGATCCCGACCAGCGGCGCGGACTGCGGCGCAACGGCCACCGCACGAAGGGCAGTGCCCCAGAGCGTGCGCGTCAGGAGAAGGTAGAGCCCGCCGCCCAGGATGACGGCAAGAACCAGTGCGAGCAGGCGATTGGCCGCCACGCTCGCGCCAAGAACATCGACGCCGAAATTCATGTAGCTGTAGCTGATATAATCTCCCCCGAAGAGAACCAGCATGATGCCTTGGATAACGAACAGAAGGCCGAAGGTAGCGAGAATGGAATTCACCTCCAGCCCCGCCCCTCCCCCGGATCGCCGGACAAGAGGGCGCAGCATCAGCCCATAAATGACGTAGCTGAGCGCGAACCCCGCGGGTGCTGCTATGAGCAGGCTTGCGAGCGGGGCGATGCCAAGCCCCCCGTTCAGGACAAAGGCGAGAAAGGCGGCGGCGATGATTGTCTCGCCATAGGCGAGATTCATAATGCGCGCGATGCCGTATTGAATGGTGAGCCCCATGGCGACGAGCGCGTAGGTGCCGCCAAGCACCAAGCCATTGATGATCGTAGTGACAAGCATCGGCCGCCTCCCGTCCTGGGGCTTACTGCCAGGACGCCTTTGGCATGATGGCTTGGGAAACGCCTTCGCGGTCTACCGGAGCCACGGCGACAAAATTCCCGTTCTGCCATTGCCCGCCGAACCACAGCTTGCGCAGCTGATTGTCCTCAAGCTTCACCTCGCCGAGCACCGTTTCGAACGTGCCGTTGGAAAGCTCGTCGGAAACGGCCTCGCGGTCCAGGCCACGGCGCTTTACGGCCTCCTGCAGCATCTGGAGGCTGGCAAAGGTCACCACACTGCCCCAGAAGTCTGGCGCACGGCCGGTTACCTCCTCATGCCGCTTGCGGTAGGCCGTATTCGCTTGATTGTTCGGGTCAATTCCGCCGAGGCTCATCATGCCCTCGGCATTCGGCCCGAGATCGGCGCCATAGTTCGGGAAACCCGTGCCGACTCCGAGATAGAGCACCTTGGGATTGAATTTCGCCACTTGTGCCTGCTGAGTGATCGCGAAGGTTTCCGGCGGATAGGAGAAGGCCACGAACGTATCCGCTCCGCTTCCCGCCGCCTCGTTGATCATGGATGTGAAGTCGGTTGTACCCGCCGGATAGGTGACGTCGTAGACCACCTCCAGTTCCGCCTCCGAGAACGAAGGACGTGCGGCGGTGACGAGGTCGATGCCGAAGCCGTCCGCCACCGAGATCATGGCAACCTTATTGTTGATTTTGCCCTCGTCGTTGGTCTTCTTCAAAAGGCCGGCAAGCGCATCCGTATAGTCGCTGCCCCCGCCCAGCATCCAGAAGCTGCGCTTCCAGCGCTGAACGAATTCCGGTGCTTTGTCGGTGACCGAGGAAACAGCGAGTTGCGGATAGCCGAACCGATCGAACAACGGGGCCACGGCTAAATTGAACCCGGTGCCCCAGGGCGGCAGGATGAAATCCACCTCGTCCTGCGTGGCCAGACGCTCGATAGCGCGCACCACCTCTTCGGCCGAGGAGCGGTCATCATATTCGACCACCTCGATCGGCAGTCGTGAACCGTCGGGCAGCTCAAGACCGCCCGCCTCGTTGACCTCCTTGACCCAGAGCTCGTAGTTCGGCAGCGTGGTGATGCCGGCGCCGCCGGCATTTGGCCCCGTCTTGGAGATTGCATAACCGATCTTGACGGACGTCCGCCCCTGGCTGACGGCAGGTGCCGCTGCAGCAACGGCAAACATGCAAACGGAAATACCAAGTGTGCGCAGGATTGCCCTGCGTGAGGTGGCGGTCATGAAAATTCCTCCCTATGCCCTCCGGACCGTCGAAGCGCCTCCCTCTGACCTTGCCGGCAGTTTTTTCGGCTTTCAACACAGGAAGGCTAGCACGCTCAGGTCGCAGCGGAATGGAAGTTTTCGGCGAAGAATTGTACTTTCCAAGGGATAGGACACAGCCGCGGAGCTGAATTAGTTCTGGGTTGTCCTGCTCGAAGCGGAACGGGAATATGAACAGCGGCAATCAGTTCGCCGGTTCCAGAACGGTCTGGCGATCAAGCTGGAGAGGCCGACGCGCCGGCTCGTCTGACCTCAGCAACGCGAGCTCTCAACAAAAATTGCGACTGGCCCATCGCTTCACCGCCCGGCTCGGCGCTCCACTTCAAGCCGCCGTAAAGCGCCGCCCCGCAAGAGGTCAAGCTGTGCGAGCAAGTCCTGCTGGTCGACCAGTGGATGCGTTTGATTGGCTTTGCGAGCGGCGAGCTTTTCGCGAGCTTCCATCAGGCCGGCCGAAAAGGAATGGGTTGTTAAATGAACCGCAATCGGATTGCCCGGCTGCTGGACAAGCCGCTTGATGCGATCGACGCTGGCGATATAGGACTCCACCTGCTTTGAGCCATTAATGGATGTGAGGGCCAGCCCCCCGACCGTAATGGCCCGATAGGTGTTCCCGCCATCTTTGACATCATATGTATAAGAAGCCGTACCCCAGGTATGGCCGGGCGTTTCCAGGATGCCAAAACCATTGCCGCCCAGCTTGATCACATCGCCGTCCTTAACCACCATGTCCGGCTGAATCATCTGCCATGCACGCGGTGTGCCCTCGGACTGTTTTGCCGATTCCAGTGCTTCATCCCAGCCGGCTTGCGTCATCGCGAATCTCGCGTTGCGCAGCAAAGGCTTAAGCTTGAAGGCTCCGCCCACATGGTCGTAATGGCCGTGCGTCATCAGCACATATTTGATTTCATCCAGGCCAATTCCAACTTCGTTGAGATTGGCGATGAGCTGGTCGACATGTGGCTCATGAAGCGTGTCAATCAGCACCACACCGTCTTCAGTGCGGATCGCCCACGCGGACACCCAGCAGACGCCGACATAATGGACATTGTCGAAGACTTTCCAAGGAACGATCTTTTGAGCATCTGGATCTCCAATCCAGCGCCCCATTGCAGGCGGCATCCGACCGGTCCGGCCGACGTCCTTGAACACCGCGAAAATAGGATTGGAGGGGCAACCCTCGAAAGGCTGGGCGACAGCGGGAGTGATCATCAGTAACGTCAACACCGCCGCAACCAGCGGGCTACTCCGTGCTAGCATTGAACGGCGACGCTTTCCGATCCTCAAATCATTGCGCGATACTCGTAGCCGCTCCTTCAGCATCCTATCATTTTCCCACTTTTGCTCCAGATCCTGCATTCTGCATATAACGCATCGATTGCTGCCGAAAATCCTTTGGCACCGGCAACGCAGCTGGGCGCCTCCGGGAGGCGCGAGCAGGGGCGTTACGCAACCGAGTTCTTCACGAATGTCAAGACGGCCAATGACTGCGGGTGTGACCGATCCAGGACGCAGCGCCCCATGCGACGACTTGGCGCCTTTTCGCCCTTGCCTCACCGCCAATACGGCTCTAATTTAGAACAAAATAGGAACTTTGGAGCCGGGCCATGCCGCTCAACCTGCTACAGAAGCTGGAGATCCTGGCCGACGCCGCCAAATACGACGCGTCCTGTGTCTCCTCGGGCGGCGAAAAGCGGAAGGCAGAAAAGGGCATAGGGTCCGTGACGGGCCAAGGCATCTGTCACGCCTTCACTCCGGACGGGCGCTGCGTTTCTCTTCTCAAAATTCTGCTGACCAATTTCTGCATCTATGACTGCGTCTATTGCGTGAGCCGCCGGTCGAGCAACGCGCCGCGCGCGCGCTTCAAGGTGGAGGAGGTCGTTCAGCTCACTCTCGATCTTTATCGTCGTAATTGCATCGAGGGCCTCTTTCTTTCCTCGGGCATTGCCCGCTCGGCGGACGAAACCATGGCCGATTTGGTGCGCGTTGCAAAAGCTCTGCGGGAGGAGCACGAGTTTAGGGGATACATTCATCTGAAAACCATTCCTGGCGCGAGCCCTGAGCTCTTGGACGAGGCCGGGCTTTACGCTGATCGGCTGTCGATGAATGTGGAAATGCCGGCCGAGGCGGCCCTCGAAAAGCTGGCTCCGGAAAAATCCGCGACTGAGATAAAGCGCGGCTTGGCGCGTGCCCGCTCCCGCATAGAAGAAAGCAGCGCGCCTTCGCGTGGAGGCAAAGCGCGCCTGCGGCGCTTCGCGCCGGCGGGGCAGAGCACGCAAATCGTCGTAGGAGCCGATTCCTCCACTGATCTCGATATTCTTCGCAGCAGCGCACGTCTGTACGCCTCCTATGCACTGCAGCGCGTCTACTATTCCGCCTTTAGCCCAACGGGTCACCCATCGGCCGTGCTTCCGGCAGAGCCGACGCCGCTTATCCGCGAGCACCGGCTATACCAAACAGACTGGTTGCTGCGATTTTACGGTTTCTCTCTGCCGGAAGTGGAGGAGGCTCTGCCAGGCGGCATGCTCGATCTGTCGATCGATCCGAAGCTCGCCTGGGCGCTTTCCCATCGCGATTTCTTCCCGGTGGACGTCAACAAGGCCAGCCGGGAAGTGCTGCTGCGCGTTCCGGGGCTGGGGGTAAAAGCGGTGGACCGGATCATCGCCGCACGCCCGCACGGCAGCCTGCGCCTTGCGGAGCTGGCGCGGCTCACCGGTTCGCTCAAGCGCGTTCGGCCGTTTGTACTGACACCCGACTGGCAGCCGGGCAGCCTGCTTGAGCAACCAAAGCTGAGGCAGCGTTTGGTCGCTCCGCAGCAGCTTTCCTTGGGGCTCTGAAATGCTGTCCATACCTCTCGGGGAAGATTGCGGCGTGGAAGAGTTCCGTGCGGCCGCGCGGCACTGCCTTGCACGCGGTGTTGCGCCCGAGGATGTTCACTTCAGCGTGGGTGGCACCTTGCCGCTGTTCGCGGAGGAGGCGCCGTTAGGCGTTTCGACTGGTGACGTAAGAGTTCCGCGTGGCTATGCAAATCTCGTCCCCAAAATCGTCTGCCACAGCGAAGCGGACCGTTTTGCGCTGCTCTATCGGCTGCTGTGGCGCATCCATCGCGGCGAGCGCCAGGTGCTCGACAACCCGGCCGATCCCGACGCCGCCAAGGCGCAGCGCTACGCAAAGGCGGTCGACAAGGATATCTACCGCATGCAGGCCTATGTGCGCTTCGCCGAGCGGGAAATTGATGGCGCGCGGCTTTTCGTTGCCTGGCATGAACCGCAGCATCGCATGCTTCGGTTGGCCGCGCCATTTTTTGTGGACCGGTTCAGCAATATGGATTGGCTGATCGCAACACCGATCGGGACAATAGCCTGGCAAGGAGGCGTTCTGGCTTTCGGCCCGCCGGCAGCGCGGCCCGCCGAGGCGGGCGATGCGGTCCTCGACGACCTGTGGACGGCCTATTTTCGTGCCACTTTCAACCCGGCTCGCCTGCGCGTGAAGGCCATGGTGGCGCAGATGCCAAAGCGGCATTGGGCGACAATGCCCGAGACGGCGTTGATCCCCGATATGGTGCGGGCAGCGGGCGCTCGCGTCGCCGAAATGGAGACAACCGCGCCAGAAACCCCGCCACGTTTCGCTGAGAGACTTGCAGAGCGAATGGCATCAATCCCCGCGCAATCAGGCGAGCTCCTGCCGCTCGATGCCCTGCGAAAGGAGATCCAATCCTGCAGGCTGTGCCCGCTGCACGGGCCGGCGACCCAAGCCGTGCCCGGCGAGGGCGCACCCGAGGCCGAGATCATGTTTGTGGGCGAGCAGCCGGGCGACCAGGAGGACCTTGCCGGCAAGCCTTTTGTCGGCCCCGCCGGCCAGGTGTTCGAGCGCGCGCTTCTCGAAGCGGGAATTGCGCGGCAGAAGACTTACGTCACCAATGCCGTGAAGCATTTCAAGTTTGAGCCGCGCGGAAAAAGGCGCGTGCATATGAAGCCGAGCGGCGGTGAGGTGTCGAAGTGCCGCTTCTGGCTGGACCGCGAGATCAGCGCCGTCAAGCCGAAGCTCGTGGTCGCTCTGGGCGCTACCGCCATGCTGGGTCTCACCGGCCGCCCCGTGCCTGTCACCAAGGCCCGTGGGCAGGTGATTGCTGCCGACAGCTTCTCCATCCTCGTTACCGTGCATCCGTCCTATCTCCTGCGACTGCCCGAAAAGGAACGCGCCGAGGCTGAATACGAACGCTTTGTCAAGGATCTGCGGAAGGCGAGAGACTGGTGCGACGCCGCTTGAACCGGATGGGAAACGGCCGCGCGGAGCAAGATCGCATGTGGTGCGTTTCCCCGCGATGGATCGCGCGCGTAACACACTCGCCTTGGGGCGAAGGCAACTGTGGCTGCTACCGGCATAACAGTAGTGGCATGCAGCCGTCCTCACCGCATCCTGATCCCGTCGATTACAAGTCTGGCCGCGGAGGTTTTAGGGTCCCAACCGGCACAACCGCTCATAGATGCTCCGCGGCGCACCGTGAACGAATTACGGCTCAGAATGCGGCACGCAGAGCTTTCAGCCCGGCAGAAAACACCCCCACGTCGGACCCGACGGCCAGAAACTCCACCCCCATTTCCGCATAACCTTTGGCGAGCGTCTGGTCCGACGTCAAAATCCCCGCCGCCTTTCCGGCCCTGCGGATGCGGGCCAGTGCGTCCGTGACCACCGCCTGCACCTCCGGCGCACCCGGTTTGCCGCGATAGCCCATATCGGCGGCGAGGTCGGCAGGACCGACAAAGACACCGTCCACCCCGTCGAACGCCAGGATTTCATCGAGCGCGGCGATGCCCGCGCGGCTTTCGACCTGAAGCAAAAGGCAGACTTCGTCATTGGCCGTATGCAGGTAATCGGAGATTGCGTTGTAGCGCGACGCGCGCGCAAGTGACGCGCCGACGCCGCGAACCCCCTCGGGCGGGTAGCGCATGGATTTTACGACCTCGGCAGCCTGTGCGCCGCTTTCGATCATCGGCACGAGCAGCGTCTGTGCTCCCAGATCCAGCATTTGCTTGATCTCCGCACGGTCATGGTCTCGAACCCGCACCACCGGATGGGAGGCGTCGCCAATCGCCCGCAGCTGATCGAGCACATCACGCAGGCCGTTGGGTCCGTGTTCGCCGTCGATCACCAGCCAGTCAAAGCCCGCTCCCGCCGCGAGCTCCGCCGTGGTTGCTTCGGCAAGTCCCAGCCAAAGACCGATCTGGGTCTCTCCCGACTTCAACCGTGCCTTAAAGCCGTTCCTCGGTGCGGGCATGATGTACTCCTTTCAGGCAAAGGTAATCGAAGCAGACCCGAAACCGCCGAAATCGGCATGGATCTTCGTTCCTGGGGGGCATTCGATCGGTGCGATGAACGAGCCTGCAAGGACGACCTGCCCGGCCTCGATCCGCTGATTATACTGATTCATACGGCGCGCGAGCCAAACAATGCCCTGCACCGGATCGTTGAGGACCGCCGCGCCGAGGCCGGTGGCCTCCACCTCCCCGTTCTTAAACACAATAGCGCCAACCCAGCGCAGATCGAAGTCTTCAGGCCTGTGCCGTTCGCATCCCAGAACGATCCCACCATTGGCGGCATTGTCCGCTACGGTGTCGAAGATCCTGCGCGTCTGGCCTGTCTCGTGATCCTTTCGCTGGATTCGCGTATCGAGGATCTCGATGGCGGGTGCGACGTAATCCGTCGCGGCGAGCACGTCCTCCCGTGACACCTCGCCGTCGAGCGGAGACTTCATGACGAAGGCGATCTCCGTCTCGATCCGCGGCTGTATGAACCGGCCTGCGGGGACCGTCGAGCCGCTGGCAAAATCCATATCGTCATAGATCACGCCGCTGTCCGGCGTGTCGATACCGAGCGCATCCTGCATGACCTTCGAAGTCAGCCCGATTTTCCAGCCGATGATCTTGCGGCCTCTGGCGAGCTTTTGCGCCATCTGGGCCGACTGGATCGCATAGGCATCGTCGAGCGTGATCTCGGGGTGCCGGATGGACAGAAGCCCGATCTGAGCGCGCGTCTCTTCGGCGCGCAACAGATCGGCCGCAGCCAGTTCGATCTGCGCCCTGCTCAGCATCGCTCGTCCTCAATGCCGTTGCGCAGGAGGCCTATGCCTTCGGCTTCGACCTCCACCACATCGCCGGGCTTGAGCCAAACCGGCGGATCGAATCTCGCGCCCGCGCCTGTGGGCGTCCCGCAGATGATCACATCACCCGGTGCAAGCGCGCAGAAGGTCGATACATATTCGATGATATAGCGGAAATCGAAGATCATGTTCCTGGTGCGGTCCTGCTGGCGGACTTCGCCATTCACACGCGTGGTCAGCTCGATATCATCAAGCTGCGATGCATCGCGAAAAGGCACCAGCCATGGACCAAGCGAGCCCGATCTTTCCCAGTTCTTGCCTTGCGTCACGTTGAATTTCGCATGGCGCACCCAATCACGGATCGTGCCTTCATTGCAGAGGGTGAGCGCCGCGATATGATCATAGGCGTGCTCTCTGGCGATGCGGCGGCCGCCCTTGCCGATGACGATCGCCACCTCACCCTCATAGTCGAGCTGCTCGCTTTCCGGCGGACGAACGAGATTCTGGCCATGTCCGGTGAAAGTCCGCGGGAAACGAATGAATATGGAGGGCTTCGTCGGTTGGGACTGGCCATCCTTGTATTCGGCATTGCGGTCCGGATAGTTCACGCCGATGCAGATCAGCTTTTCGGGAGTTGCGATCGGAATGAGGTAAGTAACATCCTCTTCGCGATACGTCGGCGCACGCCCCTTGGCGGAGCCGATCACCTCCTCGAGCGCCCCCGCCTCGATCACCTCCTTCAGGCCCTTGAAGCGGCTGCCATATTCGGGCGTCATATCGATGATGCCTTCATCGGTCACCACACCGAAGCGATCGGCGCCATTTGCCCGGAACGCCGCGATGCGAGCGGGAATTGCTGTCATGACCATGGTCCTCCCTTGAATTCTTACTGGCGCTAAAGCGCACTCTCGCTGGCAGGTACTTACCGGTTCCCAATCAGGGCGCTTGCCTCACGAGGCTGGCGTCGGTGCCTTAAGGTGCGATGATCGGGCTTGCTTCGAGACGGGAATGAACGGGTTCGACCCCCTCGAAGAGCGAGCCGTGCTCGAACCAGGATTTCGGTGCCGGCGCGCCCCAAAGCGTCTGACGCTGCGGGTCCTTGAGGCCCCATTTGATCGGCTCGAGGTCGGGATCGACTGTTTGATAATCGGAGCAGTAGATCTCAATCCGGTGCCGGTCGGGGTCCAGGATGTAAAGGAAAAAGGCATTGGAGATGCCGTGGCGACCTGGTCCGCGCTCGATGTTGGCGACATAGCCGGTCGTCGCCATCAAATCGCAGAGGTCTATGATGTTGAGCGGTGTGGGAACCCAAAAGGCGGTATGATGCAGCCGTGGGCCGAATCCATTGGTAAAGGCCAGGTCATGGACACCGCCCTTGCGGTGGGTCCAGGCGGCCCATAGCTTGCCGCTCTCCTCGTCCTCCGTATATTCTGTGACGCGGAACCCCATCTCGGCGTAGAACTCGACAGCCTTGTCCACATCCGGCGAAAAGCAGTTGAAGTGGTCAATCCGAAGCGGCCTCACTCCACGATAGAGCGCATATTTCTGGTGGATCGGCTCCAGCCGGTCCATCTTGAAATAAAACTCTATCGGCGCGCCGAAGCAGTCTGTAGTCGCGAGCGTGCGCCCCTGGTAGGGCCGCTCGACCCAGGCGACCGAGTGGCCGCGTTTTTGGAACCATGAATGCGCGATATCGAGTTGCTCCTCATCGAAGACCTTGAACGACAAGGCCCTGACGAGGCTTTCTGCGGATTTGCGTAGAACCAGGCAGTGATGGCCGCGCTCTTCCAGCGCGCGCAGGTAAATCACTTCATCGTCTTCGTCGGTGACCTGAAGGCCGAGCGTATCGACATAAAAGGCACGCGAGGCGGTGAGATCCTTAACGCCAAACTCGACATGGCTGAGCCGGATAATGTTGAACGGCGGATAAAGGGTCGGAGCCGGGATCGGCATGATTCTTCTCCCTATAAAGACTTTGGCCAGCGCGCCTTCGGAAGCGGCTTCAGCCGCCGAGTTTCGAGACCTTGTGTTCCCTGCGCGGGAAGCTGACATTCACCGTTTCCATGTAAAAATCGAACGACCAGTCGCCGCCGTCACGCCCGATGCCAGAGGCCTTCACCCCGCCGAATGGCGTAGGCAGATGGCGCACATTCTCCGAGTTCACCCAGATCATTCCGGCCTCCAGATTGTCGGTCATGCGCATCGCCCGACCCAGATCCCGCGTCCAGAGATAAGCTGCCAGGCCATAATTCACATCGTTGGCGATGGCCAGCGCCTCGTCCTCGTCCTTGAACGGGATGGCCGTCAGCACCGGTCCGAAGATTTCCTCCTGAGCGATCGCCATGTCGTTGCGGGCGTTCGTAAACAGCGTCGGGCGCACGAAACAGCCGGTTCCGCCATATTTCTCGCCGCCCGTTGCTATGGTCGCGCCCTCTTCTTTCGCCTTTTCGAAATAGGAAAGCACCTTCTTTTCATGCGAAGGGTGGATCAGCGGACCGATCACCGTTTCGGGATCGAGGGGGTGGCCGATTTTTATGCCGCGCGCGACCTCGGCCACGCGCCGGGTGAATTCCTCGTAAATCGATTCCTGCACAAGCAGGCGCGATGAGGACGTGCAACGCTCCCCGTTCAGGGAATAGATCATGAAAGCGGCGGCATCGACCGCACGGTCGAGATCGGCATCGTCGAACACGATAACGGGATTCTTTCCGCCAAGCTCGAAATGCACGCGCTTTAGCGTGTCTGCGCCCTGCTTCATGATCATGGAACCGGTACGGCTTTCGCCGACAAAGGCGATTGCCTTGATCCCCTTATGCTCCGTCAAGGCGCGGCCTGCCTCCTCTCCATAGCCATTCACGACGTTCAGAACGCCCTTCGGCAGTCCGGCCTCCTCAGCGATCTGCACGAGCAGGTTGGCCGTGAGCGGGGAGAACTCCGCCGGCTTGTGCACTACCGTGCAGCCCGCCGCCAGCGCCGGAGCAATCTTCCAGGTCGAGAGCATGAAAGGCGTATTCCACGGCGTAATCACACCCACCGGCCCGATAGGGCGGCGCGAGGTGACATTCATCTGGGCGGGGGTCCGAAGCGCCCTGCCGTCCTCGGCGCCTGGTGCCTGATCGGCAAAGAAACGGAAGTTCTCGGCGCCGCGAATAGCCGCCTTGGACATGAAACGAAGCGCCTGTCCGGTATCCATGCACTCGATGAACGCGATCTCTTCGGCCCGCGCCTCGATCCCTTCGGCCACCTTGATCAGAATCTTGCGCCGCTCTTCGCCCGATGTCTTCGACCATGTTTTGAATGCTTCGCTGGCCGCGGCGACCGCCTTGTCTATGTCGGCAGCCCCACCCCTGGCCACCTTGGCAAGGGACGACATGTCGACGGGCGAGACGGTCTCGAACGTCTCGCCGGAAGCAGCAGGTATCTGTGCGCCACCGACATGGTTCAGGACACCGCCTTCGCGAAACGGTTTCAGATATTCGACGGCGCGCGCGATGTTCTCGTTGAGAACGCTCATAAGCAATCTCCTTCAGGTCAACCCGACACGCGAGCGTGAATGGGCGTCTCTTTCCAATTCAGGTTCGGGTCTATTTCCCGGATTTCGAGAGACAGGGCGAAATGAGGGGTTGAGAGTGGTTCGGCGAGCGCCGCGCGCGCCGCTGCAAATATCAGCTCGCCCGCTTGTTTCAGCGCCTCGACCGAGCGCCCCGAACCGACCGACAAAGTCATGGCGACAAAATCGTTCTCGGCCAGCCCATCCGCCACGATCGCGTAATCGGCCTTGTGAGCCCGGACGCGGATGCCCGCCAGCGGGAAGATTCCCGTTTCACGCATCGCGCCGTGCAGCGCTCTGCAGAGGCCGGCAACATCTGTCCGGGTTTCAAGCCCAGCGGAATATTCGATCGACAAATGCGGCATCCATCACTCCATGGCTTATTTAACATGTTAAATTAATGCGCATTTGTCAAATGCAGTCGTGCAATTATGCCCTGCAAACCGGAGCTTTCGTGAGGAACGGAGTTTCGCTGCAAACACAAGCATCGGCTTACCCCCGAACGGATCAGTGCTTCCGAAACCGCGCGTTCCGGTCGGCTTCATCATCTGCGAGGCATTATGATCGGTCCGGGAGCAAGCTAGCAGCGACCCCGCCGCGATTTCAATCGATTTAGCCGGTAAAGTGGTAGGCCGGTGAAGATCCCGTTGAAATAGCGATGTTTTTCAAAGGTGCGCGAGGGAGACTTCATCTTCGAGCAAAATTGTCGACAGAAACCTTCCAGGTTGACAACATCAGTCGGTATCGCCTTATATGAGACTCGTATCTGTCGACAACCTTGGTTGGGATGGGTCACTTCGTCGAGTGGGCACGATTGCTTGCCCAAAACCTAAGGGAGGAATTGCGATGAATTTGAAGACGGCGCTTCTGCCGCTCGCCATGTTTGCTGCGCTGGCTACGGGAACTGCGCAGGCACAGGTCAATGTCATGCTGCCGGCCAATCCGGGCGGTGGATGGGATTCCACCGGGCGCCAGGCTTTTCAGGCCATGAACGAGGCCGGCATCTATACCGGCGGTGTGAACTTTACGAACAAGGGCGGAGCCGGCGGCACGATCGGCCTTGCCGAGTTCCAGGGATCGCAGAGCGGCAAGCCCGATGCGCTTGCTGTCTTCGGCGCTATCACCGTGGGCTCGATTATCCTCAACAACTCGCCGATCGACCTTTCCCAATTTCGCCCGATTGCACGGCTGACCGCCGAATATCTGGTAATCGCGGTCTCCGCCGACTCGCCGCACCAGAGTCTGCAGGACCTGGTCGAGGCGGTGAAGGCCGATCCCGGCGCCAACGCCGTGGGCGGCGGCTCGGCGGGCGGCGTCGATCACATCGCGCTGGCGCTACTCGCACAGGCTGCGGATATTCCGGTCGCCGATCTCAATTATATTCCGCAGGCGAGCGGTGCGGAGACGGTGACAGGCATAGTCAACGGAACGCTGGCGGCGGGTATTTCCGGCATCTCCGAGTTCCAGCAGTTCGCCGAGCAGGGCCGCATCCGCATTCTCGGCATCACCTCCGCCGAGCGGAAGGCCGGCCTCGACGTGCCCACCTTCAAGGAGGCGGGTTATGACGTGGATATTGCCAACTGGCGTGGCTTTCTCGGCGCGCCTGGCATGCCCGAAGACAACTACCAGACATGGGTGGACCGCTTCACGCAGATGAACGGCAGCGAGCCCTGGCAGAAGGTGCTGGAAACGCAGGGCTGGGACCAGTTCTTCCTTTCCGGCGAAGAGTTCGGCACCTTCATCAAGGAAGAAAACGAGCGCATCGGCGCCATCCTGAAAGAGGCCGGCCTTGCCAAGTAACTGGCCGCAAAGCGACACGGCGGGAGGCGGCGCTGCCGCCCCCCGCCCCTGGTGGCTGGGCGGCCTTGTCATAGCGCTTGGCTGCGTCTGCCTTTACGGTGCCTTCAGCCTGCCCCAGGCCGCCCGCTATGCCGGGGTAGGTCCGGGCCTTTTCGTCACGCTGGTTGGCAGTGGCCTCGTTCTCCTCGGCCTTCTGCTCCTGATGCAGATCGCGCATGGCGAAAAATTCGTCCCGCAGGACACCGAGGACGCATCCGGCTCCGACAAGGCGGACATGACGGCCTTCCTCACCGCGCTTGCGGCGGCAATTGTGCCGGTCCTCACTATAGAGGCGCTTGGCGTTCCCTTTACGGCGATGCTCTCCTTCACGCTCGTCGCCCGCGCCTTCGGCTCGCGCAAAACCGTGATCGACGTCATCACCGGCGCGATTTTGGGAAGCCTCGCCTGGCTCCTCTTCACGCAGCTCGGCCTGCAGATCGGCAGCTTCCTGCCGCTTGCGGGCATCTAGGAGGCAGCCATGGAAACCTTTTCGCTGCTCCTGCAAGGTTTTGAGGTCGCGCTCCAGCCCATCAATCTCTTTTGGGCGCTGGTGGGTTCGGTGCTCGGCACGGCCATAGGGATCCTGCCCGGCATCGGCCCGGCGCTCACCATCGCGCTCCTGCTCCCGGTCACCATCAGCGTCGCGCCGACATCCGCCTTCATCATGTTCGCGGGCGTGCTCTACGGCGCCATGTATGGCGGCTCGACCACTTCGATCCTCATCAACACGCCGGGCGAGGCAGGCTCCATGATGACCGCGCTCGAGGGAAACAAGATGGCGCGTGCAGGCCGCGGCGCCTCGGCGCTTGCGACTGCCGCCATCGGCTCTTTCGTGGCCGGCACAATCGCCACCCTGGCGCTGACTTTCGCCGCCCCGGCCATCGCCGAGATCGCCTTCTATTTCCGCCCGGCGGACTATTTCGCGCTGACGGTGCTGGCCTTCACTTCCATGGCGGTGGTAATGGGCGCCTCGCGCGTGCGCGGCTTCATATCGCTGTTTCTGGGCCTGGCGCTCGGCCTTATCGGCATCGACCAGATGACCGGCCAGGCGCGGCTCACATTCGGCGTACCAGGCCTCTTTGACGGCATGGAACTGGCGGTCGTGCTTGTCTCGCTCTTCGCGGTCGGCGAAATCCTTTACGTCGCGAGCCGCTATCGGAAAAACAGTTCCGAGATCATCCCCATTCGCGGCCAGATCTGGATGTCGCGCGAGGATTGGAAACGCTCGTGGAAACCGTGGCTCAGGGGAGCCTCGCTCGGCTTTCCCATCGGGGCGCTGCCGGGCGGCGGCTCTGAGATCCCGACCATGCTTTCCTACACGCTAGAGCGGAAGCTGACGAAACACCCGGAAGAGTTTGGCAAGGGCGCGATCGAAGGCGTGGCCGGCCCCGAGGCCGCCAACAACGCGGCCGCCGCCGGTATCCTGATCCCGCTGTTGACGCTCGGCCTGCCCACCTCCGCCACGGCGGCGGTGCTGCTGGCCGCATTCCAGAATTATGGCCTGCAGCCTGGCCCCTTCCTCTTCTCCTCCAACCCTCAGCTCGTCTGGGGCCTGATCGCCTCGCTCTATGTGGGCAACGCGATGCTCTTGGTGCTCAACCTGCCGCTCGTTGGCATCTGGGTGCGGCTTCTCTCCATTCCAGCGCCGCAGCTCTATGGAGGCATCCTTGTCTTTGCCACGATCGGCATCTGGGGCGTGGCGAACTCGCTGGTGGATGTCATCGCCATGGTGATCATCGGCGTGGCAGGCTATGTGATGCGCGTCTACGATTTCCCCATCGCCCCGGTGCTGATCGGCCTGATCCTCGGGCCGATGGCCGAGCAGCAGTTGCGCACCGCGCTTGCCGCCGGCCAGGGAAATCCGATCATGCTCGTCTCCACCCCGCTTTCCGTGATTTTCCTGGCGATCGCGGCTCTCTTCCTGCTTGCGCCACTCCTGCTTAGGCGCCTGCGGGCCAACGCTTAACATGAGCATGATTCCGAAAAGTTGCACACTCTCGGCAAGATCATGCGGCTGAAGAACCAAAACCATAGGCAACGTCAAACAATGAAAAAACACACTGTGAAGGTCCACCCCTCGGCAGCAAAGCTTCCGCGCGAGGAGCAACTTGCCTGGCACATTGCGGATTTTGCCGCCCATTGCGGCCCGCTCGATGGCGACGTGCAGGACATGATCGCCTGCCGCATCGTCGACAATGCCGCCGTGGCACTCGCCGCGATCAACCGCAAGCCGGTGGCGGCGGCCCGCGCGATGGCGCTAGCCCACCCGCGCAAGCGCGGCGCAACCCTCTTCGGCCTGCCTGCCGCGACGCGCGTCGATGCCGAATGGGCGGCCTGGGCCAACGCGACGGCCGTGCGCGAGCTTGATTTCCACGACACGTTCCTTGCCGCCGACTATTCGCACCCGGGAGACTCAATCTCGCCGCTGGTCGCGGTAGCGCAGCAGATGGGGCTGGACGGGGCCGCTCTTGCCCGCGGCATTGCGGTCGCCTACGAGATCCACGTGGCGCTGGTGAAGGCGATCTCGCTGCACAAGTACAAGAAGGATCATGTGGCCCATTTGGCCCCCGCCACCACGGCCGGCATTGGCGCCATGCTCGGCCTGCCGACGGACGTCATCTTCCAGGCGGTGAACCAGGCCGTCCACCTCGCCTTCTCCACGCGGCAATCGCGGAAGGGCGAGATCAGCTCGTGGAAAGCCTACGTGCCGGGCTTCTCCGGCAAACTCGCCATTGAATGCATCGACCGCGCCATGCGCGGCGAGGCGGCCCCCTCCCCCATCTACGAGGGCGAGGATTCCGTCATCGCCTGGATGCTGGGCGGACCTGAGACCGCCTACGAGGTGTTCCTGCCCGCTCCGGGCGAGAGCCCGCGCGGCATTATGGAGACCTACACCAAGGCGCATTCCGCCGAATACCAGGCGCAGGCGCTGATCGACCTCGCCATCCAGCTTTCCGGCCAGATCGGCGATCTTTCTGAGGTGCGTGACATCCTTTTGGAGACGAGCCACCACACGCATTATGTGATCGGCACCGGCGCCAATGACCCGCAGAAAATGGACCCGGAGGCGAGCCGCGAAACGCTCGACCACTCCATCACGTACATCCTGGCTGTGGCGCTGGAAGACCGCAAATGGCACCATGTGGATTCATACACGCGCGAGCGGGCCCGGCGCGCCTCCACGGTGGAGCTCTGGCACAAGATCAGAACGGTGGAGGACCAGGTCTGGACCACGCGCTATCACGAGCCAGACCCTGCTAAACGCGCCTTCGGCGGCAGGCTCATCATCACCATGAAGGACGGCCGTGTGATCTCCGGCGAGCGGGCGGTGGCCGATGCCCACCCCAACGGCGCTCGCCCCTGGACCTGGCCGGATTATGTAGGCAAGTTCGATGGACTCACGCGCGAGATGCTGGGCGCGCCGGAGCGCGAGGCGTTCCTGTCCGCGGCCAAGGGATTTGCAAAGCTTGCCCCCGGCGGTCTCGACGCGCTGGTGCCCGCGCTCACCGCGGGAAGCGTGAACCCGTCGCGCCCGACCGGCGAAGGCATTTTCGACCGCGGTCTGGAGTAGGCCGATGCTCAACCACGAGATCAACAGGGCGTTCCGCGCGCGGCTGAAGAAGGGCGGCGCGCTCCTGCTGCCGGGCGCGGCCAACGCGCTTGCCGCGCGCATCATTGCCGATCTGGGCTTCGAGGCGATCTATCTTTCCGGTGCGGGCCTGACCAACACCTATCTCGGCATGCCGGACTTGGGCTTCGTCAGCCTGCCGGAGATCGCGCAACATACGGCCACCATCCGCGACGCGACGGACCTGCCCATCGTCGTCGATGCCGACACCGGCTTCGGCAATGCGCTCAACGTGCGCCACACGGTTCGCACGCTGGAGCGTGCCGGCGCCAGCGCCATCCAGATTGAGGACCAGGTGAGCCCGAAGCGTTGCGGCCACTTTTCCGGCAAGGACGTCGTGGACCTTGCGGAAGCCCGCAGCCGCATCAAGGCCGCCGCCGACGCCCGCCAGGACGAAAACCTGCTGATCGTCGCCCGCACCGATGCGCGGGCCACGCTCGGTTTCGACGCGGCCATCGAGCGGGCGCAGGCTTTCATCGAGGACGGCGCGGACATCACCTTTGTCGAAGCGCCGGAAAGCACGGACGAGATCCGCGCCATTCCCGCCCGCCTGAAGGGCACGCCACAGCTCGTGAACCTCGTCGTCGGCGGGCGCACGCCGATCATGGATTTCGACGAGCTGAACGCAATGGGTTTTTCGCTCGTGCTTTACGCCAACGTGGCGTTGCAGGGAGCGGTCTACGGCATGCAGGCCGCGCTCGGAAAGCTCAAGGCGGATGGAAAGCTGGATGAATCCGGGCCGGTCGCGGGTTTCAAGGAGCGCCAACGGCTTGTGGCAAAGCCTTTCTTCGACGAGTTGGAACGGCGCTATTCCACCGAGAAGGCATAAATCCGTGATGGAAACGGAAGACATCGGAGCGGAGGCTGAACAGGACTTTCAGTCGCTGTCGGATTCGCTATTCGAGAAGCTGAGCGAGGCCATCGTTCGAGGCGAACTTCCCCCAGGCACAAAGCTTAGCGAACCCAAGCTCGCCGCGCGCCACGGCGTGAGCCGTGGGCCCCTGCGCGAGGCAATTAGGCGGCTGGAGGAGCGCAAGCTCGTCACTCGCACCCCGCGCCAGGGGGTGCGGGTGATCGTGCCCTCGCACAAGCACGTCGTCGAGCTTTTCCATATCCGCGAGGTGCTGGAGGGGCTGGCCGCGCGCGAGGCCGCGCGCCACGCCACGCCTGCCGACATCGAAGAGCTGCGATCGATGCTCGAACGGCATGCGCAGGTGCTCGCCAGCCCGGATGCCATGGTCTACTGGCAGGCGCGGGCCAATTCCGATTTCCACTTCCTCATCGCGCGGATCGCGCGCAACGAGCAGCTCTTCAACCTGCTCTCCGGCGAGTACTACACGCTGTTCCGCCTTTACCGGATGCAGCATCGCCTGGTGCCGGGCCGCGCCAAACGCGCGCTTCTGGAGCATGAGCGCATCGCCGATGCGATTGTAGACCATGACTGCGAGCTCGCCGAGATGCTGATGCGCCGCCACGTCGCGGCTGCTCGCAAATCGCTTGAGACGAGCATCGGTGGAAGCGACGAAGGTCTCGAATAGACCCTCGTCTTCCAAGTCAGCCGCGATGAATGGCTTGAACACAGTCCTGATCAGTCGTCCGCCCGCCCTTGGAGCGGCCTGATCGATGCAACTGAACTGAGCGGTTCAGCGCCGCCCGTCCATCTCGTTGAGTTTTTCCACACGGCGGCGGAACTCCTCGCTGGTCGAGAATTCAGCGCTAAGATAAGCGCTGACGAGGTCACGGGCGAGCCATGCCCCAACAATCTGCGCGCCGATGCAAAGGACGTTAACATCATCGTGCTCAACGCACTGGTGCGCCGAATAAACGTCGTGGCCGACCGCGGCGCGGATACCCGCCCGCTTGTTTGCGGCAATGGCGGCGCCGACACCGGTGCCGCAAACCATGAGCCCGCGATCGCCCTCCCCCTTCAGTAGCTTGTCGGTGAGGTCCTGCGCGATATCAGGAAAATCGACCGGATCAGTGCTGTGGCAACCAACGTCGATCACCTCATGTCCAAGGCTTTCGATATGCGAGATGATATCGGCCTTGAGAGGATAACCTGCGTGATCAGAGCCAATGATGATTTTCATGCGAAATTCCTGTCGAAATTGTTGGGGCCGCGGTCCAGCGATCATGCCTGATTGGTAAGACGGTCATAGGTGCGGAACATGGCCTGGTTGCCGTTCGATCCTTCGCCGTGTGCACGTGCTTCGAGATAAAGTGACGTTGCCATTGCAAGGCCCGGAAGGGGCAGGCCCTTCTCGAATGCCGCCTCTCCCGCCAGACGAAGATCCTTGAGCTGCAGGTCAATGCGGAACCCTGCGGAATCGTCTTTGGCAATTACCTGAGGCCCGAGGTTTTCGAGCATCCACGACCCGGCTGCACCGCCCATTAGCGTTTCCCGCAGAAGGTTCAGATCACCTCCCTGCGCGCGGCAGAGCGCAAAGGCTTCGCACATGGCTTGAATATGCACGCCCACCATAAGCTGGTTGCACATCTTGAACACCTGGCCCATCCCCAGGTCGCCCGCATGAATGATGGTGGTTCCCATCCCCTCGAGCACTGGCCGTGCCTTGGCGAACGCCTCAAGGGAGCCGCCGCACATGATTGACAGCTCTCCCGCGATCGCGCCTCTTACGCCGCCGCTGACCGGGGCATCCACAAGATCCACACCCCGACTGGCCAGATCCTGCCCGATGGCGCGGATCCCGGAGGCCGAGATCGTACTCATGTCGATAACGAGGGTTCCGGTGGGCAGCAACGTTCCGATCCCATCCTCGCCGAGCAGAACGCTTTGTACGTGCGGCGTATCCGGAAGCATCGTCACCACCACGTCCGCACCGGCAACGGCCGCCGCCAGGCTATCCGCAACAGTGACGCCGTCGCTGCGCAGGTTTTCCAGCGCCGCAGGGCTCCGGTCGTATGCCTTGAGGGCGAAGCCGGCTTTGCGAAGGTTCGCAATCATGGGCCGCCCCATAACCCCGGCTCCGATGAAGGCGAGCGCGGGCAATGAACTGACCTCGGGTTCTGTCATGTTGGTGCTTTCGTACTTGTTAGTTGGTTTTCGAGGATAAAGAGGATCGACAGTGCGGCCGACACGGGAATGATGATGTAGACCCAGCCAAGCGGCAGCCGCAGGACCGGGGTGAACTGGCCGAATCCGCTTTGCGTGAACTCGATGCCGAACCAACCGATTCCGGCCATGGCAAATATGCAGCCGATATCGATCAGCCTATTGAGAAGGCGCGATGCACCGACTGGCAGGCTGTCGGCAATGGTCGATATGGCTAGGTGAGCCCGGGCACGAAAGGCCAGCGCGATACCGCAAAAGATCGACACTGTGAAACAGGACATGAGCAAATCGTCGAGCCAGAGCACAGACGTGCTGAACAAGGTTCGGGCGACGACCTGAACGACGATACCGACAAACATCGCGGCCAGGGAAAGGACCGTCAGCGCCGACAGGACATACGCAAGCACCTGGCATGTCCGGTGGAAGAAAGTATCAAAGCCGCTCATGGCACGACCCACGTAACCAGAGGAGGAAAGATCCAGATCAAGGCAGCGACGGCGGTCATTGCGAGAATGAACGGCACGCATTCCCGCGCCACGTCCCAAACTTTGACCGGGGTGATCGACGAGACGACGAAAAGGCACAACCCCACAGGCGGCGTGATAAGACCGATGGCCAGGATCACCATGATGACCATGGTAGCGACCAACGGATCAACTCCGACTTGGCTGAACAGGGGAATGATGATCGGCCCGGCCATCAGAATGGTCGTGGTGGTATCCAGAAACATTCCCAACACGAACATCAGCAGCCCCGCAGCAATGATGAAGCCAAGCGGCATTTCGGATACGCTGAGGATCAAGCTGCCGATTTGCGCCGGCATTCCGGAAACCGTCAGAAAAAAGGAGAATACGGTGGCGCCGCAGATGATGAACATGATCGAGGCGCTGGTCTTGCCGGCCTGGACGAACACCGCTGCAAGCTTTCGGGGTGACAGCTCGCGATACACTCCGAAACTAAGGATAAGCGCATAGGCGAGCGCGACGACGGAGGCTTCGGTTGGTGTGAAGGCACCGATCAGAATGCCTCCGATGATGATGACCGGCGCACCGAGGGCCAGCAGTCCATCCTTCAAGGACGACAGGAAAAAGCCCGCACGGAACGGACGAAATCCCCGCTGGAACCCGCGGCGTTGGCAAATCCAGGTGCTGACCAATGCAAGCGCCAGAGTGATCAAGATGCCGGGCACGATACCCGCCATGAAAAGCTCATTGAGGGACTGGCCTGAAATATAGCTCCAGACGATCATCGGGATGGATGGCGGGATGATCATGCCGACCGGGGAAGCGGCCGCCGTCACAGCCGCGCTGTAGCGGCGTGAGTATCCCTCTCGTTCCATCGCCGGGATCATGACCGATCCGACCGCCGAGGTATCCGCAACCGCAGACCCCGATATGCCGCCAAAGACCATGGAGGCACCGATATTCGCGTTCGCAAGCCCGCCGGGAAGATACCCCAGACAAGCATCGCAAAAACCTATGAGGCGCCTCGATATACCGCCGGCTTCCATGACCGCGCCTGCCAGGATGAAAAAGGGAATGGCGAGCAGAACGAAGCTTTCAGATCCCGCCGCGAAACGCTGGATCACCACAAGCATCGGGAAGTCGAGAAGCCACAGGCCGAAGGCACCTGCCAGCGTCAGCGCAAGAGCAATCGGGATTCCGGTGAGGAGCAACACGATAAGCGCGCTCACCGCGTAGAACGCTTCTAATGACATGGAGTTTTACCTTGGGCTAGGCGGAGAGCCGTTAGCACTCTCCGCCTGTGCGTAACTCAGCGGGCTGCGTCGATGGCATCGAGCCACTTGCCCGCGGCATCGCCATATTCATTTTTAAGTGCTGGCAGACCAGTGTCGCGGAAAGTGGCGAGAAAAGCCTCGAGGTCGATCTCATCCGGGCGGATGATTGTGATCTGCTCCTCGATCCCGGAAAGCAGCTCCTCCTCTTCAGCGACGGCGATAGCGGGGTATTCCTTGGCGGTCTCCGCGGAAGCGCGGACGACAGCTTCTTTTTGGGCATCGTCCAAGCGTTCCCAGGCGCGGGTGCTCATTGATACCAGGTGAGGCGAGATACCCCAGGGAACCATCGACAGGGAGTCCTGCACTTCATAGAGTTTAGCGCCGACAATATTTCCCACCGGGTTATGCTGGCCCTGCACCACGCCGCGTTGAAGCGCGACATAGAGTTCAGAAAAATCGATCGGTGTCGGAATCGCCCCAACCGCCTCGGCCATCACATTGAATGACGGCACGTTCGGGTTACGGATCTTGACGCCTTTAAGGTCGGACGGGCTTTTGACCTCGATATCGCGCATAGTGATATAGCGGAATCCGCCGTGGGGAACGACGAACAGAGCTTTCACATCGGCATCGGCCTGAAATGCCTCCATCAGCTTCGCACCATCCTCACTCGAGAAGAAGTTGGTGAAATGCTCGAGGCTCGAATAAAGCATCGGCGCCTCAAGTGCACCGGCCCAAGGGACGAAATAGGAAAACGTCCCGGCGATCGTCATGTCGAGCGTGCTGCTGCGCACGCCTTCCTGAAGTTGGCGTTCGTTGCCCAGCGTCCCGGAATTGAAAATCTGCACGGTGACGCTGCCATCGCTGTATTCTTCGACCTTGGAGGCAAAAAGCTCAGCGATCGTCTGCTGGGGGCTTACCGGCGCACCAACATGCCCAAGGCGGATAGACACCTCATCTGCAAGGGCCGATCCCGTCATGGTGAGCGCGGCCAGAATACCGCAAGCAGTTATGGTAAAAAGTCTCATACTTTCCTCCCGGCTGGGTTGTAAATTTGCCTGTCTCAGGCTCGGTGGACGGACATCCTCATCCTGATCGCCCGCCCGATCTCGAAGTGGTTTCTGACCGCGCGTTCGGCTTCGTCCGGATTGCCTTCTGTCAGGGTGGTGAGGATGCGGTAGTGATCGTCGATGATCTGCTGGCGTGTATTCGCATCGGCTGCGACCAACACCCGGCGCTCCACATGCGAACGCTGAAGAAGATCGGCGATGGCGATATACATGCTGCGCAGCGCGGTAGCGGCGCTGGCATCGACGAGGGCCATATGAAATTCGTAATCGGCTCGAGCCCCGACAACGGGATCATCGATCGTTTTGGCGATCGCATCGGCGAAGCCGCGCATTCTCTCGAAATCACCGATACCCGCACGTGATACCGCGAGACGTGCGGCTTGGCACTCGACGGCTATCCGGGCCTCCATGACTTCGTCCACTGCATTGCCCTTATTCGCAAGGGCGAAGCTGAAGAAGTCGCCTAGGACGTCGATATTCGGCCTCGACACGACAGAGCCGACGCCATGTCGAATCTCGATGACACCGAAGATCGAGAGCGCGCGCAACGCTTCGCGCAGCACTGGTCGGCTTACTTCCAGAGCCTGACACAGCTCCCGTTCGGGGAGAAGCAGGTCCCCTTCCTTGAGCGCGCCACTGAGCAATTGCTCCCGCAGGAATCCGAACACGCGTTCGTAACCATTCGCAGATTTTCGGGTGGCGCCTTGCATAAAACTTCGATGATATCGTTAGTGGTATTACCTCTCTAGCATGACCCGGCCGCGAACATCAAGCGCAGGTAAGGCGGGAGCGTAGCCCCCGCCTTCGAGCGGTCGTTGCCCAACAGATACGGCGACTTTCACATGAGCAATGAGAGGAAGAAGGTTCGCGTGCCGGTGGATTCCCGAGCGCGCCACGGCAGCACTCATTGATGGCGTTCTCGCCCATAGCAGCGCAAAACTGCGCCCCGAGCGAGAGGGTATTTCTTGTTGGGGATTGGCAAGCGGCACGCGCAAGCCGCTTCGAGCCGTCCGAAAGACGGGCTCTGCGATCAGGAAGAACGGCCAGCCTGGCGTTCGCCTGCGTCGAGATTTTACCAAGACTGCTTCAGATCATCGTATCGACGGGAATGGACCAGCGGTGTGCGCTGTCATCGCGAGCCTCCAACAAAGAGGCTCCAAGGTCCGCTACCGCGGAATACGCGCCGCGATGATACGACCGCCTCGTCGCTGGCGGGGCAAAAGAGCGGGACAAGAATCGCGGAATGTCGGCCTGCGGCGCGGCCCGATTACGTTCGGGCAGCACGGCTGATGCGGGCACCGACTTCGATGTCGCGCCGATCCGGTCGGGCCGCCATTCAGTCGGGGCCCGACACTGGTCGATTAGGTCAGGCGGATTGCTGCTCGGCTTTCATCTCCGCCATGTCGCTGAAGCGGTCTCCGATGCGCGGATGCGCGCGGCCGCCATCCGACGCGCCGATAGCGACCAGAATTTCATCGGGCCCAGGCGCGTCGGCGATTTGGAAATTCGCCGTCAGGAAGTGCGAGCGCTTTCCGGTCTCGCTCTTGTGGATCATCGGTAGGGAAAGAAGCGCGCCGGGCGCGTTTCGGGTGTTGCTGAAGCTCAGAAAGGCGGTGCCGTGCACGGCATCACGGAAATGGTTCCCAAAACGCAGAGTATGGATCAGCGCTGAGGCGTGCTCGATCTCTCCGTTCACGCCAACGCAGGCGGCCTTGCCAAAAGCTTCGACGCGATCGGGATCCATCAAGGAGATCAGCCGGCGGGTCATCTCGGCGCCCAGTTCTGGGGCGATGCGGCGGATTTCGGGCCCCAGATCCTCGACAAAGCCTTGGCCCGCCCAGGGGTTGGGCAGGACCGCCGCGATGACAACGGAGGTGATGGGGCGAGCGGCGGGTTTGCCGGCCTCGATGACAGTTTCTTCAACGAACGCCGCGAATTTCCGGATGCCAAGCGACATGAGGATCCTCTGGTTAATGTTTCGCACACACTATAGGGGGCGGATGACAGCAGCTTCTTCCTGCGGTATGAGGGAAATGATCTGATTAGTCTCCTGCGAAACGAAGTATGAATTCCCGGTCCGGATGGACCATAGTTGCGCGTCAAACGGCCCAACCGTACCCGGACAGAAGGATTCTAGCGCCATCGATTGGAAGGCCAAACTTTCGTCCCTTACCCAGGCCGTGGTGCAGATCAACGGCACCGGCAGCCTCGAATCGGTTCTCGTCAACCTGGTGACGACCGCGTGCAAGCAGGTCGGCTGGGCGATGGGCTCGATCATGTCGATCAGCGCCGAACACGGCTTTGCATATGTCATGGCGCGCCACGATCCGAACCTGCTGCAGCGCGAGCTGCGCGACCGATGGGAGCTGGCAACCAGCCCCTCTTTGATGGCTCTCCAGCGCAACCAGCAGATCTATATCCGCGATGCGCGCGAATCCGCCGAGTTCCCTGCTTACCGGATTGAAGCTTTCGAGCGTGATTACCGTTCGGTACTGGTCGTGCCGATGAACTGCGCTGATTTCGAAGGCCGCCCGATGGTGCTGAGCCTGTTGTCGCGCCAGGTCTCGGAGATTTCGGAGGACGATCAGGCGATCCTGGACATGGTGGTCCAGCTCGGGGTAGCTGCGGTCGAGCAGGAGCGACGCGTCCAAGCCGCCAGGCAGGAGGCCGCCCGGCAGGAAAAGGCGCTGAGCGCACACAAGTCGCTGCTGGACCACGCGCTGGCGGACAATTCGGTCCCCTTGCTCTGCAAGTTGCTTGAGAATCTGCTCCAGACGCCGGTGGTGGTGGTGGATTTCACGGTGTCGCAGGTGGTGGGCGGGCGAACGCCCGACCCCGCGCGCTTCGATGACGAGACCTGGCAGGCTGAGGTTCGGCGGGTCTATGGCACACAGATTGCCAAGATAGCGCGCGAGGCCGCCGAGCGCGCGACGCAGGCCCAGACCATGATCGCGCTCCACAACGGGGCGGATACGCTCCAGCTTGCAGCACGGATCCAACCGCTGGTGGTCGATGCCGACAAGGTCGGGGCAATGGTCATCTTCACGCAGGTACGCGAGCCCGACATCCTGGAATTGATGATCCTCGACAGCGCACGCTTTGCGCTCAGCGTCGTGATGATGCGGAATTTCATTCGCTTCCGGTTCGAGAAGCGAAGCCAGGCGGAGCTGTTCTTCGAGGTGATCGAGCGGCGCTGGCGCGACAAGGCGGATCTGCTGATGCGCGCGCAGCGCCAGGGGCTGGATTTCTCGCGCCGGCAGCAGATGCTGATCGTCGATTTCGAGAGCAGCGGGCACGAGTTCAGCAGCATGGCCATCAATCTTCACCGCGCCCTGTCGCAAGCCGTCCAGGCGCCGGCGAAGGGGATCTCGGTGCTGGCGGTCGACGGCGCAATGATCTGCCTCTGCCCGGTTGGGCCAGAAAATTCCCAGGCTGAGATGCATAAGCTCGCGCAGCGCGCTGCTCGCGAACTGAGCGCCTATCTCGACAAGCCTCCCGTCGTGGTGCTGAGCGCCGTCTGCGCCGACTTGCCCGATTATGCCGAAGCCTGGGAGCGCAGCCGCAGGGTCGTGGCAATCGCGCGGTCCATGGGGAAATTCGGGGCACTCTCGATGCAGGATTTCGGCCCTATGCCGATGCTGGCTGCAGCGGCGGGCGTGGACGAGGTGCGGCTCTTTCTCGACGACGTGCTTGGGCAGATTATCGAATACGACCGAGAGAAGGGAACGCCTTACCTCGAAACGCTCGAGATCTTTTTGCGCGAGCAGGGACGCAGCCAGGCCACTGCCGACGCCATGGGGCTGCATGTGACGACGCTGCGCTATCGCCTCAAGCGCATAGAAGAGCTCTTTGGGATCAATGTCGAAGCGCCCGAGCGGCGCTTCGCAGTCGATCTGGCCATCCGCCTGTACAAGATGATCGCGCCTGAATAAGCCCTCCAGCGCTGGCCGCCCGACAGCGCATACGGTTTCCTACGAAACACAGCAAAGAATTCCATTCCCTTCCTGAGAATGTCAGGAAGAACGTGTGTTGCAGCACCCGCTACCTTTCTCTCACCAGTCAAGGCAAGGCGGAATGCTGAAGATGCAGACAGTCGAGGAAATCGCGATCGACCCGAAAGCCTTGCGGCAGGCATTCGGAACCTTTGTGACTGGCGTGACCGTGGTCACGACGATTGACAAACAGGGCCGGCCGCGCGGCATGACTGTCAACTCATTTACCTCTGTCTCGCTCGATCCGCCGCTGCTGCTGGTTTGCATTGGCAAATCGGCGCAGAGCTATCCGGCCTTTGCCTCCGCCGACAGCTTCGCTGTGAATATCCTGCACGAGGGGCAGGCTGAGATTTCGCGCGTTTTCGCGTCCAAATCACAGCAAAAGTTCAGCAGCGTGTCCTGCGATAAGGTCCATACCGGCGCGCCCGTGCTGAGCGACAGCCTGGCCTGGTTCGATTGCAGCCTGCATAGCCGCGTCGAGGCCGGCGACCATATTATCCTGATCGGACACGTCCAAGCCTTTGGCACCAGCACAGCGGCGCCTCTGGGCTTCTGCCGGGGCTCCTATGTGCGGGTTGATGATCCGTTGCCCTCGGGTTGGCCCAAGGCGCACGGAATGATCGTAAGCTACCTCATCGAGACGGAGCAGGGCCTGCTGCTGCGAGAGGACGGCAAGGGCGGGCTCGTCCTGCCCTCGGCGCGCAGGCGGCGACCCGAGGCACAGCTCCACATAGAGGGCAGTACCAATCTACAGCTCTATCCCGAAACGACCTTTCTCTATTCCATCTTCGACATGGCCGACAACGATCCGGGCCAGGTCGTTTATCGGGCGCGGCTTGCCGAAGAGCTGCCGCCGGAGGCGCATTCAGACGGACTTCGCGTCTTCGGCTTCGACGACATTCCCTATGATGACATTCCCACCAGCGAGCTGCGCTCGGTTTTGCGCCGCTATGTGCGCGAGCGGCGTGACGGACGGTTCAGCATCTATGTCGACTCCGACGATGGCGGACGGGTCGCGCTAATCGACGGTGATCTGCGCGAATGGGCGCAGCACCAAAACACTCCCCTTTGATCAAGGAGGCCCTCTTGCAAACTACCATGAAATCACTGGAAGGCTCGCGTCAGGAGCTGTTCATCGGCGGTCGCTTCCGTGCACCGAGCAGCGGCCGGTTTATTCCTAGCTTCGATCCGACCACCGGCGAGGTCTGGTACGAGTTTGCCGAGGCCGACGCCGCCGATGTCGACGCCGCCGTCACCTCGGCGACCAAGGCGTTCCACAATCCAGCCTGGCGGCGGATGACCCAGACCGATCGCGGCAAGCTCATTCGCCGCCTGGCCGAGCTGGTACTGGAGCATGCCGACGAGCTGGCTCTGATGGAGACCCGCGACAATGGCAAGCTGATCAAGGAAATGATGGCGCAGATGCGCGCCATGCCCGACAGCTACATCTATTTCGCCGGGATGGCCGACAAGCTTCAGGGCGACACGATTCCGGTCAACAAGCTGGACTCCCTCAACTATTCGCAGCGCGAGCCGCTTGGCGTCGTCGGCATGATTACGCCGTGGAATTCGCCGCTGATGCTTCTCACCGGCACGCTCGCGCCGTGCCTTGCCATCGGCAACACGGTTGTGGTGAAGCCCTCGGAACATGCCACTGCATCGACGCTGGCGCTGGCCGAACTGGTGGTCGAGGCCGGCATACCCGAAGGCGTCGTCAATGTGGTGACCGGGACGGGCGCCGTTACGGGCGAGGCGCTGACGCGACATCCCGGCCTGGCGAAAATCGTCTTTACCGGCAGCACCGCGACGGGCCGCCGCATCGCCGCGAACGCCGCAGAAAATCTTATTCCTTGCCAGATGGAGCTGGGAGGCAAATCCCCCCATGTGGTGTTCTCGGATGTGGACATCGAGCGCGCAGTTAACGGCGTCGTCTCGGGGATTTTCGCGGCGGCGGGTCAGACCTGCGTCGCAGGTTCGCGCTGCTTCGTTGAGGCCAATATCTATGATCGCTTCCTCGAAGCGCTCGTCGAGCGCACACGGCATATCCGCGTCGGGCACCCGATGGAGGAGAGCACCGATGTTGGACCGCTCGCGATGAAATCCCAGCTTGAAAAGATCGAGGGCTATGTCGCCTCGGGTGCGCGCGATGGTGCGAAAATCGCGGTCGGCGGGCGCCGCCCGAAGGACGGCGATCTGGCCCGCGGCTGGTATTTCGAGCCGACCGTCATGGCCGATGCGCGCAACGACATGAAATTCATGCGTGACGAGCTGTTCGCGCCGGTGGTGGGCGTGATGCCGTTCCGGGACGAGGCCGAGATGATCGCGCTGGCCAACGATACCGAATACGGGCTCGCCTCGGGTATCTGGACCCGCGACATCGACCGCGCCATGCGCTTCGCCAGCCAGATCGACGCTGGCACGGTGTGGATCAACACCTACCGCTCCGCCGCCTACATGTCGGCCAATGGCGGCTTCAAGAACAGCGGATACGGCCGGCGCGGCGGCTTTGACGTGATGCGGGAATTCTCGCGCTCCAAGAACGTGCTGATCGACTATTCGGGCGCCATGCAAGATCCCTTTGTCATCCGCCTGAAGTGATCAAAGAAAAACAGGAGTATCGAGATGAGGTTCGCCGTATCTCTGACCATGGAGCGATTCACTCCGGACAGGCCGATGAGCGAGGTGAAGGAGAACCTGCTTCATCTGGCCAAGATGGCCGACGAGGGCGGTTTCGAGACGATCTGGACCGCCGAACATCACACGATCGAATGCACCATCTCGCCGAACCCGTTCCAGACGCTGACCTGGCTCGGCCAGCACACCGATCGCATCCGGCTGGGCACCTCGACGCTCGTCGCGCCCTACTGGAGCCCTATCCGGCTGGCCGGGGAATCCGCGCTCTGCGACCATCTGACCGGCGGCCGGCTCGAATTCGGCATTGCCCGCGGCTCATACCAGTACGAGTTCGACCGCATGGCTGGTGGGATACCCCAGCAGGAGGGCGTGGCCTATCTCAAGGAGCTGCTTCCGGCGGTCAAAGCCTTGTGGAAAGGCGACTATGCCCATGACGGGCATTACTGGAAATTCCCGATTGCGGCGGCAGTGCCCAAGCCGCTGCAGCAGCCGCACCCGCCGGTTTGGGTGGCGGCGCGCGATCCGGGCACCTTTGACTGGGCGGTTGCCAATGGCGCCAACCTGATGACGACGCCACTCTCGGCCCCGGCCGCCGAGATCGCTGTGCTGGGCGAGAAGTTCCGCAAGGCGGTCGCCGATCACCCGGAGGTGCCCAAGCCGCGCCTGATGATGCAGCGCCGGACCTGCGTTTACGATCGCTCACAGGACTGGGAAGTGGCGGTCCAGCATTCCATCGATTATGGGCGCCATTTCGAGAACCTCATGCAGAATATCGGCGGTGTCACCAACGGGTTTCCAGAGCCGGTGCCCCTCGATAAAGTGAAGGGCAAGGAAAACTACAGTCCCGAGAACATCCGCAAAAACCTGATGTTCGGCACCCCAGACGAGGCCATCGAGAAATTGCTCGATTACGAGGCTGCGGGCGTCGACCAGTACTGTTTGGGCCTGACCTTCAATCTGCCCTTCGAGATGCAGAAAAGGACACTGCAGCTGTTCATCGACGAGATCATGCCGGTCTTTGCCGAACGCGAGCGTGAGGCCGCGCGCCAATCACCCGCCGTTGCGGGAAGTATGGCATGACCGCGCGCAGCGGACGGCACAGGGTCGGCCCCGTCGAGCTGAACTATCGCATAGACGGCGTGGGCTCCGAGCCGCTGGTCTGCATCCACGGGGTAGGTTCCTATCTCGAGGCGTGGTCCGGTGTGGTCGAACGGCTGGCGGACCGGTTCACTGTTGTGACTTTCGATCTGCGGGGCCACGGACGCTCGACCCGGATCAAAGGCCGCTACGAGATCGACGATTTCGTGCGCGAGACACTGGCAGTCGCCGATCTGGCGGGATTCGATCGCTTTCACCTGGCAGGGTTCTCTCTGGGCGGGCTGATCGCCCAGAGACTTGCGCTGACCCATCCAGAAAGACTGCGCCGGCTGGTCCTGCTTTCGACAGTGGCGGGGCGTTCCGCCGAAGAGCAGCAGCGCGTCCGCGCCCGCTTGGCCGCGCTTCAGACTGGCGACCGGGGGTCGCATTACGACAGCTCGCTCTCGCGTTGGCTGACCGAGGATTTCCAGGCCGCCAATCCCGAATTGATCCGCCGGATGCGCGAACGCAATGCCGAGAATGATCCCGATTGTTACGCCGCTGCCTACCGGGTGCTGGCAGAAACAGACTTCGGCGGGTTTCTCGATCAGATCCGGGTGCCGACGCTGATTGCCACCGGCGAAGACGATGTAGGCTCGAACCCGCGCATGGCCCGCTTCATGCACGACCGCATCCCGGGATCGGAGCTTCGCATCCTGCCGGGCCTGCGGCACTCCATCCTGATAGAGGCGCCCGAGATGGTAGCCGGACTTATGCGCGAATTCTTGGAAAAGGAGGGCATTACAGATGGACAGGGAATTGCGTGAGGCCGGCGAGGCGATCCGCCGCAAGGTCCTGGGCGACGAATATGTTGACCGCGCCATGGGGCAGGCCGATGCCTTTTCTGCTCCGTTCCAGGATGTCGTAAACGAATACTGTTGGGGACTCGCCTGGACCGATACCGCGCTGGCGCCCGCTCAGCGCAGTCTACTGAACCTCGGCATGCTGGCGGCGCTCGGCCGGATGCACGAGTTCCGGACGCATTTTCGCGGTGCCCTGCGCAACGGGCTCAGCCATGACGAGCTGCGCGCGGCGCTGATCCAGATCACGGTCTATTGCGGCATACCTGCCGGGGTCGAGGTGTTCCGGATCGCGCGCGAGGTGCTCTCCGAAACCAGCGAGGCGGGCGGTGAGGGCGTGGAATGATCGTCGAGGAACGTATCTACCGCATCCGCTCAGGCAAGATGAAAGATTATCTTGCGCTGGTCCGCGATGAAGGGTTGGCCATCCAGAAGCCGATCCTCGGCAATCTGATCGGTTATTTCGTGACCGAGATTGGCCCCCTGAATCACGTCGTGCATATGTGGGGCTATGATAGCTTGGATGATCGGGCGCGGCGCCGGGCGGCACTGGCGTCCGATCCGCGTTGGCAAGACTTTTCGCCTCGACTGGCAGCGACCATAGAATCGCTCGAGAACCGTATCTTGGTTCCGGTCGATTTCTCGCCGCTGAAATAACCGGGTGGGCCTCGAATGCTGCAGATCGAAGAAGCCAGGCCAAAAGTGGTTCTGCGAAACCTAGGAAGACTGAGGCCATATGGTCCGTCCTAATTCCATTAACAATACGGTTCAAGTCGGGTTCATCCCACCTCCCGGCGCGGCCAGAAAAATGGGAGAAACAAAGTGACCGAGAGACTACGCGTAGAGAACGTGTATAAGGTCTTCTCCAACACCCCGCAAAAGGCGATGGAAAGGCTCGCCGCCGGTGCCGACAAGGACGCGGTGCAAGCCGAACTCGGAGTGGTGGTCGGCCTCAACGACGTGTCAATCTCCGTGCCGACCGGCGCCATTTATATGATCATGGGGCTTTCGGGCTCCGGCAAGTCCACCTTGGCGCGCTGCGTCAACCGCCTTTACGAGCCGACTGCCGGGCGGATCCTGCTCGATGGCGAGGACATCGTCCAGCTCAACCAGAGCGAATTGCGTCAGGTCCGCCGAACCCGCATTTCAATGGTCTTCCAGCATTTTGCGCTGCTGCCCAACCGCACGGCTATCGAGAATGTCGAGTTTGGTCTGAAGCTGCGCGGGCTCCCTCCGAAGAAGCGGCGCGCGCGCGCCGAGGAGGTTCTGGCAATCGTCGGGCTGGACCGCTGGGCCTATCATTTCCCGCACGAGCTGTCGGGCGGTATGCGCCAGCGGGTTGGCCTGGCACGCGCGCTTGCGACCGATGCGGATGTACTGGTGATGGACGAGGCGTTTAGCGCGCTCGATCCGCTGATCCGCAACGAAATGCAGGACGAGTTGCTGCGCCTCCAGCATTCGCTCAAGAAGACGATCCTGTTCATCACTCATGATTTCCAGGAGGCGCTGAAGCTCGGCACCATGATCGCCATCATGGCCGACGGCCGTGTGATGCGCGAGGGCACGCCGCAATCCATCGTGCTGGAGCCCGGCACTGAATATGTCGCGGCCTTTACCAACGATGTCGACCGATCCCGCCTGTTCGATGCAGCCTCGGTGATGCGTCCAGGTAACGCTGTCGCCGAGCGCGATGGGATCCGGGTGATTGCGGCGTCTTCGACCGGCGGGTTTGCGGTGGATACGAAAGCACGCCTCCTCGGTCGTCTCGACGAGGCGGGGCTCGCCCGGGCTAAGGACGGCGCCGACATCCGCGCGGTGCTCGCTCCGGATGTCGTATCGGTCGCGCCGGACAGCAAGCTGCTGGAAGTCGCCCGGAAATGCCGCGGCACCGAAGATCTGGCCGTGACCGACAGCGAGGGAACCTTTCTGGGGGTGCTTTCGCCCGCCAGCATCCTTACCGCCATTGCCGGGTCATCTAATGCCGGCCAAGAACGCCACCTTGAGGAAAAGCGCCATGCTTAATGCCGACGATCTTGCTGTCTTTCCGGTGGATGTCTGGATCAGCGATGCGGTCCAGTGGGTCGCGCTCAACCTGCGTCCGCTTTTCCTGGCCATCAAATGGCCGATCGAAAGCCTTCTGACGTTAATCGACGGCGCCATGCACGATGCCCCCTTCCCGCTCGTGGTGATCCTATTCACGGCACTGGCCTATATGCTCGCCAGCCGCAAGATTGCGATCTTCACCGCCATAGTACTGGTCCTTGTTGCGGCGATGGGAGTGTGGGATCCGGCGATGACCACGTTGTCGCTGATCACAACAGCGATCTTCTTCTGCGCGTTGATCGGCCTGCCGGTCGGTATCTGGTGTGCGCGCAGCGACAGGGCCTGGAGCATAGTCCGGCCGATCCTCGACATCATGCAGACGACGCCGACCTTCGTCTATCTGGTGCCGGTGGTGATGCTGTTCGGCGTGGGCACTGTGCCGGGCCAGGTGGCCGTGGTCGTGGCTGCGGTGCCGCCGCTTATACGCTTTACCAATCTCGGCATCCGCATGGTCGATCGTGAGATCGTCGAAGCGGGTATTGCCTTTGGCGCGAGCAGCCGGCAATTGCTGTGGGAAATCCAAATCCCCATGGCGATCCCGACGATCCTGGGCGGTCTTAACCAGACGGTGCTGACCGCCATGGTCATGTCCGTGGTCGTCGCCATGATTGGCGCCGAAGGGCTGGGGCTGGTCGTGCTGCAGGGCATAGGACGGCTCGATGTCGGCCGTGCCGTCATCGGCGGGATTGCCATTGTTCTGCTGGCCATGATGCTCGACAGGATCACTCAGAAGATGGCTGAACCCAAGCGCGCGACGGCGCGGTCGCGCTGGCTTGCCGCCCTCAACCTCGACCGGCTTCTGTCGCGCAACGGCAACAGCGAGACGGTCGCATCCCAATCCGGCACCAACGCCTGATGAAGCGGGCTGGGCAGGGCCGGATGCCCGGAACGCTCCGTACGAGATGCGGCCGTCCGTAACGGCTGCATCGCTTCCCGAGCCATGAAGATAATCGTCCAGAGGAGAAAGAAATGAGGCTAAATTTCAAAGCTCTTTCTGTCGGCGCGCTGATCGCGCTCGCTCAGGCAATGCCAGCGGCGGCAAACGATCTGCCGGGCGACGGCAAGACTGTCCATTATGCTCAGTCCGATTCGGTCGGTGCCAACTACATCGTGGCCGAAATCGTGACCGAAGCGCTTGAGCAGCTTGGTTACAGCGTTACGATGACCACAATCAACACGACGCTGTTCTTCCCGGCCGCCGCGAGGAAAGATCTCGACTTGGCCACCGATGTGAATTTTCCGCAGCGCGAGCCCATTTTCCGTCAGGTGGAGGACAAGGTCCAGCTTATCGGCAAAGGTCTTATTCAGGGCGGCGGCATCAACGGCTATCTGATCGACAAGAAGACCGCCGACGAATACGGGATCACCTCTCTCGAACAGATGAAGGATCCGAAAATCGCTGCGCTGTTCGGCACTAACGGAAAGGCCGATCTGATTAACTGCGATCCGGGCTGGAGCTGCGGTGATGTGGTCGAATATCAGCTCAAGGAATTCGGCCTGCAAGACACCGTCAACTCGGTGCGCGGAAAATACGACACGCTGATGGTGGAAACAATCGCGCGGGTTAACCGCGGTGAGCCGGTGTTCTTCTACACCTGGAGCCCGTCCTGGATTAACAAGGCCTTGGAGCCGGGCGAAAAGGTAGTCTGGCTGCCCACCCCCTTCGATGCGCTGCCACCCGATGTTCCGAACGCAGGCTCGGCTCTGGTCCCCGGCGTGAAGGGCTGCGCCGGCGGTGCCGATCCGTGCCGCATGGCCATGGCGGCCTGGAACTGGAATTCCGTTGCCAACAAGGATTTCATCAAGGAGAACCCTTCCGTCGAGGCCCTCATCTCGGAAATGTCCTTCCCGCTGGAGACCTGGTCCGCCTGGGAAGTGGGGATTAGCGAGCAGGGCGGCAGCACCCCCCGCGCGATCCGCGAGGCGGCCGAGAAGTGGATCTCTGAGAACAAGGAAACCTTCGAGGGCTGGCTCGCGCTCGCGCGCGCAGCCTCCTGACGCGACACATCATTCGGCCGGGCCTCCTTTGCGGGGCCCGGTAATCCTTCGTAATATTGGCACAGCCAATTCGCTTTGGCAGAACTCCCCCGCGACTCAGGAAGATCTCGCCGCCGAGTACTTCCGCCGCTCGGCTCCGGTTCGCTTTGCCATTGCGGCGCGACCGCCGATGCCCAACTGCGCCGGCTCTTCAGCTCAGCCAGCTAGTCCGTCATCCCCTTCCCTATTGAATTACGCGGCCTGCGTTTCCGTGAAGCAGCAAACACACTCCCGACGTTTTGCGGGATGAGCGCGTCTCTTTACCTAAAGAAAGCCGATTAATAACGCCGGCGCCCGAGAGCTTGCCGGACATCTCCATCTTGTGGAATCCGGTGCGCTGAACTGGAGGCGCTGATCGCCCCCCTTCGGCAAGCCGGGGAATCATCTCTGACAATGTACGGAACTGAAGCAGCGCCACCTGCGGCAGTCTTCCGAGCACCGGATCGAACGCACTCCCTCGCGGGGCAAGCTGATGCAAAACGACTTCGAGGAGAGGTTCAGTGGTCGGCATGCGGGATGAGGCTGCTCAACAGGAGCCTGTTCGCGACCTCGCCCATTCGCGTGTCGTGATAGCAGCCTGGGCGGCTGACCACGCGTGAGCCCTGAACGGCAATCACCCGCCCCGCTGCAACGCCGCGGGGCGGGTGATTGGCCAAGTTGCGCCAATCGGTGTGAACACCGATCGGGCTTCGGCCGCGGCTGGATGAAGAGTCGGTGACGAGTAACTAGCAACCTTCTCATCATCATTCTGAGGTCATCAAGACGCCTGATGACCTCAGAAACCGGCCGCAAGCCCCAATCAAGGGACTATTCGTTCACACCTGCATTCTCGATCACTGAAATTGCAAACAGCTTTGCCCCAGTTTTGATTGTAACCTCTGGGTCCGGGGCGAAGAACGGCGAGTGGCTCGCCGGTACGGGCCTATTTTCGAGCTTGGCTTTTTCAATCTGTTCGGGTGTACTGCCGCCGACCCTATAGTAGATGGAAGGCACACCAGCCTCGATAAACTCTGGATAGGTCTCCACGCCCAGTGTCGGCTTAACAGCCTCCGGAACGTACTCTATGTTTTGGAAAGCGCTGTCCAATGCCGGCTTAAGTTTGCTGATCAACTCCGTCGAGTTGACGCCTGCAACAGCGCCGCCTCCTATACGCTGCAATTCTGGCTCCGGTGCGCCTGAGGATTGCGCTGTAGCCTTCGCTACGCGCTGCATGGAGTCAAGCAGGAGTTTGCGTGTCTCGGGCGAGGTTGAACGTAGAGTCAGCTTCAACTTAGCCTCGGCAGGGATGATGTTGGCTGCGGTTCCCGCATTGAAGCTACCGACCGAAATGACCCCCGGTTCGCGTGGATCTTTCTCGCGGCTCACAATAGTCTGAATATCAGTGACGAAGCGCGAACCCAACACGATCGGATCAATCGACAGGTGCGGAGCGCTACCATGTGCCCCACGGCCTTTGAAGGTCAGATCGAAGGTATCGGAGTTTCCGCTAAAGGGGCCGTCCTTTACGACGATCTTGCCAGCAGGGTCAGGAGACACATGTATGGCAAAGCCGAAATCCGGCTTCGGAAACTTTTCGAACAGGCCTGCCTTGAGCATTGCTGTTGCACCGCCGCCGATTTCTTCGGCGGGCTCGCCGATCAGCAACAGCGTGCCACGCCAATCGTCTTTCATATCCACCAACAGTTGCGCGGCTCCTAGCCATGCCGCCATGTGAATATCATGGCCGCAACTATGGGCGACAAAGACCTTTGCCGATTCATCGGTATTGCCTGGCCACTGCGTTGCCGGTACCTGCACGCGGCTTGCAAAGGGAAGTCCCGTCTTTTCCTCCATGGGAAGAGCGTCGAGTTCCGTACGCAACATGATGGTTGGGCCGTCACCATTCTTGAAAACGCCGACAAGGCCGGAATCGACGCCAAAGCCGACGGTCACATCAAAGCCGAGCTTTTCAAGCTCTTCCGCCAGCAGATTTGCCGTCCGCGTTTCATGAAAGCCCAATTCCGGGTTGGCGTGAATATCCTGGTAAATCGCTTCAAGCGCAGGATATTTCTGGTCGATGAGAGCGTCCAATGTTGCAGTTTCCGCTAAGGCGTGGCCCGCGGCAAATTGCAAAATAAGAAATAAGCTTGTGGCGGTTGATTTGATATTCATTTGGTTCCCTTCAGTCGTTGGAGGCCGAAAGACTCTTAACCGGCACATATTGGGACGTTGCCGCGATAGGGGCTTCCCCCCAGGCATAGGAACCACAAGGCAGATTTTTCTATTCATCCGTCTAATGCATCCGTTCATTCCGGGCCTTGGCGCGATTGGCGCGTATCCGTGGTCGGACCGGGAGCGCCAATTTTCGTCTTTGGCCAAAGAGTGCTCGCTCTGCCCGCTGGCGCCCATGCGGGCACTCATGCAGAAAGAAGAATGATGAGTGAGCGCTTCAGGCTTTGACCGTACCGCCAAAGAACTGACCGCACTGGCCAATCGCGGGCACGGCTTTTGCCGCCGCCGGGTGGCAAGCTAAAGAGGCCCTACCAAGGCTCTATAGAACATATATCCGGCAACCATGACGAGCAGGATTGCAAAGAACGTGTTGAGCGTTCCCTTGCGAACCGCGAGCCGTCTGGCAACTAAACTACCTACCAGGCCGCCGATCACGCCCCCGCCGATAAAAACCCCCGCGAGTGCCCAGTCAACGAGGCCGGCAATGGCGTAGTTGAGTGCCGTCGTTAGGCCGAAGGCGGCAACAGCGACAAGGGACGAGCCAATCGCAAACAGGATCGGCATACCGGTGGCGGCGATGAGGCCGGGCACGATGAGAAAGCCCCCGCCGATACCGAAAAAGCCGGAGAAGATGCCGGTGAGGCCGCCGAAGGTGACCACGGCCGGCGCATTTTCGCGAGAACACTGCGCCCCCGGATTGCCATCGTTGCCTCCCCGCCTGAACATCAGCGCGCCGACGATAAGCATGAGGAGCGCAAAGAGAATAAGGAGATGCTGCCCGCTCACCATCTTGCCAATGGTCGAGCCGATGAAGGCGCCGATAACGCCGGCGCTGCTGTAAATCGCAGCACAGCGCCATTTCACATTGCCGAACCGCGCATAGCCGACGAGATTGCCAAGGGCACTGGCCGCGACCGCGACGGCGCTGGTGCCGATGGCGAGATGCGGATTTGGAACTCCCACCACATAGACCATCAAGGGCACGGCAAGAATGGAGCCGCCGCCGCCGAACATGCCGAGGGTGAAGCCCACAAGGCCGCCGGAAAGTGCGCCAAGTTCGTATTGAAAGAGTTCCAAATACATGTCGAAGCCCGTGCCGTTCAGGTGGCCTGCGTGATATGGTTCGACGAGGCCAGCACTCGCGGCTCCTGATTATCCCCTGCCAATCGGGGAGCAGCGCTTCCGAAGGCGGAAACCTGGTGCGCGCGGAGAGTCCAATGCCGTCGAAGATCGGTTGAGGAAGTCGGGAGCAGTTCTCCGCCGCCAAGCGGGGCCGGCCCAAAGGTCGAGCCATAGATAAGTGCGCCCACGGCCATGGCTCGCCACGAAGCGGCGAGCCTCGTTGCCGTCACAGCGCATTGAGAGGGATTTTTAGATACTGCACGCCGTTGTCCTCGGCAGGCGGCAATCGGCCAGCCCGCATGTTCACCTGCACGGAGGGCAGGATCAGTTTCGGCATGGCAAGGGTGGCATCGCGTTCTGTGCGCATCTTGTAGAACTCGTCCTCGCTCACCCCCTCGCGCACATGGATATTGCCGGTGCGCTCGGCACCCACGGTCGTCTCCCAGGCGAAATAGTCCCGGCCGGGAGCCTTGTAGTCGTGGCAGAGGAAAAGACGGGCCTCGTCGGGCAGTTGGAACAGGCGTTTGATCGAGCGATAGAGTTGGCGGGCGTCGCCGCCGGGAAAGTCGCAGCGTGCCGTGCCGTAATCGGGCATGAACAGGGTGTCGCCAGGGAAAACGGCATCCCCCACAATATAGGCGAGGCAAGCCGGCGTGTGGCCCGGCACGTGCAGCACCGTCACGTCTAGATTGCCGATCGTGAATCGGTCGCCATCATTGAAGAGGTGATCGAACTGGCTGCCATCACGCTGAAACTCGGTGCCGGCATTGAAGATCTTGCCGAAGACCTGCTGGACGCGCACGATTTCACGCCCAATAGCAAGCTGTCCGCCTAGCTCGGCCTGAAGCAAAGGCGCGGCCGACAGGTGGTCGGCATGGGCATGCGTCTCCAGCAGCCATTGCACTTCGAGATTTTCGGATTTTACGTAGTCAATCAGATCCTGTGCCGACTTGTTCATAGTACGCCCGGAGGCCGCATCGTAATCGAGCACGCTGTCGATTATGGCGCAGGCATTTGACTGCGGGTCGCGCGCCACATGGCTAACAGTGCATGTTTGATCGTCAAAGAAGGATTTGACTATCGGACGCCTGGTGGGTTTTGCCACTGCTTCGGCGACGACGGTGCGGGCGTACTGAAGCGGCAGGTCTCCGACGGTCTCACTCATGTGAATACCTTCTCGATAAGGAATTGATTTTGTCAACTTCCCGAATGCATGCACTGACTTCCCATATCACGCCTCGCCTTGCCTTTGGAAGGCGAGATCCGCCGCCAATTGCTTGGCTCGGGCGCGCAGCGCGAACTTCTGTATCTTGCCGGTAGAAGTCTTGGGCAAGGTCTCGAAAATGATCCTCGAGGGGCACTTGAAGCGGGCAAGCGTCGCTTTGCAATAGGAAAGGATTTCTGCTTCATCCGCATGCACATTCGGGCGAAGTTCAACAAATGCCACCGGCCGCTCCCCCCACTTCTCATCGGGCATGGCGACTACGGCGCACTGCATAACCTTGGGATGACGATAAAGGGCATCCTCGACCTCTATGGAAGAGATGTTCTCGCCACCCGAAATGATGATGTCTTTTGAGCGGTCCTTGAGCTGAACATAGCCGTCGGGGTGCATCACACCGAGATCGCCGGTATGGAACCAGCCGCCTGCGAACGCCTCTTCGGTCGCCTTCTGATTTTTCAGATAGCCCTTCATCACCACGTTGCCGCGCATCATGACCTCGCCCATTGTCTCGCCATCGGCGGGAACCGGCTGCATCGTCTCCGAATCCAGAACGGCAACTTCCGATAGTGAAAGATAGCGTACGCCTTGGCGCGCCTTGTGGGCTGCCTGCTCGGCCGGCGGAAGGGCATCCCACTCCGCTTTCCATTCGTTGACCATGGCGGGGCCATAGGTCTCGGTCAGCCCATAAAGATGCAGGACGCGAAATCCGGCGTCACGCATCGCGGCCAGCACAGCCTCCGGCGGAGGCGCGGCAGCCGTGATGAAGATCGCTTCGTGGGAGAAGCGGCGCTTATCCTCGTCGGGGGCATTCAGCAATGTGGACATCACGATCGGAGCGCCGCAAAGATGCGTCACGCCATGGTCCGCGATCAAATCATAGACGACGCGAGCCCGAACCCAACGCAGGCAGACATGGGTTCCGGCCTGAACCACGACGGTCCAGGAAAAACTCCAGCCGTTGCAGTGGAACAGGGGCAAGGTCCACAAATAGACCGGATGCTTTCCCATCTCGCCGTGGATCGTCTTGTTCAACGCCATGAGCGCTGCGCCGCGATGGTGGCATACGACTCCCTTTGGATTGCCGGTCGTGCCCGAGGTGTAGTTGAGCGAGATGGCGTCCCATTCGTCCCTGGGAGGAGGAGGCAGGAAATCCGGATTGCCGCTACGCAGGAACGCGGCATATTCCAGAGAGCCGATAAATGGCCCTTTCGGATACGGAGCATCGTCCGGATATTCGGGATCGTCATAGTCGATCACGATCGGTGAATTCTTCAGCAAGGCAAGCGCGTCCGACGCAAGGCTGGAGAACTCGCGATCGACGATCAGCACCTTGCTTTCCGAATGCTCGAGCTGAAAGGCGATCGCCTGCGCATCTAGACGGTAGTTCAGCGAATGCAGCACGGCGCCGTTCGCCATCGGGACGCCGTAATGCGCTTCGATCATCGGCGGCGTATTGGAAAGCAGCACCGACACTGTGTCGCCTCGCCCGATACCGAGCTTGAGCAAGGCCGACGCCAGCCGACGGCAGTTTTCCCAGAATTCGCGATAGGTGATCCTGGTGCCGCCATTGATGACGGCTGGATGATCAGGATAGGTCAGTGCCGCCCGCTCCAGAAAGCTGATGGGCGTCATGGGTTGATAATTGGCCGCGCAACGCGGCAATCCATCGTCGTACTTATCCATCCGTCATCCTCGTTGGACTGGAGATATCTGCGCGCTCAACCCTGCTTGGTCTTCTGGGCAACCGGATATCCGGCGCGCTTCCAATCTCCGAAGCCGCCACGCAAACTGCGCGCATCGATTCCCATCTCCATCGCTACACGGGCGGCAAGGAGCGAGCGCCAGCCGGACGCGCAATAGAAGACATATGTCTTGCCTTCTGCGAATTTCGGCTTGTGATAGGGGCTCTCGGGATCGATCCAGAACTCCAGCATGCCTCGCGGCGCATGGAAGGCGGACGGAATCATCCCATCGCGCTCCAGCTCCCGCGGATCGCGGATATCAACCAGCACGAATTCATCGGAACCGTGCTGCGCGGCCATCTCCTCGATGCTCACGGATTTGACGACCGCGTCGGCCTCCGCAAGCATCTCCTTGTAACCTTTCGGCATCTTTTGTCCTCTCCCCGCTCGGCTGAGGCAGGCAATGCCTGCCTCAAAATTCATCGATGCCGCGAACAATAGGGTTTGTCGAGCGGCTTCGCTTTCGATAGCGTGCCAAGTTATATCGATGAGCGGACAATCTTTCGAGTGCGGGAATAATTTGGATGTCAGCGTGGCGAACGGTTGATGTTCCGGAGATAGAAGCTCTCTCTCGATCCGTCTTCCTACGGTCGCAAAAGCTTCCCGCCCGGCATGGTTTTCCGATGCATACGCACCCATGGAACCAGTTCGTCTATGCGACGACGGGCACGCTGATGGTGACCATCGAGCAAGCTCGGTACGTCATCACACCAGAGCAGGCAATCTGGATTCCGACCGGAGTCCGCCATACCACAACGGCATTGAGCGATGTGGAATTTCGCAACCTCTATGTCGAAGACCTGCCGAATCTGGATATGCCGGCTGACTGCAGCGTGCTTGCCGTTTCCACATTGTTGCGGTCTTTGATCCTTGAGCTTGCGGAGGTGGAGCAGAAGTCCGACCATTCCGAGTACCGGGACCATCTGGATGCCGTTATCCTTGTTCAGATGAGCCGGCTTCGAAAGCTGGATTTCTTCCTGCCGTGGCCGCACAGCAGCCATCTCCGGGAAATCTGCGAGGTCCTTTACGCGCATCCTGACGAACCGCGCGACATCACGGAATGGGCGTCACGCGCCGGAATGTCGGCGCGAACGCTTTCCCGCCATTTCAATGCGGAGACCGGAATGAGTCTGCGGGTGTGGCGCCATCGCCTGCGCGTGTTTCGAGCCGTGGAACTTCTGAGCGCCCATTGGCGCGTGACCGACATCGCGCTCGAGCTGGGATTCAGCTCGGCCTCGGCTTTCACTTATGCCTTTCGCACGGAGATGGGCTGCTCGCCAACGGAATGGATCGCACGATAATGCGCGTTGAATGCCGCCGGCCCATTCACTACCGAGCCTCGCCGTCACGCGGCAGGATAACTGGCGGCTCGAAAATGCCAACCGGCGGAGGCACCCCTTCAAAAAGCGCCACCTGCACGAGCGTGGAGTTGCATGACGGGCCCTGACCGAGCGGCGAGGTCGCTCTGTCGGGCGTAAGCACATTGGGGTTGCCGTGCCTCTCCAACGAACCAGCAACCTGCGGGTCCTCAGGATCGTACCATGCCCCAGTGGGCAACTGCACAACGCCGGGAAGGATATTATCGGTGAGCACCGCCCCTGCGAGGCAGGCTCCGCGCCGGTTGAAAACCTTGACCACGTCGCCGTCACGGATGCCTCGGGCCTCGGCATCTCGTCTGTGGATGGTGAGCGGCGTACGGCCCGAGATTTTCGCAGCGCGGCTCACGCTACCTTGATCGTATTGGCTGTGGAGCTTGTCCGCCGGCTGCGGAGAAAGGAGATGCAGCGGAAATTCACTGGCGAGCGGGCTTCCCAGCCACTCGCGCGGTTCGCGCCAGACCGCATGGCCGGGATAGCCTTGATAGCAGAATCCGGCAATCCTCTCCGAGAAAAGCTCGATCCGTCCGGACGGCGTCGGCAGCGCATTTTTAGCTGGATCGTTACGGAAGGTCGAAAGCAGTGTGGACGACTGCACCGTTCGCTCGATCTCGAAATGCGAGTGCTCCCAGAACTCCGGAAACGCTGGCATTTCGCTGCCATGCGCGGCCGCACGCTCGCGCGCTTCCTCATAAAGCGTCTCGATCCACTCCGAGGCCGTCTTTCCACCCGTGAAGACGTCCCGTTTTCCCAGGCGATCGGCCAGATCCGTCAGGATGTCGAAATCGTTGCGGGCTTTGCCGACGGGCTCGATGACTTTCCGCATGCCAACGACGAGATTGTCACGGTTTGAAAAGGCTATGTCGTCCCGCTCCAGCGTCGTCGTTACGGGCAGCACGATGTCGGCATGACGCGCCGCAGCGGTCCAGTATGGCTCGTGAACGATGATCGTCTCCGGCCGCTGCCACGCATCGACCATGCGATTAAGGTCCTGATGATGGTGGAACGGATTGCCGCCGGCCCAATACACCATGCGGATGTCCGGATAGGTCAAACGGCGGCCATCGAAATTGAAGGACTGCCCTGGATTGAGCAGCATGTCGGTAATACGCGCCACGGGAATGAAGTCGGCGACCGGATTTTGCCCTTGTGGGAGGGAGGGCCATTTGAACGGCATTTCCGCGCGCCCCGCGCCGTTGGTCGACGAATAGCCGAACCCGACGCCGCCGCCGGTAAGGCCAATCTGGCCCAGCATCGCCGCTAGAGTAACCGCCATCCAATAGGGCTGTTCACCGTCATCCGCTCGCTGGATTGCCCAGTTGACCATCAGCATGGTGCGGTTAGCAGCCATGGCGCGGGCGAGGTCGCGAATCCAGTCCGGCGCGATGCCTGAAATCTCCGCCGCCCACTCCGCCGTTTTGGCCGTGCCGTCCTTCTCGCCAAGAATATAGGACTTGATCCTTTCGAAGCCGACGCAATAGCGCTCCAGGAAGGCACGGTCTTCAAGGCCCTCTGTCAGCAGCACGTGCGCCATGGCGAGCATCAGGGCCGTATCGGTGCCGGGCCGCAGCGGCTGCCATTCAAAGTCGACGTCAACGGGCCCGTCGTCGCGTGCAGGGGAAATGCAGACGAAGCGAACGTTCCGCTTGCGCGCCTCTTGCAAGGCACTGCGAAGCGCGTGTTTTCCAATGCCGCCGGATTGCACTTGCGCGTTTCGGTGTGGCAGGCCGCCGAAGCAAACCACGAGGCGGCCTTCGGCCGCTATCCCGTCCCAAGTCGAGTGATGCCCGGTCAATCCGTCCATGCTGCCGATAATGTGCGGAAGGATGACTTGCCCGGCTGCATAGGAATAGGAATGAACCGATGCGGTGTATCCGCCGATCGAGTTCAGGAATCGATGAAGCTGGCTCTGCGCGTGGTGGAAACGGCCCGCGCTCGCCCAGCCATAGGAACCGCCGAAGATCGCCGAATTCCCATGCGCGAGGGAAATCCGCCTCAGTTCGGCGGCGACGAGGTCGAGAGCCTCGTCCCACTCCAGTTCCACGAACGGATCGGCGCCGCGCCTGCCGCAGGCGCGCGTGCCCGTGCGTTCAAGCCACTCGCGGCGCACGCTCGGTCGAGCGACGCGCAACCGACCGTTGACCGATCCCACCAGGGATTGTCCTATTGGTGAAGGGTCCGGGTCCCCCTGCCACGGCTCGACGCCGGCGATGCGCCCGCCCTCAAGCTGGATGCCGTAAGTTCCCCAATGCGTGGATGTCAGGACAGTCCGGTGGGACTTTTTCATATTGTCAACCTCCAGCCGGCGCTTCCCGGCACGTGGTGCAAGGCTGTTCGGCGACCGGCTCGCTGTTGTACAACCACTTAGGCACAGTGCTCGACTAGCATGTTTCGCAGCAGGTCTATAACCCCCGCCGTAGTCGGCCGGCCCGTCTCCTGAGACCGGGTCATGGCTTGTCCAGCCAGACGATAGGCGGCACGCGTCCCCTCCCCCAATCCATCAGAAGCGCCCGCGCAATCGGCAAGCGCGGCGGACAGGTGGATCTCCACCGCCAGCAACATCTCCAAAAGGTCCAGGCTTTGCGCGGTAAAGGCGATTGTTCCCGGACCGAGCGAGCCATGATCCTCAACGTCATGCGCCAGCGAAGGAACATGGATCGAGGCCGGCGCAGCCAAAGTGCGCAGGCGAGCCGAAAGCTCGGCCGCGGAATAGGCAACCAGGGAGGTTACGGGCATTTCCGCATTCTGGATTGCATCGTCTATGCTGCTCATCGCCTGCAGCTTGCGGAAAACATGCGAGCAGCGCCGCTCGGACATCGAGGCTATATGGCAAATGCCGGTCCGCAATCCATCGAATGCCAGCGCAATCGGGAGCGCCTGGAAATTTCCGTTGGAAAGGATCGCGCCGCTGCCCACATCGACCAAGGGGTTGTCAGAACGGCTGTTGAGTTCCACCTCGACCACGGTTGCGGCTTCGCAGACCTGACGGCGAACGGCACCGTGGACCTGCGGGATGGTGCGAAACGAAACCGGGTCCTGCAGCGACCGAGCGGTTGGGCTCGGTGTCCAGATGGCGCTGCCGGCCAAAAGCTCGCGCAGTCTCTGTCCCGTTTCGGCTTGCTCGGGATAGGATTTGGCAGCCTGCACCCGCGGATCGAGGGGCACCGGATTGCCGCCATATGCGTCCAAGCTCAGCGCTCCGGCCAGGTCGGCGAGCCGCAGCACCCGGCGTGCGCGCTCGACCGTCAATGCGCCGGCGCCGATTGCCAATCCGTTGCCGCTGATGAGAGCCAACCCCTCCTTGGGCTTGAGCCTGACCGGCGCTAGGCCGGCCGCTGCCAGCGCTTGCATCGCCGGCATCAGTTCACCTTGATACATGGCGACGCCACGCCCGATCATGACTTCGGCAATTGCCGACATCGAGCACAGGTCCGAAGCGCCGACCGAGCCGAATTCCGGGACTTGCGGATGAACGCGCCTATTCAGCATCGCCACCAGCAGGTCCAAAGTCTCCAGCCCCACTCCCGCACCGCCACGAGCGATACCGACAATGCGCGCAACCATGGTGGCTCTAACGTCGGGCTCGCTTAACGGAGCACCGATGGCCCCCGCATGCGTGCGAATGATATAGGGCTGGTAGTCCTGCAGGAGCGCGGCCGATACTCTCTCGTTTCGCCGATGGCCCAATCCAGTGTTCAGACCATAAACCGGCTCCGTGCGTTGTACGGCCTCATCGACGATTTCCCGGCTGGCCTCCACCAAGGCCCTGACCTCTGGCGAGAGAACAAGCTCTTCGCCGCTTGCGAGAGCGGCGACCTCGGCGCAGGAGAGGGCAGCCTCCGTGAGTTGTCGTACGTTGCCCCGTTGGGGCTCGGCGGTCGTCTGGCCAGCCATGAAGTCAGCCGTCATTTCGACACGCCGGCTTGGGCCGGAATATGGACCCTGCGCTCGACAAAACGGGCTACGTAGTCATTCGCCGGATTTCTGAGTATGTCGTCGGGCAGCCCCGTCTGCACCACCTGACCGTCCTTGAGAATAGAGATTTTCGAGCCAATCCGCAGGGCCTCGTCGAGATCGTGGGTGATGAAGACGATCGTTTTGGCAAGGTTACGCTGCAGGTCGATAAGCTGGTCCTGCATCTCGGCCCGGATCAGCGGGTCGAGCGCGCTGAATGCCTCGTCCATCAGGATGATATCCGTGTCGGCAGCAAGCGCACGCGCCAGGCCAACGCGCTGCTTCATGCCGCCCGATAGCTCCGAGGGATATTTGTTCTCGTAACCTTTGAGACCGACGGCATCGATCCATTTCTTGCCTATCGCTTCCGCCTCGGCCTTCTTCGTGCCGCGCACGATATGGCCATAAGACGCATTCTGAAGGACGGTGCGATGCGGAAAGAGGCCGAAACTCTGGAACACCATGCTGCTGTGATGCATCCGGAACTTGCGCAGGCCGGACGGCGTAAGCTGCATGATATCCTCTCCATTGTAGAGGATCTTCCCACTCGTGGGTTCGATCAAGCGATTGATGTGGCGCACGAGGGTCGACTTGCCTGAACCGGACAGGCCCATGATGACTGAGATCTGGCTGGCGCCGATCGACAGATTAACATCGTCGAGCGCCACGACGCAGCCTGTTTTGGCAAGCACGTCGGCCTTGCTCACGCCGGCCTGCACCATTTTCAGCGCCTCTTTGTTGCGCCGGCCGAAAATCTTGTAAACGTTCTGAAGTTCGATGGCAGCCATGGTCCTAGTCCCTGCGTTGAGATTGGCCGAGGCCTTGCGTTATCCGGTCAAGAACCACTGCGAGGATTACGATGCCGACGCCTGCCTCGAGGCCCTTGCCGACATCCAGCGTCTGAATTCCTTCAAGAACCTGCTGACCTAGGCCGCGGGCGCCGATCATCGAAGACACGACCACCATCGAAAGCGACATCATGATGGTCTGATTCAGGCCCGCGAGGATCGTGGGCACCGCAAGGGGGAGCTCCACGCCGAAGAGAATTTGGCGCGAGCTGCTGCCGAATGCCAACGCGGCCTCAACCACCTCCTGGTCGACCTGCCGGATGCCAAGGGAGGTCAGGCGGATCAGCGGCGGCACGCCGTAAATGATCGTGGCCAGGACCGCCGGCACCTTTCCCAGACCGAAGAGCATGATCGCCGGGATCAGGTAAACGAAGGACGGCATCGTCTGCATGATGTCGAGCATCGGGATCAGGATGTTGCGCATGACGCGAACCTTCGCGACCAGAACGCCGGTAGGTATGCCGACGAGACACGAGATCAGCGTCGCCATCAGCATGAGCGCCAGCGTCTGCATGGTGAGGTCCCACAGCCCCAGCATGCCGGCGAGCATCAACAGGGCCCCGACCAGAAGCGGCAGCTTGTAGTTGCGCACGCACAGGTAAGCCACCGCCATGAATATGAGGATTGTACCCCACCAGGGCAGTGCCCTGAGAACCCACTCGATCTGCAACAGCCCGCTCAGGATGAAGTTCGAAATGGCGCGAAAGGTCTCGCCATAGCTCTCGATCAGGAAGGCGACGAAATCGTTTATCGGTTGGCTTATCGAGAATTCGAGACTCTTGGGAAACACCGCACGCTCCTTCAGGGCTTTGGGAAAGCGCACCGCACGATGTGCGATGCGCCAAACCGGATTTAGTTCAGTCCCTGGTTGATTTTTTCTGCCGCTTCGGTGCTGACCCAATTGGTCCAGAGATGCGCATAGTTCTTCAGGAACCACGTAGCTGCATCAGCGGGTTCGGCCTTTTCCTTCGCCATATAGGCAAGTGCCTCGTTGATGGTCTCCAGCGGAATGGTCGCTTTCGAGAGGATCTCAATGATGTCCGGCGCCTGATCGGCGAATTTCACGTTCACGTCGTAAACCACTTCGCCGAGCGGGAACGCACAAGCTTGGGTCTTGGGGTCGCTGCTCGTCAGTCCGTCCCAGCATTCGTCGGAATATGCCGGTTCTTCGAGCTGGAGCAGCTTGTAGGTGCCCATCAGCGCGGTCGGGTTCCAGTAATAGAAAAGAACAGGCTGCTTGCGCAGGTAGGACGATGCGACTTCGGCATCCAGTGCCGCACCCGAACCCGGAAGGAAGTTGGTGTAGTATTCGTCAAGGCCGTAGCCCTCAAGCTTGGCGGTGTTCAGCCGCTCGCAGCTCCAGCCGGTCGGGCAGTTCAGGAAACGGCCCTTGCTGGGCTCCTCGGGATCGCTGAACAGTGCCCGGATTTTTGGATCGGCGAGTTGCTCAACGCTCTTCAGCTCCGGCGCAAGCGGCTCGATTCCGCGTTCCGGATCTCCATTGACGACATAGTCGGGAACATACCAGCCTTCGCGTGCGTCCAGATAGGGATGCCCGGCCGCCCGCACCGTGCCTTCGGCACGCGCCTTATTCATGACTTCGGTACGGCCGACCCATTGCTCGGGGTAGATGTCGATGTCGCCGGTGATGAGCGCATGCGACATGATCAGGGAATTGCCCGATACCTTCTCGATCTCGCAGCCATATCCGTCGCCAAAGATCTTTGTCAGAAGCTCAGTCAGGAAGGCGCCGCTTTCCCACGACACATCGGCGAGACGCAGGGGCTTGCCCTGCTCGCAATAGCTTTCGGCAGAGGCGTTGTAGGTGGCCGCCAGCAGGAACAAAGCCGCAGCCGCTAGAGATTTTCTTTTCAAAGACATGTTAGGTTACTCCCATTGAAAGATCATTGTGATCAGGCGCCGATTTGAATGGCATTGGCCCCGCGGGGGCGTATGAAGGTTCCGGTTCCGCTAGGGGCGACGACTGCGCTGCCGTCGAAGACGACACGGCCGCGCAGGAAGGTGGCGACGGGACGGAACGGCAGTTCCATCCCCTCATAGGGGCTCCAGTCGACGAAATTGTTTCCGCTTGCCGCCGGATCGTATCGCCTGGGATCGTGCCGCATCACCACGATGTCGGCGTCACGGCCCGGTTCCAGCGCCCCCTTGCGGTGGCCGATGCGGAACAGCCGCGCCGGGTTGGCGGCCAGAAGCCGCGCCGCCCAGGTCATTGGCAAGCCGCGCTCGGCCAGCCCCTTCATGAGCAGAGCGTAAAGTACTTCCAGCCCTGGCACGCCGGACTTGTTCTTCAACATCTCAGGGTTCCGCTTGTGGTCGATCGACCAGGAAACGTGATCGGTCGAGACAACGGTAACGTTCCCCGCCGCCAGGTGCCGCCAAAGGGCTTCCACTTCGCGTCTAGGCCGAATAGGCGGGTTGATCTTTGCCATGCCGCCGAAGCGCCGCACATGATCTTCCTCATCGAGGGTGAGATAATGGATGCAGGCCTCGACCGTGGTATCGAAGCCCTGCGCGCGGTACCCGGCGCAAAGCTCGTAACCGCGCCCGACGGAACAATGAACGACATGGGTGGAGCAGCCGGACTGCGCGCCCAGCTCGTAGGCTTCCGCCATCGCAAGCGTTTCGGCCGCAGCCGGACGCGACATGGCATGGGCGCGATAGTCTGTGATGCCCGACGCGGCGACCCGGGCGAGCGCATGCCGCACCATCTCGTCATTCTCGTTGTGGATGCCCGCGATGAGGCCGTAGCGCCCAATCTCGGAAAAGCATTCGTGGAGAATGGCAGGCCCGATGCGCGGAAAGCGCTCAGGATCGGTTTCGAACGTCGAAAACTTGAAACCGATTGCGCCAGCCTCCACCATGCCGGCGATTTCGCGGGCGCCGTCCTGGGCCCGCACGGTGCCGTAGAGCGCGAAATCGACACGCGACTGCTGCGCCGCCTCCTCGGCCTTGCGCTGCAGCCGTTCGCCCGTGCACACCAGGAAACCCTCGTCATAGGGCATGTCGACGATCGTCGTCACACCGCCGGCCGCCGCCGAGCGGGTGGACCAGAGGAAGTCTTCCTGGCCGAGTTGGGAACGGGAGTGGACCTGCGCATCGATGGCGCCGGGCAGAATGTAGTCGCCGTCGAAATCGTATTTCTCGCGCGCTGCCGGGGGCGTGCCGGAGCCGACCCGTTCGACCAGGCCGCCCCGTATCGCAACATAACCATCCTCGTAGACGCGGTCCGTCGTAACCACACGTCCAGTCACGACGACGTCGAAATCGCTCATGCTGTTTGAAGTCCTTTCTTTGGAAACCCCCCGGCAGACGCGGCCGGCGATCAGGTCTGAAGCTGCTCCGCTATGCCAATCCCGGTCTCGCGCGCCAGCTGCTTCGCTGTTTCGTAGCCGGCCGAGGCATGGCGCAACACACCAATGGCGGTGTCGTTGTCCATCACCCTGGCCAGCCGGGCTGCATCCTCGGCCGTGCCAGTGGCGACGGTAGTCACCCCCGCCGATTGCATCGCACTGCCGCCCGAGTGCAGCGCAATCAGGTCGGCTCCCGAGGCGCAGTTCAGCAAGGCATTGAGCAACGGCCAGTCGGAAATCGCGTCGGAGCCGTCCAGCATGTTTTCCGTCTCGCGGTAAGGCAACGTCGCTGAACCGGAATCGAGGTGATCTCGCGTGAAGGCGATTGGCCCCGCCAGCGCACCCTTTGCCACCAGGTCGTTCACGGCCAGGGCCAGCCTCTTGCGCTCGCCCAGGCCCAGCCAACCGATCCGCGCCGGCAGGCCTGTGAACTTGACATGCTCGCGCGCCATCCTGATCCAGCTGACGATGCGGTGGTCGGACGGGAACATCTCCAGGATCAGATCGTCGATGCGATGGATGTCCGAAGGATCGCCGGAGACCGCGATCCAGCGGAACGGGCCGATGCCCTCGCAAAAGAGCGGCCGGATATAAAGGTCGATAAACGAGCCGAAGCCGAAGGAACCATCAAGGCCGGCGTCCCTGGCGTACCGGCGCAGCGCATTGCCATACTCGAATACCACCGCGCCGCGCTTCTGCATTTCCAGCATCGCGCCGACATGAACAAGCAGCGTCTCGTTGGAGCGCTGCTTGAGGATTTCGGGGGCGCTCTTGCGCAGCGCGGCAACCTCTTCGAGGGTCATGCCGAGCGGGACATAGCCGTTCACCGGATCGGCCATCGTCTGGTCGGTCACCACATCGGGTATGATGCCGCGTTCGAGGAGTATAGGCAGCACGGCCGCGATATTGCCGACGAGCCCCACCGAACAGCCGATTCGTGCGTCACGGGCCTCATTCAGCCAGGCGAGCGCCTCGTCGAGGTCGGCGGTCATGCGTTCGCAGTAGCCCGTATCGATGCGGCGGCGTATCCGGCCCTCATCGGCCTCGACCACGAGGATCGCGGCTCCGGCGAGCTTGCCGGCCAGCGGCTGCGCACCGCTCATGCCGCCACAGCCCGCGGATACGATCAGTCGACCGGCCAGTGAACCGCCAAAATGCTTTCGACCGACGCTGGAGAAGGTTTCATAGGTGCCCTGCAGAATGCCCTGGCTGCCGATATACTGCCATGCCGCCGCCGTCATGCCGGGCTTGATCGTCAGGCCCTTGTTGGCCAGCGCGCGGAAGGAATCGTCATCAGACCACGCGCCGACGACGTTGCCGTTCGCCATCAGCACCAGGGGCGTCGTGTTCTGCGATGGAAAGCGGCCTACCGGCCGGCCCGATTGCATCACGAGCGTCTGGTCGATCTCAAGTTCCTTGAGGGCGGCCACGGCCTGTTCGAAGCTCTTCCAATCGCGGGCGGCCTTTGCCCAGCTCATATAGACGACGAGGTCGGCGGGGTTTTCGGCATTTTCGAGATTGTTCTCGAGCAATCTCAGGATTGCTTCCTGCCGCCAGCCCTTACAGCGGAGCTGAGGGCCGCGCTGGGCCTGGATCGGTAGAGGGGGTCTGGTCACGCGAACCTCCTTGCAGCCATACAAGCCAACTCAATGTTCCAGTGCTGCGTCGATGCGGATCAACGCTTCCAGCAGCACTCCGGCGCCTGCGGCGCATTGCTCCGGCGCCGTCCATTCCTCCGGGCAATGGCTCCGGCCGTCCTTGCTGGGAACGAAAATCATCGCCATCGGCGCGATCTTGCCTATTAAGGCCGCATCATGGCCTGCGCCGCTCGGCATCTGGCGGGTCGAAAGGCCGAGGCTTTCGGCGGCAGCCGCCAAATGGCCTCGCAGCGCCTCGTTGCAAGGCGACGGCAGCGAACGCGAGAGTTCGGTGAACGCCGTCCGCTTTACCCGCGAACGCACTGCCGCGCCACTGGTGAAAGCGTCCAGCTCTGCGAGGAAGGTTTCCAAATCCGCCACGTGCTCGGACCGTGCCTCGACGATCAGCCTCACTCGTCCCGGCACGACATTCGCGGCATTCGGCTCGGAGGCAATCACACCCGTCGTGGCCACGAAGAAGCGCTTCCGGGCAAGCTTCTCGGCACTCTCACGCACCTGCATGACGGTTTCCGCGGCGGCGACTAGTGCATCCGCTCGCAAATCCATGGGAGTCGTTCCGGCATGGTCGGCAGCACCCTGGAAGACGATCTCGACTCGGACGATGCCGACGATCCCCGTCACAATCCCGATATCTGTCCCCGATTGCTCCAGAACCCGCCCCTGCTCGATGTGCAGTTCGAGAAAGGCGCCGAGATCGGTCCGCCTTGCGCCGGCCCGGTCATGGGGTTTGCCGCCTATTCGTTCCATTGCGTCGATCAACTGCTCGCCATCTGGCGCAGTCAGGGCCAGATGCCGATCATCGAGGCTCCCGCTCATCACGCGGCTGCCCACGCAGGAGAGACCGTATTCGCTTGGCTCTTCGGCAAGAAAATCTATCACCTCGACGGTGTGCCGGAGGCGGATGCCTCGGTCCGCGAGCGAACGCACGGCTTCCAGCCCCGCAAGGACGCCGAGGATGCCGTCGAACCGTCCGCCTGAGGGGACCGTATCGGAATGCGAACCGATCGCGATCACCGGCAGTGCCGGGTCCTGCCCTTCCAGGCGTCCGATCAGGTTCGGCGCTGCATCCTCACGCACGGTCATGCCAGCATCAAGAAAACGGCGGCGCAGCCATGTGCGCCCTTCCACGAAAAGGCCGCTGAACGACCGGCGGGTGTAGGGCCGAGCATTATCGGTGATCGCCGCTAGGTCCATTAAATCCGACCACAGGCGCTGCGCATCGATTGCGAGCCGGTTGGGCCTTTCCACCAAGTTCATGACGTGGCCTCAACGACCAGCGGCTCCCAGCCGGGCTGGGCTTCGACGCGTCGAAGCCATGCTCCGATGTTCTGATAGATGCCCATGTCATAGCCGCCGAGATGGGCCTGGGATACGTAGCCGTAAAGCGCGATATCCGCGATGGTGAAACCGGCATCAGTGATCCATTCGCGGCCCGCGAGACAACCGTCTAGCCGAGAGAGGCCCGCCTTGCCGGCTTCATGGTAGAATCGCATACGCTCGGCATTCTCGGCTTGCGTTCCGCGCAGATGATAGAAGCGCGGCAGCGCCAGGGGCTTCAGCAGGTCGGCTTGCTCAAAGAACAGCCATGAAGTGACCTGAGCCCGAGCAAGCGGCTCGGTCGGCAGAAGCGGTGTTCCTTCCGCAAGATAGAGCAGGATCGCACCCGATTCCGCGATCGCGCGGCCGTCCTCCAGCTCCAGTACCGGCACGCGCTGAAGCGGATTCATGGCGGTGAAGGCATCGGTCTTGGCCGCACCTTTCGCAAGGTCGTGAGTGACTCTTTCGAAGGGTATCCCGAGTTGGCGCAGCAGGATGCGCACCTTCCAGGCGTTGCAGGACATCAGACTGTCGTGAAGACGGTACATGGCGATACTCACAGATAGGAACGCAAATCGACGCCCATTGCCTCTTCGGCTTCCGGGTAGACCGCCGGATCGAGCGCGCCTTTGCCGATTGGAAACTTGGACCGGGGGGCAGTGATGACCGCCACCTCGTCGCCAATCCGCAGGCGCGACACGGCCAACGGGTTTCCGCTGGCGGGATCGAGCGTGCCGATCATGTCCGGGAAGGTGGCGACGCGCTCGCCATCAACTGTTGCCGTCATCAATTCGTTGAACACGCCCAGTTCAGACCGCCCCTCACGGCCCTCGACGACGACAACCCCGACATCGAATCCGTTGCCGTAGGTTACGCTGTTGGTCACTACCCGGCCTTGCACCAGGCAACGCCCGCCGAGAAAATCCACCGTCGCCGCGACACGTTCGGATGCCCTGGCCGCCAGCATCGCGGCGCCGAGGTCCAGTTGGAAGGAGATCGCACCGGACGCTCCGTTCTCCACGGCGAAACCGGCCGTAATCGGCCCACGCGCGGCCATTACCAACCCGCCGTTCTGGGCCGCCGCCCAGCGAAGGATTTTCTCGGTGAGAAGGATGTTGCCTGTCGCCGTAACCGAAAGACGGTCTCCATCGGCGGTCTCGCCGCCGACGCCAGTCTGGGTGATCACGATATCCGGGCGAGAGGCAAGGCCCATGCCGCCCATGGCGACCGTGGGGTGTCCGCGCCCGTTCGAGGCGAGATCGACATAGTCGATGCCCAGCGCCGCTGCTACTATCCAGGCGTTGAACCCCGGCACATGGCCGCAGATGACGCCGGCAGGCGCACGGCCCAGCATGCTGATCAGCAGGCGCGCCGCCTCGACCGAGTCGGCCGGCTTCACTTTCGGCTTTCCGCCGCCCGGCGCCCCGATGCCGGTCGCAACGATCAGCGACGCGTCGGGGTCCATCTCATCCGTCGATACGAGACGCACGGGGCCGGCGGCGAGCGCTTTTTCCGCGATCGCTCGCTGTCCTGCCATCGATTCCATGCCACGCCCGCCGGCGGAAAGGAACAGCCCGCCGTGAAGCGCAGGCTCGATGTCACCATGCGAAAGTATACGGATCATTCAATCCCCGCCGATCTTTCTGGTCCAGCTACCTCCTACGCTAGCGGGCTTGTTGCACTCCAATGATAGTTTTCTATAAAGGGTATCAATTTTTGCGAAGACCATGATGAATCTCCGGACTCTTTGGTATTTTCTGTCCGCTTTTTCGGGAGCAGGGATCAATAACGGCGCGAAGCGGCTGGGAATTTCGCAAGCCACGCTAAGCGCTGCGATCACCGGCCTTGAGGAAATGCTGGGTGCGGCCCTGTTCGACCGCACGCGGGCCGGGCTGCAGCCTACACCGATAGCAATGCGGTTCAGCGCTTACGCGAGCGCGATCACGACCGATGTTGAAATGGCCTTCCTGGACATCGCAGCGAATTCCAGCGGCGAGATCGAGCCTGCCCCCGTAATTTCCTATGACGTCCCACTCTGCTCTGTTGCCGACTGGGCCCTTCTGCGCGGCATGCTGGCATCCATTCCGCTCGGGGGCGCGAGGGGAATAAGGATTGCTTCGGATTTGACTGAAAGAGACGTTCCGAGGCCTGGCTCGGTGTCTGTCTCCTATGGGCTCGCCAGGCCCGGATCGGAGGAAATGGAAGGACCGGGAGAGATTATCCCCGACAGCTGGTGCCTGGTCACGACCGGGTCCCGCTTTTCGGAGGAGCAGCCAATTGCATGGGACGATATCATCAAGGCACCCCTGCTGATGGCCCGAGTGTCTGGCAATCCCGAGCAGCGGCTGTTTCGGCAGGCCCGGCCGCCCGAACTTATCAGGTTGGACCGCTTGAGGTCATATACCAATCTTCTTTCGCGGGGTGATACCTCCCTGCTGCTGCCGCGATCCTGCCTGCTGGACGGCTTCGTCTCCAGCGAGCTCCGCATGCTGAAAATAGAAGGTGCCCCGCTGCAGCCGGCAATCCAGGTGCAATGCCATGATGGTTCGCCCTTGCCCGTGAAGCGCCTCGCCGCAGAAATAGCAAGGGAGCTTTCAGCCACTTTGCCGGCGACCAATTATCGCCAGACACGGCTGCAAGTGCTTGAACGCGGTTTGGAAATCCAAGCCTTCCGGAGCTTTACAGAAACCATCAGGACCGGAAGCACGACCAAAGCCGCCAACCAGCTCCGCATTGTCCAGCCCGCACTGTCGCGCCAGATCCGGAAGCTGGAAAACGCAACGGGACAGCAGCTTTTCATCCGCTCCGAGCATGGCATGACGCCCACCGCCGCGAGCCGGCGACTGCATCTGCTGACCAAGACGGTTATGGCCGATTACGCGACCGGCCTTGAACAGATGAAGGGTAGGAAAAGCATCGGCGAATCCGCCGCCGCCCGGGTCCGCTTCGGCATTATCCCGGCTGCGGATTCGAGCAGCCTCATAGCTCAAGGCGTCGCGAAAACCATTGCGCAATGGAAGATCGCATTTCCAGAGGCTGAAGTGATGATGGCGGAGGGCTATTCCAGCGAGCTTCTTCGCTGGCTGCGTACCCATCTGATCGACTTTGCCATCATCGATACCCATGAAAGAGAACCGGGGCTGGTCGTCAATCCGATCTTCACGGAGCCAATCAGCTTGGTCTTCGCGAAAGGCTCGATCTGGGACACCGGCGAACCGGAGATTGCGATGTCGAAATTGGACCCAAGGCGCCTATGCCTTCCTTCTAAAGAATTTGGTCTTCGGGCCCATTTCGACCTGGCAATGTCCGAGATTGACAAGGGTGTTTCGCCTGGTCTCCAAATAGACAGCCTGGCGGTTTGCCTGGGCCTCGTGACGACGGCAGAATGGGCAACGCTTCTGCCTTTCAGCGCCGTGCATCATCTTTTGGCAGCGCGGCAATTGAGCTATCGCGTTCTGGTCCAACCGCAAGTGGATCGGCGCATTTGTTCTGTGCGTAGCCTGCGCGCACCGCAGACGACGGCTTCGGCCGCCCTGATGCGTGCACTGGAAGTCTCCCTCGCGCAGCTTCTGCACCAGGATTCGAAGTGAGCTGTAGATTGGCGCCGTTTGCGAGAAGCCGTTGAGCAAGGGGCCACTGCAGTTGCTTTCGCTCAATCGCGAGCGAGTCTCAATGTTAAGGCCTGCAAGCTAGCACTGCAGAAAAACGGGAACTGGCGAAGACCGTCGCCATCCTGGCCGGCGCCGCTCCCCTGACGTTTGAAGCGAGAATAGATGATCTGGAAGCGCGCAAAATGAAGTTGCCCGCCCTGCCCCGCCAACCGGCCGGACCTGCTGCCGAGTTCGTTGACGGCTACACGCAGAAGACTAACCAGCCACGGATGAAAGCCCGCGCTAACATCCATGCCGCCTCCCAGCATTTACGCCACGCTGCATGGCGAACTCGGCACGATCCTGAACTGGGTCGAGCGGCGGGTGGCGTGGAGGCGGACAACAAAAAAGCCCCTGGCTTGGGCCAAGGGCTTGGTTTGACATTTTCTGTATCGTTGGTTGCGGGGGTAGGATTTGAACCTACGACCTTCAGGTTATGAGCCTGACGAGCTACCGGGCTGCTCCACCCCGCGTCACCTGCAGGTTTTTGCCTGCGAGAGCGTTATCATGACAAGGGGCCTCA